>BNJU01000583.1_pt1 | contig 145740 bp, 200 predicted proteins | sample 8539281 | NCBI WGS metagenome assembly BNJU01 (sample SAMD00202456, study PRJDB9452) | human saliva metagenome | isolation source: human saliva | place: Japan | reverse complement strand
AATCTAAAATCCGCTCCCAAATCAAAGACTTTCACATCATTTTCAAGTGCCTTTTTTTGTTATTTTTCAGATAATCCATGTGGCAACATAAAATAATGCATCAATATTTTTAAAATTTTTCTTCAGCTTCTTCCAAAAGAAATTAATTCTTTCTTAAAATATTTTTATAATTTGCATACACATTTCCCATATCTTCCCCAGTATTTGAATATGATGAAATAAAATTCAAGTTCCACTTCCTTATGATTATTTAATATCCAAACCAACTGCTGTCCAGCATATCCTGTCGCTCCAATAATACCAGCTTTTATCATAAAAATCATCTCCTTAAAATATCTTTTAAAATAAAGAGCCTTTTTAGAAGGCTCTAAATAAATATATTTTATACAAAAACAAAGAGCCAACAACCCAAAAGTCATTGGCAAAAATTATTTTTATTAAAACAGAAATCCATTATAAAAATGATTATATACCTAAGACAAGGGCTTATAATTAAATTATGCAGCTATTCTATTATCCCTTATCCTTCTTATCATTTTTCATAATACTTCCTCCTGATTATTTTTATTTATCTTTTGATAAATTTATTATAACAAAAAATTATAAAAAAATCAATATGTTAAATATATAAGTTTTTTTATAGTTTCATTAGTAAAATTAATGATTTAATTTTTATGAATGATTATGAACAATATCAAAAGTCAATTAATATCGGCAGATGATCTGAAAGTTGAGTTTGTATCACTTCATAACTATTAACTTTTTATTTCCTTTGAGCAAAAGTATAAAATCAAGCTCCTGCTTCGGATTCCAGCTCGGAAAAGTTGGATCCCTTTCTTGTATTATATTTTTTCAAGTCGAAGCCTGTAAAAAAACATCTCAATTTCCTCCTCACCCCAAAAAGACATTAAAATCACCAGCTACAATAACTGGCTTTTTGCAATTTTTACAAGATCATAAAAGCTGTACAATCTGCTTTTTGCCGTGTTTTTCCACCTAGTGCCAAATGTACAAGAAACACAATCACATCCTCTGTTTCACCTCAATAATCAATTTTTTTCATTCCAATATCCAAATAATGAAATTCCTCCTTAAAATTGGATTTTTGGAAAGCAAGGCATTTCCCTGTTTTCTAACCATTGGAAATTTCATATACTGTGAATCTTCCTCATATTTATACTGATAAACATTATTATTTCTTGTAATTCTCCCAAGAAGCGTAGCCTGATTTCTGCTATACATCCGAAATGATCCAAGATCTACTTCACAAGCCCCACAAGATCCGGCTTATACCTATTAATAAATTTCCCAATCCGATAAATATGCTTTACAGAATGTCCCAAATATCCCCGTATATGCTTAAATGGCTGATTCAAAATATTTTCCAGTTCCATATCGAATATTATACAAAAGAAATTTCATCTTCTCTCACTTCTCTTTCCTGCCTCTTCATAAAATTCTATATTTCAGCTGTTTTTAACATCAAATAAATATATTCAGTAACTTAATATTTTCATTTTTACAAGAAACCTTAATTTCTCAAACAATAAATCTAATCATATTTACAGTTGCCAAACAGGTCAAAGCAAAACTTATTTTTTTACTATCAACTCCATCTCCAAACGGCAGCAGTACAAAATTATATTCTTCATTTAACTTTTCTATAAATTCTTTTTAACCTTTTTACAATAGTTTTTATACCTTTTGGAATTTCTTCTACTGCTACAAGCCCACGAAACATCAGATTATCAATAAAAATAATTCCATTTTTCATTGAGAAGTTCATAACTCATCTCAAAAAAACTTCAAATATTGTCCCTTCGATGCATCAATAAAAATAAAATCATATTTTATACCCTTATCAAGCCTTGGAATTTCCTCAAAAGCATCACCCAAAATCATTCTATTCTTCTCAAACAATCCCAATTTCTTAAAAATTTTTCCACAGCTTTTCCATAACGTTTTTCATCAATTTCCATCGTTGTCAAAAAACCGCCATTTTCATTGTAACCGTGCCAAAATAGCCCAGAATATCCTGTTGCCGTTCAATTTCCAAAAATATTCCCAGCCTTCATATTTTTTTAACCGTAAAAATCATATAATTCAACACTTCATCTGTAATAATCGGCACATTTTCCGCCAGACTTTCATCCTTCACATTTTGTATAATTTCATTTTGAATTTTAAATAAATTTTGTGCATATTTTGATGATTCTATAAAATTTTCTATCCTGAACCTCCCACGACTAAAGTCGCGGGGTTCTAAAATCTTTAAAAACATTTAAAAATTTTTCTAAGTTTGATAGCTTTACACTACCCTTATTCTTTTAGGCGTGTTCAGCTCACCTCTGTGTATAGGACGCTTAAATCCACAACTTTACTTTTTCCTTAATATGTTTAATGCTCCATTACAATCTGCATTTATGAGTTTACCTGCGCTTGTTTGATATAGTCCTCTTTTTATCCTTTTTCCACTGAATATATATTCTTTTGATTTTTCTTTATCATATATTGGAATTTCATCTCCATCAAAAGAAACTTTGCTTTTTGATGTATAACTCTCTTCTTGCAGTTTTAAATTCTATTCCATATAGTTTACATAGATATATTAATTTATCTCTTAATTTTTCCATATGGGTATATTTACAAAGTTTTGATTATTTATACTTCCTATATTTGAATTTCTTTGAAAATCTTCATTATATCCTAGAACTAATTTTTCCTATATCATTATTAAGACAATAATTTATAATTATTCTTGCTGCTTTTGAAAGATAATCATTTATGCGATTATTTTTCTTTCTAGCTATTCTCTTTTGTCTTAATGTTGTTCGCTTAATCTTTTTGCTTATCTTTAATGCTTTTGCAATTTTGCATTTGTCTTATTATAGTATTGATTTATTGATTTTTAATTTTCTACCATCTATTATGAATGGTGCTCCATTATTAGTTACACAAGTACAAAGATTGTCTATACCTAAATCAATTCCTAGTGCATTTTCTTTATTTAATTCCTTTGAACTTCTTCTACCTCATAAATGTATTGAATTTCAAAGTACCTAGAATGTTGTTTTTGGCATTATTCTAATCTCTTTTATCTTCTTGCCTTTTTAATACTGATGGTAGTTTTATTGCGATTTCCTTATGTGTCTTTCTAAATGAATTTGAATAAGGAACTAATCAGCATATCGTCTTTTAATCTAACAAAACCTATAACAAGGTTGTAAAACCATCTTTATCAAGATAATTAGGTAATCTTATTTTACCATTATATTGACCATTCTTATCAAGTTTCAAAAAGTCCAAAAAAATGATTTGAAACTTCCGTCTACTTCTTTTAAATTTGTTGAGCCATATTAGAATTTAATTTTTATAGTTCTCACTATTTTTAAGCATTTTATAGTTTTCATTGTAACTTAAATACTTTTATTTTTAAAATAGTATTGTCTAATATTATATATAGCTTCATTAGTTAAGTTCTTGGCTATATGAGATAAATATTTTAAATTCCTAAACTCCTTTTTACTAAGATGTTTTTACTTGTTGTTTTTAATGTTAAATACATATATAATCACCTCCTTTTTCATCAGAGATATTATACCATGTATTCTACATTTTTATCTGTTTATTTTTAAATATTTTTTTAAAAGTTTTTAAAACCCCACAACAGTGGGAAGCGTCGTTCACATAAAGTACGCTACTACTTTACGCAGTTCTCTTATGAACTTCTTGTTATCTCTAACAAGCACAGACTATATCTTATCCATATCCTATTTCAAGGACTTAGGCGAAACCACTTCCAATACCTATCGCTTGTATTGTACTCCCCTCACGAGGGATAGTCGTTGAACTTTCCTTTTCAGGATTAGCTGCTGATTGTCTATTATCATAATGTTTAGGGATTTAACCTTGCACCATCTAGTATATTTTTTTCTGCTTTCGCTACCTTCACACTTATACCATATTTGAACTGAAGGTATTATGTTGTGGTCATACTAGCTTTAAGAGTTCCCAGCAATTCAGTTTCTTTGTTGCACGGTTTTGCTCCGTGTCTACATACAAGTTTCCCTATATGCTTACTAAAATTTTCGTGCAATTCATCTCACGACTAAAGTTGCGAGTGTTCTTGCACTATTTAATAAATTATCCTTTTTCTTTCAATTTTTAGTCGTTTTTATTTTTTTATTATCACTACTATTTTAAAATTTCAAAAATTAAATTTTTCAATTTTAATATTTACAGCATTCTCCCATTTTAAAAATAGGTAGCATAACTGAAAAATACAATCATTCCAATAATTACTCAATAAAAATAATCGAAATCGGTTCAAACATTTTCAAAAAGCCATTTTATCTTTTCACTAACTTTTTCATAATAAATTTCATTCAAATTAAAAAAATGATATTTTCATTTCTCCAGTTTTCTCTCAATTGTCAGAAAAACTTACATATTCATTATCAAAAAAGTTGTATTTTTTTAAACGATTTTTGAATACTTTCACCCTTTTTCTATCTTCAAAATAATTTTTCAATTCCTCATTTAAAAACATAACTTTTAGAATTTGTACACATTTTTAAAGATTGAATTAATGGAACATTGGCATCTGTAAGTGAATACATATTTCTTGTAAAATTTAATATACAAATATTTTTTTATACATTTTTCCAATAATTTTTATTCTTAAAATTTTTTTCTCAAAAATTTTTCTCATTTTTGTTTTTCCATTTTTTTAAAAACCAAAAAAATAAAAACTATAGCAATCAAAAATAATCCCATATTTATCAGCTATTTTACTGAAATTTATAACAATTTGTGTAACTTTTGGCAATTCCTGCCCAATATCTGAATAAATCAAGACAAATTTAGGCTACAACAAATTTTTAACAGTATAAATACAATAACCAATGCTGTAATTATAACTGTTACTGGATAAATGCTCAAACTTTTTATATCCTTTTTATTTTTCTGATTAAATTCATACTTTTTCATACAAATTCTTAAAAACTATTTTCCAAGTTTCCTGTCTCTTCTCCCAATTTTAACCATTTCCATAAATTCCCTATTTGCAGTAATCTTAGAAAAAAAGCCCTGTGAAGCGAAACTCCCTTTTTCAATTTGCTGTTTTTGTACGAATTATCCTGCTTTTCAAATCTCCATCATAATTCTGTGCAACAATCCCAAGTGTATCAATTAGTGAAATCTTGCCATTCAACAGATAATACACACTTTTAGTAAAGGACAGCAAGTCTTTTTCACTTATTTTGCTTTCCTTATTCTTTATAATATTCTTCATTTTAATTAATCCCCCTCTGATTAATTATAATTCAATTATTATTTTTGCTGTTTTTCCAATGCAACTTTTCCTAATGCAATCGAACCAACAGATCCCTTCATCTCCAAGCCCTGGATAAACAATAAAATCATCAATTTTTTTCCAAAATTTCTTCTTTTTGAACATAGCCGTTTAAAAAAATTCTGAAACATATTTTCTAATTAATGGGAACAGCTGTTTTTGTTTCATAACTCCTCCACCCATAATTACCTTTTGTGGTGATAAAATCAGAATGTAATTTACCACAGCCTGAGCCAAATAATATGCCTCCATATCCCAAACTTCATCTCTATCAGCAAGTTCAAAACCCTTTTTACCCCATCTGTCTTCTATCGCAGGGACCTGCTGCCATTCCTTCCATACAGTCTTTATGGAAAGGACATCTTCCTTCAAATTTATCATCCTTATGTCTTTTCAAAAATATATGTCCCATTTCAGGATGAGTCAATCCTTGAAGCATTTTCCCATCAACAACCGCTCCAGCTCCAATTCCAGTTCCTACTGTAATATACATAACATTTTTAAGATTTTCTCAGCACCCCACCAGCTTTCTGCAAAAGCCGCACCATTACATCTGTATCAAATTCCATCGGAACATCATAATATTTTTTCAATTCTCCGATCAAATTATAATCACTCCAGTAAGGTTTTGGAGTTTTTGTAATATACCCATAAGTTTTAGAACCTTTTACAGGATCAATTGGTCCAAAACTTCAACTCCATTACATCAAATTCCTTATCTTTAAAAATATTCAATGACTTGAGCCATAGTTTCTTCAGGTGTTGTAGTTGGAATGCTTACTCTGTCAATAATTTTCCCCATCTTCAGTCCCCAATCCACATATAAATTTTTGTTCCTCCAGCTTCAACTGCTGCAATAACTGCCATAATTTCACTTCCTTTTCTCTTTTTTATATTTTTTTATCTATTTGTATTTTTTTATTTTTAATAATAATAAACAATTTTTATATTTTTCAAAATATTGTCATTGTCCTTGTAAAAATTCCAATATTTCATCTTGTGTTGCAGTAGCTGTTCCTATTTTTGCCACTACAATTCCAGATGCCATATTTTGCAATTACCCCAGCCTCATATAAATCCGCTCCAGCACATATTGAAAAGTAAGAATGTCGATATAAAGGTATCTCCAGCTCCTGTTACATCATAAACTTCTCGTGCTACAGTTGGTATTCTCTTATGTTTAGTCTTAAATAACGAAACTCCCTCTTCACTTCGAGTAAGCACAACGCTGTCTAATTTAAGTTCATCTTTTAACTGTGCCATTTTTTTCAGCAATTTGCTCTTCACTTGTAAACTTTTTCATTCCAAAAATAATCTAAAAATTTCTTTTTCTATTTGGAGTCATTGAAGTTGCTCAACATAATTTTTAAAAATTTTTGCGGTTTTGGATCAACCATTATCCTTTTATTATGTTTTTTTAGCTATTTCAATTACTTTTTTTAGATAAATGCTTCGTAAGCAATCCTTTATTATAATCTGAAAGCAATACCGCATCAATATTTTTCGATATTTTTTTCAAAAATTTTCCAAAAAGCTGATTTTGAATTTCTTCTGAAATATCAGTATCTTTTTCCCCAATCTAATCTAAGCAACTGCTGTCCTTGAGATAAAACTCTACTTTTTAATGATTGTTGGACGTGTTCCATCCTTCACAATTCCATCAGAATTTACATCTTTATTCTCAAGCTCCTTAACAAACTTTTCTCCGTTCGCATCATTTCCAATAACTCCATAAACAAAAACTTTCCTTCAAGCGAAGTTAAATTATTTGCCACATTTGAAGCTCCTCCTAATACAAATCTTTCCTCTTCTATATTTTACAATCGGAACAGGCGCTTCTGGTGAAATTCTATTTACTTTTCAATCAAATACTCATCTAGCATCATATCGCCAATAACAGCTATTTTTAACACTGCTAAACTTTTTATTATCTCTTCAATCCTTTGAATTGAAACCATCTTTTTCCTTTCCTAACTAAAATTTTTATTTTAAAATTATTTTTTTAATTCTGGTCTTTACTTAATATTATACTACATTTTTGAAATTTCCAGTATAATTTATAAATTTTTTTATACGGGATTAAAAAATCTAAAAAAATTATTTTATCCATTAAGTTTTATCCTGTATAATTGCTTCAATTTCAATATAAATATCCCTTACTTCCCTATTATTTCTTCGATATTTAAACAATGGACCAATTATAGAATTTTTTTGACAAAAACTGGAACTCTTCTTATCGTTTCCTTGCTTACATCCTGCTTTTAATCCTCCAATAAAAGTTGAACTGCCATTATTCAGTGTAATCGTTGTCTTAGTCTGATTTTTCTGCTTAGCGCCAGAAGAAGCATTATAACTCGAAGTCAATCTAAAATTGCTTATTTCCGTATCAATTTTTAAGCAAAAATTTTTCTTCACTCCATTAATTCTCCTAATTTCAGGATTTATTTTTAAAAAACAATCCCTGCTTCAGAAAAAAATCGGCTCTACATATTCAGTATCATTCTTCGTAGTTTTTCTTTTTCTCCAACAAGGACTTCTTCTGTAACCTTCAATTCTCCCTCTTCGTTTTCCATAATCATAAGTGTTGGCATAGCCTCAATCCTTATATCCCCATTTTCCTTCAGTAAATTAAAATCTATTCCTAAAAATTTCCCGCCTTTAGAAAAAATTGATGCAATCGAAACCTCTCCATTCAAAAATTTTGCCACCAAATTATCTTTATTCGCACCCGCATTATCACTATTTATGCTCCAATCAATTCCAAGCCTTTCAAATAAATTAGAACTTGTATCAATTATAGTCCCTTTTATTATAACCTGCTCCTTTTCCTTATCTAGCGACTTTATAATCTTTTTCATCTCCTCAATTTTATTCTCATCCCCACTAAAAATAACCTTATTGTCAATTCCAATCACTTCAAATCCAAAGAATCCATTAAGCGCCTCAGTAATATCTTTCCCGTTTCTATATTCTAAATCAACTTCCCCAGTTTTCTTTTTTATTTCCTTTACAGTCTGCTGTACCTGATTTTGGCTTTGATTCTGACTATTCCCTTTATTTTTATCTTCTTCCTTTTTTTATTAACAGAATTATTATTTTTATGCCCGTCCTGACTATTTTTACTACCTTGCTTACTATTATTTTTGGCTTTATTCCCATCATTTGTCTTTTTATTATCAGTCTGCACTTTCTTTGGAACTTCATAAATAAATATTTTTTTAGCATTTTTCCACATCGCTTTTTATTAACATAGTCAGCCACTTTTTGCCCCAAAAATATTATTTCCTGAAAAAAATAAAAACAAATTAAAGCGGTCATAAACTTAAATTTCTTCTTTTCCATCAAAATTGCAATCCCCCCTTTTTCAATTTTTGATCCCTTTTATTCTTTATAATTTTTTTAACAATAAATCGTTCCTTTTTCATTAATTCAACTTCTACATTTTTGCAAAAAGATTGCCATTAAATACTAATTTTACTTCTATCTTCAACTTTCTCTATAAATCCCAGCGAGATTTTTGAACCCATCACTAGTAAGTTCCATAAACATTTTTAGACGTATCAATATATTTTTCTGCTTTTATTCACAAAAATAAATAAATTTCCCAAAAATCATTCAAACTTCCATATACTGTAAAATGAATATATTTAAGCCTATACCCATTTCTTTCCCATACATTCTCAGACTTTGAAATTTCCTTCATTTTCAGTCCGCTATCATGTGAAAAACATAAATCATCTTCTTAAATTCCGATTCATTTTTTTATGGATAAAAACGATAATTTCTCTGTAATTGCCATTATCTCGTTATATTCTCCCATAATTTTACTTCTTTCGGCATTTTTGCTTTCCACCACATTCACAATTTTACTTTTCCAGATTCCTTTTTATTTTCAATTAAAATTTTTCTATTATTCAAAATTTCCTTATACTTCCCATACTTTTTTTATTAATACTTACCAGCATAAAAACAATTCCAACTACAAATATTATCATCTTAAAATTTAATTTTATCATTTTTCTCTTCCTATTATTTTTTTAATTTTGAAATGGCTCAATCACATATTCAAAAAAACCGTTGCCGTGTCATTATCCTTCAAATATCCCAATTCAGAATTTGGATACCTTCTTAAAATATTATTCTCAAGTCTCTCAAAATTGTTAAAATTTTCCATTTCTCCCTGCACAATCCATTTTGCCTTTTTCATAATTAATTTTCGTATAATCAATCCCATTTTTGCTATTTTCAACTAAAAAATTTTATAACTGAATAATACTCCCGCCTTTTTATCCCACCATCAATCTCACGAAGAGTCGTAAGTTCCTTTGAATAATCAGAATTTCCTCAGCCTTTCTTTTCAAGTAATCCTTCTCCAGCGACTTTATCTCCCTCTGAATAACTTCATTTTCCACAGTTTTTTTCTGAAGCGGAATTGAATTATAAATCAAGAAATATGCAAATATAAGAATTCCAGCAATAACAACATCTAAAAATTTTTATATTTTTCACACTTTCCCCCATCAAAAAAATAGCCGTTTTTCTTCACAAAATCAAGGCTATCTGAAAAGTTCTGCCCCTGCAAATATAACTTTCACATCGTTTTCTCCATCTCCAACAACTGTCATATCTCCAAAAATCAAAATTTTTCAACATCATCTACATCTTCAATTTTTCAATTCAATTTTTTTCAATCTCAATAATTTTTCCCATCCTTAATCAAAAATTCTAAGACTATTTTCTTCCCCCAGCTGCAAAAATTTCAATTTTACCATTTTCATTCTCTAAATAATTACTATTTTCCAAAGACTCTCATTTACATCAATTTCCTCTATCTCCCTAAAATTTCTATTGCTATCCGTATTTTCAATAATTTCTATTTCTTGAGTTTCATCAGCATCTTCATTTCCAAAAATTTCCATTTTTGAATCTCTTCAGTATTTTCATGAACATCCTGAAAATTTTCTTCATTTTCAAAAAGAAACTTTTTCATTCTCAAAAATCATTATTCTGACTTACTTCAAAATTTCCATCCTTATAATAATTATAAACAGCCTCAAAATCCACTTTCAATTCTGAAATTACTGCAGAATACTTTTTCAAGCAGTTTTTATCCTAACAATTTCCCTTTTATCCAAATAAATATCTAAAAACTGATTTTTCCAAATAATTTATAACCATTTTTCTTTTTACAAAAATTGATTTTTTTCTTTAAAATTTCTGAAATATTTTCAAATTTTACAGTTTTTCCTAAATCTTCAATATGATTTTCTCTTTTACCAGTTTTCTTCCGTATTTCCATCAAAATTATCAAACAAAAAATACGAATAATGTAAAATTATAGACAGTTTTACGTTTTTTTCAACGTTATTTTCCTCAAAAAAACGACTCCAAAAGCCATTTCCAATTCCTGATTTTTCAAAAAAATATATTTCATCATTAAAAATATATAAATTTTATTTTTATTTCTTATATATTTTTTTATTTTTTTCTTCCATCACTCCCCCTTTACTAATTTAATCATTTATAAAAATTCTGATTCCAGAACTCTCATCTCCACTTCCAGCGAGCTCACTCTCTTAAACCCAACTTTTTCACAAAACAAAATCTCTTCGCCTAAAATTTTCCTTCCAAAAATAACTTTCAGCTCACTATAAACCTTATTTTTCCTCGAGCGGCAACGAATATTCATTATCATTTTCATCACTTATAGACTTAATCCTGTAATTTTCCAATACTTTCAATATCTTTTTCCCAAAAATATCAAGTTTTTCAATTCAATATTTTGTCCATCTTTTTTTCAAAAACACTGTCAAAATACCGTTCCTTCTTATCCAGAAAAAAATTGAATTTCCATCAAAAGTTAATCCCTCTCTCAAAAATTCTTTTCCACATTCTGATTTTCCTTCTGAACTAAAAACTTTTCTCTACCTTGCTTTCCTTACGGCTTTTTCAAAAAAATACCATATCCTTCTTCTGCTACATAATAGACAAAATTAATTGAAAATGCTGAAATTATTGATAAAATTACCAAAACATAAACTAAACTTGCCCTTTATTTCTTTTTATTTAAGTTTAATTTTTCCCCTGTCCAATTTTTTTATTTCTTATCCCGTTAAAATATCTATTTTTTCATTATCCAAAACCTCAATTTATACTAAATTTTTACAACTCTGACATCTTCTTTATTATTTTCCTTTAATCGAATAATCAACAATTTTCCACCTTTTTCAAACTTTGCTTCATCAAATTTCCTACTTCCACCTTACTTCCAAACTTTCCATTATTTTTCAGCATCTGAAACAAAAAGTTTTTCCTTTATCATATTCAATCTTATAAAAAAATTTCATTCAATTTAAAAATTATGAAATTTTCCTGACAAAAAATATTATTATTTTCTCCTTCATAAGAAAAACTTCTGAATATCTCTATTTCTTATATCCAAAACAATTTTATCCATCGGAAAATACATTTTTCTCATACATTTTCTGGCTGTCCTTCTTAGCCTTTTCCATAATAACCATCCGCTTCGAAATACAGAAATCACAAATACAAGCACAGAAAAATATAAACATGCTTATTAATATTTCCACTAGCAAATACCCATTTTTATTTTTATTTTTTTCCAATCATTATCCCCCTTATATTTTATAATTGACTATTTTTATCAAAATCAGGAAAGTAATAATCCTTTATTTTATCAACATTTATTTCAAAAATATATTCCCTTTCCCCAGTTTCATTTACAAAATACCCATCTGTCCTCTTTATTTTCCACATTTATCTTATCCTCTTGAATTTTTCCCTTTTTATCCTTCCTTTGTTCAAAAATTTTTAAAATCTGATACTTTTTTTCAACTGCAAATCTATTATAAAAATCATCTACTTTTGAAATCTCATATTTTCCGCTAAATTCAATATTTCCTCATATTTTTTTCCCTTTATTATTTCAATCATATTTTTCTATGCTTACATTTTTATTCAAATCATCCACTTTTCACATCTGTCTGAAACGTTTTCAAAAATAAATTTGAAACTGGAATAATTGCAACTGTAACAAAAACATTGAAATAAGACTCTCAATTAACGTTTCTCCCTATTTTTCTTCATATTTTTCACCAGCTTTTTACTTATTAAAAAATTCTAAAAATAACATAACTTACGACAATAAACGGTGCAAATGGAATATACTCATACTTTTCCATTTTTCAAAAATAAAAAAATAAAAAGCAATAATTCCTGAAAAAAATATACAAAATCATATAAAAATTTAACACTTTTTCTATTTCAAAATATCCGAAGCCCTCCAATCCCCATCATCAGCTTTACATCTCCAAAAGCCAATTAACATTTTTTTCCAAAATAATCCTCTAAAATATAAAAGTACAATCATCGGCATTGAATAGGCACAAATTCCCAAATAATACTTTTTCAAAATTGTCATTTTTGAACTGCTGTTATTAGTCCTAAAATAATCAAAAATAACGGCACTTTCTTCAGGAATTATTCTTTTTTACATCAACCCAAATTATTCTGAAAAAAATACAATATTTTACAACTTCAATTATGTTATTTACTATTTCCCAATTCATCACTTCCTAATTTCTTCCCCGCAAATGCCTTACTTCCCGCAGCAACCTTAGCAAAAACCTCTCCATCCTGATAAACTACATTTCCTTCAATATTTCCAATTTTTAAATTTTCCATTGTTATCCAGCCCAATCCCGAGTTTATTTAGATTTCCATGCTCTATCAAAATATCCTGCAAGTTTTTAGGTGAATCTCCTCCATGATCAATACTCCAAGAAGTTGTCGTATTATTAAGCTCTGCAACCGCCCCTGATCACCTTACTTCTATTAGCTTTATTCAAATACTTTCCCAACCTGTGGCACTGCAATCGCCGATATTATCGTAATGATCGCCACTACTAAAAATCACTTCCACAAGTGTAAACCCTTTTTCTCTTTCCTTTAATTTTTCTACTTGCCTCCCTTCTTTTCATCTTTTCAATTTTACTTTTTTTCCTTTTTATAACTTCACTCATAATTAATCTCCTTTTTAATTAATTTTTTATTTAATAAATTTATACTATATTTTTTTAATAAAAGTCAATATTAAAAATTAAAAATATTTTTTTAAATAAATCTTTTTTAAATTCTAGTTTTTTTATAAAAAAATATGAACTTAATTTCCTTATAAATAAAAAAGACTGAACTCAGAAACTCACTTCTAAGCCAGTCTTTTTCATACTTTTTGTATTTTTAAGATTTTCATTTTTATATTTACAAAACAAAGTTTTTTTCTAAAGAAAAAGTATTTATTAGTCAACTAAATTTGGTAAATTTTTCAACATTTTTCAATATTAATAACTTCAATTTCCTTATTAATTTTCTTAATCAATCCTGCCAATACTTTTCAGGTCCAATTTCATAAATCTTTGTAACTCCATTTTCAGCCAGTTTATTTATTGTATCAACCCATTTTACTGGACCAAATGTTTGGTTATATAATTCATTCTTAATATCTTCAGCTGAAGTCAAAATATTTGCTGTAGTATTTGCAATAATTGGAGTTGCTGGATCGTTCCAAGTATAATTTTCAAATTCCTTTTTCAAAATTTCAGCAACAGGTTTCATTAATGATGAATGAAAAGGCCCTGAAAACCGCTAGTGGCAATGCTCTTCTTGCACCTTTTTTTCCTTAAATAAGTCGAGATTTTTTTCAATTACTTCTTTTTCTCCAGCGATAACAGTCTGCTTTGGTTCGTTATAATTTACTGCTTCCACAGTTCCATCAATTTCATTACAAATATTTTCAACATCTGTTGCACTAAGTCCCAATATTGCAGCCATTCCACCACTAATATTAGCATTGCTCATGATTTCCCCTCTTTTTGAAATTAATTTTAATGTATCAATTTCATTCAAAACTCCAGCAGCATATAATGAACTGTATTCTCCTAAACTGTGTCCAGCTACAAAATCTGCATTTATTCCCTTTTCCTTTAATAATTTTGTTAAGACAACTGAAAATAGCGCAATTGCAGGCTGTGCATATTTTGTATTTTTTATTTCTTCATCTGTCCCTTCAAAAATAACCTTTTTCACATCTTCATTATTTTCAAAAATCTTATCAATTATTTTTTTATCTTCATCATTTACTTCATCATATAACTTTTTACCCATTCCAGCATACTGTGTCCCTTGTCCTGGAAATACAAAAGCAATTTTTGCCATATAGACTCTCCTCTTAATTTTCTAGTTTTTAATACTCAAAATTTTTAATTGAAAAAACTATTTTTTTTCTTCTTCTGCTTCAACTACTTCTTCCTTTGATTCTTTAGCATTTTTATTACTGAACTTAGTCAGCTGCTTCTTGTCAACAAGTTCTTTTACACCAAATCCAATAACAACTAATCCTAAAATCAATGGAACCATAAATAGCGGCAAATTTTCCCATACATAGTTAGTGATGTACAAATATACACCTACACAAAGAAAAATCCATCCATGTTTCTTCTTTTTAACCAAGAAATAAGCCCCCACAAGAATCATTACTACCTGATAATTTACAATGTACTTCATAATATCTTCGGGTATAAACTTAAATAAACTTAAAACTACAATTACTAATCCCCAAAATATTTTTGAATTCATAACTTTTCCTCCTTAATATTTAAAAATTTTTTTAACTTAATAATATTTTATTATATTTCTAAATTTATAAAAGTAAACCTAATAAATCTAATTTTTAAATATTCTCTATTACATTATACTCTGAAATTTTTTTAAAATTACAAGTTTTAACAATTTTAATCATATATTTATAAATTATTATTTTGAAATTTCAACCATAATCGAACCATAAGTCAGTCCTCCACCAAATCCAGTAGCAACAAACTTATCTCCTTTTTTAAGTTTTCCTTCCTTTATTGCCTCATCAAGAGCTATCGGAATTGATCCTGCCGAAGTATTTCCATATTTATTCAAATTTACAAAAAACTTATCTAGCGGCTGCTTAAATCGTTTTGCAATCGACTCAATAATTCTAATATTTGCTTGATGCGAATAAATAAATCAACATCATCTGCAGTAATTCCAGCTTGTTCCAGTACATTTTCAACTGTTTCTGGAAATACTCTTACTGCAAATTTAAATATCTCTCTTCCATTCATTTTCAAGTAAATATCCTTGCTTTCAATTTTTTTCCCTTTGATACAGGCTCTTTAGTTCCACCAGCAGGCACTAAAAGTTCACTTGCTCCAGAACCGTCAGCCACAAGATGACTTGCCAAATATCCTCCATTTTCCACTTCTCCAAGCACAACAGCTCCTGCACCATCTCCAAATAGGATACAAGTTCCCCTGTCTGTCCAGTCAACTACTCTTGACATTGTTTCTGCCCCAATAACAAGCACTTTTTATAAAGTCCAGCCGCAATAAAAGCTATGTCCAGCTGAATAGGCATAAACAAATCCTGTACAAAGCCGCACCTAAATCAAATGCCGCCGCATTTATTCCCAATTTATCCTGAACTAATGCCGCAGTTGATGGTGTCCCATAATCTGGAGTCATTGTTGCAACAATAACTAAGTCAATCTCATTTTTATCTATTCCCGCATCTTCAATTGCCTTTTCAGCAGCTCTAAATGCCAAATCAGATGTAGCTTCATTTTCATCTGCAATTCTTCTTTTCCTTGATACCAGTTCTAACTGTTATCCATTCATCATTTGTATCCACAATCCTTGCCAAATCATCATTTTGTCATTATCTTTTCAGGTACATAAGATCCTGTTCCTAAAATCCCAACTTTCATATCTCACCTCAGATTTATTTTTATTTTTTTCCCATTTATATTTTTCAAATTTAAAAATTATTCTACTAAAAGTCTATCACAAAAAACTTAAAAATACAACTGCAAAATGACAAAAATTATCAAATTAAAAATCAAAAAGCAAGACATAAATCCTGCTTTGAAAAACTATTCAGCTTCCGTAGCTTCATTAGCTATACTTGTCTACCTCTGTAAACTCCTGTTTCTAAGTTTAATCTGTGTGGTCTTCTTATTGATCCATCAGCTTCACGATGATGTTTGGAGCTTTGATTGAATCGTGTGATCTTCTCATATTTCTTTTTGCTTTTGAAGTTCTTTTTCTTAGGTACTGCCATTATTTATCGACTCCTTTCAAATTTTATATTATTAATACTTCAATCTAACATTGTAAAAAGAATTATAAAACTTATAATTTTTACATTATACAAACTATTATAATAAATCTAAAAGCTATTTGTCAAGGCTTTAATCTATTTTTCCATTTATTCACAAGATTTTTTTATTATTTTTTTCTAACTTTTATTGAATTTCTATTATTTTACTTTTTTCAAAAATTTATTTTTTTGATTTTCTTTAGATATTGCATTAACTTTCTCTTGCTTATTTTTCAATAATAATTTCATATTTTTTTCTCAGTATTAAACTCAAGATTTTTTTATTTTTCAGAAATTTCATCTGTCATTGTTTCATTTCCAATAACTAAAAACAACAAAGTTTTCATTATTATTTGTATCTATCAGTTTCCCAATTTTAACTCCACTAATGCTATTTGAAAAATTTTTTATACAAAAACGTTTTCAACAGTTTTTAAATCACTTTCCAAAAATTGCCTGATCTTCATTTTTTACTTGGTAATGCAACGCTTTCTGTATTTTCTTTTGTTTTTTTCTTCATTTAAATATTTTGATAAGTCCTGTGCTGTCAAATATTTTTCATTTGATAACTGCTGTATTTTTAATTTGTAGTTTTTCAATTTATATTTTTCCAGTTTTTCTAATTTTTCAATATCCTGTTTTTTTAAAAAGCCTCTCCTACAATTTTTTAAAGTAACAGTTTTATCTTTTTATTAACAGAATTATCAAAAACATAATGATTATTTAATTCCTTTGAAATAAATTTTTAATGAATTTTCAGTTGCTGTATCCTGAACCAAAGTTGCTGCTGTATATATACTTGGAACAATTACAATTAAACTTCCTATATAAAAATATTATTTGCTTTTTATTGAAATTTTATGTCCTGCTTCAAAAAATATTTCCAGAATATATTATCAAACCAACTAATGTTGCCATCATTATAAAAAAATACATTTATTATAAATAAATATCCTGCTCCAAGAAAAAATTTTGAGATTCCCATGAGCAATTCAAATCCTATTACACATAAAGGCAGCATTAATGCAGTTGCAATTGCTACTCCAGGAACAACATTTCCGCCATCTTCCTCCGTTTTTCCAATTACTCCTGCAATTCCACCAAAAATTGCAATTAATACATCCCATAAAGTTGGAGAAGTTCGAGCTAATATTTTGCGGAGTTGCTTCATTTATAGGGCTTACTAAAAAAATAAAAAGTGGAACTTATCACACTTATTAATATAAAAATTCCCAGCCTAAAAAGCGACGTATGAGACTCTTTTTTTAAATTTCCATTTGACAGCCCCAATCCTATTGATTGAATTAGCGACATTAATGGTGAAATCAGCATAGCTCCAATAATTACAGACAACAGAATTTGTATTTAAACCTATCGAAGCAATAATCATTGCACAAATAAGAATAAACATCGTTTCCTTTGTAAAATCAGAATCTTCAATAATATTTCGTTTTAAAATTTTATATTTCTCATGTTTTATTTTTCTATCATTTTACTATATCTCCTTTATATTTTTTTATATTATAGTCATTTGTAAAAGTCTAAAAAAATACGATAAGTACAGTTTTTATTCCAACAAACTTAATCATCTTCATACATAGGTTCAATATGGATCAAAAAGCCTTTTTATATTTTTATATTTATGTTTTAACTTTTTGGGAAATTTTATTTGTAATATCATGCGCTTCTTCAATTGTTTTATTTTTATCCATCCTCACATCAGCAAATATATAAATATCTTTTTCCAGAAGTAGTCATTCTAAAGTCATGTGCATTTTCAATTTCTTTAAACTGCAATATTTCAGAACGTATTTTTTTCAATTAATTCATCATCTTGCAGATCCAGCAATATTAATGAATTTTCCTTTATTAGCTCATAACCGCTTTTTATAATATAGATTGACACGATAAATCCTACAATTGTGTCAAATACAGGATGAATCCTTGATAAAAAACAGTCCGGCTAAAACAGAAACAGAAATACAATATCTGAATTATAATCTGTAAGCAACGAATTTATTAATGAATTATTATATTTTTACCCTTTTTCATAAAAGACAATTGAAATATTTTTATTAATATCGCTAAAATTGTTACAATTATTGGAATAACTGTAATCTTCAAATTACTTTCACTGCTAAGAGATGTCAATTTTGAAAAATTATCCTTTATCAGCTCAAAAGCTGTTATCATTATAAATGTCCCAATTATCACACTAAAAACTGACTCTATCTTTCCATGCCCAAAAGGATGCTCTTTATCTTCAGGGATTGCTTCAACTTTTTAATCCTACAATGACCAAAACATTTGTAATCAAATCTGAAAGTGAATTTAACCCATCTGAAAGCAGCGACATACTGAAAAATCTTTCCAGCTGCAATTTTTAATAAAGCTAAAATAATATTTACACAAATTGCAAATTTTTGAAATAAAAAGCATATTTTCTTCCTGCTTTTTCCTTCTCTTAAATTATTCAAGATATATCCGTCTTGTGTTCTTATAAACCGCTGTTTTTTTCAAGAAAATTATTCATTTTTTTATGATTAGTTACGATTAGTGAATCAAAAATTTCTATTTGTAAGCCAATTAATCATATGTTTCAAAAAACGTCCCATATCCATTATTTCTCAATTTCGGTAAAATAAATATTTTTTTCAGTTCCGCAATATTACCTAAACTAAGAACTGCATAACCGATATAAATCTTCATTATTGCATAAAAATATATCTTCCTTTTTCTTATTAAAAGAAAATTTTGGATCTGCCTCCAATATTTCTATTAAAATATTACCAATATTCCCTTTTTTATCCCACTCGACTACTTTCATTGAAACCTCCGTTTGTAGTTAAAAAAAAATAAAAAGTCATACGTCAAACTCTCGAAAAGGTTCTACCATCCGTTTCTTAAGTCAAAAGCTCAAAAACAGCTACCCCATAAACCTAAAGAAATTAACTTAGTGCTGCTTCGTTCCCGACCTGACACGTTTCGCTAACTCTCTACAATATGGGACTATTTTCTCAACACTCTTGAAATAAGACGTTGACACTAAAACTTCCCTCAAATTTGACATCACCTCTACTAAAGCGGGTTGTAGATACAGGGCACCGCTAACTCCCCGGCTAGTATGACTTAACTAGTATATCACTTTTTCTCAGAATTGTCAACATTATAAGAAATTATTTTTATTTTATTAAATAAATTATTTCTCAAAACTCAAAAAGCTCCATCAATTCCTTCTCATCCATCTCAAAAATTTCTTTTGAATCCTTATTATTTCCGCTATCTTTCCCTAAGATATTTTCACTCAAAGCCAGCTTATTCTCCTGAATTTTTATTATTTTTTCCTCAATTGTTCCTTCAGTTATAAGCTTAATAACTTGAACACTCTTTTTCTGACCAATTCTGTGGGCTCTATCGCTTGCCTGATTTTCCACAGCAAAATTCCACCATGGATCATAGTGAATTACGACATCTGCTCCAATTAAATTTAGTCCCGTTCCTCCAGCTTTTAGCGAAATTAAGACAACTTGCCCTTCGCCTGAATTGAATTTTTTAGAAATTTCCATTCGTTCTTTGGACTTTACGCTTCCATCAATGTAAAAATATTCTACGTTTTCCTTTTTCAATTCCTCCTTTATTTCCTCCAATGTTCCTAAAAATTGTGAAAAAATAATCATTCTATGACCATTTTCTAAAATATCTGGTATCATTTCCCTCAATAATTCAATTTTAGCAACTTCACCAGTATAATTCTCATCAAATAATTGTGGAGAATTGCAAATTTGTCGTAATTTTGTCAAAATTGCCAGAACTTTTTAGATTGTTATTTTCCTCCTTGTCAAATCCCTAAGCTCCTTCTTCGCCCTTTTAACATAAGCCATATACAGCTTTTTCTGCTCTTTGCTCAATTCTACAATCATATTATTTTCAACTTTTTCAGGTAATTCTGTCAGCACTTCATTTTTGTTCTTCGCAGAATAAATGGAGAAACGATATTTTTTTCAAATTAAATATTTTTTTGAATCTGGATTATTTAAAGGAATTTTTTTATATTTTTCTAAATTTTGTTATATTATCAAGATAACCAGGCAAAAATAAAGTCAAAAAAATCGACCAAAGTTCCATAATGCTGTTTTTCAATTGGAGTACCTGTCAAAAGCAAAGTTTACAGTGCTTTTTTTAACTTACTTGTCGCTTTTTTTACAAGAGAAGATACATTTTTTTATATTTTGTGCTTCATCCAATATCGCCACATCAAATTTCTTATCGTTATAATTTTTCACATCATTTCTAAAAGTTTGATAAGTCGTTATCAAAATTCCTCTTTCAGTTTTTCAATCAATTCTTTCCTTGTTTCAGCATTTCCTTCTACAAGAATCGGCTTTTATATCCGAAAATTTATAAAACTCCTCCTTCCAGTTATGTAAAAAGCGAAGTCGGAACAATAATTATTCCAAATAAATCCTCATTTTCCAGCTGAATTTCCGAAAATAAAGCGAAATCGCCTGCAAAGTTTTCCCAAGTCCCATATCATCCGCCAAAATTCCGCCAAATCCAATATCATACATATTTTTTTGAGCCAATTAAACCCAATTTGCTGATATGGAAATAATTTTACCTTTATGTTTGATGGCTCTTTATTTTCACGTTTTTTTATTTTCTGAAAAAGCTGCTTAAATTCCTCAATTTCATTCAATTCCTTGTTAATACTGCTAGAAACCTGTGCCAGCTGCAATGCCTTTATTTTAGAAATTTTATTTTCACCAATTCTCAAATCATTCATTGCATCAACGATTCCAACCATTTCTTCAGTGCTCCTATTGGCAATTTTTACGAGTTCACCGCTTGACAATGTCACAAATTTTTCTTCATTTCTTACCGATTCCAGAACTGTTTCAACATCCTTCTCATCAATTCCTTCAATATTGAAATTTACACTAAAAAGTTCATTTTCAACAGACCTTATATTAACATCCACACCAATTTTACGAACTTTTTTTATTTTATCACTCACATTAATATTCACCTTTTTCTGAATATTTTTCATCAACAATATCAGCCATTGCTAAAAAAATTCATTTCTATCAATCACTAGCACAATGTCATCTGACTTTAGCTGCTTTGCCTTAAATCCAACATACATTCTATACTCTAACTCAATAATCTGAGCATCTGCATATTTTTTTGAAAAATCTTCAGAAATTTCCCTTTGAAGTTTTTTTATTTTTAGGAATAAAATAGCCATCATCTGTCCTAATGCTTTCCTCAAGGCAGAAATCGTTACTTGAAGTTTATTTTTTTCCGTTGCCTTCCTCTACAAAAAAATATTTACCGTTCCATAATTTTTCCGTAACCTTAGCAATTGGAATTTCATATTTTTAAAAGCACTTCCTTTATTTCATCAAACAGCTTTCCTGATATTTCATTCAGATATTCTGTCCCCTTTCCTAGTTCCATCTGTAAGAGTATTCATTATTTCCCACTCTGCATCACTCATTTTATGAAATTTTTCAATATTTGACACACCATTTTTTAAGCTAAAATAACGACTTGTTGATGATAAAACTGTAAAATTTCTTATAATTATTTTTATTTCCATTCTCATCTTTTTGAAATGCAAATATTGGCTCGTATTCTCCAGTCACATAAATTGTCTTGCTGCCAGATCTTATTGTCTTTTTTTATTTTCTATGGCTGAAAAATATCTGTTCTGCCAGCATTGGATTCATTATTTCACCTTGTGGCTTTCCATAATAATAATAACTATTATTATTAAAATTCATTCAAATTCATTTTTCTTAAAATAGTTGCCAAGGTTTTTTTATCACTTTTTTTATCTATTTCATTAAAATAATGCAAATCTGGATTATAAATATTTTTTTGAGTAATTTCATAAAACTGCTCATTTTCTACTGAACAAACAAAAGATTCTAAATCCTTTATATAATTTAAACTTTTTCTCCTGCCTTTACTCTCAACGTTGATACTGTAGATGATAATTGCTCTATTTCAAGTGCCTAAATTATACTCGTTTTTCTGAATATGAAATCTTATTTTTATCAATTCTTTTTTTAATTTTTTTCCAGCTTTTCCCTAAACTCTTTAATTTCTTTTTCCTTCAATCTTCTCATAAGTATTTTTCTTCTTTTTTTCCTAAAAATTTTTCATCTTCTCTAAGAATTTCATCATACACTCCATCTTCTGCAATTTTTATACGATTACTGCTACTTTTTATCTTCTTTTTCTCTTTTTAAATTCCCTATTTTCCTTAAAATAAATATTCCCAGCCTTAACTTCAGCATCCGCAGCCATCCCAGTCGCAATAATATGTTTTGCAAGGCTTTTTTTGTCTCTTTTAAAGTTAGGACAGTCACAACTATATATAATTCTGTTATCTGGCTTTCCATCTTCATAAAAAAATAAGTTATATTAACATTGTAGGCATTTCTATAATTTCCATCAACTTGTGATTCCACCACTATTTTATCATCTTTTTTTCATAAACAACATTAATTTTACTTTTTGCTTATTAAAAATACTCAACTCCCCTATTCACAATAGACAAAGCAGTTAATTTTCTCAATCTGTCAAATATTCCTTCCAACTTTTACTTTCCTTTCAAAAAAATACTCTCAATTCACACTAAATATTATCTTACCAAAAGAATTTTCGTTTTTTTCAACAAAAAAACGGCAAAACTGAAACTTTGCCGTAATGTGAACTACTCCCGCTTTTTAGAAGCGGGAGCTTCTGGGAAGTATCTGCTTTTTGCTAGCCAAATATATTTACCAAGCTCTTCGGGTAGTTCCTACCCTGTCTTTTTTTATTTTTTTCTAATATTTCAACATCAATTTCCCAATGTTTTTTTATATTCAGTGCTGCATTATAATCTCTATCAATCTCAATCCCACAGCACTCACATTTATAGCTTCTTTCTGATAACTTCAGTTCCTCTTTAACATTTCCACATTTACTGCAAGTTTTTCGACGACGGAAACCACTTATCTATTTTTTTAAAAATTGTTTTCCTAAAAACATCAATTTGTACTCAAGCATCCTCAAAAACATTCCCCATCCATTATCTCCTACACTTTTCCCAAAATTTAATGCCTGGCTCATCCCTTTCATATTCAAATCCTCAACAACCACAGCATCATATACTTCAGACAATTTTTTTGATAATTTATGCAAAAAAATCTCTTCGACAATTTTTAATATACTCATGCAATTTTGATATTTTCATTTTTGCTTATACCAATTTTTAGAAAATTTTCACTTTTCTTGACAATGATTTTCTGTAATTTTTTTCAATTTCTTCTTCCAACATCCTAAAAATATCTTGGATAATCAGCCCTTTGGTTTTCAGAACTGACAAATAACTCAGACATTGAAAAAAATCAAGTCCAATTACTTTATCATTACTTGGGTTTTTGAATTTCTTTTTCAAATTCTGTCAAGATAGAAACATAATAATTTCCATTACTATTTATTAGTGTTACCGACTTTATTCTATAATTCTTTGGTATTTCTCTATGATATTTCAATTTTACTCTTTTCAATTTTGGCAAAACCAAATACTTGTTTTCCTCAATTCGTATCGAATTGTTCACACAATTTGTCGTGTAACTTTTAACATTATTCTTTTTAGATTTGAACTTTGGAAACTTCGCTCTTTTCTGAAAAAATTCGTAAATGATCGTCTTACATTCAATTGTGCATTTGAAAAGTGCTAGACTATCTACTTCTTTCAAAAATTGATTTTTCACTCTTCAAACTGGCAGGTGTAATTATTTTATTTTTCCCAGTTTCCTCATAAAATTTATTTGCAGCATACAAAATCGTATTGTAAACAAAACGAACACATCCAAAAAGTCTTGTTTCTCAACAACTCCTGCTCCTTATTTGGATAAATTCTGTATTTGAATGCTAAATTATATTTCATACAATTACACCTCCTTTTTGATTTTGAATATTATTTTTTTAATGATTTCTCTTCAATATTTTATACAAAAATTTTTATCATGGATGTATCCTTTTTCAATTTTTTTACAAAAAAAGCAATTCATCTCCCACTTATAGAAAGCCTACGACTTCTTGCTATCTTTTTGTTAAAATATTTATTAAGTTTGAACAAATAGTTTTCCATCTTTTATAAACATATTTTTTTACTTTAACTTTTTTTGTCATCATCATAAGTATAAACTTCATTAGTTTCCAAATAATTTGAAATAAGCGCTTTTCAGTGATTTTTGCCATAACCGAATCATCTATTTTTATTACCCTTTTTCATCAGTAACTTTAGTAACATCCAAATCCACTAAATATACCTTATTTGTTTTTTTGGATCAAATTTCACTTGACTATTCAAAAATACTTTCCCTTCGCTTTTTCCCGCCAAAAGTGAAACATCATAATCAGCTGTAAAGTAAAGTCTATCTCCCGCAAAACTCATCACAGGACTTTTTAAGTCCAACTTTCCCCAACAGAAAATTCTTTTCAATCGGAAATTTCTTGTTCAATTCCTTTGTAATCATAGAATCTGGCACTCTTAATGTCTTATTTGCCAAAAGATCGCAAGAAATTATTCCAAATACCGTTATAATCATAACTAATGCCATTTTTAAAAAAATAAATTTCTTTTTCATAACCAATTCCATTCTCCTTTTTCTTTTTTTATAATCTAGTCTTAAAAAAATAATATTTTTAAACTTTTATGACTAAAACTATTCTAGTTAATCATACAAAAATATTATTTATTATTTCATATTTTTTTCAAATTAGTTTTATCTTTTAACTCCAAAAATTTTATTTTATTCACTGACTATTTGATGAAATTTACTCTTATCACTTGCTACAAAAATTCCATCAAGAATCTTTTTTTCAAATACTTCTTTAAAAATTTCCCAGTCCAAGATCCTTCATTCTCTGCAATTTCTTCAGGAGTCCCTTCTGCAATAATCTGTCCACCTTTATAACCACCTTCAGGTCCTATATCAAGAATGTGATCCGCAACTTTAATTACATCTAAATTATGCTCAATTACTAAGACTGTATTCCCTTTATCAACCAATCTGTTTAACACTTCTAATAATTTTCTGATATCTTCAAAGTGAAGTCCTGTCGTAGGTTCGTCCAAAATGTAAATAGTTTTTCCTCTTGACATTTTTGATAATTCAGTTGCAAGTTTTATCCGTTGAGCTTCTCCACCCTGAAAGAGTTGTCGCAGGTTGTCCTAATTGAATGTAATTCATTCCTACGATCCATCAATGTTTGTAGTTTTCTCTCAAGTGACGGAATATTTTTGAAAAATTCGTATGCTTCTTCAACTGTCATTTCTAGCACATCTGCGATACTTTTTCCTTTGTACTGAACTTCTAATGTTTCTCGATTGTATCGTTTTCCTTTACAAACTTCACATTCCACATAAACATCTGGCAAGAAATTCATTTCAATTTTATTAATTCCAGCACCGCTACACGCTTCACATCGTCCACCTTTTACATTAAATGAAAATCTTCCTTTCGTGTATCCACGCACTTTCGCATCGTTTGTCTGTGCAAATAAATCACGAATATCATCAAAGATTTTTGTATATGTCGCAGTATTAGATCTTGGAGTTCTTCCAATTGGCGACTGGTCAATGTCAATCACTTTTTCCAAGTTTTCAAGCCCATCAATTCCACCATTTTCAAGTGGATACAGTTTCCCTTTATTCAGCCTGTTGTGAAGCTCTGGGAACAATGTCTGATTAATCAATGTCGACTTACCACTTCCTGAAACCCCCGTTACAACTGTCAAAACTTCAAGTGGAATATGTGCTGTCACATTTTTCAAATTATTTCCTTTTGCATTTTTTAAAACAATTTCTTTAGTCGCTTTTCTTCTTTCTTCAGACACTTCAATTTTAATTTTTCCGTTCAAATATTGTGCTGTCAATGATTTTTTGTTTCTCATAACTTGTTTTGGCGTTCCTTGTGCTACAACTTTTCCTCCATTAATTCCAGCACCTGGACCTATGTCAATTAAATAATCTGCTTCTCTCATCGTATCCTCATCATGCTCTACAACTATCAAGCTATTCCCGATGTCACGCAAATCCTTCAAAGTCGCAAGTAACTTGTCATTATCCCGCTGATGAAGTCCAATACTCGGCTCATCAAGCACATAAATCACACCAGTAAGCCTACTTCCAATTTGAGTTGCAAGTCTAATTCTTTGAGATTCTCCACCAGACAGCGTTTTCGTCATTCTAGCAAGACTCAAGTAATCAAGCCCAACATTTATCATAAATTTTAGCCGTTCTTTTATTTCCTTCAAAATTTCAGCTGCAATTTGCATTTGTTTTTCCGTAAGCTGAATTTTTTCATAAAAATCAAGTGCATCAACAACGCTCACTTCAGTCAAGTCAATAATGCTCTTATCATTAACCGTTATCGCCAATACAACATCTTTAAGCCGTTTCCCGTGACAAGTTTTACAAGTTCTCTCTGTCATATATTTTGCCTCAATTTCCTCTTTTGCCGACTCTGAAGCCGTTTCCCTGTACCGACGCTCAATACTGTGCACAAGTCCCTCAAATCCTCGTTTTCCGTTATAGCTAAAACTGTCTCCGCTCCAAGAAAAGTTAAATTGCTTATCACTTCCATAAAAAATCACATCTTTTTCTTTTCGAGTCAATTTAGAAACCTTTTTATCCAAGTCAATTTTATGTGCCTTTGCCATCGCTATGAATAAATCCCAGTTCCAGCCCTTTTTAGTCGTTGCTCCTGGAAAAACAATTCCACCTTCATTAATTGATAAATTTTCATCTACAATTAATTTATTTTCATCCACTTCCAGCCTTGAACCAAGTCCATTACAAACTTCACAAGCCCCATAAGGTGCATTAAACGAAAAAAGTCTTGGCACGACATCTGGAAACACAACATCTGGATGTTCTGGACAAGAAAAAAATTTTCACTAAATTTGTTATCTTCCCCATTAATATTCACAATTATTTTCCCATCAGAAAGCTCACTCGCAGTTTCAATCGCCTCTGTCAATCGACTCAAAAATTCCTTATTATCCGCCTTAAACACAACTCTATCAACAACAACTTCAATATGATGTCTTTTATTCTTATCCAAAACAATTTCATCACTCAAGTCAAGAATATCGCCATTCACTCGAACTCTTTGAAACCCTCTTTTTCTGCAAATTCAAAAACAAATTTTTATGAGTCCCCTTTTTATCAATCACAACTGGCGACAAAATTATCATTTTATCCTTTTCTTTTCTAGAACTCATCAAATTATCGACAATTTCCTGAATCGACTGTTTTTCCACTTTTCTATGACAAATCGGACAATGTGCCTCTCCAATATGTGCCCACAAAAAGCCGCATATAGTCATAAATTTCAGTAGTTGTACCAACAGTCGAACGCGGATTTTTTTCGACACACTTTTTCTGTTCAATCGAAATCGCAGGAGAAAGCCCTTCAATACTATCTAATTCAGGTTTCTGCATTTGCCCAATAAACATTCTCGCATAAGCCGACAAACTCTCCACATACCTTCTCTGCCCTTCTGAATAAATCGTATCAAACGCAAGTGAAGACTTCCCACTCCCAGAAACCCCAGTAATTACAACCAGCTCATTTTTTTGGAATCTCAATATCAATATTTTTGTAAATTATGCTCTCTAGCTCCAGTAATCTTTATTTTGTTGTCTTTCATTCTCTTCAATGTTCCCTCTCTAATTTTTTTCTCCTCAATTAACTTAAATCCCTTTAAATCAGCTTTTTTTAAATTCTTCAATCAATTTTTTTCCATATATCCAAACTTTTTGTTGCCAAGGATGTCCTAAATATCCAAAGTGAAAATTAACATCTATAAAAAAATAATAATCTCCCATTTGGACAATATGTTGGAAAATATGCAGTATACCCGCCACCCCAGTAGCGTTCATCTTTAACTTCTATAATTTTAGGCTCATCTTTAATACGAGGATTATATCTAAAAGCAAGAATGTTGCCAATCCAATGCATACAATTCCTCATTTTTCCTTAGTACATTTCAAAAAAATTTCCGTTATTTTTATCACGAATTTCTTTTTAAATCCCCAATCTACAAATCCTTCAATTTTCTCTAGATTTTCATAATGATAACTAATATCATAAACTATATATGGTTCTTTAAATTCAAACGCTATTTCTTTTTTTATCAACACTAGGATTAAAATTAAATCTATCATAAACCATATCCCAAACTTTATCATATTCTTCATCATCTAATATTACCATTTTTTTCATACTCCAGTCCATAAAAAAATTTTTTTACATAAAAAAAGGTAATGAAGCCTCTTTTATCTTATAATAATTTATAAAAGTTAATTTTTTTTGTTGCTTCTTCCTCATCTTTGAAAAATCATTCCTCTTTTTTTTAACAACTCTATCTGTTCTTTAATACTCAAATATTCCTTTTTCCATAAATATCTCCAAATAATTTAAAAAGCCCTACAAGAATCAATTAATGATTTGTAGGGGACTTGATATGTCTAATTATACTTCCTTTTTTTACCTTTGTCAAATGAAAGATTAGTAAACTAGACAATTATATGAATAAAATTTAAAAAAACAATAATTTCTTCTTCAACCTATGTATCTCTCATTTTTTTCTATAGTTCTTTCACGATAGGAACCCAGAGCTCCATTTTATATGTTTCACTGTACATATCCCCTTCTGAGTAGACTTCAAAATCAGGTTTTCCTGAATGCCTGTATCCCTGTTCAGGAAAAAACACTTCAAAAAGATACTTCCAGCCTGCATGAATTGAATCAGGTATTTTTCCTGTAAGTTCCACAACTGCGTATTCAGCCGCATCTACTTCCATAATTTCAAGACCCATTTTCTCTGCCTTTTCTATGTCCTTTACATCATAACACGCCATATAGTTGATTTTTTTCGTATTTTTCATATCATGACAAATCCCGTAGCTTTGACCATTTCCAAGCTTTTCCAGTTTCTCAGGGGAGTATTTTGAAAACAGCTCATCCCACACTTTGGGACATGATGATGGCTCTATATTCTTAGCATTTATTCCTGCAACTTTAAATGCTTCCTTTTTCTGAATGGTAATATTCATATTATTTCCTCCTTTGACTGTTAACATGAGCCTTACTCGTGAAACTGCACGGAAAGGCTTTCCTTTTCTTACTTCTGAAGGAGTATACCCATGAAAATTCTTAAAAGCCAGTCCAAATGAATCAGGTGAATCATAGCCGTATTCAAATGCAATTTCTATTATTTTCTCATCTGTTTCACGAATCTGCTTTGCAGCTTCAGTCAGCTTCCTTGCCCTTATATACTCGGATAAAGTTGTTTCAGTCAGAATTGAAAATATCCTGCGGAACATAGCATATGAGTACCCTGACAGTTCTAAAAATCCTCTTTTCATCAATTTTATCTTTCATGACACTTTCAATATAATCAATGGTTTTTATTAAATCCTTCAATCATTCTCATTTACTTTTTCTCCTTTCAATTCTATTATAACAGTTCCGAAGTCTTATTTCCCTATAAAGGCTGTACAAAAATTTATAGGTTTTTATTCAATCTTTAATATTTTACCATATTTTTTTGTGATATAATTATAAAAAAAGAACAGGAGCTGAGAAAAATGAAAATATACAGTTATGAAACTCTTGATTCAACTAATGAATTTATGAAAAAAATAATGTTTCAAAAATTTGAAGAATATGATGTAGTTACAGCTGAAAAATCAGACTCTCGGTAAGGCAAGACGGGGAAATACATGGGTTTCACAAAGGGAATGGCTCTTTTACGTTTCTCGTGAAAAAAAGATGAAAAATAGCGGCATTGACGATTCTGAATATTTAAAATTGCCTTTAATTACAGGACTTTCCGTCATAAAGGGGCTTAGAAAAATAGAAAAATCTTGACTATATGTTTAAATGGACTAATGATGTTTATCTTTATGGAAAAATAACAGGTATTCTCGTGGAAAGAGTTGAAAATAACTTTTTTTGTCGGAATTGGAATAAATATAAATAATTCACTGCCTGCCGAACTTTCAGAAACAGCAGCTTCCATTTCTGAAATAACTGGAAAAACACTATGATATTAAAGAAATTATTACTTCAATTATTGAAGAGTTTAAAAATTCTATTTGAAACATTTCTAAATGGAAAATGGGAGAAATCCTTCTTGAAATTAATGAACTTAGCTACCTGAAAGAGAAAAAGGTTCATCTCAAAAATAAACAGGGCTTATTTTTTTCAGGAATCGTAAAAAAATATAAATCATAATGGAGAACTTGAAATACTCATTGATGACAAAATACATACTTTTTCTGTGGGAGAAGTTTTTGAAGAAAAAAATGAGAGTTATCAGATAATTGCTAAAATTAGAGATATAAAAGGGGCTGTCTCAAAATGGTTAAAATTTTTGAGTTCAGCTCTATTTTTTTGTTCAAATAAAAAAAGCCGAATTTGAAATTCGGCTGATTTTTTTGTATAATATATTTATGACCAACAAATATATCATACAAAAATAAACTGAAAGTATATCTTCAGTAATAACAACATTTTACTAAATTCTATTGATTTTTTTGCAAGAAAAAAATAATATTGAGAAAAAAACATCTTAAATACATTATACAATCTATCGATAAGTTCCTCGCTTGCAGGGATATGTCTAAGGGTTTCATTAAATTTAAATGCCCTCTCTGTCCCATTATCCACAAGTTCCCTCTTACTTGTAAGTCCAAACTTTGTCCTTCATGCGGTTTCAAATATGCCAGAATCTGGTCCCAGAATACTATGAAACACATCCTGAACATTGAACATCGCCATGTACTCTTTACTATACCTAAAGAATGCAGACAATTTTTCTTCTATGACAGAAAACTCCTCTCAAAGCTTTCTGAGGCCGTTAACGAAATCTTTAAGTTCTGCTTCCATAACATCAGTAAGAAAAATCTGAGAAAAAATAAAATCTCAAAATTTTCCAAAAAATATTTCACTGACTCCGACATCGTACACTATGGGCTGATTTCTATTATACATACCTTCGGAAGGGATCTTAAATGGAATCCGCACATCCATGCCATTGTTTCCCTGGGTGGATTCACTAAAAATTTTGACTTCAGGAAAATGAGACATTTTAATGTGGATACTATTGCCGGTCAATGGAAGTACCATGTCCTCAAAATTATTCAGAATGGAGAATATCATGACAGTAAAATTAAGAAGAAGGCCTTGGACACTGTTTCCAAACTTTACAAAGAAAACAAAAGATTCTTCTTTAATGTCGGTGACGGTGACATCAACAGCACAGAGGGTATTATCAGATATCTCGGAAGATATCTCGCACGTTCACCTGTTGCCGAATACAAGATTACCGAAATTGATGATGGTAAAGTTACCTTCTTTTTTTCAATGATTTGGCTAGCAATAAAAAGAAAAACTTACATTACTATGCCTGCTGAAAAAAATTTATCTCACAGATTCTCATTCATCTGCCTCCTAAAAAAACTTTAAAAATGGTAAACAGGTACGGTTTCTATTCAAGACATATTTCTGATGAACTTAAAAAGGCTATGGAGCCTTTTAGGAAAAATATTTCCGTATCAAAATATTCATTTTATCAGAGGCAGATGTACATAACTTTTGGAATGAATCCTTTTTACTGTCCAGAATGCAAAGTTAAGATGATTGTATGGGAATTCTACCATTATCTATATCCTCCACTTAAAAAAAGTATTATTAATATTTTTTTCAATCCAACCTGGTTGGATATTTTGTAATACAATTTTTTTTAATAACTATAAATAGAGGAGGCGATTGCCTCCTCTAAAAAAGTCATTCAATAGATTCATAAGTATCTCTTTTTTTGATTATTAAAAAAATAAATTTACTTTACTTATAAACAAAAAAATTCTGTTCCATAAATTATTCAAACAATCTATGAAACAGATTTTTTTCAATTATTATTTTAATCTAAATATTTTTTTATATTCATTTGTTAATTCCAGTATTCTTTGTTGTATTAAATTAATCTTTCTCTTATTGTTTGAGCTTTTTCTCTTGAACATAAAACCATGAAAAATCTATACATCTCCAGTATAATTTTCTTCGATCTGATATATTTTTATCCATATCTTTTTGAGAATTAATTAAATTTTGTTTTAATTTATCTATTTTTTTATCAAATTTTCTGAATTAATTTATTATATATTTCATTCATTTTTTTCTCTATTCATCTTTCTAATTTGTCTAAATGATTTCTATCGCTTTTTCTCACAACTACTAAAAAAATTTTCTCTGATTTTAAAATAATCACTTCGAACTTTTTCGAAAAAGAAACTAAAGAAAAATACCATAAATATAAAAATTATTTTTTTCTCATAATTCTCCCTATCAAAGTTTTATTTTTCATATGGCAATCCTGATGCTTTCGGTGCTTTCGATTTTCCTACAAATCCAACTAATGCCAACAATGTCAAAATATACGGTATCATTGTCAAAAATTGCTGAGATATTGGGAGTCCTATTGTTTTTGAAACATCTGCAAATGCTTGTCCGAAAGCGAATAACAGGCTTGCTAAGATTGCTCTAGCGGATTCCATTTTCCAAAGATCATTGCAGCCATTGCGATATATCCACGTCCTGCTGACATGTTATTTGAAAAGGCTGGGAGTAGGACTGCTGTAAGATAAGCTCCTCCTAGTCCTCCCAATGCTCCTGATATAAGTACGCTTATATATCTTGTTTTGTAAACGCTTATTCCTACCGTGTCGGCTGCTAGCGGATGTTCTCCAACTGAACGGATTCTTAAACCTAAAAACTGTTTTTGTATAAGAAGAAATACATTGCGATTGCGATTCCGTAGATTACGATTATCATTAATGGGACGGTTTGCCAATGATTTTTGCTAATGGAGTATTTCCAGCTGTTTTGTAGATGGCTTTTATTAGGTATGATGTTGTCGCTGCTGCGAAATAGATTAATTGCAACTCCGCTTATAATTTGATTTCCTTTCAGGTTAATACTGATTACTGCGTGAATTAGTGAAATTAAGATTCCCACTATCACTCCAAAAAAATTATCCCTAAATATGGATTTCCTGTGGCAATATTGACAACTGCCGTTGCAAATGCTGAACTTAGCATAATTCCTTCTAGCCCAATATTAATGACTCCACTTTTTTTCAGAAATACACGCTCCTACGGCTGTTATAAGAATTGGAGGTGCTATTACTATTGTTTGCTGTATTAAATCGAAATATTTGCTTTTATAATCATTTTAATTTTTCCTTTCTGACTTAATATTTTTATTTGATAACCAATTTACACTGCTTTTCTTTTTATTAAGCATAAATTTAAATAAATTTTCTGATGCTACGAAAAATAATTATTAATGCTTGTATAATAAATACAATATCTTTATCAATCTGGTATCTTTGCTGCAACATTTGTCCCCCAACTTCAAGTGCCGCATAAAATATTGCCGCAACTAATATTCCAAATGGATTATTTTTTCCAAGAAGTGCTACCGCAAGTCCTGTAAATCCGTAATCTCCCATTATAAGTTCAGTATATGAATATTCTGAAGCTCCTCCTAAAACACGTTCAGCTCCACCAAGTCCAGCACAAGCTCCAGCGATTCCCATCGCTAAAAACATGATATATTTTGGATTAATTCCCGCATTTTCAGCAACTGTATCACTTTGTCCGACTGCTTTTTATTTCATATCCTTTTTGAAATATTTAAAAAGAAAAAAATATCCCTATTGTCAAAAGAATTGCGATTATAAAACCAAAATTTAAGTTTTGTCTTGTAATATTTGCAAAAAAAGTAACGGTAATCTTGCCCTTCAAAAAAACACGTGGAGATTGTGTATTTTTGTGAGTTGGATCCTTTAAAGGCCCATTTAATAGGAAATTTTGTAATTCTAGCATAATATAATTTAACATAATTGTACTGATTACTTCACTTACTCCAAATTTTTGCCCGCAAAAATCCTGCTATTCCAGCCCACAAAAATCCAGCAATTACAGCCACAATTATTACAACAAGCACATTTCCAAAAAAACATAATTTTTAAATGTAATTGCCCAAAAAGTTGCCGCTAATCCTCCAGCAATCATCTGTCCTTGCATTCCTATATTAAATAATCCCGCTTTAAAGGCTACCATTGTTGCAAGTGCAGAAAAATATTAACGGAGTTGCGATAAATAATGTATTTGCAAGTCCACTAAATAATGGAGATCTTGGATAAGGCTGATAAAAAGCCGCCCGCATCATATCAATGTGAGGCTGTAAACGGATTTACACCCTTTGTCATCATTATTACTCCACCAATAATTAATGCGATTAATACTGCAATTATAGATGGTAGAAAAATCCTTTTATCTTATTTTTTTAATCATCTATTTTTCCCTCCTGCCATTAATATTCCTAATTTTTCTGTTGTTGCATCTTTTTCTATCCAAAATTCCTACAATTTCTCCTGAATACATCACTGCAATTCTATCACTTAATGCCATTATTTCCGATAACTCAGCCGAAACAAAGCATTATAGCCTTTTTTTCTCAGTTTTTTTCATTTTAAAATTGTATTATGAATCATCTCAATCGCACCAATATCGACTCCCTTGTAGGCTGTGCCGCAATAATAAATTTATTTTTCACGTTCCAGCTCCTTGCTACTACGACTTTCTGCTGATTTCCACCAGACAGCCCGCCAAATTTAATTTTTTTCCATCCGTTGGCCTAATATCATATTTTTTTCTATATATTCATTAGTTTTTTTCTCAATTTCACTATAATCTAGCAATGCTCCTTTAGAATACTGATCCTGAAGTCCCAAGGCCATATTTTCTTCCATTGTAAAAATCATCAATAGTCGCCCTTTTGTGTCTGTCTTCAGGTATGTGGGAAAGCCCCTTTTCCTTAATAAGTTTTGGCGTCTTGTTTTCCAGCTCATCATTATCTATAAAATATGTTCCGCTATCAACTTTTGCAAGCCCTGCCAAAGCCTCAATAAGTTCAGTCTGTCCATTTCCCTGCACCCCAGCTATTCCCAGCACTTCACCTTCACGGATTTCAAACGAAACACCCTTTAACTTTCTCAATTCCTCCTCTTTTTCACAGTCAAATTCTCAACTTTCACAACCACATTTCCCAATTTCACATCAGGTCTCTTAACTTCAAACAGCACAACACGCCCAACCATAAGATTGGCAATCTTTTCCTTCGTAGCTTCCTTAGTTTTCAATTTTCCAACATCGCTTCCACGACGAATAACCGTAATATTGTCAGATAAATCAAGCACTTCCTGCAATTTATGCGAAATAAAAAAATAATCGTTTTTCCCTTCCTTTATAAGATTTCTCATAATCTCATAAAGCTCCTTCACTTCCTGCGGAGTTAGCACTGCACTTGGCTCATCAAACACCAGAAGTTCCGCCCCTTTAAACAACACTTTCAAAAATCTCAATCTTTGATGAATCCCGACAGACAAATCTGACACTTTCGCATCTGGATCAATATTCAGCCCATACTTTTCAGAAACTTCCCTTACCTGCTTTCTAGCAGTATTCAAGTCAAAAAATATTCCACCTTTTTTAGGCTCAAATCCTAAAACCATATTTTCAGCGACTGTCAACGTGTCAACCAGCATAAAAATGCTGATAAACCATTCAATTCCTAAATTTGCCGCAGTTGTAGGGACTGTCAATGTCAATTTTCTCCCCTTGTAAAAAAATCTCACCAGAAGTCGGAGAATATAGCCCTGTTCAAAAATCTTCATAAGCGTGGATTTCCCAGCTCCATTTTCCCCAACAATCGCATGAATCTCCCCTCTTTAACCTTCAGCGTAATATCATCATTTGCAACAATCTTCCCGCCTAAAAATTCCTTCCGTATATTTTTTTCATCTCCAAAAATATATTCGCTCATCTTTTCCTCCTGCTTCTTAAATTAATTTTATTTAAATTTCAAATCATTCATTTAAAAAAATTTTTTATTTATATTTTTAGTTATTATTTTTCGTGAATAATTTAGGATTTTACATTGAACAAATTTACTATTTACATCAAAACTGAACCTCCCTACAACTAAAGCCTCAGGGTTCTTGCACTATTTAATAAAATTTTTAAAAAAGTCTGATACATAATAATTTGAGCTTGTTTTTTTAATAAATCAAGAACAGCTATCGGCTTTTCTAACTACATTTATCTTATAATCATTATAATAGTATTTTTGGTTTTTCCTCCTACAAACACTACTGTATTATTTTCATTATAAGTATACCCATGATACTCGCTATTTTTCAAGTAATAATGGCGTTCTTTTTAATTTTAACTGATTTTTTTTGCAAGTTTTTTTCGATAATTTCACTTGGAAAAATCTGTTAAATAAACATTTCTCTGGAGTTCTGGCAATATTGCCTGATCTTCTAATTTGTCAGAAATTAAAATGTCCTTATCAAATTTGTATACTGAATCATCTTTTAAATTTATTTAATCCTGAGTTTTCATAGGTTTCCTTTTATAAAAAAATTCAACGTTTGATTTCTCAAAGTTTTTCTACAACTTCTTTACGGTTATTTTTTTAGTTCTTCAATTAAAAATTCCTTATCCAATTCTGAATAAACATTTGATGGATTAAAAGTCAGTTTTATTCAAAAGTTCATAGAGAACATAAATTTGTCTATTCAAATATTCCTGATCTGTTCCTACATATTCGGTTAAATTAACTCCATTAGACATTGCAATTATTTGCTGTCTATAATATTCATCCAGGGAAAGATGCTGGCAATTCCAGTATTTTTTTCCTCTTCTGATAACTGATCAACTTTTATATCCTGCATTTCCTGATAAAATCTTTCTTCCAAAAAGCAATGAATACTTTTTCCCCTTTTTATATCCTTCAAAAAAAGCATTAAATTCGTTATAAAAATCTATTTTTTTCCAAATAGATCTGTCGGATACGTAATTTCAAATAATTTAATTTCGTAACGTCCTGGAATAACCTTTCGCATTTTTTTCCTTCCCATCGATCATTACTTTTACCTGATTAAATCGTGGCTTTTTCCTCTTCCCTCCATTTTATCTCCTTTTTTATTTTATCAAAAAGAGCAAAACTCGTCATACTGCATCCAAGCAACATTAATATTATTAATTTTTTTTCAAGTTTTTCCTCCTAATACCTTTATAAATTTTCCTTTATAGAAATAGCAATATTTTCCGGTACAATTTCCATCAGTTCCTCTAATGTTGCATTTCGTATATTTTTTTATCAATCCAAATTTTTTTATCAATTCCTTTTTCCTTTTTCGGTCCAATTCCAGAAATGTCATCCAACGCACTTTTGACATTCCGCTTACTTCTCAATTTTCTATGATGTGTAATTCCAAATCTATGGGCTTCATCCCTTAATCTTTGCAAAATCTTTAATGTTTCATCTGTCTTTTCAAATAAATACGGCTCACTTTCATAACTTTTAAAAATTTCCTCTTCTCTTTTTGCAATTCCAATTACATCAGTATGCTCCATTTTTTTCCAAGTTTTTTTCCATCACATCCACAGCCACTCCAAGCTGCCCTTTTCCACCATCAATTAGAATCAGATTGGGCATTTTCTCGTTTTCTATTTTAGAATATCTTCGTGTTAATGCTTCCCTCATCATCAAAAAATCATCTGGCGTATCTTTTACAGTAATTTTAAAATGCCTATATTCCTTAGGCATTGTTTCCCCGTCAATAGCCACAGTCATTGCCGCAACCGCATCTTTCCCTTGAATATTTGAAATATCAAAACAGTCAATTCTGTAGGGAAAACTTTTTAACCGTAATTCTTTTTTTAAATTATGAAGCCCTTCCTGAACCATACGCCGTTTTCTATAATATTTATCAACTTCTTCCCGTAAGTTCAAATATCCCATTTCCAAAAGCTGCAATCTTCGGCTATTAATCTTTGGAAAATGAAGTTTTATCTCCTTATGCTTTTCAATTTTTGCCCATTCTTTTATCAAATGTTCACTTTGTAAAAATCTCTCATCACAAATAATGTGCTTTGGAATATTCCTTTTTTTCATAATATGAAGTAATCAGCCGCTCAAAAAAAGGCTTTCTTCCTGGCTTCTTTCCATTGAAATTATTATATGATTTTTTTATTAATAACTTTCCCTTCCCTGAATATTCAACACACATAAAAACACATTTTCCCTTTTTTTCCTCAAATACAAACACATCCTCGTCAATTTCCTTGCTATATTCGATAATTTGTGTTTCCAGCATTCTTTTTAACACAGCCAATTTTTTTCACGCTCGTTAATCGCACGCTCAAATTCCATTTCATCACTAAACTGTTTCATCCTATTTTCCAGCATTTCAAGAACTTTATCAGAATGTCCCTTCAAAAAGTTTTTTTGAAAATTGCTTTACATTCGTACTGTATTCATCTTCAATATCTTTATATTTACAAGGTGCAGGGCAAGTTTTTCATATAATACTTCAAGCACGGCTTTTGTAATTTTTATCCATATTTCGGTTGCAATCTCGAACTGGAAATATCTTTAATAAGCGATTTCATTGCAAAAAAATATTCCCATTGGATAAGGCCCAAAATATTCGGCATTCTCATTTAATTTTTCGTACTTCTCACAATTTCCACCTTTGGAAATTTTTTTCCTTTGTAAACTTTATATATGGATAAGTCTTTTTCATCCTTTAACAAAAATATTATATTTTTGGCTTATTCTTTTTATCAGGTTATTTTTCCAGAATAAGCGCCTCAACTTCCGATTTACAGATAAAAAAACTCAATATCCCTAATATTTTTCACCAATTCCAGCGTTTTCTGATTATGCGAATTTATATTTGTAAAATAAGACTTCACCCTATTTTTGAAGATTTTTTTGCTTTTTCCCACATAAATAATCTTCCCTCGCTCATTTTTTTCATCAGGTAAACTCCTGGATTTGTGGGAATATCCTTATATTTAACTGGTGATTTTATTTCTTTTTCTATTTTTTTCTGTCTTTATTTCTTCTCCCATTTTTTTGTATCTTTTTATTCTTTCCTTTAAATTGTATAAATGTAAGTAAAACTAAATTTCCTTTTTTTATCTCCCACTTCTCTATGAAATTTTCCAATATGATAATCTATTTTTTTGTGAAAGATCATCATAAAGTTTATTTACAAAAAGTAGCCGAACGATGCTGTCCGCCTGAACATCCAATTCCTATACGTAAATGTGATTTTCCTTCCTTTTCATATTTTTGGAATTAAGTACAAAAAGCATATCTAAAAAGCATTTTATAAAATTCCTGACTTTCTGGAAGTCCCATTACATAATCCTGAACTTCCTTATGATTTCCAGTTTTTCTTTTTAAACTCTCAATATAATAGGGATTTGGCAAAAATCTCAAATCGAACATTAGGTGAAGATCCAGCGGAATTCCATACTTAAATCCAAAGGAAGTTAAATTAATGCTTATTTTTTTTCTTTGCCCTGAAAATTCCTTTTCCAAAACTTCCTGCAATTTTTTTACTGTCAATGTGCTTGTATCAATTACCAAATCAGCTTTTTACCATAAAAATCCTTTATAATTTTACGTTCCGCCTTTATATTAGCAAGTAAAGTGTCATACATATTCAACGGGTGCTTTCTTCTGGAAAGCTCATATCTGCTAAGCAAAACATCTGTTCTTGCATCCAGATAAATCATAGTATGAGATATTTCCTCTTTGTCCAATATTTCCAGCTGTTTTGTCAACTGTTCAATAAATTCCTGATTTCTAACGTCTATTGCTATTGCCACCTGGTTTCTTTTTCCACTGCTAATAAATATTTCATTCAAATACTGAAACAAATTAATAGGAAAAATTATCAATACAAAAAAATATTCCCTATCCTCAAAAAAATTTCATCGCCTCAGATTTCCCAGCTCCACTCATTCCAGTTATTATAACTAATTCTTTTTTTCATCTTATCCATAAAAAAATTCCTCTTTAAAAAAATAAATTTTACTTCTCTAATTTCCCTTGAAAATTATTATAGCATATCTCCAGATAAATATAAATAATTTTTGATAGACAAAATTTTTATATTTTTTTTTCATCATAAGCCTGTTTCGACAATTTATTTTTTTATTTTTATAAGTTAAAAATTTATTCTGCAGGACCAAATTAAAAAAATTTAAATATTGACAATTTTAAAAATTTATATTAAAAATAAATTGTAATGATTACAAAAATTAAATAAATTTGTATAAATAAAAAAATAAAATTTGGAGGTATAAAAATGGATTTTTAGCTTAAATCTTGGGGCTTTAGATGAAGGGAAACTGGCAAAAAAATTGATGAAAATAAACTTTATGATGTAACTGTAGTGGGTTCTGGACCTGCAGCTGTCTCAGCGGCAATCTATGCAGCTAGAAAAAGGGCTTAATGTGGCGATGATTGGTGTGAAAAATCGGAGGACAAGTTCTTGATACAAATGAAATTGAAAAATATTATTGGAACTATTTCGACTACTGGAGCTAAATTTGCCCAAACTTTGGAAAAAAACATCTGAAGGAATACGAAGTTGCATTTAAAGAAGGACATTTGGTAAAAAGAAATAAAGGAAGATGGAAAAGATAAAAATTTTAGTAACTGATGATGGAAAAAGTTATAAATCGAAAACTGTTATTATAGCAACTGGAGCAAAACCAAGAAGTCTTAATATTCCAGGAGAAGCTGAATATGTTGGGAAAAGGGTACATTACTGCTCAACTTGTGACGGGCCTTTCTACAAAGGACTGGATGTTGCTGTAATTGGTGGTGGAAATTCAGGTGTTGAAGCGGCTCTTGACCTATCTGGGAATTGCAAAAATCAGTTACATTAATCGAATTTATGCCTGAATTAAAGGCTGATAAAGTTTTACAGGAAAAAAATTGGCTGAGCAATCAAACATAAAAAGTAATTTTAAATTCTGCAACTACTAAAGTAAACGGAAATGAATTTGTAGAAAAATATCATCTACAAAAAAACAGAGAAACTGAAGAAGAAAAACATTAAATGTGGAAGGAATGTTCGTGGAAGTAGGATTATCGCCTAGAAGCGAAGTTGTAAAAGATTTAGTTGAAACAAACAAAATTGGAGAAATTATAATCAATCCTGAAAACAACTCAACTTCCGCAGCTGGGAATCTTCGCAGCAGGAGATGTTACAAATATCAAGCAAAAAAACAAATAATCATTGCAATGGGAGAAGGAGCAAAAGGCGGCGCTTAGCGCATTTGACTATTTAATTACAAGATATTAATTTTATTGCATTTAATTTAATAATAAATTCATAGTTTAGTATATGGTGAGGCTGTCTCATAATTCAAAAAAATAATTTTACTAACATAAATATTATATATTTTAAAAAAATCAATAGGTATTATTTTTATTGATTCTATAAATATAGATTTATGATTTAGGAATTTTATTTATTTTGTGAAACAGCCCCATTTTTTTATTGTATTTATAAAAGATACAAAAAGTTGACATCTATCTTATAATTGAGTAAAATACTATTAATTTAAGAATTTTTTTATTTGAAATAGAAAATTTTGAATTTTTGTTAAATAAATACTGTTTAATGCTATTTTTCCATTTAAACAGCAAATAGCTATGAATTTCTTTGCAAGGGGTAAAACAATAGTTTTTTTAAAAAAGTTATCTAAAGTTTATAAAAAAATAGCTTTTAGATAACCTTTTTACTTAACTTTTTGAAAAAAATGATGTATAATTTATTGAGAAAAAGTAAAAAAAGGAGCAAAAAAATGTACTCTAGCAAAGATTTGAAAAAGAAGTTTACAAATTGGGTGAAGTGGCAAAGTTTGTAGGTGTTACCAATGGAACATTAAGGCGTTGGGAAAAATTTAGGAAAAAGTAAAATTTTCTAAAACTGATTATGGTACAAGAAGTTTAACAAAAGATAAATTAATTGAACTCCTTAAAGCAAATAATTTATGGAGTGATGAAATAGAGTGCCTGCAAAAAAGATGTAATATATTGTCGAGTTTCAAGTCACGACCAAAAAAACATGGAGATTTAGATAGACAGATACAATTTCTTATTAAAAACTAATAATGATTTGATAAATCCTGTAATTTTATCTGAAGTAGGAAGTGGATTAAATGATAAAAGAAAAACAGTTCCAAAAAGCTATTAAGAATGGTTTTTAAATAATGAAGTTTCAAGAATATTTATTACTTATGAGGACAGGTTGACAAGATTTGGATTTGAATATTTGAGAACAATGTGTGAAATGCACGAAACCAAAATAATAGTTGTTAAGGATGTTGATGTTAAAAAAAGTCTATAGAGCAGGAACTTATGGAAGATATAATGTCACTTATGGCTTCTTTTTCAGGAAAAATTATATGGAATGAGAAGTAAAAATAAAAATTACAGAAAAGAAAGGGAAAAATAAATGGAAACAAAGGAAATAAAAAAATAGTGACTGAACATCTGAAAGAATTAAGAACAGTTGATGAACTTGAAGATTTAATTGGGAAAGAAAAAAACTAGCACAATTTTTTTGTAGAACATTATTTAGAAAAAGGTAAAAGAGGATTTATCAGAACCTGATTTTTGACATTGAAGATATAATGAAGTAAAGGAGGAGGAAATGCTAAAAGCAGAAATATACAACTGTTACTCAACTACATAAAACTAATAATAAAGAAATAATTGAATATTTTGAAAATGCTTGTGTATATTTCTGCAAATTACAGAGGAAAGCATTTCATATATTCAAGAATGAAAAATATGAAAAGGAGTTAAAACTGAATATAAAAAAATTTAGACAAGATTTTTATGAAAGAGCATAATATTAGTAGAAGAACAGCTGATTCTATACTTAGAGATGTTCAAGGACGCATTAATGCACTTATTGAATTAAAAATATGAAGTTTCTCAAAAAGAATATAAAATTAAAACTTTAAAAAGAAAGTATTGAAAAAAACTTGATGATAAAATTTTTAAAATTGCAAGAAAAAAACTAAATAATAAAATAACAATCAATCATCTTACATATCGAAATTTAAAAAAATCAAGAGCATTTAAAAAAATGAGATTAAATAAATTTAAAATGAGACTTGAACAACTTAAATGGGAAATAAAAACAGGAAATTATAAATTATGTTTTGGAACTAAAAAAATTATTAAAAAAAGTAAAAAAAGCAAAAATTTTTTTGTTACAGCGTGATAGTCAAATAACATATATTGGAAGTCAAGATGAAACTGGTAGAAATCAAATGTTACAATTGAGTTATAATAATAAAAAAATAATCAATTTAACATAAAAAAATAAGAAAAAGATTTTTGGATTTGATACAGAAACAAAAATATGTGTTTGGAAAAATGTTATTTTAATAATTATAAGAATGAATTGATAAAAGCATTGCAAAACAAAAAAATTCAACACCATTAACTTATTCTATAATTCGTAAAAAAATAGCAGATATTACTTGCATTGCACTTTTGAATATAGAATTGAAAATAAAAAGTAACTTTTTAACAAGAAAAAAACTTATGGAACAATTGGACTTGATTTTAATAAAGGCTTTATTGCTTTGAGTGAAATAGATAGAAATTCAAATTTGATAGGAACTGATATTCTAAAAATATCGTTTTTGGAAAAGGAAGCAAGACACAATCTGACTTAGAAAAAAATGTATTTCTAAAAATATTGAAAAGAGCTTTAGAAACAGGAAAAAGATATTTGCATTGAAAAATTTGAATTTTAAAAGCTAAAAAAATTCAAAACAGAAAAAAAGCTAAAAACTAAAAAAAGGTAAGCAATATAATAATATGTTGCATAGTTTATCATATACTCTATACGATAAACTAATAACAAATATATCTTTCAGAAATAAAGTAAATGTTATAAAAAAATAAATCCAGCTTGGACTAGCTGGATTGCTAAGAATAAATTCTGCAACAGGATGAAATTAAATATCCATATAGGTGCTTCTTTTGTTATTGCAAGAAAAAGGAATTGGAATAAAAAGACGAAGTAAAATAAAAAAACTAATTTTCTGCATAAATTTGCATCTAACCAAGAGATTCGAGCAAATCACTTTGTGGAAGTTTAAATTAGTAACAATAATTTGAAATTGCTAAAGATTTACATATAAATGAAATTTCAAATTATTTGGATAACCGTGTGTCCTTTAGTTTTTTTATACTATAAAAAAATAACTTTGTATAACTTTGCAAATTACGGTAAAGATCTCTTACTTAAATTTTTTTAAACAGGATTTAAATTCTAAAAAAAGGAGGAAAATAGTGAAAAACCTTAATAAGATTAGTACAATTTATATTAAGTGAAATTGCTGAATTATGCAGTTTAATTTCATTGGCAATAATGGCTATAGGATTTTATACAATATTGCCAATTTTAGTATTTTTTGCTCTTCTTGCTTTTTATTTTTGCTGGAAACTGGAGCTGGCTTTTTTAGGTGTTCTTATTTACGTTCTAATTGCTTGTGCAGTTTTTTTTGATTTTTTTAAAAAGCTATTCCAGAATTTTTGAATTTTATTTTGGGAATTCTTCTGAATGAAAGAGGAGAAAAATAAGAAAATTTACAAAAAAATATGAGCAATGGTTTGAAAGTGCAAGGAATCAAGAATATGAAAGAAGAAGAAAAAGCTCAGGAAGAATATCAGAAGCAGCAGGATAGGGAAAAAAACAGTACTGGAAAAAGAAAAATCCCAAGAATACTCATACTATAGACACCAACAGGAATACTCAAGGGAGCAATATGAAAGAAAAAAATAATGACTATTCAAATTTTTGATTACCAAAGCACAAATGATGGAGAAATTATTCAGAAATTTGAAGAATATCTTGCTGTTTTAAAAATTGATAAAAAAATGGAGAAATAAATGAAGACGTAATAAAAAAAGGCATATAAAAAGGAAATAATTAAAAGTACATCCAGATAGAAATTCAGATCCAGATGCTAATGCTAAAAACTCAAAAAAATTAAATGATATAAAGGAATTTTTTTAGATAACCAGCTGGAATATTACCTAATGCAAAGGAGAAAAAAAGACAATGATTGTAAAAATTACAAATATATAAAATTAGCTTATACAGCAAGAGTTCTAATTTTTTTAGCCTGTATATTAACACCAATTCTTTTAAAACTCGGAATATTTGTTATTGGTATCTGTTTTGTAATTTCATCTTTTATAGTTTTTGGCACTGATGCCTGCGAAAATATAGTTAGCAAGGAACTTAACCGAAGAATGTCAAAACTTCCAGTTCCAAAAAACCACATTTTCAAATGGAAGAGAAGCAGCAATATCGGTTACGCTTTTACAGATTCATCCAAAGGAACAATCTGGATTTGCAGCACGCAGACAAAATTTGAACTACACATATATCTTATATCAGAATTTGACATAACAGAATCTTTTTGGAAAAAAATTCAATTTAGAAAACATCCAGATACGCTCAAAGAAAATGAACTTCGAGAGTTTTACAATATTTAACAGCCTTTTAAATTTTTGAAATTCACAATTACCCACTATTTAAATGGAAAAACAGCATAACCCTTGCTAAAAATTTATTTTTCAAAAAGAAGTTATCTAAATTCAAAGTAACTTCTTCTTTTTTATTCAATACCAAATCCAGAAATTATATTTTTATTTATTTTTCTGACAAGGAGTCTTGACTCCTTGCATAGTATAATTATTTTAATAGAAAATAGTATAAACTAGTTCATAAGCCCAAAAGTTAAGATTTTGAAAAAAATTCTTCATTTTCATCGCTCATTTCCCAATCTTTTTCCATTTTTTTACATACTTAACATCCAAAGTTTTTTCTGTATATTTCAAATCCTTGCTATTAAATTTTTCATTAAAAAATTCTTTTCCAAGTTCTGATATTTGATTTTGCAGTTCTTCGTTATTTTTTGGCATAGCCTTTGAAAGTTTTTCAGACATTCTATTTTGAAGTTCTGACATATAAGGTGTTAAATCAGGAGATTTTACAGTAACATTAATTGTAGCTGTATCCCCTTTTGCCTCAACTTTGTTAATTTTGTAGGTTATTTTTTTCATTCCTTCGCCATACATTTTACTAAATTGATCTAAAATAACCGTTACATCTCCACTTGCCTTGCCAAATTTTGATAAATTTCCCGACTGTATTACTTTCATTTGTCTCTCAAATTCCTTTTGTGCTGGATGAGTTCCACAACTTACTACAAATAAAAGCATGCTTAATAAAATTAATATTTTAGCCTTCATAAGATTATCTTCCTTCCTAAAAGTTTATTATATTATACCATAAATATATAAAGATATTTCCAGTATTTCATTAGATTTACATTACTTATAAACTGCTCTCATTTATCTTTTTGTTAAAGTTTTAAGAACATCGCAGCAAAATTAAAAATAAATTACAAGTGTCACAGCATCTGAAATTGTTGTTATCAAAGGTGTTGCCATAACTGCTGGATCGGCCTTCACAATTTTTGCTCCAAGCGGAAGCAGTGCTCCAACAAGTTTTGATACAATTACTGTAAATACAAGTGTCAATGAAACGACAAAAAGCAATTACAAAATTAGTTTTTTTCAAGTGTTATAAGTCTTATAAAATTTAACAGCGCCAAAAACTATTGAAACCATTATTCCAATTGAAAAATTCTTTTTTTATTACTTTAAAAAGCATCTTTTGGAGAAATTTCCCCAAGTGCAAGTGAACGGATTACAACCGTTGAAGATTGTGAACCAACATTTCCTCCGCTTGACATAAGCATTGGGATAAATGCTGTTAAAATTATTGACTTTGCCAGAACTTTTTCGTAACCTTGTATTATATTTCCAGAAATTGTGTCAGAAATCATAAGAACTGCAAGCCACCCGATTCTTTTGCTTTTGCCATCGTAAAGATACTTGTTTTTAAATAGGAATCATCGGTAGGTGAAGTAATTCCAGCCATTTTGTGAAAAATCTTCCGTAACTTCCTGATCCACAACATCCAAAAACATCATCCACCGTAATTATTCCCAAAAGCCTATTTTCGTGGTCAACAACTGGCATAACGATAAAATCGTACTTTTTAAATAAATCTGCAACTTTTTCCTGATCATCATGTGTATTTACACTTACAAAATTTGTATTCATAATATCTTCAATTACAGCACTGTCCTTTTTAGAAATCAATTCCTTTAGTGAAAGTACACCTTCCAATTTTCCGTTTTTGTCCGTAACATAGCAAGTATAAATATTTTCCTTGTCTTTCCCAGTTTTTTTAAGCTGTCTTATCGCCTCTTGAACTGTCATATTTTTTTCTGAAAAATCCACATATTCAGTTGTCATAATGCTTCCAGCTGAATTATCGGGATATTTTAGAAGCTGGTTTATCAAATGTCTATCTTTTTCTATCCGTATTTTTTTCAAGATTTTTACAATATCCGACGGCATTTCCTCGATAATGTCGACAATATCGTCAAAATACAGTTCATCAAATATTTCTCGTGTTTCAACATCAGTTGAAGCGTGAATAATCATTTCCTGATGTTCGCTGTCCAAATATGAAAAATACATCGGCTGCTTTATCCTTTTTTTAAAAAGTCTAAAAAAATCATTATTACAAGCTCTGGCAGTTTAAATAAATTTATCACATCAGAAATTTCAACTGCATTTAATTTATCTAATTCTTTTTTTATTTCAAAAATATTTTTCTTTCAAAAGATCTTCAATTATTCTTTTTTTATTTTTTTCATTTTTTTCTCACCTCATTTTTTTTAAATAGTCATCATAAAACTTCGATTAGACAATCAATTTTTATATTTTTTTAAATTTTATAAAAAAATATTTACTTTATAACATTACTTAAAAACATAGTTGCAAATCTAAAGTAAATAGTAAGAGTAAGCGCATCTAAAATCGTTGTTATTAAAGGCCCTGCCATTATTGCCGGATCCATTTTAAAAAGTTTTAGCGATAACTGGTAAAAAGCACCTATTATTTTTAGAAATTATAACTACAAAAATTAAAGTTACTGAAACTGTCATTGCAACATTTAAAAGGTGTTTTTGTCAAAGTTATAATTCTTAAAAAAATTTATTGCCGCTAAAAACAATAGCTACTATAAATGAAATAAGAAATTCTTTTTTTAATATTTTAAAAAGTATCTTTTGTATCAACTTCCCCAACGCCATAAGCACGGACTACAATTGTCGAAGACTGTGCACCCGCATTTCCTCCAGTATCCATCAGCATTGGAATAAATGATGAAAGTATAACTACAGACTGCAGCACATCTTCATATTTACTTATAATTCTTCCAGTAAATGTAGCAGAAATCATAAGCACAATAAGCCAGCTAATTCTTTGTCTTGCCATTGTAAAGGCGCTTGTTTTTAAATAAGACTCCTCCACAGGCGAAATCCCAGCCATTCTATGAAAATCCTCTGTTGCTTCCTGTTCCACAACATCCATCACATCATCAATCGTAATGATTCCTAAAAGTCTATTTTCATCATCAGTCACAGGAAGTACGATAAGATTATATTTTTTTATTATTTCCGCAACCTTTTCCTGATCATCATTTACATGAACACTTATTACATTTTTATTCATAAGATTTTGAATTGGCTCATCATCCTCGCTCGTAATAAGCTCTTTTAGGGAAATTACTCCTTCCAGCCTTCTACCTTCGTCAATCACATAGCAGGTATAGACATTTGCCATATCTTCCATAACATCCCTAATTTTAAAAATTGCAGAAGAAGCTGTCATATCCTTTTTTAAGTCCATATATTCAGTTGTCATAATGCTTCCAGCTGAATTTTCAGGATATTTTAACAAAAAGATTTATTGTGTGTCTGTCTTTTGCATCGGTATTCTTTAATATTTTTTTACTACATTTGACGGCATTTCTTCGATAATATCGACAATATCGTCAAAATACAGCTCATCAAATATATTTTTAGTTTCCACATCTGTCATTGTCTTAATAATCATTTCCTGATGTTCGCTGTCCAGATATGAAAATACATCGGCTGCCCTATTTTTGGAAAGTAGCCGAAAAAAATCATTATTAGTTCAGAAGACTCAAACTGATTCAGCAGTTCTGAAACTTCCACAATGTTTAAATCATTTAAATATTTTCTAATTTCAAAATATTTTTCATCTATAAGTTTTTGAATAATGTTGTTTTTCCATCATTATCTCCTTTCTTTTTGCATTCTCAAATTTTTTTTAAATTTTTTTATGCAAATAAAAATCAGGAGAATAACAGCAACGAAGATACTCCCTTTATCCGTATTTGCATAAATTTGTAAATTTTTAATTTATTCAGATTTTTTTAAATCTCTCTTCCGGGACTTCCTCGTTCAAAAACATCCACCTCCACAAAAACAATAAATTAGCATAAATTCCAAATATTTATATCCGTTATTTTTTTACTATATCTAAAATCAAAACAAAAAAATTAAGATAAATAACTAATAAAACTTATGCTCACAGAAATTCTACCAAACAAACTACCTATTGTCAATAAATTTTAAAAAAATTTGAAAAAAATCTTTTTAATAACATTTTATTAAAATAAATTTTTTTATCTAAATAATAAGCAAGACAAACTATTTTATTGAAAAAAATAATTTGACTTTTTAAATTTTTAGGGTATAAATATATCATATGATTAAATATTCATATAACTAAATTTAAAAAAATTTAGGAACTTAGAAATAAAAAAATAAGTAAAAAGGAAGGAAATTAAATGAAAGCAGTAGTAGTTAATAAAGAAGGAACTGGAGTAGAAGTTGTAGAAAAAGAATTAAGAGGACTAAAAGCCGGAGAAGCATTAGTTGATGTGGAATATTGCGGTGTTTGCCATACTGACCTGCATGTGGCTCATGGTGACTTTGGGAAAGTTCCGGGAAGAGTTTTAGGGCATGAAGGAATTGGGATTGTAAGAGAAGTTGCTGAAGGTGTGACATCATTAAAACCTGGAGATAGAGTTAGTATTGCCTGGTTCTTTGAAGGATGTGGAAGATGTGAATACTGTATTAATGGACAGGAAACATTATGTAGAGATGTAATAAATGCTGGATATTCTGCAGATGGTGGAATGGCTGAACAATGTATCGTTACGGCTGATTATGCGGTAAAAGTGCCTGAAGGACTGGATCCGGTTCAAGCCAGCAGCATCACTTGTGCAGGAGTTACAACTTATAAAGCTATAAAAGTTGGAAAACCTCAACCAGGACAATGGGTAGTAATTTATGGTGCAGGAGGATTAGGAAATTTGGCAGTTCAATATGCTAAAAAAGTATTTAATACTCATGTAATTGCTGTAGATATTAATGATGATAAATTGGCACTTGCTAAAGAAGTTGGAGCAGATTATGTTATAAATGGTAAAAAAGAAGATCCAGTTGCAAAAATTAAGGAATTAAGCGGAATTGGAGCTCATATTGCTGTAGTTACTGCTGTATCAAAAGTTGCATTTAACCAAGCTGTTGATTCAGTAAGAGCTGCAGGAAAAGTTGTTGCAGTTGGACTTCCATCAGAAACTATGGACTTGCCAATCGTGAAAAACTGTATTGGACGGAATTGAAGTAATCGGATCGCTTGTTGGAACAAGAGAAGACTTGAGAGAAGCATTCCAATTTGGAGCTGAAGGATTGGTTGTGCCAGTAGTTCAAACTAGAACTATTGAAGAAGCTCCTGAAATCTTTAAGGAAATGGAAGAAGGAACAATTCAAGGACGTATGGTAATTGATATGCATTCTCATTCTTGCTGTTGCGGACATAAACATTAATTTACTTAAACTTAATTTATAATTTTTAACTTATTTATATAAATAAAAAAATGTAATTAACTCAAATTGTTAGTTACATTTTTTTCTTATTTTTACTTTTTAATTTTTTTATCATTTTAATAAGATACTAATTTATCATTTATCAAAACTCTTGGATTTTTGAACTAAACAAAGGATAGCCTCTATCATTTAATTTTTGCATCATAAACTGCTATTTTTTTGAACATTAATTTCATTTTTTTAAAAATATATTTTTGCCAATTTATTGTCTATATAAATTTTCCTTTTAGAAACTTCCTTTTTTTATATTCATTTTCCGTCTTTTCATAACACTTTTTCCACTCCTGAACTAATTTCATATACAGGAAAATCAGCATATCCATAAAAAGTCCTAAATCCTATTATTGATAAAAAAATCTTTTTGGATTTATTGTACATTCATACTGAACCTCCTACGACTAAAGTCGCAGGGGTTCTAAAAATCTTTAAAAATATTTAAAAATTTTTCTAAGAAGTTTGATAGCTTTACACTACCCTTATTCTTTTAGGTGTGTTCAGCTCACCTCTATTGTATAGGATACTTAAATCCACAACTTTACTTTTTTCCTTAATATGTTTAATGCTCCATTACAATCTGCATTTATAAGTTTACCTGCGCTTGTTTGATATAGTCCTCTTTTTATTCTTTTTCCACTGAATTTATATTCTTGTGGATTTTCTTTATCGTATATTGGAATTTCATCTCCATCAAAAGAAACTAGCCTTTTGATGTATAACTCTCTTCTTGTAGTTTAAATTCTATTCCATATAGTTTACATAGATATATTAATTTATCTCTTAATTTTTCCATATGGTATATTTACAAAGTTCTGATTATTTATGCTTCCTATATTTGATTTTCTTTGAAAATCTTCATTATATCCTAGAACTAGTTTTTCCTATATCATTATTAAGACAATAATTTATTATTATTCTTGCTGCTTTTTGAAAGATAATCATTTATGCGATTATTTCTCTTTCTAGCTATTCTCTTTTGCCTTAATGTTATATGCTCTATCTTTTGCTTATCTTTTAATGCTTTTGCAATTTTGCATTTGTCTTGTTATAGTATTGATTAATAGATTTTCAATTTTTCTACCATCTATTATGAATGAAGCTCCATTATTAGTTACACAAGTACAAAGATTGTCTATACCTAAATCAATTCCTAGTACATTTTCTTTATTTAATTCCCTTTGAATTTCTTCTACTTCATAAATGTATTGAATTTCAAAGTACCTAGAATGTTGTTTTGGTATTATCCTAATCTCTTTTTATCTTCTTGCCTTTTTAATACTGGTGGCAGCTTAATTTTAACTTCCTGATGAGTTTTCTTAAACGAATTTGAATAAGGAACTATCAGAATATCATCTTTTAATCTTACAAAAACCTATAACAAGAGTTGTAAAAACCATCTTTAGCAAGATAATTAGGTAATTTTTACTTTTACCCTTATATTGATCATTCTTAGCAAGTTTTAAAAAGTCCAAAAAAATGATTTAAAACTTCTGTCTACTTCCTTTTAGAATTTGTTGAGCCATATTAGAATTTAATTTTTTTATAGTTCTCACTATTTTTAGCATTTTATAGTTTTCATTATAACTTAAATACTTTTTATTTTTCAAAATAGTATTGTCTAACATTGTATATAGCTTGATTCTTTAAATTTTTAGCTATATGGCACAAATATTTTAAATTTCTAAATTCTTTTTTTGCTAAGATGTTTTTACTTGTTGTTTTAATGTTAAATACATATATAATCACCTCCTTTTTCATCAGAAATATTATACCATATATTCTACATTTTATCTGTCAAAAAAAGTAATATTTTTTTTATTTATTTTTTTAAATATTTTTTTAAAGTTTTTAAAACCCCACAACAGTGGGAAACGTCGTTCACATAAGTACGCTACTACTCATGCAGTTCTCTTGGCATATATACTCCTTAATAAATTAAGGAGATTATCCCTGAACTTCTTGTTATCTCTAATAAGCACAGACTATATCTTATCCATATCCTATTTCAAGGACTTAGGCGAAACCACTTCCAATACCTATCGCTTGTATTGTACTCCCCTCACGAGGGATAGTCGTTGAACTTTCCTTTTCAGGATTAGCTGCTGATTGTCTATTATCATAATGTTTAGGATTTAACCTTGCATCATCTAGTTAGTATATTTTTTCTGCTTTCGCTACCTTCACACTTATACCATATTCTCAATTAGGTATTATGTTGTGGTCATACTAACTTTAAGAGTTCCCAGCAATTCAGTTTCTTTGTTGCACGGTTTTGCTCCGTGTCTACATACAAGTTTCCCTATATGCTTACTAAAATTTTCGTACAATTCATCTCATGACTAAAGTTGCGAGTGTTCTTGCACTATTTAATAAATTATCTCCACCTGAAGCTGAATTTACCCTTGCAATATACTCGTCCATTAAATCTCCGCCAATTGCTGCTCGATAACTATTTGAAGCAGTTAAATCTGAACTAAAATCTGTAACTTGCTGTGTAGTTCCTGTACTGTGCAAAAATATTTTTTCATTCATTGGAGTCCCTGAAGATGTCTGGTAATCTTGTTTTTTTATTGGTGTTCCAGCTATATTTGGAATTTTAACTATATCACTTGTTGCCGTTGTAAGTATTATACCATTTGGATATTGTGATGAATATCCTCCATTTCGGATCACAATTTCACCGTTATAATAAACATCTGAGGCACTTGGCCCTTTTGGATTTGGATCTGCTGGCTTTGGCTTTGGTGTTGGTGTTGGTGTTTTTTCTGTATCCTTATTACCACCACTGCTTCCACAACTTATTAAAGATAAAAGCAAGGCATAAATAAATATCTTTTTGATTTTACTTTTCATATATACCACTCCCATTATAATTTGATTTTGAATCTTGACTTGATTTAATTTAATTATAATATATTAACATTAAAGAAAAATGAGAAAAATAAATTTAATAGTCTAAATTATTTGACTTTTTAAATTTCAAATGTTATAAATATATAGTGGCAAATAATATAGTAGAACCATATTAGATTTGTTTTGAAATTATATTAGAATTATAATAAAAATAAAAAAATTCGAGTTATTAAGCATATCTATTAAATGGTTTGAAAAAAATAGTTTTAAAATATATTTAAATTTAGGAGGAGAAAAAGATGATTTACACATTGACATTGAATCCAGCGTTGGATTATGATATGTATCTAAAGGATGATTTGCAGGCAGAACACTTGAATCTTGCTCACAAAGTAAATTATAGAGCTGGCGGAAAAAGGGATTAATGTTTCTAAAGTATTGAAAAAAATCTGGATGTGGGAATCTACAGCGATTGGATTTGTGGCTGGATTTGTTGGAGATTTTATTGTCAGAGATTTGAAAAAGGATAACATAAAATCTGAATTTGTGGAACTTGAAGGAAATACTAGAATTAATGTAAAGGTTAATGGGAATGACAAGGAAACTGAACTTACAGGGGTTTCACCAGAAATTACATCAGAAAAATTGCAGGAACTAACTAACAAAATTTCTGATTTAAAAGATGGAGATATACTTGTTTTATCTGGAAGCATCCCATCTTCAATCAGCAGCAAAATTTATAAGCAATTATCTGAAAATGTAAAAGCAAATGTAGAAATTGTGCTTGATACAAGAGGAAATTTACTGCAAGACAATATTCACAATAATCTTTTTGTTAAGCCGAATATTCACGAATTAAGAGAAATGTTTAACGAAAAACTGGAAACAAAGGCTGAAATCGTAGAAAAATGTAAATTCTTTTTAGACAGAGGAGTTAAAAATGTCATTTTATCTAGAGGTGGCGAAGGTGCATTGCTTGTAAACAAGGACTTTGTGCTGGAAGCATCTGTTCCAAAAGGGCAATTAATCAACTCAATTGGTGCTGGGGATTCTATGGTTGCAGGATTTACCGCAGGATTTGTAAAAGGGCTTTCTCCAGAAGATTCATTTAGGCTGGCAGTTGCTTCAGGAAGTGCTACAGCTTATTCTTATGGGCTTGCAGAAAAGGATTTAGTAAATAAATTGTATGATGAAATTGAAATTTCAAAGGAAACTTTTTAAAGAGTAAAAATCAAACTTGACAATTGAGTAAAATAGTAATGATTTTTGTATTGAATTTTTAAAAGTTGCTTTACTACGGCTGGAAAATAAAAAAATTATTTAAAAGAAATAAAAACGAAAAATAATAAATTAAGGATGGTGTACAAATGAAAAATATCTGACTTACTGATTAAAGATAGAATTAGTCTAGATGTGAAATCTACAACTAAAGTAGATATAATTAAAGAACTTGCCAGATTGCACGAAAAAACAGGTGTCCTGAATGATTATGATGGATATGTAGAGGCATTGATGGCTAGAGAAGCTCAAAGCTCAACTGGAATTGGTGAAGGAATCGCAATTCCACATGCTAAGACAAAATATGTAAAAAAACCTGCACTTGCAATGGGTAGAAAACCAGAAGGAATTGATTACGATTCATTGGATGAAGAACCTGCAACATTGTTCTTTATGATTGCCGCTCCAGATGGTGCAAATAACACTCATATTGAAACACTTGCAAGATTATCACAATTATTATTGGATGATGATTTCAAGGAAGCTCTTGAAAATGCGAAAACAGTTGATGAAGTACTGGAAATCATTAATAAGGCTGAAGCAGAAAAATTTGCAGAAGAAGAAAAGAAAGATGCTGTAACTGCACAAGCTCCAACTGATGCAAACGCTCCTTACATAATCGCAGCAACAGCCTGCCCAACAGGAATTGCCCATACTTATATGGCGGCAGAAGCACTAAAAAAAGCAGCTGATGAAATGGGAATAAACATAAAAGTTGAAACAAACGGTGCGGATGGTAGAAAAAATGTCTTGACTGATGAAGATATTAAAAAAGCTACCGGTGTAATTTTAGCAATTAACAGAAATATCGAAGTTGACAGATTTGATGGAAAACCGTTAATTCAAGTGGAAGCAAAAGAAGGAATTAACAATGCAAAAGCATTAATTCAACAGGTCTTAGATGGAAAAGCCCCTATTTTCCATGCAAGCGGTTCAAAAACTGCAGATTCTTCTGAATCATCTTCATCTGAGAAAAAAGGACTTTACAAACACTTATTAAGTGGAGTTTCATATATGCTTCCGTTAGTAATAAGTGGAGGAATTTTGATAGCACTGGCATTTTTAGTTGATACATTGTCTGGTAATGGTGGAGCGGGAGCAGAATACGGTTCTAAAGCGCCATTAGCTAAAATGTTAAAAGATATTGGTGGACAGGCATTTGGATTGTTTGTGCCAGTTTTAGCTGGATATATTGCTTACAGTATTAGTGAAAGAGCGGCATTGGCGGCAGGATTAGTTGCAGGAGCTATTGCAACAGCTGGTGGTTCTGGATTTATTGGTGCATTGCTTGGTGGATTTTTAGCTGGATATGTTGTACAAGGTTTAGTAAAAGCATTATCAGGTATGCCAAGATCTTTAAGCGGATTGAAAATGATATTATTGTATCCAGTTTTATCAGTATTAATCACAGGTGTAGCAATGGTACTTGTTATAAATCCATTTGCAGCAATAATTAACAATGGTTTAAATGCCTGGTTAAATGGAATGTCTGGTTCAAGCGCTGTTCTATTAGGTGCAGTTCTTGGTGGAATGATGGCTATTGATATGGGAGGCCCTGTAAATAAGGCAGCTTATGTATTTGGTTCTGGAACATTGGCAGCTACAATGACATCTGGTGGAAGTTTACCAATGGCAGCAGTTATGGCTGGTGGAATGGTTCCTCCAATCGCAATCGCATTAGCATCAACATTATTTAAAAATAAATTTACTGCACAAGAAAGAGAAGCTGGACTTACAAACTACATTATGGGATTCTCATTCATCACAGAAGGTGCAATTCCTTATGCAGCAGCAGATCCAACAAGAGTAATACCAGCAAGTGTCGTAGGTTCAGCAATCGCAGGAGCATTAACAGGACTATTTAATATAAAAATACCTGCTCCACATGGTGGGAATCCTAGTAATGGCATTAAGTAACAACTTCTTCCTATATTTAGTAGCAGTTATAATTGGAAGTATTGTTTTCGGCTATTGTTTTAGGAGCATTAAAACCTGCCATAAAAGAAGGATAAAATTTTAAATATATTTTTAATTTAACAATATTTAGCAAGAAGTCTCCTTCTTCTATAAGTGGGAGATGAATTGCAGAATATAGCTTGAAATAACAAGCTCTTATATGGTATAATATTCATAGTCAGGGCAGGGACTGTCCGAAGAGCTTGGTAAATATATTTGGCTAGTAAAAACAGATACTTCCCAAGAAGCTCTCTCTTCTACAAGTGGGAGTAGTTCACAAACAAAATAAAAAAACCGTCTTGTTTGATTAATTCATTTTAAAACGGTTTTTATTTAATATTAAATATATTTTTTTAATAGTTCTAATAATTCTTCTCTGCTAATTTTTCCCTTCTACTAATTCAACTATATATGTTTCCATATCAGTTATATATAAATCTATTTTTTTCTCTATAACCATTGATTGAAAGAAAAATATGCTCCACACATTAATGCAGTTCTTTTGTTTCCATCATTGAAAAAAATGATTTTTAGATATACTAAAAAAATTATATATGATAATTTTTCTAAAAAATGTCGGATAATATAAATCATTCTGCACAAAAATCACATACTTGACTAATTCTGCCTTCATCTTTAAAAACCAAGCAATCCACCACTTTTTTTAAGACTTTTTCATGAATCAAAGCTACGTTTTCAATATCAAAATATCTAATCATTATTTATCACGTAACCTTCTCAAAACATCTATATGTTCATCCATTTTTTTATCCAAAAAAATTCCATATTTTCAGCTAATATTTTTATTTTTTTCGATTTTCTTCAATTTCAATATAATTTTTTTAGCATTTTTGGTTACTATATTGGCTTCATCGCCTCCACTTTCTTTTTAATACTTTCTGAAAATTATTAATTAAATTACTGTCTAATTCTACTGAATAAATCATACTATCAACTCCCTTTCCTTCTTTTTATGAATAAATCCTTTACAAATGAATTATATCATATTTTTTTATTTAAAGGAAATAATAAACTCACTAAAAAAATTTTTAATTATTTAACTTTAAAAAAACTTCAATCTCAAAGCATTTCCCAAAACCGACACCGAACTAAATGACATTGCAAAAAGCCGCAATCATTGGGTCTAACTTTGGTCCATTGAAAAATGCATAAAAATATTCCAGCTGCAAAAGGGATTCAAGTATGTTGTAAAAGAATGCCCAGAATAAATTTTTCCTTTATATTTGTAATTGTTGCCTTGCTTAATGCAATTGCTCCTGCCACATCCCGCAAATCGTTTCTAATTAAAACAATATCAGCTGATTCTATAGCCACATCTGTTCCATTTCCTATCGCAATTCCTACATTTGCTTGGGCTAATGCTGGCGAATCGTTGATTCCATCTCCGACCATTGCGACAAATTCATCTTTTTCCTGAAGCTCCTTTTATTTTTTTGAGATTTTTGATAAGGTAGAACTTCTGAAATTACATCATCAATTCCTACTTGCTTTGCTATAAATTCCGCAGTTTTTTCATTATCTCCTGTAAGCATTATTGTTTTAATTCCCATTTTTTTCAATTTTTCAATGGCTTCTTTGCTTGTTTCCTTAATGACATCGGCAACTGCAACAATTCCTGCCAATTCATTGTCAATCGAAATATACATTGGAGTTTTTCCTTCATTTGACAAAATATTATAGTCTTTTTGAGAAATTTTCACATCAATTTTTTTATTTTCCATTAATTTTTTATTTCCAATTTGAATTTCCTTGCCTTCAAAAAGTCGCACTGAATCCCATAACCTGGCATTGCCCTAAATTTTTCATAAGGCTTAATTTCAACATTTTTCCTCTTTGCCTCATTTACAATTGCCTCTGCCAGCGGATGTTCAGAATCATTTTTCCACACTTGCGGCAATTTTTAAAAGTTCATCTTCCTTGTAATTTCCATAAGCAATCAAATCAGTTAATACAGGCTTTCCTTTAGTAATTGTTCCTGTTTTATCAAATACAATTGTTTTTAATTTTATATGTTGTTTCAAGAGCTTCTCCACTTTTTAATAAGAATCCCGTTTTCAGCACCTTTTCCAGTTCCAACCATTATTGATGTCGGGTCGCAAGTCCCAATGCACACGGACATGCAATTACAAAGTACGGCGATAAAAAAACGACAATGCAGTAACTAATCCGCTTCCACTCACAAACCAGGCAACTCCTGTAATTATCGCAATTCCAATAACAATCGGCACAAAAATACGCCGCCACAACATCAGCCATTCGTGAAATTGGAGCTTTCGACCCTTGCGCTTCCTCAACTAGCTTTATAATTTGTGATAAAACTGTATTTTTTTCCCAATTTCAGTTGCTTCAAATCTAATACTCCCATTTTTATTAATACTTCCTCCAACAACTTTATCCCCAACTTTTTTTACTAACAGGTAAACTTTCCCCAGTCAACATTGATTCATCCACAGAAGTTGCACCTTCCACAATTTTTCCCATCAACTGCAATTTTTTTCTCCAGGCTTTACAATCACAATATCTCCAACCTTCAGATTTTCAATTAAAATCTCCTTTTCACACCATTTTCAATAATTTTAGCTTTTTTTAGGGCTGAAGTCCGATAAGTTTTTTTATTGCCGATGAAGTTTGCCCTTTTTGTCTTTGCTTCAGCAACTTTCCAAACAAAATTAACGTAATAATTACACCAGCCGATTCATAATACAAATCCATGTGCGCTTCAGGATCCACAGTAACAATTCTATATGTTGCATAAATTCCATAAAGTATCGCCGCTGTCGCTCCAATTGCAATTAACGAATCCATTGTTGGTGATTTTCTTATCAAATTTTTAAAAACCATGCGAAAAGAAATCTCTCCCAGCATAAATGATTGGCAAAGTTAGCACAAACTGCGCCAACGCAAAAATTAAGCGCATTTACCTTAGGATTCAAAAAAACTCAGGAAGCGCCGCCCCAAGCATATGCCCCATCGAAATATACAAAAGCGGAATAACAAACACAACCGCCAAAAATCAGTCTCTTTTTAAACTGGCTATCTTTTCCTGATAAAGCTCAACTTTCCTGTCCTCAGTCATATTTTCAACTAGCCCATACCCAGCTGATTCCACTATTTTCCTAATCTTATCAAAAATCATACTTTCCTTCATCATACTCAACATTCAATTTTTTTCAGTTGCAATATTAACCGAAGCATTAATATCCTCATTCTTGTTAAGCGCCTTTTCCACAGCATTAGCACAAGCCGCACAGCTCATCCCAGTTACTGTATAAATTTTTTTCTGCCATATTTTTTTTCCTCCTCTTAAACTTTACTGTCAAAAAAATATTACTGTTTCTTAATTTTTTTACTAATTTACTTTTTACAATTACTTATTACAAATATTATTATTTAAATTTTTTTCAATTACTAAAAAAATTTATAAATTTAACAAATTATTTTTTTTATATTTTCAAACATGCCTATGCCCATTATGCTCACAATTACACTGCCCTTTCACGCAGTCACACAAAACCTCCTTCACAGCCGTATTCCTCTTTTCCTCCACAGCTTTCAAAATCAGCTCCAAGTCATCAAAACTAAGCTCACTGTTCTCAATAACCTTCCCAATCATCTCCCCAACCTTCGTTTTACAAATCTTATTAAAAGTCCCCAATATATAACTGTTAGCCACTTCCTTTTCTGTAAAATCCGTCGAATAAATATACCTATTCCCAACTTCCCTCTTTTTTAAAACCCCCTTTTCCAGCAGCCTATTCAACAAAGTCTTTATCGTAGACTGCTTCCATCTCATCTTCTCACAAAGCACCTTCGCCACAAACCTGCTCGTCACTTCATCATTTGCCCAAACAACACGCATCACTTCCCATTCTGCATCAGTTATATGCCACTTCTGCTCAATTCCGCTACTCTCTTTCATAATCACCACCTCATCTAAAATGTTTACATTTGTAATCTTATATACTATTAGTTTACAACAGTAATCGTTTTTTTGTCAAGTATTTTTTTATATAAAAAAATAGCAAACATCAAGAACTAGATTTTTCTAGTCTTTTTTTATTATTAATAATTTTTACCACTTCACTAAAAAAATTATTTAAAAAAATAATCATCAAATATATTTAATATTTATTACAAATATTATTTAAACTAAATTATAAATTATTTTATTAAAACTTATCATTTTTAACAAAACATTAAATTTTGCTTTTAAAAATAGTCCTCTATAGCTCCCCACTTAGGACTCCCCCTCATCCGTCCCCATTCCCACCAGGATTTGCTGGACTTTGTTGAGGGTGTTTGAAAGGTTTTTTTGAAAAAAATAAGGCTATTCTGATACTTTTTAGGCATCTTGAAGGATGTCTAAATAAAAAATAGACGGCTGTGAAGGCTGGAAATCGTGAAAATTAAGAACCTAGGGCAAGAAATCTTGCTCTGTCGGCAAGGGGAAGCAACCTTTGTCAGGGTGACTAATTGGAACTTGGCTTTTATGGGCGGCTGTAAATTTACAAATTTTAGGAGGAAAAAATGAGTAATAATCTGCGACAGATTGCAAAGGACTTGCGATCGTTTGTAAAAAGATGTAAAGATGTACATTATTCTGACAGCCTGCTTATCTCTTTCTTGATAACAGGACTTTTAACAATTGCGCCAAAGCTTCATGCTGACGTGGCAAGCGAACAGCAGGAAATCACTGCACAGACTTATGACGCAATAACTGATCTGCGGCAATCATTCATGCGTGCAAGAAAAGAAAACGAAAAATCACTAAAAGGAGCCCAAAGCGAACTTGTTCAGCTTCTAAAACAAGGGGATCAGGTAATAAAGAGCCCATGGGCATCATTCCAGTTCGGAACAGGATATATAAACAATGACTGGGGGACTACTTACAGAGGTAGAGGAGGAAAGTTTCTTGAGTACTTTAGAAGAAATAATGACTTGACTAAATATGTGTTTGATAAGGATAAACATTTATATGGGGCAACTAACTTGAATATTCCAAGAAACCAGGAACCTGATGCACTTACTATTAATCCAGCTAATGTTTATAAGGCTTATGAGCCAACTGAAGTTATTAAGTTGGATGCAATGACGTTGCCAACTGCACCGGAATTTAATCCGCAAACAATAACACCAAATTCAGGATATTACAAACCATTCACATTTAATGCAGAAATTCCAACTAATTATGCATCAGCAGCTACGAAAACATCGAGAATTAATATAGCTAGTGATAATAGCAGCAATGCTCTTCATACTGCTACAACTTGGAATAACAATACTAATAACAATAGTGATGCCGCTACTATAACTACCAGCAACGGGGAATTTTATAATACATATTATTCTGATAATGGGGTTAATAGTTCTACTTATGATGGTAACAATTCATTAAATGATTGGCAAAATAGTGGAAATAACAACAGTGGAACTTTACCATATGGAGCTACTCCAGGAGGGAATATAACTACAATTACTGGATTTTTTAGAAGTGGTCAAGATGGAGTCCATAGTAATGGAGGAGGAGCTTCTACTGGAAGTTATTGGGCCTCTCAATCAGATACTTGGTATGGATTTGTAACTGTAAATAATGAGGATTCAAAAATTCAACATAGTGGTGCTGGTTCTCAATCTGGATTACACGGTAGAGATATGACGGAATCAGTAGGTTATTATCAGCATGGTGGAGGAGGCTATAATCCAAAGTTTAATACTTGGAATGACAGTTTCTGGAGACCAAATATAATATTTAATAATAATACTAGTGGTTTAACAGTTACTGATACAGAAGTTACTGTTGGTTCTTCAGGTCTTTCGGATGCCAACTTAGTACCAAGAAGTGGTATAAAATCAACTGAAAATCTGATAATTTCTAATACAACTAATGGAACAGCATACTTGGCTGATTGGTGGTATGATAAGGATGGAAATGAGCCCCATAACTATGATAATTCTCATAAAAAACTGGAACGGCTGGATCGTATGGAGGTATTCATACAGTAAAAAGATCAGGGACTCAATTCAAAGTTCAAGCTAGCAATAGTAACGGAATATTATTTGATGGTAATGGAAAAACTTTAACTGTGTCTAATTCAGGACAAGCTACAACTTTCAATGTAAGTGGTGCTTATTCTAATGGTATAAATATGAAACGAGGTACAGCTGATGTTTATAACTCTACATTTACAACATCAGGTTCACATGCTAATGGAATATACTTACAAAATGGTACTACATTATCAAATGTAAATGCTACTTTTGAAGTGAACGGAACTGATAATAATGGTATATTAGCTAATAATGCAACTATAACAAATGCAAATGGGACGTATAATGTTACTAGTACCGGAAGTAATGGAATAGCTTTAGAAGGAACTTCTACTTTAACAAATGGATATGGAACGTATACCGTTAGCGGAAATAACAGTAATGGGATAGTTGCAGAAAGTGGAACAACATTAACAAATGTGGATGCTGATTTTACAGTGAGTGGAAGTAACTCTAATGGTATTTTAAAAAACACTAATACAAATACTACTATAACAGGATCTGATTTCACAGTATCGGGAACTGGTGCAACAGGTGTTACTTATAACGGAGGTTCAAATAGTGAAACCATTGGAAATAGTACATTTACTGTAAGTGGGGGTAATAATTCAGCAGGTGTACATATGATAAATGCTGATAAAATAACTTTCAATCATCCTGTGATTTCAACGTTAACGAAAAAGCTAATAATGGCGGTGGTAGTATAGGACTAGAAATAGATAACAATGGAATACAAGCAAAAACTGTCATATTTAATAATGCTCCTGGTCTTAATAATGAAACAAAAATGATATTAACAGGCAAAGGGAATACGGCAGTTAATATTCATGGAGGAAATTTTAATTCTGCAAATGCCGCTAATACAAAAAGTTGATGTAACTACAGTAGATGGATTAGATATAATAATGCATGGAAATGAGAACATCGGATACAATAATACTGGATATGCCAAAGAACTTAAAATAGAAAGTGGACATAATGCTGCTGCTAATACATTACCATTAAATAGTGCTTCTGGAGTAGGTATGATTTTTGTTGGTGGTTATAATCCTGGCAACCCAGTTACTGGATATGATAAAAATGTTATTTTTGCTAACCAAGGATATGTAGAAAGTGGAAGTGTAAAGTTAAATCATATTGAAGTAAACGGAGATGATAACACAATAGCATATTTTGCATCAGGCAGAGGAAACTATATGAATAATGGTCAATCTGTTACTGGAGAAGCAGGTGTAGGATTATTTAATGGAAATGGTTTAGTATTCCAAGGTATTATAGGAAGATATGCTCTTGCTGATGGTACTACTTCTAAAGGAAATGTGGGAGTATATGCTTCCTCAGGACAAAGAAGTGGTTTGAACACGAATGCTATAATAGGTCAAAATCCTGGAGTGAATTTAAATAATTTAGCAATTACAAACTTTAATGTAGGCGCGGGTCCAAAGGCAGAAAATACAACTCTTATTTATGCTAATAACGGAACTGTAGTAGAAGTATCTAATTCGAATGCTGCTGCATCAGGAGCGTTAATAGCTAATGTAATTTCTGATGGTGTAAATCAAGCAGATAAAAATTATTGGGGATATGCAGTTCCTTATAATAATGCTAGTTTACAAACAACAGTAGCTTATGCTGAAGGTGTATTTGCAAATAACACACATAACTTTATAGGTAATTTTCCAAATGGAGGTGCAGAAGATGCTCCTTCGGAAGTTATAGTTAAATCGCATGTAGATATGGTATCTAAAGAAGGAATAGCCTATCATGCAAAAGATGGTGCTAGGGTAACAATGGAAAAAGGTACTAGAGCAGGTGGTTCCAAATCAACAGTAGCTTATGCTGAAGGGACTATCCTTCCTGGTGTAACAAGATCAACTATGGGAAATGGTAATGTTTATCAAACAATGAAAGGTGCTGGAGATCAAGGGGGTTCATCAGTCGTTATAAAAGGAAACATAATAGCTGCTGACAATATGTTATTTAGTACAACTCAAGATGCAGGTGCTAATAATGATTTTGGACCTGCTACTAACAGAAATGCAAATTCAGAGCTTTATAAGGCATACCAAAATACAGGAGCTTATGCTACAAATGGTGGAGATGTTATTATTAAAGGTACTGGAGCGGCAGCAATCACAGCAGCTGGGACTACGTTAGAACATACTATTGTAAATGATAAAACAGAAAATACTAATAATAAGTCATTAATTTATGGTTTAGGGGCTTATGCAAGTGGTAAAAATTCAAATGTAATATTCACTTCAAAAAATGCTCCAGGAGCAAATGCAACTGACGCTGCTGCTGCTACAATAGTAACTGGTACAAGTGGAGCATTGTATGCTGAAAAAGATGGGTATATTGAATTTAATGGAGAAATTGTTCATCAAAAATAATATAGGTGTCTCTGTAAAAACAGGAGATACTACTACAGATGGAAACACTATAGGTAATTCTGAAGTTAGAGGTGGTAGAGGTCTTATTTATGATACTTCGGAAATCTTATAAATGACCATAAAAGATGTACCGATCTTTTTGTAAATAGATCAAGTTCAACTGATACTGCTGGAATAACTTTTTAATGATACAACTCAAATTGATCTATACGATGGAATATTATTAACTGGAGATCAATATTACCATGGACAAACAAGATATTGGAATAGTGCTATAGGAAATGATTATAATGGTCGTTATTCTGACTATTATAAAGAAGCCGATTACACTACAACTTCAGATAAAATTGCTTGGGATAAAGCAAAATATCGTGGAATGGAAAGTGTTACTGTTAATCTTGTAAATATGGGTGGAGACATTAATTTAGGACTTGTTAATCAGGCTAGTAAAGAAATCGAATGGGATTCAAATCAAGATAAAACAGCTGGTAATTTCTTAAAAAGGAATAGGAGAATTTGCTGGCGGAATGACTATTAAGAATGAATCTTTAACAAATAATAAATCTACTTCAACAGCTATGGGAGCAAATAGCAGCATTATAAATGGTAAATTTAAAAATCAGTACAAAAAGTTGATTTAAGTGATAATATTGCTAAAAAAATAATAACGCTCTATTTGTAAGTGGAACAGCAAATAAAATTTCTAATGATCCATTTAACAATATTAAAATGGAAAGTGAATATGTAACTATTGATTCTGGTGCTTTAGTTGCAGGAGATGGAACAAATCTTGCTGGGCAAGGATTAAGTATGGCAAATTCATTATTCAGATGGGATAAAGATAATGTTACTTATAGAAGAAGTAAAAATACTGAATCTGGATATGAAAATAGCGGTAAAGTAAATGTATGGGGTGGAAGTGACACAAGTGCTGTTACAGGAATCAATGTTGCTTATGGAACTATTGAAAATAAAGATTCTGGAAAAAGTTTATGTAGACCATGGAAATGCTTTAGTTGGAACTGATGGAAGTATATTAACAAATAAAGGTAAGATCGTGGTTACAGGACTTTATGATCCAGCAACTCAATCTGTGTATACATCAGGAATTACAAATGCTCCAATTGCAGCTGCTGGAAGATCAGTTGAAACTACACCGAAAGGTGAAAACTATGGTATAGTTGGAATTTCTACTAAAGATGTCTTAGACCATAATAACTATAACAGAGATAGATATGGAGAAAATAAAGTAAATATCACAAATATTGCTGACGGAGCAAATGGAACTATAGAAGTAGCAGGGGAAATGGCAGTTGGAATCTATGCTAATAATGTAAATCAAAAGAACTACATACAAAACGTTAATGATTCACAATTTGCAAAATCAAATGATGTTACAGTAGAATATGATAACCAAAATGCAACTAGTGCAGATGCAATTAAATTGAATTATGGAACTAACGGAACAGCTAAAACTCCTATGCAACAAAACAAAGCGTTACATGGTGTAGGTATTGCATTAGTAGAAACAGATAAAGATTTTAATGCCGCATATAGAGGTGGAATCATTAATCTAAATACTAAAAATAATGGAATTGGACAAACTGCAGACATCTTAACTTTTGAAAATGGTATAGGTGTTTATGGTGAAAGTGCTAAGATTAACTTTAAAGGTGATTCTACAGGACTTACAGTAGATACTGGAAGCGAGGGAGCAGGAATCTGGGTAACTGATGACTCAACTATTTCATCAAGAGCTGACCGTTTAGGAACTCCAAAAACATTGAACTACAATTACAAAGGTTACAATGACAAAAAAGGATTTGGAATGATCTTTGGAAGTACAGATCCAAATAATAGATATGGTGGTACAACTGCTGCAAACTACTTAGACATTAAATTTAACAATAATAGTGACACAGGTGTAGATTTAACATACGAAAAATCAGCATCTAAAGTAGCGGCAGTAAATACAAGCGGTACTTATAAAGGTATTGCTGGAATGTTGGTAAATACAGATGCTAATGACAGTGTATATAACTATGGAGACATTAAAGAAGATACTTCAAACTAACGTAAGAGCTTACGGTGCAGTAGTTAATAAAGGAAGACTTGTAAATTACGGAAATATCGAGTTAAATGATTCATTAAATGTAAATGCTTCAAGTGTAGAAAAAGCTGATCTTAAGAAAGTAAATGCAGGAATCTTGGCAAATGATCACACTACAGCTTCAAATACTTGGATTGAAAACTACGGAGACATTAAAGTAGGAAGCACTTCAAGACAAAATGTTGGTGGATACGGAATTTACGGATATAACATTATAACTGGTGAAAAAGCTGATCATAGTACAAGTACAATAACTGTAAATAGTAACAGCTACGGTATTTATTCAGGAGATGGAACAGTTAAAGTTCAAAAAGGAACTAAATTGTTAGTAGGTAACGATACTGTTTTAGGACACGTTCAAACTACAACAGGAAAAGCTATCACAACAAATCCATCAAAATACCCAATTAGCAGACAAAGTGCTTATTCACAAGCTACAGATCTTCTTCCAGGAAGAACAACTGACGCAGCTTACGGAGTTTACATTGGAGATAACACATTGTTAAGCGGTGGAAGCAGAAACGTAGAAGTAAGTGCTGATATGGATATTGACAGATATTCATACGGAATCGTGTTAGCTAAAAATGCAGGCGCTGAAGCAGGTGGAACTAGTGGAACAACTGTTAAGATAGGAAGCGGAAGCTATACTCTTGATGCGGCAGGAAAAGTTACTAACATAGTGCCAACTAACTCTCCAACAATTGTATTGGCGGCTAATAAAAATGCAGGAGGACTTGTTATTTCAACAGCTCCAAGTGATCCAAAAGTTCCTGAAGAAGTTTATGAACAAGGAAATGCAGTATACTATTACTCAGCTGATAAGAACTCTAAAGCATCTTCATTTGCAAACGTAACAATGAACGGTGATTATAACACTGCTTACTATACAGCAGGAAGTGTTGACAACTTTGGAACAATTGATTTAAGATCTCAAAATAATTTATTGACTGTAAACGGAAGTTCAAGTGCTAATTTAGGATATGGAAACTTAGGAATTGTTTCAACAAACCCTAATGTTGCATCAACAAACTACGGTACAATTATTACATCAATGTCAGATACTTCAAATCAAAAATATTCAGCAGGTATGGCAGCTGGACGTAATATTTATAACGATGAAGGAAAATTTGTAAAAGTTGAAGATGAAGGAAATATTGTAAATAGAGGTACAATAACAGTATCACAAGATGAAGGTATCGGAATGTTCGCAACTGGTTCAAGATCTAAAGCTGTAAACTACGGAACTATTGATCTTCAAGGTAAAAATTCAATAGGAATGTACTTAGATCGTGGAGCGCAAGGAGAAAACTATGGTACAATCATGGGAGACGGAGCAAGCGTTAAAGGTGTAGTTGCAATTAATAACGGATACATTAAGAACTATGGAACAATTAAAGTTACAGGAACAGGTTCAATAGGAATTCTTACAGATAATGTAGATGTTAAGACTGATAATGAAGATAGTGGTGCAAACCCATATAAAGGAACAGAAGTAGGAGACACAGCTGCAATTAAATATGTTAATTCAGGTGACGTAAAAACAACAGGTGTAGGAACAACTATATCAGTGCCTGATGCTGTACCATTAACTAAGATTTCAGTAGACGGTATTGACACTCCTATATTCGATGTAGAAAGTGATGCTGCAGGTGTAGGAGACTGGGCTAAGAACATAACAGTTTCAAGCAGTATTCAAACTGGAGGAACAAGAATAATTGACCTTTCAGCTAAAAATGAATGGAGTAACCCAGTATGGGAACATGCATACAAGGAACCTCTATCAGAAGTAACATCAATCGGAATGTATGTTGATACATCAGGAGTCAGATATACTAACCCAATTGACGGAATACAAAATTTACCTCATTTGTCAGAAGTAAATCTATATTTTGGACCAGAAGCAACACTTTATACAAACTCTAAAGCAATCAGAATTGGAGATAAAGTTGATGTAAACGGAAATGTAACTAAGAGTAACATATTGAAACCATTCAATGATGCGTTATCTCAACTTTCAGGTGGAGCAATTGTTAATCCGTTGTCAGCAAGTTTAACTTGGCAGGTAAAAGCAAACTTGACTCTAACAACCAATTGTCAGAAATTTACATGAGTAAAGTTCCTTATCATTCATTCGCTTATGACAATGATAAGTCTCTAGTAAACTTCACAAACAACTTGGATAACATTTATGAAATCGCAAAACAAGAAAGTGCTGAAAAAGTTATCTTCAACAAATTGAACAGCTTAGGTAACGGAGAAGGGCATATCTTGGCTCAAGCGTTTGACCAAATGAGAGGTCACATTTATGGTGGAGTTCAACAAAGAATTAAATCTACATCGGATATCTTGACTGGAGAAATGAACGGATTAAGAAGCGACAGAAATGTTTCTAAGGATTCTAACAAGTTCAAGGCATTTGGACAAAGAAACGAGTTCAAGACAGATACAGCAGGAATGCCTGACTGGTACAGCAATGCCGGAGGATTTGCATTCGTTCACGAAGATGAAACTGTAAGACTTGGACAATCATCAGGATGGTCAGCAGGTGTAGTAAACAACTACTTCACATTCAAGGATTTATCTAAATCTTATGAAAACCAAGCAATGGCTAAAGTTGGAGTGTTCAAGACAATCCCTCTTGATGCGAACGGAACATTTGTTCTTAGCCTAGGTGGAGACGGATTCTTTGGAAGAAATGACATGAAACGTAGATTCTGGGTAGTAGATCAAGAATTCAGAGCGAAAGCAAGCTACTATTCTTATGGTGCAGGACTTAACGCAGGACTTGAAAAGGCATTTGTAATAAATGACGGATTCAGCATAGTTCCAAATGTAGGAATCAGAGCGGAATACGGAAGATTCTCATCAATCCATGAAAATGGAGACATGGCATTGAACGTTAAGAGCGACGACTACGTGTCAGTTAAGCCAAGCGCAGGAATCGACTTCAGATACAGCCAGGAAGTATTCAAGAACTCAAACTTGACAGCAAGCTTAGGATTTGCGTATGAAAACGAAATCGGAAAACTTTACGATGTTGAAAACGAAGCAAGAATCGTAGGAGCATGGACAGACTACTTCGGAATCAGAGGAGACAAGGAAGACAAGAGAGGAAACTTCAAGTCAGACTTGAAACTAGGACTGGACAACGGAAGATTCGGATTCAACGTAAACACAGGATACGATTCAAAAGGAAACAACTTCAGAGCAGGATTAGGATTGAAAGTATTGTACTAATAAATTCTAGGAATGCTGAAAACAGTTTAAACAAAACGAGGGAGGGCTGCCAGAGATGGCGGCTCTTCTTTTTACAAGGAAATCAAAAAGAGCAGCAAGTAAACTGCTCTTGTTATTTTTTTCAATTTAAAAAGTATATTGATTTTTATTATTATTGCTAAAAAAATAATTAAATTTCAACCTTTTAAGTGATTCCCATCGCTTTCCTAAACAAACTTTCCCCAAAAATTCACTTCAATAAACTTCTGCCTAAAAAAATTCCCTGACTTCCCGATTAGGTAATCTCAAAGAATAAACATTCTCGTAATCCTCTCCAATTTTTCTCATCAATCGTCAAATATCCACTAAACAAAAAGCAGTTCCCAAATTTCCTCCTGCCCAAAGCAATACTGACAAATCAGAGTTTCCATTAATATTTTCTTCTACACTTTCTCCTGAAAAATAACTGTTCCAAAGTTTCCGTTGTTTCTGTATCTGCATTTTTTTAAAAATATCATTAATAAGAAAAATTTCCGAAGTTTCAACCCAATAAAGAGCTAATTTTTTTAAATTGTAAGAACTTCAAAAATACTCCATGGATTATAAACATCAGAATTTCCAAACTTATAGCCATTATACCAAGATTTTTACATCAGAAAGTTTAAACTCAATTTCAAAAATCTTTAAGGACTTTTTCAACTTCTGCTTCTGTAAATCCAAAAAAATCAGAATAATGTTCATTTAAAAATCGAATAAATGCTAAGATTATTTAAATCTGAAAAAAATACCAGCCTTTATAACTCTTATAATTCCAGTCATAATCCCCATTTTTAAATACTGATTAGTTTTTAATGCCTCTCCGTAAAAGATCTTAAAAAAATATAACTGCTTTGTCATAATAGTGATATTCATAAGCTGAAATTAAAGGGCTGTCATATTCATCAATTAAAAGAACAACCTCTTTATTGTAATATTTGTATAAATAAGCTGTCAAATACTTTAGAGAATTTTCATAATCACCATCATCTTTTTTTGAACCATATTTTATCAAAAATTTTTTTCAGTTCAGCTTCATTTAATGAATTTCTTATATATTCAAATTCATTATAAAGATTTGATATTAGGGGATTTAATGGCATTTAAGAAATTTTTCCCAGTTGTCAGCCTTAATCCCTTCAGTGAAATAAAAAAACAGCTGGATGTTGTCCTTGCTCTGAAAAAAATATTTAGATTTCTTAATATCTAAGCCATTAAATAATTTTTTTATTTTTCTTTAGCATTATGAATATCGAAAAAAATACTTTAATGTTGACATATTTAAAGTTTTTTTCCAAATCTCCTTGGGACGTATGAAAAGTTTTTACTTTAGAACCATCATCTAAAATGTCAGCAATAAATTTAGTTTTATCAATATAATAGCAATTATTATTTATAATTTCTTTAAAAATCTTCAATACCAACAGGAATTTTTCTTCATTTTATCTCCTTTTAAAATAAATAGTTAATCAAAAATAGAATTTTAACAATGTACGTAAATTTCCCTTATGCCCTTTGATTTTTTGTTTTTTACTTCCATACATCCCAATGAATGCGTGAAAAATGCACCGCAGTCAATGTCATAAATTTTGTCAGACTTTTTAGATATTTTACCATCCAGATTTGGTGTATGTCCAAAATATATTTTTTTATTTTTATACTCTTCAAGAGTATTTTTCTTATCCATCCAAAATTCTTCCCGTGTCCAAAGCACATTTTCCCTTTCCTGATTTTCCAAATCCTTGCTTAAATCCAGCCCCGCATGAACAAAAATATTCTCATTCCCACAAACTATGAGCGGACAATCCTTTAACCATTTTATCAGCCATTTTACTTCAGCAGGAAAAATTTTTCCTTATGCCATTTCTCTATATTTTTTTCTTTTTCAAAAATATTTAGAATTTTTTTATAAATCGAATACTCTGTTTCATAATTCAATGGATAATCATTTTCAAAAATCCTCCAGAAGCATATCTTCATGATTTCCCAAAAATAAACTTCAGATTATATCCAAGTTTTATCATTTTCATACATTTCATATAAATTTCATAAGATTTTTTTCCCTCTATCACAAATATCTCCCAAAATTAAAAAGTAAATCTTCTCTTTTTAACTCGATTTTTTTCAAGCAATCTTAAAAATAAGTCATATTGACCATGAAGATCAGAAATTGCAAATATTCTATCGTAATTATTTTCATCTATTCTTTCAACCTTAACTCTGTTTTCCATAGAAATCGCACTTCTTTCATTATATTTAAAAATTTTTTTTTAAAAAAAGCTCCAAATCCATTCACTTCCATAAATCTAAACAGCATATCATTCATAGATTTTTTTCATTTTTTTCCTTCATCATAAGGTAACGTAAAATCGCCATCCCTGTTTGTCCATAATCTGTCGTAATAGTCTAAAAATATCTTTTTGAAACTTTCTGGTCGTAGGCTGACATTATTTTTCAGCTCATTCTCTAAATTATAGTTTCTCATATTTCTTCTCGTAAAGTTTGTGGATCCGCCGTAAGTTATCAGATAATCCTTTTTCAGAATTGACATCATTTTTACATGGTACATTTCTTCGCCTTTGTTGTAAAATTTAACATTGATGTCATAGCCATGTTTTCTTGCATATTTCATCAATTCTCCAGCCGCCGCTTTGTTTGGCAGTCCTGCTTCTGCATTATTTAATATTATCTCAAATTTTACTCCACGTTTTGCAGCCTTTCTAATGTCATTTATTATTCCCCTGTCTGCAAGGAAAAACTGGGCAATGATGACTTTATCCCCAAACTGCGTGTTTTTTAGTTCTTCTGAAATATCCTTAGCTGTCGCATCGTTTGTAAAAATATTGTATTTTCAGCTTTGTCATTTTGATGAAAATGGAATTTTGCTGAAAATCCTTGTTTGGCAATGTTCTTTTTAAACTTCCATCTTTCTTAGTAATTTTTTTGCAACTGGCTTTTTCAGCATTGTAAATTTCTTTTAATATCGGCGCTGAAAAATTTGAATGCTACGTTTGAATGTTTTGAACCTTCAGCATGTGGATTTGCTGATGTCAGCAAGGCAGTATTTTCATTCATAATCAGCTTTCTATGGTCTGCTTTCGCATTTAATGCTCTTAAAAGGCTACGAATTGTAACTTTATCCGTTCCTTCGTAAATCGGATTTTTTATTTTCCCACGATTTTTTGGATTTCCAAAAGGCTGTATAAATAGCCGCCATGGCACAGAATAAACAAGCATCGGATCTCTCAGCTTCATCAAATCAACATACCCTATTTTTACTCCAGCCTGCTCCAGTTTTTTATGCATCTTATTGTCATAAGCCCCGTAAAACGTATTGCTTTCATCAAGTATCAGGTAAATTTCCACATTCGGATCTTTTTTCCGCTTTTCCAGTATCTTTTCTGCAAATTCTTCTGCAAGCGGCAACGGATGCAACTTTTCTTCCACTCCTTTCCCAACAAAATCATTAAACACAAAAATATCCATCAGGAAAAAATCCTGCGCCTCATCCAAAATCTTATAAGCCTGATCCCAGATCTGTCTTTCATAATGCGTTTCCCCATCTTTCTTATAAGTCAAATCATAGTAAAAATCCACATTATCCGCATTATAAACCTGACTTTTCATTGAAAGCCCCTCTGAAAGTGGAGTACAGGAAAAAGTTCCCAATAATAAAAAAATACAAATATAAAAAAATAATTTTTTTTGCTCAAAAATAAATTCTCCTTTAATATTTTTTTCATAGACTCATTTAATAATCTATAATCTATTATTACCTTTTTCTAATTATAGCAGTTTTAAAAAGTTTTTTTTCCATAAAAAAATAAAAAAATAAAAATTTCAGTAATTGACATTTTTGTAAAATATGTTATAATAAATGTGTATAAAAATCTCTATAGGGGAACTCATATACAAATAAAAAAATATGCTACAAATTAGACTGGATTTTTTTCCAGTCTTTTTTTGTTATAATATTTAAGTGAGTTTTAGCATAATTCACAGTTTGTATATGAGGAGGTAGTGGGATGGTAGATTTCACTGCAATATTTATTCTATTTGCTATTATTTATTATAGCTTGAATAGATAGGACATGAATTTCACCTCTGCTCCTCAACCCTTAGGGGGGATAGTAATTTTAAAATTTAAGGAGGAAATATTAACAAGGAATTGTTAAAATAAAGGATGAACAAAATTAAAAAAATATTGCAATTATTGCACACGTAGATCACGGGAAAACAACTCTTGTCGATGCTTTTATTGAAAACAGGCGGGGACATTTGGAGAACATGAAAAAGTAGATGAAAGAATTATGGATAGTGATGATTTGGAGAAGGAAAGAGGGATTACGATCTTTTCTAAAAATGCTTCATTTCATTATGATGGATATAAGATAAATATTGTAGATACTCCAGGGCATGCGGATTTTGGTGGAGAAGTTCAAAGAATCTTGAAAATGGTGGATTCTGTATTGCTTTTGGTGGATGCTTTTGAAGGAGTTATGCCACAGACTAAATATGTGTTAAAACAGGCACTAGAACATGGACTTCGTCCAATTGTGGTTGTTAATAAGATTGACAGGCCAAATTCAGATCCTGATGCTGTTGTGGATTCTGTATTTGATTTGTTTGTGGATTTGGGAGCAAATGATGTTCAGCTTGATTTTCCAGTAGTTTATGCATCGGCTAAAAATGGGTATGCTAAACTGGAATTGGAAGATGAGGATAAGGATATGAAACCGCTTTATGATGAAATTATGAAGCACGTTGATGATCCTGAAGGTGATGTGAATGAACCTTTGCAAATGCTTATTACAAATACAGAATATGATGAATATGTGGGAAAATTAGGAACTGGAAGAATATATAATGGAAAAAAATTGAAAAAATCAGGAAGTTACGTTAATCAAGAGAAACGGCGACTTGGTAAATGGAAAAAAATTACTAGAATTTATGGATATGATGGACTTAAAAAAAGTTGAAATGGAAGAAGCGTTTGCCGGAGACATTGTAACAATTGCAGGAATTGAAAAAAATTGACATAGGAGAAACTGTGGCAAAGCAAGGAAAAATCCTAAAACCATTGCCGCTAATTGACATTGATGAGCCAACGCTTGCTATGACTTTTGTTGTAAATGATTCGCCATTTGCTGGGACAAGATGGTAAATTTGTAACTTCTAGAAATATTTTTGGAAAGATTGCAAAAGGAAGTAAATCATAACGTAAGTATGAGACTTGAAATGACAGACTCGCTAGATGCCTTTATTGTAAAAGGAAGAGGAGAACTTCAATTATCTATTTTGCTTGAAAATATGAGAAGGAAGGCTACGAAGTGGCAGTTTCAAAAGCCTGAGGTTATCTTTAAGGAAAAAAATGGACAGAAAAATGGAGCCAAATCGAACTTGCAATTATTGATGTTGCCGATGAATTTGTAGGAGTTGTAATTGAAAAAAATTAGGGACTTAGAAAAGGTGAAATGGTAAATATGAATCAAGGAAGCGACGGCTACACAAGACTTGAGTTCAAAGTTCCATCACGTGGATTAATTGGATTTAGAAATGAATTTTTGACAGAAACTAGAGGAACAGGAATTTTTAAATCATTCTTTCTATGAATATGAACCTTTTAAAGGAGAAGTTACAGGAAGAAGAAGAGGTGTTTTAATCGCAATGGAGCCATGGAACAAGTCTAGGGTTACTCATTAAACAACTTGCAGCCACGTGGAATCCTATTTATTGGGCCAGGAGTTGAAGTTTACGAAGGAATGATAGTTGGAGAACATTCAGAGAAAAACGACCTAGTTGTAAACGTATGTAAAGGTAAAAAAACTTACAAATATGAGGGCTGCTGGAAGTGATGATGCCGTGAAATTAGCGCCTCCAAAGGAATTTACACTAGAATTGGCACTTGAATATATTGAAAATGATGAATTGGTGGAAATCACTCCTAACTTTATCAGACTTAGAAAAAAATATTTGAATGCTAATGAAAGAAAAAAACAAGAAAAATAAAAAAACTGATAAAACTATAATACCTTAAACTAAATAAAAAAACTGGAGTTATTTAAACAGCTCCAGCTTTTTATTATATTAATTATTTTTTTAGTTTCCACCATTTTTAGCCTGTCTTAAAATGCTGTCTGGTATTTTTATCCCCAATAATTCCATATTTTGCTTATTAATTTCAATTTGTAAATTTTTAACAGTTTCTATTGGGATTTCACTTGGTTTTTTACCTTTTAATAAAATTTCAGCTGCAATTTCTCCAGAACGGTAACCAATGTTATAGTCGGTAGTTCCTTGGGAAATTAGCCCTCCTGCATTTGAAAATACGTTATTTGTAGCTAAAACTGGTATTTTTGATTTATTAAACACATCAAGTATTGCTGCAAAATATGAAGCCACCGTATTGTCTTGAATAGCATAGTAAATATCAATATCTTTTGCAATAAGATTTGCAGCCGCAACCATTTCTGTACCATTTGTAACAGCCTTTTCAACTACTGTAAATCCATATTGCCCCGCTAACTTTTTCAAATTATTTACTTCAGAAACCGAATTTTGTTCAGATGAATTATAAATTATCCCTATTTTCTTAGCTCCTGGTAACAACTCTCTCATTAATTTTAAATTTTCAGTAACTGGTGCCGCCCCGCTTGTCCCTGTAACATTAGGAATCCCTTCAAGCCCTGCGCTTTTAGGATCTGTAACTGACCCAAATACAACTGGTATTTCACTCCCAACCTGATTTTTAGCCGCCTGTGCCGTTGGAGTAGTAATCGCAAAAACAAGATCCTTTTTATCCGCTGCAAACTGCTGCATAATCAAAGTCTGATTGCTCATATCATTATTTGCAATTTTGTCATCATAATCAGCCTTCACTCCAGCCTTCGCCAGCGCATCCTTAAATCCTTGCTTTGCCGCATTCAATGCTGGATGATCCACAATTTGCGACAGCCCAATTTTATAAACCTTTTTCACTAACTTTGGGAATCCTTTTTGCTCTTGAGAATCATTACCTTTTTTTATTCCCACAAGACAAAAAGCATCCCTCCTAACATACCGAATAACAGTACACCTCTCATAATTTTTTTCATCTTTTTTTCCTCCTAAAATAAATAATTTTTAATTTGTATTACTATTTTACCATATTTTTTTCAAAAATTTTTCCATTAAATATTTTCTTTAAGAATAAAAAAACCTTAACCATTTTTTTCCACAAAATGCCACCCCAACCAAAGTAACATCCTCAATTCCCCTATCCTTCAAGGCAACATCATATTTTCTTCTCAATAATTTGATTCACAGCTTCCTTTGAAACTTTTTTTCAAGACTACTTTCATCCTTCGTAACCTTAAATTCCAGTATAAATCCCTATTATTCTTATTTTTTTGGCTCTATCATCAAATCATATCTCCCAAGTCCAGATTCTTCATTAGACTTAACATAATAATGATTATCCAAGTAAAACATCATTCCCTAAAGACTAATCCATGATAAAAAAATCCTCATTTTTAGTATCGTTATAACTAGTCGACTTTAGCAAAATATTCTGCAAATATTTTCTCAAAAATAGTTAAATTTCAACTTTTTAAGTGATTCCATCGCCTTCCTAAACAAACTTTCCCCAAAAATTTACCTCAATAAACTTCTGCCTAAAAAAACTCCCTAACTTCACGATTAGGCAATCTCAAAGAATAAACATTCTCATAATCCTCCCCAATCTTCTCATCAACTGTCAAATACCCGCTAAACAAAAAGCAGTTCCCAAATTTCCTCCTGCCCAAGCAATACAGACAAATCAGAGTTTCCCATTAATATTTTTCTTCACACTTTCCCTGAAAAATAACTGTTCCAAAGTTTCCATTGTTTCAGCATCTACATTTTTTTAAAAATATCATTAATAAGGAAATTTCCAGAAGAATTAATCCAGTTGGGAGCCAGTTTTTTGTCAAAAAGAAAATTTAAAATGCTCCACGGATTATAAACTTCAGAATCTCCAAATTTGTAGCCGTCATACCATGATTTAACATCAGAAAGCTTAAATTCAATATTGTAGTCACAAAGTGCCTTTTTTTACTTCTTCTTCAGTAAATCCAAAAAAATTCAGAATAATGATTGCTTAAAATAGAATAAATTCTTAGATTATTTAAATCTGAAAAAAATACCAGCCTTTATAACTCTTATAATTCCTGTCATAATCCCCATTTTTTTAAATAGGAATTTGTCTTCAATGCTTCCCCGTAAAAAAACTTTGTAAAAATTAATGGCTTCATCATAATAATGGTATTCATAGGCGGAAATTAAAGGACTGTCATATTCATCAATTAAAAAGCACCACTTCCTTCTCGTATTTTTTTTATACAGCACCTTTGTCAAAAAAACCAAGGATTCTTTTCAGTTCTGCCAAATCTGCTTCTGCCGACAAATATCTTTTTAAATCTTGTTGAATCAAATTCATTCAGATCATTTAAAAATATTTCAAATTCTGAAAAACAGCCTTGCAACTAATAATCCAATACTTCTTTTAGCTTCCTCCCAAGTATTTGATTTAATCCCTTTTAGCGAAATAAAAAAACTACTGGATACTGCCCTTGTTCTGAAAAAAATGTTTAGTTTTCTCAATATCTAAGCCATTAAACAATTCTTTATTTTCTTTACTATTATGAATATCAAAAAAATATTTTTAGCATTGACATATTTAAAGTTTTTTTCCAAATCTTCTTGGACGTGTAAAAAGTTTTACTTTAGAGCCATCATCTAAAAATATTGGTGATAAATTTAGTTTTATCAACGTAATAACAATTATTATTTATAATTTCCTTAAAAATCTTCAATACCAACAGGAATCTTCTTCATTTATTTACCTGCTACTAAAAAAATGTATTAAAAATATATTCAATACACTAGAATGTTGCTGATTCAACGAACATACTTTTGATAAAAATATCTACTTGTATTTGTTTTTGCTCTCCACAGCCGTGAATTCCCGACTCAGCCATCGGTACATATAATATATTCTGTTTCACTAAATCGTAGCATTCTCCTTCTTTTTTTATTTAGAATATATTATTTATGTCAATATTGTATATTGTGTAGAATTTCTCAAATTAAGACTTGCGTTGTAGTCTCTATTTATTTCAATTCCACAACAGCTACATTTATAAATTCTATCTTTTAATTTAAAATCTTGTTTTTGTTTCCACAGTTACTACATAACTTAGAACTCGGATAAAATGTGCTTACAATTCTTAATTCAATATTTTTTTCTTTGCATTTATTCAAAAGTTTTGTTCTAAATTCATAAAAATTTTTTTGTTGTGAAATTGCCTTTGACAAATGCCTATTTTTTTCATCATATTAGAAACTTTCAAATCTTCTATTGTTATACATTTTAACTTGGTTTTTTTGTTAACATATTAACAACTTTATTAATATAATCATTTCTAATACAATTTAATTTAAAAAAACAATTTAGCTATTACTAATTTTTGTTTTTGAAAATTTTTTTACATTCATAAAAATTTTTTTTCCCATCTTTTTGCAAGACAAATATTTCCTTGATTTTTTTTCTTTGCTCTTTTTTTAGTTTTTCAATTTTTCTAACTTTAAAAGTTTTATTAATATTCTTAAAAATTTGTCCATCAGAACAAGTTGCAAAAATCTTTTATTCCTAAATCAATTCCTATTCCTTCTTTAGTTTGTAAATTTTTTTCTGAATTGAATTTTTCTCAATTTCTTTTTTATTTCTAAAATGAGTGATAAAAAAATAACGATCACCTTCTTTTTGAAATTGTAGCACTTTTTATATTTGTATTTTTAGGAATATATCCATATTCTTTTAATCTTACAAATTTTAAAGTAGGAATTTTTTTATTTTTGTGCCTATAAAATTCAAAAATCAGTTTTTATTATTTTTTTAAAAAATAGCATTTTTTTGATTATTATGACTTTTTCTTTTTAAATTTTGGAAAAGCTCGATATTTTGTTAAAAAAATCTTTTAAATGCTTTTTCACTATTCATTATAGCTTGTTTATTAGATTTTGATGAAACATCTTTTTATCCAAGATTTATCAGGATTTTCTTTTATAAAAATATTATTTATATATTTTGAGAATTCAAATCCTGTAACAAATCTTTTTCTTTTTCGTAAATTTCTTTGTTATATGCTATGTAAAAAAATTATAAAAAAATCTTCCTGTTCCAATAGTTCTGTTAATTTTTTTCGATTTGTTCAGCTGTAGGGTTTAATTTCAATTTTTATTCCTTTATAATTCTTCATCGTTTTTTTATCTTTTTTTTATATTTTTTAAGTCCATCTATTCTACAAGAAAAAGATTTGAATAATTGAAATTAAGTCTTCTACAAGTTCTTGTTTTGGTGATAAGGTTTGATTATTTACCACAATAATTTCACTTCCTTTTGATTTTAAAAAAATTATCAAACCAGCTATAACCAAATCTAACAAATCTATCTTTATAAGAAATTAATATTTTTTTGTTTTTCAGAATATAAAATTGAATTAAATCCTTTTCCTGTTGTAATCTAATCCACTTCCAATATCTGTTATAATGTTTGAAACAATATAGCCTTTTAGCATTAGCATATGTTTTTTTAGAAATTCCACTTGATTTTTTTAGATCATCTTTTTGATTTTGGTTAGAAACACGAGCATATATAATTACATCGTTTACTTGATTTTCAACATTTTTCTTGTTGAATACCCATAATATTATAATAATCTTCTTCTGTATAATATCTTCTATTTGTCGGGGTTCTACGTGCTTTTAATATGCCTTCTCTATCCCATCTTTTGCAATGTATTTACAGTTCTTCCCTATCATTTTACCAAATTCATTTGGCTTATATATTTTATTCATATCAATATGATAACATACTTTTTGAATATTTATCAACATATTTATAAAAAAATATTTTTATCTCCTAATGTTAAATCTATTTAAATTTTATCTTCTTTTTTTACACTATCATTTTACCATATTTTTAATTTTTTTCATACAAAAAGAAGAGCCGCCATCTCTGGCAGCCCTCCCCTCGTTTTTGTTTAAAGCTGTTTTCCAGCATTCCTAGAATTTATTAGTACAATACTTTCAATCCTAATCCTGCTCTGAAGTTGTTTCCTTTTGAATCGTATCCTGTGTTTACGTTGAATCCGAATCTTCCGTTGTCTAGTCCTAGTTTCAAGTCTGACTTGAAGTTTCCTCTCTTGTCTTCCTTGTCTCCTCTGATTCCGAAGTAGTCTGTCCATGCTCCTACGATTCTTGCTTCGTTTTCAACATCGTAAAGTTTTCCGATTTCGTTTTCATACGCAAATCCTAAGCTTGCTGTCAAGTTTGAGTTCTTGAATACTTCCTGGCTGTATCTGAAGTCGATTCCTGCGCTTGGCTTAACTGACACGTAGTCATCGCTCTTAACGTTCAATGCCATGTCTCCATTTTCATGGATTGATGAGAATCTTCCGTATTCAGCTCTGATTCCTACATTTGGAACTATGCTGAATCCGTCATTTATTACAAATGCCTTTTCAAGTCCTGCGTTAAGTCCTGCACCATAAGAATAGTAGCTTGCTTTCGCTCTGAATTCTTGATCTACTACCCAGAATCTACGTTTCATGTCATTTCTTCCAAAGAATCCGTCTCCACCTAGGCTAAGAACAAATGTTCCGTTCGCATCAAGAGGGATTGTCTTGAACACTCCAACTTTAGCCATTGCTTGGTTTTCATAAGATTTAGATAAATCCTTGAATGTGAAGTAGTTGTTTACTACACCTGCTGACCATCCTGATGATTGTCCAAGTCTTACAGTTTCATCTTCATGAACGAATGCAAATCCTCCGGCATTGCTGTACCAGTCAGGCATTCCTGCTGTATCTGTCTTGAACTCGTTTCTTTGTCCAAATGCCTTGAACTTGTTAGAATCCTTGGAAACATTTCTTTCACTTCTCAAGCTGTTGATTTCTCCACCTAGAATATCTGATGTAGATTTAATTCTTTGTTGAACTCCACCATAAATGTGACCTCTCATTTGGTCAAATGCTTGAGCCAGGAAGTGCCCTTGTCCTTTACCTAAGCTGTTCAACTTGTTGAAGATAATTTTTTCAGCACTTTGAGGTCTTGCAATTTCATAAATGTTATCCAAGTTGTTTGTGAAGTTATACAGAGACTGATCACCGTCGTGAGCAAATGAGTGGTATGGAATTTTACTCATATAAATTTCTTTATATTGACCAGTAGATTCATCTTTTATTCCTATAGCCTCCCAAGTCAAACTTGATGAAATAACATTTCTTGGTATACTTAGTGATACTGTTGCTAATGCATCGTTAAATGGTTTTAAAATGTTGCTCTTAATTACATTACCATTTTCATCTACCCTGTCTCCTATTCTAATAGCTTTAGAATTTGTGTACATTGTTGCTTCTGGTCCAATAAGTAAAGTAATCTTTTCTAATTTTGGTAAATTATTTAGTCCATCAATTGGTTTAGTATATCTTACTCCTGATGTATCAATGTACATTCCAACTGATGTTATTTCTGATAATGGGTCTTTGCGAGCATGTTCCCATACTGGATTACCCCATTCATTCTTAGCATTAAGATCTATTATTCTTGTTCCTCCAGTTTGTATACTGCTGCTTACTGTTATGTTGTTAGCCCAGTCTCCAGGATTTGCTGCATCACTTTCAACATTGAATATTGGAGTATCGATTCCATCAACACTTATTTTTGCAATAGGTACAATATCTGGAGCTGTTATTGTTGTTCCAACTCCTGTTGTCTTAGGATTTCCAGTTGTTCCTTCTTCAATCGAGCTTTTCTGTTCCTCCGTAAAGGTCTGTTCCGCCTTGTCCGTTAGTTTGTCCTGCTGTTACTGCAGCTGAAGTTAAATATCTTGGATCTGTTGAAGCAAGTACTTCTGTCGGATTTCCTGCTGCATCTACAATAAATCTTGAACTATCTGTAACGATTCCGTTAGAACCTGTCCCTGTTACGCTAATTGTTCCATAGTTCTTAATATATCCTCCATTAATTGCAACTACACCTGATAAGCTCTTGGCATTACCTGTAATTACTCCGCCTACTTCATTTACACCGATTGCTCCCCGGTCTAGGTACATTCCTATTGAATCATCACCTATCAAATTAATTGTTCCATAATTGACTGCTTTTGATCCTGTTCCAGTTGCAAACATCCCTATTCCTTGTTTTTCTCATTAACATTAATTATTCCTCTGTTTACAATGTATCCTTCTTCTGTTGTCTTGTCAAAGTTTCCATCTGTCTTGTAATGGTTTCTACCTGCCGCCATCGCTGCTGAATATTGCATATTTACAGTATCAGACATACCTGTAGTAATTGTTCCGTAGTTTGTTGACGGAGCGCTTGTATTTGCCGAGAAAATACCTACGTTTCCGTATCCTCTTGCTGCGTTGTTGTTGTCAACATCGTATTTAGATCTCAAGTCAATTGTTCCGTAGTTATCCATTGAACCTTTTAGTATAGTAAGCTGTGTTGTAGTCTCCGTTCATTGACACGTTAGCATAAGACTTTACCTCTTGATTCAGTATCTGCTGAATAGTAGTATACTGAGTTTCCTTGTTCCTTAGTTTCTTCTGGAACTTTAGGGTTAGATGGAGCTGTTGACTTAACTTGTCCTCCTGCATTCTTGTTAGAAGCTAGCACAATTGTTGGAGCATCTGTTGCAGATCCTATTGTTACATTTGTTTGAGCTCCCCCATTTTTCTCAGCCATTACAATACCATATGAGAATCTGTCAATATCCATGTCAGCACTTACATTAATGTTTCTTACAGTATTTGTTTTACCTTTTATCTATATATACCCCAATTGCAGAATCACGTTCTCTTGGAGTGTCCAGTTTAGACAACAAGTCATTTGCATTAGCATATGCTGTTTGTCTGCTAATTGAGTAAGCTCCCGGTGCAGTTGATACTCCTGATGTAGTTTGAACATGTCCTAAAACTGTGTCATTACCAACTAACAATTTAGTGCTTTGAATATTAACGTTTCCATCACCAGAGTAAATACCGTAGTTGTTTCTGTTTACAGTGATCTTAGAGTTAGATCCATCTTCTTTTGCTCCAGTATTTACATTATATCCGTAAATAGCCCAGCTTCCAATATTCTTGTTATTTGTAGAATCTCCAATTGTAATATCTCCGTGGTTTTCAATTGTAGTTTGAAGACCATTAGTAGAGTTTGCAAAAATTCCTACATTAGCTTTCTTAATATCTTCAGAAGTAATATGGTCTGCTTGTTCATTCAATGAATCATTAAGCTTGATCTTACCATAGTTTACAAATGTTCCTTTATTAACTACAGCACCGTAAGCTCTTACATTAGTAACAGATGATTTATCTTCTTCAATGTTACCTCTGTTAGTTACAATATCTCCATGATCATTAGTGTTTACTAGAATACCAGCAATACCTTTTGTAGTTCCTGTTGTAGTACCTACTTTAGATTTGGCTTGTTCATAGCTAAGTCCACCTGATTATCAGCATTGTTAGTAAATTTAATATCTAAGTCATTTGAAGCTGTTGTTTTTTGTATGTTTCTTCCACCAAATGCCATTGCAAATCCATTTTTATCATTAGCACCATGATAGTTGTATTGGAAAGTCTTTTGATGGTTTGCACCTGGAGCAACATGAGAGTCATCCATTGCCCATAATCCTACTCCGTTTATCTTCAGTTTGTACTGTAAACTTATCAGAAAGTAAGTTTAATATCAGCACTTTCAGCATAAATACCTATACCCTTTTTTTACCTGTCGAAATATCATTTCCACCCATACTTAATGTTGTTGCTGTATAAGCACCCTTACCTGTACTAGTTGCAGAACCCACTGTTGCATCTTTTGCAAAAGATGCTAAAGCACCGTTATCGTCACCTTTTAATTTAATAGTTCCACCAGCATTTGTATAACCATCTGCATAATTTTCATTTTCATTTACTAATGCAATACCAATACCTTTAGCACCTAAACTAGAAACACCTTTATTTCTTACATCAATACCAGTTGAACCTACTGAACTATTTGTATATTCAATAACAACTTTTGAAGCATCTGCATTATTGTTGTTTCTAGCATAAATACCAGTTGCTTGATCTCCTTCAACATAGATTACACCATCTTCATGTTTAATACTAACTGAATTATCAGTTCCATTATAATCAATCGGATTAGTATCAGAAATTCCTACAATACCATAATTTTCTCCGCTTGGAGCAGTATCTGCAGATCTTGAAGTTACTGAACTATTAGCTGCATATCCAGCGGCTTTATATTTACCGTTTACAACTATTTCACTGCCTTTTTCAAGTGACAATACACTTCCATCAGTACCCATAATACCATTTCCGTGATCTACAAATAAACCAGCTTTATCAGTTGAATCTTTTCCTATTTTAATAGTTCCATAATTTACCAATAAACCTGTTACAGGGTTAGTATCGCTTCCACCATAGATATCAACTGCACCTTTATTAACATAGAATCCAGAATCTTCTTTCTTTGTTTTTTCCCATACTGGATTACTTTGATTAGTATCATGCCATCTGTATAATGAGTTAGCCCATTGCAAGACCTACATTGTCAACCTGATAGTTAGGCTTATCAGTTCTTCCTTTATCTCTATGAGTTGCATCTCCTGAAATTGTTACTCCTGATACAGTTATTTTTATCAGATTCCATAGCAATATCATTAAATGGATCATTGAAACCATTTGTTCCTGTTACAGTTAATTTATATTGTGTTTCACCAGTTGCTTTCACATCTTCAATAACCACATCTTGACCATCTATCTTTTAATTTGACTGTTTATTAATTTTTGTATAAAGTTGATATTGATCATCAGCATGACCATGTGCATAAGCTCCTGTTGCAGTATTATTAATTGCTGCCATTTCTCCAGCATACTTTGCTACTCCTTTTAAGAAGTCTGAACTAGTTCCAGCTTGTCCGCTACCCCATTTAATTTCATCTTTTGCCTGATTAACAAGTCCAATTACAACATCATTAGATTTAATTTTTGTAGTTACTTTGCTCATTCCACGATATTTAGCAGCTTTCCATCTGTCTCCTTCAGTACCAGCACCAGGATTGTTTACATCTTTATGGTAATCAGAAATTGCATATCCACCGTTTATGTTGTTTTCGTATTTATTTCCATAAGCGTTTCCATTTAATAAAATACCATCATACATATTAATTGTTGTATCTTTATTAAATGTAATTGCTGCTTCATCACCTGAAATAGAACCTATATTATTTCCATTTGATACTCTTAATACATAGAATGGAGATTTATCTTTGTGGTCATTTTGTGTACCAACATAAGCCGCAGCTCCTCTTCCTCCTCTTGTGTCAGTTCCATCGTTTACAGTTAATCCAACATTATTTTGGTGAGTAATGATACCATTAAATTTAATTTGCCCATAGTCAGTTGCAAAAAGTGCTCCATTTTCTCCACTTACTACGTGTGCCGCACCTGCTGTTGCTGTTGAATTATCAAAAGGTGTATCAGTTCCGTTAGCAAATTCTACTATTGATCCAAGACCTTTAGCATAAGCACCCATACCGTATATTAAAGATCCATCAGGAGTTGTTACATTTTCTATTGTCTTACTTGAAGCAGTAGCACCTTGAATAAGAACTCTTCCTCCTCCAACAGCAAGGGCTCCTATATTATTATAAGTTGTTTTTCTATCATCAGCAGTCCATCCTGAACTAGCATTTAATACAAGATTATCAGCAGCGGTTATGTTCCCATTAATCTTAATTGTTGAAGGTCCAATATAAAGTGTAGATGTATGTGGAGCTTGACCATCAGCATAAGCGATTATTGAATTATATGCTCCTGCTCTTGTATTTCTTGGTGTAGTACCAACACCTATGTCTCTTGAATGTGTATTATCAGTTGTCTTGTATCCTTGTAAAACATATCCACCATTTTTAGCCCAATATGCAACTCCATTTCTAGAAACCATATCTATTGGAGCATCAAACACAACAGTTGAAGGATTTACAGCATCTGTAGTTGTATGTGTATTTGGATACATTGAAGGTTTAAATTCCCCATCAGCATATCCCATAACAGTATTTCAGATGTAACTCCTAAATTAACACCGTAACCTCTTGTTAATCCAGAAGTATCTACCTGATAACCATCAGTAATTATACCGTTATTAGCAGTATTTGTTACATTAACTCTTGTACCATTATTAGCATAAATTAATGTTGAATTTTTTGCATATTTTCCAAAACCTACGTTAATATCTTTAATTTCGACAGCTTTAACTGTAGCAGTATTATTTCCTCCCATGAAGAATGATTTACGAACTCCTGATCCTTGTCCTGATGAAGCAAGAACAGCGATATTATTAGTAACAACTCCATTAGTAGAGTTTCCTCCACTCATAGCTCCTTGTATTCTTATATTTCCTTCAAATACCCCTGTTGCATCAGGACTTTGAACAGCATTTTGAAGAGCCACAATTATATTATTGTTACCTCCCATTTGAACATCACCTAATGAAAGATTTCCACCAGCAACATAAGCTAAGTTATCAAATGCAATATTATTATCACCTTTAACATATATTCTACCCTTATCAGTTATTGAACCAGTAACACTATTATAATCTAATAAATGATCTGAACCAACAGCAGTAGTAGAAGATCCATCTCCATTAGTAATAGTTAAAGAAGCTAAATTAGCACCAACAGAATTATTATTAATTTTATATACAGAATTATAATTTTCCACTAAGTACAACATCAACTGGTCCTGTTATAGAAACAGTTCCTCCATTGTTATCTTGGATATTAAACGCTATATTATTAGCATTGTTGTTGTTCCATCCTCTAACAATATTATATTTATTTGAACCACCAAACGTAATAGCACCATTATTACTGATTACATAACCAGCATTTCCAGCTGAACTACCATTATATAATTCTACAGCAACATTATCAACAGCATAACTACCTCCACTACCAGTTAAGTAAGCAAATGATCCTCCTGGGCTACTTTCCCCAATATAAATATTAAGATCAGATAAATTAGAACTATGTCCATTATTATATACTAAAGTTGACTTATGTCCAACTGTTCCAGAAAAATTTCCCCAATTTGTGGTATGACCACCACTTGTCCATGGAGTATAATAAGCATTAGACCAAGCGTTATAATTATTATTATAGTCACTTGTTACAATATCAATCATATTAAGTCTTTGAGCCTCAGCTTTTGCTAGAGCCTCTGTATTAAAACTACCTGAGATTGCAACTGTATGAGAACCTGAAGTAACAGATACAGGATTTCCAGATCCATCTAAATTTGTAGTAGTCGGTAGATTTTTAGTAGCTGAACCATTAGTGATCAAAGCGTCTCTATTGGTTTCAAAGTATGAAATCATATTTGATAGTTTAGATGATGTTCCCCAATTCCAAGCCCATCCATAACCCCAATTTGTACTTCTGGAATGAACTAAATCGTATCCTACAGTAGAATTAGAATCACCAGGAGTATAGTAAGGTGCTGAAGGACCAGGAGTTCCTATATTGTATTGTATACCAGAAGCCCAAGTAAGAGTTGGATTCCACCAAGCATAAGGACTCAAACTGCTTGCATTTGTTACAGTACCACTTAAATGTGTACTTAACTCACCAGAATCTCTACCATTATGCATACTACCACCAGAGATATTAGTTACTGTAGTACTAGCATAATTATTTAAAGTACTACCTGTTATCCCATCATAAGAATAATAACCTCCACCAATATTAAAAGTATGACTAGTTCCCCACCAAGTATTTCCTGCTCCATTTGAATTTACAGTTGTAAATAATACAGATCTTGGAGTATAACTTTGTGTTGGAACACTATTATCAATTTTTTTAGCATACACAGGATCTGGATTTAAATTAGGAGCTTTTGGAACATCGATATTATCCAATCTTTCAGGCACATAAGGCTTATAAGGCTCATGCACATTAGCCGGATTGATTGTAAGTGAGTTTGGCTCTTGGTTACGAGGTATGTTCAAGTTAGTTGCCCCATATAAATGTTTATCCTTATCAAACACATATTTAGTCAAGTCATTGTCTCTTCTAAAGTACTCAAGAAACTTTCCTCCTCTACCTCTGTAAGTAGTCCCCCAGTCATTGTTTATATACCCTGTTCCAAACTGGAATGATGCCCATGGGCTCTTTATTACTTGATCCCCTTGTTTTAAAAGCTGAACAAGTTCGCTTTGGGCTCCTTTTAGTGATTTTTCGTTTTCTTTTCTTGCACGCATGAATGATTGCCGCAGATCAGTTATTGCGTCATAAGTCTGTGCAGTGATTTCCTGCTGTTCGCTTGCCACGTCAGCATGAAGCTTTGGCGCAATTGTTAAAAGTCCTGTTATCAAGAAAGAGATAAGCAGGCTGTCAGAATAATGTACATCTTTACATCTTTTTACAAACGATCGCAAGTCCTTTGCAATCTGTCGCAGATTATTACTCATTTTTTCCTCCTAAAATTTGTAAATTTACAGCCGCCCATAAAAGCCAAGTTCCAATTAGTCACCTTGACAAAGGTTACTTCCCTTGCCAGACAAAGCAAGATTTCTTGCCCTAGGTTCTTAATTTTCACGATTTCCAGCCTTCACAGCCGCCTATTTTTAGATTTAGACATCCTTCAAGATGCCTAAAAAGTATCAGAATAGCCTTATTTTTCAAAAAACCTTTCAAACACCCTCAACAAAGTCCAGCAAATCCTGGTGGGAATGGGGGCGGATGAGGGGGAGTCCTAAGTGGGGGGCCATAGAGGACTATTTTAAAAGCAAAATTTAATGTTTTGTTAAAAAATGATAAGTTTTAATAAAATAATTTATAATTTAGTTTTAAATAATATTTGTAATAAATATTAAATATATTTGATGATTATTTTTTTAAAATAATTTTTAGTGAAGTGGTAAAAAAATTATTAATAATAAAAAAGACTAGAAAAATCTAGTTCTTGATGTTTGCTATTTTTTATATAAAAAATACTTGACAAAAAACGATTACTGTTGTAAACTAATAGTATATAAGATTACAAATGTAAACATTTTAGATGAGGTGGTGATTATGAAAGAGAGTAGCGGAATTGAGCAGAAGTGGCATATAACTGATGCAGAATGGGAAGTGATGCGTGTTGTTTGGGCAAATGATGAAGTGACGAGCAGGTTTGTGGCGAAGGTGCTTTGTGAGAAGATGAGATGGAAGCAGGCTACGATAAAGACTTTGTTGAATAGGCTGCTGGAAAAGGGGGTTTTAAAAAAGAGGGAAGTTGGGAATAGGTATATTTATTCGACGGATTTTACAGAAAAGGAAGTGGCTAACAGTTATATATTGGGGACTTTTTAATAAGATTTGTAAAAACGAAGGTTGGGGAGATGATTGGGAAGGTTATTGAGAACAGTGAGCTTAGTTTTGATGACTTGGAGCTGATTTTGAAGGCTGTGGAGGAAAAGAGGAAGACAGCTGTGAAGGAGGTTTTGTGTGACTGCGTGAAAGGGCAGTGTAATTGTGGGCATAATGGGCATAGGCATGTTTGAAAATATAAAAATAATTTGTTAAATTTATAAATTTTTAGTAATTGAAAAAAATTTAAATAATAATATTTGTAATAAGTAATTGTAAAAAGTAAATTAGTAAAAAAATTAAGAAACAGTAATATTTTTTTGACAGTAAAAGTTTAAGAGGAGGAAAAAAATATGGCAGAAAAAATTTATACAGTAACTGGGATGAGCTGTGCGGCTTGTGCTAATGCTGTGGAAAAGGCGCTTAACAAGAATGAGGATATTAATGCTTCGGTTAATATTGCAACTGAAAAATTGAATGTTGAGTATGATGAAGGAAAGTATGATTTTGATAAGATTAGGAAAATAGTGGAATCAGCTGGGTATGGGCTAGTTGAAAATATGACTGAGGACAGGAAAGTTGAGCTTTATCAGGAAAAGATAGCCAGTTTAAAAAAGAGACTGATTTTGGCGGTTGTGTTTGTTATTCCGCTTTTGTATATTTCGATGGGGCATATGCTTGGGGCGGCGCTTCCTGAGTTTTTGAATCCTAAGGTAAATGCGCTTAATTTTGCGTTGGCGCAGTTTGTGCTAACTTTGCCAATCATTTATGCTGGGAGAGATTTCTTTTCGCATGGTTTTAAAAATTTGATAAGAAAATCACCAACAATGGATTCGTTAATTGCAATTGGAGCGACAGCGGCGATACTTTATGGAATTTATGCAACATATAGAATTGTTACTGTGGATCCTGAAGCGCACATGGATTTGTATTATGAATCGGCTGGTGTAATTATTACGTTAATTTTGTTTGGAAAGTTGCTAGAAGCAAAGACAAAAGGGCAAACTTCATCGGCAATAAAAACTTATCGGACTTCAGCCTAAAAAAGCTAAAATTATTGAAAATGGTGTGGAAAAGGAGATTTTAATTGAAAATCTGAAGGTTGGAGATATTGTGATTGTAAAGCCTGGAGAAAAAATTGCAGTTGATGGGAAAATTGTGGAAGGTGCAACTTCTGTGGATGAATCAATGTTGACTGGGGAAAGTTTACCTGTTAGTAAAAAAGTTGGGGATAAAGTTGTTGGAGGAAGTATTAATAAAAATGGGAGTATTAGATTTGAAGCAACTGAAATTGGGAAAAATACAGTTTTATCACAAATTATAAAGCTAGTTGAGGAAGCGCAAGGGTCAGCTCCAATTTCACGAATGGCTGATGTTGTGGCGGCGTATTTTGTGCCGATTGTTATTGGAATTGCGATAATTACAGGAGTTGCCTGGTTTGTGAGTGGAAGCGGATTAGTTACTGCATTGTCGTTTTTTATCGCCGTACTTGTAATTGCATGTCCGTGTGCATTGGGACTTGCGACTCCGACATCAATAATGGTTGGAACTGGAAAAGGTGCTGAAAACGGGATTCTTATTAAAAGTGGAGAGCTCTTGAAACAACATATAAAATTAAAACAATTGTATTTGATAAAAACAGGAACAATTACTAAAGGAAAGCCTGTATTAACTGATTTGATTGCTTATGGAAATTACAAGGAAGATGAACTTTTAAAAATTGCCGCAAGTGTGGAAAATGATTCTGAACATCCGCTGGCAGAAGCAATTGTAAATGAGGCAAAGAGGAAAAAATGTTGAAATTAAGCCTTATGAAAAATTTAGGGGCAATGCCAGGTTATGGGATTCGTGCGACTTTTTGAAGGCAAGGAAATTCAAATTGGAAATAAAAATTAATGGAAAATAAAAATTGATGTGAAAATTTCTCAAAAAGGACTATAATATTTTGTCAAATGAAGGAAAAAACTCAATGTATATTTTCGATTGACAATGAATTGGCAGGAATTGTTGCAGTTGCCGATGTCATTAAGGAAACAAGCAAAAGCCATTGAAAAAAATTGAAAAATGAGAATTAAAACAATAATGCTTACAGGAGATAATGAAAAACTGCGGAATTTATAGCAAAGCAAGTAGGAATTGATGATGTAATTTCAGAAGTTCTACCTTATCAAAAATCTCAAAAAAATAAAAGGAGCTTCAGGAAAAAAGATGAATTTGTCGCAATGGTCGGAGATGGGATCAACGATTCGCCAGCATTAGCCCAAGCAAATGTAGGAATTGCGATAGGAAATGGAACAGATGTGGCTATAGAATCAGCTGATATTGTTTTAATTAGAAACGATTTTGCGGGATGTGGCAGGAGCAATTGCATTAAAGCAAGGCAACAATTACAAATATAAAGGAAAATTTATTCTGGGCATTCTTTTACAACATACTTGGGAATCCTTTTTGCAGCTGGAATATTTTTATGCATTTTTCAATGGACCAAAGTTAGACCCAATGATTGCGGCTTTTGCAATGTCATTTAGTTCGGTGTCGGTTTTTGGGAAATGCTTTGAGATTGAAGTTTTTAAAGTTAAATAATTAAAAAATTTTTAGTGAGTTTATTATTTCCTTTAAATAAAAATATGATATAATTCATTTGTAAAAGGATTTATTCATAAAAGAAGGAAAGGGAGTTGATAGTATGATTTATTCAGTAGAATTAGACAGTAATTTAATTAATAATTTTCAGAAAGTATTAAAAGAAAGTGGAGCGATGAAGCCAATATAGTAACCAAAATGCTAAAAATTATATTGAAATTGAAGAAAAATCGAAAAATAAAAATATTAGCTGAAAAATATGGAATTTTTGGATAAAAATGGATGAACATATAGATGTTTTGAGAAAGGTTACGTGATAAATAATGATTAGATATTTTTGATATTGAAAACGTAGCTTTTGATTCATGAAAAAGTCTTAGTGGTGGATTGCTTGGTTTTTTAAAGATGAAGGCAGGGAGATTAGTCAAGTATGTGATTTTTGTGCAGAATGATTTATATTATCCGACATTTTTTTAGAAAAATTATCATATATAATTTTTAGTATATCTAAAAATCATTTTTCAATGATGGAAACAAAAGAACTGCATTAATGTGTGGGCATATTTTCTTTCAATCAATGGTTATAGAGAAAAATAGATTTATATATAACTGATATGGAAACATATATAGTTGAATTAGTAGAAGGGAAAATTAGTAGAGAAGAATTATTAGAACTATTAAAAATATATTTAATATTAAATAAAACCGTTTTAAATGAATTAATCAAACAAGACGGTTTTTATTTTCGTTTATGAACTACTCCCACTTGTAGAGAGAGCTTCTTGGGAAGTATCTGTTTTTACTAGCCAAATATATTTTACCAAGCTCTTCGGACAGTCCTGCCCTGACTATGAATATTATACCATATAAGAGCTTGTTATTTCAAGCTATATTCTGCAATTCATCTCCCACTTATAGAAGAAGGAGACTTCTTGCTAAATATTGTTAAATTAAAATATATTTTAAAATTTTATCCTTCTTTTATGGCAGGTTTTAATGCTCCTAAAACAATAGCCGAAAACAATACTTCAATTATAACTGCTACTAAATATAGGAAGAAGTTGTTACTTAATGCCATTACTAGGATTCCCACCATGTGTGAGCAGGTATTTTTATATTAAATAGTCCTGTTAATGCTCCTGCGATTGCTGAACCTACGACACTTGCTGGTATTACTCTTGTTGGATCTGCTGCTGCATGAGATTGCACCTTCTGTGATGAATGAGAATCCATAATGTAGTTTGTAAGTCCAGCTTCTCTTTCTTGTGCAGTAAATTTATTTTTAAATAATGTTGATGCTAATGCGATTGCGATTGGAGGAACCATTCCACCAGCCATAACTGCTGCCATTGGTAAACTTCCACCAGATGTCATTGTAGCTGCCAATGTTCCAGAACCAAATACATAAAGCTGCCTTATTTTACAGGGCCTCCCATATCAATAGCCATCATTCCACAGAACTGCACCCTAATAGAACAGCGCTTGAACCAGACATTCCATTTAACCAGGCATTTAAACCATTGTTAATTATTGCTGCAAATGGATTTATAACAAGTACCATTGCTACACCTGTGATTAATACTGATAAAACTGGATACAATAATATCATTTTCAATCCGCTTAAAGATCTTGGCATACCTGATAATGCTTTTACTAAACCTTGTACAACATATCCAGCTAAAAATCCACCAAGCAATGCACCAATAAATCCAGAACCACCAGCTGTTGCAATAGCTCCTGCAACTAATCCTGCCGCCAATGCCGCTCTTTCACTAATACTGTAAGCAATATATCCAGCTAAAACTGGCACAAACAATCCAAATGCCTGTCCACCAATATCTTTTAACATTTTAGCTAATGGCGCTTTAGAACCGTATTCTGCTCCAGCTCCACCATTACCAGACAATGTATCAACTAAAAATGCCAGTGCTATCAAAATTCCTCCACTTATTACTAACGGAAGCATATATGAAACTCCACTTAATAAGTGTTTGTAAAGTCCTTTTTTCTCAGATGAAGATGATTCAGAAGAATCTGCAGTTTTTGAACCGCTTGCATGGAAAATAGGGGCTTTTCCATCTAAGACCTGTTGAATTAATGCTTTTGCATTGTTAATTCCTTCTTTTGCTTCCACTTGAATTAACGGTTTTCCATCAAATCTGTCAACTTCGATATTTCTGTTAATTGCTAAAATTACACCGGTAGCTTTTTTAATATCTTCATCAGTCAAGACATTTTTTCTACCATCTGCACCGTTTGTTTCAACTTTTATGTTTATTCCCATTTCATCAGCTGCTTTTTAGTGCTTCTGCCGCCATATAAGTATGGGCAATTCCAGTTGGGCAGGCTGTTGCTGCGATTATGTAAGGAGCGTTTGCATCAGTTGGAGCTTGTGCAGTTACAGCATCTTTCTTTTCTTCTTCTGCAAATTTTTCTGCTTCAGCCTTATTAATGATTTCCAGTACTTCATCAACTGTTTTCGCATTTTCAAGAGCTTCCTTGAAATCATCATCCAATAATAATTGTGATAATCTTGCAAGTGTTTCAATATGAGTGTTATTTGCACCATCTGGGCAGCAATCATAAAGAACAATGTTGCAGGTTCTTCATCCAATGAATCGTAATCAATTCCTTCTGGTTTTTCTACCCATTGCAAGTGCAGGTTTTTACATATTTTGTCTTAGCATGTGGGAATTGCGATTCCTTCACCAATTCAGTTGAGCTTTGAGCTTCTCTAGCCATCAATGCCTCTACATATCCATCATAATCATTCAGGACACCTGTCGTGCAATCTGGCAAGTTCTTTAGTATATCTACTTTAGTTGTAGATTTCACATCTAGACTAATTCTATCTTTAATCAGTAAGTCAGATATTTTTCATTTGTACACCATCCTTAATTTATTATTTTTCGTTTTTATTTCTTTAAATAATTTTTATTTCAGCCGTAGTAAAGCAACTTTTACAAAATTCAAATACAAAAATCATTACTATTTTACTCAATTGTCAAGTTTGATTTTTACTCTTTAAAAAGTTTCCTTTGAAATTTCAATTTCATCATACAATTTATTTACTAAATCCTTTTCTGCAAAGCCCATAAGAATAAGCTGTAGCACTTCCTGAAGCAACTGCCAGCTAAATGAATCTTCTGGAGAAAGCCCTTTTTACAAATCCTGCAGTAAATCCTGCAACCATAGAATCCCCAGCACCAATTGAGTTGATTAATTGCCCTTTTTGGAACAGATGCTTCCAACAAAGTCCTTGTTTACAAGCAATACCTTCGCACCTCTAGATAAAAATGACATTTTTAACTCCTCTGTCTAAAAAGAATTTACATTTTTCTACGATTTCAGCCTTTGTTTCCAGTTTTTCGTTAAACATTTCTCTTAATTCGTGAATATTCGGCTTAACAAAAAGATTATTGTGAATATTGTCTTGCAGTAAATTTCCTCTTGTATCAAGCACAATTTCTACATTTGCTTTTACATTTTCAGATAATTGCTTATAAATTTTGCTGCTGATTGAAGATGGGATGCTTCCAGATAAAACAAGTATATCTCCATCTTTTAAATCAGAAATTTTGTTAGTTAGTTCCTGCAATTTTTTTCTGCTGTAATTTCTGGTGAAACCCCTGTAAGTTCAGTTTTCCTTGTCATTCCCATTAACCTTTACATTAATTCTAGTATTTCCTTCAAGTTCCACAAATTCAGATTTTTATGTTATCCTTTTTCAAATCTCTGACAATAAAATCTCCAACAAATCCAGCCACAAATCCAATCGCTGTAATTCACATCCAGATTTTTCAATACTTTAGAAACATTAATCCCTTTTCCGCCAGCTCTATAATTTACTTTGTGAGCAAGATTCAAAGTGTTCTGCCTGCAAATCATCCTTTAGATACATATCATAATCCAACGCTGGATTCAATGTCAATGTGTAAATCATCTTTTTCTCCTCCTAAATTTAAATATATTTTAAAAACTATTTTTCAAACCATTTAATAGATATGCTTTAATAACTCGAATTATTTTATTATAATTCTAATATAATTTCAAAACAAATCTAATATGGTTCTACTATATTATTTGCCACTATATATTTATAACATTTGAAATTTAAAAAGTCAAATAATTTAGACTATTAAATTTATTTTTCTCATTTTTCTTTAATGTTAATATATTATAATTAAATTAAATCAAGTCAGAATTCAAAATCAAATTATAATGGAGTGGTATATATGAAAAGTAAAATCAAAAAGATATTTATTTATGCCTTCTTTTATCTTTAATAAGTTGTGGAAGCAGTGGTGGTAATAAGGGATACAGAAAAAACACCAACACCAACACCAAAGCCAAAGCCAGCAGATCCAAATCCAAAAGGGCCAAGTGCCTCAGATGTTTTATTATAACGGTGAAAGTGTGATCCGAAATGGAGGATATTCATCACAATATCCAAATGGTATAATACTTACAACGGCAACAAGTGATATAGTTAAAATTCCAAATATAGCTGGAACACCAATACAAGATTACCAGACATCTTCAGGGACTCCAATGAATGAAAAAATATTTTTGCACAGTACAGGAACTACAGCAAGTTACAGATTTTTAGTTCAGATTTAACTGCTTCAAATAGTTATCGAGCAGCAATTGGCGGAGATTTAATGGACGAGTATATTGCAAGAGTAAATTCAGCTTCAGGTGGAGATAATTTATTAAATAGTGCAAGAACACTCGCAACTTTAGTCATGAGATGAATTGTACGAAAATTTTTAGTAAGCATATAGGGAAACTTGTATGTAGACACGGGCAAAAACCGTGCAACAAAAGAAACTGAGTGCTGGGAACTCTTAAAGTTAGTATGACCACAACATAATACCCTAATTGAGAATATGGTATAAGTGTGAAGGTAGCGAAAGCAGAAAAATATACTAACTAGATGATGCAAGGTTAAATCCTAAACATTATGATAATAGACAATCAGCAGCTAATCCTGAAAAAGGAAAGTTCAACGACTATCCCTCGTGAGGGAGTACAATACAAGCGATAGGTATTGGAAGTGGTTTCGCCTAAGTCCTTGAAATAGGATATGGATAAGATATAGTCTGTGCTTATTAGAGATAACAAGAGTTCAGGGATAACTCCTTAATTTATTAAGGAGTATATATCTAAAGAGAACTGCATGAGTAGTAGCGTACTTATGTGAACGACGTTTCCCACTGTTGTGGGGTTTTAAAAACTTTAAAATATTTAAAAATAAATAAAAATATTACTTTTTGACAGATAAAATATAGAATATATGGTATAATATTTCTGATGAAAAGGAGGTGATTATATATGTATTTAACATTAAAACAACAAGTAAAACATCTTAGCAAAAAGAATTTAGAAATTTAAAATATTTGTGCCATATAGCTAAAAATTTAAAGAATCGAGCTATATACAATGTTAGACAATACTATTTTGAAAATAAAAAGTATTTAAGTTATAATGAAAAACTATAAAATGCTAAAAATAGTGAGAACTATAAAAATTAAATTCTAATATGGCTCAACAAATTCTAAAAGGAAGTAGACAGAAGTTTTAAAATCATTTTTGGACTTTTAAAAACTTGCTAAGAATGATCAATATAAGGGTAAAGTAAAAATTACCTAATTATCTTGCTAAAGATGGTTTTACAACTCTTGTTATAGGTTTTGTAAGATTAAAAAGATGATATTCTGATAGTTCCTTATTCAAATTCGTTTAAGAAAACTCATCAGGAAGTTAAAATTAAGCTGCCACCAGTATTAAAAGGCAAGAAGATAAAAGAGATTAGGATAATACCAAAACAACATTCTAGGTGCTGAAATTCAATACATTTATGAAGTAGAAGAAATTCAAAGGGAATTAAATAAAGAAAATGTACTAGGAATTGATTTAGGTATAGAACAATCTTTGTACTTGTGTAAACTAATAATGGAGCTTCATTCATAATAGATGGTGAAAATTGAAAATCTATTAATCAATACTATAACAAGACAAATGCAAAATTGCAAAGCATTAAAGATAAGCAAAAGATAGAGCATATAACATTAAGGCAAAAGAGAATAGCTGAAAAGAGAAATAATCGCATAAATGATTATCTTTCAAAAAGCAGCAAGAATAATAATAAATTATTGTCTTAATAATGATATAGGAAAACTAGTTCTAGGATATAATGAAGATTTTCAAAGAAAATCAAATATAGGAAAGCATAAATAATCAGAACTTTGTAAATATACCATATGGAAAATTAAGAGATAAATTAATATATCTATGTAAACTATATGGAATAGAATTTAAACTACAAGAAGAGAGTTATACATCAAAAAGCTAGTTTCTTTTGATGGAGATGAAATTCAATATACGATAAAGAAAATCCACAAGAATATAAATTCAGTGGAAAAAAGAATAAAAAGAGGACTATATCAAACAAAGCGCAGGTAAACTTATAAATGCAGATTGTAATGGAGCATTAAACATATTCAATAGTTCTAGTTTGAACTACTGGCACAAATCCTTCGGCTCCAAATTGGAATGCTTCTCTCAAGTCTTCTTGTCTACCAATGAACCAATTACTTCAATACCGTCTAATACAGTTTTGATTGGCAAGTCCATAGTTTTGATGGTAATCCAACAGCCACAACTTTCCTGCAGCTCTTACTGAATCAACAGCTTGGTTAAATGCAACTTTTGATACAGCAGTAACTGCAATATGAGCTCCAATTCCGCTTAATTCTTTAATTTTTGCAACTGGATCTTCTTTTTACCATTTATAACATAATCAGCTCCAACTTCTTAGTATGATTTATCATCATTATCAACGGCAATTACATGAGTATTAAATACTTTTTAGCATATTGAACTCAAGTTTCCTAATCCTCCTGCACCGTAAATTACTACCCATTGTCCTGGTTGAGGTTTTCCAACTTTTATAGCTTTATAAGTTGTAACTCCTGCACAAGTGATGCTGCTGGCTTGAGCTGGATCCAGTCCTTCAGGTACTGCATTTAGCACACAGCGAAATACATTGTTCAGCCATTCCACCATCTGCAGAATAATCCAGCATCTATTGTCTCTCACAATGTTTCCTGTCCTTCAATACAGTATCTCCCATCTTCACATCCTTCAAAGAACCAGGCAATGCTAACTCTATCTCCAGGTTTCAGTGACACCTTGACAACCTCTTGCAATCCCAATTCCTTCCATGCCCTAAAACTCTTCCCGGAACTTTCCCAAAGTCACCATGAGCCACATGCAGGTCAGTATGGCAAACACCGCAATATTCTACATCAACTAATGCTTCTCCAGCTTTTAGTCCTCTTAATTCTTTTTCTACAACTTCTATTCCAGTTCCTTCTTTATTAACTACTGCTTTCATTTAATTTCCCTTCCTTTTTTACTATTATTTCTAAGTTCCTAAATTTTTAAATTTAGTTATATGAATATTTAATCATACGATATATTTATACTAAAATTTAAAAATCAAATTATTTTTCAATAAAATAGTTTGTCTTGCTTACTATTTAGATAAAAATTTATTTTAATAAAATGTTATTAAAAAGATTTTTCAAATTTTTTTAAAATTTATTGACAATAGGTAGTTTGTTTGGTAGAATTTCTGTGAGCATAAGTTTTATTAGTTATTTATCTTAATGTTTTGATTTTAGATATGGTAAAAATAACGGATATAAATATTTGGAATTTATGCTAATTTATTGTTTTGTGGAGGTGGATGTTTTTGACGAGGAAGTCCCGGAAGAGTTGAAAAATCTAAATAATTTAAAATTTACGATTTATGCAAATATGGATAAAAGGGATATCTTCGTTGCTGTTATTCTCTGATTTTTATTTGCATAAAAATTTAAAAAATTAAGAAATGCACAAAGAAAAGGAGATAATGATGGAAAACAACATTATTCAAAACTATAGATGATATTTTGAAATTAGAAAATATTTAAATGATTTAAACATTGTGGAAGTTTCAGAACTGCTGAATCGGTTTGAGATCTTCTGAACTAATAATGATTTTCGGCTGCTTTTCCAAAAATAAGGGCAGCCGATGTATTTTTCATATCTGGACAGCGAACATCAGGGAAATGATTATTAAGACAATGACAGATGTGGAAACTAAAAATATATTTGATGAGCTGTAGTTTTTGACGATATTGTCGATATTATCAGAAGAAATGCCATCGAATGTGGTAAAAATATTAAAGAATACTGATGCAAAAGACAGACACACAATAAATCTTTTGTTGAAAATATCCTGAAAATTCAGCTGGAAGCATTATGACAACTGAATATATGGACTTAAAAAGGATATGACAACTTCTTTTGCAATTTTTAAAAATTAGGGATATTATGGAAGATATGGCAAATGTCTATACCTGCTATGTGATTGACGAGGTAGAAGGCTGGAAGGAGTAATTTCCCTAAAGAGCTTATTACGAGCGGATGATGAGCCGATTCAAAATCTTATGAATAAAAATGTGATAAGTGTTCATGCAAATGATGATCAGGAAAAGGTTGCGGAAATAATAAAAATATAATCTTATCGCTACTTCCTGTGACTGATGATGAAAATAGACTTTTAGGAGATCATTACGATTGATGATGTAATGGATGTTGTGGAACAGGAAGCGACAGAGGATTTTCATAGAATGGCTGGGATTTCGCCTGTGGAGGATCTTATTTAAAAACAAAGCGCCTTTACAATGGCAAGACAAAAGAATTAGCTGGCTTATTGTGCATGATTTCTGCTACATTTACTGGAAGAATTATAAGTAAATATGAAGATGTGCTGCAGTCTGTAGTTATACTTTCTTCGTTTATTCCAATGCTGATGGATACTGGAGGAAATGCAGGGCTGCACAGTCTTCGACAATTGTAGTCCGATAGCTTTGGCGTTGGGGAAGTTGATACAAAAGATACTTTTAAAATATTAAAAAGAATTTCTTATTTCATTTATAGTAGCTATTGTTTTGGCGGCAATAAATTTTTTTAGAAATTATAACTTTGACAAAACACCTTTTAAATGTTGCAATGACAGTTTCAATAACTTTAATTTTGTAGTTATAATTTCTAAAAATAATAGGTGCTTTTTACCAGTTATCGCTAAAACTTTTTAAAAATGGATCGAGCAATAATGGCGGGTATCTAATAACAACGATTTTAGATACGCTTACTCTTACTATTTACTTTAGATTTGCAACTATGTTTTTCAAGTAATAGTTATAAAGTAAATATTTTTATAAAATTTAAGAATATAAAAATTGATTGTCTAATCGAAGTTATATGATAACTAATATAAGAAAAATGAGGTGAGATAGATAAAAAGAATAATTGAAGATCTTTTGAAAGATATTTTGAAATAAAAGAATTAGATAAAATTAAATGCAGTTGAAATTTCTGATGTGATAAATTTATTTAAAGCTGCAGAGCTTGTAATAATGATTTTAGACTTTTTAAAAAAAGGGATAAAGCAGCGGATGTATTTTTCATATTTGGACAGTGAGACATCAGGAAATGATTCACGCTTCAACTGATGTTGAAACACGAAATATTTGATGAACTGTATTTTGACGATATTGTCGACATTATCAGGAAATGCCATCGGATATTGTAAAAATCTTGAAAAATACGGATAGAAAAAGATAGACACTTTGATAAACCAACTTCTAAAATATCCAGATAATTCAGCTGGAAGCATTATGACGACTGAATATGTGGATTTTTCAGAAAAATATGACAGTTCAGAGGCGATAGGACAGCTTAAAAACTGGGAAAGACAAGGAAAATATTTATACTTGCTATGTTACTGACAAAAAGGGAAATTGGAAGTGTGCTTTCACTAAAAGGAATTGATTTCTAAAAGGACAATGCTGTAATTGAAAGATATTATGAATACAAATTTTTGTAAGATGTAAATACACATGATGATCAGGAAAAAGTTGCAGTTATTTAAAAAGTACGATTTTATCGTTATGCCAGTTATTGACCATGAAAAATAGGCTTTTTGAGAATAATTACGGTGGATGATGTTTCTGGATAGTTTGTGGATCAGGGAAGTTACGGAAGATTTTTCACAAAATGGCTGGAATACTTCACCTACCGATGATTCCTATTTAAAAGACAAATGTCTTTACGATGGCAAAGCAAAAGAATCAGGTGGCTTGCAGTTCTTATGATTTCTGACACAATTTCTGGAAATATAATACAAGGTTACGAAAAAGTTCTGGCAAAGTCAATAATTTTAACGGCATTTTATCCCAATGCTTATGTCAAGCGGAGGAAATGTTGGTTCACAATCTCAACGGTTTGTAATCCGTTCACTTGCACTGGAGAAATTTCTCCAAAGATGCCTTTAAAGTAATAAAAAGAATTTTCAATTGGAATAATGGTTTCAATAGTTTTGGCTGTTAAATTTTATAAGACTTATAACATTTGAAAAAACTAATTTTGTAATTGCTTTTGTCGTTTTCATTGACACTTGTATTTACAGTAATTGTATCAAAAACTGGTTGAGCACTGCTTCCGCTTGGAGCAAAAAAATTGTGAAGGCCGATCCAGCAGTTATGGCAACACCTTTGATAACAACAATTTCAGATGCTGTGACACTTGTAATTTATTTTTAATTTTGCTGCGATGTTCTTAAAACTTTTAACAAAAAGATAAATGAGAAACAGTTTAGTAATGTAAATCTAATGAAATACTGAAAATATCTTTATATATTTATGGTATAATATAATAAACTTTTTAGGAAGGAAGATAATCTTATGAAGGCTAAAATATTAATTTTATTAAGCATGCTTCTATTTGTAGTAAGTTATGGAACTCATCCGGCGCAAAAAGGAATTTGAGAGACAAATGAAAGTAATACAGTCGGGAAATTTATCAAAATTTGGTAAGGCAAGTGGAGATGTAACGGTTATTTTTAGATCAATTTAGTAAAATGTATGGCGAAGGAATGAAAAATAACCTACAAAATTAACAAAGTTGAGGCAAAAGGGGATACAGCCACAATTAATGTTACTGTAAAAATCTCTGATTTAACACCTTATATGTCAGAACTTCAAAATAGAATGTCTGAAAAACTTTCAAAGGCTATGCCAAAAATAACGAAAGAACTGCAAAATCAAATATCAGAACGAAAAATTTTTTAATGAAAAATTTTAATAGCAGAGATTTGAAATATACAGAAAAACTTTTGGATGTTAAGTATGTAAAAATGGAAAAAGATTGGGAAATGAGCGATGAAAATGAAGAATTTTTCAAAAATCTTAACTTTTGAGCTTATGAACTAGTTTATACGATTTCCGTAAATGGGTTTAGTATTGAATAAAAAGAAGAAGTTACTGAATTTAGATAACTTCTTTTTGAAAATAAATTTACTAGCAAGGGTTATGCTGTTTTTCCATTTTAAATAGTGGATAATTGTGAATTTCAAAATTTAAAGGCTGTTAAATATTGTAAATTCTCAAGTTCATTTTTCTTTGAGTGTATCTGGATGCTTTCTAAATTGAATTTTTCCAAAAGATTCTGTTATGTCAAATTCTGATATAAGATATATATGTAGTTCAAATTTTGTCTGCGTGCTGCAAATCCAGATTGTTCCTTTGGATGAATCTGTAAAAGCGTAACCGATATTGCTGCTTCTCTTCCATTTGAAAATATGGTTTTTTGGAACTGGAAGTTTTGACATTCTTCGGTTAAGTTCCTTGCTAACTATATTTTCGCAGGCATCAGTGCCAAAAACTATAAAAGATGAAATTACAAAACAGATACCAATAACAAATATTCCGAGTTTTAAAAGAATTGGTGTTAATATACAGGCTAAAAATTAGAACTCTTGCTGTATAAGCTAATTTTTATATATTTGTAATTTTTACAATCATTGTCTTTTTCTCCTTTGCATTAGGTAATATTCCAGCTGGTTATCTAAAAATTCCTTTATGTCATTTAATTTTTTTGAGTTTTAGCATTAGCAGTTTTGGATCCGAATTTCTATCTGGATGTACTTTTATTTATTTCCTCCTGTATGCTTTTTTATTACGTCCTCATTTATTTCTCCATTTTTATCAATTTTTATATCTAGATATTCTTCAAATTTCTGAATAATTTCTCCATCATTTGTGCTTTGGTAATCAAAATTTGAATAGTCATTATTTTTCTTTCATATTGCTCCCTTGAGTATTCCTGTTGATGTCTATAGTATGAGTATTCTTGGGATTTTTTTCTTTCCAGTGCTGTTTTTCCCTGTCCTGCTGCTTCTGATATTTCTTTCCTGAGCTTTTTTTCTTCTTTCGTATTCTTGATTCCTTGCGTTTTCAAACCATTGCTCATATTTTTGTAAATTTTCTTATTTTCTCCTCTTTCATTCAGAAGAATTCCCAAAATAAAAATTCAAAAATTCTGGAATGGCTTTAAAAATCAGAAAAAAACTGCACAAAGCAATTAGAACGTAAATAAGAACACCTAAAAAGCCAGCTCCAGTTTCCAGCAAAAATAAAAAGCAAGAAGAGCAAAAAATACTAAAATTGGCAGTATTGTATAAAATCCTATAGCCATTATTGCCAATGAAAATTAAACTGCATAATTCAGCAATTTTCACTTAATATAAATTGTACTAATCTTATTAAGGTTTTCACTATTTTTCCTCCTTTTTAGAATTTAAATCCCGTTTAAAAAAATTTAAGTAAGAGATCTTTACCCCTTGCAAAAGAAATTCATAGCTGTTCTTCCGTTTAAATGGAAAAATAGCATTAAACAGTATTGTTTAGCAAAAATTCAAAATTTCTATTTCAAATAAAAATTCTTAAATTAATAGTATTTTACTCAATTATAAGTTAGATGTCAACTTTTTATATCTTTTATAAATACGATAAAAAATGGGGCTGTTTCACAAAATAAATAAATAAAATTCCTAAATCATAAATCTATATTTATAGAATCAATAAAAATAATACCTATTGATTTTTAAAATATATAATATTTATGTTAGTAAAATTATTTTTTGAATTATGAGACAGCCTCATCATATACTAAACTATGAATTTATTATTAAATTAAATGCAATAAAATTAATATTTTGTAATTAAATAGTCAAATGCGCTAGAGCCGCTTTTTGCTCCTTCTCCCATTGCAATGATTATTTGTTTTTGCTTGATATTTGTAACATCTCCTGCTGCGAAAGATTCCTGCTGCGGAAGTTGAGTTGTTTTTCAGGGTTGATTACGATTTCTCCAATTTTATTTGTTTCAACTAAATCTTTTTACAACTTCGCTTCTAGGCGATAATCCTACTTCACGAACATTCCTTCCACATTTAATGTTTTTTCTTCTTCAGTTTCTCTGTTTTTGTAGATGATATTTTCTACAAATTCATTTCCGTTTACTTTAGTAGTTGCAGAATTTAAAATTACTTTTATGTTTGATTGCTCAGCCAATTTTTCCTGTAAAACTTTATCAGCCTTTAATTCAGGCATAAATTCGATTAATGTAACTGATTTTGCAATTCCAGATAGGTCAAGAGCCGCTTCAACACCTGAATTTCCACCACCAATTACAGCAACATCCAGTCCTTTGTAGAAAGGCTACGTCACAAGTTGAGCAGTAATGCACCCTTTTCCCAACGTATTCGGCTTCTCCTGGAATATTAAGACTTCTTGGTTTTGCTCCAGTTGCTATAATAACAGTTTTCGATTTATAACTTTTTCCATCATCAGTTACTAAAATTTTATCTTTTCCATCTTCCTTTATTTCTTTTACCAAATGTCCTTCTTTAAATGCAACTTCGTATTCCTTCAGATGTTTTTCCAAAGTTTGGGCAAATTTAGCTCAGTAGTCGAGATAGTTCCAATAATATTTTCAATTTCATTTTGTATCAAGAACTTGTCCTCCGATTTTTCACACCAATCATCGCTACATTAAGCCCTTTTTCTAGCTGCATAGATTGCTGCTGAGACAGCTGCAGGTCCAGAACCCACTACAGTTACATCATAAAAGTTTATTTTCATCAATTTTTTTGCCAGTTTCCTTCATCTAAAAGCCCCAAGATTTAAAAGCTAAAATCCATTTTTATACCTCAAATTTTATTTTATTTATACAAATTTATTTAATTTTGTAATCATTACAATTTATTTTAATATAAATTTTAAAATTGTCAATATTTAAATTTTTAATTTGGTCATACAGAAAATCAAATTTTTAACTATATAAAAATAAAAATAAATTGTTGAAACAGAGCTTATGATGATATAAAAATTTTGTCTCATCAAAAATTATTTATATTTATCTGGAGATATGCTATAATAATTTTCAAGGGAAATTAGAGAAAGTAAAATTATTTTTTTAAAGAGGAATTTTTATGGATAAGAGTGAAAAAAAGAACTGGTTATAATAACTGGGATGAGTGGAGCAGGAAAGTCTGAAGCAATGAAGTTTTTGAAGATAGGGAATATTTTTGCATTGATAATTTTCCTATTAATTTGTTTCAATATTTGAATGAGATTTTTAAGCAGTGAAAAAGAGATCAAGTGGCAGTAGCGATAGATGTCAGAAATCAGGAATTTATCGAGCAGTTGACAAAACAGCTGGAAATATTGGATAAGGAAGAAATTTCTCACACTATGATTTATTTAGATGCAAGAACAGATGTTTTGTTAGCAGATATGAGCTTTTCCAGAAGAAAGCATCCGTTGAAACATGTATGACACTTTACTTGCCAATATAAAGGCGGAACGTAAAATTATAAAAGGATTTTCATGGTAAAAGCTGATTTGTAATTGATACAAAGCACATTGACAGTGAAAAATTGCAGGAAGTTTTGGAAAAAGGAATTTTCAGGGCAAAGAAAAATAAGCGTCAATTTAACTTCCTTTGGATTTAAGTATGGAATTCCGCTGGATCTTCACCTGATGTTCGATTTGAGATTTTTGCCAAATCCCTATTATATTGAGAATTTAAAAAGAAAAACTGGAAATCATAAGGAAGTTCAGGATTATGTAATGGGACTTCCAGAAAGTCAGGAATTTTATAAAATGCTTTTTAGATATGCTTTTGTACTTAATTCCAAAAATATGAAAAGGAAGGAAAAATCACATTTACGTATAGGAATTGGATGTTCAGGCGGACAGCATCGTTCAGCCACATTTGTGAATAAACTTACGATGACCTTTCAAAAAGATGGATTATCATATTGGGAAAATTTCATGGGAAGTGGGAGATAAAAAGGAAATTTAGTTTTTACTTACATTTATACAATTTAAAGGAAAGAATAAAAAGATACAAAAATGGGAGAAGAAATAAAGACAGAAAAATAGAAAAAGAAATAAAATCGCCAGTTAAATATAAGGATATTCCACAAACCAGGAGTTTACCTGATGAAAAAATGAGCGAGGGAAGATTATTTATGTGGGAAAAAGCAAAAAAATCTTCAAAAATAGGGTGAAGTCTTATTTTACAAATATAAATTCGCATAATCAGAAAACGCTGGAATTGGTGAAAAATATTAGGATATTGAGTTTTTATCTGTAAATCGGAAGTTGAGGCGCTTATTCTGGAAAATAACCTGATAAAAAGAATAAGCCAAAAATATAATATTTTTGTTAAAGGATGAAAAGACTTATCCATATATAAAAGTTTACAAAGGAAAAAAATTTCCAAAGGTGGAAATTGTGAGAAGTACGAAAAAAATTAAATGAGAATGCCGAATATTTTGGGCCTTATCCAATGGGAATATTTTTGCAATGAAATCGCTTATTAAGATATTTCCAGTTCGAGATTGCAACCGAAATATGGATAAAAATTACAAAGCCGTGCTTGAAGTATTATATGAAAAACTTGTCCCTGCACCTTTGTAAATATAAAGATATTGAAGATGAATACAGTACAAATGTAAGCAATTTTCAAAAACTTTTTGAAGGGACATTCTGATAAAAGTTCTTGAAATGCTGGAAAATAGGATGAAACAGTTTAGTGATGAAATGGAATTTGAGCGTGCGATTAACGAGCGTGAAAAAAATTGGCTGTGTTAAAAAGAATGCTGGAAACACAAATTATCGAATATAGCAAGGAAATTGACGAGGATGTGTTTGTATTTGAGGAAAAAGAGAAAATGTGTTCTTATGTGTGCTGAATATTCGGAAGGGAAAGTTATTAATAAAAATCATATAATAATTTCAATGGAAAAGAAGCCAGGAAGAAAGCCTTTTTGAGCGGCTGATTACTTCATATTATGAAAAAAAGGAATATTCCAAAGCACATTATTTGTGATGAGAGATTTTTACAAAGTGAACATTTGATAAAAAGAATGGGCAAAAATTGAAAAGCATAAGGAGATAAAACTTCATTTTCCAAAGATTAATAGCCGAAGATTGCAGCTTTTGGAAAATGGGATATTTGAACTTACGGGAAGAAGTTGATAAATATTATAGAAAAACGGCGTATGGTTCAGGAAGGGCTTCATAATTTAAAAAGAATTACGGTTAAAAAGTTTTTCCTATAGAATTGACTGCTTTGATATTTCAAATATTCAAGGAAAAGATGCAGTTGCGGGCAATGACTGTAGCTATTGACGGGGAAACAATGCCTAAGGAATATAGGCATTTTAAAATTACTGTAAAAGATACGCCAGATGATTTTTTGATGATGAGGGAAGCATTGACACGAAGATATTCTAAAATAGAAAACGAGAAAATGCCCAATCTGATTTTAATTGATGGTGGAAAAGGGCAGCTTGGAGTGGCTGTGGATGTGATGGAAAAACTTGGAAAAATGGAGCATACTGATGTGATTGGAATTGCAAAAAGGGAAGAGGAAAATTTTTAAAAAGTTATGAAAGTGAGCCGTATTTATTTGAAAAAGACAGATGAAACGTTAAAGATTTTGCAAAGATTAAGGGATGAAGCCCATAGATTTGGAATTACACATCATAGAAAATTGAGAAGTAAGCGAAATGTCAAAAGTGCGTTGGATGACATTTCTGGAATTGGACCGAAAAGGAAAAAGGAATTGATAAAAAATTTGGATTGATAAAAAAATATACGAAATGCAACATTAGAGGAACTGATGGAAATTGTGCCGGAAAATATTGCTATTTCTATAAAGGAAAAATTTATAAAAGGTATTAGGAGGAAAAACTTGAAAAAATTAATAATATTAATGTTGCTTGGATGCAGTATGACGAGTTTTGCTCTTTTTGATAAAATAAAAAAGGAGATAAAATGGAGGGAAGAGGAAAAGCCACGATTTAATCAGGTAAAAGTAATGATCGATGGGAAGGAAAAAATGCGAAAGGTTATTCCAGGACGTTACGAAATTAAATTATTTTGAAATTACGTATCCGACAGATCTATTTGGAAAAAATAGATTTTATAACGAATTTAATGCTTTTTGAAGGATATAAAAAAGGGGAAAAAGTATTCATTGCTTTTGGAAGAAAGATTTTATCAGGAAATGCAGGATATAAAAGTTGATCAGTTATCAGAAGAGGAAAAAATACTGGAATTGCCAGCATCTTCCCTGGATGAATATTATAGACAGCAAATAATTGCAATGTCTAATGGAGTTAATTTAACCGAATATGTAGGAACAGATCAGGAATATTTGAATAGACAAATTTATGTTCTCTATGAACTTTTGAATAAAACTGACTTTAATCCATCAAATGTTTATTCAGAATTGGATAAGGAATTTTTAATTGAAGAACTAAAAATAACCAGTAAAGAAGTTGTAGAAAAACTTTGAGAAATCAAACGTTGAATTTTTATAAAGGAAACCTATGAAAAACTCAGGATTAAATAAATTTAAAAGATGATTCAGTATACAAATTTGATAAGGACATTTTAATTTCTGACAAATTAGAAAGATCAGGCAATATTGCCAGAACTCCAGAGAATGTTTATTTAACAGATTTTCCAAGTGAAATTATCGAAAAACTTGCAAAAATCAGTTAAAATTAAAAAGAACGCCATTATTACTTGAAAAATAGCGAATATCATGGGTATACTTATAATGAAAAATAATACAGTAGTGTTTGTAGGAGGAGAAAAAGCCCAAAATACTATTATAATGATTATAAAGATAAATGTAGTTAGAAAAGCCGATAGATAGTTCTTGATTTATTAAAAACAAGTTCAAATTATTATGTATCAGACTAAAAATTTTATTAAATAGCGCAAAGAACCCTGAGGCTTTAGTTGTGACGTTTACAATTCGATGTATTGATCATTTGAAATATAAAATTTGTTCAATAATCCTAAATTATTCACGAAAAATAATAACTAAAAATATATAAATATAAAATGAATGATTTGAAATTTAAATAAAATTAATTTAAAGCAGGAGGAAAGATGAGCGAATATATTTTGAGATGAAAAATATACGGAAGGAATTTTAGGCAGGAAGATTAGTTTGCAAATGATGATATTACGCTGAAGGTTAAAAAGGGAGATTCATGCGATTGTTGGGAAAAATGGAGCTGGGAAATCCACGCTTATGAAGATTTTGAACGGGCTATATTCTCCGACTTCTGGTGAGATTTTTACAAGGGGAGAAAAATTGACATTGACAGTCCCTACAACTGCAGCAAATTTAGGGAATTGGAATGGTTTATCAGCATTTTATGCTAGTTGATACCTTGACAGTTGCCGAAAATATGGTTTCTAGGGATTCGAACCTAAAAAGGTGGAGTATTTTTGACTTGAATACTGCTAGAAAGCAGGTTAGGGAAGTTTCTGAAAAATATGGCTTAAACATTGATCCAGATGCAAAGGTGTCGGATTTGTCAGTTGGGATTCATCAGAGAATTGAGATTTTTGAAAATATTATTTAAGGGTGCGGAACTTCTGGTATTTGATGAGCCAGAGTGCAGTGCTGACTCCGCAGGAAGTGAAGGAACTTTATGAGATTATGAGAAATCTTATAAAAGAAGGGAAAACAATTATTTTTATTTCACATAAATTGCAGGAAGTGCTTGATTTATCTGATAATATTACGGTTATTCGACGTGGAAGCGATGTTGGAGAATTGAAAACTAAGGAAGCTACGAAGGAAAAGATTGCCAATCTTATGGTTGGGCGTGTTGTGCTGTTTGAAGTGAAAACGTCCGATGTGAAATTGGGAAATGTGGTTGTGAAAGTTGATAATTTGACAGTGAAAAAGTGGAGGCATTGAGAAAGTTAAGGGTGTTTCGTTTGAAATCCGTGAAGGTGAAGTGCTGGGAATAGCTGGAGTGCAGGGAAATGGACAGACTGAACTTATTGAGGCTTTGGCAGGGCTTGCAAAAGTTGATAGCGGAACATATTTTATAGATAATGATGAGCTGGAAAACAAGACGCTAAAACTTATTAAGGAAAAGGGGCTTTCCCACATACCTGAAGACAGACACAAAAGGGCGACTATTGATGATTTTACAATGGAAGAAAATATGGCCTTGGGACTTCAGGATCAGTATTCTAAAGGAGTATTGCTGGATTATAGCGAAATTGAGAAAAACTAATGAATATAGAAAAATATGATATTAGGCCAACAGATGGGAAAAATCAAGTTTGGAGGGCTGTCTGGTGGAAATCAGCAGAAAGTCGTAGTAGCAAGGGAGCTGGAACGTAAAAATAAATTTATTATTGCGGCACAGCCTACAAGAGAGTCGATATTGGTGCGATTGAGATGATTCATAATACAATTTTAAATGAAAAACTGAGAAAAAAAGGCTATAATGCTTGTTTTCGGCTGAGTTATCGGAAATAATGGCATTAAGTGATAGAATTGCAGTGATGTATTCAGGAGAAATTGTAGGAATTTTGGATAGAAAAGATGCAACAACAGAAAAAAATTAGGAATATTAATGGCAGGAGGGAAAAATAGATGATTAAAAAATAAGATAAAGGATTTTCTACCATCTATAATTGCAGTATTAATCGCATTAATTATTGGTGGAGTAATAATGATGACAAAGGGTGTAAATCCGTTTACAGCCTACATTGATATGATGCGGGCGGCTTTTTATCAGCCTTATCCAAGATCTCCATTATTTAGTGGACTTGCAAATACATTATTTATCGCAACTCCGTTAATATTTTCAGCACTTGCAACAATGGTAGCCTTTAAAGCGGGATTATTTAATATAGGAATGCAAGGACAGATGATTGCTGGAGGATTAGCGGCAACTTTTTGGGCAATTACATTTAAAAATTATGTTTTTGGAAATGTGCTTGTTGTAATAATCGTGGCTGTAATTGCTGGATTTTTGTGGGCTGGAATAGCAGGATTTTTACGGGCAAAATTTGGAGTAAGTGAAGTAATTAGTACAATTATGTTAAAACTATATTATGCTAGAATTACAAAAATTTCCTATTAAATGGGCCTTTTAAAGGATCCAGCTTCACAAAACACACAATCTCCACGTGTTTTGAAGGGCAAGATTACCAGTTACTTTTTGCAAATATTACAAGACAAAACTTAAATTTTGGTTTTATAATCGCAATTCTTTTTGACAATAGGGATATTTTTTCTTTTTCAAATATTTCAAAAAGGATATGAAATAAAAAGCAGTTGGACAAAGTGACACAGTTGCTGAAAATGCGGAATTAATCCAAAATATATCATGTTTTTAGCAATGGGAATCGCTGGAGCTTGTGCTGGACTTGGTGGAGCTGAACGTGTTTTAGGAGGAGCTTCAGAATATTCATACACTGAACTTATAATGGGAGATTACGGATTTACAGGACTTGCAGTAGCACTTCTGGAAAAATAATCCATTTGGAATATTAGTTGCGGCAATATTTTATGCGGCACTTGAAGTTGGGGACAAATGTTGCAGCAAAGATATCAGATTGATAAGGAAATTGTATTTATTATACAAGCATTAATCATCATTTTTGTAGCATCAGAAAATTTATTTAAATTTATGCTTAATAAAAAGAAAGCAGCGTAAATTGGTTATCAAATAAAAAATATTAAGTCAGAAAGGAAAATTAAAATGATTATAAAGCAAATATTCGATTTAATACAGCAAACAATAGTAATAGCACCTCCAATTCTTATAACAGCCGTAGGAGCGTGTATTTCTGAAAAAAGTGGAGTCATTAATATTGGACTAGAAGGAATTATGCTAAGTTCAGCATTTGCAACGGCAGTTGTCAATATTGCCACAGGAAATCCATATTTGGGGATAATTTTTGGAGTAATAGTAGGAATCTTAATTTCACTAATTCACGCAGTAATCAGTATTAACCTGAAAGGAAATCAAATTATAAGCGGAGTTGCAATTAATCTATTCGCAGCAGCAACAACATCATACCTAATAAAAGCCATTTACAAAACAGCTGGAAATACTCCATTAGCAAAATCATTGGCAAACCGTCCATTAATGATAATCGTAATCTACGGAATCGCAATCGCAATGTATTTCTTCTTATACAAAACAGTTTTAGGTTTAAGAATCCGTTCAGTTGGAGAACATCCGCTAGCAGCCGACACGGTAGGAATAAGCGTTTACAAAACAAGATATATAAGCGTACTTATATCAGGAGCATTGGGAGGACTAGGAGGAGCTTACCTTACAGCAGTCCTACTCCCAGCCTTTTCAAACAACATGTCAGCAGGACGTGGATATATCGCAATGGCTGCAATGATCTTTGGGAAATGGAATCCGCTAGGAGCAATCTTAGCAAGTCTATTATTTGCTTTCGGACAAGCATTTGCAGACGTTTCAAAAACAATAGGACTTCCCAATATCTCAGCAATTTTTGACAATGATACCGTATATTTTGACATTGTTGGCATTAGTTGGATTTGTAGGAAAATCAAGAGCACCGAAAAGCATCAGGATTGCCATATGAAAAATAAAACTCGATAGGGAGAATTATGAGAAAAATAATTTTTATATTTATGGTATTTTCTTTAGTTTCGTTTTTCAAATTCAGATTTCGGCAAATAGATTACTAGCTAAATTTTTAAGTGCTAATGTGACGAAAAATGATAGACGAACATTTAGAAACACTAGAAAATGAAAATCAAAAATGATTGAAATATACAATAAAACTAATTCAGAAAATTTGATAAAAGATAGAAACGTTATTATAAATTAAAAGCAAAAGTTAGTTAATTCACAAGAAAACTGTGGACTTTTGTATGAAGAAATTGAAAAGATTTAACAAAAAATATTATTTTTGTATAATTTATGTGCACTGAACAATTTCAGAGTGAACTCAGAGTTAATTTATACAGCAAAAGAATACTAGAATTAACAGATGAATATAAAAATATTTAGATTAAAAATAATAATTGAAAAATCTGTTTCATAGATTGTCAAAATAATTTATGGAACAGGCTTTTTTGTGTAAAAATTTTTATAGACTGGAGATGATAAAAATGGTAATATTAGATGATGAAAAGAATATGATAAAGTTTGGGATATAGTTTATGATAGATTTAATTTTAATCCTAGTGTTGATAAAAAGAAATAGCGTTTGAATTTTAAAGAACCGTATATAGTTTATGATATTAGTTATCATTATGAAAATCTAGAGGAAATTGAAGGGATTTGTAGATTGGGGATTTAAAAAGAAATTCGTGATAAAAATAACGGAAATTTTTGAAATGTACTAAGGAAAATAGAGGAATTGTATGCATTGGATTGGCAACATTCTTGCTTTTAGATATAATCCTCGTATTAAAAGATGAGCTCAAAATTATAGAAGTTAAAGATGAACGCTACTGGGGTGGTGGTTATACTGCATATTTTTCCAACATATGTCCAAATGGAGATTATTATTTTTATAGATGTTAATTTTCACTTTGGATATTTAGGACATCTCTTGGCAACAAAAAGGTTTGGATATATGGAAAAAATTGATTGAAGAATTTAAAAAGCTGATTTAGAGGTTTAGGTTAATTGAGGAGAAAAATTAGAGAGGAACATTAAGAAAATGACAAACAAAATAAAGATTACTGGAGCTAGAGAGCATAATTTACAAAATATTGATATTGAGATTCCAAAGAATGAGCTGGTTTGTAATTACTGGGGTTTCTGGGAGGGAAGTCTTCACTTGCGTTTGATACGATTTATTCAGAAGGGCAGAGAAGGTATGTTGAGAGCTTGTCGGCTTATGCGAGAATGTTTATTGGGCAGATGAAGAAACCCTGAATTAGATAGTATTGAAGGGCTTTCTCCTGCGATTTCGATTGAACAGAAAAAGTGTGTCGAAAAATCCTCGTTCGACTGTTGGTACAACTACTGAAATTTATGACTATATGCGGCTTTTGTGGGCACTATTGAGAGGCACATTGTCCGATTTGTCATAGAAAAGTGGAAAAACAGTCGATTCAGGAAATTGTCGATAATTTGATGAGTTCTAGAAAAGAAAAGGATAAAATGATAATTTTGTCACCAGTTGTGATTGATAAAAGGGAACTCATAAAAATTTGTTTTTGAATTTGCAGAAAAGAGGGTTTCAAAGAGTTCGAGTGAATGGTGATATTCTTGACTTTGAGTGATGAAATTGTTTTTGGATAAGAATAAAAGGCATCATATTGAAGTTGTTGTTGATAGAGTTGTGTTTAAGGCGGATAATAAGGAATTTTTGGAGTCGATTGACAGAGGCGATTGAAACTGCGAGTGAGCTTTCTGATGGGAAAAATAATTGTGAATATTAATGGGAAGATAACAAATTTAGTGAAAATTTTTCTTGTCCAGACCATCCAGATGTTGTATTTCCAGATGTTGTGCCAAGACTTTTTCGTTTAATGCACCATATGGAGCTTGTGAAGTTTGTAATGGGCTTGGTTCGAGATTGGAAGTTGATGAGAAATAAATTAATTGTTGATGAGAATTTGTCAATTAATGAAGGTGGGATAATTTTTCCAGGAGCGACGACTAAAAAGGGCTGGAACTGGGATTTTATTCATAGCGATGGCAAAAGGCACATAAAATCGACTTGGATAAAAAGGTTTCTAAATTGACCTGAAAAAGAAAAAGATGTGATTTTTATGGAAGTGATAAGCAATTTAAACTTTTCTTGGAGCGGAGACAGTTTTAGCTATAACGGAAAAACGAGGATTTGAAGGGATTGTGCATGGAATTGAGCGTCGATACGAGGAAACTGCTTCAGAATCAGCAAGAGAAGAGATTGAAGCAAAAATATATGACAGAGAGAACTTGTAAAACTTGTCACGGAAAACGGCTTAAAGATGTTGTGTTGGCGATAACGGTTAATGATAAGAGTATTATTGACTTGACTGAAGTGAGTGTTGTTGATGCACTTGATTTTTATGAAAAAATTCAGCTTACGGAAAAACAAATGCAGATTGCAGCTGAAATTTTGAAGGAAATAAAAGAACGGCTAAAATTTATGATAAATGTTGGGCTTGATTACTTGAGTCTTGCTAGAATGACGAAAACGCTGTCTGGTGGAGAATCGCAAAGAATTAGAGCTTGCAACTCAAATTGGAAGTAGGCTTACTGGCGTGATTTATGTGCTTGATGAGCCGAGTATTGGACTTCATCAGCGGGATAATGACAAGTTACTTGCGACTTTGAAGGATTTGCGTGATATTGGGAATAGTTTGATTGTTGTAGAGCATGATGAGGATACGATGAGAGAAGCGGATTATCTGATTGACATAGGTCCAGGTGCTGGAATTAATGGAGGAAAGGTTGTAGCACAAGGAACGCCAAAACAAGTTATGAGAAACAAAAAATCATTGACAGCACAATATTTGAACGGAAAAAAATTAAAATTGAAGTGCCTGAAAAAGAAGAAAAAGCGACTAAAAGAAATTGTTTTTGAAAAATGCAAAAGGAAATAATTTGAAAAATGTGACTGCACATATTCCTCTTGAAGTTTTGACGGTTGTAACAGGGAGTTTCAGGAAGTGGGAAGTCGACATTGATTAATCAGACATTGTTTCCAGAGCTTCACAACAGGCTAAATAAAGGGAAATGTATCCACTTGAAAATGGTGGAATAGATGGGCTTGAAAAACTTGGAAAAAGTGATTGATATTGACCAGTCGCCGATTGGGGAGAACGCCGAGATCGAATACTGCGACATATACGAAAATTTTTGATGATATTCGTGATTTATTTTCACAGACAAACGATGCGAAAGTGCGTGGATATTCGAAAGGAAGATTTTCATTTAATGTAAAAGGTGGACGATGTGAAGCGTGTAGCGGTGCTGGAATTAATAAAATTGAAATGAATTTCTTGCCAGATGTTTATGTGGAATGTGAAGTTTGTAAAGGAAAACGATACAATCGAGAAACATTAGAAGTTCAGTACAAAGGAAAAAGTATCGCAGATGTGCTAGAAATGACAGTTGAAGAAGCATACGAATTTTTCAAAAATATTCCATCACTTGAGAGAAAACTTGCAAACATTGATGGATGTAGGAATGAATTACATTCAATTAGGGCAACCTGCGACAACTCTTTCAGGAGGAGAAGCTCAACGGATAAAACTTGCAACTGAATTATCAAAAATGTCAAGAGGAAAAACCATTTACATTTTGGACGAACCTACGACAGGACTTCACTTTGAAGACATCAGAAAATTATTAGAAGTGTTAAACAGATTGGTTGATAAAGGGAATACAGTCTTAGTAATTGAGCATAATTTGGATGTAATTAAAGTTGCGGATCACATTATTGATATAGGCCCTGAAGGTGGTTACAAAGGTGGACAGATTATTGCAGAAGGGACTCCTGAAGAAATTGCAGAGAATGAAGGATCTTGGACTGGGAAATTTTTGAAGAAGTATTTGAAAAAAGATTCTTGATGGAATTTTGTAGCAAGTGATAAGAGTAAATTTTCATCAAATAGTCAGTGAATAAAATAAAATTTTTGGAGTTAAAAGATAAAACTAATTTGAAAAAATATGAAATAATAAATAATATTTTGTATGATTAACTAGAATAGTTTTAGTCATAAAAAGTTTAAAAATACTATTTTTAAGACTAGATTATAAAAAGAAAAAGGAGAATGGAATTGGTTATGAAAAAGAAATTTATTTTTAAAATGGCATTAATTATGATTATAACGGTATTCGGAATAATTTCTTGCGATCTTTTTGGCAAATAAGACATTAAGAGTGCCAGATTCTATGATTACAAAAGGAATTGAACAAGAAATTTCCGATTGAAAAGAATTTTCTGCTGGGGAAAAGTTGGACTTAAAAAGTCCTGTGATGAGTTTTGCGGGAAGATAGACTTTACTTTACAGCTGATTATGATGTTTCACTTTTGGCGGGGAAAAAGCGAAGGGAAAAGTATTTTTGAATAGTCAAGTGAAATTTGATCCAAAAACAAATAAGGTATATTTAGTGGATTTGGATGTTACTAAAGTTACTGATGAAAAAGGGTAATAAAATAGATGATTCGGTTATGGCAAAATCACTGAAAAGCGCTTATTTCAAATTATTTGGAAACTAATGAAGTTTATACTTATGATGATGACAAAAAGTTAAAGTAAAAATATGTTTATAAAAGATGGAAAACTATTTGTTCAAACTTAATAAATATTTTAACAAAAAGATAGCAAGAAGTCGTAGGGCTTTTCTATAAGTGGGAGATGAATTGCTGTAAAAAATTGAAAAAAAGGATACATCCATGATAAAATTTTTGTATAAAAATATTGAAGAGAAATCATTAAAAATAATATTCAAAATCAAAAGGAGGTGTAATTGTATGAAATATAATTTAGCATTCAAATACAGAATTTATCCAAATAAGGAGCAGGAGTTGTTGATAAACAAGACTTTTGGATGTGTTCGTTTTGTTTACAATACGATTTTGTATGCTGCAAATAAATTTTATGAGGAAACTGGGAAAAATAAAATAATTACACCTGCCAGTTTGAAGAGTGAAAATCAATTTTTGAAAGAAGTAGATAGTCTAGCACTTTCAAATGCACAATTGAATGTAAGACGATCATTTACGAATTTTTTTCAGAAAAGAGCGAAGTTTCCAAAGTTCAAATCTAAAAAGAATAATGTTAAAAGTTACACGACAAATTGTGTGAACAATTCGATACGAATTGAGGAAAACAAGTATTTGGTTTTGCCAAAATTGAAAAGAGTAAAATTGAAATATCATAGAGAAATACCAAAGAATTATAGAATAAAGTCGGTAACACTAATAAATAGTAATGGAAATTATTATGTTTCTATCTTGACAGAATTTGAAAAAGAAATTCAAAAACCCAAGTAATGATAAAGTAATTGGACTTGATTTTTCAATGTCTGAGTTATTTGTCAGTTCTGAAAACCAAAGGGCTGATTATCCAAGATATTTTAGGATGTTGGAAGAAGAAATTAAAAAAATTACAGAAAATCATTGTCAAGAAAAGTGAAATTTTCTAAAAATTGGTATAAGCAAAAATCGAAAATATCAAAATTGCATGAGTATATTAAAAATTGTCGAAGAGATTTTTTGCATAAATTATCGAAAAAATTGTCCAAAGAATATAATGCTGTGGTTGTTGAAGATTTGAATATGAAAGGGATGAGCCAGGCATTAAATTTTGGGAAAAGTGTAGGAGATAATGGATGGGGAATGTTTTTGAGGATGCTTGAGTACAAATTGATGTTTTTAGGAAAACAATTTTTAAAAATAGATAAGTGGTTTCCGTCGTCGAAAACTTGCAGTAAATGTGGAAATGTTAAAGAGGAACTGAAATTATCAGAAAGAAGCTATAAATGTGAGTGCTGTGGGATTGAGATTGATAGAGATTATAATGCAGCACTGAATATAAAAAACATTGGGAAATTGATGTTGAAATATTAGAAAAATAAAAAAAGACAGGGTAGGAACTACCCGAAGAGCTTGGTAAATATATTTTGGCTAGCAAAAAGCAGATACTTCCCTAGAAGCTCCCGCTTCTAAAAGCGGGAGTAGTTCACATTACGGCAAAGTTTTCAGTTTTGCCGTGTTGAAAAACGAAAAATTCTTTGGTAAGATAATATTTAGTGTGAATTGAGAATATTTTTGAAAGGAAAGTAAAAGTTGGAAGGAATATTTGACAGATTGAGAAAAATTAACTGCTTTGTCTATTGTGAATAGGGAGTTGAGTATTTTAATAAGCAAAAAGTAAAAATTAATGTTGTTTATGAAAAAAAGATGATAAAAATAGTGGTGGAATCACAAGTTGATGGAAATTATAGAAATGCCTATAATGTTAATATAACTTATTTTTATGAAGATGGAAAGCCAGATAACAGAATTATATATAGTTGTGACTGTCCTAACTTTAAAGAGACAAAAAAAGCCTTTGCAAACATATTATTGCGACTGGGATAGCTACGGATGCTGAAGTTAAGGCTGGGAATATTTATTTTAAGGAAAAATAGGGAATTTAAAAGAGAAAAAGAAGATAAAAGTAGCAGTAATCGTATAAAAAAATTGCAGAAGATGAAGTGTATGATGAAATTCTTAGAGAAGATGAAAAAAATTTTTAGGAAAAAGAAGAAAAATACTTATGAGAAGATTGAAGGAAAAGAAATTAAAGAGTTTAGGAAAAACTGGAAAAATTAAAAAAAGAATTGATAAAAACTAAGATTTCATATTCAGAAAAAACGAGTATAAGCTGGCACTTGAAATAGAGCAATTATCATCTACAGTATCAACGTTGAGAGTAAAGGCGGGAGAAAAAGTTTAAATTATATAAAGGATTTAGAATCTTTTGTTTATTCAGTAGAAAATGAGCAGTTTTTATGAAATTACTCAAAAATATTTATAATCCAGATTTGCATTATTTTAATGAAATAGATAAAAAAAGTGATAAAAAAACCTTGGCAACTATTTTAAGAAAAAAATGAATTTGAATGAATTTTAATAATAATAATTATTATTATTATGGAAAGCCACAAGGTGAAATAATGAATCCAATGCTGGCAGAACAGATATTTTCAGCCATAGAAAATAAAAAGACAATAAGATCTGGCAGCAAGACAATTTATGTGACTGGAGAATACGAGCCAATATTTGCATTTCAAAAAGATGAGAATGGAAATAAAAAAATAATTATAAGAAATTTTACAGTTTTATCACCAACAAGTCGTTATTTTACTTTAAAAATGGTGTGTCAAATATTGAAAAATTTTCATAAAAATGAGTGATGCAGAGGGGAAATAATGAATACTCTACAGATGGAACTAGAAAAGGGACAGAATATCTGAATGAAATATCAGGAAAGCTGTTTGATGAAATAAAGGAAGTGCTATCAAAATATGAAATTCCAATTGCTAAGGTTACGGAAAATTATGGAACGGTAAATATTTTTTTGTAGAGGAAGGCAATGGGAAAAAATAAACTTCAAGTAACGATTTCTGCCTTGAGGAAAGTATTAGGACAGATGATGGCTATTTTATTCCTAAAAAAATAAAAAAACTTCAAAGGAAATTTCTGAAGATTTTCAAAAATATGCAGATGCTCAGATTATTGAGTTAGAGTATAGAATGTATGTTGGATTTAGGGCAAAGCAGTTAAAGTCGGATGACATTGTACTAGTGATTGATAGAAATGAATTTTTAGCAATGGCTGATATTATTGATGAAAAATATTCAGAAAAGGTGAATATTAATGTGAGTGATAAAATAAAAAAGTTCGTAAAATTGGTGTGGATATTAATATAAGATCTGTTGAAAAATGAACTTTTTAGTGTAAATTTCAATATTGAGGGAATTGATGAGAAGGATGTTGAAACAGTTCTGGAATCGGTAAGAAATGAAGAGAAATTTGTGACATTGTCAAGCGGTGAACTTGTAAAAATTGCCAATAGGAGCACTGAAGAAATGGTTGGAATCGTTGATGCAATGAACGATTTGAGAATCGGTGAAAATAAAATTTCTAAAATAAAGGCATTGCAGCTGGCACAGGTTTCTAGCAGTATTAACAAGGAATTGAATGAAATTGAGGAATTTAAGCAGCTTTTTTTCAGAAAAATAAAAAAACGTGAAAAATAAAGAGCCATCAAACATAAAGGTAAAATTATTTCCATATCAGCAAATTGGGTTTAATTGGCTTAAAAATATGTATGATATTGGATTTGGCGGAATTTTGGCGGATGATATGGGACTTGGGAAAACTTTGCAGGCGATTTCGCTTATTTCGGAAATTCAGCTGGAAAAATGAGGATTTGCTTGGAATAATTATTGTTCCGACTTCGCTTTTACATAACTGGAAGGAGGAGTTTTATAAATTTTTCGGATATAAAGCCGATTCTTGTAGAAGGAAATGCTGAAACAAGGAAAGAATTGATTGAAAAAAACTGAAAGAGGAATTTTGATAACGACTTATCAAACTTTTTAGAAATGATGTGAAAAATTATAACGATAAGAAATTTGATGTGGCGATATTGGATGAAGCACAAAATATAAAAAAATGTATCTTCTCTGTAAAAAAAGCGACAAGTAAGTTAAAAAGCACTGTAAACTTTGCTTTGACAGGTACTCCAATTGAAAACAGCATTATGGAACTTTGGTCGATTTTTGACTTTATTTTGCCTGGTTATCTTGATAATATAACAAAATTTAGAAAAAAATATAAAAAATTCCTTAAATAATCCAGATTCAAAAAAATATTTAATTTGAAAAATATCGTTTCTCCATTTATTCTGCGAAGAACAAAAATGAAGTGCTGACAGAATTACCTGAAAAAGTTGAAAATAATATGATTGTAGAATTGAGCAAAGAGCAGAAAAAGCTATATATGGCTTATGTTAAAAAGGGCGAAAAAGGAGCTTTAGGGGATTTGACAAGGAGGAAAAATAACAATCTAAAAAGTTCTGGCAATTTTTGACAAAATTACGGCAAATTTGCAATTCCACAATTATTTGATGAGAATTATACTGGTGAAGTTGCTAAAATTGAATTATTGAGGGAAATGATACCAGATATTTTAGAAAAATGGTCATAGAATGATTATTTTTTTCACAATTTTTTTAGGAACATTGGAGGAAATAAAGGAGGAATTGAAAAAGGAAAAACGTAGAATATTTTTTTACATTGATGGAAGCGTAAAGTCCAAAGAACGAATGGAAATTTCTAAAAAAATTCAATTCAGGCGAAGGGCAAGTTGTCTTAATTTCGCTAAAAAGCTGGAGGAACAGGGACTAAATTTAATTGGAGCAGATGTCGTAATTCACTATGATCCATGGTGGAATTTTTTGCATGGAAAAATCAGGCAAGCGATAGAGCCCACAGAATTGGTCAGAAAAAGAGTGTTCAAGTTATTAAAGTTTATAACTGAAGGAACAATTGAGGAAAAAAATAATAAAAAAATTCAGGAGAATAAGCGGGCTTTGAGTGAAAATATCTTAGGGAAAGATAGCGGAAATAATAAGGATTCAAAAGAGATTTTTGAGATGGATGAGAAGGAATTGATGGAGCTTTTGAGTTTTGAAAAATAATTTGTTTAATAAAATAAAAAATAATTTCTTATAATGTTGACAATTCTGAGAAAAAGTGATATACTAGTTAAGTCATACTAGCTGGGAGTTAGCAGTGCCCTGTATCTACAACCCGCTTTAGTAGAGGTGATGTCAAATTTGAGGGAAGTTTTAGTGTCAACGTCTTATTTCAAGAGTGTTGAGAAAATAGTCCCATATTGTAGAGAGTTAGCGAAACGTGTCAGGTCGGGAACGAAGCAGCACTAAGTTAATTTCTTTAGGTTTATGGGGTAGCTGTTTTTGAGCTTTTTGACTTAAGAAACGGATGGTAGAACCTTTTTCGAGAGTTTGACGTATGACTTTTTATTTTTTTAACTACAGACGGAGGTTTCAATGAAAGTAGTCGAGTGGGATAAAAAAAGGGAATATTGGTAAATATTTTAATAGACATATTGGAGGCAGATCCAAAAATTTTCTTTTTAATAAGAAAAAGGAAGATATATATTTTTATGCAATAATGAAGATTTATACGGTTATGCAGTTCTTAGTTTAGGTAATATTGCGGAACTGAAAAAATATTTATTTTACCGAAATTGAGAAATAATGGATATGGGACGTTTTTTTGAAACATATGATTAATTGGCTTACAAATAGAAATTTTGATTCACTAATCGTAACTAATCATAAAAAAATGAATAATTTTTCTTGAAAAACAGCGGTTTATAAGAACACAAGACGGATATATCTTGAATAATTTAAGAGAAGGAAAAAAAGCAGGAAGAAAAATATGCTTTTTATTTCAAAAATTTGCAATTTGTGTAAATATTATTTTTAGCTTTTTTTAAAAATTGCAGCTGGAAAGATTTTTTTCAGCATGTCGCTACTTTCAGACGGGTTAAATTCACTTTTCAGATTTGATTACAAATATTTTAGTCATTGTAGGATTAAAAAGTTGGAAGCAATCCTGAAGATAAAGAGCATCCTTTTGGGCATGGAAAGATAGAGTCAGTTTTTAGTGTGATAATTGGGACATTTATAATGATAACAGCTTTTTGAGCTGATAAAGGATAATTTTTCAAAATTGACATCTCTTAGCAGTGAAAGTAATTTGAAGATTACAGTTATTCCAATAATTGTAACAATTTTAGCGATATTAATAAAAAATATTTCAATTGTCTTTTATGAAAAAAAGGGTAAAAATATAATAATTCATTAATAAATTCGTTGCTTACAGATTATAATTCAGATATTGTAATTTCTGTTTCTGTTTTAGCCGGACTGTTTTTATCAAGGATTCATCCTGTATTTGACACAATTGTAGGATTTATCGTGTCAATCTATATTATAAAAAAAGCGGTTATGAGCTAATAAAGGAAAAATTCATTAATATTGCTGGATTCACAAGATGATGAATTAATCGAAAAAATACGTTCTGAAATATTGCAGTTTAAAGAAATTGAAAATGCACATGACTTTAGAATGACTACTTCGGGAAAAAGATATTTATATGTTTGCTGATGTGAGGATGGATAAAAATAAAACAATTGAAGAAGCGCATGATATTACAAATAAAAATTTCCAAAAAGTTAAACATAAATATAAAAAAATATAAAAAGGCTTTTTGATTCATATTGAACCTATGTATGAAGATGATTAAGTTTGTTGGAATAAAAAAACTGTACTTATCGTATTTTTAGACTTTTACAAATGACTATAATATAAAAAAATATAAAGGAGATATAGTAAAATGATAGAAAAAAATAAAACATGAGAAATATAAAATTTTAAAAACGAAATATTATTGAAGATTCTGATTTTACAAAGGAAACGATGTTTATTCTTATTTGTGCAATGATTATTGCTTCGATAGGTTTAAATACAAATTCTGTTGCTGTAATTATTGGAGCTATGTTGATTTCACCATTAATGTCGCCAATTCAATCAATAGGATTGGGGCTGTCAAATGGAAATTTAAAAAGAGTCTATATGTCGCTTTTAGGCTGGGAATTTTTATATTAATAAGTGTGATAAGTTCCACTTTTTTTATTTTTTTAGTAAGCCCTATAAATGAAGCAACTCCGCAAATATTAGCTCGAACTTCTCCAACTTTATGGGATGTATTAATTGCAATTTTTGGTGGAATTGCAGGAGTAATTGGAAAAAAACGGAAGAAGATGGTGGAAATGTTGTTCCTGGAGTAGCAATTGCAACAGCATTAATGCCGCCTTTTGTGTGTAGTAGGATTTGGGAATTGCTCATGGGAAATCTCGAAAATTTTTTTCTTGGAGCAGGATATTTTGTTTATAATAAATGTATTTTTATAATGATAGCAACATTAGTTGGTTTGATAATATATTCTGGAAATATTTTTTTGAAGCAGGACATAAAATTTCAATAAAAAAAGCAAATAATATTTTTATATAGGAAGTTTAATTATAATTGTTCCAAGTATATATACAGCAACAACTTTAGTTCAGGATACAGCAACTGAAAATTCATTAAAAAAATTTATTTCAAAGGAATTAAATAATCATTATGTTTTTGATAATTCTGTTAATAAAAAAAGATAAAACTGTTACTTTAAAAAAATTGTAGGGAGAGGCTTTTAAAAAAACAGGATATTGAAAAATTAGAAAAACTGGAAAAAAATATAAATTGAAAAAACTACAAATTAAAAATACAGCAGTTATCAAATGAAAAAAATATTTGACAGCACAGGACTTATCAAAAATATTTAAATGAAGAAAAAAACAAAAAGAAAAATACAGAAAGCGTTGCATTACCAAGTAAAAAAATGAAGATCAGGCAATTTTGGAAAGTGATTTAAAAAAACTGTTGAAAACGTTTTGTATAAAAAAATTTTTCAAATAGCATTAGTGGAGTTAAAATTGGGAAACTGATAGATACAAATAATAATGAAAACTTTTGTTGTTTTTAGTTATTGGAAATGAAACAATGACAGATGAAATTTCTGAAAAATAAAAAAATCTTGAGTTTAATACTGAGAAAAAAATATGAAATTATTATTGAAAAAATAAGCAAGAGAAAGTTAATGCAATATCTAAAGAAAAATCAAAAATAAATTTTTGAAAAAAAGTAAAATAATAGAAATTCAATAAAAAGTTAGAAAAAAATAATAAAAAAATCTTGTGAATAAATGGAAAAAAATAGATTAAAGCCTTGACAAATAGCTTTTAGATTTATTATAATAGTTTGTATAATGTAAAAAAAATTATAAGTTTTATAATTCTTTTTACAATGTTAGATTGAAGTATTAATAATATAAAAATTTGAAAGGAGTCGATAACAATGGCAGTACCTAAGAAAAAGAACTCTAAAGCAAAAAAAGAAATATGAGAAGATCACATGATTCAATTAAAGCTCCAAATATTATTGTAGAAGCTGATGGATCAATTAGAAGACCACACAGATTAAACTTAGAAACAGGAGTTTACAGAGGTAGACAAGTAATAGCTAATGAAGCTACGGAAGCTGAATAGTTTTTTTCAAAGCAGGATTTATGTCTTGCTTTTTTTGATTTTTTTAATTTGATAATTTTTGTCGTTTTGCAGTTGTATTTTTTTAAGTTTTTTTGTGATAGACTTTAGTAGAATAATTTTAAATTTGAAAAAAATATAAATGAGAAAAAAATAAAAATAAATCTGAGGTGAGATATGAAAGTTGGGATTTTTAGGAACAGGATCTTATGTGCCTGAAAAGATAATGACAAATGATGATTTGGCAAGGATTGTGGATACAAATGATGAATGGATAACAGTTAGAACTGGTATCAAGGAAAGAAGAATTGCAGATGAAAATGAAGCTACATCTGATTTGGCATTTAGAGCTGCTGAAAAAGGCAATTGAAGATGCGGGAATAGATAAAAATGAGATTGACTTAGTTATTGTTGCAACAATGACTCCAGATTATGGGACACCATCAACTGCGGCATTAGTTCAGGATAAATTGGGAATAAATGCGGCGGCATTTGATTTAGGTGCAGCTTGTACAGGATTTGTTTATGCCTATTCAGCTGGACATAGCTTTATTGCGGCTGGACTTTATAAAAAAGTGCTTGTTATTGGGGCAGAAACAATGTCAAGAGTAGTTGACTGGACAGACAGGGGAACTTGCATCCTATTTGGAGATGGTGCAGGAGCTGTTGTGCTTGGAGAAGTGGAAAAATGGAGGATATTTGGCAAGCTCATCTTGTGGCTGACGGTTCTGGAGCAAGTGAACTTTTAGTGCCTGCTGGTGGAACTAAAGAGCCTGTATCAAAGGAAAAAAATTGAAAGCAAGGATATTTACTTGAAAAATGAATGGAAGAGAGATATTTAAATTTGCAGTAAGAGTATTTCCAGAAACAGTTGAAAATGTACTGGAACAAGCTGGAAATTACTGCAGATGATGTTGATTTATTTATTCCACATCAAGCAAATATTAGAATTATTGAGTCGATTGCAAAACGATTTAAGCAGCCGCTAGATAAGTTTTTTTGTAAATTTGAATAAATATGGAAATACTTCGGCGGGATCAATTCCGATAGCTCTTGATGAGGCGATAAAGGAAGGAAAAACTTAAAAAGGAGATAAGTTTGTTGCTACTGGATTTGGTGGAGGACTGACTTATGGTTCGATTATGGTTGAAATTTCAAAAATAATAATTTATAAATATATGATTAAAAAAATTGTTAAAACTTGTAATTTTAAAAAAATTTCAGAGTATAATGTAATAGAGAATATTTAAAACTAGATTTATTAGGTTTACTTTATAAATATAGAAAATTTCTGAATGTAAAAAGTAAAAAAATTTTTAAATATTAAGGAGGAAAAGTTATGAATTCAAAAAAATATTTTTGGGGATTAGTAATTGTAGTTTTAAGTTTATTTAAGTTTATACCCGAAGATATTATGAAGTACATTGTAAATTATCAGGTAGTAATGATTCTTGTGGGGGCTTATTTCTTGGTTAAAAAGAAGAAACATGGATGGATTTTTTTCTTTGTGTAGGTGTATATTTGTACATCACTAACTATGTATGGGAAAATTTGCCGCTATTTATGGTTCCATTGATTTTAGGATTAGTTGTTATTGGATTTGGTGTAAAAAGAACTTGTTGACAAGAATCAGCTGACTAAGTTCAGTAATAAAAAATGCTAAAGAATCAAAGGAAGAAGTAGTTGAAGCAGAAGAAGAAAAAAATAGTTTTTCAATTAAAAAAATTTTTGAGTATTAAAAAAACTAGAAAAATTAAGAGGAGAGTCTATATGGCAAAAAAATTGCTTTTTGTATTTCCAGGACAAGGGACACAGTATGCTGGAATGGGTAAAAAGTTATATGATGAAGTAAATGATGAAGATAAAAAAATAATTGATAAGATTTTTGAAAAATAATGAAGATGTGAAAAAGGTTATTTTTGAAGGGACAGATGAAGAAATAAAAAAATACAAAATATGCACAGCCTGCAATTGCGCTATTTTTCAGTTGTCTTAACAAAATTATTAAAGGAAAAGGGAATAAATGCAGATTTTGTAGCTGGACACAGTTTAGGAGAATACAGTTCATTATATGCTGCTGGAGTTTTGAATGAAATTGATACATTAAAATTAATTTCAAAAAGAGGGGAAATCATGAGCAATGCTAATATTAGTGGTGGAATGGCTGCAATATTGGGACTTAGTTCAACAGATGTTGAAAATATCTGTAATGAAATTGATGGAACTGTGGAAGCAGTAAATTATAACGAACCAAAGCAGACTGTTATCGCTGGAGAAAAAGAAGTAATTGAAAAAAATCTCGACTTATTTAAGGAAAAAGGTGCAAGAAGAGCATTGCCACTAGCGGTTTCAGGGCCTTTCCATTCATCATTAATGAAACCTGTTGCCGAAATTTTGAAAAAGGAATTTGAAAATTATACTTGGAACGATCCAGCAACTCCAATTATTGCAAATACTACAGCAAATATTTTGACTTCAGCTGAAGATATTAAGAATGAATTATACAACCAAACATTTGGTCCAGTAAAATGGGTTGACACAATAAATAAACTGGCTGAAAAATGGAGTTACAAAAATTTATGAAATCGGACCTGGAAAAGTATTGGCAGGATTGATTAAGAAAAATTAATAAAGGAAATTGAAGTTATTAATATTGAAAATGTTGAAAAATTTATCAAATTTAGTTGACTAATAAATACTTTTTTTCTTTTAGAAAAAAACTTTGTTTTGTAAATATAAAAATGAAAAATCTTAAAAATACAAAAAGTATGAAAAAGACTGGCTTAGAAGTGAATTTCTGAGTTCAGTCTTTTTATTTATAAGGAAATTAAGTTCATATTTTTTTATAAAAACTAGAATTTATAAAAAGATTTATTTAAAAAAATATTTTAATTTTAATATTGACTTTTATTAAAAAAATATAGTATAAATTTATTAAATAAAAATTAATTAAAAGGAGATTAATTATGGGTGAGGTTATAAAAAAGGAAAAAAGTAAAATTGAAAAGATGAAAAGAAGGGAGGCAAGTAGAAAAATTAAAGGAAAGAGAAAAAGGGTTTACACTTGTGGAAGTGATTTTAGTAGTGGCGATCATTACGATAATATCGGCGATTGCAGTGCCACAGGTTGGGAAGTATTTGAATAAAGCTAATAGAAGCAAGGTGATCGGGGCGGTTGCAGAGCTTAATAATACGACAACTTCTTGGAGTATTGATCATGGAGGAGATTCACCTAAAAACTTGCAGGATATTTTGACAGAGCATGGAAATCTAAATAAACTTGGGATTGGACTGGATAGCAATGGAAAATTTAAAATTGGAAATATTGAAGGAAATGTAGTTTATCAGGATGGAGAGGTTTTTGCTAAGGTTGCTGCGGGAAGTAAGGCATTTGCGGGGGAAGAAATTAGGAAGTGATGAATTGGGAAATAGTAAATAACATAATTGAAGTTGTAAAATATTGTATTTTTTTCAGAATAATTTGGGTTGATGTAAAAAAAAGAATAATTCCTGAAGAAAGTGCCGTTATTTTGACTTATTTTAGGACTAATAACAGCAGTTCAAAATGACAATTTGGAAAAGTATTATTTGGGAATTTGTGCCTATTCAATGCCGATGATTGTACTTTATATTTTAGAGGATTATTTTGGAAAAATGTTAATCGGCTTTGGAGATGTAAAGCTGATGATGGGGATTGGAGGGCTTCTGGGATATTTTGAAATAGAAAAAGTGTTAAATTTTTATATGATTTTGTATATTTTTTTCAGGGATTATTGCTTTTTTTATTTTTTTATTTTTGAAAAAAATGGAAAAAGTATGAGTATATTCCATTTGCACCATTTATTGTTATAAGTTATATTATTTTTAGAATTTTTTTAATAAGTAAAAGCTGGTGAAAATATGAAGAAAAATAAGGGAGAAACGTTAATTGAGAGTCTTATTTCAATGTTTTTTTTGTTACAGTTGCAATTATTCCAGTTTCAAATTTATTTTTGAAAAACGTTTCAGACAGATGTGAAGGTGGATGATTTGAATAAAAAAATGTAAGCATAGAAAATATGATTGAAATAATAAAGGGGAAAAAAATATGAGGAAATATTGAATTTTAGCGGAAAAATATGAGATTTCAAAAAGTAGATGATTTTTTTATAATAGATTTGCAGTTGAAAAAAAGTATCAGATTTTAAAAAAATTTTGAACAAAGGAAAGGATAAAAAGGGAAAAAAATTCAAGAGGATAAGATAAATGTGGAAATAAAGAGGACAGATGGGTATTTTTGTAAATGAAACTGGGGAAAGAGAATATATTTTTGAAATAAATGTTGATAAAATAAAGGATTATTACTTTCCTGATTTTGATAAAAATAGTTAATTATAAAAATATAAGGGGGATAATGATTGGGAAAAATAAAAAAATAAAAATGGGTATTTGCTGGTGAAATATTAATAAGCATGTTTATATTTTCTGTGCTTGTATTTGTGATTTCTGTATTTCGAAGCGGATGGTTATTATGGAAAAAGGCTAAGAAGGACAGCCAGAAAATGTATGATAAAATGTATTTTTTTCGATGGATAAAATTGTTTTGGATATAAGAAATAGAGATATTCAGAAGTTTTTCTATGAAGGGAAAAATAATAATATTTTTTTGTCAGGAAAAATTTCATAATTTTTTTAAATTGAATGAAATTTTTATAAAGATTGAATATGACAAAGGAAAACTTTTTGTTTCAGATGCTGAAAAATAATGGAAAATTTGGAAGTAAGGTGGAAGTAGGGAAATTTGATGAAGCAAAGTTTGAAAAAGGTGGGAAAAATTGCTGATTATTCGATTAAAGGAAAATAATAAAGAAGATGTCAGAGTTGTAAAAATTTAGTATAAATTGAGGTTTTGGATAATGAAAAGATAGATATTTTTAACGGGATGAGAAATAGAAAAATTGGATAGGGGAAAAATTAAACTTAAATAAAAAGAAATAAAGGGGCAAGTTTAGTTTATGTTTTGGTAATTTTATCAATAATTTCAGCATTTTCAATTAATTTTGTCTATTATGTGCAGCAGAAGAAGGATATGGTATTTTTGAAAAGCCGTAAGGAAAGCAGGGTAGAGAAAAAGTTTTTAGTTCAGAAGGAAAAATCAGAATGTGGAAAGAATTTTGGAGAGTGGGATTAGCTTTTGATGGAAATTTAATTTTTGCTGGAGAAGAAGGAGCGGTATTTTGACAGTGTTTTGAAAAAAAGATGGACAAAAATATTGAATTGAAAAAACTTGATATTTTTTTGGGAAAAAGATATTGAAAGTATTGGAAATTACAGGATTAAGTCTATAAGTGATGAAAAGTGATAATGAATATTCGTTGCCGCTTGAGGAAAAATAAGGTTTATAGTGAGTTTGAAAGTTATTTTTGGAAGGAAAAATTTTAGGCGAAGAGATTTTATTTTGTGAAAAAGTTGGGTTTAAGAGAGTGAGCCCGCTGGAAGTGGAGATGAGAGTTCTGGAATCAGAATTTTTTTATAAATGATTAAATTAGTAAAGGGGGAGTGATGGAAGAAAAAAATAAAAAAATATATAAGAAATAAAAAAATAAAAATTTATATATTTTTTTAATGATGAAATATATTTTTTTGAAAAATCAGGAATTGAAAATGGCTTTGGAGTCGTTTTTTTGAGGAAAATAACGTTGAAAAAAATGTAAAACTGGCTGTAATTTTTGCATTATTCGTATTTTTTTGTTTGATAATTTTGATGGAAATGTGGAAGAAACTGGTAAAAAGGGAAAAATCAGATTGAAGATTCAGGAAAAAAACTGTAAAATTTGAAAATATTTCAGAAATTTTAAAGAAAAAAATTAATTTTGTAAAAAAAGGAAAAATGGTTATAAATCATTTGGAAAAATCAGTTTTTAGATATTTATTTGGATAAAAGGGAAATTGTTAGGATAAAAACTGCTTGAAAAAAAGTATTCTGCAGTAATTTCAGAATTGAAAAGTGGATTTTGAGGCTGTTTATAATTATTATAAGGATGGAAATTTTGAAGTAAGTCAGAATAATGATTTTGAGAATGAAAAAGTTTCTTTTTGAAAAATGAAGAAAAATTTTCAGGATGTTCATGAAAATACTGAAGAGATTCAAAAAAATGGAAATTTTTGGAAATGAAGATGCTGATGAAACTCAAGAAATAGAAATTATTGAAAAATACGGATGGCAATAGAAATTTTAGGGAGATAGAGGAAATTGATGTAAATGAGGAATCTTTAGAAAATGAAAAATGGTAAAATTGAAATTTTGCAGCTGGGGAAGAAAAATAGTCTTAGGATTTTAATTGAGGATGGGAAAAATTATTGAGATTGAAAAAAATTGAATTGAAAAATTGAAGATGTGGATGATGTTGAAAATTTTGATTTTGGAGATATGACAGTTGTTGGAGATGGAGAAAAACGATGTGAAAGTTATATTTGCAGGGGCAGAACTTTTCAGATAGCCTTTGATTTTGTGAAGAAAAACGGCTATTTTTTTGATAGGGAAAGTGTGAAAAATATAAAAAAATTTTAGATGTTGTTATTGCTGGAATTTTATATTTGCATATTTCTGATTTATAATTCAATTCCGCTTCAGAAAAAAACTGTGGAAAATGAAGTTATTCAGAGGGAGATAAAGTCGCTGGAGAAGGATTACTTGAAAAAGAAAGGCTGAGGAAATTCTGATTATTCAAAGGAACTTGCGACTCTTCGTGAGATTGATGGTGGGATAAAAAGGCGGGAGTATTATTCAGTTATAAAAATTTTTTTAGTTGAAAAATAGCAAAAATGGGATTGATTATACGAAAATTAATTATGAAAAAGGCAAAATGGATTGTGCAGGGAGAAATGGAAAATTTTAACAATTTTGAGAGACTTGAGAATAATATTTTAAGAAGGTATCCAAATTCTGAATTGGGATATTTGAAGGATAATGACACGGCAACGGTTTTTTTGAATATGTGATTGAGCCATTTCAAAAATTAAAAAAATAATAGGAAGAGAAAAAATGATAAAAATTAAATTTTAAGATGATAATATTTGTAGTTGGAATTGTTTTTATGCTGGTAAGTATTAATAAAAAGTATGGGAAGTATAAGGAAAATTTTGAATAATAGAAAAATTTTTAATTGAAAAATAAAAAGGAATCTGGAAAAGTAAAATTGTGAATGTGGTGGAAAGCAAAAAATGCCGAAAGAAGTAAAATTATGGGAGAATATAACGAGATAATGGCAATTACAGAGAAATTATCGTTTTTATCCATAAAAAAATGAATCGGAATTTAAGAAGATGATTTATGTATTTTTCACATGATAGCGGACTGAAAATGAAGGAAATTTCAAAGTCTGAGAATGTATGGGAAAGAAATGGGTATAGGCTTAAATATATTCATTTTACAGTATATGGAAGTTTGAATGATTTTTGGGAAATTTATTTATTTTGTGAATAAAAAGCAGAAAAATATATTGATACGTCTAAAATGTTTATGGAACTTACTAGTGATGGGTTCAAAATCTCGCTGGGATTTATAGAGAAAGTTGAAGATAGAAGTAAAATTAGTATTTAATGGCAATCTTTATTGCAAAAAAATGTAGAAGTTGAATTAATGAAAAAGGAACAATTTATTGTTAAAAAAATTATAAAGAATAAAAGGGATCAAAATTGAAAAAAAGGGGGATTGCAATTTTGATGGAAAAGAAGAAATTTAAGTTTATGACCGCTTTAATTCTGTTTTTTTTATTTTTTTCAGGAAATAATATTTTTGGGGGCAAAAAAGTGGCTGACTATGTTAATAAAAAGCGATGTGGAAAAATGCTAAAAAAATATTTATTTATGAAGTTCCAAAGAAAGTGCAGACTGATAATAAAAAAGACAAATGATGGGAATAAAGCCAAAAAAATAATAGTAAGCAAGGTAGTAAAAATAGTCAGGATGGGCATAAAAAAATAATAATTCTGTTAATAAAAAGGAAGAAGATAAAAAAATAAAGGGAATAGTCAGAATCAAAGCCAAAAATCAGGTACAGCAGACTGTAAAGGAAATAAAAAGAAAAACTGGGGAAGTTGATTTAGAATATAGAAATGGGAAGGATATTACTGAGGCGCTTAATGGATTCTTTGGATTTGAAGTGATTGGAATTGACAATAAGGTTATTTTTAGTGGGGATGAGAATAAAATTGAGGAGATGAAAAAGATTATAAAGTCGCTAGATAAGGAAAAAGGAGCAGGTTATAATAAAAAGGGACTATAATTGATACAAGTTCTAATTTATTTGAAAGGCTTGGAATTGATTGGAGCATAAATAGTGATAATGCGGGTGCGAATAAAGATAATTTGGTGGCAAAATTTTTGAATGGAGAGGTTTCGATTGCATCAATTTTTTCTAAAGGCGGGAAATTTTTAGGAATAGATTTTAATTTACTGAAGGAAAATGGGGATATAAGGATTGAGGCTATGCCGACACTTATGATTATGGAAAACGAAGAGGGAGAATTGAAGGTTACAGAAGAGGTCCTTGTTGGAGAAAAAGAAAAACTACGAAGAATGATACTGAATATGTAGAGCCGATTTTTTTCTGAAGCAGGGGATTGTTTTTAAAATAAATCCTGAAATTAGGAGAATTAATGGAGTGAAGAAAATTTTGCTTAAAATTGATACGGAAATAAGCAATTTTAAATTGACTTCGAGTTATAATGCTTCTTCTGGCGCTAAGCAGAAAAATCAGACTAAGACAACGATTACACTGAATAATGGCGGTTCAACTTTTATTGGAGGATTAAAGCAGGATGTAAGCAAGGAAACGATAAGAAGAGTTCCAGTTTTGTCAAAAATTCCTATAATTGGTCCATTGTTTAAATATCGCAGAAATAATAGGGAAGTAAGGGATATTTATATTGAAATTGAAGCAATTATACAGGATAAAAACTTTAATGGATAAAAATAATTTTTTTAGATTTTTTTAATCCCTATAAAAAAATTTACAAATTATACTGAAATTTCAAAAAAATGTAGTATAATATTAAGTAAAGGCCAGAATTAAAAAATAATTTTAAAATAAAAAAATTTTAGTTAGGGAAAAGGAAAAAGATGGTTTCAATTCAAAGGATTGAAGAAATAATAAAAAAAGTTTAGTAGTGTTAAAATAGCTGTTATTGGCGATATGATGCTAGATGAGTATTTGATTGGAAAAGTAAATAGAATTTCACCAGAAGCGCCTGTTCCGATTGTAAATATAGAAAAGGAAAGATTTGTATTAGGAGGAGCTTCAAATGTGGCAAATAATTTAACTTCGCTTGAAGGGAAAGTTTTTGTTTATGGAGTTATTGGAAATGATGCGAACGGAGAAAAAGTTTGTTAAGGAGCTTGAGAATAAAGATGTAAATTTGATGGAATTGTGAAGGATGGAACACGTCCAACAATCATTAAAAAGTAGAGTTTTATCTCAAGGACAGCAGTTGCTTAGATTAGATTGGGAAAAAGATACTGATATTTCAGAAGAAATTCAAAAATCAGCTTTTTGGAAAAATTTTTGAAAAAAATATCGAAAAATATTGATGCGGTATTGCTTTTCAGATTATAATAAAGGATTGCTTACGAAGCATTTATCTAAAAAAGTAATTGAAATAGCTAAAAAAACATAATAAAAAGGGATAATGGTTGATCCAAAACCGCAAAAATTTTTAAAAAAATTATGTTGGAGCAACTTCAATGACTCCAAATAGAAAAAGAAATTTTTAGATTATTTTGGAATGAAAAAGTTTACAAGTGAAGAGCAGATTGCTGAAAAAATGGCACAGTTAAAAAGATGAACTTAAATTAGACAGCGTTGTGCTTACTCGAAGTGAAGAGGGAGTTTCGTTATTTAAGACTAAAACATAAGAGAATACCAACTGTAGCACGAGAAGTTTATGATGTAACAGGAGCTGGAGATACCTTTATATCGACATTCTTACTTTCAATATGTGCTGGAGCGGATTTATATGAGGCTGGGGTAATTGCAAAATATGGCATCTGGAATTGTAGTGGCAAAAATAGGAACAGCTACTGCAACACAAGATGAAATATTGAATTTTACAAGGACAATGACAATATTTTGAAAAAATATAAAAATTGTTTATTATTATTAAAATAAAAAAAATACAAATAGATAAAAAATATAAAAAAAGAGAAAAAGGAAGTGAAATTATGGCAGTTATTGCAGCAGTTGAAGCTGGAGGAACAAAATTTATATGTGGATTGGGGACTGAAGATGGGAAAAATTATTGACAGAGTAAGCATTCCAACCACAACACCTGAAGAAACTATGGCTCAAGTCATTGAATATTTTAAAGATAAGGAATTTGATGTAATGGGAGTTGGAAGTTTTGGACCGATTGATCCTGTAAAAGGTTCTAAAACTTATGGGATATATTACAAAAAAACTCCAAAACCTTACTGGAGTGATTATAATTTGATCGGAGAATTGAAAAAAATATTATGATGTTCCGATGGAATTTGATACAGATGTAAATGGTGCGGCTTTTGCAGAAAGCTGGTGGGGTGCTGGAGAAAATCTTAAAAAAATGTTATGTATATTACAGTAGGAACTGGAATTGGAGCTGGAGCAGTTGTTGATGGGAAAAAATGCTTCAAGGATTGACTCATCCTGAAATGGGACATATATTTTTGAAAAGACATAAGGATGATAAATTTGAAGGAAGATGTCCTTTCCATAAAGACTGTATGGAAGGAATGGCAGCAGGTCCTGCGATAGAAGACAGATGGGGTAAAAAAAGGGATTTGACCTTGCTGATAGAGATGAAGTTTGGGATATGGAGGCATATTATTTGGCTCAGGCTGTGGTAAACTATATTCTGATTTTATCACCACAAAAAGGTAATTATGGGTGGAGGAGTTATGAAACAAAAACAGCTGTTCCCATTAATTAGAAAAATATGTGTCAGAATTTTTAAACGGCTATGTTCAAAAAAAGAAGAAATTTTTGGAAAAAAATTGATGATTTTTATTGTTTATCCAGGGCTTGGAGATGAAGTGGGATTCGTTGGTTCGATTGCATTAGGAAAAAGTTGCATTGGAAAAACAGCAAAAAAATAATAATTGAATTATAATTAATCAGAGGGGGATTAATTAAAATGAAGAATATTATAAAGAATAAGGAAAGCAAAAATAAGTGAAAAAGACTTGCTGTCCTTTACTAAAAAGTGTGTATTATTTGTTAAATGGCAAGATTTCACTAATTGATACACTTGGGAATTGTCGCACAGAATTATGATGGAGATTTGAAAAGCAGGATAATTCGTACAAAAACAGCAAATTGAAAAGGGAGTTTCGCTTCACAGGGCTTTTTTTCTAAGATTACTGCAAATAGGGAATTTATGGAAATGGTTAAAATTGGGGAAGAGACAGGAAACTTGGAAATAGTTTTTAAGAATTTGTATGAAAAAGTATGAATTTAATCAGAAAAATAAAAAAAGGATATAAAAAAAGTTTGAGCATTTATCCAGTAACAGTTATAATTACAGCATTGGTTATTGTATTTATACTGTTAAAATTTGTTGTACCTAAATTTGTCTTGATTTATTCAGATATTGGGCAGGAATTGCCGAAAAGTTACACAAATTGTTATAAATTTCAGTAAAAATAGCTGATAAATATGGGATTATTTTTTTGATTGCCATAGTTTTTTTATTTTTTTGGTTTTAAAAAAATGGAAAAACAAAATGAGAAAAATTTTTGAGAAAAAAATTTTTAGGAATAAAAATTATTGGAAAAATGTATAAAAATATTTGTATATTAAATTTTACAAGAAATATGTATTCACTTACAGATGCCAATGTTCCATTAATTCAATCTTTAAAAATGTGTACAAATTCTAAAAAGTTATGTTTTAAATGAGGAATTGAAAAAAATTATTTTGAAGATAGAAAAAGGGTGAAAGTATTCAAAAATCGTTTAAAAATACAACTTTTTTTGATAATGAATATGTAAGTTTTCTGACAATTGGAGAAAAACTGGAGAAATGAAAAATATCATTTTTTTAATCTGAATGAAATTTATTACGAAAAAGTTAGTGAAAAAGATAAAATGGCTTTTTGAAAATGTTTGAACCATTTTCGATTATTTTTATTGAGCAATTATTGGAATGATTGTATTTTCAGTTATGCTACCTATTTTTAAAATGGGAGAAATGCTGTAAAATATTAAAATTGAAAAATTTAATTTTTGAAATTTTAAAAATAGTAGTGATAATAAAAATAAAAAAACGACTAAAATTGAAAAAGAAAAAGGATAATTTATTAAATAGTGCAAGAACACTCGCAACTTTAGTCGTGAGATGAATTGCACGAAAAATTTTAGTAAGCATATAGGGAAACTTGTATGTAGACACGGAGCAAAAACCTGCAACAAAAGAAACTGAATTGCTGGGAACTCTTAAAGCTAGTATAACCACAACATAATACCTATGTTCAAATATGGTATAAGTGTGAAGGTAGCGAAAGCAGAAAAAAATATACTAGATGGTGCAAGGTTAAATCCCTAAAACATTATGATAATAGACAATCAGCAGCTAATCCTGAAAAAGGAAAGTTCAACGACTATCCCTCGTGAGGGAGTACAATACAAGCGATTGGTATTGGAAGTGGTTTCGCCTAAGTCCTTGAAATAGGATATGGATAAGATATAGTCTGTGCTTGTTAGAGATAACAAGAAGTTCATAAGAGAACTGCATAAAGTAGTAGCGTACTTATGTGAACGACGCTTCCCACTGTTGTGGGGTTTTTAAAAACTTTAAAAATATTTAAAAATAAACAGATAAAATGTAGAATACATGGTATAATATCTCTGATGAAAAAGGAGGTGATTATATATGTATTTAACATTAAAAACAACAAGTAAAACATCTTAGTAAAAAGGAGTTTAGGAATTTAAAAATATTTATCTCATATAGCCAAGAACTTAACTAATGAAGCTATATATAATATTAGACAATACTATTTTTCAAAAATAAAAAAAGTATTTAAGTTATAATGAAAACTATAAAATGCTTAAAAATAGTGAGAACTATAAAAAATTAAATTTAATATGGCTCAACAAATTTCTAAAAGAAGTAGACGGAAGTTTCAAATCATTTTTTTGGACTTTTGAAAACTTGCTAAGAATGGTCAATATAATTTGTAAAGATAAAAATTACCTAAATTATCTTGATAAAGATGGATTTTACAACTCTTGTTATAGGTTTTGTTAGATTAAAAAGATGATATGCTGATGAGTTCCTTATTCAAATTCATTTAGAAAGACACATCAGGAAATCGCAAATAAAACTACCACCAGTATTAAAAAGACAAGAAGATAAAAGAGATTAGAATAATGCCAAAACAACATTCTAGGTACTTTGAAATTCAATACATTTATGAGGTAGAAGAAGTTCAAAGGAATTAAATAAAGAAAATGCACTAGGAATTGATTTAGGTATAGACAATCTTGTACTTGTGTAACTAATACTGGAGCTTCATTCATAATAGATGGTAGAAAAATTAAAAATCAATAAATCAATACTATAATAAGATAAATGCAAAATTACAAAGCATAAAAGATAAGCAAAAGACTCAGGACAACATTAAGACAAAAAGAGAATAGCTAGAAAGAGAAAATAATCGTATAAATGATTATCTTTCAAAAGCAGCAAGAATAATTATAAATTATTGTCTTAATAATGATATAGGAAAACTAGTTCTAGGATATAATGAAGATTTTCAAAGAAATTCAAATATAGGAAGTATAAATAATCAAAACTTTGTAAATATACCATATGGAAAAATTAAGAGATAAATTAATATATCTATGTAAACTATATGGAATAGAATTTAAACTGCAAGAAGAGAGTTATACATCGAAAAGCAAGTTTCTTTTGATGGAGATGAAATCCAATATATGATAAAGAAAATCTACAAAGAATATATATTCAGTGGAAAAAGAATAAAAAGAGGACTATATCAAACAAGCACAGGTAAACTCATAAATGCAGATTGTAATGGAGCATTAAATATATTAAGGAAAAAGTAAAGTTGTGGATTTAAGCGTCCTATACAATAGAGGTGAGCTGAACACCCTAAAAGAATAAGGGTAGTGTAAAGCTATCAAACTTCTTAGAAAAATTTTTAAATATTTTTAAAGATTTTAGAACCCTGCGACTTTAGTCGTGGAGGTTCAGGATAGAAAAATTTTATAGAATCATCAAAATATGCACAAAATTTGTTTAAAATTCAAAATGAAATTATACAAAATGTGAAGGATGAAAGTCTGGCGGAAAAATGTGCCGATTATTACAGATGAAGTGCTGAATTATATGATTTTTACGGCTAAAAAATATGAAGGCTGGGAATATTTTGGAAATTGGAACGGCAACAGGATATTCTGGGCTATTTTTTGGCACGGGTTGCTAATGAAAAATGGCGGTTTTTTTGACAACGATGGAAATTGATGAAAAAACGTTATGGAAAAAGCTGTGGAAAAATTTTTAAGAAATTGGGATTGTTTGAGAAGAATAGAATGATTTTGGGTGATGCTTTGGAGGAAATTCCAAGGCTTGATAAGGGTATAAAATATGATTTTATTTTTATTGATGCATCGAAGGGCAATATTTGAAGTTTTTGAGATGAGTTATGAACTTCTCAATGAAAATGGAATTATTTTTTTATTGATAATCTGATGTTTCGTGGACTTGTAGCAGTAAAAAAAGAAGAAATTCCAAAAAGGTATAAAACTATTGTAAAAAAGGTTAAAAAGAATTTATAGAAAAAGTTAAATGAAGAATATAATTTTGTGCTGCTGTTTGGAGATGGAGTTGGGATAGTAAAAAAATAAGTTTTGCTTGACCTGTTTGGCAACTGTAAATATGATTAGATTTATTACTTGAAAAATAAGATTACTTGTAAAAATGAAAAATATTAAGTTGCTGAATATATTTTATTTGATGTTAAAACAGCTGAAACATAGAATTTTATGAAGAGGCAGGAAAGAGAAGTGAGAGAAGATGAAATTTCTTTTTGTATAATATTCGATATGGAACTGGAAAAGTATTTGAATCAGCCATTTAAGCATATACGGGGATATTTGGGACATTCTGTAAAGCATATTTATCGGATTGGGAAATTTATTAATAGGTATAAGCCTGATCTTGTGGGGGCTTGTGGAAGTAGATCTTGGATCATTTCGGATGTATAGCAGAAATCAGGCTACGCTTCTTGGGAGAATTACGAGAAATAATAATGTTTATCAGTATAAATATGAGGAAGATTCACAGTATATGAAATTTCCAATGGTTAGAAAACAGGGAAATGCCTTGCTTTCCAAAAATCCAATTTTAAGGGAGGAATTTTCATTATTTGGATATTGGAATGAAAAAAATTGATTATTGAAGTGGAAACAGAGGATGTGATTGTGTTTTCTGTACATTTGGCACTAGGGTGGAAAAACACGGCAAAAAGCAGATTGTACAGCTTTATGATCTTGTAAAAAATTGCAAAAAGCCAGTTATTGTAGCTGGTGATTTTAATGTCTTTTGGGGTGAGGAGGAAATTGAGATGTTTTTACAGGCTTCTGACTTGAAAAATATAAATACAAGAAAGGATCCAACTTTTCCGAGCTGGAATCCGAAGCGGGAGCTTGATTTTATACTTTGCTCAAAGGAAATAAAAGTTAATAGTTATGAAGTGATACAAACTCAACTTTCAGATCATCTGCCGATATTAATTGACTTTGATATTGTTCATAATCATTCATAAAAATCAAATCATTAATTTTATTAATGAAAACTATAAAAACTTATATATTTAACATATTGATTTTTTTATAATTTTTTTGCTATAATAAATTTATCAAAAAGATAAATAAAAATAATCAGGAGGAAGTATTATGAAAATGATAAGAAGGATAAGGGATAATAGAATAGCTGTACAATTTAATTATAAGCCCTTGTCTTAGGTATATAATCATTTTTATAATGGATTTCGTTTTAATAAAAATAATTTTTGCCAATGACTTTTGGGTTGTTGGCTCTTTTGTTTTTGTATACAAAATATAATTTATTTAGAGCCTTTTAGAAGGCTCTTTTATTTTTAAAAGATATTTTTAAGGAGATGATTTTATATGATAAAAGCTGGTATTATTGGAGCAACAGGGATATGCTGGACAGCAGTTGGTTTGGATATTAAATAATCATAAGGAAGTGGAACTTGAATTTATTTCATCACATTCAAATACTGGGGAAGATATGGGAAATGTGTATGCAAATTATAAAAAAATATTTTAAGAAAGAATTAATTTCTTTGAAGAAGCTGAAGAAAATTTTTAAAAATATTGATGCATTATTTTTGGCATTGCCACATGGATTATCTGAAAAATAACAAAAAGGCACTTGAAAAATGATGTGAAAGTCTTTGATTTAG
>BNJU01004528.1_pt1 | contig 145806 bp, 138 predicted proteins | sample 8539281 | NCBI WGS metagenome assembly BNJU01 (sample SAMD00202456, study PRJDB9452) | human saliva metagenome | isolation source: human saliva | place: Japan | reverse complement strand
GGGTGAAAAAAAGTCAGCAATTAGCTTTATATTATAATATTGCTGTCTGGTAAAAAAATAAACTGAAAGCTCTGTATCTTTTTATCCATCGGTGTTGCAGCCGTTTTACTTATCTATGGGCTTGGTTTTCAGTTTTTAAACTGTAAGCATTATTGAATGCGCTTATTTTGACAAGGGAAAGCCCTATAATAACCAAATAAATTAATGAAATCATAAGTTTAAGCCTATTTTATCTAACACAGATAACTCTAAAAAAAGTTTTATTGGACACCAATAATCTTTTTAACTGAAGATATTACTCCATATCGTGTTTTAATTTTTACAAGCCTTTTTTTCCACGAACTGCATATTTACTTTTTGCGAGAATGTCCAATACTTGCCCGTTCATCTAAATCCTCTTCATAATTGAATATTATTTCTATTCTTCGTAGTTGAGGTGTTCTGTCAACCACATGATTATATAAGTATAAGGCAATAGTGTCTTCTGTGTTTGCTGGTAATGAAAAAAAGTTGTAGAATCCTCAATATCAACACCGAATGAATATGCGTAGTTCTTGTTAAAAAAACAGAATCATTGGGCAAAGGTTCTCCTTTTTCCATTTATATTATAGATGTATCTATCTGGATTCTTCCAATTATTCCTTTTCTCCAACTCCTTGAAATAAGATTCTTCTTTTGATGAATACTTTGGCTGGTTATTAGGTTTAGGTCTACGCGGCAAAACCCACAGAATATAACGTGTGCAAGTACCCACAGAGAATAGAATACAGGTCCACATTACAATCTGAAGGATAAATCTCTTCCTTGTTTTTCTTTTCTTTCTCATATTTAATGTATGCCCACCTTCTTATTAACTACAATGTTCTACCAGATAAAACAGACTTTTCAGCACAGAATTCTCGGAACATATATTTTTTTACTGAAGATATTACTCTGTATCATGCTTTAATTTTACAAGCCTTTTACCATGGACTGCATACTCTTCTGTTCGTGAGTGTCCGATGCTTGCTCGTTCGTTTAACCATTCTTCATACTCGAATAATATTACTATTTTCTTCAGTTTAGGAGTCCTTCCAATCACATGGTTATATAGATGCAATGCTATGGTATCTTCTGTTTTACTTGGTAAAGAATAGAAAGTTACAGAATCCTCTATTTCTACACAAAGCATATAGGCATAATTTTTTTATTCAAATTAACCAAACGTTGATGTAATGACTCACCGCTTTTATCTATATTGTATACGTTCCTACGCACGTACTCCCATCCCTCTTTTTCCTTCCCATTTTATTGAAGTACTCTTTTTCCTTGATAGATAGCTCCGCTGATTCCCTGGCGCAGGTCGGAATAGTGCAGCCCATGAAAGATAGCATACACAAATAACCACAAAGGAAAGAATCAATATCCATATTGCAAATCGTAAAATGTTCTTTTGTCTTTATTCTTCTTTTTCTTTTCCATACTTAATATATATCTATGTTCTTATTAACTACAAATGTGTTGTCAATCTTATGCCATATAAAACGAGTTTTTTTCAGCATGGAACTTTTTGGAATGTGTATATATTTCTTTGTTAGCTGATGATTTCACTCCATATCGTGTTTTAATTTTACAAGCCTTTTTTTCCACGAACTGCATATTCACTTTTTGCGAGAATGTCCAATACTTGCCCGTTCATCTAAATCCTCTTCATAATTGAATATTATTTCTATTCTTCGTAGTTGAGGTGTTCTGTCAATCACATGATTATATAAATACAAGGCAATAGTGTCTTCTGTGTTTTGCTGGTAATGAAAAAAAGTTGTAGAATCCTCAATATCAACACCAAATGAATATGCGTAGTTCTTGTTAAAAAAACAGAATCATTGGGCAAGGGTTCTCCTTTTTTTCATTTATATTATAGATGTATCTATCTGTATTCTTCCAATTATTCCTTTTCTCCAACTCCTTGAAATAAGATTCTTCTTTTGATGAATACTTTGGCTGGTTGTCAGGCTTAGCTCTATGCAATGAGACCCACAGAATATAATGTGTACAAGTACCCACAGAGAATAGAATACAGGTCCACATTACAATCTGAAGGATAAATCTCTTCCTTGTTTTTCTTTTCTTTCTCATATTTAATGTATGCCCACCTTCTTATTAACTACAATGTTCTACCAGATAAAACAGACTTTTCAGCACAGAATTCTCGGAACATATTTTTTTTAACTAAAGATATTACTCTGTATCATGCTTTAATTTAACAAGCCTTTTACCATGGACTGCATACTCTTCTGTTCGTGAGTGTCCTATACTTGCACCATCTCCTAACCGTTCTACATAAGAGAAATCAATTACAATTCTCTTTAATCGAGGACTTTTGTGGATAATGTGATTATATAAATGTAAGGCAATTGTGTCCTCAATCTTAATAGGTAAAGAGTAGAAAGTTGCGGAGTCTTCTATTTTTTTGTATGAAACATATAGGCATAATTTTTTTATTCAGATTAATTAAATGCTGATTTGAGGGATCTCCGTTTACCTCTATATTATATATGCTTCTTTGCACGTAATCCCACCCCTCTTTTCCTTCCATTTCATTGAAGTACTCTTTCTCCTTGGTAGATAGCTCCGGCTGATTCCCTGGCACAGGTCGGAATAGTGCAGCCCATGAAAGATAGCATACAAAATAACCACAAAAGAAAGAATCAATATCCATATTACAACTCGTAAAAATATTCTTTGTCTTTATTCTTCTTTTCTTTTCCATACTTAATATATATCTATGTTCTTATTAACTACAAATGTGTTGTCAATCTTATGCCAGATAACATTCTTGCCAGCTATCATGTGTACGCTTTTTTTCCTTGGATTCTGCGAGAGACAACTTTTAGTTGTTTTAAATTCTTTAGTATTTCGAATATACCAGTATCAATAGTGGAACCATGTACACTATCAAAAACTAGTACCAAAAGCTAATGTACACTCCGTATCTATTCACCCCATGTATCCTGTGGTCACCAACCACAGGGTCCATGTGAAACTTTCGTTTAGGGTTTTTGATTGTAGATGGGTGAATTGGGCTTATATAGGAAAGTAGATATTCTTCCTCTTTAATATATCCTGCAGTTATCTGATAGCAGGGATAGTTTCCTTCAACTGTAAACTCATCACCTTCATCTGCAGATAGCATGACAGACTCACCGACCTTGTAACCTTTCTCTATAAGTGCCTTTGCCATGCCTGCTGCGTATGCAGCTCCCTCACTGTGAGAAATAAAATATATCTTTTCGTTTCCCACTCCTTTTGTTATTTCCGCTATATGTTGCATTGCAAAATTATAACCTTTTATTTTCCTATCATTTCCGCTCTGATCACCACCAAAAAGGGAACTTCCGTTGGCATAATAAGGTTCCTTTTGATAGTTTTCATTTCCGAAATACATTTTAGCGTTTTTTAAGAATCTTTCCAGCATGCCTTCCTTCATAAGGAAGTAATTCCAATATTTCTCACTATCTTCCCCTGGTGACATATTAACAAGGTTTAATAATCTGTTCCAATGCCCATTTACCAAGATCAGTTTAGGTCTGCCTGTTACTTTCAACTTCACACTTCCTACTGCTTGTGGTGATGTAATTTTAATTATATCCATTTTTTCATCCTTTTTTTTGTTACTTATGCCCATTCTTTTTATATAACAAACTAATTCTTTTGAGTACTAAATTTATCACCTTCGATAATCACCCGTCAAAAATTCCTGTTGTAGAAAAGCGTATGAATAGCCAGGACTTTGATAATATAATCCTGTAGACTGGTCCTGAATACGGTTGTAAGTGTCAGAGTTATAGAGCATATCAATAGTTTCAGACATAGTATAATGTCTGCCTTTCATCAATAAGGCTATAAGTTCTGCACATATATCCTCTTTCATCATATCAATCTGTTCATTGGTCAGTTCTATGGTTTTATTAGTTTGGATTTGATATTTTAGTGTACCACCATTCCTCTCACAGATGATAGTTATGTCATGAATAGCATCTTCGAAGGATTGTGTGTGTAGGACATCGTAAAAGGACATCAAGTAGTCTATTCCCTTAAAACGCTTAAGGTAATTGTATGCCTGTCGCTGACCAAGATTAAATTTCTTGGCAAACTCTGCTATTAAAGCAATGATGTAGCGTATTTGATTTGTTTCCTCTCTTGACATACTTTGCTTCTTATATTTACGACAAAGTTAAGAATTATTTTTTGATACATTCCTCTCCGTATGCAAAAAGTTTCATAAGTTGTTATTGGAAAGTGGGTTAATTGGCTTGGTTGATAAGGTTCACCACTACCTTTACCATTATATCCTTTTCCTCTGTTTTGCTCTCGGCAATCATGAGGGTGAGGGCAACGAGGGTGTTGTCAGCAATTCTTTTGGTGCCATCTGGACGATAGAGGATGGCATTATTGTTCATAAACCATAGGAAGAGGGTGGCTGCAATGCGCTTATTTCCATCACTGAACGAGTGATTCTTAGTGACAAGATAGAGAAGCATAGCCGCTTTCTCCTCCACACTCGGATAAAGTTCCGTACCATCAAAGGTCTGATAGATTTGTCCGATAGAACTTTTGAAGGACTCATCCTTTTCATTACCAAAGAGTACAGAGCCACCAAACTTCTGTCGAAGCATATCTATCTCGTGCATAGCATTCTCGTATGTGGCATGGAAGGGTTCTTCTTTGGTAGTCTTGGCGATATGGAGTCGCTGGTAATCATAGTTATCAAGTGTGTCGAGTGCGTAGGTATAGTCTACTACAACATCAAAGAGTGCATTGCTTTCGTCCGTCGTCTTTGCAGGTTGTTGCTGGATGGCTCTGCCTAATACTTGTATGAGTTGGCGCAGTTCCGCAATCTGATGTTTGCGAATGTTCTCGTTGATAGCATAGCCTTTGACAAGATATTGCTTAAGAACAGAGTTTGCCCATTGGCGGAAACGTACCCCTCTGTGACTATGTACACGGTAACCAACGGATATAATAACATCAAGAGTATAAAAAGGAACAGGCTTTTTGACACCATTAACGTGCAGAAAATGCACGTTATTCTCTCGTGTTAGTTCTGCTTCTTTAAAAACATTGTTTACGTGTCTTCGAATGTTTGATTCTTCTTTATCGAAGAGTTCTGCCATTTGTTTTGTGTTTAGCCACACAGTCTCTCCTTCCAACTTTACATCAAGTTGGGTCTTACCATCTTCACTTTGATAGATGATAATTTTGTCGTTTAGGTTTTCAGTCATATTGTTTAGTTTATAGTTGTTAGTCGATAGGTGAGGGATAGCTTAATCCCTCGTCAGTTTACGACTCATATAACGTACGGGATACCACACAGAAAGCCAGCCAACAAGGAAAACTGTGAGGAAGATTGTGATGATATCTTCTGGATGAACGCTAATAGGATAGGCATTGACAACAAAGTTTCCTGCTTGATCACCGAGCTGTACAAGACCGTATGTCTGCTGTAACCAGCAAAGTAATAAGCCGAGTGCAATACCGATGATAGCACCAGCAGCAGATATCATTCTACCTTCAAAGAGGAAGATACGACGTATCTGACTATCTGTTGCACCGAGGTTACGCAGGGTGATAACGTCATTCTTCTTGTCGATGATGAGCATAGAGAGCGAACCAATGATGTTAAAGCATGCCACCATAAGGATAAACGTGAGGAAGATATAGGCAAAGAGCTTCTCTATACGCATGATGTTAAACGTGTCAGCTTGCTGCTCATAGCGATCTAATACCTTATATTTATCACCGAGAAGGGTTTGTATTTCGTCCTTTGCCTTGTCAATGTCGACACCCGGTTTCATGCGTAACTCAAGAGAAGTCATTTCTCCTTGTCGGTTGAAGATACGGCGTGCGAACTCAAGGGAGGTGATAATATATCCCTTGTCATACTTCATCTGCTTTACTTGGAAGAGTACTCCCGGAGATATCAATGAGTCTTTTACAAAGGCATTTGTTGGGTCAGAAGCATCATACTGTCCTTCACGCTGGGGCGCATAGATGTGTAAGTAGTCTGGCCATGCAACTCCAGTACCGAGGTCTTGTGCCAATCTAATACCGAGAACCCCATATTGCAGATTGGCTGTATGAAGTCTAAAGTCACCCTCTCCGTAGAGGATATTACTGATATGTGTCAGCGAATCGAAGTTATCCTCCACACCCTTCACATTGACCATAGCTTGTTTGTCGTGATAGATAGCTAATGCTTGGTCCTCTACACATTCTGTAGCCACCTCTACTGAAGGTAGTTTTTTTAACCTTTAAAAAGTAAATGGGTCGTTAGCCGACATAGCCTTACCTTTTGCTGCTTCAATCTTAATTTGTGGATCGAAGTTGGTGAAGAAGGATGCTACAAGGTCTGAAAAAGCCATTAAATCCGCTCAATACAACGACCAATGCCATTGTTGCCACAGACACTCTGAGTACGGAGATGAGGGCTGATAACGTTAATAGCATGTGTACTCTTCTTTGAGAAGAGGTAACGGCGGGCAATGTAAAAAGGGAAGTTCATGATGGGTGTTGGGTGTTGGGTGTTGGGGAGAAAGGGTGTTGGGTGTTGAATGTTGGGTGATGATGTGTAGGGTGTTTGGTGTTGAATGTTGGGTGTTGACGGGTAGAGTGTTAGGTGTTGAATGATGGGTGTTGATGTTTGGTGGAGTATTAATACACTTTGTAGTAATCATTAACACCCAACATTCATCACCTAACACCCATCATTCAACACTCATCCCCCACCTCCTACTTCTTTAGTAACTCATCAATGCGCTCCAAGTAGTCGAGGGAGTCGTCAATGAAGAAGCGAAGCTCTGGGATGATACGCAGCTGATTATGCACACGCTGACCTAAGTCATAACGGATAGTCTTCTCATTGGCATTGATGTTTTTTAGTATTTCGTCTCCCTTTTCAGATGGGAAAATACTGAGGTAGGCAGTACAGATACTGAGGTCTGGGCTCACCTTTACGCGTGTTACACTAACCAAAACACCATGCATCATACGTGTCTGTGTCTGGAAAATACTTGCTAACTCCTTCTGAAGGAGGCGTGATATGCGGTTTTGTCTTGTCTCTTGCATTGTCTTATCTATTTATTGTTTTATCCTGCAAAGGTACTGAAAGTTTGAAAAACCCACAAACTTTTATGCTGGGTGTTGGATAATGGGTGATAGTTGTTGGGTGTTGGGTGGTGATGAAATGTGATTGTGGGTGATAGTTGTTGGGCTTTGTATGTTTGGTGTTGAGGGTCCGCACATGTTGTGCGAACGCCTCGCACGTGTGGTGCGGATGGTAAGCACCAGTGGTGTTGAGGGCCAACCACATTGCTGTCGGTTATAAGAACGAATGCGACGAATGGGTTATACAATCGTTATATTTATCCCTTTGCGGTGATTACTCCCCTCCCTATGGGGGAGGGGCAGGGGAGGGGCCCAGCTTGTTGTGCTTTTATTTCTTCCTAATCAGCGTTAAGCCCATCGCGTAATGGGAGAATAACCTTTTTCGATTCGGTCGTCTTTAGCAATAAAGTCATTGAAACGGCGGATGCCAATCGTTTGTTGGTCGTGGTCGTAGGCAGGGGTCAATGACATGCCAATCCCACAGTGTGTTGTCAGCGAGGATATAGCCACCAGGGCGGATGATAGGGCAGTAGTTTCTCATATACCTCCGTATAATTGCGCTTGTCACCATCAACGAAAGCCATATCAAACAGAATCCCCTAACTTTGGAGCCTCTTCTGCAGCATCACCGATACGGAAAGTCAATCTTGTCGGCAACAGGCGATCCCTTCAATCCAAGGACGGGTGAAATCCTCCATCTCGTCATTGATTTCAAAGGTATAGAGTTTGCCCCTTCCTCTAATCCTTCAGCCATACAGATAGCCGAATAGCCACTGAAAGTACCCACTTCGAGGATGTTTTTAGGACGTATCATCTGTACAAGCATCTTTAAGAGACGACCTTGTAGGTGTCCGCTTGCCATACGTCCGTGAATTGTGTGGATATTTGTGGCACGATAAAGACGGTAAAGATAATCGCCTTCTGGGTCGATATGCGAGGCAAGATAGGCATCGCAGCCCGCCTCATCAGTGAGGGAAGTATAGGTGTTGGTTGTTGGCATGGGTGATGATAGTGATGATGAGTGTTGAAAGGTTATAGGAGTGACAAAGCCTCTATAGCCAATCTGTAGCTGTTAAGACCAAAGCCTTGGATCGTACCCTTGCAAGCAGGGGCAATCATTGAGTGTCGACGGAAGTCCTCACGGTCGTTAACATTACTGATATGCACCTCAATCACTGGCGTTTGTAGAGAGCGGATGCAATCTAAAAGCGCAATACTTGTATGTGTATAAGCCCCAGCATTGAGGATAATGCCATCATACGAGAAGCCAGTCTCCTGTAGCTTGTTGATGAGTTCGCCCTCAACATTACTTTGGTAATAGTCAATGGTACAGTTAGGATAGCTTTCACGCAGTTGTGAAAGGAAGGTATCCATAGACATACTACCGTATATTTCAGGTTCACGCATCCCTAACAGGTTCAAGTTGGGACCATTAATAATGATTACTTTCATATCTCTTTCTTCTCAAATATCGTTTTTTGATGTATCTTTGCATATAAATTGCAGTATGCAAAAATAAGAAATTAAATGGAAACAGGCAAGAATTCAAAGGATATTGTCAGCCGTTACCGTCGTTATCTGAAATTAGAGAAAGGCTACTCGGTGAATACGTTGGATGCTTATATGCGTGATGTAGATAAGCTCTATCGCTATCTTGCTGTGGAACAGGTTGATGTGTTGGATGTGAAGTTAGAAGATTTAGAACACTTTGCAGCCTTTATCTCCGACCTTGGCATTGGTCCTCGCTCTTTGGCACGCATTCTCAGTGGGGTGCGTCAGTTCTATCGTTTCCTCGTTATTGATGGTTATTTGGAAGTAGACCCGACTGAGTTGTTAGAGTCGCCAAAAGCAACCTGACCACTTACCAGAGGTTCTTTCCACAGCAGAAGTAGACCTCTTAGAACAGGCAATAGACCTTTCAAAGTGGGAAGGACACCGCAATCGTGCCATTATCGAAGTCTTGTTCTCTTGTGGACTGCGTGTATCAGAGCTCACCAACCTAAAACTTTCCAACCTATATATTGAAGAACAGTATATCCGAGTAATGGGTAAAGGCTCGAAGGAACGCTTGGTTCCAATCTCACCACGTGCCTTAGACGAGCTAAACTATTGGTTTGCCGACCGTAATGTGATGAAAATCAAACCCGGAGAGGAGGATTATGTCTTTCTAAATCGTCGTGGACAGCACCTGACTCGTACGATGATTCTTATCATGATTAAGCGATATGCGGTTGAAGCTGGTATCAAGAAAACAATTTCTCCACATACCCTTCGCCACTCCTTTGCCACCTCCTTGCTCGAAGGTGGTGCCGACTTGCGTGCAATTCAGGCAATGTTAGGACATGAAAGTATTGGAACAACAGAGATTTATACCCATATTGACACCTCCACACTACGACAGGAAATTCTTGAACATCACCCTCGTAATATCCAGTATAACGAGCGTCAGCAAATGGATTTGTTGACAGAATAATCTTGATTGATACATTCTCAACATATAAAAAAGGAAAAAAACGGATTGCGTAACAGATTTTTATGTATCTTTGCGCCATAAAACTAATATTAAAATTACAAACAACGTTTAAGATGAAAATCAAACATTTATTCTTAATCGTCTTACTTTTTGTCACTGGTATGGTCTCTGCGCAGCAGATGGGACCTATCCCTGTGAATAAGAATGTAAGACAAGGTAAGCTCAGCAATGGCTTAACTTACTACATCCTTCACAATGAATGGCCAGAGCATGTAGCCAATTTTTACATTGCGCAGCGTGTTGGTTCTATTCAAGAGAACGACAACCAGCGTGGTTTGGCTCACTTCCTTGAGCACATGGCATTCAATGGTTCAGAGCATTTCCCTGATTCTACGCTCCTCGAATTCACCCGTTCACTTGGTGTTGAGTTCGGTAGTAACTTGAATGCTTACACCAGTATCGACCAGACGGTCTATCGTATCTGCGACGTGCCAACAACTCGTCAGACAGCACTCGACTCTTGTCTGTTGATTCTTAAGGACTGGTCAAACGGCTTGACACTTGCTGACAAGGAGATTGACAAGGAACGTGGCGTTATTCATCAGGAGTGGCAGTTGCGCCGTACACCAGTGATGCGAATCTATGATGACGTGTTGCCAAAGTTCTATCCTAACTCAAAGTATGGTCATCGCATGCCAATCGGTTTGATGAGCATTGTTGACAAGTTCCCTTATCAGGACCTCCGCGATTATTATAAGAAGTGGTATCGTCCAGATAATCAGTGTATCATCGTTGTTGGTGATATTGATGTAGACCACACTGAGAATGAGATTAAGAAGCTTTGGGCTAACGCTACTGTTCCTGCCAATGCTGCACAGGTTGTAGAAGAGGCTGTGCCAGACACCAAGGACGCTATCTACGTGTTTGGTAAGGATAAGGAGATGCCTTACAGTCAGGTTGGTTTCAGTATGAAGCATGACGCCTTCCCTGACGCACAGAAGGGCGATATGTACTACTATGTAGACTCTTACGCAAAGAATATCATCACTATGATGCTCAATCAGCGACTCGCTGAATTAGCACAGAAAGCCGACTGTCCTTTCACAGGTGCTTATTCAGAGGATGGCGATTACATGCTTTCAAACCAAAGGCAGCCTTCAGTATGGCTGCTGATGCTAAGGAAGGCAAGGACCTTCAAGCACTTGCTGCTATCTATCGTGAGGCACAGCGCGTTCGTCTTTATGGCTTTACAGCAGGCGAATACGACCGTATGAAGGCTGAATACCTCTCTCAGTTGGAGTCTGCTTACGTTAATCGTAACAAGGTAAAGAACGCTCAGTATGGTGATGAACTTCGTGATCACTATCTTGCTAACGAACCAATCCCAAGCAAGGAGGATGATTATCAGATTATGAAGCAGTTGGTTGAGATGCCTGCATTGAACGTTGACGTTATCAATAAGTATGCACAGGAACTCATCACGGATAAGGATAGTAACTTCGTAGCTTATATCTTCGCACAGGAGAAGGCTGGTGCTACTTACCCAACAGAGGCTCAGATGGCACAGACTATCAATTCTGTACGTGCTGAGAAGATTGAACCATATGTTGACAATGTAAAGCAGGAGCCTCTACTCGATGAGAAGAAACTCCCTAAGGCTGGTAAGATTGTTGGCGAGAAGGAGAATAAGGTGCTTGGTTATAAGGAGTTGACACTGAGCAATGGCGCACGTGTTATTCTGAAGAAGACCGACTTCAAGGACAATGAAATTCAGTTCCAAGCTTCTGCGAAGGGCGGTAAGGGTCTCTATGGTAAGGCTGACTTCAGCAATTTACAGCTCTTTGATGCTGTCCTCGGTTACAGCGGTTTGGGTAATTTCTCCACGTCAGGAATCACAGAAGGCACTCTCTGGTAAGCAGGCTTCTGTGGGCTGCAGCATGTCAAGCTACTATCAGTCATTAGCTGGTTCATGTGTTCCAAAGGACATTGAGACGATGATGCAGTTGCTTTACCTCAACTTCACCAATATTGCAAAGGATGAGGCTTCTTACAAAGCGATGATGGCACAGCTGGAGTTGGCACTGAAAAACAAAGACCTCTCACCTGAGAGCGTGTTCGGTGATTCGATCAGCAACACTATCTATGGTCATGAAGCGCGCTTTGCCCCAACGACGTTGAACACCTTGAAGAACGTTAATTACGACCGTATCTTACAGATTTGGAAGGAGCGTTTTGCTAATCCTGGTCAGTTTGTTTATTATTTTGTAGGTAACTTTGATGAGGCTACACTTCGTCCATTGATTGAGAAGTACATTGCATGTCTACCAAAGGGCAAGGCTGAGAACTGGAAGGACGTTCCAAGCTATGTGAATGGTAAGGTAGAAAATAAGTTCACTCGTAAGTCGGAAACACCTAAGGCGATTGCTTTGAGTTCTGGCATGCGCCAATGGCTTATACCCTTGAGGGCGATGTTCTTACTGATGCTGCAGCTCAGGTTCTCTCTATGGTTTACCTGAAGAGTATTCGTGAAGACGCCAGTGCAGCTTATTCTGTAGGCGCAGGTGGTAAGTTACGTCGTCTTGGTAATAAGGCTGTGGCTATCGTTCAGAGCTACTGTCCAATGGATCCAGAGAAAGCTGACCTTGCTGTTAAACTCCTTGCTGAGGGCATGAAGGACAACACTGTCAAGATGGATGCCGATAAGGTTCAGAAAGTTAAGGACTTGATGCTGAAGAATGCAGAACTTTCTGCTAAGACTAACAGCTATTGGATGGGTATTCTCGATGACTATATCTGGTCAGGTGTAGACTTCCATACCAACTATAAGAAGACTGTTGAGGCAATCACCCCAGCTAAGCTTGCTGCTCATTTGAAGCAAATCTTGGCAGCAGGTAACCATGCAGAGGTGGTAATGACACCAGCAAAATAATACGTATTCTATGTTTGAAAAAGGACCCATAAGAGTCCTTTTTCATTTAACAAACTACCAACAGCGAATTATTTTCATGAAAATAAATATTTATTGTCGTGAAAATAAATCTTTCTCTTCATGAAAATAAATCTTTTTCTTCATGAAAAAGAATTTGTAGGAGATAGCTTTTTATCATTTAAAAGAAAGAGAGTCCATTTGTCATTTCTGGCAAATGGGACTCTCTTTCTTTGGTCGATAAAAATGCTTGTAGAACCTGTCGATTTTACGATGTCTACTTTTTATGCACACGGAACTATCATATTCCTTTGTATTCATATACTTCATTAGCGTAGATAGAGAGTCATCACTCTTTATTGTCGGCAACCATATACGAACAGTATTTATTGAGTAAATCATTCAATAACAAATCACCTTTCTGATAACGGTCAGCGTCAAGCTTTTGTAACTCTTTCGCATATAGGCTTCTTAGTCTTAAATAAAGCATGAAGATATGGTACGCCATTTTTCCTCTGTTATGTTCACGTCTGTGAAGAATTGGGTTAAATCTTCTTTGTCATAAACGATGGAATAGCTTGGTCGTTTTGCGCCAGGTATACTTTCTACAAGGATATTCTTGTCAACCAGATCTTGGATGTCACGAATGGCAGTGTCCTTCGAACATTTTGCTAACGTTGCCCATGTCTTTGATGTTATCTTTGCCTCATAGCCGTCAAGAAATAGATTGAGCATTTGTGTTTGTCGTTCTGTCATAGGCACAACCGATGCTTTCTGCCAGAAGAAGCTCTTGTTTAAGATTGTTGTGACGGTGGCACCAGCTTCGTCAAGTGCATCCACCAATTTCTGCATATACCACACTAACCACTCCGTAACGTCGCCATCTCCACGCTGCATACGTTCGAGAATGTCATAGTAGTGCTTCTTATCCTTGTTTATCTGTGATGAAATATTATAGAAACGGAACCTACTTTTCTCGCCACGTGCCAAGAGCATATCTGAAAGAATACGTGCTAATCGTCCGTTTCCATCCTCAAATGGATGAACGCTTACAAACCAGAAATGAGCAATGGCGGAACGTATGACACTACTTACAGGTTCTTCTTTATTAAACCATCTGAGGAACTTTTGCATTTCTTCTTCAATACGGTCTGGAGAAGGAGCAATATAGTGAATTTTCTCGCGTCCAAATATTCCACTGACTATATGCTCCTCGTTCGTTCGATACTGTCCAATTTCTATCTGACTACCTTCACTGTAGCCAGAAGGGAAGAATGCTGCTTGCCAAGCATATAATCTTTCTTTTGTGAGAATCATATCATAATGCTGTACAGCTTCGAGCATTACGTTGACAACAGAGTCAACATAGTGAGATGGTGCAGTATGTTTTACGTTCTCAATCCCAAGTTTTCTTGCTATGGAAGAACGAACCTGATCCACGTTGAGACGGATGCCTTCAACTTCAGAAGAATACACTATATCATAAGTAAGGTTCTCTGCCATAGCATGTATTTTGCTGTCAAAGCCTAATGAAGCCAATCTCCCGTAAAGCAAACCTTGTTTACGGAATACCTCTTCTTGGAGTAGTTCCACTTTTGAAGTGTCCCAACGGAAGTCAGTCCAATTGTCTCTTTCGTGTATATACATCATCCTTTTATATCATTTATGCGACAATTTGCGTCTTGTATCGTCGCAAATTATGCGACAAAAAAATACTTAAATAATGCCGAAACTCCAAATAATTTCTCAAATAACGCATATTTTTGCGACGTTCTTGGAGAAGAAATGTAGGATAGCTATATCGTCATCCTCCATCATTTAACACCTAATATCTGCTGTTCATTACCACCCAATATTTGGCTCTTCCGTTAAATGTATAGATTGTTAATAGAATGAGATTAATCCACATACATGATAATCTTACCTCCAATTAGATGGTTTTATAAAGGGGGATAAACTACATGATAAATGTAATTAGGTGCGATGTCTATTTGTCATCTACAACCTGCTTATTCCCTTGTTAAATTATGTTTGTAAATTATTTTCGTACAACTCAAACCCAACACATGCTCTTTTTGGCTTCTAAAAAGACGCCCTTTAGGCTTGCAAAAGATGCTCTTTAAGGCTCTTATTAACGCCCTTTTGAAGTCCTATTAAGCACCTTTTACTTTACTACTTGGTAACTGCTTGACTTTCTGTTTATTGCAAACCTGCTTCTTATGTGTGTTTTTGCCGTTAGTTATAGATGTTTTTTTGAAATTATGTAATGATTTTTTTCAAACTCTATCTACATATTTTCGAAGTCTTAAAAACGAAAAAGATTTTTCAATGTCAGAGGATAATAATAGGATAGATAGTTGACTGTCGTAGCCATGTTTTTTTGTTTAATGAGTAACTTCGATTCTTCCGTTAACACAATACGAAAAAGTGTCCACATATTTAACAGAAGAATCATTTTTATGCGACGATTTAAGGTTTATATCGTCGCAAATTATGCGACAATAATACTAAAATAGTTCCGATGTAATTATTGACTTCTCAAATAAAGTAGATTTTTGAAAGGGTAATCTTTGATTGTATTTTTCTTTATCATTCACCTTTTAACACCGAATACTACTAATCATCACCACCCAACATTCACCACCCACCACCCAATATTTACTAATCATCACCACCCAACATTCACCACCCACCACCTAATATTCACCACCCATCACCCATCATCTATCACCCAATAATGTATAAATCTTACCTATTTATTTTGTTATCCCGCTAAGTTGCAGTAACTTTGCATTCTTAAACAGAGAGTTAGTAATAAATACAAACATAAAAAGTAGATAAATATATGGCATATTTGTTTTCATCGGAATCAGTATCTGAGGGACACCCAGATAAGGTTGCCGATCAGATAAGCGACGCATTGCTCGACCAGTTCTTGGCATATGATGAGGATGCACGTTGCGCTATAGAAACCTTTAATACTACAGGTCAGGTAGTGATTATGGGTGAGGTAAGTTCTAAGGAATATGTTGACCTTCAGACAATTGCTCGTAGGACAATTAACAAAATCGGTTATACAAAGGCTGAGTATCAGTTTGATGGCAATAGCTGCGGTGTTCTCTCTGCTATTCATGAGCAGAGTGATGATATCAACCGTGGTGTTGACAATGGTGATGCCGAGAATCAGGGGAGCTGGTGATCAGGGGATGATGTTTGGTTATGCATGTAACGAGACAGACAATTATATGCCTGTGACACTCGACTTGGCACACCTCCTTATGACCACGTTGGCTGACATCCGCAAGGAAGGTAAGCAGATGACTTATCTCCGTCCAGACTCAAAGAGTCAGGTGACAGTGGAGTATAGCGATGACAATATCCCACAGCGAATTGACACTATCGTTGTTTCAACACAGCACGACGACTTTATCAAGCCTGCTGACGACTCACGTGAGGCACAGTTGAAGGCTGATAAAGAGATGGTAGAGCAGATTCATAAGGATGTACTTGAGATTCTGATGCCACGTGTAAAGGCACAGATAACATCGGAGAAAGTACTTGCCTTGTTCAACGACAATATCAAGTATCTTGTCAATCCAACGGGTAAGTTTGTGATTGGTGGTCCTCATGGTGATACCGGTTTGACTGGTCGTAAGATTATCGTTGATACTTACGGTGGTAAAGGCGGTCATGGTGGTGGTGCCTTCTCTGGTAAGGACTCAAGTAAGGTAGATCGTTCTGCAGCCTATGCTACACGCTATATCGCAAGAATATGGTGGCAGCTGGTGTGAGTGATGAGATTCTCGTACAGTTGGCTTATGCTATTGGTGTTGCTGAGCCTGTTAGTGTTTATGTGAATACCTATGGTCGTTCACATGTGAAGGCTACTGATGGTGAGATAGCTGAGATGGTGAAGAAACTGTTTGATCTTCGTCCAAAGGCTATTGAGAAGACACTGAAACTCCGTCAGCCAATGTATCTGGAGACTGCTGCTTATGGTCATATGGGGCGTCAGAATGAGGTTGTTAAAAAGACCTTCGAAAGCCGTTATCATGAGAAAAAGACAGTTGATGTTGAACTTTTCACTTGGGAAAAGCTCGATCGAGTAGAGGACATAAAAAAGACATTCGGACTCTAATAGATAATGCCGACAACTGATTCCATTGTTCGCCCTTCTCTATTGCTAAAGTCAACATTGGCAGCAGGGAAGAAGGCGAATGTCGATTCTGAGGGTAAGGCGGGTCAGAAAACTGACTCGTCTATCTTGTTACGCCCTAAAAAACAGAAGAAGTTTCAGCTGACGGACTTCAAATTTGCAGAAGAAGGCTACTTTAAAGGGAATAAGTTTTTTTCAAGTTAGAACGAGGAAACAATCATGCTGATGGAGTTTCAGGGCGTTCTTGCTCCTTATGCTGTAAGCAATGATAATGTTATTGCAGCAATGCTCTTAGGTTGTTTTGTGATGGCGATGGTGGCGTTTTCTCTATCGAGAAATTTCATAGAACGACAGATAAAGAGTTTCTTTCGTGTAAGTCGTAGTAAGGAGTTGGCTATTGAAACGAATGAAGAGATGCGCTTTCAGACTATCTTGATAGCACAAACCTCTTTGTTAGGAAGTATTCTCTATTATTTATTTGCGCGAGATTTGGGGGGCGGTAGGCTTTCGAATGATACACAACTTGGAGCGATAGGATGCTTTTTTGGTGTGTTTGTCGTTTATTTCCTATTCAAGTATCTGGTCTATGGATTCGTAAACTGGGTGTTCTTTGATAGGAAAAATAATGGACAATGGAGGCGAACACAGGTGTTTCTTTCCTCTTTGGAAGGAGTCTTGTTGTTCCCGATAGTACTCTTGCTGGTTTACTTCTCTTTGTCACTCCATACAGCATTGATTTATACACTAATTGTTATGTTATGCGTCAAAAATGCTTGCTTTTTATAAGAGTTACAGTATCTTTTTTAAGAGAATGGGTGCCAGTCTGCAAATAATTTTGTACTTTTGTGCGCTCGAATTGATGCCGTTGATGGTATTGTGGGGCGTTTTGTTCATTACAGATAACTATTTGATAATAAACTTTTAGGACACGATGATAAAAAAGATCTTGGTTTCACAGCCAAAGCCGTCAAGCGAAAAGTCGCCATATTACGACATAGCGGAAGACTTGGGAGTGGAACTGGTTTTCAGACCATTTTTTAAAGTGGAAGGACTCTCAGCGAAAGAGTTCCGTCAGCAGAAGATAAACCTGTTGGATTATACCGCTGTGGTATTTACTTCTCGTCATGCTGTAGACAATTATTTTAAGCTCGCTAAGGAAATGCGTGTCACTATCCCAGAGGATATGAAGTATTTCTGTGTGATTGAAACGATTGCTCTTTATATCCAGAAGTATGTTCAGTACCGCAAACGTAAGGTGTTCTTTGGTAATACTGGAAAGATAGATAGTCTTATCCCTACAATGACTAAGCATAAGACTGAGAAAGTACCTTGTTCCGCAGAGTTCTGTACATACGGAGGCTCTGAGCGAGTTGTTGGATGCAAATAAGCTCAAGCACAAGGAATGTGTGATGTATCGTACGGTGAGCAATGGCTTAACAGAGGAAGAAGTTAAGAACTTTGATTATGATATGCTTGTCTTCTTTAGCCCAACAGGAGTAAAGGCTCTGAAAGAGAATATCCCTAACTTTGAGCAGGGAGACATCAAGATAGCTGCCTTTGGTCCTGCTACAGCGAAGGAAGTAGAGGCACAGGGGTCTGAGACTTGACCTTCAAGCACCTTCTAAGGAGTATCCTTCTATGACTGGTGCGTTGCGTGCTTTCTTGGAAAAAGAGAAGGAGAATAAATAATATAACGGCTTCTGCCTCATCTGAAAGGATGGGGAAGGAGCCGACATCAGTACCGGACATACGGTAAATAAAGGCTGATAAGGAATGGAAAAGCATGAAGAAAGACTAAGAAAAGGAGAACGTCTATGTAGCAAGAAGCTCATAGATACGCTCTTTGGAACTGGTGGAAGTCATGCGATGACAGCATTCCCTTTGAAGGCTGTTTACAGACTAATTGATCTGTAAGTCGGAGACTTCAGCACCAGAAGAAAACGGTCATGGAGTCGAATGTACAGGTGTTGGTCAGTGTTCCGAAGAAGCATTTCAAACGTGCCGTAAAGCGCAATAGGGTTAAACGGCAGGTGCGTGAGGCTTATCGTAAGCACAAGCGTTTTGTCACGCTCCGTGTGAACGAGCAAACAGATAAGCAGTTGTTGATAGCTTTTATATGGCTTTCAAACGAATTGATAGATTCTGTTACAATTGAACAGCGGGTCTGTAACCTGCTTCAAAAGAATAGGAGAACGGATATGATGGATGAGAAGGAGAAAAGCGAGAGTATGCCACGTGAGCAGCAGTCTCATAATGTTTTTTTGCTAAGCTATGGCGTCTTTTTCACACGTGTTTTTATCATGGCTGTTGCTACTTCCGATACTCTTTTATCGCCAGTTCATATCTCCTTTTACGCCACCTTCTTGTCGCTTCACTCCTACTTGTTCGGAGTATGGTAGACAAAGCTATCCTAAAAGCATGGACCTTTTAAGGGTTTGGCACTCACAATTTGGCGTATATTAAGATGTAATCCGTGGGGTGGTAGTGGTTATGACCCAGTACCCTAACGATGCTCACAATAGAATATTAATACAGAGTTGAGGCTTATGAAGATAGGGCAGAACGCTTTTAAAGTCTTCTATCCCTTGACTCCTTAAAGTATAAAGATATAGATGAAGAACTTTGTAGAAGAACTCCGTTGGCGTGGTATGCTGGCTCAAATGATGCCAGGTACTGAGGAAATGCTTCAGAAAGAGATGGTTTCAGCTTACTTGGGTACTGACCCAACAGCTGACTCATTGCACATCGGACACCTTTGTGGTATCATGATGTTGCGTCATTTGCAGCGTTGTGGACACAAGCCTTACCTCCTCGTTGGTGGTGCTACAGGTATGATTGGCGACCCTTCTGGTAAGAGTCAGGAGCGCAACCTCCTTGATACAGAAACACTTTACCATAACCAAGAGGCTATCAAGAAGCAGGTAAGTAAGTTCCTTGACTTCGATGGTAACGAGCCAAACAAGGCTGAGATGGTTAATAACTATGACTGGATGAAGGACTTCACCTTCCTTGACTTCGCTCGATTGGTTGGTAAGCACATCACTGTCAACTATATGATGGCTAAGGATAGTGTGAAGAAGCGCTTGAGTGGCGAGAGTCGCGATGGACTTAGCTTTACTGAGTTCACCTATCAGCTTCTGCAGGGTTACGATTTCCTCTATCTTTTTGAGAAGTTTGGTGTTAAGTTGCAGTTGGGCGGTAATGACCAGTGGGGTAATATGACTACTGGTACAGAACTTATCCGTCGTACTTAGGTAACGAAACTGAGACATATTGCCTTACTTGTCCACTGATAACAAAGGCGGATGGTAAGAAGTTTGGTAAGACCGAAAGCGGTAATATATGGCTCGATCGCAACCGTACAACACCATATGCCTTCTATCAGTTCTGGTTGAATGTTAGTGATGATGATGCCGAGAAGTATATCAAGATCTTTACTTCTTTGGAGAAGGATGTTATCGATAATCTTATTGAAGAGCATCGTCAAGACCCAGGTCGTCGTACACTTCAGTACCGTCTTGCAGAGGAAGTTACCCGTATGGTTCATTCTCAGGAAGACCTTGATATGGCGATAGCAGCCTCTAACATCCTCTTTGGTAAGAGTACAAAGGAGAACTTGTTGCAGTTAGACGAGCAGACCTTTACTGATGTCTTCAAGGATGTACCACATTATGAGGTATCAAAGGATGTACTTGGTCAGCCTGCAGTTGATGTCTTCAATCAGGAAGGTATGCAGATATTTCCAAGTAAGAGTGAGATGCGTAAGCTCGTTAAGGGCGGTGGCGTAGCGCTCAACAAGGAAAAACTCGCAGCTTTTGACCAGCCTGTAACAGCCGAGGACCTTATCGATGGTAAGTATCTCCTCGTACAGAAGGGTAAGAAGAACTACTCTTTGATTATTGTAAAATAAGTATCTACGAACTATAATACATAACTATGAAAAGCCTTACTACGCTCATTGTGGCGTTGCAAGGCTTTTTAATTAACCACTCCCATAGCTCCTTTTAGGATATTCATGGGCCTAAAAAGATTAATTATGAAGAAAATCTTCTTTCTCTTACAACTGGTAATGCTTGTTGTCTTGCCTCTTGTAGTAGTGAAGACCCAGACCCAATACCTCAACCAGGTGCCGAGGTAGAGAATACTATCTTTGTTTATATGCCATGGTCGGGTGTTAGTGATACCGATTCTGGGCTTTATAGCTATTTCCTCACCAATATACAAGACATAAAGAGTGCGATTGTTAACCAAGGTGGACTTGGCAACAAGCGACTTATGATATTTATCTCTACGAAGGTGAATAAGGGTGCTTTGATTAATGTTCAGTATAAGAATGGGCGCTGTGTAGACGATACCGTTGCTATCTACAACAATAAATTAGCTGGCTTAAAGCTGAATTCTGCAGAGTGGATAACAACCCTGTTGAAGCGAGTTAAACAAGAAGCACCAGCTAAGCATTACTCAATGATAGTCGGTTGCCATGGTATGGGATGGATACCTGCCAAGCCAAGTACACGCATTAATCGTTCTGTAGCTTCACCTTTCGGACTTAATAAAAATGCTGGTAAGGCTGGACCTCCAACGCGTTGGTTGGGTGGTGATGCTTATCAGACGAATATTTCAGAATTCGACAAGGGTATAGAAGACTCTGGTATTGGTAAGTTCCAATACATCCTCTTTGACGATTGTAATATGACAGGTATCGAAGTTGCCTACGAACTCCGTAATGCAACGCACCATATCATTGGTAGTCCAACGGAGATTATGGCTTACGGAATGCCTTATAAACTCTTGTGGAATGAACTTTCAAAGGTGAATCCAGACTATCACAGTATCTGTACTAACTTCATCAACTTCTATAGCAACTACACGTATAACGGTTCTCCTTATCCTTATGGTACCATCAGTGTAATCGATTGTTCGCAGGTTGAGGGCATGGTGAACATCATGAAGGAGATAAACGCATCAAGTTCTCTCTCAACTGTCGTGGAGAGTGACATTCAGAGTATGGATGGTTACGTCCTTCAATATTCTATGATATGGGCGATTACGTGCGTAAACTTGCGCAGAACGAGCCACAGCTGTTGGCAAAATTCAATCAACAACTCAATCAACTTGTACCAGAAAAAGGACATACAGATGACTATTATACAGCTACTTTCGGACTGAGTGGTATCAGTGTAATACCTATCCAGACTTATTCTGGTATAACAATTTCTGACCCATCAACCAACTCGAAAGTGACAAGTTCTCTTAGTCGAACCGTTATTATCAGGCTACGCTATTAAGATATAAAAATAGCATCTATAGGAATACTAAGCAGTTCCTATAGATGCTATTTTCTTAGATATAAAGCACAGACGCATCGAATGAACGAATGTCTTTCACGCAGGTGTACATCATCAGCTCTGAAAGTTGTTCGTTCATTTTTGTACCTTCTCCTCAACTCCTTCTGCTCCTTGTTGCAGCAATGGCTGAGGATTCCTCTGCCCACAGCTACCGCATCAGCACCTAATGCAAGTGCTTTATAAGCATCGTAGCCTGTATCAATGCCACAGTCAACGAATATTGCGATGCTACTTCCCTCCAATGCTGCCTTAATCTTAGGGCAGAACCATCACGGGAGCAACACCGAAAGGAATACGTCCGTGGTGATGAGAGACTAAAATAGCAGCACAGCCTCCTTACACTTTCAAAGCATCCTGCACAGAGAGTACGCCCTTAGCAACGAATGGTACGTTACCAGCAGCCTTCACGTATTCTTTTGAGGTCGGAAAGCGTGACAGGACCGAGAGGAATACCGTCTACAACATCATATCTTTCCGTCTGTTCCTGGGACGTGGTCAATGTCTACACCGACAGCTATTGCACCGTGTTTGATAGCAAACTGAATCTCATCTAAAAATAATATTATGGTCAGCAAACGGCTTAATGATTCTCACTGTTCTTGCTCCTTCGGCTGCGATTTCAGCATATTCCTCGTTAGGGTTCCATACCCACCCAGTTCACTGTATTCAGCTTCTTGCAGCACGTGCATACTCTAACATCGGTTTCTTGCCGTCTTTCAACACCTTATTTAGATGCGAGAAAGGCAGGCATCATAATCGGTGAATCGAACTCTTCACCGAAGATAACATGCTTTTCAATGTTGGCTCGACGGGCATCAATAACACGCATCTCAACATGGATAGAATCCAAGTAGTTGCGGTTAAATACATTTGCATCATCTGCTTTGCCACTTGTTACGGGTATCATTCCGCTGGTCCTGGCCATGGACTCTTTTTACGTTATCGTTCATGTTCTTTCTTAACTCCTTTGTATTATACTATTGTCTTTAACTCCCTTTCACTCCTTAACTCCTAAGTCCTTATAATTTATATCAATAACAATGTAATCAACGTATATACAATCATCGCTACCACGATGAAGATGGAGATGAAAGCCGACATAAAAGCTTTCGTCATCCTCATCTTTGCATAGGCTTTCTATCTGTAGCGGTACGGGGAAAATCCCTGTTGGACAAGCAAAGTAAAGTAGTACGCCAATGAGGAATATCTTCACTGCCATCAATTCTGGGAACAATGGAAGAAGGCTCCTACGATAGCCCCACACAGACAAGGCGCACCACTGTCAATGCCAAAAGTGGCTTGAGCTGTGCTGCGTGCAGGTGGAAACCATAGCCGAGGGTGAAGAGGATAATGCTCGCAATAGGTGTCATTGCCATGTTCATCGTACCGTCATAGATTCTGTGAAGTTCGTTCTCCATCAGCCATTGGTACAAAGCCCGACATATTGACGAGAATACCCACGATAACAGCAACGATGAATGGTGCTGTAATAATTCGTTTCGCCATAGGGAAGGAAAGCCACATCCTTTGATGTCTGGCGCGTGACGAGTGCTGGCACAAGTCCAAAGTTGATGAGGATACCAGCAACGTCAAAAGTGATGATATTCACAGCGTGTTCTGCTCCTACCAATGCGATATAAAGGGCAGAGGCAACGCTGCCTCCCTCACATGTCATCAGTAGGAAAGGGTGCCAATCGGGCATAACGACCGCTGATGGGCTTTTGCTATGCTCTTACCTATCAGGTAGACAAGAATCCAAGCGGCATCCAAAAAGAGAATCTCATAAATGAAATTCGTCGATAACTCTGCTTTTACAAGCACGTGAAAGACGAGCAGGGGAAAAGAATATTAAATACCAATGACTTCGCTCTTCGTTCTGTCCTGCTGTTGTCCAACCTCTTCTGTGACTCAACCAACTGAGGAACATCATAAAGAAGACAGGAAAAGAGAATTTCTATAGCTTTCATTTATTTGCTGAATTTATCTAATTTGTATTTGTTACAAAAGTACAAATATAGACAAAAAGCATGATATGAGCAAATGGATAGGGGAATATAAATAAGGGAGAGCCTCACCCCAACCCCTCACCAAAGAGAGAAGCTCACTTTCCGACCCTCTCCGAAAGGAGAGGGGAGTGATTACCGAAAAAGTATCGTAATTGAGGTTGGTATGAGTTGTTTCTATTCATTCGTAAAGTAAGGTATTCAACTTTTTCTGCTGTATTGAACTATACGACTGTCGGAGGTCTCGCTCTTATAGACAATATATATCGGCAAGCTCCTTTAGTCCGCGCCCACGAGTGTCGGCACTGGGTAATAGCGTATTAGGTCTCTGCTGAACTGATCCAATAAGCGCATTGATGTCCTCAAGGCATTCTCCACCACAAAGGTAGCTGAAGAAGAGCCGAAAATATCATGGCTGAATGCTTTGCCACTACGTCCACGTTTGCCCAATACAGTTCGGTAAGTTTTCTCAAAAGCCCAACTTTGAGACGTCCATAATGTGATAAATCCCACCGAAAAGAAGTGATATTCTCGTTTTTAATTGCTACCTTTGTCATGTCAGTTTTTGCTTACTTGTTATGTTTGCAGCACCAAGATGAGGTGAAATTTCTGACATATCCAAAGTGTTTTGAGAACTTTATTTCTCAGACACTTGGAGTTCTTCCAAGAATTTATGCTACGGAATTAAAGGCTTTATAAAAGTAATATGCGGTTTAGCGTGTTGTAACCGTAAAGACCTTTGTTTCATGAGGTTGTAAGGTTCTTGCCACGCTTTACGTTGACGTGTTGTCTTATGCTCCCATACGTCTCTGAAATTATATTCCTTCGCATTGCCGAGGATAGAAAGTAGCAACTGAACACGCTGAGGAGTATCAGAAGGATTCATGATGGCAATAGCTTGACGGTTATCGCTTAGGTTTCTGAGGTAGACACGGCATGCACTAGGGAAGTCAACTCTGTGAGCAGCCTCGCCAAGCGCATCTTGATTGATAGCAATAATCTCCTTATTGAGGAGTATGCGACGTGTTTCAGCGTTCTCGTTCAAGATGTCGTGGCACTGCCAATGGTGGAAAGCGAACATACACCACATTGACATCTGTGTCTGATATTCTGTATAAGGTACAGCCTCACCACCTAAATCGCTTGATGGTCCACTCCCTTTCCGTCAAGTCCAACGACGAGCATATCCATGTCGAGCCAGTGACCTGGTCCTGCGTATTTATAAAGTGGTTCGGTAATGTTGATGATATCAATGATACCCATACCTCCCTGCTTCACGATGTCTTTCCACATATCACGTACGTCATAGCTCACACGCCAGAGTGAACCGCCAGCCTGACGGGCCCACAACTCAGGGTTCTAGCTGTCCCATTCGCAGACACCAGCGCAATCTTACGACCTGAATTCTGCAATGCATCAGCCATCTTCTTATAGCGTTCGTGGGCAATAGCACTGTCAGAAGGTGCGTGGCAGTAGTCGTATTTTCAGATAGTCAATTCCCCATTCAGTAAAGGTCTTGGCATCTTGTTCCTCAAAACCGTAACTGGCAGTGTAGCCAGCACAAGTGAGTTGGGCAACATCAGAGTAGATACCGAGCAGCAAACCCTTTGAGTGAACATAGTCTGCGAGTGCCTTTATTCCGCTTGGGACCTTCTTAGGGTCAGGGATAATGTTATTACGTTTGTCGCGCCCTCCCTGCCATGCGTCATCGATGAAGATGTATTTATATCCAGCTTCAGCACATGTCATCAGCCGCCATCTTGTCAGCAATTTGTCGGATAAGCTGTTCGTTGATGTCCTCCTTATATATTTGATTCCGGGTCATAAAACCCGATGAGGTCAGTGCTAAGAGTCACGATTGGTAGCAGTCGACTGCAAGTGAAGCCAACAGAAAGGCATGCAATAAACAAAAGTGATTTGCGAAGTTTAGATAGTTGCTCAATCATTATAATTATAATTTAGGAATTAGCTGATACTATCCGCAGAATCATAAAGAATCCGCGGATTTTTCTGTGTTTATCCCAGGCGGATTCAACCTACCACTGACAGAACCAAAACAGCAAGTGCTACCATTACACCATACAGGACAATCGTGGATTGTAAAGGTAATGTTTTTAGTTTTAATGCCCAAAATTTACTGTAACTTTCCGCATCTATAGGTCTTGTACAGTAAATATTTGCTGATTATACCTGTTTTACTGTATATTTCTTGCACTCCGTTTGGCATTGATAGATAAAATATTATCTTTGCAACATACAACGATCTGAAACATTCTATCACTTTTTATGATACAAGCCCATGAAACCTATATCGTCAGTTATCGTATTTTTGTTACTCGTTTGCTCGGCAGTATGGGCTGGCTTTGACAGCTATCACTGTGCTGAAACGGCTATTGTACAGGATATGAATCAGGCTTTGTCGAAGACACTCGCTGGGAAACGTGAGGCGTGGATTACGCCCGATACCATACAAAGTTATCGGCAAAATTTACAGATAGCCGACCTTAGACGCCGTTCGTTTGTGTCATATGCGTTGGGTGAAGATGGTCATTCGCTGTGCAGTAGACAGATGAGGTGGCAGTCAGGTGGCCATTCGCTTTTATTCCAAAGTTATGCTGATTGTTCCTTCGCTACGGTGTGGGATTGTCGATCAGTCTACCCTTTGCTTCCTGTTATGTATGGTTTGATGACTGCGTCTATCGTGTATTTTCGTCGTCATCGTGCAGGCAGATTGGTGCTGGGTAGAATGGTATATGCCGCTTCTGACCATAGTTTTCGTGACTGGCATGGGGAGAAAATAGCCTTTACTCCGATGCAACAGCAGCTCATGGAGCTGTTTATCAATGCAACTGATAGAAAGTTGTCGAAGGCAGTTATCTGTGAAACGCTTTGGCCTAAGAAACCCGATGCAAGCGAAACTCTCTACACACTTATCCGTCGTTTGAAGCCTATTGTCAGTGAGCGTTGCGGATTAGAGATTGTGGCTGATAAATTGATGACGATTGAATAATATAAACTTCTTTTTCTATCCTGCTAATATTCCCTCAAGAGGAAAGCCTATATACGGGGAAGCGTGAGAATTCCATCTTTTTCTCTATATTATAATCCCCCTAACTTTATAGCTTGATATACGTGGTACTGTCAGGATGCTGTGAAAATCGTCTTAGTACTCTTTGTGTTTTCCAGTAGATGCTTTACTTCAACGAGAACACATTCACTATGATAACGTATGTAACAAAATCCATTTCTGAGCCAGAGTCTTTGCGATAGTAGTATAGTTTCCGTCCCATCTTTATGAAGATATCAGCATGAGATTTTTCAAAATGGCTCCTTTATATCCGTAGAGTCTACCTTGCAGAATATCAAATTGTCTTTCCTCTTCGAGCATAGAAACAAAAAGAGACCTGTATCTCACTATAAACCTTAAGCTATCTTCTATGGCATTACCCTCATGGAAGTTCTGTATGTTTAGATTTCTACATCTGATAATACAACATCCTCCAAACCATTGTATGCCTGTGATATATTCTCAGCCCTTGCACCTTTCTTTATGACAGAAAACTGAAAACTTCTTGTTCTCTTTACTTGAAGTTGTCGAGGAATGGAGTCAATGCAGCCTGAGTCTAACTTTATCTTCATTGCAGCATATTTTACCATATCTTCCTTATAGCCAGTTATAATACTGTTGTTCCTCTCATACATCGCTCATGTTATGGTCATAATGAATCGATTAACAACTTCTGGCATTCCACCAACAATAGTATATTCTAATATTAGCTGGCGCATTCTTTTGGTGTATAGCAGGAGGAATAGGGATGCTTTCTTGTAGACTTTTGTCAATAGTTCTATAATTTCTTGATTGATTCCATTTGCCCACAGAAACTCTTCAAAGTCTAATGGAACATCTCTATATGTTGTTCGTAACCAACAAGGGATGAGAGTTATAATCAGTTTCATCCCCTTTATAGCCACATACTCAAGTAGTGAGCCTGTTGCAATGGCATCATAGCGTCCATCTATTTTGAAAAATTTGAGGGCTGCTACGTGCTGGAGAGCATTCTTGTATTTCGTCAAGGATAATGCAAGTCTGTCCAGAGACGAATCGACTATTGGGTAGCAAAAGCGGTTGGGTTCATAACGATTGAATCAATTTGTTTTGAACCTTCAGATGCAAGTTATAGTCAGGATGTTCAAAAAGTTTAGATGATACGACATGAGTATAGTATTCTTTGCAAAAGGCATTCACGGAGAATGTCTTTCCACATTGTCTACACTCCTTTTATGATAAGTGGTTTTATGGTTCTGGTGTATTTTTCCACTTAATCAAAGTTCTTTCTATCTTTCTTTTGTAGCATATTCTCTTTTGTTTGTGATAGATGGCTTTATTCTAAGCAAGTTTATTGATGTTTTTATTCCAGTTTGGTTTTATATATAATAAATCTATAAAGTACTCACTTTTTGAACGACCTTTTTATTGGGTTTTTACACTTTTCAAAACGACTTTTGTAAGTAATATTCATTTTACTAGACTTGCTGTAAATATAAAATGATTCTTTTGAAAAAATACAATATCTTCTCTAATTTAATACTACATTTATATGCGTATAAAGAGCTTAATGAACTTTCTCGAATTATGAAGTTTATCCTTAAAGAATATGGTTATTTAGAGGTTCAAAAGCTATTGTCAGGTAATTGTCAGTGATTATTTTTGCCCTAATAGTAGGTGGATTCTATCTTTGTAGCAAAAAACAAAGACTATGGAAAAAGGTTTATGGATGCTGTTGTTATGCTTTCTTGCACTTCCTGTTGGTGCCCAGAATGAGAAAAGGAAACAGTGAGACGGCAAAGAGTGTAGAGATGAAAGAGGTGACAGTTGAGGCTGCACAGGGTCGAAAAAGCTATAGATGGGCTGCTGATTGTACCAGTCGATGCACAACGAGAAGCAGCAACGGACGGTTATAGTCTTAGCTGACTGTCTCTTCCACGCATCCAGAGTAGACGAGGTGATGCGTCACCATTGTGCCTTGACGAATAATGGAAGTGTTCAACTTAGGCTGAATGGAAGCTTGGCAAGTAAAGAAGACCTACTTTCACTGGACCCTAAACTTGTAGAAAACATCGATTTCATCGATAATCCGGGAGTCAGATATGGTGACGGAATAGGCTCATGTTATTGACATCGGACGAAGCGTAACACCACTGGTTACGTGCTTGGGGCTGACTATCGAATGCTGTCACAACGTTGAATGGTGACAATACGGTCTATGCAAAAGCTCAATCATAAGAATTCAGAACTGGCTTTAACCTTCAATTCTTCTATAGAAGACCATCGTGGTTTTCAGTCTTCAGAATCGGCTGACTATACCTTGAACAACGGTAGTCATTATCTTGTTTCACGTAATCAGACCGCTGGTAGAAGTCGTCGTTTTTGGTAATCAGTTGAGATAAAGTACAGTCTTTGCAGACTCGCTACGTATGTTTTCCAAAGCGAATCTGTCAGTGGGAGGAGCAATACGCCTGGTAATTATGCTGATTTTGTGTATCGGGATGGAACGATAGAAAAGTCTTTTCGGACGATTGATGTGGCAAGTAGTTTCGCCCCTACACTTGACCTTTACTTCTTTCATCAACTTGGTAAACATCAGAGTATTACAGCTAACGTTGCTGGTTCAGTATTTATACGGACAAGCAAGGATATAAATGGAGAAGAAGAGATTATGCCCTGTGAGGGTAAATGGGCGTACTTGGTCGCTGGAGGTGAAGCTATTTATGAGAATAAACTCAAGCCTTTCACCCTTTCTGCAGGTTTGGAACTCTCGGTGTCGTTTTGAATAATGAATATACTGGCGATGTATCTGCTCTTAACAAGATGCGGAGAGGAGAACTTTATCTATTCTCTGAGGTGAAAGGACGGTGGAAACGAATAGGCTATTCGGCAGGTATTGGGGTTGCTAATAAGACCTATTCGCAGGAAAACTATAGCTTTGACTACTGGACTTTCCGTCCAAAACTCTACGTTGAATTATGAGAGTTTTGGCAGGTTAAATGCACGTTATACCTTTGAAACCTATCGTCGTGTGTCTTCATACGCTATGGTGAGCGATGCAGAATCAGTTTCATAGCCGTGAATGGAAGGTTGGAAATCCTAATTTGCAACCTTCAAGAGTCGATAAGAATATTATAGATATAAGTTATAATGGTGGACGTGTGAGCTGTGGGATGAATATGGAGTATCGACGTGACCTTGGGAGCAATATGAGTGTGTATGAACGTACGGCAACAGATGAGTTTCTTTATTCACAACAGAACATTGGTAATATCATGATGTTTGTTGTACAGAACTATCTTAAGTATGATGTTGTACTCAGAGCGTTTGTCTGTAACACTTTCGGAGGTATCAATCGCTTTTTAATATCAGCAGTCTGTACCGCCGTCATCATCTTCACAAGTTACAACTATGGTGGTAATGTTCAGGCTTATCTTGGACGCTGGACACTCACGGGATATGCCGATAATGGTTGGAAATTTGTTGAAGGAGAGCATGAGGGATGTAATGGTCCAGCAATCTATTTGGGCGTTAGTTACAGGTGGAAGCGTGTAATCTGTCGCTCTTTATGCAGCATCCTTTCCAACAGCATCCTGCTATACAGCGTGGTAAAGTGCTGAATGAAAACCTCCATAAAGAGTATATTTATCGCAGCAGAGACTTGGGAAATATGATAACTCTTAGGTTTAGTTGGAAGTTGTCAAAGGGTAAAAGCTATAAAGAAATAGACAAGAAAGTGCAGCATGAAGGGAATAAACAGACGAGTATTTTATAGTGGATAGCTGTAGGGGTGCACCCTTAAGTTATTGAAAATACAATCTAACTCGTTATTGGAAAAGGTCTTTCTATTCTATTATCATGTTTCTGACATGGAGGACCTTTTTCCTTTTTAACTCTTCAAAGAGTGAGATGAGCTTTGAAAAATCGTTACATAAATTCGGATAAAACATCTATAAATTCGGATAAAAACACGTGTAAAAAGCAGGTTTGTAACCATCAGGAAATCAGTTGGTTATAAAATAGTGTGAGAAAAGGTGCTTAATTGGACTTCAAGGGGCGTTAGTAAGGGTCTTAAAGGGCGTCTTTTGCAAGTCAATTAGGCGTCTTTTAGAAGCCAAAAGAGCATGTATTGGTTTTTGAGTTGTGTGAAAATAGTTTACAAAATTCAAAGGTATAGGGATGGATGTTTTATGAGAAGATGAATAGACATAGTCTCAATTTGCATTTTATCCTATAGTTTATGTCCGCTTGTAAGGCTATCTAAAATTGGGATAATTATACCATACAGAGTAGATAAGTCTTTATCTATTTCAATCTATGCTATATACGGAAGGGCTGAGCTATGATGATCTCTTTGAGCACTTTCATAAAACAAGAAAGGCAAGCCTATAAAACAAAAATGACCAAAGGCTTGCCTTAATATAATATGTAATATCTTTACACTATTATGTGTTACTGCGTCTGCTAACTCAGCACCAGCCTTGAACTTAGCATTCTTCAGCAATCTTAATCTTCTCCTTTTGATGTGGGTTAATACCCTCGTGAGCTGGGCGCTCAGTTGTGAGAAAGTACCAAAACCTACAGGCTGTGCCTTATCGCAGCAGCAAGTGCTTCCATTAGCTTCTGTAGTAGCATCCAAAGCTTTCTTAGCAGCCTTACTAATCTCAGCGTTAGCTGCAATCTTCTCGATCAATTCTGTTTTTGTTCATAATTTTGATTTATTTATTGATTAATTTTTATGAGTGATATACAAGATTATGTTGCAAATATAGTTGTTTCCTTTTATAAAACAAATAAAATCATGGGAAAAGTGTAGAATTTTATAAAAAGTCGTTATCTCGCTTATTTTCTGCTTAATACCGAGAGTTTTCGTAATTTTGCATTGTTTAAATGATATATTGTAAAGAATAAGACATTACGTAAAATGCGAAATATACCTATTGTAACAAAGAATCTTCTAATTATCAATATTCTGGTTTTATAGCCACATATGTTGTAAGAGGATTGAATATTGATTTGAATGATATTCTTGGTTTACATTTCTTTTTAGCTTCTGACTTCCGTATCTGTAGTTCTTCACTTATATGTTCATGCATGGTGGGTTTACCCATATCCTAATGAAACTATGTTTATGCTGTGGATGTTTGGTATGGTTGTTGAGAATGTATAGGGTCCAAAAGTTCCTTTTATGTACATTGTCTGTGGTGTTGGAGCTGGACTTTGTCAAGAGTTGGCACAATATGGTACGTATCTCGTAGAGGATTGGCTCATTTTGATTCCGTGAGAATCGGTATCTACAGTTCTTCCATGAATGTTTATCTGAATATGATGAACACTGTTGGTGCCTCTGGAGCTATCTATGGCGTGCTACTTGCTTTCAGATGCTCTTCCCAGAAGAGCGTATGTTCATCATTCTATCCCTATTCCTATAAGGCTAAGTGGATTGTCATGGGTTCAATCGTTGTAGGGTTGTTCTCTGCGATAGGCACAAGCAATGATGGAGTGGCGCATTTTGGCACACTTAGGTGGTATGCTCTTTGGTTTTATTCTTATCCGTTATTGGAAGAAACATCCGTATTCAGGCTATGGTGACTTCGGTATGAACAGAGGGCATCAGTTCTTTGATCGTATGAAGAATTCATGGGAACAACGTGGAGGGCGTGATACTCGTAATGCAACGAATGGCAACGGTGAGTCTTGGTCGAACACTTCTCAGAGCAATAATGCTAATAATAGAAGTGATTGGGATTACAATGCCCACAAGAAACAACAGCAAGAAGAAGTTGACCGCATCCTTGATAAGATTCGTAAGAGTGGTTACGATAGTCTGACAAAAGACGAGAAACAAAAGCTCTTTGATAGTAGTAAAAGTTAAGTCGCTGGTCGATTGACAAAGAAATGAGTTGTTGGTTATAACAAAATGTTCTTAATCAGCAACTTGTTAAAATATGAGTGGATAGGAACTGTTAAAAACTTCAAGTCAATCTGCTTGTTATATAACCACTTGGTAACTATTTGTTTTATTCGTAAAGCTTAAAAAATACAGGGGTAGGGACCACTGAATGTTTCGAATTAAGATGTTTAGCAAATTTAAGAAGCTTACATATAGAATGTTGTTGGCAAGCAATATCATAGTGATTCTGTTGATGTTGTTTGTCGGAAATATAGGTAGGTTTAATCCTGTTGATTATCCCTTGTTGGCTAATTTAGGACTGGGCTTTCCGATACTCCTTGTGTTTAATCTTGTATTCCTTGTTGTCTGGTGTTTTCTCCGATTACGTACTATTTGGTTGCCATTGTTAGGTTTCCTACTTTGTTATGGTCCTATCCGTACGTATTCACCATTCAATATTCCTGAAGATAAGCCACATGGCTCTATAAAAAGTACTGTCGTATAACGTCTTTATGTTTCTCTTCATGGAGCGAGCCAGATGCAAAGAAGAATCCGATTGTTGATTATATCGTTAAGAGTAAGGCAGATATTGTCTGTTTGCAAGAGGCACAAGCGACATTAGATGACAAAGATCATATCTACTCAACACTGAAGAAACACTACCCATATTTCAAGTTGATGATTAAAAAAAGCACCGGTGCTGATTACATGGTATTGCTGAGTAAGTATCCAGTCCTTTTGGCAAGATACTATCCCATATGGCTCAAGTAGTAATCAGAGTGTGGCTTATATGCTTGATATTAAAAGGGACTAACACACTCGTTGTGAATAATCATTTCGAGAGTAATGGACTGAGTTCTGGCGACAAAGAAGGGTTTAAGACACTCGTAAAAGGCGAACTGAAGACTGGCGAAGCGAAAAGACAATCAGTCCATTTAATCACTAAGTTAGGCGACGTTTCGGCACGTAGAGCACCGCAAGCGGAGGCTGTTGCGCGTTATGTCAAGAAATATCTTGATAAGAAGGTGCCTGTTATTCTTTGCGAGACTTCAATGACAACCCATTGAGTTATACCCATCGAACCATCGCAAAAGAACTGAATGACTGCTTTGTTGAGAGTGGAAACGGACCCGGAATAAGCTATCATAAAAGTGGGATGTACTTCCGTATTGACCATATCTTTTGTTCCGACGATTTCGAGTCGTATGGGGCAAAAGGTCGACAATAGTGTGACTACTTCCGACCATTATCCCTATCTATTGTTGGCTTAAATACCGCCCAAAACCTTAAAAAAACACACATTTATAAGGTATAAATTTCCCAAAAGTGTGAAAAAATTTGCTTATCTTTGCACGTCTATCAAGTGTAGCGAAACAATAATTAAAAACAATCAAATAAAATGCAAAACAAAGGATTAGTAATTTGCGTAGCCATTCTCTTGACGCTCGTAAGTATCTTCTACCTGTCATTTTTCAGTAGCGACAAGCTACTATGATGGTCAGAGCAACAGATTAAGGACCCTATTGCGCAACAGGATTATAAGGATTCTGTAAAAGTATTTGGGGCTCTACTCTTACCAGAAATGCCTGAAACACAGATCGGTCTTGGTCTTGACTTGAAGGGCGGTATGAACGTTGTACTCGAGATTTCAGTACCTGATGTTGTTGATTTCTTGGCGATCACAAGCAGGATGCTGCTTATCAGAAGGCTTTTGGAAACAGCAAAAGCAGGAAGAGATGCAGTCCAAAGGACTTTATCTCTCTCTTTGTAGATGCTTTCCACAAGGATGCTCCGGGTCATAAGCTTGCTGAGATCTTCGCTCACAGCAGCTCAAAGGCAAGGTTAGCACACAGAGTACTGACGAAGAGGTTGAGAAAGCACTCCGTGAAGAGGTCGCTTCAGCTATCGATAACTCATACAATGTCGTAACAAACCGTATCGACCAGTATGGTGTTGTACAGCCAAATATCCAGAAGTTGGAAGGTCAGGAAGGTCGACTCATGGTTGAAATGCCTGGTATTCGTGAGCCAGAGCGTATGCGTAAGCTCCTCCAGGGTTCTGCTAACCTTGAGTTCTGGGAGACTTATAACAACCAAGAAATAACTCCTTATCTCAATCAGCTCGACCAGCGTTTGGCTAATGGTGAGACAAAGGTTGACACTGCTGCTACTGATTCTACTAAGAAAGTACAGGCAAAGGCTGCTGCAACTCCAAAGTTCGCACTCAATAAAGGCAATGCTGTAAAGGGAGAAGATGTTCAGATGGCAGCATTGAAGAAGATGCACCCATTGCTCTCTATGTTGCAGACTATCCCTGGTGACGCACTTAGCCTCGTCGGTTATGCAAGCGTTCGTGATACAGCTGCTATCAATAAGATGATTTATGGTTCACTTGCTAAGCAGATTTTGCCAAGCGACTTGAAGCTTCTTTGGAGCGCTAAGCCAGAAGACGGACTTAATAAGAAGAATGTATATGGTCTTTATGCTTTGAAGATTACTACTTCAGACGGTCGTGCTCCATTGGAGGGTGACGTTGTTACAACTGCTAAAGACGATTTTGATGAGCATGGTCGTCCAAGGGTTAGCATGACAATGAACTCTGAAGGTGCTCGTGAGTGGGCTGCTTTGACAAAGGCAAATGTAGGTAAGGCTATCGCAATCGTACTCGATGGCGTTGTTTACTCAGCCCCACGCGTTACCGGTGAGATTGCTGGTGGTCAGTCATCTATCTCAGGTAACTTCACAATTGAGGATACTAAGGACTTGGCTAACACATTGAAGTCAGGTCGTATGCCTGCTCCTGCAAAGATTGTACAGGAGGAAGTCGTAGGTCCTACACTTGGTGCACAGTCAATTGAGCAGGGTCTTATCTCTTTTGCTATTGCTTTCGTCCTCTTGATGCTTTACATGATTGTCATGTACAACTTCATTCCTGGTATGATGGCTAACCTTGCTTTGATAGCCAACCTCTTCTTCACGTTGGGTGTCTTAGCGTCCTTCCAGTCGGCGTTGACTATGCCAGGTATTGCCGGTATCGTGTTGACCTTGGGTACAGCTGTGGATGCTAACGTGCTTATCTACGAGCGTATTAAGGAGGAGTTGAAACTTGGTAAGGGTATGAAGCAGGCTTTGAATGAGGGTTATGGAAATGCTTTCTCAGCTATCTTCGACTCTAACTTGACATCACTCATCACTGGTGTTATCCTTCTTGTGACTGGTACTGGTCCTATCCGTGGTTTCGCTACAACTTGGATCATTGGTATCGTTATCTCATTCTTCACTGCAGTATTCCTCACACGTCTTGTATTTGAGAACCGTGTAAGCAAGGATAAGTGGTTGAATCAGACCTTCACAACAGGCTTCTCTAAGAACTTCATGCAGGGTAAGAACTATCACTTCCTTAGCATGTATAAGACAACCTTCACTGTTTGGGGTGTTGCTGTCTTGGTATGTATTGTCAGCTTTGCTGTTCGTGGCTTGAGTCGTAGTATTGACTTTACTGGTGGTCGTAACTATGTTGTCACATTGAACAAGCCTACCCATGTAGAGGACGTTCGTAAGGTGATGCAAGGTGCCTTCGTAAATACTGTTGGTGAGAATGCAGGTAAGCCTGCTACAACAACTGTTATTGCGTTGGGTACAGATGGTAAGACTGTTCGTGTTTCAACCAACTACAATATCGATTCTAACAATCCTGCTGAGGATGACAAGGCTGAGACAATCCTTTACAACGCATTGAAGAAGGGTGGCTTGTTAGTCAGGCAAGTGTACAGAACTTCAAGAACCCAGATATCCGTGAGGGTGGCTCTATTATTCAGAGTGCAAAGGTTGGTCCTTCAATCGCTAAGAGCATTACTTATAATGCTATCATGAGCGTATTGTTGGCTATCTTCTTCATCTTCTTGTATATCCTCTTGCGTTTCCGCAACATTGGTTTCTCTGTTGGTTCAATCGTTGGTTTGGTTCTCGATACCACAATCGTTATCGGTTGCTTCTCGTTGTGCTATGGATGGATTGGTTTCTCACTTGAGATTGACCAGACCTTCATCGGTGCTATCTTGACTGTAATCGGTTATGATATCAACGATACCGTGGTTGTTTACGACCGTATCCGTGAGAACTTGGGTAAGCACAAGCATAATCTTGCAAAGGCTGATATCCAAAAGATTTTCAATGATTCTATCAACCAGACCCTCTCACGTACTATCAATACATCTGTATCAACATTGATCGTGCTCGTGTCTATCTTCGTCCTCGGTGGTGATAGCATTCGTAGCTTCTCATTCGCAATGATTATCGGTATTATTATCGGTACTTTGAGTTCAATCTTCATTGCATCTCCTGTTGCTTACCTCGTATTGGGTAAGAAGATTGAGAAGCGTTCACACGAACTTGCAGAGGCACCTGTTGAGGCTTAATCAATAGATAGTCAGAACTAAGGTTTTACACCTTATTATATATAACAGCCTGTTACCAGCAATGGTAGCGGGCTGTTTTCGTATAACTAAAAGAACTGAATTGCGGCTCTGTAGGGCATAAATGATAGCTGATATAACCCTCCTTCTCATTGCTGTTAACCCTCCGCACAGTGCGTGTTAACCCTCCGCACGATGTGTGCGGGGCGTCCGCACCACATGTGCGCAGCATCAAGACCACGCCAGATGAGGGAAAGCAAGACTTATTATGTTGATTTATTGGTTTTTATTTTGCCGTTCATGTGGTTTGCACTACCTTTGTAGTCCAATTAAGAAAGATATAATGAGTAAGAAACATATACTCCTCGTTAATGACATAGCAGGATACGGAAAGGTTGCAACGGCAGCCATGCTTCCTATATTGTCCTACTTGGGACATCCAGTTTATAACCTTCCTACAGCGTTGGTATCCAATACGCTCGATTATGGTAAGTTCAATATCCTTGAGACAACCGACTATATCAAAGGCGTATTCCCAGTGTGGAAGGAACTTGGCTTAGCTTTGATGCCATTGCAACAGGCTTTATTGCCTCAGAGCGACAGGCAAAACTGGTAGCAGACTATTGTCGTGAGCAGGCTGAACGTGGTACGACCATCTTTGTAGACCCTATTATGGGAGATGAAGGAAAACTCTACAATGGTGTGACGGCTGCAACAATCAATTCTATGCGAGAGATGATTAGCGTTGCCGACCTTACTTTCCCTAATTATACTGAGGCTTGCTATCTAACGTCAAGTAAGTATGATGAGAAGGGAGTAAGCTTTGAAGAGGCTAAAAGATTACTGGATGGTTTGCGACTGATAGGTACAAAGTCGGCAATGATTACCTCTATTCTCGTTGATGGTACACCATCTGTTGTCGGATATAATCATGCAACAGATAAGTATTTTGCACTCCCTTATACCGAGATACCAGTACATTTCCCAGGTACAGGTGACATCTTCTCGGCAATCCTCATTGGTCATCTGTTAGACGGTGAAGAGTTGATTCCAAGTACACAGAAGGCTATTGATGGCGTTTATAAACTGATAGATCTCAATAAAGACAACAAAGACAAAAACAGGGGAATCCCTTTGGAGAAGTATCTTGGTGTCTTGTAACAATAAATTATGGACTGGATTAACGGACTATTTGCCATTCCTTCTGCCCTACAGGCAGTCGTGGTCCTCTCGCTGGTTTGTACAGTAGGATTGGGCTTAGGTAAGATTAGAGTAGCAGGCATATCACTTGGTATTGCCTTTGTATTCTTTTTTGGTATCGCTGCGGGTAGTTTTGGCTTGCAGGTAGATGAGCAGATGCTTAACTACTGTGAGACTTTTGGATTGGTTATCTTCGTCTATACACTCGGACTGAGTGTAGGACCAACCTTCTTTGGCTCCTTCCGACATGAAGGAACCTTGTTAATCTGTGGAGTTTAGGCGTTATCTTCTTGGGAACCATTATGTCTGTCGTGCTCTCATATGCAATGAATGTACCGATGTCAAGCATGGTTGGTATCCTTTGTGGTGCTACAACGAATACGCCAGCACTTGGTGCTGCACAGCAAGCATTGCAACATGCGGGGCATAGTGGTGGTCCGGCAGCATTGGCAACAGCCGTTACTTATCCATTAGGTGTTGTCGGTGTTATCTTTGCCATGATATTTCTTCGTAAGTTCTTTGTGAAGCCTTCCGACTTAGTAGTACATTCGGGAGCAGAAGACGACCATACTTATATCGGACAGTTTGTTGTTCTTAATCCAGCCGTTAATGGTAAAACAATTGCTGAGATAGCACAAGGAACACATCGAAAGTTTATTATCTCACGTATTTGGCGTGGTGATGAAGTCATCGTTCCGATGAGTACAACGGTCCTACAAGCTAAAGATAATCTGCTTGTAGCGTCCAAACGCGAAGAAGTTCCAGCCATGGAAATACTCTTCGGAAAGCAGGTTAATTGCGACTTGAATAAAGAACAGGTGGATTGGAACCATCTTGACACAAAGGTGGAGAGCCGTGTTATCATCTTGTCAAACGGTGTGTTAAATGGTAAAAAAAGCTTGGTCAGCTTCATTTTGAGAGATGCTTATAATGTCAATGTGAGCCGTGTTATTCGTGCTGATATCAAGCTATTGGCAACGCAAGACCTTGTCCTTCGTTATGGCGACCGCCTTACCTTGGTGGGCCAACCAGAGGCTATTGATCATGCAGAGACCTTCTTGGGCAACTCTGTTAAGACGCTTAACGAACCTAATCTTGCTGTCATTTTCCTCGGAATGCTTCTTGGTTTGGCTTTAGGAACAATCCCTCTCGACATCCCGGGTATGGAGTCTCCAATCCGATTGGGTATTGCTGGTGGTCCAATCATCATGGGTATATTGGCTGGAGCCTTTGGTCCTCGTTTGCATTTCATTGCTTATACGACGCGTAGTGCCTCACTCATGCTTCGTAAGTTGGGTTTATCACTCTATCTGGCGTGCTTAGGCTTGGATGCTGGTAAAGACTTCCTTGACACCGTTGTGCGCCCAGAAGGTTTTGCTATGGATAGGTTTAGGCTTTGCACTTACGGTTGTTCCTGTTATCATTGTTGGGTTAATAGCCCTGCGATTGAAGAAGTTTGACTTTGGAACTATCTGTGGTATCCTTTTGCGGTTCGATGGCTAATCCAATGGCATTGGGCTACGCCAACGATACTGTTAAGGGTGAAACGAGCAACATTAGTTATGCTTCGGTTTTATCCTTTGGGCATGTTTGCCAGGGTTATTATTGCACAGATATTAGTCATGTTCTTCGTCTGATAGGGTCCTTTGTGTCGCAATGATTATCAGCTTATCTCAGTTATCAGTAGGCTATATGCTGTCCCATCCTGTTATCTCTGACATCAACTTAGAGTTACGGGTGGAGCAGTTAGCATGCTTGATAGGAGAGAATGGAATTGGTAAATCAACCCTTTTAAAGACCCTAACAGGCTTTCTTCCAAAGTTGAAAGGTAGCCTTTTGTTGGGATAATCGTGATATCGAGTCTTTCTCTCAGCGAGAACTTGCACGACAGGTGAGTATTGTTTTTGACACAAAAAGCCAGATGTGCAGAACCTCACGATAGAGGAGATAATAGGCTTGGGAAGGTCGCCTTATACTGGTTTCTTTTGGTCGATTGCGTGCAGAAGACCGTAAGGTTGTTGATGATGCAATCGCTACGATGGGGATTGAAAAAGCTCAGAGGAGAATGATTCAGACCCTTTCTGATGGCGAAAGGCAGAAGGTGATGATTGCGAAAAGCACTGGCTCAAGAGACCTCTATCATCTTACTTGATGAGCCAACAGCCTTCCTCGACTTCCTTCTAAAGGCTGAAACCTTTCTGTCTTTACAGCGAATGGCACATGAAAGGGATAAACTTATCCTCTTATCCACGCATGACTTAGAACTCGCTGTACGCTTTTGCCGATAGCTTGTTGGAGGTAAAAGGGGGCGCTTACAAGCAGTGTCTGCAACGGAAGTGAAGGCTTCTATCCGTGCAATCATTGATAGATAGCCTTTGTTTTAGTCAATCTTTTAATAGCGCTTGCAACCCAATACGTAACAAATAAAAACATTAAAAATAAAAAAAGAAAGAACTTATGAAAAAGAATCTATGGATAGCTCCTATCGTCCTTGTACTTGCTTTGATCTTGAATAGTTGTGGTACACAACAGAAGGCTACAGCACCAGTAACGACACCTGTTGCTCAAGAACCTGTTGTCGCAGTTGAGCCTTTGAAGGAGGTTATCAGTATTGCAGACGCTTTGGATATGTACCAGAATCCAGATAAGGTTGATGCTATTACGAAGAAGTATGGTTATAAATTGAAGACTAATTATGAGGTTTATCGACTCGATAAGTTCTCTAAGATGTACTATAAGAATTGTGCGCTTGCAAAGCTTCTTACCGCTGATAAGTATGAGGATTATCCAAAGCCAATGCGCAAAGGTGTGTCAAGTTACGTAGCATTTAAGGACGGAGCAATCATCATTGCAGTGTTCAATCAGCCTGCATATGACAACCTTGTGGCGCAGGTAAAGGCTGCAGGTTTCACCTTGGATATGCCAGGTAGCGAGGATATCTATACTAACGGCAGCCGCACTATCGCTTGTTATAAGGATGGAAAGAGCGTGAGAATCCAGTAAAACAGCCGTTGCTTTTTATCGCTCTTGCGCTTATTAGCATAAGTCATAACCCTCTCATCGCTTCTCTTTTACCATAAATCGTGGTCTAAGAGAAGGATGAGAGGGCTTTTCTTTCGTTCTTCCGTTAAATATGTAGACGCTTTTTTTCGTATTGCTTTTAACCCAAAGTCTGATATTGAAAAAAACATTTATTTTAAGTCTTCGAAAAATCTGCTGATAAGGTTTTGAAAAATCATTACATATTTTCAAAGAAAACATCTATAAATAAGGATAAAAACACAAATAAAAGGTAAGTTTGCAACCAGCAGTAAATCAATTAGTTATAAAGTAGTAAAGTAAAAGGTGCTTAATTGGACTTCAAAAGGGCGTTAGTAAGGGTCTTAAAGGGCACCTTTTGCAAGCCAATTGGGCGTCTTTAAGAAGCCAAAAGAGCATGTATTCAAAATTATGATGTGAAAAATTATGACAGAATGAAGAGTTATTAGCCTAATTAGTCCAATTGGACCAAATAGCCTAATTAGGCTAATAGGAATAAGTTGTTTGTAGAAGGTAGGTAGAGATCGCATCTAATTACATTTATCATGTAGTTTTTCCCCTATTCTAAAACCATCTTATTGGGGGCAACCATACCATGTATGTGGATGAATCTCATTCTATTAACAAGCTACGTATTTAACGGAAGACCTTTTCTTTATACTTTTCTCGTCATTTTGTTTGCTTTTCTCAGTAACAAAGACTATATTTGTTGTCTTAATACTTTGAAAGTCTAACTAAATGAGAAATCTACTATTGACCTGCCTTTTAGGGCTTTTTAGCCTCACTTCTACAGCACAACAGACCTATGGTTGGGAAGAATTGTTTGAAGAACTCTATGCAAGTAACGAAGAAAACGTGGATGCAAAGGAGGAAACCTTTGAACTATTAGCCGACCTTTCAGAACATCCACTCAACCTCAATACGGCAAGTAGGGAAGAACTTGCACGTATCCCATTTCTTACAGCAGAACAAATTGAAGATATACAAGCCTATGTTTATCAATATCATGGTATGCAGTCATTGGGTGAGTTGGCTATGATTGAATCCTTAGATGCTCTCCGTCGCCAGCTTCTTCCTTATTTTGTCTATGTCTCTCCAGTAGAAGAACAGCACCAGTTTCCTACACTTAAATCAATTATAAAAAGGTGGAAAGCACACCATCTTATTGACCGGTCATATTCCTTTTTATCAGCGTGAAGGCGACCAGAAAGGCTATCTTGGCTATCCTTATGCCCATTCTTTCCGTTATTCCTTCCGTTATGGCGATTATGTTCAGGCAGGATTGGTAGGCGCACAAGATGCTGGTGAACCCTTCTTTGCGTATGGTAATCGTCTTGGTTATGACCATTACAGTTTTTACTTGCTGTTAAGAAAGATGGGACGGTTGAAGAATTTGGTGGTAGGACGGTATAAAGTGAACTTCGGACAAGGACTCATTATCAACAATTCTTTTGGCTTTGGGAAGCTTGCCATGCTCTCAACGTTAGGCAGACAATCAACAGGTATTCGCGCACATTCCTCTCGTTCGGCTGCTAATTATCTGCAGGGAGTGGCTGCAACGGTGGAAATAGCAAAGCATCTTGACTTAACCACCTTTCTTTCTTACCGCAGTATAGATGCTACACTTACGGATAGTGGAACCATTAAGACAATACTCAAGACTGGTTATCACCGTACTGTGCGTGAGATAAACAGTAAAGATGTTGCCACGCAGTTTACTGCAGGAACTCACTTAGCTTGGTCATCGGGTGCTTTTCGTGTGGGATTGTCGGGCGTTTATTCTTGTTTCAATAAGGAGTTAACGCCCAATACAACTTTATATTACCGTCATTATGCTCCCTCAGGGACTAACTTTTGGAACGTAAGTGCAGACTATAGCTATCAACATCCTCGTTGGTCGTTGGCTGGTGAGACGGCAATGGATAGCAAGGGAAGCATTGCAATGGTGAATAACCTTTCCTATTTGCCTACTTCTAAGCTCTCTTTACTTGCCGTTCAGCGTTATTATGGCTATCAATACACTGCACTCTTCGCACGTAGTTTTGGTGATAATGGGGCGGTTCAGAATGAAAGTGGATTGCTCATTGGTGCGAATTGGAATGTAAAACGGGGTTTGTCGTTCATGGCTTATACTGATTTCGCTTATTTCTCACACCCTCGTTTTGGTGCACATACAGTCAGTAAGGCATGGGATAACCTACTGATGCTAACTTATAGTCGTCAACGTTGGTCGCTCTTGGCTCGCTATCGCTTTAGAATACGTGAGAAAGATAATCGAGAAAAGACCACTCTTGTAAACGAAGTAACGCAACGTGGTCGCCTTTCTTTGGCTTATTCGGCAGCGTCTTGGAGCTGTAAAAGTCAGTTGGATATCGTTGCAAGCAATTATCTCAAGCGTAGTTTCGGTTATATGGTGAGTGAGTCAGGGGCTTGGAAACCGCTTTCGTGGCTTACGCTGAATGGTATGATCGGTTATTTTCAAACGACAGATTTCGCCTCACATATCTATGTTTACGAGCGTGGTCCACTCTATTCTTTTAGCTTTCCTGCCTTCTTTGGTAAGGGTATGCACTATAGTCTGTTTGCTCGGGCAGACCTATCGAGCCGTCTTATGATTATTCTTCGCAGTTCAACCACGCATTATTTCGACCGTGACCATATATCCTCAGGACTTCAGCAAGTCAATTCCTCAACGCTAAGTGGACTTGATATTCAGTTGCGTTGGCGGTTTTAAGTGCTGATGCTTTATGTGATTACGATTTATGGGGACGATAGTGTAGGGTGTTACTCACCAAAAGGCTTCATAGTTTCCCATCCGTAAGAGCATTGGGAAATGGCGTCGGTAACGATAAAGAGAGAAGTCGTCTTCGTCGTCAAACGCCGTAAAATCGAATTGATGTGTGGCTTGATACTTTGCAGTAGAATTGTGTTCTTCAACGTAGATGTTCGTCAGGCAGGGTTGTTCACCACACATATTGATAAGGAGTTGATAGTAATATTTGTATCCTTGTCCAGCCTCATAACTCAGTTCTATACCCTCTTTTCCTGTTCTAATCTCCTCAAAACTTAGCATTGTATCCGCCTCCGTGTTACGGATAACATTGCTATAAACCCATCTTTTTCCCTTGTATTCAATGATAAGAAGACGGTCGGTAAAAGATCGAATCTGTGATGCTGTCTATGCTTGTCGTCATCGTTATTGGAGACAAAATAGCGGCATTCATTCCCCTTGAAAGATGCTTCACTCGTCTTCACATAGAAGTTAGATATCTTAAACCCTTTCCATGTATAAAAAGCCCTTCCAGCGGTTTGGTGTAGGACAACTAAGCGTTATGGTGTTATTCGTAAAGCTTGTCAGGTGCTGAATAGGCTTCCCATAATATTCCATAACCGTATCAGCATCGAGATCATATCCGTCCTCTATCAGTGGATTATCTGCCTTTTTTACTTGTCTTTGTGGTATCGGCAGAAAGGTTGAAAGCCATGCAATTAACAGCAAACAGCGTGAAATAATAAAAAGTTGAAAAGCCTTATTTCTCATATTACTAACTCTCTTTTGTTTTATAATTAACTATCAATTCTATCCTTTCCTATGCCTGCAAAAAGTAATTAAAAAGTACTGATATAAACAAGTAAGAACCATGCTTTCCGAATTATTTTCACAGAAAGAATGTTCAAGGGAATACTTGTTGGTATGGTGTACATGTTTCTATTTGTTGGTAAGACCTCTTATTTCCCTGTCAAAATCAGAGTCTATTTTTTGTGTCTTATTGAATATATCATATTCATTTCTCAGCCTTTTCTTTAGCTTGTAATGCTGAAATATGACCTTTGTCAGGCAAGATTTTATATTGACGGAAAGTAAGAAAAGCATCAACACTCTTAGCGAAATCAGACATCGTGAATGTATTCTCTCGTTCAACTAAATCCTCAACATAATCAAAGAATCCTGTGACAGCTCTCTCTAATTGTCTTATTTGAATCTCAGATAAGTAGTTTTTTTGGCTATTGTAACATCTGATTTCAATATCCGACCATTTGGAGAATTTTTTTCCAAGTTGTTAGTCCCATGTGTTCTTGGTTGTGATCGAGCTTTCGTGTAGATAATCTCAGCTGCAGTCTGTCCAGTGATTGCATAGTGGAAACGATTTTTGTATCATGGAGTAAAAACTCTCGAGTTGTTGGCGCTTGTTTGTCATAATCTGTGCTACATTCTGCATAGATATCTGTTATCTGTTGCCAAATACGTCGTTCGCTTGCGCGGATAGAGCGAATTCGTTCTAAAAGTTCTTTGAAGTAGTCTTTTTCCGAAAAACATCCTTTCCTTGTTTGAGGCGTTCATCATCTAATATAAACCCTTTATGGATATATTCTTTTTAATATACCAGTTGCCCATTTGCGGAAATTAGTTGCCTTGATAGAATTTACACGATAACCAACAGAGATGATTGCATCGAGATTATAGAATGTCAACTCTCTATTTACGTTACGTTTTCCTTCTTTTTTTGAACTACCGAGAATTTCTCGGTAGTTGATTCTTCGTTCAATTCTCCTTCTTTGAAAAATATTTCTCAGGGTGTAGCCCCTACATTATCTACAGTACAATCAAAAAGCTGTGATACAGCTTTTTGTGTCATCCATATAGTTTCATCCTTGACAAGCACTTGTACGTTTTCGCCACCCTCAGGACTATTGTATAGTAGGAATTGTATTTCGTTGTTCATTTATTTATACGCTGCTAATGGTTATATTTTTTTCTATTACAAAAAAATAAGAATTTGAGGTTAAAAAAACAAGTATTCAGTATTATTCTTTTTAGATATTAAATCATAATGAGAATTATAAGAGGGTATTGTTTAAAAGAATTTTCAATGCTTGCGTATAAGCCTCGAGCGCTTGTTTTTAAAACGTATAAAGCACAAGAATTGGCTCAATATACCATTCATTTTACTCGTTTTTTTAGTTCACTTTAGTAGATGTGTTGGTACTCCGCACGTGTGGTGCTGATGCTTCGCACATGTGGTGCTGATGGTAAACACCAATGGTGTTAAGCACTAAAAAAAGCTTTCAGAAGGTCCTCAGTATGGAAGCAACTTGTTGTCAGAAAAATAGTTTAACTACAATATGTATGCATGTCATATATTGGTTAGTGGACTTACTTTTACAAAAACCTGCACAATGAAAAAAAGGCAATTATAAAGTGTGAGATGCACACATTATAATTGCCTTTTAAGGTTATTTGAAAAAGCCACTTGGGCTTATCTTATCCCACTTGACTACCCGGTTTCACCTCACCCATTGTTGTTGTTACGGTGAGGGAACCATCGAAGTTAACGGCAGAGAGAATCATTCCTTGGCTCTCGATGCCCATCATCTTGCGAGGAGCAAAGTTAGCAACGAAGAGAACGTCCTTACCAGTGAGCTGCTCAGGCTCATAGTAGGCAGCAATACCACTAAGGATAGTGCGCTCAACACCCGAACCATCGTCGATAGTGAACTGCAAGAGTTTCTTACTCTTCTTCACCTTCTCGCACTTGATGATATGTCCAACACGGATATCAAGCTTCTCGAAGTCTTCGAAAGGAATGTCCTTCTTGATTGGTTCAGCCTTGTAGGAAGCGGCTTCGTTAGCCTTCTTAGTCTCTTCCAACTTACGCAACTGAGCCTCGATAGCCTCATCCTCAATCTTCTCGAAGAGCAACTCAGGCTCTGCCAACTGCTTACCAGCTGGGAGAAGGTCGGTAGAACCAAGTTCACTCCAGTCATACTCCGTCATGTTAATCATCTCACGAAGTTTCTTACTGCTGAACGGCAAGAATGGTTCGAAGGCAATACTGAGGTTGGCAACGAGCTGAAGCGAGATATAGAGAATGGTCTCCACGCGCTTAGGGTCGGTCTTCCAAAGCTTCCAAGGCTCTGTCTCTGCGATGTATTTGTTACCGATGCGGGCGAGGTTCATAGCCTCTTTCTGTGCCTCACGGAACTTAAAGATATCGAGATAAGCCTCAACTTTCGCCTTAACATCCTTGAACTCTTGGATAGTTTGGCGGTCAATCTCTTCAACTCACCACAGGCAGGAACCACACATTCCAATACTTCTTGGTCAATTGCAGTGCACGGTTTCACGAAGTTACCATATACAGCAACGAGTTCAGAGTTGTTACGCTCTTGGAAAGTCTTTCCAAGTGAAGTTGTTATCTTTGGTTTCTGGTGCGTTAGCTGTCAGTACATAGCGTAGTACATCCTGCTTTCCTTCAAAGTCGCGGAGGTACTCGTGGAGCCATACCGCCCAGTTCTTACTTGTAGAAATCTTATCATCTTCAAGGTTAAGGAACTCGTTTGATGGTACGTTATCAGGCAAAAATATAGTCGCCATGCGCCTTCAACATAGTTGGGAAGATAAGACAGTGGAACACGATGTTGTCCTTTCCAATGAAGTGAACGATACGTGTCTCTGGGTCTTGCCACCACTTTCTGCCAGTTGCCGAAGTGCTCTGGATCCTTTTCGCAAAAGCTCCTTTAGTGTTTGAGATATAGCCGATAGGGCGCATCAAACCATACGTAAAGAACCTTGCCCTCAGCTCCCTCTACTGGTACAGGAATACCCCAATCAAGGTCGCGGGTCATAGCACGTGGTTGCAAATCCATGTCTAACCAGCTTTTACACTGCCCATAAACGTTTGGTCGCCACTCCTAGTGATCCTCCAAAATCCACTGCTTCAGCCACTCTTGATAGTCATTCAAAGGCAGGTACCAGTTCTTAGTACGCTTGATGACAGGCTGTGAACCAGAGATGGTTGAGTGTGGATTCTTCAGTTCCATAGGGCTAAGGTCACTACCACACTTCTCACATTGGTCGCCATAAGCATTTGGATTGCCACAGTGAGGACACTCACCCATGATATAACGGTCGGCAAGGAACTGGTGAGCTTCCTCATCATAGTACTGCTCACTCTCCTTCTCGACGAGCTTACCATCATCATATAGCTTACGGAAGAAGTCTGAAGCAAACTTGTGGTGAGTCTCACTTGTTGTGCGACTATAGATGTCGAAGGAGATACCAAACTCTTCAAAAGAGTCCTTTATCAACTTATGATAACGGTCACATACGTCCTGTGGGGTGATACCTTCCTTCTTAGCACGGATGGTGATAGGCACACCATGCTCGTCACTACCACCAATGAAAGCAACTTCACGCTTCTTCAATCGGAGATAACGAACGTAGATATCGGCAGGAACATATACACCAGCAAGGTGTCCTATATGTACACCTCCATTCGCATAAGGCAATGCTGCGGTAACAGTGGTGCGCTTAAATTTCTTTTCTTCCATATCTGTTTGATTATTTATTATCTACTGCAAAGTTACAGTAAATAAGAGAAACGACAAAAGAAATATAGATAAAAGCCTTAAGAGGGTTATGCAGTTATTATGATTTTGTTTACCTTTGCATCCGTTTTAAGATATAATAAGAATGACACGGGATAACAATTGTAGTATTTCTGCACGCCATAAACTAAGTTTAATGGGCGTTATTGTAACCTTAGGTATTGTTTCGGAGATATAGGTACATCTCCTTTGTATGTGATGAAGGCTATTGTTAGGGCTGGAAACCCTGTTAATGCTGAATATATCATCGGTGCAGTGTCGTGTATTATATGGACATTAACCCTTCAAACGACTGTTAAGTATGTCTTAATTGCCCTCCGTGCGGATAATAAAGGAGAGGGTGGAATACTCGCTTTGTATGCTTTAATACGTCGACATAGTCGTAAATGGTTTTATTTCTTAGCGATTATTGGTGCCAGTACGCTGATAGCTGATGGTGTAATAACGCCTTCTATTACGGTTCTCTCTGCTATAGAGGGATTGAAGGTCTATGAACCAGAGACCCCAGTTGTACCTATTGCCCTTTGTATTGTTACTGTTTTGTTCTTCATTCAGCAATTCGGAACGAATATGATTGGCAAGTTGTTTGGTCCATTAATGCTCTTATGGTTTTCAATGTTGGGTGTGTTAGGAGCTATGCATATCGGTGATTATATTCCTATTCTGCAAGCTTTCAATCCCTTACATGCCATCCGCTTGCTGACGAGTAACCCAGAGTGGTTTTTAATCTTGGGTGCAGTGTTCCTCTGTACGACAGGTGCTGAGGCCCTATATTCCGACTTAGGGCATTGTGGAATTAATAACATCCGCACGAGTTGGGCATTTGTTAAGATTATGCTTATCCTCAATTATCTTGGTCAAGGGGCTTGGATAATTGCACATGTTGATAATCTTACCTCTGGGTTGAATCCTTTTTATGCCATTATGCCCCACGGTATGCTCATTTTCGGTATCGTTATGGCAACGATAGCAGCAATTATTGCGAGTCAAGCATTGATTAGTGGTTCGTTTACTATCTTCAGTGAAGCAATGAACTTGAAGTTTTGGCCACGTCAGAAGATTAAGTATCCGACCGATGTTAAGGGACAACTTTATATCCCATTTGTCAATATGTCGCTCTTCATCTTATGTGTGATTGTGATACTTTTCTTCCAGAGTTCGGAACGAATGGAGGCTGCTTACGGCCTTTCTATTACGATAACCATGCTCATGACTACCTTCCTCTTGAGTGCTTATCTTACTATTCGTCGGGTAAATCGTTGGCTAACACTTCTGTTCCTTATCGTCTTTGTCGGTTTGGAGAGTATCTTCTTCGTCGCAAACATGGCAAAGTTTATGAATGGAGGTTGGGTAACCATGCTTCTTGCCAGTGTGATGATAGCTATCATGTACGTGTGGTATAATGCCACAACCATTCGTAATTCGCAGATACAGATACGTGATGTTCGTGAATCATTCAGTATTATTTCCGATATTAAGAACGATGAGTCAATCCCTAAGTATGCGACAAATATTGTCTATCTCACCAAACTTGGGGGTAAATACGACATCGAACAGAAGATTCTCTATTCAATCATTAACAAGCATCCAATGCGTGCTGACCATTATTTCTTGCTGCATATAGACTATCAAGACAGTCCATCAACGCTGGAATATGACGTTACCACGCTTGTTCCCGATACTCTTTATCGTATCAATCTACGGTTAGGATTCCGTATCCACCCACTTGTCAATCGTTATTTTAGGCAGATAATCGAGGATATGGTGGCTAAGAATGAGTTCTCTCTTGCGTCATCTTATCCTTCATTAGCTAAACATAATGTGATGGGAAACTTCGTATTTGTGCTTATTAATAGGATTTATTCAACCTTCGCTTCTTTCTCTTTTAAGGAGCGACTTATCATGGATGCCTATGAATGGATTGACCATTTGAAATTGAGTATGACACGTTCTTTAGGTCTGAATACGAGTAATGTCTTGATAGAGAACGTACCACTCACATTAAAGTCACATGCTAAAAAGGTAGGAAATAGTATTCCAAGGGTTGAAAGAATAGAGGAAAACGGGGGCTTCCATTAAACCCAAATTGTTAATAGTATGAGATTAATCTACATATATGGTATGATTTCCTCTAATAAGATTGTTTTATAAAGGCTCAACACCCAACAACCATCACCCAACACCGGTATAATTACCCCCCAATTAGATGGTTTTAGAACGGCGGATAAACTACATGATAAATGTAATTAGGGTGCGATGTTTATCTGCCTTCTACAAACAATTTATTCATTACCCTCATTAGCTTTTGAAGTATTGGGCTAAAACTATTTTCATGCGATTTTCATCATACCTGAATACATGCTCTTTTGGCTTCTAAAAGATGCCCTAATTGACTTGCTAAAAGATGCTCTTTAAGACTCTTACTAACGCCCTTTTGAAGTCCAATTAAGCACCTTTTTACTTTACCATTTTATAACTAATTGATTTGCTGTTGATTACAGACCCGATTTTTGTATGTGGTTTTGCCGTTATTTATTGATGTCTTATTCGAGATTATGTAATGATTTTTCAAACCCTTATCTGCAGATTTTCGAAGTCTAAAAAGAAATGATTTTTAATGTCAGAGGATGATAAAAGGACAGATAGTTGACTGTATTAGCTATGTTTTTATTTAATGAGTAACTTCGATTCTTCTGCAAAAGCAATACGGAAGAACTGGAAAAGCGAAGAGTAGATAGCTTCGATACCTATAAAGGAGTATCAAAACTCATCCGCTCTTGGGTTATGGGATGGGTGAACTCAAGGTGAGCTGCGTGTAACCAAAGGCGTTCAGCTCGTTGTCCGTAGAGGTTATCGCCAATGATAGGAGTACCCAATCCGTCTGGATGAGCACAATGAACGCGCAGCTGGTGGGTACGACCTGTCAGCGGATAGAGTTCTATCTTCACCGCTTTCCAATGCTTTCTATTTGCTGTATGTTGTCTTACCGATAATGCGATATTCGGTGATAGCTGGCTTTCCCATTAGTTCTATCAACACGCTGCCGAGGACGGTCGTCTGGGTCGGGAGAAAGTGGAAGTTCTATCCGTCCCTCTGCTGGTAAATGCTTTTGTCGAGGATAGCGAGCGGAAGCAAAGCAACATACTTCTTCTTGACAGTTCGCTCAATAAACTGTGCTTGCAAAGCCTTGTGAACTTCAGAAGTGCGAGCAACAACGAGTAAACCACTTGTTGCCATGTCTAATCGATGTACCATGAACGCATCGCTCTTACCCTTCCATCGTTCGCTCAGAATACTATAAACGGATGGTTGACAGCCTTTTTCCTGGAACAGAAAAGTAAGCCCGATGGTTTGACAACTACTGCAAGATAATTGTCTTCATAGAGTATTTTGTAGTCTTTCAGACAGAGCTAGTTTCTGTTTTCATTATTTGTTCTATCGCAATCCTTATGGTCAACGTCTATCCCTTCCAACATCCACTCCAAGATAGGTTTACACTTTCCATTGCAAGCAGGATAGTAGTTTCCATGCTGTCTTATCTCGGTCTTTGGCGATGGTCCCCACCAAAACATAGCCATGCTAATAGGCTTATAACCATGAAGAAAAGCATATTGTAAGAGCTTTGGTTCACAGCATTCACCTGCGCCAGAAGGGCGGAAGCAGTGAGGGCTGCAAGACTATCCTTGGGCTGCACGTTCTAGCAGTATTCAAAGCTTTGTGCTATTGGGCAGCCTTCGTACGTGCAGGACTGTTCTGCAGATAATAATCACGGAAGATATCGAGTAAGTTCTTACGTTCTTCGCATGCATTGAGTAGTGAGAACTGAGAGAAAAGCCAACGTTGAAGACGATCAGACTTCATTTTCCGCTCTCGTTTCCAAGCTGTTATCTGTTCTTGATATCTGTTCATAACTGTTTGTGCAGCGGTAATCTGTTCAGCATAAGCCTTTTTCTTACGTTGCAATTCGGCTTTAAGAAACTGGCTCTGACGTGTCATCTCATTGCGTTCTGCTTCTGAAATGAAAGCCTCCTTACGTCGTTTGTCACGTAAGAACTTAGCACCTTGCATCACTTTCCGTGCTTCTTCGATAGCCTTTTCAGCCTCTTGCTGAATCGATTTTAGGTTTTCCTGTGCCTGTCGATAGGCTGTTGAGGCTTTTAGTTGGGCTATCTGTTGATTCAATTGGGTAATCTCTGCCTCATGAATCTTGAAGTAACCATCTGGCTGGAGATAGTCGAAGACAGCTGGAACAAAGTCTTCTCCCTCATCAGCTATCTGTCCTGAGTAGGCTTGCAGATAGCCAATCTCTCCGTTTCGCTCAACAATCAGAACGCCATACATCTTTCCTTCGATTGGTTTAATAGGGAGATCTGCCTGCAACAGCTTGACTGCTGCACGGCAAAGAGCGTCCGGTTCGTAATCGAAAGGATTATTAAACCGAGCGGGTAGGGGCTGTTCTGATAGGATAGGATGGAACTTCATGGTGCAAAGGTAGGGAATAGTTGACGAGTAAACAAGTTTCTGGAGTTGACAAGTAGACAAGTTGACGAGTGAACAAGTTGTTTGCTTTTGAGGAAATATGAAGATTGTTGGAGAAATGAAAAGCAACAATAAAAGGAAAAAACACGCTTTTCTCTTAGAAAAACATTACTTTTGTCGCTATGAACAAAATACTTACTTGTATTTCTGATGCTGATATGCTGTGGTTTATCTGTGATGGCACAGCAACAGAACGAAGGTGGGAAGACCCGCCCAAAGGTGGGACTTGTGCTTGGTGGTGGTGGTGCGAAAGGTGCTGCAGCCATAGGAATACTAAAGGAGTTGGAGCGAGAAAAGATTCCTGTTGACTATATTGCCGGAACAAGTATAGGAGCGATTATTGGCGGATTATACGCACAGGGCTATCGTGCAGATGACCTCGAAAAACTCTTCCGCTCGCAGAATTGGCTGGCACTTTTGGCAGATAGAGACACAACATTGGTTGGAAAGGTCTATAAAGAAGAAGATGGTGTAATCTATCTCTTCGGCTTTCCTGTTCGTAAAAAGGCTGATGCTGATAAAAATACAGGGTTCTGGATGTTGCATGGTGACCATGTCTATAATTTCCTTGACTCACTTGTCAGCCGTTCTCCCATACAACGTGGTACCGTTAAGCAGGCTATTCCCTTCTCGTGTGTAGCCTTTGACATCCGTCGTCAACAAGAAATAGTCCTTGATACTGGTTCCATGGCGCGTAATATGCGCGCCAGTATGGCTATTCCCGGTGCGTTCAAACCTGTGCAGATAGACACGCTGATGCTGGTGGATGGCGGTATGGGCAATAATCTTCCAGTGGATGTTGTACGAAAGATGGGGGCAGATATCGTTATTGCCGTCGACCTTCAACAGCGCAAACATGATGACTATCGTTCGCCTTTCGGCTTTCTGAAAGGACTGGGAGGTATCTTAGATTGGTTGGCAGAACGTCCTGATATAAAGAAATATAATGTCAATCGCACGAAAGCCGACCTCTATATTAATCCCGATTTAGGTTCTTATGGTGTCACCGACTTCAATGCAAAGGCGATAAAAGCTATCCTTAAAATAGGCGAGGATACTGGTATTCTGTATCGAAAGCAGTTAGGGACGTTCATGAAAGACCATCAGCGATGAATTATTTTCATGAGAATAAATATTTTTCTTCATGAAAGTAAATATTTCTTTTTCACGTAAAATAAATCTTTTTGTTCATGAAAATAACTTGCAACAAGGCTGTTTTTAAACTCTTCAAAAACAGCATTGTTAGACTTTGATAAAGCATAATTCTAAAAAGGCTTAAAGCTATCTTTTTTTAGTCCCACAGCTATCTTGTATACGCTCATAAAACTGTTCGAGAATAATGAGCATATCATCTGGCAAGTAGCTGATTGCCTTTTCGATTATCCATTCTGACACAGGATAATAGGCTTCGGCAACCGAACCAGCGATGCACGCCTTCGTGTCGGTATCGCCATCACATAGTACAGCGAGGCGGATGGTCTCCTCAAAGCTATTAGCATCCATGAAACAACGCAGTGCCATCGGTACGGTTTCCTGACAGGTTCCATCAAAGTGTCCTTCAGAACCAATCTTCTTAATGTCCCGCATAGGTGGTAACTCGTAGCCAAAGAACTTCTCAACTTTGCGCTCGACATCCGACTTAGAAAAGCGCATCAAGCGTAGCCAACAGATAGCTTCAGCAATACATTGTGCACCCTTAATGCCTTCGGGGTGATTATGACTTACGATAGCACTCTTCTTAGCTTCCTCAATTACATCCTCCCACTCGTCGAATAGCCACCCAATAGGGCTGACGCGCATCGCAGAACCATTGCCAAATGAATCCGTAGGCTGGGGATTGTCAGCGTTAATCCATTGGTAGAATCGCCTACCATATCCGCCCATCGGGTCTGGATAACGCCTACACCAATCGAGCAGACTCTCCTGATAGTCACGTTCATTCAGCACCGCATCGGCAATAGCGATGGTGCAAATCGTATCATCTGTGTAAGAACAATCGGGTGTAAAAAGCTCAAACCCTTGCTGTGGAGCTGCTCCGAATTCGAAGCGTGAGCCTACAATATCTCCTATAATAGCACCAATCATAAAGTCTTTTCTTTAGTCTCTCTGTTGCTTGAGAGCGGATTGAAAAATACTATGGGGGTATATATTTCCTTTAGGTTGTTAGTAGTAAATCTATATAAAAAATGATAATCAGATTCTTCTCTCTTACAAGGGAGAGGATAAGAAATGACGTTTAGTACTCCGACCGGGAATCGAACCCGGATCAAAGGTTTAGGAAACCTACGTTCTATCCATTGAACTATCAGAGCGAGTTTTTCAAGCTTTACTTTGCTACCGTAGGATAGCTGTGCAATAGCTCTTGTCTGCAAAGTTAGGAAAAAAAAGTTATATATATTGTGAAACAATTGATTTTTTACCTTTCCCTTATCGTTCTTGCTGGTGTTTTTTACCTAAATAAGGCTGTACCAAGTGGCATTGTTTGCTACTTGATACAGCCTGTCTTATTGTTATAAAAGTAGGATTCTCCTTGCTTTATGCTCCGTGGAAGAGATACTCCTGCTGAATGTCTTGTGTCATCAGCGTAAAGAGTTTCTCTTGTAGACGATCGGCAAGGTCGAGTGCACTGTTAAGAATCTTATCAGAGAACGCCTGTAGCAGGTCTTGTGCATGGAGAGGTTGCGTCTTGTAGATGCGTAGATATTCTTCTTCCATCTCACGTTGACGCTGATCGGTCTCAGCTTCAAAGTTTGCGTAAGCCTCCTTGATGATAGGAGCATACTTGTTATAGTTGGTCATACCCAATACCATTATCTTGCGGAACTTCCAATAAGCTGAGTCATCACTTGACTCACCATTACCCTTCGTGTAAGCCTCTGGATAAGAAGTGATGCCCTGATAGAGTGGGAGGAACACACCGAGGTCTGCCATTCCCATAGCAACGTAATTCACACAACCGATAGCCTGTGGCAGTTCTGGGCGTACCTGCAAGAGGTGGGTCTGTGTGGTACGGAAGATAGAGACAGGGCGGTAAGGTTCCTTAGGATTACTATTGAGATATGGGTCGTGCTCCGTATTGTCGTAGTGGAAGCGGAATGCCGTGCGAAGTTCGGTCAGTGTGACCTTGTGCGCAGCCTTTGCAAAGACAGGGAAGGTGTTCTTTGTTACGTCATTCTTGATTTCTGGAGAGAATAACTGCTGCAAACCCCATACACGTGGATAGTTATAGGTGGTGTCGAGTTTGATATCACGTGCGTAAGCCTCATGGAAATCAAAGGCACCCTGTGCTGGATTGTAAAGTCCATGCTTCTCAGCAAACTCAATCAAGTCGGCTGATGCGAGGTAATTCTCCTTATCATTAGGGTCGTATGTACGGAAGCGGCTCTGGTTACCAGTTACGAAATACTGATCTTTTGGCATACGGCAAGCCAACCAACGATGGCCACAAGCTGTCTCCAAGTACCATATCTCCTTGCTATCTACAAAGCCAATGCCGAAGCCTTCAGCAATACCATACTTTTCGATGAGCATACCCAATCGCTCAACACCTTCGCGGGCGGTGTGGACGTAAGGTAGGGTAATGTTGAAGACAGAGTTCTCTGCCACACCATTCTCTACCAATGGGTCGTGTTTCAAGACCTCGTCACTACTGAAGATACTCTCCGTAGCGCTCATTCCCACACCTGCTGTGTTGAAACCAGCACTGCCCCAATGGCCGTGAAGATTATACGGAGAAAGGGCAGAATAGCCTAAAGCCTTCTCTGGGAGTTCGCAACGGAAAGGACTATCCTTTGCAACGAACTCGCGTGGACCATTGTCTGTACCCTCAAATATCTCGTAGTTCTTAGCTTCCATTGCGTCCCAGTCCTCTGAACGCGCTACTATCATAGAACCATCAGCAGTCTGTTCTTGACCAATGATGATGGTTGTACACTCTGAAGGAAGTTTGTGCTCAATTTGCACTTTGTTTGTTTTCATAAGCTTAAGAGTCTTAGTTCTTATTGTTAATTACTGATGACAAAAATAGTAAATATTCGTGGAAATGGTGTAAGAAGTTAGGATAAAAAAGGTAAATAAGTGGAGTTATGGTGCAAAATACCCATATATAGTTAATACTATTGTGTCTTTTATAGTGTTTGAGGTTGGAATATAGAGGGAAAAGTGTTATTTTTGCAGAGTGTGATATATGATAATAATGTTTGCTGAAAGGTGTTAAACATGTGATTATGAAGAAAGTTAAGTTTCTTGTTTTTTTGTTGAGTCTTTGTATGATACTTCTTTCTTGTACCGATAAGAAGCCTGTTAGTCAGGCGCAGGAGTCGTCTGTACAGCAGGAGGATAGTGTGCCTGTGAAGAAGGTTGATAGTGTTGATGTAGCGAAGAAGAAGCCACTCACTTATAAAATTCTGGTTCCTGATGCTTATCGTTATTGTAATCCCGATACGTTGATAAATAAGAATTGGGTTGAATTATATAAAGAAGGGAAGGATTATTATGTAGGAAAGGCACGTTATAGTATTGAAATAATACCCGATGAATGTGGGAATGGATCAGCACCTGAGTTGTTGGGAAAACGAAATACTATATTGTTTTTAAACCAGTTACCTATTCGTTTAGGGAAAGTTCAGGCTGCTAATATAGAGATTTCGGATACTACTTATTTGATACCTGGTACTACATATAGTTTTACTTTCTTAGGAAAACGTTATAAGTTAGAAGCAAAGGCACAAGGTAAGGATGTCTTTCAAAATTATGCCTTATTGCTGAATGGAGAGCGATTCTTTAGAGAAGTGGAAGCAGGATGCGCTGCTTTTAACTTTCTGTTTGCTGGTGATTTGGATGGGGATAGTAAATTAGACCTCGTTCTTTCAGCACCTATAGATAATGAAAACCTCAGAGTTTTCTTGTTCTTATCTTCTTGTGCTCCCCCAGGTTTACAAATAGGAAAAGCTGCTGAGATTCTTGATGACTTTAGTTGTTAGTTGGGGTTTATATTTGTCAAAGTAGAAGGAATGTGCTGAGGAGTATTCACCTGTAGGATGTAATGTGCTAAGTTATGTATGCTGAAAGGCAATTAAAATATATTTATTATGAGATTCAAGTATGCTTTTTTATTATCGTCTTTTTGTGTTATAATACTTTCTTGTACCGACAAGAAGCCTGTTAGTCTGGCAAAGGAGCTGTCGGTACAACAGGAAGATAGTGTGCCTGTAAAGAAGGTTGATAGTGTTAAGGTTGCAAAGAAGCAGCCACTAACATATAAGATTCTGGTTCCTTTTGCTTATCGTTTTTGTAACCCCGATACATTGATAAATAAGAATTGGGTTGAACTATATAAGGATGGGAAAGATTATTATGTAGGAAAGGCGCATTATAGTATTCAGAAAAAGGAAGATGAATGTGTGGGAGGAATGACACCTCACTTGTCGGGGAAACGAAATACAATCTTATTCGTCAATCAGTTGCCTGTCAATCTGGGGAAGGTAAAGATTGCTGATGTAGAGATTTCTGATACTACTTTCCTTGTGCCGGGCACTACAAGTAGCTTTACTTTTGCAGGAAAACATTATAAGTTAGAGGCAAAGGCACAAGGTGAGGATGTCTATAAGAACTATACCCTGTTACTGAATGGAGAGCGAATCTGCAGAGAAGCGAGGGTCGATGGGAGCTTAGTTTTCGCATCTTCTGTTTGCTGGCGACTTGGATGGAGATGGGAAAGTTAGACCTTGTTCTTTCTTTTGCCATTGCATTATGAAAACCTCAGAGTTGTCTTGTTCTTATCTTCTTGTGCGCCCCCTGGTTTACAAATAGGAAAAGCTGCTGAGATTGTTGATGACTTCAGTTGTTAGCCGTTTTCTGTGTTTTATTCATAAGAATGAAGGATATTAGATAATAAAGTATTATTTTTGTAACGTGTTTGAAACAGAGATAAAACTATATGATGAATTGGCAGCAATATATCACGAAAAGATAGTGCTGCCAATGGGAAAGAAGGCGTTTAGAGAGTATTCTGAAATCCTTTTTTCCTGCCATAGCTGTGGTATAGAAGGGTCTTCTTTCTCTGTGGATGATACACGTTGTCTGTTTGAAGAGCAGTTAGGCTATCATCCAATTGGTAAGTCTTTGCTGGAGTGTCAGGAGATGGCAGACCACTTTGCAGCATACGAATGGATGCATAATCATTTAGATCACCCTTTTGATGTCGAACTATTGAAGACCATCAATAGGTTGGTAACACTTCGTACGCTCACTTATAAGCAGGCAGATGCCGTACCTGGGGAGTTTACAACGGTAGATATGGCAGCTGGTGATACGGTTTTTGGCGAACATCAGGGATTGGTGGCACAGGCACCACGACTGATGTCTTCAACAGCTGAGATGATGAAACGTGGAGAACTTCACCCTATGATTCTTTCTGCTCGGTTCCATGGTTTCTTTGAATACCTACATCCTTTCCGTGATGGGAATGGGAGAACAGGTAGGTTGTTATCCAACTTCATCTTACTACGTCATGATTATCCTGAATTGATTATACAGAAAGAAGATCGTCAGGAGTATATCGCTGCTTTGCGAACCATACGAACGGAAGGGACGGATGAACATCTAATTGCGTTCTTCTTTAAGGCAGCTACAAAGCAAATGGAAAATGCTTTGGCACAGAAGAAGCAGAATAGTCGTACAATGTTCTTCTTTTAGTGGTCTACTTTCTTTTATACTTAATGTGCAAAGTGTGCTTTTATTTATATATAATACCGTTTTAATTATTTACAAGCAACTTGTTAACTCGTCTACTCGTTAACTTGTCAACTACAAAAAGATATGCTTCAGGAAAGTCCAATACAACTCTTACAACGTCAGCGTTTACTGCTTCAAATGGAGTATTATGCCGAGAAAGAAGCCTTTAGAAAGCAGACTGAGGCTGCTGGTATGCAGCGGAAGGTGAAGCGAGGTGACGCTTGGTTCCCATTAAGAGTGGGCAAACGGTTTTATAATGGATTGAACCAGCTTTGCATTGAGGTGTTTCGTACACAGGATGGGGATATCGAGCATAACTTTGAATGTGGTCGTCCGCTCCTTTTCTTTAAGTTTATTGCGAAAGAGGAAGATACTCCGAATAAGAAAGTTCAGCTGAAATACTATGGTTTTACAGGTACGGTATCTTATGTAGAAGGCGACAGAATGGTTGTTGCTGTCCCTGATTCTGCACCTTTATTAGACCTCCAATCAGCTTCAGAACAGGTTGGTTGCCAGTTAGGTTTTGATGAAACGAGCTATCAAATGATGTTCGATGCGTTAGACCGTACCATGAAATCAAAGGGAAATAGGCTTGCCTATCTTCGCGATTTGTTCTATTCACGACAAAAGGTTGAGAAGTTCTCCTTTGCTCCTATTCGATTACCTTGGCTGAATCCGACACAAGAAAAGGCTGTCAACGAGGTGTTATGGGCAAAAGATGTGGCGGTAGTTCATGGTCCACCGGGAACAGGTAAGACAACAACATTGGTCGAAGCAATCAACGAAACACTGATGCGTGAGAGCCAAGTGATGGTTTGTGCGCAGAGTAATATGGCTGTTGACTGGATTTGTGAGAAGCTTGTCGACCGTGGTATCAATGTCCTTCGCATTGGTAATCCTACTCGAGTGAACGATAAGATGTTAGGTTTTACATACGAAAGGAAGTTTGAAGCACATCCAGACTACCCACAGTTGTGGTCGATTCGGAAGGCTATTCGTGAACTGAGGAACAACAGGAAGAAAAGTTCTGAAAGCTATCATCAGAAGATGGATAGGCTGAAGAACCGTGCAACAGAGCTTGAAATACGTATCAATGCCGAGTTGTTCGGAGAGGCACGTGTCGTTGCTTCCACCCTCGTTGGTGCTAACAGTAGGATAATGGAAGGTCAGAAGTTCACCACTTTGTTCGTCGATGAGGCTGCACAAGCCCTTGAAGCAGCCTGCTGGATAGCCATTCGTAGAGCGTCAAGAGTCATCTTTGCGGGTGATCATTGTCAACTTCCACCGACTGTGAAAAGCATTGCTGCCCTGCGTGGAGGCTTAGGAAAGACCCTGATGGAGCGTATCGTAGAGAATAAACCAGAGGTTGTAACGCTGTTGAAGGTGCAGTATCGAATGAACGAAGAGATTATGCGCTTCTCATCCGATTGGTTCTATGGTGGACAGGTGGAGACCGCTCCGCAGATTAAATATCGTGGCATCCTCGATTATGACAACCCAATGGTATGGATTGATACGTCCGATGAAGCGGTCGTGTCATCGTATGATTTGACGGAAAGTAACGCTAATTCTGTTCCTTCTCAGTCAGATAACGAAAAGGAAATGCCTTTCATGAGCAGTTTGTAGGTTCTTCTTTTGGACGTATAAATAAAGGAGAAGCAGAGCTAACACTCAAGACTTTAGTCGATTACTTTACTAAGATAGGGAAGCAGCGTGTGTTAGATGAGCGGATAGATGTGGGCGTTATCTCTCCTTATCGTGCTCAAGTGCAGTATCTCCGCAGTCTGATAAAGAAGCGAGTGTTCTTCAAGCCCTATCGAAATCTTATCAGTGTGAACACCGTTGATGGCTTCCAAGGACAAGAACGCGACGTGATACTCATTTCTCTTGTGCGTTCCAATGATGATGGTCAGATAGGTTTCTTGCGTGATTTACGTCGTATGAACGTGGCCATAACACGTGCCAGAATGAAGCTGATTATCCTTGGTAATGTCCAAACAATGACCAAGCACGAATTTTACAAGAAGCTGTGGGAAAGTCTTTCACAGTCCTGAAAGTGTCTGTTCTATTAGCCTAATTGGCCTTATTAGGTCAATTAGGCTAATTCTTTATAAGCTCAATTCTAAAATATTTTTTGTTTAATTACACACTGAAAAGTGGATTTATATCAATTTTTTATTTACTTTTGTGTCATAAAAGGAAATCTACTATGTTACAACGAGATTATTTTATTCGCTTGATAGAGGAATTCAATGCTGCAATTTCGCGCTTTCTAACAAAGAAAGATGATGAGTTGAAGCGAGATAAGGACTTGAAAGACCTTTACAGACAGTATGTTGGAGAGTATGATGATTTACGTAATCTCTCCGTTGACGAGCTGTTTGACATATGCCAAGGAACAGTGGGAAAGAGGAAGAACGGATAGACAAAAATCAATATGGTTGCAGAGTTACTTTATGCCGAAGCAAGCTACAAAGTGCAACCTTTGCGGCAGATGCTGATGGAGAAATCATATAGGTTATTCGACTATGTTGAGGCGAATGGCTCTACATTTCTCTATCAGTCGTCATCAGAAGATGGAGGCTATGCGACAAGAGTTAGACAATAAGCTCTCTCAAATAGATTGATGTTTGAGCGAGTAGATACGAAGGAGAATTATTTAATATCATAATAATATCAAGCTAAACCTAAATCACATCATTATGCTTGAGAAGAACATTAGAGAACAGATTGTCGAGTTGATACACCAGCAGGTAGTTCCTGCTGTGGGTTGTACAGAGCCAATGGCTGTGGCATTGTGTACTGCACGTGCTACAGAGTTGTTAGGTCAGAGACCAGAACATATTAGCGTGTTGCTCTCTGCTAATATTCTGAAGAATGCGATGGGAGTCGGTATTCCTGGAACGGGAATGATTGGTCTGCCTATTGCCATTGCCCTTGGTGCTTTGGTGGGTAAGTCAGAATATCAGTTGGAGGTTATCAAGGACCTCACTCCTGTTACTTTGGAGGCTGGCAAGACATTTATCAGTGAGAATCGAATTGATGTCAAACTGAAGGACGGTATCACCGAGAAACTATACATAGAAATTACTTGTGAGGCTGAGGGACATCGTGCGACAGCCATTATCATGGGTACTCATACGAATATTGTCTTTGAAGAGAAAGACTGTACTGTTCTGCTCGATAAGATGCAACCCAGCACAGCTGCTGTCGAAAAAGCACCCCTTTGTCTGAACCTCAATACGGTATGGGAGTTTGCTACAACCACTCCTGTCGATGAGATTGAGTTTATCCTTGAGGCAAAACGTTATAATCTTCGTGCTGCAGCTGAGGCTTTGAAAGGAAACTACGGACATTGTTTGGGAAAGATAATGGACCGTCCTTTGAGTCGCGGAATCTTTGGTAATAGCATCTTCTCGCACGTTATTGCGAAGACCGCTTCAGCCTGCGATGCCCGTATGGGTGGTGCTTTGATACCAGTGATGAGTAATAGTGGTTCTGGAAATCAGGGCATCTGTGCAACCAATCCTGTTGCAGTCTTTGCGAAGGAGAATGAGAATACACGTGAAGAACTTATCCGCGCACTCACCTTGAGTCATCTGACCGCTATCTATATCAAGCAGAGTCTTGGTGCACTATCTGCCCTTTGCGGTTGTGTCGTAGCAAGTATTGGTTCCAGCTGCGGTATTACTTATCTGATGGGAGGCAATTATATCAATGTTTGTCATTCAGTAAAGAACATGATAGCCAACCTTACAGGTATGATTTGCGATGGTGCGAAGCCAAGTTGTTCACTGAAGATCTCATCGGGAGTGTCAACAGCTATCCTTTCTGCAACGCTTTCCATGGAGGGCAAGCACGTAACTTCTGCAGAGGGAATCATTGATGAAGATGTTGATAAGTCTATCCGAAACCTTACAAGCATTGGTAAGGAAGCGATGTGTATTACCGATGATATGGTATTAAATATTATGACAAATAAGTGCAATTAAAAAGACTATTGCACTTTCAACTCAGTCTTATTGTCGAATTATTTTTCATGAAAAGAAATATTTTTTGTCGTGAAAATAAATATTTATCTTCATGAAAAGAATTTCTTTTTTTCATGAAGATAAATTGTTTTTAGCCGTTTTGTTGTATCGGATGGATGTCATTTCATCCTACGCTCGCTCGTAGGTTACAATCGTGTTAACATACTTCTCTACCTTTATAATACGTATGTTATCTGGAAGTTTTGGTGCTTCTACACCTTCGTTAACCGTGAAAGGAGCCGATTCTATGCGTATCTCATCCCATAGACCTGCATCCAAAAAACTCTGTAAAGTCTTTGCACCACCTTCCACGATGAGACTTTGCTTCTTTTCAGCATAGAGATGCGACAGCACTTCAGCAGGTGTTGCGTATTCTCCAGCTTTTGTCGGTTGACTTGTCAGTACCAATTTCTCTGGACTTGGACCGCTCCATTCCCTCACTGTCAGCTGTGGTTGTTCTAATTCTTCCGTTGTTTTCCCAACGAGTATCGCATCATTCTCCGCCCTCATCTTATGTACTAACATCTTTGTAAAGGGTGTAGAGATAATCAATGGCTGATAATCTTTACCCGGCAAGTTGCCAATGTAAGGCACAGAAGAGTTATTAGTACAAGTAGTTACATCATCTTTACTACCATTTATAATACTCGCATCATCAGGGGAATATCGGTGATTACTCCCCTCCCTATGGGGGAGGGGTAGGGGAGGGGCAGTTGTTGATGCTGTGTCAGTTGGTGTGTTGAATGGCGTGTTGGTTAGTCTACTTTCTGTTTCTGCCCACTTCAATATCACATAAGGTCGTTTATGTGTATTATAAGTAATAAACCGTTTATTCAGTTCTAAGCACTCTTTCTCCAATACACCCACGGTCACTTCTATCCCTGCTTCGCGAATCTTCTTTACTCCACGTCCTTGCACTTCGGCAAAAGGATCGATGCAACCACAGACGACACGGCGCACACCCTTACTGATAATCAAGTCGGCACAAGGAGGTGTTTTCCCATAATGAGAGCAAGGTTCAAGACTGACATACACCGTTGCTTCACGTAGCAAAGCCTCGTCCTCTTTCCTTACAGATGCAAAAGCGTTCACCTCTGCGTGTCCTTTGCCACAGCGTACGTGGTAACCCTCACCGATAATCCTGCCCTCCTTGCTCACAATAACCGCACCAACCATTGGGTTAGGCTTGGCAAGCTGTTGTCCATTACGAGCTAATTGCAGGCAACGACGCATGTATTTTTCGTCAGTTTTTTCTTGTTTCATTTCATTAAAATTCCTATCTTTGCAGCTATGACATACCAAGATTTATGGCACAGACTCACTCCTTTATATGATGAAGGTGAGGCACAAGCTATCGTTCGGCTTGTGTTAGAGGTGCAGTTCGGCATTACGCTGCCCGATATATATACGGGCAAAGTTAATGAATTATCCCGAGAAGCGGAGGAGGAATTAGAGAAAATCATCCTTCGTTTGGAACGTTCGGAGCCTGTACAATATGTTTTAGGACGTGAAACCTTTTGTGGGCGCACTTTCCATGTGGCTCCAGGCGTATTGATTCCGCGCCCAGAGACTGAGGTGCTGTGCCGTTGGATAGAGGAGGATAACAACCAATGTTATTGTGCTTTGCAGCCTCCTGCGCCCCTGCAGGTGTTGGATGTAGGGACAGGCAGTGGTTGTATTGCTGTTACATTGGCTGCCGACCTACGTAACTCGGCGGTTACGGCGTGGGATATATCGGGTGATGCACTACTTATTGCACGTGAGAATGTACATCAATATCAGGTACGTGTGGAGCTAAAAATGGAGGATGCGCTTCATCCTTCAGCAGCAGCTATGCAGCAGCAATTTGATATTATAGTGAGTAATCCACCTTACATCTGCGACAAAGAACGGACAGGGATGGCGAAGAACGTACTTGCGTATGAACCTGAAACAGCTCTCTTCGTTCCAGACGATGACCCACTACGCTTCTATCGGGCAATCGCTGAGTATGGCGTGCAGGCTTTGTCAGCTGATGGTGCACTTTATTTCGAGACCAACCCATTATATATTGATAACGTAAAGCAGATGTTAAGCGAATTGGGTTATAAGCAGATAAAACTGCGAGAAGACCAGTTTGGTAAGCTCCGATTCACGAAAGCCATCCGACCATGATACAGAAACGGCCGATATTAGAGTCGCAAGCCCTGAAGAAACTTGCCGATTTATGTGCGAAAGGCGAACATTGCTCTGGCGAGATGTTAGAGAAGATGCGCAAATGGGGACTATCAGAAGATGCGCAAGCACGTATTATGGAGAAGTTAATAACGCTGCATTACGTTGATGATAGCCGTTATACGGAGTCTTTCGTACATGACAAAATCCGCTATAACAAATGGGGACGACGGAAGATTGAACAAGCTCTGTGGATGAAAAAGGTCGATAATGCAATTTCTTCGCCTATCCTCGATGCCGTGGAAGATGAAGAATATCTTGAGGTTTTGCGCCCATTGTTGGCGAGTAAGTATCGCACAATTAAAGCAGAGAACGATTACGAACGTTCAATGAAACTGATAAAGTTTGCGATGGGACGTGGTTTTACGATGGATTTAATCCGCAGGTGTATAGATGAAGGAGTCGTTGCTGCGGATGATGATGTAGACTTCGTAAGACGATGACACAGACGATTAGTTTATTGGCTCGCCTGATAGACACTCTTGCTCCTCGTTCATGTACGATTTGTGGTAGGCGTCTGACCGTTACGGAGGAGGTGATGTGTGCTTGTTGTAATCATTGTCTCCCTCGTACGGGTTATGCTAAATCGAGTTATGACAACAGACTTGTACGACTCTTCTGGGGTAGGATTCCCATAGAAAAGGGTACAGCCTTTTTCTTTTATAAAGCCCATTCAGACACCAGTCGTTTGCTTTATCAATTGAAGTATGGCGGTCATCCTGAGATTGGTGAGCGTCTTGGACGTATTGTGGCAGCAGAGTTTGCACAAGATGGTTTCTTTGATGGAATCACAGCTGTGGTTCCTGTACCGCTTGCCCGCCAGCGTGAGCGAGAAAGAGGGTATAATCAAAGTGTGGAGATAGCGCGTGGTATCAGTGCAGAAACTGGTTTACCTGTCTTAGATAAGGTCTTAGAACGTATTAGTTTTCACGGTAGTCAGACGCAAAAAGGGCGTTGGGAACGAAATGAAAACGTAGAGAAAGCCTTTCATCTCCTCGATGCTTCCCCCCTTAAACAATCAACACATTTTGTTGGTTGATGATGTAATCACGTCAGGTGCCACCCTCGTTGCAGCCGCCAAAGAACTCCTTAAAGGGACGAATGTCAAGATTAGTGTCCTCTCACTTGGCTTTGCAAATAATGATTAAGCTGTCTTATTATTCCTTGTTTTATTATTGTTAGTCTATAAGTAGTACTCATCTTCGCAAGTAATTAGTAGTTAACAGTATCAGTTTTGGTGGCAGATATGGATATTTTTCTCCCTCTTCTATTGTTGTGTTGATGGTCCGCACATAATGTGTTGATGGTCCGCACCATTGGTGCGGAGGCTTAACACCAATGCAATTTGTCGTCGGAAAATTTGCGTTAGATGATTGTTTGGAAGAGTTATACAACTCAAAGCGAATAGAATCACTCTTGTATTTGATAGGAGTATCATCTGTTCTTGTTATCTTCTTTTATAGTCTTTTTTTATCCTTTAATCTCAGAAAAAAATGTGTAAGTTTGCAGTTAGTATATAACCATAAACTATCAAGATGGAAGATTTAAAGAAAGTCTTTGCAGGCAAACTGCTCGGAATTAAAAGCTATTAAGTTGCAACCTAATGACCCATTTACATGGGCAAGTGGTTGGAAGTCACCATTCTATTGTGATAATCGCAAGACGTTGTCGTTCCACGATGTACGTTCGTTTGTGAAGCTCGAGTTGGTTCATGCTATCCTTGAGAACTTCCCTGAGGCTACGGCTGTGGCTGGTGTTGCTACGGGTGCTATCGCACAGGGTATGCTCGTTGCTGATGAGTTGGCATTGCCATACGCATACGTTCGTCCGAAACCAAAGGACCATGGTATGAAGAATCAGATTGAAGGCGAACTCCCCTGCAGGTTCTAAGGTTGTCGTTGTAGAAGACCTTATCTCAACTGGTGGCTCTTCTTTGAAGGCTGTTGCTGCACTTCGTGAGGCTGGTTTTGAGGTTGTCGGTATGGTTGCATCTTATACCTATGGTTTCCCAGTTGCTGAGGAGGCATTCCGTGAGGCTAATGTAAAGCTTGTTACCCTCACCGATTATGAGCATGTTGTAGAGAAAGCCCTTGAGACTGGTTATATCAAGGAGTCTGAGGTTTCTATGTTGCATGATTGGCGTAAGGACCCAGCAAACTGGAGAAAGTAATCTCTAATCATTCTGCTGGAAGTAAAGACCTTTCTTTCTTAGGGATTGATTGAATATAATTTTATGTAGAGGACGCATTCTTCGTGCGTCCCTATAGGTAGTTATAAACTTCTATTCCAAGCTGTTCAGCTTTCTTCCAGTTCTTTTCTCTTAAACTCCCCAATAAAAGATTATCAATGACAAAGTTTGAAAGTAGCGTAAAGCAAATTCCTCATTCTCAGCAGTGTGTATACAACACGCTGAGCGACTTGAATAATGTACAGCGTCTGAAGGAACGTCTCCCAGAAGGTTCTACGGGTAATGATGAGATGGATAAGGTGAAAGAAAGATTGCAGAATCTCACCTTTGATCAGGACTCCTTGTCTGTGAATGTTGACCCTGTTGGTCAGATTTCTATGCGTATTATCGAGCGTGAAGAGCCTAAGACGATTAAGTTTGAAAGTGCTAATTCGCCATTATCCTTTAATTTCTGGATTCAGATACTGCCTGTTACAGAGTCTTCTTCAAAGATGAAACTCACGATAGATGCTGATATTCCTTTCTTTGCAAAGGGTATGGTGTCAAAGCCTTTACAGGAAGGTATTGAGAAGATTGCCGATGCGTTGGCAATGATTCCATTCGAATAAGACGTTTACCTCCTTCCTAAGGAGGAGGACTTGATGGTTTTTTTGTATAGATAAAGGAGTAAGGTATGAAGAAGGTTGTTCAGTCTGTTTTGTTAATGCTTGTAGTGCTATTGTCATCTTGTGGTGATGTAGTTGACTATGAGTATAGTAGTCATCGTAACTTCTTTACCTTTCACAACGAGACACATCAAGACCCCATCCTTGCCTCAGCGATGAATCCTTTATCGCCGGGTGTGTATTGTACGATAAGAACTAATGTTGTCAGTGGTCGTTATTGTTTCTTCTTTGAGAACAATCAAGGACTGAAATCAAGTGCACCTGTGTGGTTTGATGGGATTGATCTTAGGGTTGGAGAGCTGGAAACATGTGGGCTTGAACAATGGACTGATTGTTGGTTATGGCAACTTGGACAACCCTTCTCCTTTCTATGCTTACGACTTGCAATGTCCTAATTGCTTCAATACGAATACGCTTCCACTGCGTTCTTATGAGTTGAAGATAAGTAGTGATGGCTTTGGTACTTGTAATAACTGTCATCGTAAGTATAACCTTAACACTGGCGGAAATATTGTTTCGGGTGATAGTGGCAAGAAACTGATACGCTATCGTGCAAGAAGTACGGAACCATATGGTGTTTTGGGGGTAAATTAAGGTAATTAGCCTGATTGGATTAATAGGTTCAATAGGCGTAATAAGGCTAATAAATAAAAAAACTTGCAAAACCTTTGCCAGTTCGAAGATTTAGCCTTATCTTTGCAAACGGTTTGCCGCAATGGTGGAATTGGTAGACACGAGGGACTTAAAATCCCTTGGCCAGTAATGGCTGTGCGGGTTCGAGTCCCGCTCGCGGCACTTCTTCTTAAATCCTATGCGCATGAAGCGAATAGCATACATTCTTTTGTTCTCCCTGCTGTTAATTTCTTGTGGTACTCGTAGCGGTTACTTCAAGATGGAAGGGACGCTTCTTGCATATGAATCAAGGTGAGCTTTTATGTGTATAGTCCCGATGGTGGTATTGCGGGTTTGGATACCATCAAGATTGAGGCGGGTCGTTTCTCTTATGAGAAGCCTTGTAGCAAACCTTCTACGTTAATTATCATCTTCCCTAATTATTCAACACAGCCAATCTTTTTGCCGAATCAGGCTGAAGCGGTTGATGTAAAAGCCGATGCTTCCCACTTGAAAGAGATGGAGGTAGAGGGCACGGAGGATAATGAACTCATGACTAAAGTTCCGTAAACAGATAGCAAGTGTCTCTCCTCCAGAGGAGGTGAAGTATGCAATCGCATTTATCAAGGACCATCCAGAGTCTGCTGTGAGTGCGTATCTACTTAATCGTTATCTTGTTCAAACAGAATCTCCTGACTATAAGCAGGCTGCAAAACTTTTACCTTTATTGATAAAAGAACAGCCCGATAATGCCACTTTGGGTCGTCTTCAACGACATCTGTCTGAGCTTGGTTCACTGCCTATCGGTAGTAAGTTGCCTAAGTTTTCAGCTAAAGATGTCAATGGAAAGACGGTTAATAACACGACTTTTCAAGGAAAAGACGTTGTTATTATCAGCACATGGGCAGCATGGAGTTACGAGAGTCTTGATGTCCAACGTGCGCTGAGTGATGCCGTGAAAGCAGGAAAGATAGCTGCTTTGGGTATTTGTGTAGATGCCAATCCTAAGGAAGTAAAGCAGACTTTAGAGCGTGATGGGATTGAGTTTTCCAATGTTTGTGATGGAAAACTACTGAATACACCACTACTCAAAACCTTTGGTCTTAATACTATACCAGATAATATCGTCATTCGCAATGGGAAAGTTGTTGAAAGAAACATCACTGCTAACACCATCCGTCAGCGTTATGGCGCCGAATAAAAACTAATATTGTGCTTGTAAAAACATTCTGTGCAGCTGTCAACGGAATGGAAGTCACCACCGTGACAGTCGAAGTTAGTATCACACGGGGCGTGTTGTTCCATCTTACCGGTCTTGCAGACGGAGCGGTAAAGGAAAGCCATGACCGTATAGCTGCAGCACTTCTTAATACTGGTTACAAGTTTCCTGTAGCCGATATCACCGCCAATCTTGCTCCTGCCGACCTCAAGAAGGAAGGCTCCAGTTTTGATCTCCCATTGGCAATAGCCATCTTGGCTGCCAATGAGAAGATGAGTTGTGACCGTTTGCGAGAGTTTATGCTTGTGGGAGAATTGAGCCTTGACGGTACTTTACAGCCTGTTAAAGGCATACTACCCATAGCTATCAAGGCACGTGCCGAGAAGTTTAAAGGTATCATTGTGCCGAAAGCTAATGAGCACGAAGCGGCTGTGGTAGACACGTTGGAGGTCTATGGAATGGATAATATCCTGCAAGTAATTGACTTCCTTAATGGTACATCTACTCCAGAACCTTGTTTTGTGGATACACGGAAAGAGTTTTACGAGCATCAATATGCTTTCGACCTCGACTTTGCTGATGTCCGTGGTCAAGAGAATGTGAAGCGAGCATTAGAGGTTGCAGCGGCTGGTGGGCATAATCTTATCATGGTCGGACCACCCGGAAGTGGAAAGAGTATGATGGCAAAACGCCTTCCCTCCATCCTCCCTCCTTTGTCTCTTTCAGAGAGTTTAGAAACAACTCAGATTCACTCGATAGCTGGTAAGTTACGTCGTGACACAGGATTGATTACGCAACGTCCTTTCCGTAGCCCTCACCATACTATCTCTGAGGTTGCACTCGTGGGTGGTGGAGCCAATCCAATGCCGGGTGAGATAACCCTTGCACATAATGGAGTGTTATTCTGTGATGAGTTACCTGAGTTTAATAAACACACTTTAGAGGTACTTCGACAGCCTTTAGAGGATCGTCATATAACGATTTCACGTGCCAAATATACGGTTACTTATCCTTGTAGTTTCATGTTTGTAGCAAGTATGAATCCCTGTCCGTGTGGCTATTTTGCTGACCCTACGCATCATTGTGTTTGTACTCCAGGGCAGATTCAGAAGTATCTTGCTAAGATTTCAGGTCCATTAATGGACAGAATCGACATTCAGTGTGAGATTGCACCTCTCCCTTCAAAGATATATCACAAGCAACACCGGGCGAGCCGAGTGCTGCTATTCGTGAAACGTGTTATCCGTGCACGTGCTATTCAGACCGATCGCTTTTAGCAGTTATCGTAATATTCATTGTAATGCGCAGATGTCTGAGCGTATGATTCATGAGTTTGCCGAGCCCGATGAAGCCTCTATTAAGTTACTCCGTGATGCTATGGAGCGTTTGAAACTGTCTGCTCGCGCCTATAACAGGATTCTAAAAGTAGCGCGTTCGATAGCCGACTTGGAAGAGTCTGAGGCTGTACAAGTACAGCATATCGCTGAGGCAATAGGGTATAGAAACTTGGATAGAAGCGACTGGGCTGAGAGATGAGAGCGCTCTCAGCCTTATAAAGATAAGGAAAACTAAGAAAACTATGACCCCTAAAGATTACTCGAGATTCTAAGACAACTATATAAAGAAGAAATACAATAACACCCAAAGACTTAACAAATATAAAAAAACAAATTCAAAAAGACTATGAGAAAGTTGTTTGCTTTCATGTTGTTACTGCTACCGTTAGCAGTATCAGCACAGACGGATAAGACATTTATGTCTGTCAATTGGGATAAGATAAAGGCAGAAGTGAATGCTAACCCACAGCATGTTCAGCAGTTAGTTGATATTCTTATCAATGTTGATGCTGATACCACATTGACTGCTGAAGACAAAATCTTGGCTGTTTATGGACGAACTTACCTTAATAATGGTAGGGATATGTTCATGGAACTTGATATGTCGAAGGCAAGGAACGAAGGTAAGTTTGATGTTGCTGCTACGCTTGCAGATAGGGTTCTTGCCAGCAATCCGCTTAATACGAATGCTATTGTGTCTAAGATTTATCATTTCAGAAAACTTTCAACCACCGAACCCGATAAATCATGGATGTTGAGCGATAGCCTTAAGGTCTATTCTGTTCGTTTATCACGCATTCTCGATACAATCTTCATGACTGGTGATGGTAGTAAGGAACATCTTTCTCCGTGACATCAGTGGGGGATGAATATAATCTTGTTTACTTCTTCTTTGGTATTCCTAAGGTGAATAGTCAGATGGTAGTCGGTAGTTGTGACCGTCTTGTTTTGGGCGAAACGAATGCTAATTACACTTCTTCTGACATTTACTTTGATGTAAAACGAGTCTTTGAAATCGAGAGGTCTATGTTTGAATCGCAAGGAGGGAAGGGGAAGTAAATATATAAAAAGCCTCTGTAAATCTTTCGTATTTTCTTTATTGAAATATCACAATAGTCATACCCCTTCCCATTTGGGAAGGGGCTTTTTGTTGGTTTAGCTCTACTTTTGTAATTATTTTTCACACCTTCGATTTTAAAAGATGCTCTTTTTGGCTTCGAAAAGACGCCCAATTGACTTGCAAAAGATGCCCTTTTGAGGTCCAACTAACGCCCTTTTGAAGTCCAATTAAGCACCTTTTGAATTGCGGTTTTGTAAGTCTTTGATTCCTTGTTAGTTACATTTGGGGGCTTGTTAGTTCTTATAATGCCCTTTTAGGGTGAATTTTCTCGCGCTGTTTTGTCAATATATTTCAATGTTCTTAGATGATTCTCGTACGTTTTAATACATATGATTTACAGAAAAAACAAAGGGTCTTCAGAATTTTGGAGTGATAATAATGCATCTTAGCTTAGGTCTCTGACGAAATGTCACACAGAGGGACGGAGAGTACGGAGGGATATCAAAGCAAGCACTGGTAGTCACGGAGGCACCGTCGGTGCGTGGAGCGACGGAGATAGTTTGCTAATTCTGTTAGCAATTTATATACAAAGCGTTCATACCAAAAGATTTATCAGAAATCTGTACGCTACACTTCCGTCACTCTTTGTGCCATCGGCACCTCCGTGTTATTGCCTTTATCTCTATCCTCTCCGTAGCTCTGTGTGCCTTATTTACTAAAGTTTCCCTCCCTAATAAATAGATAAAAAATAACAGTTTGTCGAATTTTCTTTATAAATTAGTAATCGCTAAAGAACTGATTTTAAAGACAAGACAACAAAACTGTTATGGAAGCAAAAATAGAGAAAAATAAGTGAGTTATCCAAACTTTTGAGTGTTAAAACCCGAATGAGTGATGATTTATTTCATCTTTTTGGCAAGTTTGACATTGGTCACTTGTTATCTCGCCTGTCATTGGAGAAACATGACGGAGTTTCGGCTTCGGAATTATTAGCTCTATTAGCCCTATTAGGCTACTAAGCCCAATAGGACTAATAGCTTATTACTTTGTTATAATTTTTCACATCCTGATTTTTAATAGATGCTCTTTTAGCTTTGAAAAGACGCCCAATTGGCTTCGAAAAGATGCCCTTTAAGGCTCTTACTAACGCCCTTTTGAAGTCCAATTAAGCACCTTTTATTTTACGTCTTGTAAGTACCTGAATTCATGTTAGTTACAAATGTGACTCTAATAGCCCTTTTTCGCCTTATTCTTCATGAAAAACACGCTTCCTTTGTAAATATATTTCAAACAGATTCTTCGTTGTATTCAAGTTGTTTAAGTTTGCTGTTATTTACAATAATAGTCTTTTACAGACCATTTGGTAGCCATTAGTTCAGCAGAAATAATAAGATGGAGACTTACTCAATTTCTATCGCTCCATCCTTATTTAGTTTCAGATGAGGTTTCTTCTCGGGTATAGTTGCTTGTATTTCTGTTGGTTTGGCAGGGGTTGTTTTTGCGACTTACACTTGTCTTGTTGTTTGTAGAGGAAGAGTGATTAGAACGTGCAATTGCTGTTTTCTTCTGTGACTTAGCCATAGATTTATTTGCTGTCGCTGATTTACTCTTAAATGGAACAAAGCGGGTAGTCATTGGTTCTAACTCATCATCGTACTCACTCTCGTATTCTCTATATTTATAGGTAATACCTTTGTCTGAAATAATGGTGTCAGCCATGCATATCCCATTACGATACCTCGCACGTCGTATAATATTCTTTCCTTTCTTATCATATTCGTATGTCATTCCATTTAATTTACCGTTATGATACATTTGTGTAAAGTAAATGGCGGGCGTTTCATCTGCACTTTGTATAGGGTGGTACATTGTTGATTTACCTTCAAATATACCATGGTCATAGTTAATGATAGCCTCTATCTTTCCAAATTCATTGTAATACTTAATTGTCCCATGTAGCTTTCCTTCTTGATAGTTAAGCTCTGAATAAAGTGTTCCGTCTATTGTGTAATTAATGCAAGAGCCTTCTTTAAATCCCCATACCTTATTTATGTGATAGATGCTTTTAATTTGTCCATTGTCATAGGTTTCTACTATCTTCTCCTGTGCGTTACACGCTAAAGGTAGTGCGATTAGAGAGAGTAGAAGTAATTTTATCTTTATCATATTATATTCGTGTTTAATACTTATTACTTTGGAACCTTGTGTTTAGTAGTAAACTTATATTCGTATTTCAGATAACCATCCTTTAAGGTAAGGCTCGCTATATAGTCTTCGTCTTCAGTATTATCGTTATCCTTGGTCGCTCTAAACCATATCTTTTGATTATCTCGTATAATGCCCTGAATCTTCAGTGGAAGCTCAAAGGCGTGTGTCCAAAGTATAACGCCATTAGTGTTTCTCAGCTGAAGAATCGTTGGTGCATCTTCCGAGATACTAGCATTATACTCTATAAGGATATACTTCGAGTCTTGGTAGTCAATCTTTGAGTTGAAGCCAGTAAACCAATCTGTTATTGCGTTGTGACTAATCATTCGCTTGTCACCACGCGGAGAATCAGTCACACCATACAGGAAGTAACCAGCGTCTTGAGGGTCTCCTAAGTGATACATGAAGCGTATTCTCCATAAGCGGTTGAGGCTCTTTTGGCTAGAGGATTCGCTCGCTTCCTTACGATCTAATATATAAAATACACTATCCTTAACCTCACCATTAAGCTCAGAAGTGGGTAGTTGCTGGGCGTATTCATAGGCGTCCTTCGTATAAAGACGGTCTGTAGCTGGGAAATAATAATAGGTTTCTGCCAAATTGTTGGTGACCTTGAAGCCTTCACCTACGCCCGCCGTACTTGCGTGGTCTTCGTAGGTATCAGAGATAAATTCTACTGATGAGATACCACTTGACATTGCTTTCTTCTTGGCGAAGATAGTCTTTGAGACATCCTTTAGCGTGAGTGTCTGTGGGTCTATCTCAAGTATAAACTGGCTAGGAATCGTGATATACCACTTCTTGGCTTGGTTCAGATGTTGTATCTGAAGCATGTGGAAAGCTGTCATACCAACCTTCCTTGCATCGTCATCACTGATGAAAAGTTTGTCAGCAAACACCTTCCCACTATCTGGATCGACGAATCCATAATAGTAACCTGATGGTGGTGTCTCGTCGTCAGAATACCAGTTACTGAAACTACGGTCGGTTAAATAGAAGAAACAAACACGTCCGTTATACTTTACTGGGACAATGGCTTTATATGAATCATCTACGCTGATAGAGTCTTTATAATTAGCGCTTGGCTTGGAAGAGTCTATGCTGAAGAACAATAACATGAATAGAAAGAATAAAGAACCACCGATGATAGCGAATACTTTTATCACATTGATAGTGGAGATGTTTGCGTCTCCTTTGGTGCGTGTGTAGCCTCCATAATCAAATTGATGCTTGACATTAATGTTTATGTCGTCATCATCTAGGAAGTATTCTGTACCGCAGTTTTTACAGCGATAACGCTTTTCATCCAACTGAAGATGCTTCTCACTGCCACAATTCGGGCACTTTATGGGTCTTATCCTTGTTGACATTGTATTGCTTTTTCTGTATTTGTTTTATCTGCTTATTGCTTCCTTACGTTGTGACTAGTTGCAAACTTATATTCGTATTTTATGTTACCTCCTTTTAACGTAAGGCTCATGATATATTCATCATCATAGCGATCTGTGTGCTCTCTTGTTGCTCTGAACCATATCTTCTGATTGTCTCGTAGAACACCACCAATCTTTATTGGACAATCAAGAGAGCGTGTCCAAAGAATCTTTCCATTAGTATTCTTAGCTGAAGAACAGCTGGTGCGTTCTCCGAGATATTGCTTTTATACCAAATAAGTATGTACGTTGAATCTTGTAAAATAATGTTTGCATCGAATCCTGTGAACCAGTCTGATATTTGCTGACAACCAACTACTTGTATGTCTTTAGCCACAAAATCGTATTTCTTGTTTGAGGGATTGCTAAGGTATTTAGGATTCCCAAGGTGATACGTGAATTGTATTCTTGTTAGTCTGTTTTGACTTTCTTTGCTTGAAGAGGCATTAGACTTCTTGCTTTCTAATATGTATAATACGCTATCACGCATCTCTCCTTTTAATTCAGATGATGGTAGTTCCTTTGCGTAATTATAGGCTTCTTCTGTATATAGATGGTCTGTGGCAGGGAAGTAATAGTAAACTTCTGCCAAGTTATTAGATATTTCTAAGCCCTCATCTCCCTCTAATGAAAAATCAAAGAAATTGCTTGTTCGAGAGATAAAATCCACAGATGAGATCCCACTTGACATTGCTTCCTTATTAGCAAATATAGTCTTAGAGATATTGTTCATCGTGAGTGTTTGCGGATTAATCTCATAGATAAACTGCTTCGGAATGAGGCATAACCACTTATCTGCTTGGTAAAGATGCCATATCTTAAGTTCATTAATCGATGTCATATCAACTCTTTTGCTCTCATCGTCACTGATGAGGAGCTTATCAGCTAACACTTTCCCAGTTTGTGCATCGACAAATCCATAATAGTAACCATCGGCTAAGGTCTTATCATCATCAATCTTATAATCAATGTTACGTTCCGTTATATAAAAGAAACAAACTCGTCCTTTATGCATCATTGGGATGATGATATTATATTGATCTACTACACTAATGGAGTCATTTGAGAATAAAGTCACTTGAGAAAAAGACGATTTTTCCCTTTTGTTATTTCCATCCCACAAAAAAAGCATAGCACCATACAAAAAAACAAAAAGACGATACCAATTACTACGAAATTCCTTTTTCGTATTACTAAAAGAGTTTTTAAGGGCTCTCTTTTAGGTTGCGTAAAGCCATCGTAGTTGAAAATCATGCTTGACATGAACTGTTATGTCATCATCATCTAAAAAGTATTCTGTCCCACAGTTTTTGCAGCGATAGAGTTTTTCATTCAATTGATCATGCTTCTCGCTACCACAGTTGGGGCACTTTATTGGTCTTATCTTTATTGACATCGAATTACGTACCTGTATGTTTATCGTTTTTTATAGTGTATGGTTAGATAACTTAAAATAACTTCTACAGCTGTAAAGATGGCAAAGAGAATTATCCACCAGTTATCTTTTACACTACTTGGTGCCATTAATCCACTGACAAACTCTATGATTCCTGCTAAGAGGAAGAGCATACCAAGACTCAAACGATGCGAACGCTCTGCACCAAGGGCAAATAACATCACAACCAATAGAGTGTTGACTATAATGGCAACACTTGTGTAGAGCATGTTTACCAATGGATAGATTGATAGAACCAGACCTACAATGATATTGACAAAGAGGACTGCTATGGCGGGGATTAAGACTTTATTCATAATTTAGAAAGTATTTCGTTCTTCTTTTGTTCGTATTCTTCAGCAGTGATGAGTTGTTCCTCTAAGAGCTTCTTGAGCTTTCGTAGGCGTAGAGTAGGGTCACTACTAACATCGCTCGACTTGAATATGTCTTGTGCTAACTGTAGTCCTGCTCCCATTTGCAAGCCTGCTCCTGCCAGTCCACCTTCGTTCTTTGCAGCATCACGTAAGGCTCCTAACTTCTGCAATCCAGTGTAATCAAGGTCTACCTCGGCTGCTGCATACTTCTCAGTAGTCATGTTTGCAATCCTACCAATGCGTTCCATCGTTTCGTCATCGAATGTAACAGAAGTGATGCGGAAGTCGGTTAGCTCCAGACCTAAGCGTGATAACTCCTCTGTAGTCTTCTCTTGTAACTCCTTGGAAAGCTCACCTATGTGGCTATCCACTTCTCGGTAAGGGTAGGCTTTGACTGCAAGAAAGGCTGTGAGTGGCGTCACAATACGTGAAGATACGAGTTCTTGCACATCCTCTGCATAATAGTCTGCGACCGTTCCAAGCAGTGTGACAAACATTTGAGATGCATCTTGTATCTTTACAGAGAAGTTTCCACAAACTCCGAGAGCCACTGGTAATTGATAATCAGGCTCTATGTATTTCACTGGCGAAGCAGTTCCCCAAAGGATGTTTACCATCTCCGCTGTACGGAAGAAGTAGAACCTCATCTTATGGTCGCTCTCTGCTTGCTGAGAGATGTTAGCAATGTGGTGATAAAAGGATGGTTGTCAGACTCCATCTCATACATTCCTGGTTCTGTAAGTGTGGCTCTCACCTGTCCATCATAGACGATAATGCAACCCTGACCAGGTGCAATAATAAGTTTACTTGCGTCCTTTATTTCATCTGTTGTGGTTTCCAGTTGATGAAATAATAGGTTAGTTTTCTGCTCTTTCCATTCTATGACAGTTCGCAATTGGCGTCTGAAAATATCTGTTAATCCCATAGCTTTATTGTTTCTTTTTCAAATTCGTTTAATAATTGCTGTACAATTAGTTGTGGTGTCTACCTTTATTTTAATATGCAAATGTACTGATTTGTATTGGAAAGAGCAAAAAATAGTAGAAAAAGGTGAGTCTAATTCTATCTCAAAAAGTTTAGTAAGTTCTTGTTTTTTGTTTGAAAGCAAGATTTATCGCATGGCGGTTTGCTTGTTTTCATTTTGTACTTAGTTGTATAAAACAAAGCAGCCGCATTACCAGTGGGGCAATGCGGCTACGACCAAATATTCAAAAAAATAATTCAGAGAGTATCTTATAGTTTGACGCTGAGACCGACATACCATGTTGCGCCGTATACTGGAGCATACATGAAGGCTGCGTCGTCTGTGTGTTTCTCGTCCTGAATATAGCTGAAGATGTTCTTAGCACCTGCATAAACCGTACATGTACCGAAACGTTTTGCAGCACGGCAGTTGAAGATCATGAAGGTGTTTGTCTTCTTAATTTTTGATGTTGCACCATCGTCCTCAGAGTTGTAGTCGATGAACATTCTTCCCTGTAATGAGCTTGTGAGAGAGAAAGTCCAAGTGCCAGGGGTATAATCGAGGTCGATATCGCCAGTCATTGCTGGGAAACGAGAGATGTTACGACTGTCTTTAGCATACTGCAGACGCTGTGGGAACTCTTTTACAGTCTCATCGTTAGGGTCTGACCAGTCTGCACGCTCGTGCTTAAACTTACCTTGATTGAAGGTCCAGTTAATACCAGCATTGAAGTTGCGGAAGAGGTTTGCCTTTGCACCTAATTCTACACCCTGTACGTAGGCATCGTCAACATTCTCCCACTGGTAAGAGTAACCGAACTTCTTAACCTCATCGTCTGCAGGAGAGAACTGAATCTTATCCTTCAAGTTGGTGCGGAAGATGTTGATGCTGAACTGATACTTCTTTGCATAATAGTCTGCTGAGAGGTTGTAGCTGATAGCACGCTCACCCTTGAGGTTGGATGATTTCCACACACGTGGCGAACCACTACAGAGGTGGAGGTCCTCAGAGAATCCGTAAGGAGCACGGAAACCTGTACCTACATTAGCACGAAGAACGAGTGAAGGAGTCAGTTCATATTTGATAGCAATACGAGGATTGATGGTTGTTTTACTAAACTTAGTTGTTGGGAAAGCACTATCAGAAACCTTTACGCTGGTAGCATACTCCTCACCAGAGCTATGAGAATCGATACGGATACCTGGTACAACGGTCAACTTTGGTGTCACGTTCCACTCATCCTGTACGAAGAAGCCAACCTCGTTAGCATGCTTCTTACCAATAGAAGTATAAGGAACGCCATAGTAAGGACTTGTCTTCTCGTCCTCAGCAGAGATGACATAGAGTCCAGTCTCACGCAAACGAGTGAAATAACCCTGTACACCACCAAGCAATGTATGGTTGCCAAGGATAGAAGTGAAGGTGAGCGATGGTGTCACCGTATTCTCCTTAGCAATGTATGGACGCATCATAGAAACGTCAGGTTCTGCACCGTCCTGGTCTGGATGTGCTGATCCTTGTGAGAATCCATGTAGTCATGGAGGAAGGTATCGTTTGTTGCCTGACGCTTATGATATACATAAGCTGTTGTGAGGTTTAATTCTGAGTGCTTACCGATAGGCAAGGTGTAAGCAAGGTCAGCTGAAAGACGGTTGGTACGGATGTCTTCTGTACCGTCAGTGTATGGGTTCATATATTGATCATTCGTCATGACACCACCGAAACGGTGCTCATCAATCGCCTTACCACGCAGTACGAGCTTATCGTTCTTAGCAAAAGGCTGATAGAAGTAAAGGCTGAAACCAAGGTTATTCATCGTCTCATCTACGCGGTCAGAGATACCATCCTTGTTCTTTACTTCCTTACGTGTAAGACCATTCTGTGTGCGGTCGATAGCATCCATCTGTGTACGCTGTGCGAATACACTCAGACCGATGTTGTTATAACGCATAGATCCAGAACCCTTATAGCTCTTGAAGCCAAAGTTTCCGAACTGAATATCACCATTAACAGATGGCTCAAAGGTTGGTTCCTTTGAGATAATGTTGATAGCACCAGCAACGGCACTACTTCCATAGAGGGCTGAACCGGCACCCTTAACTACCTCAAGACGGTCGATGTCATTGGTTCCAATCTGCTGCAAACCGTAAACACCGGCAAGACCAGAGTAGATTGGCTCACCATCAATGAGTACCTGTGTGTGCTCAGCACCCAATCCTTGCATACGAACCTCTGAGAAATTACAGAACTGGCACTGCTGTTCTACGCGGATGCCTGGTACACCTTCAAGTGCTTCGTATAAGTTCTGGGCATTCTTCTTGGTGATAGCTTGTGATGTCAGAACCTCTGTACGGATAGGAACATCCTTTACAAAGTGGCTGGTACGAGTACCAGTTACAACGACCTGGCTTAACTCTAATGGGTCTTTTTCCAGTTCAAAGTAGACTTCAGAACCTTTATTATTAACCATGTCTACCTCTTTTTCCTGCTGCTGATAACCAGCGAGTGTAGCTATGATAACCTGCTTACCTACAGGAAGATTACTTAATTTGAAGTGACCCGAAGCATCGCATTGAGTTTTAAGGTTCGTACCTTTTACTTGGATTACGGCATGAGAAAGGTGCTTTCCACCTTCTTTTGCCTTCACATCACCGAAGAGCATTGCGTCGGTGTTTTGTGCCATGGATACAAGAGAGCATAATATGGCGGTCAAGATTAGTAAATATTTCTTCATTTTGTTATTAAATGGTTTGTAAATAACTTTGCAAAGTTATGTTTTTTTTTTTATAAATGTGTCAATACCTAATAGTAAGTATTATGAAGGTTCTTCCGTTAAATACGTAGATTGTTTATAGAATGAGATTCATCCACATACATGGTATGATTTCCTCCAATAAGATTGTTTTATAAAGACTCAACACCCAATAACCATCCCTCAACACCCAACAACCATCACCCAACACCGTATAATTAGCTCCAATAAGATGGTTTTATAAAGGGGATAAACTACATGATAAATGTCATTAGGTACGAAGTCTATCTGTCTTCACAAACAACTTATTCCCCTTATTAGCTATTTGGGCTAGTTTGCTAACAACTATTATTCATGTCATGTTTTTCACATAACCTTTTAATACATACTCTTTGGGCTTCTAAAAGACGCCCTTTTGGCTTGCAAAAAGGTGCCCTTTAAGACCCTTATTAACGCCCTTTTGAAGTCCAATTAAGCAACTTTTTCTTATACCGTTTTATAACTAATTGATTTACTGTTGGTTGCAAACCTGCTTCTTATATGTGTTTTTGCCATTATTTACAGATGTTTTAATTGGAATTATGTAATGATTTTTTTCAAATCCTTATCTACCTATTTTCAAAGTCTTAAAATGAAAAGGTTTTCAATGAAATTGGATGATAATAGGGTGGATAGATTCCTTTGATGTAGGTGAGTCTATAAGCTTTTTGATTGCTGTGAGGCTAATAAGGTTAATCAGACTGATAAGCCTAATAAAAGTCAGAAATGTAGTTTTTCTTGTCAATTTAGGAATAACTCTTGCAGGTTTCAATATTTTCAATTTACTTTGTATGCAAAACAATAAACCTAAACTGTTGAAGACAATTCTCACAATAACAGGTTCAGATAGCACTGGTGGCTCTGGTGTGCAGGCTGATATCAGAACGATAGCAACCTTAGGAGGCTATGCTGTGTCGGCTGTAACGTCTGTCACGGTGCAGAATACCTTGGGTATTCAGGCTTTCTATGACCTTCCTGCGGAGATTGTTAGAGGACAGATTGAGGCGATTATCAATGATATGCAGCCTGACACGGTAAAGGTGGGAATGATTAGAACCATAGAGACCTTGGCTGTCGTGGTGGATGCACTGTTGAAGTATCGTCCTCACCATATTATATATGACCCAATTGTGACGGCAAGTAATGGTGACAGATTGATGACAGATGACGTGATAACACAGATACGTTGTCGTTTGCTGCCACTTTGTTCGCTTGTCATTCTGCGTGAAGGAGAGGCTGAAAGAATCTTTGATTGTTCTTCGTTGAAAGGAGAAGGACGTCGAACTATACGCTCATTTGTGTTGGACGACCCTTTACAGCATGGTCTTGCCAATAGCTTTTCATCAGCACTTGCAGTCTATCTTAGTCAAGACGAGCCGATGGATGAAGCGTTACAACATGCTCGGGAGTATGTCAGAACGCTTGTAGCAAGGAAGAGTGATATCAGTGGACGGAGTAGTCAGCTGTATAATGAATTCTTAGAAGCTGTTCAGTTGCATTATCATACGAATCGTGATGTTGCCTTTTATGCTGACTGTCTGAATGTTTCTCCACGGTATCTGTCGCAGGTGGCGCATAGAATATCTGGCAAATCGCCCAAATGTATCATTGATCATACACTGGCAGAGGCACTTGCCTGTCAGCTTCGAACGACACAGAAGACCATTCAAGAGATTGCATATGAGCATGGTTTTGCCTCACAAGCTCAGTTCTCTAAGTTCTTTAAGAAGCAGATGGGACAGACTCCGAGTGAGTGGCGAAGGTCGTAGGGGGACCTCCCCCAGCCCCTCCAAAGGAGGGGAGTGCCTAATGGGATAAAGTAGGAGTAACTCTATAAGTCTCCAAAGTTGTAATATCAAGGAGGGGAGTGCCTAATGGGATAAAGTAGGGGTAACTCTATAAGTCTCCAAAGTTGTAATATCAAGGAGGGGAGAGCCTAACGGGATTAAGTAGGGGACAACTCTATAAGTCCCCAAGGTTGTAACATCAAGGAGGGGGAGAGCCTAATGGGATAAAGTAGGGGCAATATTAAACGCTTTTGTTCTTACGCTTTTCTCATCGTTTTAAAAGGAATTTCTAATATTAACTAACACATATAACATCTTCATGTGCACTCATTCGTGAGTGAAACATGGTAGAAATCTAAAAAATTAAAGTAATATGGCAAATAGACAAGAACTAAACCGCAACCTCGCTCAGATGTTAAAGGGCGGTGTAATCATGGACGTAACAACACCAGAGCAGGCGCGTATCGCTGAGGCTGCAGGTGCTTGTGCTGTAATGGCATTGGAACGTATCCCAGCTGATATTCGTGCTGCTGGTGGTGTTTCACGCATGAGTGACCCAAAGATGATTAAAGGCATTCAGGAGGCTGTGACGATTCCTGTAATGGCAAAGTGCCGTATTGGTCATATCGCTGAGGCTCAGATTTTGCAGGCAATTGAGATTGATTACATTGATGAAAGTGAAGTTCTATCTCCTGCTGATAATATCTATCATATTGACAAAACACAATTTGAGGTGCCATTCGTTTGTGGTGCACGTAATTTGAGCGAAGCATTGCGCCGTATTGCAGAGGGTGCAACGATGATTCGTACAAAGGGTGAGCCTGGTACAGGTGATGTTGTGCAGGCTGTTAGCCATATGCGTTTGATGCAGAGTCAGATTCGTGAACTCGTTAGTAAGCGTGAGGACGAACTCTTTGAGGCTGCTAAGCAGTTGCAGGCTCCATACGACCTCGTGAAGTATGTACATGAGAATGGTAAGCTTCCTGTAGTGAATTTCGCTGCGGGTGGTGTGGCAACTCCTGCTGATGCTGCATTGATGATGCAGTTAGGTGCTGAGGGGGTGTTTGTTGGTTCTGGTATCTTCAAGAGTGGTGACCCAGCTAAGCGTGCTGCAGCTATCGTTAAGGCAGTTACAAACTATAATAACCCTAAGGAGTTGGCAGCATTGTCAGAAGACTTGGGTGAGGCTATGGTTGGTATCAACGAGCATGAGATTGAAGTGCTCATGGCTGAGCGTGGACAATGAGAATTGCCGTTCTTGCCCTGCAGGGAGCATTCTTAGAGCATGAAATGATGCTCCGTAAACTGGGGATTGATTGCTTTGAGGTGCGCCGATTGGAGGATTGGCAACAGGAGAAAGATGGATTGATAATCCCAGGTGGTGAGAGTACCACGCAAGGAAAGCTCCTTCGTGACCTCAGTTTGCTTGATCCTATCCGTGAAGCTATCGAAGCAGGATTGCCGGTCTTTGGTACTTGTGCGGGTTTGATACTCCTTGCTCGTGAGGTAGAGGGGAATAGTCCGTCTGCTCCAGTTCCTCCTCGATTGGGCACAATGCGTATGACTGCTGCTCGTAATGCCTATGGTCGTCAGTTGGGTAGTTTCCATACGGAGGCTCCTTTTAAGGGGATTGATGGCGATATCCCAATGACTTTCATCCGTGCACCTTATATAAAGGAGTCTGCTGATGAGGTAGAAACCCTTTCAGAGGTTGATGGCCATATCGTAGCTGCTCGCCAAGGAAACCAACTTGTTACTGCTTTTCATCCAGAATTGGATAGTGATATGCGTGTGCATGAATACTTCTTGGAAATGGTGAAGGGTAGATGATACCTTAAAGGAAAGTACAACTAAATAATGAATATAGGCTGTTACAGATGCTCATTGGCACCTGTAGCAGCCTATATATGTTTTTGTTATCTTCTAAAGAGTTAAGTTCTGTAAGCCAGTATTTACCGATAAAATGTTTGTGGTACCAGACTTAAAGACATAAAAAAAAGGACTACCGCTGTAGTCCAACCTTTGTTAACCTTAAATCTAATACTATGAAAAACACGTTGCAAAGATAAAGAGTATTTTTTATATTTGCAACTTTTCCAATGTCTTTTTTTAGCATATGATGTATTATTGATTTATATCAAGTAGTTTATATGACAAAATGATAGTTTAACCTCTAATGACCGATTTTGGTTAATGGTTTCACCAGAGCCGAGATAGTTGACATTACCAGTTTATTACTTGTTTGGCAATAGCGGATGTAATGTAAAGAGGATTTTATATAAAGAAAGTTGAATATATCCTGAAAGAAAGACTAAAGTCTGAAAGAAAAGTTGAAATATAGCTTATAAAAAAAGCATTTTTATCCGTTAAAAACTTTGTTATGTCATTTTTTAAGCCTATCTTTGCAAAAAATAAAAGGATTAAGACGTTTAAGGATATGGGATTCCGACATTCAGTGAGATTGATGTTGGAATTCTATCTTTTTATGTCTATTGAAAAACGATTAATTTTTAAAACAAGATATTATGGCTTATATGTCACAGGAAGGTTACGACAAACTCGTAGCCGATTTGCAGTATTTAGAATCTGTTGAACGTCCCAAGGCATCTGCTGCTATTGCCGAAGCTGCCGATAAGGGTGACTTGAGTGAGAATTCTGAGTATGATGCTGCTAAGGAGGCACAGCGTCATCTTGAAGCACGTATTGCTGAATTGAAGATGACCGTGGCACAAGCAAAGATTGTTGATGTGTCACGTTTGAGCACTGATGCCGTACAGATTATGTCTACTGTTGAGATGACAAACGTAAAGACAAATGCTAAGATGAAGTATACGATTGTTAGTGAGACAGAGGCTAACCTGAAGCAGAATAAGATTTCAATCAAGACTCCTATTGCACAGGGGTTGTTGAATAAGAAGGTGGGCGATGAGGTTGAAATCACTATCCCTCGTGGTACTATCACTCTGCGCATTGATAAGATCTCAATTGATGCATAACATTAAAACAAGGAGGTTTGTATGACAATATTCAGTAAGATTGCAGCGGGTGAGATTCCAAGCTACAAGTGTGCAGAGAACGAACAGTTCTATGCATTTCTCGACATTGATCCTGTAACAAAGGGACACACACTTGTTATTCCTCGTAAGGAGGTTGACTACATCTTTGATATGGAAGATGAGGAACTTGCAGCCTTTGAGGTTTTTGCAAAGAAGGTTGCACGTGCAATAAAGACAGTCTTTCCATGTAAGAAGGTAGCACAGGTCGTCTTGGGGTTAGAGGTTAACCATGCACATATCCACCTCTTGCCAATGAACAGTGAGGCTGATGTTAATTTCAAGCATCACGTGCAGGTTGATGCTGAGGAGCAGAAGGAGATTGCTGCAAAGATTTTCAAGGCTTTCCAGGAATTGGATTAGCACTTGGTTTCTGGGATAAGATATTATCAAGACGGGGATATACAGTCATTGCATATCCCCGTTTATCATTTTCCTTAATATAAGGAATATAAGTTTTACAAAGTAACCCCACCTTTACCAAACTTGCTGCTCCCCTCCTTAGGAGGGGGTGGGAGAGGTTTTCTTTATACAAACTCTTCTCCCTTCTTTATCTGTACTTCATTCACATATTTCCTTACCAATGCCGAGGAATCTTCTTTCTTACAGATAAGTAATACATTGTCCTTTTCTGCAATGATATAGCCATCGAGTCCGTTGATAACACCTAATTTACCTTTGGAAAGCTTTATAATATTATTAGTAGCATCTTCAAGGATAACATCCGAGTCTATGACAACATTATCTCCATCTCGCTTGCTTAGTGACTCATAGAGTCCATGCCATGTTCCAAGGTCAGCCCACCCAAAGTCGCACCTCATTACATAAACATTCTCCGACTTCTCTAAGATGCCATAATCTAATGAAATGTTAGGATAGCGTGGGAAATTATCATGTATGAAAGCTTCTTCATCTTCTATCGTTGTTATCTTACTGCCCATCTCACCTTCACGCAAAACAGAAGGGAGGAAGCCATAGAGACATTGACGAAGGTAGTTTGTGTTAGAGAGGAAGAGACCTGTATTCCAACACCATTCCTTACTATCCATGAACATTTGTGCAAATTCTCGGTCTGGCTTTTCAGTAAAGGCTTGCACCTTATATATATCGCCATTACCAGTGTAGACACCTTTTTGAATATATCCGTATCCAGGTTCTGGTCGGGTAGGGGCTAACTCCCATCGTCAGTATAGCATCATTCTTCTCAACGAACGATAATCCCTCTTTGATATTACGGAAGAAAGCATCATCATTAACAATGTTATGATCAGAAGGAGATATTATAATGTTAGCTTTAGGGTCGAACATCATAATACGATGCACTGCCCATGCAACACTTGGTGCAGTGTTTCTGTGGATTGGCTCAGCCATGATATGATCAGCTGCCACTTCAGGCAACTGCTCTCTGACAAGGTCAAGATAATCGCAGCTGGTATTAATATAAATGTTCTCTTTTGGAAGAATATTTGCAAAGCGGTCAAAAGTTTGTTGAAGTTGAGTACGACCCACACCAAAGAAGTCTATAAATTGCTTTGGATACTTATCTCTACTGCAGGGCCATAGTCTTCGTCCCTTGCCACCGGCAAGAATTACGCAATAGTTGTTCTGTTTTCGTAGTCATTATCTATTTAAGCTAACCGAATTTGTTTCTCCAAAGATACCTTTTATAACTCATACCTCCAAATCTTTTATTGTAAAATACTACAAATATGCATTATTCAAAGTATTGTCATTAAATAATTCCTCAAAAATTTGCCAAATCCAGATTTTCTCTCTACCTTTGCACCCGTTGTTCAAACAACAGTCATGCCCAGATGGCGGAATAGGTAGACGCGCTGGTCTCAAACACCAGTGGGGCAACCCATCCCGGTTCGAGCCCGGGTCTGGGTACAAAGATAGGTTGATAACTTGTTGGTTATCAGCCTATTTTTGTTTTTAATGGGTAGCTAAAGGGTAGGAAAAAAGACAACCATATCTCTTTTTGATACTTATATTAGACTTAAAAAATCAGAACTCACTTTTATCTTTAATCATACTATTAAGTTTAAAATTCGTTTCCTGTCATTTTAACATTGTTTGTAAAGGCTTTGATAATGAATAACTTGTGTCTCTTTTGGTAGTGACAGGAGTGACAGGAAATTAAATTATTGTCTATACAAAGTGATAAGTTGCTGTTAATAGGAATATAAAAAAAGTTGCAGAAATTTAAAAAGAATACCAAGAACTTGTCTTTTTTCTCCGTAGCTGCTGAATCCTTTAATGCGAATATAAAACTACTTAAAGATAACTTGAGGGGCGTTGTTTTTTGCTTGAAAATAATTGAGATAAGAGAAAGTGGATGATAGAAAGGCAAAAGTGTCTGATGATAGGTTGAAGGAGAGATGACTTAAAGGGAGGTGTTTTCTATTGGAAATTGAGCCAAAGCTCATTAGATGAATTTATTTGCTTCTTCTGTTGAATGCGTAGATGTCTATCATGCAATGCATAAAGCCTTAATGTGAAGTATTCCTTATTTCTGAATCCGTATATCTGTCTTTTCAGAACCTTTATTTTCTGATTCGTAAATGTACTGAAGATATTTTGGTTGTTTGTGTAATCCATTTATTTTCATGTGATTAGTTTTAGATATAAAATAATACCAGTGTCCACTAAAAGTGGTCATATTCAAATTAAACTATAGCGGTTCATTTGAACCAGTTCGTTCTTTGTCATTATTGAATATAGTTTTGTCAAAAAGTTCTCTCAAAGGAGTCTTGTCAGTTAATGAGATACTAAGTATCTGTATCACCTGCGTATTTACGTACGAGATAATTGAAGTGGTTTCTGTCAAGAAGTGAGACTAACTGAGCGAAAATGTATTTGTCTTTGTGCATATTCAGAATCTGATGATACCCTGCAAAGGTACAAATTCAAATCCGTTAACTCAGAAAAACTTTGCAACTATCTATATTTCAACTATCTCAAAGAATAATTACTAATTTTAAGAGAGTAGCGGTGAAAAAATAAGATGAAATGTGATAGATTGTAAAAGAATATGTATATATTTGCACCGCTAAGCAATATTAAGTAACTAATCAACCTATCTCCAACAATAATAATTTAAATGGCTAATTAGCATGAGTGAGAAGTGTTGGATTACTTCGAAGACAAATAAGTTCAATTGCAATGGAAGAGATTTATGACAAGTGGGTAATGCAGTTGAGGGAAGGCTCTTATGAGGCTTTCTCAGAAATCTATATGCATTACTCAAACAAGTTATATAGCTTCACATTGGCACAGACAAAGAATGTTTCGCTTTCAGAAGATATCGTTCAAGAAACTTTTATGAAATTGTGGAATATGCGTGAGCAATTGGATTGCTATGGCAATGTAAACGCCTTGATATTTACCATTGCTCGTAATTTAATTATTGATAGTTTTAGGAAACAGGTGGTACAGCTTGATTTTGAGGACTATCGTCAAGCATGCGATAAAGTATCTTCATTTGCAACACCAGAAGAACAGCTTGATTACTATGAGTCGGTTGATCGAATTCGGCAGGTAAAGAAACTGTTGTCAAAGCGTGCTTGTCAGATTTACGAGATGAGTCGTGAAAAGAATATGCCCATTCAAGAGATTGCAGAGGCCCTGAACTTATCTTCACAGACTGTAAAAAACTATCTTACATCTACTTTAAAAATATTCAGAAGAGAGTTGTCAAGATAGCATTCAAAACTAAAAGATAAAATGCAGAGAATGAAAATATATATTATTTCTATCCTGCTTTACCAAACGGCATATTCTCTTATTAATTGATATATGTAAAATATTTTCGTTGTATTCGTAATCTATATATGCTCTTTTGGCTTCTAAAAGACGCCCAATTGACTTGCAATAGGTGCCCTTTTGAGGTCTTACTAACGCCCTTTTGAAGTCCAATTAAGCGTCTCTTGTTTTACTACTCTGTAACTAATTGATTCTCTGTTGATTGCAAACTTGCTTTTTATATGTGTTTTTGCCGTCCTTTATAGATGTTTTACCCGAAATCATGTAATGTTTTTTCAAGTACTTATATATCGATTTTTGAGGTTTTAAAATGAAATGGTTTTCAATGTTAGAGGATGATAATAGGATAGATAGATGACTGTTTTAGCAATGTTTTTTAAAGAGTAACTTCGTTTCTTCCATTAAAGCAATATGAAAAGCATTCACACATTTAACGGAAGAACCTTTTTAGTTTTTTCATAATAAAGGAGGCTAAACAGATTGTTTGTTAATAAAAGTTATTTTTAGGTATTATCTTCATATCTATACGTATACATCTTATAAGCTAAAAACGTATGGAAAAGAAATTCGAAGAATTATATAAGCAATATTTATCGGGACAAATATCTCAAATGGATTTTGAGCTATTGAAAAATAAGGTTCCGCTCACATCAGATGAGGAGTTGTGGGATTTAATGTGTGATGATTTATCTACATCGTCAGAGTCTGTAAAGATGAGTAGTGAGTCACAGCAAAGAATCTTGCAAAATATCTATGCTAATGTGAAACAAGAGAAACGTCAGACACGTGTTCGCAGATTCTTGCGCTATGCGGCGATGTTCGTTTTGATGTTGTCATTGGTAGGTGGCAGTTATTGGTGGATAAACTCATTGGCTCCTTCGGCTCCGGTTTACACTTATGTAAGTGTTAAGGCGGGTAGTAAGCGTACGATAACCTTGCCTGATGGTACGCGAGTAACCCTCAACGGAAATAGCCAATTATGTTATAATGTAGTACCTCAAAAACATCGTGAAGTGGTGTTGACAAAAGGTGAAGCTTTTTTTGATGTAACGAAAGATGCCTCTTGCCCATTTCGTGTAAAGGTAAACGATATGCAAATTGAAGTCTTGGGTACCGAGTTCAATGTACGCTATCATGAAGATGCCATTGAGACAGCCTTGTTCTCTGGTGCCGTTCGACTTACATCAGAGGCGCTGAAAGAAGATTATCGTCTTTATCCAGGAAAGAAATCAATCTATAAGCTTGCTTCGCATCAGTTTAAAATCTGTGACAATGATGCGACAACCGATGCACGTTGGAAAGAAGGCTATCTGGCATTTAATAGTAAGCCGTTGGCTGAGGTGTTACATGAAATTGAGGATTGGTATGGCGTACGCATTCAGCTTCGTAATAAGAAGTTAGCTAACGACCTCCTCACGGGTACCTTCTATAATGAATCATTGGAAAGTGTACTTGGTTCGTTGAAGATGCAGTATAAATTTAATTATCATACAGATAATGGAACAATAATCATAGAATAAATCTTTATATCTAAACCCTTATAACTAAAAACTTAGTATATGGCAAACTATCTAAAAACAAGAAGGAGATTCCTTCTGCGTTGCTTGTTGGTTATGGTATTATTACTTATACCGACAATGTTGTTGGCGCAGCGTGGCAATGTGAGTCTAAATCTCCAAAACGAAGAAATTAGTCGATTTATTCGGCAAGTTGAAAAACAAACGAATTACACATTTGTGTATCGTAACAATGTACTTAACTCTAAGACGAAAGTAACATTGGTATGTAAGAACTGGCCTTTAGAGAAAGCCCTTACACATGTGTTTCTCCTCATGGAATTCAATATTCTTTCAACAATAATACTATTGTATTAAGCATTGCCCCTGTGGCAAAGGAAAGAGCTGAGAGTTCTGAACAAAAAAAGGCAGTAGCTATTAATGAGCGGGAACAGTATACACCAGAGAAGCATAAAATCTCGGGTGTTGTTCTTGAGGCAAATGGTGATCCAATCATCGGTGCGAGTGTCTTTGTAAAAGGAACAACGATAGGAACAGCTACGAATACCGATGGAGAGTTTACGATTGAAGGTCCAGCAAATAGCGTACTTTCTATTTCATACATTGGTTTTGCTACTCGTGAGGTAGCTGCGAAGAGTGGTACCAATCTGAAGATCATCTTAAAGGAAGATGAAGCACAAGCCCTTAATGAAGTTGTTGTCGTAGGTTATGGTACACAGAAGAAGGCAACGGTAACAGGTGCTATTGCATCAGTGTCAACAAAAGACTTGGTACAAACCCCACAGGCAAATATTAGTAATATGTTGGTCGGTAAGATGCCAGGACTTATTGCTATGCAGAGAAGTGGTGCGCCGGGTGAAGACAACTCAACCCTTTTGATTCGTGGTGTGAGTACGTTCTCAGACAACACAGCCCCTTTAGTAATGATTGATGGTGTAGAGCGTCCAAATTACAATGGACTCGACCCTAATGAAATTGAGTCGGTAAGTATTCTTAAGGATGCTTCTGCTACTGCTATCTATGGTGTACGTGGTGCGAATGGTGTTATCTTAATAACAACTCGAAAAGGTCAGAAAGGTAAGCCACACTTGAGTTATTCTGGTAATTTCGCAGTTCAATCACCTACAGCTTTACCACATTATTTAAATAGTGCAGAGTATTGTGAGATGTATAATGAAGCTTTGAAAAATGATGCTTACACAAAGGGTACATCTTATGTTCCACGCTTTACCGAAGCAGATATTCAGCTCTATCGTGATGGAACAGACCCTATTATGCATCCAAGTACTGACTGGGTGGGTAAGTTCTTGCGTAAGGCTTCTCTCCGTACACAGCACAACTTCAATATTTCAGGTGGTACAGATCGTATGAAGTACTTTATCTCTGCTGGTTTCTTCAATCAAGGAGGTATGTACAAATATACGAAGATAGATCGTAATCACGATGTGAATGCTTCTGACACACGTTATAACTTCCGTTCAAATCTCGATTTTAATATCACACAGGACTTTAAGGCAACTGTACAACTGTCAACACAAATCAATAATATCCGTACTCCAGGTATTGGTAATAGTGAACTTTGGAAAGAGATTTCTTGGGCAACACCATTGGGTACTCCAGGTATGGTAGATGGAAAGTTGGTACGTCTTGAGAATACTATTGATGATGAGAATCCATGGCAGGCATTGTTGAACAATGGTTATAACAATACCTATGCTAACACCATTAACTCAACTTTGCGTTTTGACTATGATTTGTCACGTTTATTGTTGAAAGGTCTTTCAGTTCATGCAAGTACTTCTTATGACAGCTATTACTACAGTAAACGTCTCTCTGTGAAAACCATGCAGACTTTCGTTCCTAAGGTAGACCCAAGTGATCCAACGAATATCATCCTTGTACCACAAAACGAAGAAAGTACTTGGGGTGGAGGATTTAATTACGGAAAGAACAGAAAGGTTTATTTCGAGGCTGGAATCCACTTTGATCGTACATTTGGAAAGCATCATGCCACTGCTCTCTTGCTCTATAATCAGAGTAAATATTACTCACCAAGCCTTGCCTATCATGTGCCTAATGCCTATCAAGGTATTGTAGGTCGTGTGACCTATGGTTATGCCAGTCGCTACTTGGCAGAGTTTAACATGGGTTATAATGGTACAGAGAACTTTGCTGCAGGTCGTCGATTTGGTTTCTTCCCTGCTGTATCTGCAGGTTGGGTAGTCAGTGAAGAACCTTTCTTTCCAAAGAATGATTGGCTTGTTTATATGAAGTTGAGAGCAACCTATGGTGAAGTTGGTAATGATAAGATTGGTGGTGACCGCTTCTTATATCTTCCTTCTGTTTATGGCTCAACAAGTGGAAACCTTTCTGGTTATAACTTTGGTTCATCAGCTAACCCTGTTTATTCGCAGATGATAGAGGAAAAACGTTTGGGTAACCCATTGTTGACATGGGAGAAAGCTCGTAAGTTGAATCTTGGTGTTGATATGAACTTCCTCAAGAATCATTTGACAGTTTCGTTTGATTACTTTAAGGAGCGGCGTAATAACATCCTCTCAAATCGAAACAGTGCGCCAATGTTGATTGGTGCTTCTTTGCCAGCTTACAACATGGGTGAGATGGAGAACTCTGGTTTTGAGTTTGACGTAAACTATCGTAATAAGATACGCGACTTCAACTACTGGGGGCGTTTCAACTATTCTTTTGCGCGCAATAAGATTCTCTTCCAAGATGAAGTTCCTGAAAAGTATGCTTATCAGATGCGTACAGGTCGTCGTGTAGGTCAGTTCTTTGGTCTTCTATCTAATGGCTTTTATAATTCTTGGGAAGAAATCAATGCGCTCGACCGCCCTGTAAGCAGTTGGAATGGTAATCGTTTGCAGCCTGGTGATATCCGCTATGTTGACGTAAATAAGGATGGAAAGATTGATATGTATGATATGGTGCCAATCGGTTATTCACCTACTCCAGAGATAATCTATGGATTCTCTGCTGGATTTAACTGGCGTGGCTTTGACTGTTCAGCACTTTTCCAAGGTGCCTCACACGTTTCTATTAAGTACTTTGGTCGTGCATTGTGGCCATTCATCAATGCCCATAATAGTGCTAAGACTTTGATTTTGGAACGTTGGACACAAGACCGTTATGACCGTGGGGAAAATATTAGTTTCCCTCGTTTGTCAATGAGTCCATCGCGTGATACTGATAACAACTATCAGGATTCAGACTTCTGGATTCGCAATGCTAACTATTTGCGTCTGAAAAACTTAGAGCTTGGTTATACCTTTAATAAGAAGCAGCTCAAGGCATTGGGATTGGAAAGTCTGAGAGTGTTCATTAGTGGAACAAACTTGTTTACTTGGACAGATGTTATTGACTTGGATCCAGAGGCTCCATCAAGAGGAGGAGCAACTGAGATTAACACCTACCCATTGCAGAAAATCTATAACATGGGTATAAATATTCAATTCTAAAAACCTTTCGTATGAAGAAGAAATTTTTATATATAGCATGTAGTTGTGCTTCTATTTTGCTCGTATCCTGTTCTGACTACTTAGAGACTCCACCCTCTGTTGACTATGGAGAGAATGAAGTTTTCTCAACTCGAGCAGATGCAGAGAGTTTATTAACAACGCTCTATGCAGAAGGAATGCCCTATGGCTTTTGTATGAGTAGTTCTAATACAGATCGTCGTTTGTTGTCTTCTTCGACCTTGGCTTCAGCTTGCGATGAGGGAGAAGATGTTGCAACTTGGGCGATGGGCAATGCTGCATGGAATGCAGGCAACCATACAAATAGTAACTTTACATGGGACGAAGATTGTCGCTTTTATTTAAGAAACCATACAACACGTGTTGCAAATCTTATCTTAAAGCGTATTAATGAAGTGCCTTTTGATGAAGGTGACCCTGAATTTAATAAGCGTGCTACTGGCGAAGCTTATTTTATGAGAGCCATGCTGTTATGGGAAGGTGTCTATCGATATGGTGGTATGCCAATCGTAAGAGAGGTGATTGATCCAACAGACTTCTCAGAACGTCCTCGTAACTCGTTCTCTGATTGTGTTGATTCTATTCTTGTTGACTGTGATAGAGCAACACAATTTCTCCCTGATTACTATACTGATGAGTCAAAGTTAGGTCGTGCTACACGCATAGCAGCCTTAGCTTTGAAGGCAAGGGTTCTACTCTATGCAGCAAGTCCATTGTTCAATACGAACAGACCTTATATGGCATTCCCTGGTCACGAAGACCTCATTGGTTATGGAAACTATGATAGAGAGCGTTGGAAGAAGGCAGCTGATGCAGCTAAGGCAGCTATTGATGCAGCAGTTTCTTCAGGACATTATAAGATTCATAATACTGGTAACCCAGAGAAAGACTATGAAGATGTATGGACTATTCCTAATAATGAGGAAATCATTTTAGGTAATATGAAGTACAGAAACTTCAAGACAACAAATCGTCCTTTGGTTGCAAACTTGCCTACTTGGGCTATGAACAAGGCATGGGGAGATGCAGGTTTATATGTAACATTCAATTTTGTTCAGCGTTATGAGAAGCGCGCAGATGGTCAGCCTGCTGATTGGAATATGAATGGTGGTGATAACCTCATTGATATTTATAACAGTCTTGACCCACGTTTCAAGCAGACTATTGCTTATCATAGCAGTAGCTGGAATGATGAAATCCCATTTATCAACTTCCTTGACGGAGGTTCTGAGAAGTCTGCTATGGACCGTACAGCTCATTTGCTTCATAAGTGGGTTCCACGTAGTTTACATGTAAATGGCAGTAATTCTACCAATGTACAGTGGCCTGTTTTCCGTTTGGCAGAACTTTATTTGAATTATGCTGAGGCACTTAACGAATATGAAAGTACACCTTCACAAGCAGCTTACGATGCTGTTAACCTTGTTCGTGCACGTGCAGGTATGCCAGACTTCCCTGCAGGTATGACGCAGGAGGCTTTCCGAACAAAACTTCGTAATGAACGTGCAGTAGAGTTGGCATTTGAAGATCATCGTTTCTGGGATATCAGAAGATGGCTTATCGCTGGTGACGAAGGAGTGATGAAGGGTAAGTTCTATGGTTTGAAGATTAATTCAACAGACGGTAATAAGACACATATCCATTATCAACCATATGTGTTTGAACACCGTTTTTGGAATGATAACTGCTACTTGTATGCTATTGACCAGAAAGAAGTCAATAAGGGCTATCTCATTCAGAACCCTGGATGGTAATAACGTGTAAACCTTAATGTAAAATAATTGAACAATGAAATATAAGATTCATATCATAGGAGGTGCTCTTATGCTATCCAGTCTTTCTGGATATGCACAAGAAAACACTGATACAACAGTCGTAAATGTAGCTTATGGTGTACAGTCTTCAAAAACACAGTCGGCTGCTATTTCTACCGTAAAGGGTGAGCGTCTCATGGAGATTACATCACCAACGGTGGGTAACTCGTTAAAAGGAATGCTTCCTGGACTATCGATTCTACAGAAATCGGGTGAGCCTGGTTACGACTTCTATATGGAGAATATGTTCACACGTGGTGTAAGTTCGTTCAACAGCAAGCAGCAGATGCTTGTCTTTGTTGATGGTTTTGAAGCTCCATTAGATAACATCTCTGCCGAAGAAATAGAGTCGGTATCTTTATTGAAAGATGCTGCAGCCTTGGCTATCTACGGTTCAAGAGGTGCAAATGGTGTTTTGTTGATTACTACAAAGAAGGGTTATCATTCTTCTCCTAAGATAGGTTTTCGTATGCAGACGGGTATCCAAATGCCAACAATCATGGATACACCGATGGATGCTTACAATTATGCACGCTTGTATAATCAAGCACTTGAGAATGATGGAAAGCGGCTTTATATACGAATGAAGCACTTGCTGCTTATCAGTCAGGAAGTAATCAATACCTTTATCCAAATGTAAATTGGAAGAATCAGTTGTATAAGAATACCACACCACTGACGATGAGCGAATTGTCTTTCCGTGGTGGTGGCGGTGGTCTGAACTACTATGTAATGGCTGGATTAATGCATAATGATGGTATTTATCGTGGAACAGATTCAAAGCAACGAGAGAATGCCAATGTAAACTATGCACGTTATAACTTCAGAGCAAATTTAGATGTTGATATCACAAAGTATTTCCGCACGTTCCTTTATTCAGGTGTGAGCTTTGCAGAGAAGACAACACCGGGTGCTGGTGGTGCAGATGATTATTTGAAGTCTGTTTGGACGACTCCCCCTAATGCTTTCCCTGTTTACAATCCGAATGGAAGTTTTGGTGGAACATCATTGTATACCAATCCTGTTGCAAATCTTTTGAACAGAGGCTTGTATAAGGAGAACTCTCGTTCGTTGCAGGTTATCTTTGGTTTGCAGTATGATTTCAGTGCGCTCGTTCGTGGTTTGAGTGCCAAGGTAATGTTTGGTTATCACAACTTTATGGCTGAATCATCTCCAAAGACACGTGACTACGCACGTTATTCTCTGGCTCAAACAGGTGTTGATGCACAAAATAACCCTGTTTACAACTATACTCAGTATGGCTCAGATGCAGCTTTGACAGCTACAGAAGGCTTCAGAACCAGTCAGTCACGTATAGGTTTACAAGGTCAGATTGATTATCAGCGTCAGTTTGGAGATCATGGTATTCATGCTATGTTGTTGATGCACAATGACCGTTATCAGGTGTATGATGTACGTGATGACGAATGTTATGTGAACTTTGCAGGCCGTCTGTCCTATGATTATCAGAAACGTTATATTGCTGAAGTTGTAGCTTCTTATATGGGTACAGATAACTATGCACGTGGTCGTCGTTTTGGAGTATTCCCAGCAATGTCAGCAGCATGGGTCGTTAGTAGCGAATCGTTTATGAAGTCTATGTCATGGGTTGATTTCTTGAAGTTGCGTACTTCTTATGGTCTTACTGGTAACAATCAGACTTCTGCTCGCTATATGTATGATGAGTCATACGGTGGTAGTGGTAGTTATCTATTCGGCACAGGTAGCTCGCAGTCTTCTGGTTTCACAGAAAAGACTTTGGCAAACCCATTTGTAACATGGGAAAAGAAGCGTATGTTCAATGTTGGTATTGATGCTACACTTTGGAAAAATCTTTCTGTCAACTTTGATGTCTTCCATGAGGTGCAGTCTGATATCCTTGCTTATCCTTATGCGCAGGTATTGGGTATTGTTGGAGCTTCTTATGGTGGTATACTACCTTTGATGAATGTGGGTAAAGTGATAAACCATGGTTTCGAGCTCAAAGCACGTTATCAGGGTAAGGTTCGTGATAACTTTTCTTACTTTGCTGAGGCTGGAACATGGTATGCTATGAGTCGTGTTGATGAGCAGGGAGAAGATGTTAAGCCAGAAAGCTACCTTTATAAGAAGGGTAATTCTGTGTGGAAACCTATTGTTTTAGAGGCTGATGGCTACTATACAGCAAATGATTTCGATAGCAATGGAAAACTTAATGCTAATCTTCCGCAACCTCGTTTTGGACGAGTTGCACCTGGAGATATCAAGTATAAAGACTATAACAATGACCAGGTAGTTGATGAGAATGATGCTCATCCTATTGGTAATAGTACTGTCCCTGCATGGAATTACATGTTTAGTGGAGGCTTTAAGTACAAAGGTTTTGATTTCAGTGTAATGTTCCAAGGTGTTGCGCAGCGTGATATCTATCTCCGTGGAGCGAATATCTACTCTTTCCAAAACAACGGTACAGCATCTAATTTAGCACTTGATAGTTGGACTCCAACACATACAGATGCTTCCTACCCACGTTTGTCAACGATGAATTTCAGCAATAACTATCGCACTTCAACCTTCTGGCGTCGTAATGGAAGCTTCTTGCGTCTACGTAATGTTCAGGTAGGATATGAACTTGCAAATTCCGTTACACGTGCATTGCGATTAAGTAGTGTTTATTTCTACGTGAATGCTACCAACCTGTTCACACTGGATCATCTTGGAAAACTAGGTGATGCTGAGCAAGATAACCTCTTAAGTTATCCACTTATGCGTACTGTTAGTGTAGGTTTAAAGCTTGCATTCTAATTTATGTCTTATATTAGAAACTTTATTCTATGAAAACAAAGTTTTTTTCAAATATTATCATCCCAGTGTCTATCAGCACTGCACTGGTTCTAAGTTCATGTAATAGTCTTTTGGACCGTGAGGAAGATTCGTTTATAGATAAGACTGCAACGTTTGATTCTTACAATAGAACAAAGCAATATCTTACCTATGCTTACTCACTGCTTCCAGAGGGATTGAACCGTTTGTCAGATGGAGCTATGTTAGATGCTGCAACAGATGATGCCGAGTTTGCTATAGAAACAGCAAATGTTCAACAGTTTAATAATGGCTCTTGGAGTGCTTTGAGCAATCCTGATGACCATTGGAATCGTTACTATGCTGGTATCTCTAAGTGTTGTACTCTACTGGAAAACACCAGTCATGTCAATCTTGATATTACACGATTGGACCCTAATAAGCAGGTTGAGTATGCTAATAACTTGAAGGATATCCGTATGTGGCGTGCAGAGGCTCGTTTCCTTCGTGCCTACTTCCAATTTGAATTGTTGAAGCGTTATGGTCCAACTCCAATTGTAACCTCTACGCTCAGTCTCAATGAGAATTATGAGAATACTCCACGTCCAAACATGAAGGAGGTTGTAGACTTCATCGTTAAAGAGTGCGACACGGCTGCAGACACACTTGAACTGACACCATGGCGTAATAATAATGATGCTTTTGGTCGTGCAACGAAGGGCGCAGCATTGGCTTTGAAGAGTCGTGTGTTACTTTATGCTGCCAGTCCTCTTTACGTTAATTTTGGTGATTTAAACGAATCTAATAAGCCGTCTGATGCTTCTCTTTGGAAGGCTGCAGCTGATGCGGCTAAGGCTGTTATCGACCTCAATCAATATGAGTTGGCTACCTCTTATGGCGATTTGTTTAAGAATGACTTCCAAAATAAGGAATATATCTTCGTACGTAGATATGGTGCAAACTCAAGTTTTGAAAAGAGTAACTTCCCAATTAGCTTTGGTGGAAAGGGAGGAACTAATCCTTCACAAAACTTAGTTGATGAGTATGAGATGCTTGACGGAACAGCCTTTGATTGGAGCGATCCTGCTAAAGCAGCACAGCCTTACATAAATAGGGACGCCCGATTGGCTGCAACAATCTTGATGAATGTAGCTTCTTTCAAGGGAAAGAATGTAACTACTTTCCCTGGAGGTGCAGATGCAAGTCCTAATCCAAATGCAACCAAGACTGGATATTACTTGCGTAAGTACCTCAATGAGGATGTTAATATTCAGACTGGAGGAAGTAGCGGTGGTCATGTTGTCCCATTGTTCCGCTTGGCTGAAATCTATTTGAACTATGCTGAGGCACTCAATGAATATGACCCTTCTAATCCTAATATTGCTATTTATTTGAATAAGGTTCGTAATCGTGCTTCACTTCCAGATGTCGTAAGTGGACTTTCACAAGATGAGATGCGTAAGGTTATACAGCATGAGCGTCGTGTGGAGTTGGCTTTCGAGGAGCATCGTTCTTGGGATGTACGCCGTTGGAAAATTGCTTCTTCTACACTTGGTTCTCCACTTATGGGAGTACAGATTGTCAAGAAGGCTACAGGTGGATTTACCTATGCACCTACAGAAGTAGAACAGAGAGTTTTCCAACCTAAAATGTATTGGTATCCAATTCCAGAGTCTGAGCTACTCAAGCTGAAGAAATGGAGTCAAAATAGAGATTGGTAATATAATTACTGCTGTCCGATAAAGCCTTAACACGATTGGTGTTGGGCATGAACACCACACGTGCTGAGCACCAGCTCCACGATATAAGATGGTAAGATAGGGTCATTACTTACATTAAAAATAGAGTAAGACACTAATAACTAACTTACAAGGACATGGTTTGTCGGACAGCACTATAACAAAATTAGAGCATCATGATAAAGTTAAAGAATATCTTTACTATGTTGTGCGTCTTAGGCGTTGCAGCTTGTACAGAAAATAATATAGCCTACGATGAGGTTGTGAATGTGCCAGAGGGAATCTATCTTTCAGGTTCTTCATCAGAGTTCTCTATCCCAATTGAGACAGGACGACTGATTGCTGGCTCTCATGCTAATATGTTAAGTCTTAAGGCTTGGTTGAAGAAAGATGGTCGCTTTCAGATATCCTTTGTGGGTACTGATGGAAACCTATTGCTTATGGAAAGGGAAGTGAGATTCCGCTTTCTAACGCTCAGGCGGCAGCTTATAGTTTGACAGAAGGTGGTGAAGGCTTCTCAGTTCCTTCAGAAGGACTGTATCAGATTGTTGTTAATCAGCAACGAAAGGAATTGACCATCATTCCTATTCAGTTTACAATGAAGGGTGATAATGCGCTTACAGCAGATGGAAGTACGGCTATTCCACTTAATAATGTTACTTATGACAAGCTTACGCACGTTGTGACTTGGAGCAATGCTGACTCAACTCAGCAGCTCTTGCCAAGTAAGTATGTCTTCAATATGAATGATGGTACAACTTTGTATCTGCGTGATAGCGAAACGGAGGTTGACACTTTGTCAGCTGTTTTCACTGGTACTGCTTTGGCTGAACGTGCCAATCAGCTCAATGATAGTTATCAACCATTGACAAATAAGTCAAATGTTAAGTTGAAGTTCCCTTTAAAAGGGCAGTACAGTGTTCAGGTGCAATATAGTGTTTTGACTGGTAAGTTTACTGCACGTATGGGTGGTAAGGGTGTTGAAGTTACTGGACTTTCCAACGAACTCTATATGGGTGGTTCTAACTTCGGTGCTTGGAACACGAATGGAGTTGTAAAGATGGCGCCTGTAGGTGCTGTTGGCAATGGTGAGTTCTGGCGTTTATGCTATCTGCAGGCAGGACAAACAGTAGAGTGGGCTATGTCAAAAGATGGTTCACAGGCTTTCTCTTCATTGGCAACAATGCAGGGAGTTACCGTGGATGGTAGTGGTAAGGCAACTGTAAATACCTCTGGACTTTATTTGGTTTATGTTAATTTAGACCGTAAGTTGATTTCTTTTGAAACACCGAAGGTGTATGCTTCGGGCACTGCATTAGGAGATAAGGAACAGGCTTTAGAACTCAATGGTAGCAACTTATCTGTTGAGACAACTGAGACAGGACAGCTTAACTTCTTTGCTAATTCTGAACAGAATGCACGTGATTGGTCAACTATGATGTTCACAATTCGTAATGGAAAGGTGGAATATCCTGGTGTAGCAACGAGTGAAGCAAGTGTATTGCCTGTAGCGAAGGGTACAAAGGTAAGCCTTGATATTGCTAATAATACAGCTGACTTTGGTGGTACAACTCCTGAGAATCTTATTCCAGAAGGTGTTAAACACCTCTATATGACTGGTGATGACTTTGGTAATTGGGATTGGAGTTCTCCAGAGGTAGCATCATTTGAGAATGGTTATGCGGGTGACTCTCGTTGGTTCTATATCACTTATCTTCGTGGAGGGACTGCACTTGAGTTCTCAACAGAAAAGGCATTCGGTAAAGGAAACTTTGCACAATTGAAGACACTGACAGACTATACTGTTGCTAACAATCGTGCAGTCGTTCCAAGTGATGGTATTTATATTGTCTTTGTAGCCTTGGATTCTCGTGATATCGCTATTCAGCCACTTAAGTTATCGGGTGATTGTGGCGGTGCTCCAGTAGAATTTGCAGCGAATGCTGATGGTAGAACTATGAGTGCAACGATTACGAATGGGGGTAGAATGCGTATTTATCCAGATATTCCTGCGTTCAAGAAGGCGAAGAAGTTTAGCTCTTGGAAACGTGAGGTATATGTTAATCCAGAAACAAAGGATTTTCTCTATCGTAAGAATGGTGAGGGAGAACCTAATAAGGATTATGTTTGGAAAGCAGGAACAAAGGTTACTATTGACTTCGTAACAAAGAAAGCTACCATCGTAGAGCCTTAAGGTTCTTAATGTAACGAACTTATACTCTCTATCAAATGATTAAGCGAACTCTATCCTATAACATTAAATTCCCCCTGTTATTGGGATAGAGTCGCTTAAAATAAAAGTAAAAAGAAACTTTTCAAACAAAATAAAACAGCTTATGAGGATTCTTATTTCAATGATTTGCGTCCTAAGTATGGGTGTAATCAACGTAAGAGCGCAGTCGGAAGTATCTGAGGTTCCTACTTTACCAGGGTGGAAGAATTTGCCTGGTGATGAGTTTAATGGTACTTCTGTAAACAAAAAGATATGGGGACTATATGGTGACCCTAAACGAAACTATGCCAATGATGCCTATGGTAATAACCCTGGACAGGGTATGGCACAGACTTATCGTGAGCAAATGGTTACGGTAAAGGATGGTATTCTAACCATTCGAGCTACACGTGACCCAATTAATACGGGAATTAGTAAGCCAGAAGTTCCAGATCCTTATGTGGATTATGGAGTTATTCCTCGTTATCCACTAAAGCCTAATCACAATGGTACAAACTTAGGATGGTGGTCAGGCTTCTTGTCCAGTAGGGATGTTAAGCGGTATTACCCACTTTATTCTCGCATCGAAATAAAGGCAAAGGTACCTTATGAAATTGGAACTTGGATGGCATTATGGCTTCGTCATCGCTTAGGTGCAAGTACTTTTGAGGTAGACCTTTTAGAGTTCTTTGTGAATGATGACAATGCTGATAAATGGAATAATTGGGAACAGCATACTTATAAATTCAAGGGTAAGAGAACGCTTCATCAGTCTGTGCATGGATTGGGTTGGTTTCAAGACAAAGATAAAAAGCTCACGCTCACAAACAAATATAACTATAATCCTTTCTCTGAGCGTGTAAGAGAAATCTCTTTTGATCCTGCTGCTGATTTCCATGTGTACGGTGTACAAATGGACCCTGTACCGGGTGATTCGTCTAAACATATTGCTATAAGCTTCTTATTAGATGGAAGAGTACGGTCGGTATTCTCTACAAAAGATTATGTTATTGACGGAACTTCTATTTATAAATACAATGAATTTCTAAAGAAAAAATATACCGCAGACATTGATAGTGTTTGGGATGTAGCTATAAATGGTGGAATTGGTGGTACGCCTGATGAGGATGGTGGTGGTATTCTTTATCCACACATGGATCCTAAGTATGGTGGTGACCCTAATAAAGTTCCTCATAATTATGAGATGAATGTTGATTGGATGCGTATATATAAACGTGCTAATCAACCATTGTGGCTTGGCTCTAAACCTGTTAGTTGGGATTGGAAGACCAAAACGGTTGAGTTAGTAATTCCTGCAGAACGCTTTACTAATCTGAAAGTAGGCGACCAGCTGGTGATGGATATTGATACGCTGAGTGCATCAGAGCATCGTGAATCTGGTAAAATAAAGCTTGATATCTATGATAAAAAAGGTGAAAATATTATTGCAGTAAGACCTGAACTTGCTCAACTCGATGCACAGGTGACTTTTGTTGTCAATACAGAGGAACTTTGCAATAAGCTAAAAAGCGAGGGTTGTATGTTGAAGGGTGAGAATCTTCGACTATTCTCTGTTTGCCGTTCTTCTAAAGATATTGCAAAATGGCTTGGTTTTAAGCAAATTAGTTGGGGTGAAACACTCATCCCTAAAGAGCAATTTAAGGATGTAGAAGATAAGTATCAGTTAGAAGTCATTGTAAGAGATGCTAAGCCAGGAGCTAAGGTTTTCTTACGTCAAAACAAGAATCCAGAGGAGGGACAGCGTGACAGACCTGCTCTTTCATCTGATAAACCATACGGTAATATTATCAACCTGACACAGGGTGCTGACGAGATGGCCTATGTGTTTACGATTAATGCTGCTGCTGCACAGGAACTGAAGAATAACGGTTTAGCTGTGACAGGTAATGGATATTACTTGCGTAGTGTTCGACTGATTAATAATGCCAGTACGGCTGTGAACAATATAATAACCACAGCTCAGCATGATGGTGCTGTTTATACCCTTGATGGGATTAAGGTAGCCGATCGGTGGGGGGCAAAGACGCTTACACGTGGGGTCTATATTGTTGATGGACGTAAGGTAATCATTAAATAACTTGTGAAAATAAACATTCTATAAATATAATTGCTATAAGTAAAGTGCTTTTTTCTTGGTGATAAATTGCAATGCGTGTTAGGCTCCGCACCATTGGTGCTGGGCGTCAACACCATTGGTGCTAAGCATCAATACATAGGTAGGAATTTGTATGAAAGGACCGTTAATGTCATTATGTACATAGTAAGATACTAATGTTTCCCTTTAAGAGAAGTTTTTACACAATAGCAGAATATAAAAAATGTACTTAATAAAAATATGAGAAAATCCACCTTCTCTCTCGTGCGTCGTAGCAGTTTTGTTCTGCTATTACTACTGTGTTTATATCGTTTAGAAGGACATGCTTTTGAACGTAACTTATGGGATGATGGTTGGCGGTTTGCCATTTGTCAAGATGATAGTCCTCAGCAATCAGTATTCGATGATAGTGCTTGGCGGTTATTAGACCTCCCACATGATTGGGCTATAGAAGAAGACTTCCATGCTCTACACCCATCGGGGGCTAATGGAGGAGCCCTTCCTGGTGGTAAGGGATGGTATAGAAAACACTTAGTCTTACAAGATAAGGATGCAAGTTCACGTTATGTGCTTCATTTCGATGGTGCATATATGAACACTTCTGTTTATGTAAACAGTCAGCTTGTGGGTACTCGACCTTATGGATTTATTAGTTTTAGCTTTGACCTTACACCTTATCTTAATAAGCAGGGAGATAATGTTATTGCAGTGAAGGTTGATAACTCCCAGCAACCTAACAGTCGTTGGTATACAGGATGTGGTATTTATCGCCATGTCTATCTTATGAAATCAACGGATGTTCGCGTAGCCCAATGGGGTGTGCAAGCTATCACAGAAGTGAAGAAAGGTGTTGGAAATGTAATGCTTAATACGCAGATAGAGAATCTTAGTGGTCGTAATCGTCGTTTGATAGTGCGTCAAAAGGTTTGGAATAAGAATCATGAAGTTGTTGCTCAAAGGTTCCAAGGCTCTTAATGTTGTGGCTCCAGTTACAATGGTTAGTCAGCAAATGCGTGTGCAGAAACCTAAGTTGTGGTCGCTTTCTTCTCCTTATCTCTACACTGTTACAACAGAAGTTCTTGAGAATGACCGTGTCATAGATTGTGACACTTTCAAGTTAGGTCTTCGTACTGTAAAGTTTGATGTTCAAAAGGGATTCTTCTTGAATGGTGAGAATATCAAGATTAATGGTGTTTGTCTGCATGGTGACTTGGGTTGTTTAGGTGCAGCGATTAACGAAGATGCTCTTCATCGTCAGGTTAAAATGATGATGGAGATGGGTGTTAATGCGATAAGATGCTCACACAATCCTCCAGCTCCAGAGTTACTGAATCTCTGTGATAGTTTGGGTGTGTTGGTTGTTGATGAGTCCTTTGATAGTTGGTTACAAGGAAAGACCCCTTATGACTATTCATTGTATTTCAAGTCATGGTTTGAACGTGATCTGAGAGATATGGTGCTGCGTGATCGCAATCACCCTTCGATTATTCTTTGGAGTATTGGTAACGAGGTCTTGGAGCAATGGAATAAGGTAAATAACTCAGGAATGGCATTGGAGGATGTTAATATCTTATTGAATAATACAAGGGATAAGTCCGCTCTCTCACAGGGTGATACCCTCAATCTTAATTCAAAGCTTACCCAGGCTTTGGCTGCTATAGTTCGTCGTTATGACCCGACCCGAATGATTACAGCTGGATGTAATGAAGTATCGCCTGATAACAACTTATTTAAGAGCGGAGCCTTAGATGTGATAGGCTTTAACTATCATCAGAAAAAGGTGAAAGATGTACCACAAAATTTCCCTGGTAAGCCTTTCCTGATGACCGAAACGGTTTCTGCTTTGCAAACACGTGGCTATTATAAGATGCCAAGTGATTCTCTTTTCCGCATGCCAGGCAAGAAACGACCGTTCACAGATCCTACTTTCCTTTGTTCTTCTTATGACAATTCTTGCGCTTATTGGGGTTCTACACATGAGCAAACATGGGATGTTGTGAAGCATACTCCATATTGTGCAGGACAGTTTATATGGACAGGCTTTGATTATATCGGTGAACCTACGCCTTTCAATTTCCCTGCTCGTAGTAGCTATTTGGAATAATCGACTTAGCAGGTTTCCCTAAGGACTGCTACTATATGTATCAGAGTGAGTGGACCGACAAACCTGTTTTGCATCTTTTCCCACATTGGAATTGGATAGAAGGACAGACAATCGACCTCTGGTGTTATTATAATCAAGCTGATGAAGTTGAGTTATTCATCAATGGAAAGTCGCAGGGGGTACGCCAGAAGCGCAATGATCATGAATATCATGTGGCTTGGCGTGTAACCTTTGAACCTGGTGAAGCACGCGTTGTTGCAAAAAAGAATGGTAAGGTTGTTGGTGAACAGGCACGGAAGACAGCAGGTACTCCTCATCACATTCGTTTGACTCCAAATCGTCAGGTGCTAAAAGCGAATGGTAGAAGCTTATCGTTTGTATCGGTAGAGGTTGTTGATAAGGATGGTAACCTTTGTCCATGGGCAGAGAATAATATCCATTTTTCATTATCAGGAGATGCGAAGATAGCAGGTGTAGACAATGGAAGTCCGTTCTCATTAGAGCGTTTCCAAGCTAATGAACGTCGTGCTTTCTTTGGCAAGTGCTTGGTTGTGGTGCAGGCAGGAAAGAAGCCCTTCTAATATTCAACTCACTGCTAAGGGAGTTGATTTAGTTCCACAAACAATAAATATTAAGTCTGAATAATATAACAACTGCAATTATATGAAACGAACTATCGTAGCTATTGCCTGTGCAATGGGCTGTTTCTGTGTAGGTAATGCACATAATGTAAATTCTCAACTTCCTCAGAAACGAGAGAATAAAGAAGTTAAGGTGGGAGATAATGAGACAAAGTTTGTGCATGAACTTATGCAGAAGATGACGCTTACAGAGAAGATAGGACAATTGTCTCAATATGTAGGAGGAACGCTTTTGACAGGTCCTCAGAGTGGAGCTCTTTCTGATTCGCTCTTTATCCGTGGCATGGTGGGGTCAATACTCAATGTCGGAGGGGTTGATAATCTGCGAAAGTTGCAGGAGAAGAATATGCAGTTATCACGTTTGAAGATACCTATTCTCTTTGCTTTCGATGTTATTCATGGTTATAAAACGATATTTCCAACGCCTTTGGCAGAATCATGTACATGGGATTTAGACCTTATGTACGAGACTTCCAAAACTGCAGCTATAGAGGCTTCTGCATCAGGTATTCATTGGACATTTGCCCCAATGGTTGACGTTGCACGTGACCCGCGATGGGGTAGAATCGTAGAAGGTGCTGGTGAAGATACCTATCTGGCTTGTAAGATAGCTGAAGCACGTGTGCGTGGTTTCCAATGGAATCTTGGTAAACCTAACTCAGTTTATGCTTGTGCCAAGCATTTTGTAGCCTATGGTGCTCCACAAGCAGGACGTGATTATGCACCAGTAGATATTTCAATGTCTACTTTGGCTGAGGTTTACCTGCCTCCATTCAAGGCTTGTGTTGATGCAGGTGTGAAGACTTTTATGTCAGCTTTTAATAGTCTTAATGGTGTTCCTGCAACTGGTAATCGTTGGTTGATGACCGATTTGCTGCGCAATCAATGGAAATTCCAAGGTTTTGTAGTAAGCGATTGGAATGCTGTACAAGAGTTGAAAGACCATGGTGTAGCTGCAACGGATGAAGAAGCTTCCCTTTTGGCTTTTAATGCTGGTGTTGACATGAATATGACAGACGGTTTATATAATCGTTGTTTGGAAAAAGCCTTACGTGAGGGGCGTGTCGATATAAAGGCTATTGACGCATCAGTTGAGCGTATTCTTCGTGCGAAATATGCCTTAGGCCTTTTTGAAGATCCCTATCGTTTCCTTGATTCTAAGCGCGAACGTACTGAAGTTCGTTCTAATAGTGCTATGACTTTGGCTCGAAAAGTTGCTGCATCGTCAATGGTTTTGTTGAAAAACAGTCAAAGTACACTTCCTCTTTCTAAGCATACAAACCGCATTGCTCTCATCGGTCCTTTGGCTAATAATCGTTCTGAGGTGATGGGATCGTGGAAGGCACGTGGTGAAGACAAAGATGTTGTGACAGTATTAGAGGGTATTAAGAATAAGTTGGGTAGTGGTGTAGCTATCAATTACGTACAAGGTTGCGACTTCTTAGACCCTTCAACGCAGGAGTTTTCAAAAGCCTTTGAAGCAGCAAAGCAAAGTGATGTCGTGATAGCTGTTGTCGGTGAAAGGCTTTGATGAGTGGAGAATCACGCAGTAGAGCAGTCCTTCGCTTGCCAGGTCAGCAAGAAGCACTCCTTGACACACTACAAAAGGCTGGTAAGCCGCTTGTTGTTGTGTTGATGAATGGTCGTCCTCTCTGTTTGGAAAAGGTTGATAAGCAGGCAGATGCTTTGCTTGAAGCTTGGTTCCCTGGTACACAATGCGGTAATGCAGTAGCTGATATTCTCTTCGGTGATGCTGTTCCTGCAGGTAAGTTGACAACCTCTTTCCCTCTCTCTGAGGGACAGATTCCAAATTATTATAATTATAAGCGTTCAGGAAGACCGGGTGATATGCCTCATAGTTCAACGGTTCGTCATATTGATGTTCCTAACAGAAACCTCTATCCTTTCGGTTATGGTTTGAGTTATACGAAGTTCTCTTATGGTGAGATACAATGTGCAAACGAGTTTAATGTTGATGGTACACTACAGGTTTCGGTTGATGTTACCAACACTGGTGGTTATGATGGCGAGGAAATCGTACAACTTTATGTAGCAGATAAGCATGCTTCTATGGTTCGTCCAGTGAAGGAGTTGAAAGGCTTTAAAAAGGTTTTCATACCAAAGGGTGAGACTGTGCGCGTAGACTTCACTCTCAATGCTCGTGACTTAGGTTTCTGGAATAATGAGATGCAATATGTAGTTGAGCCTGGAATCTTTGAGATTATGGTGGGAAGTAGCAGTGAGGATTTGCAGAAGAAAGAAGCTATTTGGAAAGGAGATAAGTAAATAAAAGAAGCGTAAAGGAATTGTTCGGTAAGGTTCTTATGTATAGGTTCATCTTTGGTGGCTTATAGTATGATGGGTTATAATGACATTCAAGATACTCACATATCATCTTCTATAGTTGTGTTGTTGCCCAGCACCATTGGTGTTTGTGGTTAACACCAATGGTGCGGAGGGTTAAGCATAATGCAGGATGTCTCCAAAGGAGATTAAACTTTGCGTTAGGACGGACTTATATTGGACAGCTTTAATACGAAAAGATGGTATATAAAGTTCTATTTGTTTGTGAAGAAAAGCCAGTATAATAGTTGTGGCTGATTGTGCAGTGACCTTTTTATATCAAAAAAGTTGTATAAAACATAGTACTTTGTATGCTGTCTTGCGTATTATTTATAGATTCTTTTTTAGGAAAAACGATTAATGATTTTAAGTAAAAGTAGATGAAACATGTATTGTTAGGTTTATTGTTGCTGCTTTCATTTAGTGCCAAGGGCATTGAGGTAACTCATGGCCCTTGGATTTGCGACATGGATAGTACAAGTGTTACAATTGTTTGGGTGACAGACAAGCCTGGAAAGTCGTGGGTTGAGATAGCACCAGATGGCCCTGACCATTTCTATGGTAAGGCTCGTCCTCGTTATTATGATATTCTTGAGGGGCGTAAGGTGCTCACCGATAGTGTTCACCGTGTTCATATTGAAGGTTTGAAGCCTAATACAAAATATCGTTACCGCGTTTTCACACAGGAAGTTGCTGAGTGGCGTTATGATGATTGGGTGACATTTGGTAAGACAGCTTGTACTGATGTATGGCGTGGAAAACCTCATGAGTTTACAACCTTCCCTGCACAATCACGTGAAATAACATTCTTAGTACTAAATGATATTCATGAACGTGCCAAGTTTATGAAGGATTTATGTAAGAATATCGACTTCAAAAACTTGATTTTGTACTGCTTAATGGCGATATGTCAAATCGTTTGAGAAGTCAGCAACACATGATGGAGGCTTATTTGGATACTTGTGTGAGCATGTTTGCTACTCATACTCCTTTATTCTTCAATCGTGGAAATCATGAACTCCGTGGTCAGTTTGCTGATTATCTCTATCGTTATTTCCCGACTAATTCAGGTAAATACTATCGTCTACAACATGTAGCAGGTGTTGATTTCTTGTTCATAGACTCTGGAGAGGATAAGCCTGATGAGGATATAGAATATAGTGGCATTGTGGATTATGATCAATATCGTGTTGAGCAGGCTCGTTGGTTGCGTCAACTTCGAGAGGAGAAGAAAGTGGGTAAATACCCATTGGTTGTGTTTTCGCACATGCCACCAACACTTGAGAACTGGCATGGTCCATATCACATGCAGGAAACATTGACACCAGAACTTAATAAGATGAATGTGTCTGTTATGCTTTCCGGGCATCTTCATGCCTTTGGTTATCAGAAACCAAATGAGATAATAAACTTCCCTAACTTGTCTAATAGTAATAACACCTATTTGTTATGTCGTATTGCAAACGGCAAGATGGAGGTGGATTATGTGGGACTTACTGATAAGGATAAGAAGCATTTCACGTTCCTAATGAAATAAATTCTTCTTTTAGGTTAAATATAGGTTTTATGTGGATTACAGATTTGATAATATTTTATTATCATTTTGTAATCCACTTTTTTATTCATATATCAAAATCGAGTGTCGTCTTTTGGTAAATAATAATTGGATATTACCAAATCTATAAAAAAAAAGACTTATCTTTGTCCTTCAGATATCGTATAAAATAGAATTGCAAAATGATTGATAAAACGAAACTGATGCTTGTTCTGTTGGTAGTGATTGTGACGGTCATTACTTGTATTCATCCAATCTATCCGAATGAACAGACGCTACAGCATATCGGTACTGTGCTGTTGCTGATACCGCTGACGATGGATGTCTTTAGAAAACAACTTCCAATGCCGGCATTTGTTGGTATCGTTGCTTTCACACTTCTTCATGTTATTGGCGCACGTTATATTTATTCATACGTGCCTTATAAAGAGTGGGCAGTCTCATTAGGTTTGGTTGAAAAAGGTTTCTTCCATGACCCACGTAATCATTATGATCGGTTAGTACATTTCTCTTTTGGTGCATTGATGTTCCCTTACTTCGTCTATCTTTGTAGGAAATGGGTAAAACAGCAATCGTTTGTAGCTGTTGTGATGGCGTGGATGATGATTCAAACGGGTAGTTTGATTTACGAGCTATTTGAATGGTTACTGACGATAGTCATGACAGCGGAGGAAGCTGACTATTATAATGGCCAGCAAGGTGATATGTGGGATGCACAGAAGGATATGGCTTTGGCACTGGTTGGCTCTACTGGAATGTTCTTAGTATATGCTGTTCGTAGCCTTATCAGAAGGGGCAAATAGGACAAACTGAGATGAAAGGTTACATCGCTGCATAGGCTTGTGGGTATAAAATAAAAATAGATTTTACGCCTTGAATTAATTAGAAAAGCATTGCTGTGTAACTACAGAAATTATTTTCAGCACTTTGATTATTTTCACGACAAGAAGAATTTATTTTTCATGAAAAGAAATATTTATGTTCATGAAGAAAAAAATAATTATTTTCATGAAAATAATTTGAGAAAGGATAATTCTGATGGTGAAAGAAGGCGGACAGTCTTATGAATATTGATAGTTCTGAGAAGTTGAAAATAGGCTTAGGATGGTTTGAAAAGAGGGTGATGTGTTTTGCTTAGTTTGGCTTGTGAGGGAATGTGAAAAGGTGCAAATTGTCACTTGTGGATAGCATTTAGATGTAAATTATGTGTATTTTCTTGGCAAATCAACCTTTTTTGCTTACCTTTACACCAAATTTGAATAACGAACATTATGAGTTACAACTTATTAAAAGGTAAAAGAGGTGTTATTTTTGGAGCCCTCAACGAGATGTCTATCGCATGGAAAGTTGCTGAAAGAGCAGTTGAGGAAGGTGCAACAATCACTTTGTCAAATACTCCAATCGCAGTAAGAATGGGTACAGTAAATGCACTGTCTGAGAAGTTAAACTGCGAGGTTATTCCTGCTGACGCAACAAACGTTGAGGACTTGGAGAACGTATTCAAGCGCTCAATGGAGGTTTTGGGTGGTAAGATCGACTTCGTTCTGCACTCTATCGGTATGTCACCAAACGTGCGTAAGCACCGTACATACGATGACTTGGACTATAAGATGCTTGACACTACACTGGATATCTCAGCTGTTTCATTCCACAAGATGATTCAGAGTGCTAAGAAACTTGATGCTATCAACGACTATGGTTCAATCCTTGCACTCTCTTACGTAGCTGCTCAGCGTACCTTCTACGGTTACAATGATATGGCTGATGCTAAGGCATTGTTGGAGAGTATCGGTCGTAGCTTCGGTTATATTTATGGTCGTGAGAAGCACGTACGTATCAATACTATTTCTCAGTCACCTACAATGACAACTGCTGGTTCAGGTGTGAAGGGTATGGATAAGCTCTTCGACTTCGCTGATCGTATGTCTCCATTGGGCAACGCAAGTGCTGATGAGTGTGCTGACTATTGTATCGTAATGTTCTCTGACCTCACCCGTAAGGTGACAATGCAGAACCTTTACCACGATGGTGGTTTCTCAAATGTAGGTATGAGTCTTCGCGCTATGGCTACATACGAGAAGGGTCTCGATGAGTATAAGGACGAGAACGGTAATATTATCTACGGATAAAAAGCCTCCGACAGAAGCCTCCCCCAACCCCTCCGAAAGGAGGGGAGTGCAAATAAAAGGTGGGTAGGATAAAGGGATTATCTTTATTATGATAGTTTTCCACTACTATCGAATATAAATCCTCTTTATGAATTACAATGAGGAATGTTTTAAGGAAAATAATAAAAAACTCCAGTAGGTGAGAACTTACTGGAGTTTTTTATTTCTATTGTTATTCTCGAAATAACTTATTGTACCAAATCTTAAGCAAGTTTGCCTCCCTCAAATCATTTTCCATACCAAACCATACGCTAATTTGTCTCCCTCCCCCTTCGGGGAGGGTCGGGTGGGGCTTCTATTTCCTTCCAAAGTCGGCAGGAATCTCACCCCACTGCTTTGTTTCCCACTTTATAATAGGTGTCGTTACCTTATGCGTTTGGAGCCAATGTTCCGCACGAGCAATGATTTGATGGAGTTCTTCAGTTTCTGCATTGCGGACAAAAGTAGTCTTACAACGTTTTTTGTTTACCCATAAGATAGCATTATAAGAGTCGCTATAAATAACCTTATCCTTGATACCTTGCTTCTCCATCAGTGCCAAAGCATGAACAATAGCGAGGAACTCACCAATGTTGTTCGTTCCCATAACTGGACCAAAATGGAAGACTCTCGCCCCTGTTTGTAGGTCGACACATTGATACTCCATAGGTCCTGGGTTGCCAGAGCAAGCAGCGTCAACAGCCCAAGAGGGGCATCGCACCTCAAGTGGCAACGGTAATACGGTATCGTTACGGTTGGTAGGAGGGTTTACAAGTTCCTTCATTGGATTTGCTATTTGATGCTGTGTCTTGTATTGTTCTTTGACTCCAAAGCCATTATAGTCTGCTTAATCTTATTTATTGCTTCCTACAAATGGATATTTTCTCTTTGTTATAGGTAAACCAAAAAGAGATATAGACTAATATACTTTTGTATATTAAGTTTTCAGCAAGGTGTATTAATCTATATCCCATTAGGTCTCCCCTCCTTTGGAGGGGTTGGGGGAGGTGGGGCTACATCCTCTCTGGAACCTCAATACCGAGTAATGCCATACCATTCTTGATGACCTTAGCCACATTCTTGGCAATCATCAGACGGGTAATCTTCTCTGCTTCGGTATCAGCGTTGAGGATGCTGTAGTCATGATAGAACTGGTTGAACTCCTTAGTCAGCTCATAGCAGTAGTTTGCAATACCACTTGGGCTATAGTCGATACCAGCCTGTGCAACTGCAGCACCGAAGTCATTGAGCTTCTGGATGAGTGCAATCTCCTTCTCATTGAGTGGAGCATCGTCGTTAAGTGATGCTGGCAAGGTGATGTTCTGTGCCTCAGCCTTACGAAGGATACTACGGATACGTGCGTAAGTGTACTGGATGAATGGTCCCGTGTTACCATTAAAGTCGATAGACTCCTCTGGGTTGAAGAGCATATTCTTGCGTGCATCAACTTTAAGGATGAAGTACTTCAGCGCACCCATGCCCACAATACGTGCAATCTCGTTCTTCTCTTCCTCTGTGATACCTTCTAACTTATTCACCTTATCCTCGCTAAGACTCTTTGCATTCTCAATCATTGATGCAACAAGATCGTCTGCATCGACAACTGTTCCCTCACGACTCTTCATCTTACCGTTTGGCAATTCAACCATACCATATGAGAAGTGCACAAGGTCTTTACCCCACTTGAAGCCTAAACGGTCCAAGAGGATAGAGAGAACTTGGAAGTGGTAGTTCTGCTCGTTACCAACGACATAAATCATCTTGTCGATAGGGTAGTCGTTGAAACGCATCTCTGCCGTACCAATATCTTGTGTCATATACACCGATGTACCGTCCTTACGCAGCAAAAGCTTCTGGTCTAAACCCTCATTGGTGAGGTCAGCCCATACAGAGTTGTCTTCCTTGCGGATAAAAAGACCCTTTGCAAGACCTTCTTCCACCTTCTTCTTACCAACAAGATAAGTGTTTGATTCGTAGTAAATCTTATCGAATCCAACGCCCAACGCTTTGTAAGTCTCGTCGAAACCAGCATATACCCAGTTGTTCATCTTCTCCCACAAAGCACGAATCTCTGGGTCGTTAGCTTCCCACTTCACGAGCATGTCGTGTGCCTCCTTAATCAGTGGAGCCTCGTGTTCAGCCTTTTCCTTTGCCTCTTCGGCCGTCAATCCCTCCTTCTCATACTGCTCCTGCAGTTGCTTGCACTCCTCTTTGTAGTGCTTGTCAAAGAGTACATAGAAGTCACCAATCAAATGGTCGCCCTTCTTGCCAGCCTGCTCTGGTGTGATACCATTGCCCCACTTCAGCCAAGCCAACATAGACTTACAGATGTGGATACCACGGTCATTAACGATATTTGTCTTAACCACCTTGTTACCATTAGCCTCCATAATCTGTGCCAACGACCAACCAACGAGGTTGTTACGTACGTGACCAAGGTGAAGTGGCTTATTTGTGTTAGGTGAAGAGTATTCAATCATCACCAATGGACTCTCGTCTGTCACACGCTTCTCGCCAAACTTCTCGTCAGCGTTGATATCATTCAACAGACCTGTCCATGCTGCCTGTGCAATAACGAGGTTGAGGAAGCCCTTTACAACGTTGAAGTCGGCTACAGCCTTACAGTTCTTCTTTAGGTATTCACCTAAATCCTGTGCCGTATCTTCAGGCTTCTTGTGTGAAGTCTTCAGCAATGGGAAGGTGACGAGTGTGAGGTTACCCTCAAAGTCGCTGCGTGTCTTCTGCAGCTGAATCATCTTTTCAGGAACTTCTGTTCCATACAATTCCTTTACAGCTGCAAGTGCAGCAACGGTAATTTGCTCTTCTATCTTCATCTTTTGTTTCTTTTTATCTGTCTGCAAAGTTACGGAAAATCAGCCAAATAACGGCAGGAGGAGAGGGGTTAATTCATAATTATGATTGGTTTTAATTCAGAATTCAGAATTCATAATTCATAATTATGATTAGTTTAATTCATAATTCATAATTCAAAATTCATAATTATGATAAGTTTTGATTCAAAACTTATATCTCATACTTTATAATTTTATTGTTTGTTAATTGTAATTGTGATTGCCTTTTGTGCTGTCTGATAAACATTCTTGTGTAAGCTTGTTAGTAGTGTTTTGTGGTGGTGTTGATGCTCAGCACGAGTGGTGTTGTTGGTAAGCACCAATGGTGTTGAGCGCTAATCGCCATGCAATATATGACGGGGGAGATATCAACTTGTTGTTAAAAAAGAGTCATACTATCAAAAAGTAATTAATGGTTATTCGATGTAGGGGCTTACTTTTTTAAGTTTAAAACGATGATAATAGAGGATATATGATTTAAATTTTATCGGCTACAATGCTCACTTTTAGTTGTAAAGTCTTGTATTTATGTGTGTTGAGTTCTGTTGAAAAGTAGTTTTATTTCTTGTTTATTTGCAATATTTACGCTATCTTTGCGATTAGATTAACTATAAAAGAAATAAATTATATGCGTAAAAGTATTCAGAAGTGGACTTATGTCCTTGTAACCAGTGTTTTTGCATTGGTAATGTGTTTTAGCCTTAGTGCTTGCGGTAGTGATGATGACAATGATGTAAACAATGGGATAAGTCCTGTTCTTTACAGTGATTTTGGAGGTGAAATCGGTGTCAACTATCCATTGGGTATCTCAGGTAAATTTGTTGGTTTCTCTATTCCTAAGAGCCAGGCAGGAAAGATTGTTGACTTAACAAAGGGCGGCGATTGGGTAGCTGGTGGTTCTGTCGTTGGTGGTTTGTATAGGTATGATGACCATTTCTTCCAGAAGGGAAGTTATGTTTATCTTCTCAGGACGGGTGCAAATGAGATAGAACTCCGTTATAAATATATTTGGAAAGAAGGTACAGCAACTCGTACAATAGAGGGAAACTATAAGAACGTAAAGATGACAACGCATCAAGATGCGATTGATTGGGCACATAGGCAGGGCTTGCATTAAAGCCTAATTAGCTTTTTCAGAAGAAATCATAAAAGGAGATTGTACAAGAGTATCAGGTTCTACCATTGATATTTCTGGCATAATCTCCTTTTATTTTTTGCTTTCTCCTACTGCGCATTAAGGAGATGATAAGGGAGAAAAGATGAAAACGTGTGTCTTGTTTGTAAATTCCCTTTTGTTCAGATTATACCTTTTCTGCATAATATCCACCCTTTTCTTTGATATAATCAATGAGTTCTGCGAAGATTTGGTTTTGTCTTAATGTCGGCTCATTACCTGTAAGAATCAGCTGTTTGCGGGCTCTTGTGATGGCAACATTCAGTTTACGGTCGACGGGTTGACCGTCTTCGTAGAATGTGTTGGCGGTGAGGAAATCGAGTTGATAGCGACTTTGAATGGTGAAAGAATAAAGAATGATGTCACGCTGGCTACCTTGATAGCGTTCTACTGTGTCAATACTGATTTCTTCTAATTCGGGAATACCGAGTTTCTCAATCTCCTTTCTAATCATTGCAATCTGGTTGCGGTAAGGCACGATGACACCAACAGACTTCTGTGGGTCGAAGTTTTTGCCGAGTTGTCGGTATAAACGTCTAAGTAGGTCGGTAATGATACGCGCTTCCTCCGTGTTTACCTTCTCTGAAATATTCAGTTGTCGACATGGCTTTGAAGGGATGAAAATCATACGATGCGCCTTCAAAACATCATCGGTCTCATCCTCACTCGCTTTGTTATAATTCAATGTCTGCTCTAATTGGTGCGCTAATGGTACACATTCAAGTTGTTCGCGTGCATAAAACTTACGATTAGCAAAGTCGGCAATGTCTGGATGCATGCGTCCTTGTTTGTGCAGTGTACCAATGAAATCAGTTCTCCCTGCTGCCCGCTCGGTTAGGATAAGGCGTTCGAAAAGAGAGTTAGCGCAAGAGAATAAATTGATGCGAAGAAGCTCCCCGTCGTCGATTTCTGTTTCAGCATCACTTTGTTGCACCACAGCTGGCAATTGTTTATGGTCGCCTATTAATATAAACCGGTCTATCGCACGCCTTTCTGCATGTCGGACCGTAAGTAAACCAATAATATTTGGCTCTAATATTTGACTTGCTTCATCAATGATGGCGAGGTCGAAATACTTGATATTAAAGAGCGCAGCATTGCTGTTCATTGTAGAGGTTGTGGCTACAACGATGCGCGCATCTGCTAAGGTAGACTTTATGCTGTTGAGGGTTGCGTTGTCATCTAACACTTCCTTCAACAGATGGTCACTATATTTCGGGTCGCAACTGAACTCATTACCAATGCGGATATAGTCAAGTTCGTTCTCTGTCAGCATATTACAAATCTCGTCAACAGCACGATTTGTATAGGCAAGGAGGAGGATTGAACTTTGAACTTTGAACTTTGAACTTTGAACTTTAGGCTTTTCTGCCAACTGCTCACGCACAAGGAATTGCAGGGCTTGTGAGGTCTTGCCTGTTCCTGGAGGACCGATAAGAAGGAAATAATCCTGTGCCTGCTTTGCTTTCAATATGATTTCGTCATAATCGGGATGGTAGCTGCGGGATAAGGTCAGCGACTTATCAACACATGGCACACGCTGTCCCAAAAGTAGCTGACGGCGTTCTTCGTTTGAAGTGATGAAAGTGTAAAGACTTCTGATAGCTGATGTGCCACCGATGTCACTACCAGCATGCTCAATAGCGAAGTAATCTCCGCTGATAAGGTCAGGGTTTTGCTGTCCATCATTGAGGTGTACAACAAGTCTGTCACCATGTATCTCCTGTAGTGAACCTTTGAAAAGAATACTCATTCTCACGTCAGGAGCCTCGTTCTTCTTGTACGCATAGAGGTAAATCATATCTCCTCTGCGAAAGTTAGGGAGGAAATCTTCGCCCTGTTGGGGTACAGCGAGTGTAATTGTATCATAGCCGTTGAACGAGCTGCTACGCTCTTTCTCGATGATAGTCAGTCCTGTATAGATGTTTCCTGTCTCTTTCTTCTCCGCAAGAGGCATATTCCAAAGGTCAGCATTACTGTTTCCTACACCTTCCTGTACACCCACTTTCGACACTAATTGTTCCTTGATAACAAAGGTCATCATACGTGTGAAATAAGCACGTTCGAGGTCGTTGAGTTGGTGAAGTGGTGCCAGTGTCTCGGTGAGTTGTGGTAAGAGGTATCTATTGTAGAAGTTATCGTTTTGTTTCTCAACGTTCAATGTCTGCGGTGTGAGCAATGGCAACATCCTATCAAAGCCATTATCAGCCATCCAGAACTCCGTTGCCACGGCTTGATTACGGAAGCGGATAGCTTCACGGATCAGCTTTTGCAGTGGCTCCACTTCGAGCAGTCCGTCGGGTAGGGGATATTTAGAATACAAGAGTTGGATGTGTGCATTCTTCGGACTGAGTTGGAAGTTATATTGCAAGATACCGTAGTAGAGCAACACCTGCACGTAGTGTTTCTCAACATGGAGTGATCCATGCGGATTTTTGTATTTGCGTTCAATAAAAGTATTCTTGCCCGACTTCTGCTCAACAAGTAGTTTTAAGTCGGTTGTCATCAAGTCAACACGACCCTGTATGCCCAATCGTTCGCATACAAAGGAAGGTTCAAGAATCGCTTTCTCACGGTCGAAAGTTTGGAAGATTTCGTCAACAATCCCCTTGATATTCTCCACCTGTCGTTCTGCATCTTGTTTGAAAGACGCTGCATCAAAGTCGGGACAAGTCGCATAGTCCAAAGCCTTCTCTCTGAAGTTAGAACGGAAGGTCTCTTTGATGTCGTATTCTGCAGGATGATTGATGATATCATCGAGTGCAGAACTGGCGAAGTTACCTAATACAATGTGTTTATTGCTCAGGCGAGGAGTAAGTCTGTTGACAGTGAAAAGCAACGGATGGTGTCCATAACTTTCAAAACAATTAGCAATGGTAGAGATATCTATCAGATAGTCTGGCTCAACGACGATAAGACGTGGTACGACCTTTTTTCGTGTAACAGTACAGTCAAGGAGATTCAGCTGCATTCCTTCGCGTAGCATCGGGCGTAAGTAGCTGAAATCAATGTAGTCTGGTGTGTTCATATAGTCCACTAACAAGAGTTCTTCGCTACTGTCTTGATTAGTCACAGCCACCTGAATAGTACTGTCGTCCCACTCTCTTACGATACAACGAATGTAACGATAATTCGTAATCTGAATGTTCTCTGTGATGCGTCCGTGTGCAGGAATCTTTCCAACGAGGAACGATGGGATAGCCTCCTGTACAACAGCAGAAACGAAGATCGCCAAGGCACGACAGTCGTAAGCCACGTCTTCAGGGAGAATCGGGGCATTAGAGTTACTATGTCGACGCATTTTCTGGATTGCCACAATATCCTGTGGGGCGATGTTATGCTGCCTACAGAGCGACTCCACCTGCGAAGAAAGGTTGCCGAAACCATGTCGGGTATTCTTTAATCCTTCATGACAAGCAATGACGAGCGTCTCGTGCATGATGAGTGCCTGTGCTTCAGATGGTGCCGAAAGGATGTCAGCGATACGTGAGAAAAGTTCGTGTGCCATAGGATAAAGTCTCCTCAGTCCTCTTGATAAAGAGGTATTGCATTTTTACAATGTGCGAGGACTAATTCGTTGGGTTATGTTTTGAGTGTGTGTTATTGCTTTTTCGTCAGTTGGTTGTGAGTTCTCTTTGTTACAGAAAGGCTATTAGTGTGAATTATTTTTCATGAAGAGAAGAATTTATTTTACATGAAAATAAATATTTCTTTTCACGATGAAAAATATTTCTTTTCATGAAAATAATTCGCAAAAATGAGTCTTTTCGCCTGCTTACTGTCCTCCTAAGCGTTCAAAGAAAGTGATAATTTCCTCCCAAGTCTTGAACTCTTCGCTACCGAAAAGTAGGCTTGTGCCGAGGAAGTCGTCGTGTTCAGTACTACTGATGAAGTAGTCGCCATAGAGAAGTTGAGGCTGGTTGGTGAAGATTGTATGGTTCCACGCTGGTGCACTGAAGGCATCTTCTATCCATGCCTGCTGTTCAGTGATGGTTGACGGATAGTTGGTTGGTGCAGGACACACAAAGAATACGTTGTAGTTATCAATTAAGAACTCGTAAGCTTTGTTCAAACTTGATTTTGGTTTGCCGTATCCATCAGCGAGTGTGTTCTGATCAATGAGTACCGTACGACGCTCGCGCCCTTCCTGTCGGTCGTCAATCCATCGGATAACAGGCATGAGGTAATGGAAAACAGCTTTCTCGATGAGTCGGTGTTCACCATGAAAACGGATCGCCTGAGGGTAATGTTCGTTGAAAAGGTCGAAGGTGTGGACAACAGGGTCTGCATCACCAAAGAGTCCGAAGACGCGTTGCTGCTCTTCCTCTGTCACTTGTGAGAAACACTTTTCAGTTATCTCTTTGTATTCCTTTACCAATGCTTTGGTTACGATAACCTCTTGTACGCCATCTTGTCGTGGATTTTGGAACACCTGTTTGCCCATCATATTCGTCTCGCTGATGGTTGTTCCCATTTGAAAAGCGGGATTCACGCAGATACGGTCGACACCATAAAGCATCTCGGTGTACATACCTCCCATTGAAGTACCAATGATTAGGTCGGGCTTTTCGGTATTAACAAGGTTGCGTAATAGTTCCATTGCCTCCTCAGGATGTATGGGGAGGTCAGGCGCAATGACTGTAGCTTCGGGCATATAGTCCCTCAGTATCTGTACCGTATGACTTGAACCGGCTGACATAAAGCCGTGAACGTAGATAATCTTCTTTCCTACCATGAGGTCAGGAAAGGTCTTTTTATATTGATTTTCCATTGTTTCTTTTTGGGAGTTAAAGGAGTTAAAGGAGTGAAATGGAGGGAGATAAATCTGGAGTTAAAGGAGTTAAAGGAGTGAAATGGAGTTAAGACAAATGTGTTGTGGGTGTCTTTATGTTGATTTTCCATTGATTCTTTTTAGGAGTTAAAGGAGTTGAAGGAGAGAAAGGGAGTTAAGACAAATGCGTTATGGGGTGTCTTTATATTGATTTTCCATATTAAAAACAACTCCAAGTCTTGCCATTTTGAACTCTTTTTCAAGCCCTTTTAAACGAGTATGTATGAGATAATAGTGTGATAACTATACCCCCTCTTTTTCCCTCTTTGCCTCCCCTCCTTTCGGAGGGGTCGGGGGAGGCTTCCTATATCAGTGGCAAACTGATACCATTTATCTTCTGATAGATATCGAGGGCATAGATATCTGTCATTCCACTGATGAAGTCGAGGACTGCCATGATACGTGTTTCAAGGCAAGGACTTTGGATGTCATACTGGCTTGAGAAGCTTCGGATAAGCTGCTGACTGTGGAAGTGTTCAGGCTCAACGGCAGCACCAATGAGAGCTTTCATCAGTGTTTCCATAATCTTATAGCCTGATAACTCAACGTCGAGGACTGCTTTACTGCGGTAAATCCTATCCACTGAGACTTCTGTGCAGTGTTTGTAAGCCTGTCGGGGACGCTCGGAAATATGCTTGATGAGCGACCCTTCGAAGGTTCCATTGAGTATCTCCTCCTCGTGTTCAACAAAGACATTGACACATTCTGCCTCCAATAATCCTACGGCACAGGCACGGAAGTAAACAACTTGTTCGTTTTGGTCGGTCACACCTTCGTCTTCTATGCGCTTTCGAATACTCTTTCTGGTTTCTTTATCGAAGAAGCCAAGGAGCAAATCGGCTGTCTCCTCAAACGAAAGAAGTTTGAGTTTATGAGAGTCTTCGATATCCATAATCTCGTAACAGATATCGTCTGCAGCCTCCATAAGATAGGTTAGTGGATGACGAACATAACAGATACCAGCCTCAGAGCTATCCTTTTGAATGATACCTAATTCGTCAGCAATCTTCTTATAGGTTTCTTCTTCCGTTGCAAAGAAACCGAACTTGCCGTGTTTGCTGGCATAAGTGGAACTGAAAGGATACTTTACGATACTCGCTAAAGTGCTATAAGTCATAACGAATCCACCTTCTCTTCGGCCTAAGAAACGATGGGTCAGTAAGCGGAAAGCATTGGCATTGCCCTCAAAATGAGTAATATCTTCCCAGAAGTGTGGGCTAACTTTCTCTTTCAAGCTAATCCCTGGACCTTCAGTGAAGAATGCCTGCATAGCCTTTTCGCCACTATGCCCGAAGGGAGGATTACCCATGTCGTGTGCATAACAAGCTGTCTGTACGATGGTTCCAATCTCTTCAAAGAGCGTACCACGCAACTCTGGGTGTATTTCGATGAGTCTTCTTGCGACATCATCGCCCAAGGATTTACCCAAGGATGCTACTTCTAAAGAGTGAGTTAGGCGGTTGTGCACAAAGACACTACCCGGAAGAGGGAAGACTTGAGTCTTGTTCTGCAGTCGTCGGAACGGTGCAGAGTAAATCAATCGGTCGCTGTCACGCTTAAATTCAGAGCGATCATCGTGTCGAAGGGCGTGACGCTCTTCCTGTCCGAGACGCTTGTTGGATATGAGTTGTTGCCAGTTCATTGCGGGAGTTGTTGGGTGATGGGTGTTGAATATTGGGTGTTGATGATTTCTGTTTATTACTTGTTGGGTGCTGAATATTGGGTGATGGGTGTTGAATATTGGGTGTTGATGAATTCTGTTTATGATTTATTGGGGGCTTGAAAGCTACACACAAAAGTAATTAAAATTGGCTAAAAACAAGTTTTTTACTTCATAAAATGTATGAATGTGGCTTTAAATGCTTAATTTTGTACCTTATTATATGGCAATGATACAGATAAAAGTAATTAATAAAGGGCATCAGCAGTTTCCTGCTTATGCTACTTCACAGAGTGCGGGGATGGACCTCCGCGCTAATATCGATGCACCTATCGTACTGCAACCCATGGAGAGAAGACTTATTCCAACTGGTCTTCATATTGCCCTTCCTATAGGGTTGAAGCACAGGTGCGCCCTCGTAGCGGTCTTGCTTTGAAGCATGGACTGACTGTTCTCAACTCTCCTGGTACGATTGATGCCGACTATCGTGGTGAAATCATGGTACTACTCATTAACTTCTCAGATGAACCTTTTACCATCAATGATGGTGAACGCATTGCGCAGATGGTCATTGCACGTCACGAACAAGCAGAGTTTGTTGAGGTAGAAGAACTCGATGAGACCGAACGTGGTGAAGGCGGATATGGCCATACGGGCGTGAAGTAAAGACAAAGAAAGAAACGATAAATGTTCAATAACGTTATATTGAAAGTCACAAAGATGCGCCGTACCCTCCTTGCTCTTGCTTTGTTGGGCGGCTCTTTGGCGATGCATGCTGATCGAAAGGATAGCCTTCAAAGTTATAACTACTTCTTCCTTGAGGCGATACGGCAGCAAGAAATGGGCAACCTTACGGCTGCTTTCGACCTTCTGTGCCATGCACGCGACCTCAATCCACAAGCTCCAGAGGTTTATTATCAGTTAGCTGCTTTTTATGTGGATATGAAGAAGGATGCGGTGGCACGTGAATACTTCGAGAAGGCAGCAAGTCTTGACCCCGAAAACTCAGCTTATCAAGAGAAATTAGGAAAGCTTTATGTGTCACAGAAAGACTATCCTAATGCAATAAAAGCCTTCGAACGCCTTTATGAATCCAATAAAACGCGTTCTGACGTACTGCAAATTCTCTATCAACTCTATGGTTCCCAGAATGATTACAAGATGATGATTAAATGCTTGGAACGTCTGGAAACACTGGAAGGAACCAACGAGCAGATTTCACTTAGTAAGATGCAACTCTACGAACAGATGGGGGAAAAGCGCAAAGAGTACGACGAGTTGAAGGCACTCGTTGACAGTCATCCGCTCGACCTCAACTATCGTGTGATGTTCGGAAACTGGCTTTTGCAGAATGGAAAGAAGAAGGAAGCCCTTCAAAGTACCGTGATGTACTGAAAGAAGACCCTGATAACTCGCTTGCTAAGCTTTCCATGATGGATTATTATAATAACATCGGAGACAAGGCTACTGTAAAAACAATCCTACAGGAACTGTTGCAATCGCCAAAAACAGAAAAGGAAGCGAAGTTAGAGTTGCTGCGTCAGGTCATTACAAGCAGTCAGAAGGAGAACACTCCAGATAGTACTGAGGTGATGAGGCTCTTCTCTGTAGCCTTAGCTGTTCCTCAAGAAGATGCTGATATCTATATGCTTAAAGCCGCATATATGACACTTCGCAAGCAACCCAAGGCTGCTATCAATCGTGTTTATGAGCAAGCTCTTGAGGTAGAACCCGATAATTCGCGTGCAAGAATAGCATTGATACAGAATATTTGGGACACACAAGACTACGATAAGGTCATCGCTATTTGTCGACCAGCCATAGAATACAATCCAGATGAGATGGCATTCTATTACTTCCAAGGTATGGCTCAGTTCCAAAAGCACGACGGTGACGCGGCACTGGAGACCTTCCGAAAGGGAGTTGGGCAGATAAAGCAAGACAGTGACCCAGCTATTGTGTCAGACTTCTACGGTATCATGGGTGATATCCTACATGAGAAAGGACTCAATAAAGAAGCTTTTCAAGCCTATGACAGCTGTTTGCAGTGGAAAGCAGACAATGTGGCTGCATTGAATAACTATGCCTATTACCTCAGTGAGGCAAATGAAAACCTCACAAAGGCAGAGCAGATGAGCTATAAGACTATTAAGGCTGAGCCAAATAATAGTACTTATCTTGACACCTACGCATGGATTCTTTTCCAGCAAAAGCGTTACGAAGAGGCAAAGATATATATCGAACAAGCGATTCGTAATGACTCTACACTGAGCAACGTAGTCAAGGAACACGCTGGTGATATCTATGCACAGACAGGCGATATAGAGAAAGCTCTTGAGTTCTGGAGGAAGGCTCTCGAAGGAAATAAGGAGAATGCAACATTGAGAAAGAAGATAGAACTAAAGAAATACATAGCAGAATGAAAAAAACAAAGATATTACTTGTAAGCATGACTGCCCTGCTGTTGGCATCATGTGGTACAAAGAAAGCTGTGATTCAACAGAAACCTGTGCAGGATAACAAGGTTGCACAGCAGACAGCACCTGCTACAAAGGATAGCAAAATACAGAGTGTTGTTGTCATGCAGCGTGTTGCAGACAATGCACTTTACCAAAAGAACCTTGTTTCAAATCTTACTTTTACGCTCAACGATGGGCATAAAGATATTACCGTACCAGGTATTCTGCGTATGCGTAAAGATGAGGTTATCCGTCTACAGTTGCTGATTCCAATTCTTCGTAGTGAGGTGGGACGTATCGAGTTTGCAAAGGATTATGTCCTCTTCATCGATCGCATCCATAAGCAGTATGTAAAAGCAAGCTACGATGAGGTAGGCTTCTTGCGTGATAATGGAATCAACTTCTATTCACTCCAGTCGCTTTTCTGGAATCAAGTGTTCATCCCTCGTCAACAAAAGGTGAGCGAAGCAGACCTCTCACAGTTTGCTGTTGATGAGAGTAAAGCACAGACAGAGGGTTCTACTCTGATAAGTCTTAAAGACGGAAAGATGGATTATAAGTGGTCAGTTAATCCTAAGAGCAATCAGATTGTCCTAACAACTGTTACTTATAATAGCAATACGCATGGTGCTTCAAAGCTCTCATGGAGTTATGATGACTTTAAAGCGTTTGGCTCAAAGCTCTTCCCTGCAAGTCAGATGTTGACAATCAATACACCAAAGTTTGGGCAGAAGCCAGCAAAAACACTTAAGGCAAGCTTTGATCTTGAGAGCTTCAGCGATGTCAGCGATTGGGAAGTTTTTACCACACCATCTGATAAGTATACAAAAGTAAGCGTAGAGGATATCCTCGGCAAACTAATGAACTTTTAAATGAAACGTCTTTCTTTATTATTCATATTGTCAATAATGTGTGTGCTGAGTGTTTCTGCGCAGCATTCACGTAAGCATAGGAAACAGCAAAAAACAGCTGTGGCTCAATCCGTAGAACCCCAAACTACCGTAAAAGGTAAGGGTAAGAAAGCTGTAAATGCGATTAATGACAACCACGCTGTAGCACCTGCTACTCCTGTAAAAGGTCAGAAGCCAATAGTTGAGAAACTGCAAACGCAACCCCAACCGAAGGGCAAACAGCAGCAGGATAAGTTGCAACACCAGCAACAACTCAAGGGACAACAACCTCAAGTGAAGGGACAACAGACTCAACTCAGGGTCAACCCTGCTCAAGTGAAAGGTCAGCAAGTTGTCCGTGGTAAGGGTGCTGTACGCAACGCTCATGTTAGCAAGAAGGGTGCAAAGGGTCCTGCATACGTGACGACAGAGGAAATCAAAGGCTTACAACAGCAAAACCTGAAGTTGCAAAAAGAGATTTCAGAGCACGAAGAGGAAATGAAAGTAAAGCAGAAGGACGTTGACGACCGTCTGCAGAAGATTGTACGCCTTGATACTGAAATCGGTCAGCACCAAAGAACAATTGATACAATCGCCACAGATATCAAAGGATTGGATTCGAATATCGGTATTCTGAAAGGTCAGTTAGCTTCTCTTGAGTCACAGTTGGGCGAGCGTCGTGCTCGTTTCATCCGTTCTATGCGTTACATGGCACGTCATCGTAGTATTCAAGACAAGTTGATGTTCGTCTTCTCGGCAAAGAACTTGACCCAGATGTATCGTCGTCTTCGTTTCGTACGTGAGTATGCTGCCTATCAGCGTGCGCAGGGTGAACAGCTCAAGGCAAAGCAGATGCAGGTAGATGAGAAGCATACACAGCTGAAACAGGTACGTGTCAATAAGAGTAATCTTCTCTATAAAGACCGTCAGGTACATGCTCAGATGGAGCGTAAGCGTGTTGAACAGCAGACGGTTGTAAGTTCTTTGCAAAACGACCAAAAGGTGTTGCAGGGTGTTATCGCACAGCGTCGTCAACAGCAGCAGGCTCTGAATGCACAGATTGACCGACTTATTCAGATTGAAATACAGAAGGCGCGCGAACGTGCTATTGCAGAAGCAAAGGCGCAGGCTGCCGCTCGTGCCGCTGCTGCTAAGAAGCGTGCAGAAGAATTGGCACGTAAGAAAGCCGCTGCAGAGGCTGCCGCTCGAGAGAATGCGCGCCGTATTGCAGAGGCGAAAGAGCGTGAAGCAAAGGCAAAGGCTGCCGCTCGTGCTGCTGCTGAGCTGCCGAGAAGGCTCGTCAGGAAGCCGCTGCTCGTGCTGCTGCAGCCAGAGCTGCTGCAGAAAAGGCACGTCAAGAGGCTTTGCAGAAGGAGCGTGCTGCTGCTCGTGAGCGTGCTATTCGTAAGGCTGAAGAGCAGGAAGCTGCTGCTAAGGCTGCACAAGAAAAGGCTGAGGCTCGTGCTGCTGCTGAGCAGGCTCGTGCCGACCAGATGGCGCGTGAGGCTGAGGCAAATCGTGTGGCTGCCGAACGCAAGGCTGATGCCGACCGTGAGCGTGCAGCTCGTGAGGCTGAAGCTGCAAGAGCTTCTGCTGCTGAAAACAATGATATGCTCAGTTCAGCCGATCGTGCGATAACAGGTAACTTTGCCAATAACCGTGGTAGATTGCCAATGCCATTGTCGGGTCAGATAGTTAGCCACTTTGGTCAGTACAATGTGGCTGGTATGTCAAATATTCGCTTGAACAATGATGGTATCAATATCAAGGGTGCTCCTGGCAGTGCTGTTCGCAGTGTCTTTATGGGCGAGGTGAGCGGTGTCTTCATGGCAGGCGGTATGAGTGTTGTGATGATTCGTCATGGTATTTATATCTCTGTTTATGCTAATTTGGGTTCTGTCGGTGTCAGCAAGGGACAGAAGGTTGGTACGGGACAGACCATCGGAACCGTTGGTAAGACGGGTATTCTTCAGTTCCAGTTGCGTAAGGAGACAGCTAAACTGAATCCAGAGCAGTGGTTGCGTTAATAAGCATCCTATCTTATATATTAATAATGTGGGCTTATTGAGTTGAAAGTGACGATAATTCGCTTCGTGTTTTAGCGTCTTTCCAAGTTCAATAAGTACGTTATAACTAAATTATCTTCATGAGAAGGAATATTTCTTTTCATGAAGATAATTCTTTTTTATCATGAAGAAGAATGTTTTTTATCATGAAGAAAAACCTTCTTCGGCAGCTGTCTGGTAAATCTTTTCCTCCTAATGGTTAGCTTTCAATACCTTACAGTCTTCTTTGTTATATCCACAATGTCTCTTTCTTCTCATCTTTAGCTGATGTGTTGACGCTTCGCACATATCGTGCTAAGGCTTCGCACACATCGTGCGGATGGTAAACACCAATGGTGCGGAGTGCTAAACACATTGAAATATGTTATGTAAATGGACTCAACTAATTGATGAAAATTGCATAGAAGATATTATTGTGGATTCTTATCGTAGACTTTTAGCTTTCTAATAGGTACTCATGCGGAATTCGTTTTGTTCTATAAAAGAAAATAATTGTCCTGTTCTTCTCTGTTTGGTAGAGGAAAAGCAAAAGGGTAAAATTGCAATTTAATATCTAATTTATTTTTTGCTTTGCGGATAAATGTTTATATTTGCAGAAAATAAAGTACAATCAGCTATTTGAATAAAAGACTTTCAGGCTTTTTTATATGTGCTGATTGGTCGAAGATAAATTAGGAAACAATGCAGACAATCGGACATCTCTCTGTTCTTATTCACGAACAAGCAAAAAAATACGGAGCAAAACCAGCAATCACTTTCCGTAACTTTGGCAGTCTGGACTGGAAGACAGTGTCATGGAACCAGTTCTCAATGCGCGTAAAGGAAGTGTCAAATGCGCTCTTGAACCTCGGAATGAAGCCACAAGAGACTATTGCTGTGTTCTCACAAAACTGTATTCATCATCTCTATACAGATTATGGTGCATACGGAGTACGCGTGATTAGCATTCCGTTTTATGCAACAAGTTCTGAACAACAGATACAGTATATGATTCAAGATGCCAATGTAAAGTTTCTTTTCGTTGGCGAACAGGAGCAATATGACAAGGCGCGTCGTATTCAATCTCTTTGCCCTACATTGGAACGTATTATTGTCTTCGACTCAAGTGTACGCCTTAGTCAGCATGATCCAAACTCTATTTATTTCGCAGACTTCTTAAAGTTAGTGAAGGTTTCCCACGTGAAGCAGAGGTAGAAGAGCGTTTGGCACAGGCGAACTATGATGATATTTGTAATATTCTTTACACAAGTGGTACCACAGGGGAGAGCAAGGGAGTTATCTTGACTTATAAGATGTATCAGGCTGCTATGGATGCCAATAGGAAGAGTGTGCCTGTAAATGAAAAAGACCGTGTTATCAACTTCCTGCCGTTCAGTCATGTCTTCGAGCGTGGTTGGGCTTGTTTGTCTCTCGCTGCGGGTGCTGAATTGATTGTTAATACTTATCCAAAGGAGATTCAGCAGAGTATGCGTGAGACGCATCCAACAAGTATGGCTTCCGTACCTCGTTTCTGGGAGAAGGTTTATGTGGCTGTAAAGGAGCGCATGGATAAGTCAAGCATCGTTCAGCGTAAGCTTTTCTATCATGCTTTGAATGTTGGAAGAAAGCGCAATATACAGTATCTTGCACGTGGAAAGCGTGTTCCTTTGACGTTGGAGATGGAGTATAAGTTTGTTAATAAGACTGTTTTGAGTCTTGTTCGCAAACAGTTAGGCTTGGAAAATCCACATCTCTTCCCAACAGCTGGAGCCTATGTTTCTCCAGAGGTAGAGGAGTTTGTACATAGCATCGGTATTAACATGATTGTTGGTTATGGCTTGACTGAGAGCTTGGCAACCGTTACCTGTGACCATGTAGGACTGCCTTATACCGTTGGTTCTGTGGGTAGACCGCTTGAAGGTATTGATATAAAGATTAGCGATGAGGGTGAAGTAATGCTGAAAGGTCCAACGATTATGCCAGGTTACTTCCGTCGTGATACTACTAATGCAGAGGCATTTGATAAGGATGGTTACTTCCATACTGGTGATGCCCGGTTATATGAAGGATGGTGAGTTATTCTTAAAAGAGCGTATCAAGGACCTCTTCAAGACTTCTAATGGTAAGTATATTGCACCACAGATGGTGGAGGCGATGCTGTTAGTAGATAAGTTTATTGAGCAGGTTTCAGTGATTGCTGACCAGCGTAAGTTTGTTTCTGCTTTGATTGTTCCAGAGTATTCTGTATTGGAAGAGTGGGCAAGAGAGAATCACATAGAGTTCAAAGATCGTGAGGAATTATGCCAAGATAAGCGTGTAAACGAGATGATGCGTGAGCGTATCGAAACCTTACAGCAGCGTTTGGCATCATACGAGAAGATTAAACGTTTCACCCTTCTCGCTCACCATTTCTCAATGGAAAACGGAGAACTAACGAATACGTTGAAGCTAAAGCGTTCGGTTGTAAACCGCCGCTATCATGATGTGATAGAAAAGATGTACGAGGAGTAGGGAAGTAAATGAGTTGACGAGTAGACGTGTTGACGTGTAGACAGGTTAGTTGTTAAGAAGAATTAGGCTGTATTTTATTAGCTTTAACAGTTTCACTCGGCTTGCTATTTTTGATAGTCTTACTCGTTCTACCAGTTCTTCTAACCCCATTCCAACGATAAAAGAATAAAGATGATAACAGCAGATCAGCTAAAAGATATCCAAGAACGCACTGAAGCGTTGCACCGTTATCTTGATATTGACAAGAAACGAATAGAGTTTGAAGAGGAACAACTCCGTACACAAGCCCCAGACTTTTGGGATGACCCAGCTCGTGCACAGGAGCAGATGAAGAAAGTTAAGGATATCGAGAAATGGGTTAAAGACTATGATAAGGCACGTGCGTTGGCTGATGAAGTACAGTTGGCGTTCGATTTCTATAAAGATGAACTTGTCACTGAGGAGGAAGTTGATACCGCATACGCTAAGGTTCTTAAGGTAATCGAGGATTAGAGCTTAAGAATATGCTACGTCAGGAGGAAGATCCGATGGAGTGTGTGATGAAGATTAACTCTGGAGCGGGCGGTACTGAGAGTCAAGACTGGGCTTCTATGCTGATGCGTATGTATATGCGTTGGGGTGAAGCACAGGGATATAGAGTTACTATCTCTGATATACAGGAAGGCGATGAGGCTGGTATTAAGAGTGTGACAATGAAGTTTGAGGGTGGAGAATATGCTTATGGCTATTTGAAGAGTGAGAATGGAGTGCACCGTTTAGTACGTGTTAGTCCGTTCAATGCCCAAGGTAAGCGTATGACAAGCTTTGCCAGCGTCTTCGTTACGCCATTGGTTGATGATACGATAGAGGTATATGTTGACCCTGCTCGCGTTAGTTGGGACACCTTCCGTTCGAGTGGTGCGGGTGGACAGAACGTCAACAAGGTGGAGTCAGGTGTACGTTTGCGCTATCAATATGAAGATCCTGACACTGGAGAACAGGAGGAAATCCTCATTGAAAATACGGAAACTCGCGACCAACCAAAGAACCGTGCTAAGGCTATGCAGCTCTTGAAGTCGCAGTTGTATGACCGTGCAATGAAGAAACGCATGGAAGAACAGGCTAAGATTGAGGCTGGTAAGAAGAAGATAGAATGGGGTAGTCAGATTCGAAGTTATGTCTTTGATGACCGTCGTGTGAAGGATCACCGCACTAATTATCAGACTTCTGATGTGGATGGTGTGATGGATGGTAAGATTGATGACTTCATTAAGGCTTATCTGATGGAGTTTCCAACGGAGGAATAGAAAGCTTCTTCCGTCTTCTCTGAGGGGAGGAAAGCGCCTAAGGAAAAGTGGATTGGGTAAAGATTATTGAAAGAAAAACCTGCGATTATCCCACTGTAATCCAATATTTCTCCTCCTTTTGCGGAATTTAAGGAGGTTTATTCCCTTATTAATAATGATATACAACCTTTTAAAATAATATAACTATGAGTGAAAGAAGTAAAATAAATCGTAAGGAAAGAGAACTTAAACAAGAAAAGCAGGCTAATCGTGTCATTGCTTGGTTGGCTGTGATTTTAGTCGCTTTGGGCGTTCTTACAATCATTATAGCATCAAATAGCTAATAGTAAACAGGACATAAATGATACGCGACTGTTATCTCTTAGATCGTGACAGTCGCTTATTGTATTAACAATAGGGGTCTCATGAGTGGATTAGAGATTGAAAGAAAGTTCTTAGTTCATAAGAATATGGACTGGAAAAAGCATGCAAGTAGTTGTAGTCACATACAACAAGGATATTTTGCAGCTGTTAATACCGTTCGTGTTCGTATCAGGGACGATAAGGGATATCTGACAATCAAAGGTCCATCACGTACAGGTGGGCTATCACGTTATGAGTTTGAAAAAGAGATTACACTGGAAGAAGCACAGCAATTAATGCTTTTATGCGAGCCAGGTGTGATTGATAAGCATCGCTATCTTGTACCTTTTGAAGGTCATACCTTTGAGATAGATGAGTTTCATGGTGATAATGATGGACTCGTCTTGGCTGAAGTGGAGTTAGGAAGTGAGGATGAATCGTTTGATAAGCCAGACTTTATTGGCTTAGAAGTTACGGGTAATCGCCACTTTTATAATTCTCAGATGCGTCGCAATCCATTTAAGCTTTGGCGCGATATCGTACCAGAAGAATACCGATAAGCACGGCTATAGTCGAGCCAATAGCATCTGCGAAGAAGTCGAGCCATTCACCACTTCGATTCCCATTCGTACAGTAGGATTGAAGAACTTCAATGAGTCCTCCCATGATAATAGGCATCAACCAGACCCATACAATGATGAATTTGGGGCTGGGTTGCTTTGTATTGTGTAAATATTCGAGGCTTATACTTAGGCCTAAAACTAAGTAAATAAGACTATGTGTCCACTTATCTATAAACCGAACAGAGCTCAGTGGCGTTTCTGGAATAGTCATAAAACACAATATCCAAGTTCCGATTACAATAATACAACTAAATGGGTATTTAGTTAAGATGTGTTTTGTTATGCTCATATTTTACTTCTAATTTGACACAAAAGTAGATATTTTTTCGTAAATTTGCGCATATATTCAAATCAAATTTCTATGAGTGAACAAAAAAGAGCGAAGTTTGGTAGCAAGTTAGGTATGATTCTTGCCACTGCAGGCGGTGCTGTTGGTTTGGGTAATGTATGGCGTTTCCCTTATATGACAGGTCAGAATGGTGGTGCTGCTTTCATTCTTATTTATATTGGTTGTATCTTGTTATTGGGCTTGCCTTGTATGATTAGTGAGTTCATTATCGGTCGTCATGCAGCCTCAAATACGGCACGAGCCTATACAAAGTTATCTAATGGGAGTGCTTGGAAGTGGGTTGGTTACTTAGGAGTGCTCACTGGTTTCCTCATTACGGGCTATTACGCTGTCGTTTCGGGTTGGTGTTTGCAATATGGAGTAGCCTCTGTAATGAATCATCTGCATGGTACACCAGATTATTTCAAGTCTTATTTTACAGACTTCTCTACCAATCCTTGGAAGCCTGTTTTATGGACCGTAGCTATTCTGTTTCTCACCCACTACATTATTATTCATGGTGTTAGGAATGGTATTGAGCGTGCATCAAAGATTATGATGCCAGCCCTCTTTGTGCTTTTGGTGGCTATTGTCGTTGCATCTTGCCTTCTTCCAGGCGCAAGTAAGGGCGTAGAATTCCTATTGAAGCCCGACTTCAGTAAGGTAACAGGCGATGTATTCTTGGGCGCTTTAGGGCAATCATTCTATTCGATGAGTATTGCGATGGGGTGTATCTGTACATACGCCTCTTATTATAGTCGTCATACAAAGTTGTTGAACTCAGCAGTACAGATTGGTATCATTGACACCTGCGTTGCTATTCTTGCAGGTTTGATGATTTTCCCAGCTGCATTCTCTGTGGGAGTAAGTCCTGATAGTGGACCATCTCTTATCTTCATTACCCTTCCAAATGTCTTTGAGCAGGCCTTTGCGAGTATGCCTATAGTTGGCTATATCATTTCAATGGCATTCTATCTGTTGCTTTCAATGGCAGCGTTGACCTCATTGATATCCCTACACGAAGTGAGTACAGCCTTCTTCCAAGAGGAGTTACACATCAGCCGTCCACGTGCTGCAATGATTGTTACGGCTGGATGTTCGCTTATTGGTGCAGTCTGCTCGCTGTCATTGGGCGATTGGAGTTTCCTCAAGGTGGCAGGTGTCGACCTCTTCGATGTCTTCGACTTTGTGACAGGACAAATCTTCCTACCTATAGGAGGACTTCTCACCTGCCTATTCATAGGCTGGTATGTACCAAAGAAACTGGTGAAGGACGAGTTTACCAACTGGGGAACCACACGTGGTATCTTCTTTGGTACCTATTACTTCCTCATCCGTTTTGTTTGTCCATTGGCTATTCTCGCAATCTTCCTACATCAGTTAGGTGTGTTCTAAGCCATTAGGTACGCAATTTTCCTTTATCTTCTCTATCCTTGAAAAGTATGAGAAGAAATCCTATACCAACCCTTCTCCAATAGGAGAGGGGATGGGTAAGAAAAAAAGAAGTATTAACTTCCAACATTAATTTACAACCTATTATTACCAACTAATACTTAATAATCCTCTAACCCTCCCTTATATATATAATGATTTCTTCTTTTGAAGGATTCATCAGAGTTTAAACATTGTATACTATGAACCTAAAATCAATTTTTCTATCTCCATCGTTCCGATCGAAAAGTGCTGTTGCTACTCTTGCTGTTTATCGTTGGTAGCATTGGTTTGATTATCTTTGTTGGCAATCAAACAACGGAAACTTCTGCTGTGAAAAGCGATAGTATAAGTAAGAATAAACCCACTTCTTTCTCCCGTAAAGAGCAACTTCCTATAGTTGAAACGGCAGAAGGAAAACACCTATTTCCTTTCGATCCAAATACAGCTACAGCCGAAGAGTTGCAGCAGTTAGGCTTGGCTCCTTTCCAAGTGCGTAATATCATCAAGTATCGTTCTAAAGGAGGAGTCTATCATTCACCGATGGACTTTGCCCGCCTCTATGGTCTTACACGCAAACAGTATCGAGAATTAGAACCCTATATAACGATTGGTGACGATTACGAACCAGCCTCCACGCTCGCCTCTGTACAAGCTTATATTGCTCAAAAAGAAGCTGACAAGCAGGCTGCTCATGCAGCTTATGAGGCCTATAAGGCGCAAAACACGTATAAACCTAACAGAGGGAATGACCGTGACACCCTTCGCTACCCATTGAAACTGAAAGTAGGTGAACATATCAACCTCGTTACTGCTGACACAACTCAGCTAAAGAAAGTCCCCCGGTATAGGCTCAGGGTGGGCACGTGCCATCCTCAACTATGGTAAACGATTAGGCGGATATGTGACTGTGGGACAACTGCAAGAGATTGAAGGCTTCCCAGAAGAAAGCCTACCTTACTTCTCTATCGCTAACCCACAGACAGAGAAGATAAATCTAAATACCGCAACTCTCGCACAACTTCGTAAGCATCCTTATATGAATTTCTATCAGGCTAAGGCTATTTGTGACTATAGACGACTGAAAGGAAAACTAACCAATCTATCACAACTCCATTTATTAAAGGACTTTACGCCCGAAGCAATTGAGCGTTTGCGTCCGTATGTTGCGTTTTAGGTAGTCATGTATTATAAGTGATGATAGGGTTTTGATAGAAACTCTTTACCCTCTTTTTCCGTTGTGTTGATGCTCCGCACCAATGGTGCTCACCGTCCGCACCAATGGTGCGGGGCGTTAATTCCCTTGCTATCTATCGTTGTGTGGAATCTTATAGCAATCACTCCAACTGCTTGAAGATGATTTCTGATAATAAAAAAAGACATTCATTGCTTTGCATTGTCTTTCATTTAGCTTACCTTTGCACAAAGAATAAAGTAAACGCAATGGATATACAGGAGATTTACAAGATTTACCAAGCACACCCTATCGTGACTACAGACAGCCGTAACTGTCCTGAAGGAAGTATTTTCGTGGCATTGAAGGGAGCATCATTCGATGGTAATAAGTTTGCTGAAGCAGCCTTAGAAAAGGGCTGTAGCTATGCAATCATTGACGAAAAGGAATATGCAAAGGCAGGCGACGAGCGTTATATCCTCGTTGATGATGCCCTTGTAACTTATAAAGAATTGGCACGTGAACATCGTCGTCAGTTCTCAATCCCTGTGATTGGTATTACAGGAACAAACGGAAAGACGACAAGCAAAGAACTTATCTCTGCCGTATTGGCTGAGAAGTTTAATGTACATCATACGGAGGCGAACTATAATAACGATGTAGGTGTGCCTCGTACGTTGTTAGGTATTCGTCCAGAACATGAGATTGCGGTTATCGAGATGGGTGCTTCTCACCCTGGTGACATTGAGAAATTGGTTACATATGTAGAGCCAACTTGCGGTTTGATTACCAATGTTGGTCGTGCACATCTTCAGGGTTTTGGTAGTTTTGAGGGTGTAAAGAAAACAAAGGGTGAACTTTATGATTTCCTAAAAGCTCATGGTTGTTTACTGTTCCTCAACGAGAGCAATCCCGATTTGACGGAAATGGCAGAGCAGCGAGCGTTTGATCGTATCATAACTTACGGACAAGATGAGACTGCTGATGTGCAAGGATATGTTGTTAGCTGTGCTCCGTGTCTGAAGTTTGAATGGCAGTCATCAAGTCTTAACACCCACCAACCATCACCCACCATTTACGAAGTCCAGACCCATCTCATTGGTTCTTACAACTTAGATAATATGTTGGCAGCCATTGCTATTGGTCTTCACTTTGGTGTTACGCCACAGCAAATCAACTATGCTTTGGAGAATTATGTGCCTCATAACAATCGTTCTCAGCTGACCGAGACAGCACATAACAAACTTATTGTGGATGCTTACAACGCTAATCCATCCAGTATGGCTGCTGCGATAGAGAACTTCCAACTGATGGAGGTAGAGAATAAGATGGCTATCCTCGGTGATATGCGTGAGCTTGGAGATGCATCTGCAGAAGAACATCAGAAGGTTGTAGAGTTGCTTAAGGCTACAGACATCCGTAATGTGTGGCTTGTTGGAGAAGAGTTTGGGAAGACACAAACCGACTTCCGCAAGTTCCGCGACATTGATGAGGTGAAAAAGGAGATAGCTCTTCATCGTCCAGAGAATCATTATATCTTGATAAAAGGTAGTAATGGCATCAAGCTTTTTGAGCTTCCTGCCTTGCTATAACAAGAAAGAAAAACGGCGAGAAAGTTTGTGTTAGTTCCAAGAAAATAATTAACTTTGCACTTGCTTTTAAGCTATCGGGATGTAGCGCAGTTGGTAGCGCACTACGTTCGGGACGTAGGGGTCGCCAGTTCGACTCTGGTCATCCCGACAGAAAAAGGGAAGAAGCCGTTTGGTTTCTTCCCTTTTTGGTTTTATTGGGCTAATTAGCCTTATTAGCCTTATTAGCCCTATAAGCCTTATTAATTATCATTCCCTTAGTTTTTCTCTGCAATCTTCAAGGATTGCCATCAACTCATCCATCTTTGTTGTGCGCAACATAGCGATGCGTGTCTTCTTAAAATCGGGGATTCCTTTGAAGATTGGCGATGCAGCTAAGTGTCGACGTGTGTGCAAGATACCACGATGTTCGTCGATACGCTCCACATTTATGCGTAGCATTTCTTCAAGTATATCAATCTTGTCATCGATAGTCAGCTGCTTCTCACCTTGATTAAAGAGCCACGGACAACCGAAGGTTGCACGGCCAATCATCACCGCATCAACACCATAACGGTCGAACTTCTCGTGCGCTTCTTCAATACTTGTAACATCACCATTGCCAATGATGGGGATATGAATGCGTGGATTGTTCTTCACCTCACCAATCAATGTCCAGTCAGCTTCGCCTGTATACATCTGTGCGCGAGTGCGTCCATGAATGGTTAATGCCTGTATACCACAGTCTTGTAGTTGCTCAGCAAGATCGGTGATAATGAGGTTGTCGTTGTCCCAACCTAATCGAGTCTTTACAGTGACTGGTGTGTTGACGGCCTTTACTACCTCTCTTGTGATGTCAAGTAGCAGTGGGATGTTCTTCAACATACCAGAGCCAGCACCCCTTGTTTGCCACCTTCTTCACTGGACAACCAAAGTTAATGTCAATCACATCGGGCTTTACCTGTTCTACAATCTTAGCTGCTTCAACCATTGAAGCTACATCCCTGCCATATATCTGTATTCCTACAGGACGCTCACTATCGTCAATGACTAATTTTGAAAGTGTCGACTTGATACTACGGATGACGGCATCAGCCGACACAAACTCCGTATATACCATGGCTGCACCGAAGCGTTTACACATCTTGCGGAAGCCAATATCTGTCACATCTTCCATTGGAGCCAAGAATAGTGGGCGTTCCCCCAAATCTATTGTTCCTATTTTCATAGGTGCAAAGGTAACGAAAAGGCTTTGAATAGTAAAGGAGTAAGAAGGCAAAAAAGTAAAAGGAGGGAAAGTTTTAATGTCCTTCCGTTAAATGTGTGGATGCTTTTTGTATTGCTTTAACGTATGAACCATAGCTACTCATTAAACAAAAACTTGGCTAAGACAGTCAACAATCTGACTTATTATCATCCTCTTTCATTGAAAACCTTTTCATTTTAAGACTTCGAAAACTTATAGACAAGAGTTTGAAAAATTATTACATAAATTCGAATAAGGCATCAATAAATAACGGCAAAACCACATACAAAAAGTAGGTTTGTAATTAGCAGAGAATCAGGTAGTTATCAAGTAATAAAATAAAAGGTGCTTAATTGGACTTTAAAAGGGCGTTAGTAAGGGTCTTAAAGGGCACCTTTTGCAAGCTAATTGGGCGTCTTTTAGAGGCCAAAAGAGCATGTATTGGTTTTGAGTCGCACGAAAATAATTTACAAACTTCAACTGATAAGGGAATGCGTTGATAGTAGAAGACAGATAGACATTGCAGCTAATTACATTTATTACATAGTTTATCCGCAGTTTTAAAACCATCTAATTGAGAGTAGTCATACCATGTATGCGGATGAATCTCATTCTATTAACAATCTACGCATTTAACGGAAGAACCTTTATTAAAACGATTATTTAAATTTAATTTACAGTCATCTTTGCAACCGAGTTGCAAAACATAATCTTTATCTTTGTAGCAGAATATTAATGCAGTAACAGGTTTTAGATTATGAAAAAGAAACTTATAAGAATCATTCTTACGGCTGTACTCCTCGCTGGAGCATGGTTAGTAGAGCATTTCGCAGCACTTCCAATGTGGCAGGTGCTGCTTGTTTATTTGGTCCCTTATCTGGTTATCAGTTATGATGTATTAGGTGAAGCGGTTGAGGGAATCATGGAAGGCGATCCTTTTGACGAGAATTTCCTTATGAGTATTGCGACTATCGGAGCATTGCTCATCGGTTTCCTTCCCGGTGCCGAACCACAGTTTATCGAAGGAGTCTTCGTGATGTTGTTCTTCCAGTTAGGCGAACTCTTCGAACATTATGCGGAAGATAAGGCGCGCGACTCCATCTCTGAGCTGATGGATATCCGTCCCGATGTAGCTAACGTGGAGCGAAACGGAGTGGTAGCGAGCGTAAGTCCAGAGGAAGTGAAGATAGGTGAGACAGTGATTGTTAAACCAGGAGAGAAGATTCCATTAGATGGAAGGGTGCTTGAGGGTGCCTCCAGTCTTAATACCGTAGCCCTTACGGGTGAAAGTATGCCACGTGATGTAAGTGCAGGCATGGAAGTTATCTCTGGTTGTGTTAACCTTTCGGGTGTGTTAAAGGTACAAGTTGAGAAGCCATATAGCGAGTCTACCGCTGCAAAGATTATCCAACTCGTTGAAGAGGCAGGTGATAACAAGTCACGCAGTGAGTCGTTCATTCGTCGTTTTGCACGTGTCTATACGCCTATCGTGGTGATTGCTGCCCTTGCTTTGGCTGTTATTCCTCCGTTCTTCTATGATAGTTACGCACCAGCCTTTGGTGTTTGGCTCTATCGTGCATTGACCTTCTTGGTTGTAAGTTGCCCATGTGCTTTGGTTATTTCTATTCCTCTTACCTTCTTTGCGGGCATCGGTGGGGCTTCTCATAAGGGAATCCTCATTAAGGGTGGTAACTATATGGATGCTTTGGCAAAGCTCTCTACGGTAGTATTCGATAAGACAGGAACATTGACACGTGGAACTTTTGATGTTGAGGCTATCCACCCAGAGAAACTCTCTGAGCATGAGTTGCTTCATTTAGCAGCCCATGTAGAACGTTATTCTACCCATCCAATTGCCCTTGCCCTCCGTATGGCATATACAGATGAAAAGGATAATTGTACGTTGAGGATATACAAGAAACAGCGGGACAGGGCATTACTGCCACTGTTAATAATCAGAAAGTAAGTGTTGGTAACAGCCGTTTAATGGCAACATTAGGTATTACAATCCCTACCTGTAAGCGTTGTACGACCCATGCGGGTACGATTGTTCACGTTGCGATTGATGGTGAATATGCAGGTCATATCGTTATTTCTGACCAGTTGAAGGCTGATGCAGTGAAGGCTATAGAGTCTCTGAAGCAGTTGGGGGTTAGTAAGACAGTGATGCTGAGCGGCGACAAGAGGGAAGTTGTTGAGCAAGTTGCCGAGCAGACAAAGGTGACGGAATACTATGCCGAACTGCTCCCTACTGACAAAGTAAAGCATGTTGAGCGTCTCATTGCAGAGAAAAATGCAGGTGAAACAATCGCCTTTGTCGGTGATGGAATCAATGATGCACCAGTGTTGGCACGTGCTGATGTGGGCATTGCTATGGGTGCTTTGGGAAGTGATGCAGCTATCGAGGCAGCCGATGTCGTACTGATGGACGATAAACCTTCGAAGATAGCACTTGCCATAGAACTCTCATGCCGTACTATTTTTATAGCAAAGGAGAACGCATGGTTCGCCATCGGTATTAAAGTTGCAGTCCTTCTTCTTGCCACCTTTGGAATGGCAAGCATGGGATTAGCCGTCTTTGCTGATGTTGGTGTGATGGTTCTTGCCGTTCTTAATGCGATGAGAGCAAGATAGAAAGGTATTCTTCTCGATTTATTTTCATGAAAATAATTTCTTTTTTACATGAAAGTAATTTGGCATCTGTCGTAAAGTAGCTACGCAGATGCCATTTTTAATAGTGTGAAAAGCATGATTTGATAAGCAATAGACTGTTCTTTTTCGGCTTATCCGGCATTTCGAGTGATACTACTATTGGGCTTTGTGATGCAATTCTATGATTCCCTGTGAGTTATTGTGTTATTAATAAGGTTTCTTTTGCTTAGTGATTCGGTGTAACATCGCTGTCCACACTATTGGTGTTCAGCGTCCGCACTATTGGTGCTCATCATCCGCACCATTGGTGCTGGGCCTTCGCACGTTGATAAAACATGAACTCTTTCACTCTTAAACAATGTTACAACGCTTCTGCTTTTTACGATAAAAAAATAATTACGAAAAAAAGCCGAATAAGAAAACTTTTATGTAAGTTTGCAGTAGAGTTGATTGCTATGCAGATACGATTATTTCTATTTTTTTCTTGTGGCTTTTTGCTACCACTCTCGTCACTTCGCGCACAGAAAAGTGCTGGTTTGTGATGGGGCAACGCGCTTTCCTATACGTGATGTATTGGTCAGTGTGGATGGGAAGAATGTGGGACTTACTACATGGCAAGGAATCATTAACCTACCTGATTCATTCCAAACAGCTACCTTTAAAAAGAAAGGTTATGCACCAGAGAAGTTATTTCGGAGTGAGGTATTGCGTGATACTGTCTTCCTTTTTCCCTGCAGAACATTATTTGGATGAGGTGGTGGTAATAGGTAAACAGGTTGTTGATGGGCGTGAACTCTTAAAGAAGATGCCGAAACGAGACATCTTAGAAAA
>BNJU01001911.1_pt1 | contig 145844 bp, 284 predicted proteins | sample 8539281 | NCBI WGS metagenome assembly BNJU01 (sample SAMD00202456, study PRJDB9452) | human saliva metagenome | isolation source: human saliva | place: Japan | reverse complement strand
TACGATATGAGTTTATGATCATTCTGAAAAAATTTCTTTATCTGAGGCGAATGAGATCATCGTGGGCTCTTCCCCCGCCGTGAGACTTATCACCATAAAAGGATCCCGCCGCCGCATCACGCGGACGAGCCACCTCGGGGTTGACTACCGTCACATCCCCTGCTGCTCATGGAGAGCGCATATGCGTATGCCCATAGACGGCAAGATCCGCCCCTGCTCTCACGCGCAGCCGCGAGCGAGCATCGCCGTATCAAACCGCACGTTGAAAGAGATGCCCATGTGTGAGAGAAAGATGCGATGCCCGCCGGCCTCAACAACAGTCTCGTCATACGTGCCGTCCATGCAGGAAGCGTCACAGTTGCCGAGGACACGCGCGACGCGCTTTCCCGTCAGCTCTTCCAATGCATCTGCATCGGCGGCATAGTCTCCTGCATGAAGCCACATCTCTGCCTGTGCCGCCTCGGGATACCGCAGCATCGCTTTCAGGCTCTCAATATCCCGTGACTGTCACTGACAACTCCGATAATCATGCTCTACCTCGCGATCCTAAAATGATTGGACGAAAGCCTTCTATGGCGATATCTCCCGCTGCTACATACGAATATGCGGCACACTCATGCACCGCCAAGGAGCGCACGCGCTTTTCCTTCATCTGATCGAGCGCCGCTCCACGATGACTGATGGCGTGTTTTTCCTCACGCGAGAGCTCCGCCATCGTCCGTCCGTCAGCACGATAGAAATACGGATCGTAGCCGAACCCTCCGTGCCGCGTGCTTCGGGACGAATCAGCTCGTACACGTTCCCTCTGTCGACAGTTCCCGTCCGTCCTCGAGCGCGAGGACGAGCGCGCAGTGGTAGGCGGCGCGGGCGTTTTCCTCTCCGCGCGCGCGAAGCTCCCGCGATCAGCTTCTGATTATTCGCCGCATCGTCGCCGTGCACCCCGCATAGCGCGCCGAGTAGACACCCGGGGCGCCGTCCAGCTCTCTCCACCGAGCCCCGAGTCGTCAGCAAGCGCCGAAAAGCCCCGTCTTGTCACGGTAGTACCGCGCCCTGATGCGCGCATTTTCCATGAATGTCGCGCCATCCTCGACTCGGCTCTTTCGATCGTGCCGAGCTCCGGCTTCAGCGCATCGAGATGAGACAACGGGACAAAAGCGCACGGAGCAACCCGCGAAACGCCGTCTCCATCTCCGCACCTTCCCCGCATTGGACGTGGCGATCAGTATCGTCTTTTCCTTCTATTATCCCTCCCGTCCCGGCAGCCATGAGAGCACATCGCCAAGAGCGACCTTCTGCTGGTCGATCAGTGTGCGAATGCCCTGCTCACCGAGATCCAGCAGAGCATTCAGCTCCCTCCGTGCAAAGGCGCGTCCCTCGCCTGTCCCCTGCACCTCGACAAAGGCACCTGCCCCCGTCATGACGATATTTCATATCGACCATTGCCGCAGCGTCCTCCTCATAGCATAGGTCAAGCGAGCGGCTCATTCGCCGCATTGATGCCGACGCTGACCGCCGCCACGTAGTCGCGTACGGGAAGATGCCGCGCTTCGCATAAAACGATGCACGCCTCGACGAGAGCGACAAACGCCCCGTCACCGATGCCGTGCGTGCCCGCCGTCCGCCTGAAGGACGTCGCAGTCAATCGTGAATCGTACGCTCACCGAGTGCCTTCAGTATCGACCACGGCGCGCAGCGCTACGCCCGATGAGCCGCTGGATCTCCTGCGTCTCGCCCCCGACTGATGGCCGCGCACTCGCCTCACGTGCCGTACGCTCCGCCTCGCGCCCGGGAGCATGGAGTACTCCGCCGTCACTCCAGCCCGTGCCCGTCCCCTTCAAAAAGAACGGCACGCGCTCCTCCACCGTCGCCGCACAGACGACGCGCGTATGACCGGTCTCAATGAGCGCAGAGCCGTTCGCATAGCGCTGGTAGTCGCGTTCGATCCGAACAGGGCGCAGCTGGTCGGCACGCCGCAGATCTCTTCTTGGCATGAAACAATTTCTCCTTTATTGCGTTGACCAAAGAGCGGGAAAAAGCTCTCTCTTCCCGCTCCGTTTCTCCCTGTGCTGTTAGTGGCTCTCCTGATACCGCCGATAGTTCTTGATGATGCAGATCGGGGTCTTCTGTGACGCATTGCCGAACGGGTTGTCGAGCAGCAGCTTTGGCCGCAAGCGCATTTGAGTCCATTCGATACGCCGACCACACGCGAACGCTTGAGATCGCTGACATCCGCCACCATCGCGCCGAACGCCCCACGCGCGTCCGTATACGGTCTGCCACCCTGGTCCGCATCCGCAGGACCATGAGACAATCGCCTTGTCAAACGGCGGCATCGTGCCGGTCACATCGTCGATCAGTGCCGTTTCTCTGCCGCCCCAGCGATAGAACATGCCGCCTTTTCCGACGAGCTTTGCGAGGAACCCGGCAAAGAGTGCAAAGAGCACGCCCCGTCCCTCCACATCCATCAGGGACTGCATCCCATGCGGACTGGCAAGACCGCCGTAGTCCGGAATAAAGCGACAGGCGAAACGCGCCGCACGAGAAATATGCAGCTGCTCGGGGAAGACAAACCGCCCCCTGCGTAATCGCGACCACACTCTCAGCACAGCAGACCAGATCGTCCGCCGTCACCTGCTCTCCCGCATAGTACTCAATCGCATCCACAATGTCATCGGCATCTGTCAGGGATGCGTGTCGGCACGGGAAGAATCTTCAGTTCAGCCATTCTGCACCTTCCCTTCCCGTACAAGCGCAACTCCGGCGAGCGCGGCAATCTCCGCCGCCGTCATCTTCATCAGCACCTTGGAATAATGCGCCGGCGTCCGCCCCTGTCTCCAGACAGATCAGATCCATGCGAAAATCCACCATGTGGGCAATCGCATCATCGAGTGTATGCCCGTTCCGCCCCTCAATGGAGAGCTTGAGGACAAGATTTATGCGCTGCTTTTTCTCTATCAGCACCGCCTCGAAGTAGTCATCCTCGCGCGGTACCCCATTAAGCTCCACCTTGCCGCGCACCAATGCGCTGTCGTACTGCTCGTAGGGAAGCTGAACACGCAGGATCGCATCCATGATCGTCCCGCACTGTTTCCCCTCGTTGGCAAAGGGGATCGTCGCACCGATCACCAGACGCTCAGGCGTCCGTTCCACGACGGAAAAGGGCGTCATCTCCTCTGTCTTCGGCACGATCACCTCCGTACCAAGATAAGCAAAGAGATCTTCACGCCCACATACACAATAAAAACGACTGCGATCAGCAGATGCAGCCACCACGAAAATTCAGATCCCAATGTCCCGTCCTTCTTTCTCCGCCGTCATCGCCGCTTCCATCGGCACATAGAACTCCTTGGGCAGGCGCGTATATGTCCCGTATCGCGATGCGTAAATACATTTTCTAGAAGCCGCTCACCAGCAGTGTTCCCGCCTGATTGAGAATGCGGTAGGAGAACACCATCTTGGCCTTTGTGAGCGCCGTCGCCGTGGTCTCGATCACCAGCTCATCGTCAAAATGACCTGGTGCATGGTACTCCGCACCGACCTTCGTGATCGGGAATACGTACCCTGCCTCCATCAATGCGCCCAACGTGATGCCGATGCGCCGCAAATACGCGACGCGTCCGATCTCAAACCAGCGGATGTAGTTCGCATGATGCACGACCGCCATCGCATCCGTATCGTAAAAATTCACCCGATGTGTTACCTCAACCGGCATGAAAACTCCTTTTCAAACAATCTCTTCCATTCGCGCGGCACGCGAGATCCGCTCCATGTACGCCAGCTCCTCCGCACGCACAACGGGACGCCCCGACGCAAAGAACGTGCAGTGTGCGGTCTGCGCACCGATTGGCTGCGTTCGCAGCTGCCCGTCCCCGCGCGAGCTCCTCCACCGTTCCCTCATTCCCATCCACGAGGCGCACATTCTGCGGCAAAAGCTGCCGCATCGTATCCTTGAAATAGTTGAAATGCGTACAGCCGAGCACGATCGCAGAATAATCCGCAAAACGATACGGTGCAAACGCATCCCGCAGGTACGCCTCCACCGCCGAGGAGACGAACTCCTGCCGCTCCGCGAACTCCACCAGTCGCGGCAGGGGCCAAGAGATCCACCAATCCGTTCCGGATCGCAGGAGGAAATCAGTCGTCTCAGCTTCTCCCCATGCACCGTGATCGGCGTCGCCGTGACGAGCACGCGATGCTCCGCATCGTGCGTGAGCGCCTTCTTTACCGCCGGCTCCATGCCGATGATCGGCACATCGTAGAGGCGGCGCATCTCATCCACGGCAACGGAGGTCGCTGTATTGCAGGCAACGACCACGGCATCGGCGCGCTGCTGCTCGATGAGAAAACGAAATGCGGTGCGGACAAAGCCGCGCACGGCGGGAACAGATTTCGTCCCGTACGGCACATGATCGCGGTCGGCGTAGAAGATAAACTCCTCCGACGGCAGCACACGGCGTGCATGACTGAGCACCGTCAGACCGCCATAGCCCGAATCAAACAGCGCAATGCGCATCTGTCCATCTCCTCTTCTTGATCGAAACCGACGGCTCTATTATAGCAACTTCTTCCTTCTTTTGCCATATTTGACACAAAAAAGCCATAATAAGGCAACGGCGATGCACAGAGATGAGATTGGCAGAACTGTCTGCCTTGACAGAACAGATAGGATAAGATACACTTAGCGCGTTGTTAATTTCCATTAAAAAGAAGGTATTTCAGTGAAATTCCCACGTTGGTTGCTCATCCCGATTGTTCTTATTCTCCCTGTGTTTCGCTGTGGCGGCACTGCTCATGTGCACATCGCCCGGCGTGCCCGTACTCAACTACCATCAGGTCGAGGACAAGGACGGCAACCCACTCACACTATACTGCGACCAGTTCGATCAGCAGATGGCATATCTCGCAGAAGAGGGCTACCATACGATCACGCTGGATGAGATGATGGACGCGGCGGAAAAACGGCACGCCGCTCCCCGAAAAGCCTGTCGTCATTACCCTCGACGACGGCTACGTCGACAACTACGAGTACGCTCTATCCGATCCTGAAAAAAATATGGATTCAAGGCGACGATCTTCCTCATCAACGATTTTCACGGGCGTCTACCCAAACTATCTGACATGGGAACAGATTCGCGAGATGCAGGATTCCGGCCTGATCGACTTTGAGAGCACACGATGACGCACGCGAATCTCTCGGAGCTGACCTCGCGCGACGAGCTGCATCATGAGATCGCGGACTCCCGCGAAGCGCTCTCAAGAAACTCGGCAAGGAGATCGACTACATCGCCTATCGGGCGGACGCGTCACGGACGCGGTGGAAGAGGTCACGCGTGATGCGGGCTATCGCGGCGCATTCACCGTTCACTACGGACTATCCACCCCACAGAGGGCGTCTACCAGATGGATCGCATCCCCATCTTCGGATGCAACACACATACCATGACGCGCTTTAAGCTGCGGCTGGCATTTGCTCCGCTCATCGCACCATTTGAGGATCTGCGCCTGACCCTGCGTACATGGGGACTGGCACTGATTGGAAACTATCTCCCGATCCCCTAAGAACGCGGCAAACGCGATAGAAACTTAAGGAGCGCTGACAGAATGACGTCTGTCAGGTTGGTGTAGAATTTTTGTCCTTCCTGTGCCAAGATGGCAGTGCTGAATTTATCAGTGCTTTCTTAGACACACGAAAAGCCCTCGAGACAGCGGCTCGGGGGCTTTTCTGTTTCCATTATGCAGGCAGGGACTCAGCACCTAGGGCGTGTCGCCGTCAATCTCTCTCATCGAGCCATTTGCTGATATATCGTTGGCGATTTCATTTGTCAGCGCTTCTGCCGTATTCTCTCGTCTGCTCGTTCGAGACTTCGCTAAAACGTACTCCAGTAAGGAAGCCTCGATCTCCTCTCTGCTGTAAGGCGGCTTCTTTGTAGATAAATCCACCATCGTCAAGCATCTCCTTCATTGTCGATCTCGTCAACAATCAAACAGCCATCGCTTTCTTTATCTATGAACTCGGCACATTCGAGACTCTTCGCAATCCGTGCCTATGTAGCTTCAGAAATCTCTTCATTCTCCATTATCGCCAACTGTACCTACGTTGTCAAGCAACCTCCGGATCATCAATATAGGATCATTGCATCCTTACGGGACAAGCATGCGTACTTTTTCTGCCCGCGTGTTTCCGTTCTTCAGGATGTTATACATGAACTCAAACTGAATGATGGGGGTACTTCTGGAACTGGAAGAGCTGCTGCGTGATAACAGAGCCCGCGCGAAGCATCCCGGTGCGTTTGCCGCCGAGTAGTCAAAGTTCGCGTCGTCGTTGATCTCCTGTGCATAGGCGATTGCCTTTGCCGAAAGCTCGTCGCCGGGGGCTTTTCCATCCCTTCTTTTCACCTCCCTGATAGTATGCACCGAGCACCGATGTCTGCGGTCACCTCTCCGCCCGTCGTGAACTTCAACACGTGGGGAAGGCTTTACCCCGATTTGAGGGCGTCCATCATGCGGCGGAAGTTCCCGACACGACTTTCACCGTCTCGTACGCGCAGAGAATTTGGGCACAGAAAACCGTCCGTTTCTTTTTCCGCGTGGATAGGGCAGAGAGGTCTGAAGAGTCTCGATGGAGATCATCCGTGCCATGACTTCTTCCACCTCAGGGTGTTGCCTTGCCGCCCGTCCCCGTGAACGCCTGATAGATGCGCTGGAGGAACGCGCGGATTTTTCTTGTCAAACTCGGCAAAGAACGGGCAAACGTGCCTTTGCACTCGCTGCCTGTCCTTTTCACGCCACTCTGCCCACTCACCGTGGCAAGGTCTTATTTTTCAAGTGAATCTTTTTAATGTCCATCCCACTGCGTCTCTTTGTGCGGTCAAACACCTCAAACCCGCGTCGCGCTACCATGATACACCACCGGCGGCTCGCCGTTCTCATCAACAATTTTTGAGCACGCGTTGACTTGCCTCAAGATGTTCTGCGATAATGGTCTCAGAAGCTTGAGGTGCGCCTCCTTTCAGTGGGGGTCTTGAACGCACCTCGAGCTGTTATCTCGACTTCATGCAGATAGACCCTCTGACGATTCCTGGCTGTCTTTTTGCAACGACTTCGCCAACGTAGTCCTGCCCGCAAAGTTTGATTGGTGACAATGATGGCAGCAGTATCATATCTGCGCTGTCTCCAATCCCGACCTGACGGCTGCATCACACAATACCATGCTCAACGATATACGGAACTGCCGTGCATCGCCGTCGCTTTTTCGCGCCCCTCTTGTCTCCCTCTGTCTGGCAAGGGCAAACACTATTGCAGTAGTCCATTTTCCGGAAGGGCTTCCCGACTGCCGCCAGAATCTTGCGTGCGATAATATCCGCATGACGCGCAAGGAGGACTGCGCCGACCGAAGCTGCACGGGCGACCTTCTGTTCGACGAACCTGCGAGCTTGTCGCGTACAAGCAGATACACGTCTTTTGCATCTGCACTCAGCCCCTTTAGCGCCGCCCTGCCCGTCCTCGTGAAGTGGATTCTCCTTGCTTTCCTCCGGCTCGGATGATATAGTGGCGGTAGAAGGAACTTGCTCCTCCCATGGTGTTCGGGGGATGTATACGCCACCATTCTTGTTGATCTCCTCCAGAAGGGTGTCGTCGGTGAGCGTGCAGACGGATTAGCACTCCCCGTCAAAAGAGCAAAGTTCTCTTTTTCTGCGTGCAAAGGCGATGGTACGGCACGGTGATTTGAAACAATGCTGAGATATCGCCCGGAACATCTCTGATGAAGCCAGCACACCTATTTAGAGGGAGAAAATCGCCTGACTCACTCCCGCCAAACGGCATAAAACCGCCATCGTAGGCGGCTTGCCATTCTAATTTCTTTTTAGGCATAATATAGAAAAGGAGAAGTAACGCACTCGATTTACTTTTTATCGTAACAAGCAAGGGCGGTGACCTGTGATTGAGTATCTTGAGGAGCTCGCTATCGTACCAATGTAGAGGCATCCACGGTCGCCACTCGTCTATCGTATACATATCGGGGACTATGAAAGAGATGCACACGAACATGGCGCCTGATTGACGGACACACGATAAGCGGATGTCGCCGCCTATCGTGGCCCTCATCGCCGAACAAAAGCGAGCCGTCAGCATACTCCTCACCGCCGCCGCAAAACGGGCATAAAAGACCGCTTTCATGATGGTGGTGGAAGGTGAATATATGGGCATATTGGACTTTGACAGCGCAAAAGATGCTGCCATTCTCAAAAACGATTCAAGAGCGATGTTCTACGCATAAGCTCCGATGGACGAATCATATACTTCTGCGTCTCTTTCAGCGCGGCATTTCCATCGACGATGTGACATACGTACTTGAAACGGGCGAAATTATCGAGCATTATCCCGAAGACTATCCGCACCCGAGCTATCTGATCTTCGGGGTGACGGTAAAGAACGCATGGCTTCATGTTGTCTGTGGCATCGGCATCGACGTTCTTCATCTCATCACCGCTTATTATCCGGATCCCGAACGTTGGGAAACCGACGGCAAGACGCGAAAGGAGAAATCGCAGTGAATTGTTTTATGTGCAAAGGAGCTCTTGAGGAGAAAAAGACCACGTTCATGGTTGACCTCGGAGATCACATTATTATCATCAGGACGTTCCTTCCTACGTCTGTTCTCAGTGTGGGGATACCAGCTATAGTGATGAGGTCGCCCGTGTGCTTGAGGAGATTGTCGAGTCTCTGCGCCATGCTCCGACGGAAATGTCTGTTGTCAGCTATGCGCATCGCCCCGCCGCCTAACCCGCCGAACGTCCGCAGCGTCCCGCAACGACAGAATGCGGAGATTGAGGAGGATGTCGCCACCTATCGTGCCGCCTTCATCGCCGAACAAAAGGCATAAAAAGCCGCCATCGTAGGCAGCAGAATGAAAAAGGAGAACTACACCATGAGACGCAACTCGCAAAAGAAACAAAAAGGCCTCGTCCATAACCTCAACAAAAGACGTACAGACAAGCCGCAACAATCCTGCATTAGCACAAAAAGATACAGGAGGTCTCTGCGCGGATTATAAAGGGAGAACTACGAGCTCTATAGGATTTGGAAAAACAAATGAACGATATCGGCTCTACCGTTCGTTTCCTTCTCAACGACGTTATTTCTTTTCATGAGGCGTATTCTCCTTGCTTTCTACTTTCTCGGGTGCTATAGTGGAGATAATAAGATCACCTGATTTATCGGATGCAGAGATACCCCACGAGATTCGGCTCCAACATTCTTTGCCGACGCGGAGACCGCACCAGCGTTGGACCTCGGTGGCAGTACCTAGCTCGGACTGCTATAAATCAGGTGGTCTTTCTTGTTGCTCTGTTTTTCTTTGCCGCCTGTTCACTATACTTCTTCGCCACGTTCTCCGCCCACTCGGCCACGTTCACTTGTTCCCCCGAAAAGCATTGGTTCTAGGGTCTCTGTTGATCTCTTCCAGAGAGAACCTTTCTCCATTTCGTCCATCAAGATTCACTCTCCTTAGGTAATTTGGGTCTCCTGGCACTGTCGTTCTTGGCGTTTTTCCTTCCTCAATGTTCTCATATTGACTGTCCCACCCCTTTGCCCAAAATTGCATCCAGTAAAAAGACGATCAATCATCTCATTTGTCAGCACCTCCGCCGTATTCTCTGTTGGCTCGTTCGAGGCTTTCGCTAAGAATGTAATCCAGTAAGGAGTCCCCAATCTCCTCGTTGCTGAAGGGCGGCTTCTTTGTAGATAAATCCACCATCGTCAAGCATCTCCTTCATCGTTGATTCGTAATAATCAAACAGCCATCGTTTCCTTATCTTTGAATTCCGGCACATCTCGAGACTCTCCCCTGCAATCCGTGCCTTGCGAGCTTCAGAGGCCTCTTCTGCCTCGATTATCGCCAACCGCCCTTGGTTGTCAAGGAGATTCTACTCAGCAGAATATTTTGTGAATAACGCATTGATAGATAAGGGAGATGATATGGCGAAAGCAAAATACTTTCAAGTTCAGTAATAACAAGGCTTTGCAGGGAATAACACCGTGATTTTTACACAATGACAAAATAGCAATATAGAGGGCGAATCATGGTATTTTGTGAGACAAGCTGTAGACGTAATAGAGGACGGCGTGACATGTGCCGTCCTCTCTGTCGTTATGCTATTACCACTCCGCGACGCTATACATTACCGTCGCGCCCTACCACCTGTGCCGTCGAAAATGCAAGGGCTTCAGTCAGCTCTGCTCATAGCCGACGGCCCATGAGTGCTTTCCATCAATCGTCGTTGCCCCGCCTCGATGCGGTGGTCTTTGCTGCAGGTTGATCTTATACACGTCAACCTTTTTGTTGATCGGGCGGCCGATCTTTCCGTCCTTGTCCTTAATAATCGGCGTGACAACGGTGCGGTCTGTCTTTTCCCGCGCCGCCATGGGTAGTGTCGCATCGTCCGTGCGTATCTGCCGCTCTACCACCATAGCCGCCCGCTCCACCGGTTGGAGCGGTGACGTAGTACGTCGTCGATGGCGCACGCTGCCCGCCTGTATGGAAGTGATGCGCTTTTCTGGCGCGTTGGCGTTCTCCGTGGATATGTCTAGGCGGTCTCGTAGTTTCCGTGCGTCCTGCGCTCCTCCTGCGTCATGACGGTGAGGTTTTTCTTCCGCCGCCTCATGCCCTGCGTGCCAGCGTCCGACGGCGTAGAGCGGTGCCAACGAGCAGGACGGCGAGGATTGCCGCGCATGGCATCTTATATTTTCTCGACACGCCTTATCTCGTCGGGCGTTCGTGTTCCTCCCTGCTCCTCCCAATATTTCCGATACCAATTCGCCTTGCCGCGCAGCTTTTGTCGCCGCCGCGGCCGCCATCCGTCGACCACGGGTGGAACTTCGGGCTTTCCAGCGTGCCGAGATACTCGAGGTCCCAACGCTCGCAGGTGCTGCGCGGTCCATACGGATCATGCGGCTCGATTCCGTCCTCATTGTCCGCTGCTTCACCATGGTGAGGACGCGCTGCTTATCGATGGTCAGCCAGAGGCCGTTACAGAGCGCGGCGATTGCCTGCGCCATGCCGTCGATCTGGAGCGGCGTCGGCGATCTCCTGCCCTGAGATAGTCGTCGTCGCATCATAGCATCCCAGTATACAGTACGACGCTCCCGTGTTGCGCCGATACGTCGCTGCAAGTACATCATCCAGCGCCCCATCATCGATCACGTAGATTTCGCCGTCCTTGTCGATCTGGACGTGGTAGTCGCTCAAACTGCTCGTAGTGTCCCGCCGACCAATGCAGATCCACTTTGTTTACTTCTTGTTACACGGGACATTGTCAGTATAAAAAATAAGCCTCAGAGCCGAAGCCCGGGGCTGTGTTATTTTTCTCGGCTTATGCGCGCTACGCCAGTGATTGTCTCCTCATGCAGGCTGCAGTCCGTCTACAGGCGACAACGCCCGCCCTCTCGTCAAACGTGAGGAAAAACCGGATGGATGCCATCATAGACTCGTTCGGGCATCCGACTCAGCGAAGATGCGATCTTTTTGATGATGTCTCGTTGATTGGCTCGGCGCTGAGAATGGTGATGTTCTTCATTTTCGTTCCTCCAATCGTCAACATGGCGAGTGCTTCGCTTTTTCTCTCACAAAGCGCGCGCCCGCCAATCCCCGCGCTTCCATTACAGAATCCGTTTGCGCTTCTCCACGCTGCCGTGAAAGCCGCACAGAATCACATTCGGCAATGAGGAAGTCGCAGATTGCCGCAATGAGGTCATGATCAAAATAGCCGTCGTCTGCAGGAAGATTCGGATGCCGGTTTTCTGCACGCCAGCTGCGTAGAGTTCGACGCATCCGCTCGGACCATTCTGCACGGCGCGCGAGAGGATAACGGCACGCATAGCGGTTGTGTCTGTCAGCGCAGTAATTCTCCTTGCAGAGCAGATCGGACGCGCGACCATAGTAACGCTCCTTGATGTATGCGTCTTGGAGCATCCCAAAATGCCGGGGTCAATCGTTCCGATCTCCTGCCACTGACGCTCAAACTCCTCGCTGTTGATCCTCGCCCAGATAAGACACGCCCGTGGTTAATGAAAGCTGCGTCCACCACGGAGAGTCACGAGCCATGCGAGATCTTTCACCAGCTCCCTCGCGCGCTCGATAACCGATAGAGCCGTAACTTGCCTCCGCCGAGTCTCCCGTCCCCCGGACGGCACGCGCGCAGGATCGCCGCCGCTCGTACGGTAACGCGCAGCGCGGAGTTTTACCGGTACGTCGTTCCGTCCAGTTCCTGACGCATCCGTGCGACTTCCTCCCCGCGCGATCGATACAGCTCCGATGGTGGATTTTTGGACGGTGCTCCGTAGCGGTGATAGTTCGCTTCTCCCGTGATCGTGCCCAGTCATCGAGGAGTGATTGCGGAGTTCGCGCTGCACTCTGTCGGCATCAGTGCTCCGTGGCCGACGATGTGCGCGCTGTCCAGTCGATGTCGTGACCACGCAGAGATTCGCGATGTAGCATCGCCGTTCGCTCGATCAGCCTGCCGCCGTCCGGCTGTGCGCTCGAAAACCGCCGGACAGGTGGTTCCGACTGTGTGTGCGCGTTGTCTCCCGCTGTGCATGCGCCCGGTACTTTGCCCAGAGCCAGGACGGCTGCTGCTCGATCGTCCCGTCTTTGCGGACGACAGAAGCGGTAGCCGATCTCGACCATCCACTGATTTTGATGCCGCCGTGGATTTGCTCTGCAGATGCGTCGATGTCTGCCTGTCGTGTGGTGGATGACGATCAAGTTTGTTTTCGTCCGTTTCGACAGTCTCCGAAATTCAGATCCGATCTCCTTGATGTTGACTCTTCCACGTTCTTCCTTTCACTATCTCGCCGGATGGCGGATGTTATTTGGTGAGCAACGCCGCCCAGAATAACGGCGATGATCGCCATACGGCGATCTTATTGTTCAGCTGTTTTTCTCGGCGGGCGTGCTCCTGCTCGTTTTTCTCACGAAAATTCAAGGCGCGTACTTTTGCAAGGATTCGTTTCGCTCTTCGCAATGCGCTCACGGCATTCTCGGATTCGCTCCCAGTCCCGTCAAGCGTCTCTCAGTTGTGCGATTTCGCCCTCTGCGCGGTCAATTCGCTCTGATAGCTGCACGGCTTCGCTCTGCGAGAGCGTCAGTGCTTCTTGCGATGCTCTCAGCTGTTCTTTCAGCGTCTCCGACTGCGTCCTGCAGCGCTCCCACCTGCTCCTCCGGGATACGGTCAGCTCTTCCGCGCTTCGCTCAGTGCCCTTGTCTCGACTCGGTCAAGGCTGCTTGCTTTCTCCAAGTCCCGTGCGGATTCGCTCAATGCTTTCGCTCCTGCATCGCGTTGTTCTCTTTCAGTCGCATCAAGTCCGCGCTCGACATTGACACCACCGCCTCCTGTGGGTTCTCGGTCGTCGAGCAGATACCATAGCCCGGCGATGCTGAGAACAGCGAGCACACGCCAACGAGCACATAGTTTTCTTGATACATCGCCCCTCCTCTCTTTTTCTGCGCCATCGCTGCGCTTTTCTCATCCTTTTCGCTGCGATCTGTTCGAGGGTCTCGGTCCAGCCGCTCTGAGATGGGCGCGCCCGCATTTCCCGTGCTCGATGATCGGAAAGCCTCGTTTGCCGAGTGTAAACCACACGATCATCGTGTGCACGGCGGATGTCCCCACGCCGTCGATGTAATGCGCCAGTGCCACGATGCACAGAATCGACACTTTGCGGACGATGCCAGCGCCCCTCACGGCTGCTCGGAGCCTTTTTGCTGTCAGGGTGCTTTCTCGCAGCGGTACGCGGCGAGCACGCCTGTCACGACAGTCGATGGCCATCGCTCAACGAGCGCCCTCAACGAGGCTATTCCACCCAACAAATACCCTGTAATTCCACCCGCGACGGAACACCCCTACGCTTGCTTGCATCTCGTCGGAATCATCCTTTCAAAATCATTACATCCTGCATATTGCCTCTCCTTAAGCGCACCTGATACATCAGCACGCCCCGCGCAGTCGGCGGCGAAGTCCTTGCCGTCCCAGTGACCGTCTGACCACCCTTTTGAGCGCGCCGATGGCAAGCGTCGTCGTCGCCGCCCAAAAGCTATTCATACCTGCGTTGCGTTTGAGCTTTCGATCGCAGATGAGATAGTGACTCCGGCGTGCGCAATGCGGTCAACGCCCACGCTGTCAATAAGGCGATGCGCGCCCTGCGTGTGCAATCAATGCAACGAGTGCCGCCAAAAGATACGTTTCATTATTCAGCCTCCTAGAATACAATTTCCCAGCCCGCTGCCGCGCGGGCGGCAGATGGTCTCTGAGGATGCGGTACATCGGCATGGAGCGGGTCGCCCGTGCCACGATGACAAGACGCGCAGAATTCTCCTCGCGTTCCATGTTCTGCCGCATAGTCCTGTTCAAAACGGCGCATCATCCGCTTGATGCGTTTGACGCATGCTTTGCGACGATTTTCCGATATGCCCAGATGCGATACCCAAGGAAATCAGTTCCTGTGACACCGGGAGCACGGCCGCCCTAGTGACTCAGCTCGAGTTCCAGATGCTCGTCCAAGAACGATGCGATGCACCGCCACGCATCATGCAGGTGCACCTTGTCGCGATGGAGATGACAAAATCATCCCGCGCAGCGTGACGGTAATGTTTCATGTCTGACAGCTCTTCGCCCGACGAAATGATCCAGCTCGTTCAGGTGAGATGTTCTGCATCGTTGACACGCGGCAAGTTGCCGACAGGAACCTCGCGGATCTCGATCGTTCCAGGTCAGCCGTTGATGCCAAGATCGCGTCCGTCAGCCATCGCATCTCTTGCAGCGGACACGGCGGAACAGGATGCTGCGCAGGAATGCGATCGTTCACAGACCGGAAGTATGTTCTTCGGCCCTTTCCAGGCGCAGTACCATCTCCCGCGGGCGTCGCGTGTGTGTCTTAGATATGCCTCTACTTGTCAGTACACCTGCATCAACTCCTTTCCCCAATACGGCACATGCAAACGACGTGTCGATAAACTGCGCCGCAGATCGACTCTAGTATGCCGTGGTAGCTCTGGTGAACAACGCGATCATGACGAACGGCGCAGCGGCAATTCAGCCGCGTTTTCGGGTCGTAGACGTAAACAATCGATATGCTCTGCGTCGCGTTCTTGCGCTTTAGTTCACGTTCCAGTGCAAAAGATTTTCTTCGAGGCGGTCGTTGAACGCCAACACTTCCGGCTTCATCCGTTTGATCTTCTCTGCGCGCTTTGCGGCGCGGTAGACGCTCTCAAAACTGACGATGCCTGGGTCAAAAGATGATTGTGTGATCCTGCTTCGCAAACGCCGAACGTTCGGCATGATGCCTACTGAGTCCGGCGCGCCTTTTCTAGACATTTCTCCTATCCACGGAGTGAGAAGGATGCGTCCTCCTTTTGGTCTCAACGTGCATCCGCAAACCCCATGAGTTTACGGCTCCACCACTGCTAGGCAGAGCAGCGCGAAAGCCACGACGTTCGCGTTCCAAATTCGACGGAGGTCGTGTTCCGGTCTCGAATGCTCGCGCCGAGCTGTGCCCAACCGCCAGTGTCCCACTACCGGCCGCAGCAGCGCAGCACGCCTCGCACATTCAGGACGCCCCTATGGTTTATATTTCTGTTGTAGTACGACGGTCTTGCGCCATCCACCGACTCGCGCGGCCGATCTCGTCCACCTTCGCACTCCAAACCTCGCATGTTTTGAACGGCACGTAGCTTAGCTCCACCGCAAGACGGATGAATGTGCGCGGGATGTCAAGCCTGTACGTCCATATCTTGTGCAGGGTAGTTTTCTTGTAGTATTTGTGATTGCAGGAGATGATGAGGCTTTAGCAGCTCGTACGCATGGCCGCCTTTTGTCACTGCTACATTCCGTGCTTCTCTGCGCGGATATTGGTTCCGGTGCTTGCGGCGGCCGTACTTCGATCGCGTCCTCGCATTTCTAAGCTTGATCTTTGAGTTCTGGCCATGATTTATGGATAGCTGCCACGCGCTATCGCGCGGGCGGTCAGATTCCGGTCGTCCAGATTACAGGGATTCAAGGGACAAAGAAAGCAGCGCGAAAGCCGACGGTCGCGCCCTATCCGACGGAGATTCGTTCAAGCGTCAATGCTTGCGCCGAGCTGCGCCCAGCCGCCAAGACAACTACCGCCGCAGCAGGGCAGCACGCCTTCGCTTGCGTGCGAATCCAGAATCCGTCGCACCATTCATTGGACCTCGTGTTGACGCTGGCGCTCCCGGGAGCGCGGGCGGTGCAAAGGTCGATTTCGTTGCGCACTGTCGCGGGCCGCCCTCAAGGATACGCGTCGTTATTGGGTTGTAGTTTGCCACGATGACGCTAATCTTTTGCGATGCTGACGCCCTTGCCGTGCGATCCTGCCGCGCTGCCATTCTGCGCACGTTCAATGGTCAGCGCATTCGGTGTTACGGCGGTGACTTTGACCTGCTCGTTCTCGATCTGAGGATGTCGCCTGTCGCGAATCCGTTGCCTCCTGGGACCATTGATGAGGCCCGTATAGGTGATTGACGCATCCGCCGCTGATTCCGCTCCCGTTCGCGATGTACGCCGTGCAGGAATCCCGGCTTGATGCAGTAGTCCGTCGCTGATATACCACACGTACTCACTTTGCGGTGACATCGCCGCCGCGTCTGCCTCTCTGTGCGGGCGCACCCGGAGAGATCGCCCTGCCACCGCCCTGATAGTTGATGGCACCATACGAGATGTACTCATCCTCGATCTTAATCGTGCCGGAGGATCGGCTGACGTTTCACCCGCTTCCATCGTGTCGAGCGTGATTGTCGTATCCTTGTCTGTAATGCCGTCGTTGTCGCTGATGCGGGCACGCTCTCGTGCGTACAGACGCCGTTGTCGATGACGAAATCAAGCTCACCCCAGACGTTGCCGAGAAGATCATGATCCCTGCGCCGCTGCCGTTGTGGCTCCACGATACCTGCCTCGTTCCCGTCAGTACGCGGTTGTGATCTCCGGCGTCGTTGGTAACGTCGCGGATGCCGCGATTCTCCCACGCGTCCGCATCACGGTAGTCCTGCCGTGATTGTTAGCTGCCGTAACTCATGCCCAAGAATCTTGATGAGGTATACGATTGCCGCGTACTCTTCATCGGACAAGATGGCACGGGCGTGCCGTTGATCTCGCGGTTCGCATCACGCCTTCTTTCGCGTTGTCAAAACTGATGTGCGTCCATGCGACTTTTTCCGGGCGATACATGGGGACGTTGTTTCGTATCACGCGTCATTGATGGTCGAGTTGTTAATGACCGCGTGCGAATGGCGTCGCCTTTGTGGCTGCAAGAATACTTGTCGATGAAGAAGCCGCGAGGTTCATCGGTTGTGCGGGAACTTGCCGCCCTCGAACGACCCGCCGGAACGGTGAATTTCGGGGCATAGACCATCTGCGTGATTGCGCCGTCATCCGTCGAGAGTGGACTTCGCGCGTCTGCGCATTGATCTGCTCGCGCAGGGCTTTCTGAGGCTGAGATGCTTAATCATGGTTTTCCTCCTTCGCCGGCAGGTCGTGGTGCGGAACGTCACGCCGCTCAGGTCAAGCGGGCACTTCGACGGTCGTCGTTTTCCCGTGCCCTTTTTCGTCTTTCTTCCCGTCGGATCGTCTCCCCGTCTGCGGCGGATGTCCGCTCTGCGAGCAGCCAGTAGTGATCGCAGTGTTTACAGGTCGAGAGGTCGCCGTTTCTCCTCCATGTAGAGGCGGAACGTCCGCCTGATAGTCCGGTCAGGTCATGCGCGCTCGCGGGACGCGGATGCCGTTTGCGGTAAATGCCGCGATGCGCAGGATACTGGCTTTGCCTCATCCACCGAAATGATGACTTTATTCCGCTCCGGTAGCGGCTCCTCCTTAGTTCGCATGATCTGGCAGCGTGCGCCGCGATAGCCGCCCGTATTGTAGACGGTAAACGCGTTGCCAGCTCGAAATGTATACGTCTCCTGAGATCGCCGCCTGTGTCCGCTGTTGCCGACACGGTGAGCAACGTAGTTCCGCGTTTCGAGGCTGTGCGTGACGGTCTGCCCGCATGATTGCCCGCAGAGGTGAGAGATCCTCTGCGGTCGATCCCCTCAAGCGCGTTGACAGGCCTCGCGAGCGATCCTACGCGCCGCGTGCCCCGTGCGAGTTCCTCACTCTGTGCTATCACGCCTCGTCTTTCCAGGTATCGCGTCCACGCGCTGCAAAGCTGTCTGCCGCTCTGCTGATGGGGCCGTCTCCCACTCGAGTGCGGTCTGTAACTTCGATCTGATAGATGTCCTCACCCAAGCGCGGAAGTCTCTTTTTATCTTTCCCATAGATTTCCTCCTTTAGAAATAGATTTCAGTATCCGTGATACTGATGCTCATCCTCTTTCGCCGATGATGCTCTTGCGCACACGGCGCGAGGAACATCGTCATCGGCGAAGAAAAGCCCAAGCTCACGAATCAAAAGGCCGTTCTGCGTCGGCATTCCCGGGAGTGTGAAGTTGAATCGCACCTTCGTCCCTGCGTGCAGGTAATTCCGTGGACTGCACTAGGGATAAGAACGGCATCCGTCAGCCCGTGTCCGTGTCGCTTGCAGAGTGCGCTTCCGACCAACGCCGACTTTCGTGATGCGCGTAGCCCCTCCCGCCCAGGCGCGCCAGTTTCTCGCGCCCTGTTGTCCACGATGAGATTGTGATCGGATGCTCCTCGAACAGGAGTTTCCCGTACAGCAGACGGCACGTGGCACCGTGCCGCGCAGGGCGTCGAGTGTATCCTGCTCTCTGATTGCTGTCATAAGCATCTCCTCCTCATGCTGTGTATCTGTACTACGCTCAGAGGTCTCCACCTCCCTCTCGAATCGGGCGATGCCGCCCATGTCAAACGCGCATACGCCGAAGTGATTCCGCACGGCGCGGCACGCCAATGAATCGCCCGCCATCGAGCCGCCATGCTCCGTCCATAAAGGATGCCACAGTTTGCCTGCGTCGAAATTCCACGCGCCACTGGAAAAACGCGCCCAGCGGTCGCGTCAGTCCGGCATTTCTCGTGCTTGGACGGTCACGCGATCCCAAGCGCTCGTGAGAGTGTCGCGGAAAGGCTTTGCTGTTTGCTCGTCCGCATCCTCGTCGCCGTCAAATCGCGCATCTGAGGGGCGGCGCGCAAAACTTCCCGTTCCGTCAAGTCGCGCGTCGTCAAACACCCCTGCGGAGGCGCGATGTCCGGCGCGCCGGATGCCCTGTCGAAGATGCGCACGCCGTCAAAAACGCCATGCCGCCATCGAGCGGTGCAGCCCCCGCCGAGCGACCAACGTCCATCCGAAGCGCGCGCGGGTGTACGGAATGGAGTGTCTCCGTCGAAAACTCAATCTCGCGGCGCAATCTGTGCCGTGTCCATCGCTCGCTCTGTGTCGGCGAGCGTGAGCGCCGCCATCGTCTCGCAAGTGTCACATCCTGCGCGTGCTCATTCTGGACCGGAGCAGCCACGATCCGTCGGACCGCCGCCCGTCGAACTGACATACGCTGTGTCTGTGCACGACGGACAACCTCCTGCGCAAGGTGCGGCGCATCCACCTCAAGCGAATTAAACGGGATTTTCTTGATGCGAATCGAGGTTAAACTCTGCTGACCATCGAACTGCCACATCCCGTCAAGAAAGATTGCGTTCTGCCCTGTGTGATCGCATCCTCGTCGCCCGGCGGCGTGCCGTCGAGTGCCACTGAGCCACCGAAGAATCGCCCATCCATGCGTGCATGGAGTCGCGAAGCACCATGAGGCCGTCAGCGCTCGCCACGGGTAGCGCTCAATCGTTGTTTTATCAACCTTCGATGGCGTGCGTCCTCCTGCGGCTTTTTCCCTCATCCTGTAGATGCAGAATGAATTCGATGGTCTCAAACCACTTGGGCATCCATTCTTCGCCGCGTTGGGTGCCGCGCGCATCCGCGCTAATACATTCGGATCAGTTGTCACGTCCTCCGTGATGACGCTTAAAATGATACGGCTTCCACTGCAGTGACATTCCTGCACATGGGACGTATCAAACACGGCGAGCAACTGCTCACTGCTGCGGGAGTACGCGATTCAGCCAAGCAATGCATTTGGCGGCGCTGTTTGTTCGATGTCCATCCCGGAATTGGCTCATAAAATGAAACGATGCCACTGCCATGCGAGAGGTCGATGACCTCCTCCGAGGAAGTTCGTCAAGACGCGGCAGGAGCAGTGCTTTCCTTGTCGCCGCGTTTTTGCAGTTCATCATCGAGTGCCCGCGCCGCCACCATTGATTTTTCTTGTCTGCAAAAGGAGATTCGGTGGCGGGATATCAGGAGTGAAACGCTTTGCAGGTCTTCTCATCTTCCAGCCCTCGAACAACGCGACATGATCGGCGATGGCGACGATTCTTTTCCGTTTTGTGAGCCAGGTGATTTGATCCTCTGCCCTTCACCCCGCCTCGCAGTCGATAATAAAGCTCGGTCGGTTAGATATCCTTCGAGTTTCTCCTTCTGCCACGCGATAAATTCCTGCACGGCAAGTCCTGCTTGTATCTGTATCGCGTCCCTTCCGGTTGCATGCTGCAGTCAATGTAGTGAACGACATCCGTACTTGACTTTCAGAACTTTACTTCTTTGTCTGTCGAGGCGGTGCGTCTGTCGTTCAGCTTTTTCGCGCACAATCTGATAAGTTTCTTCGCCGGGGATAATTCGCCTTGAGGCGGATGGGTAATAACCTCGCCCGGCGTAGGGCTGTCTGGGTACAGATCCGCGATGAGTGAGGATGCCGCCTTTACGTGGTACTCGTAGGCAAGTGTCCGCCCGTTGAAAATCTCCGGCTTCGTGGATGCGCACGCGATAGGATCATCATCCTCTACGTCTGCACGCCCTCGCTCTTTGTCGTGTTCTCCGCCGCCGTCCGGAAATGGCACGGGGTGACAATCCTGCTGATTTCGCCAGCGAATATCCATTCCGCGTGCGCCGTTTCGGTACAGGGTGCCGCCGTCAGACATAATTCACCCGCCGGGATGATGGCAAATTTTCGTTGATCGCAAAATAGACGTGTCCCCGCCGTGATCCACGCGCTCACCCAGGAATGATGACGGCACTGCTCCGTTCTGCCGAAAGTGAGGTTTCACTTGGTTGTTGTGGCGGGGAAATTGGCGGGCATCCTCTCGAATTCCGACAAAAATTTGCGCCGACATGGTCCCGAGATAGCTGCTTATGGTACGCGAAACGGGTTCTTTCATACGGTCAAACGAGGCGCTGCTGAATCTGGCAGCGCCTCAACTGAAGGAATAAACCATAATGGGTCTGCTCATTGGGTTTCCGTTCAAGCAATCCTCCACGATATCTTAATATGTGGATCTCATCTCCCTCTGGATTTACATCCACGAATTTCAGATTCTCTAAATTTACTTGAGTCCATGTTTCTCTGCGCTATTCATTGATCCTGTACTTTTTTATCTTCAGGGTCAGTTGCCCGCTCTCATCTCCGTCAAAGTCACGATGGACTCTCGATGACCGCGCGCGGCTCATAGCGGCGCACCCGCTCCGGAATATCTCGTTTGCTGTGCGTGCTGCAATATTGATCGGGACGATCAGCGACTGCGCCATCAATACCGAACTCGCGATCCATCGGTACGGAATAATGTTGACTGACCGTTGAGATAATCCTGCGGACGTTTTTTTGGGACTTCCTCGGCGAGCGTCGCGGGGGTAAGATTGAACGGCGGCGTTTCCCCGCCGCTGCGCGCTTATTTCGTGAAGTCATATCACAGTCCTCCTAAAACCGTACTCGCGATGTTGTACGCTTGTGTTGTTCGATGGCATACTTCGACATGGTTACTGTCATCATGCCTTCACGCCAGGCGTGAGCGATGGCTTTTGTTAAGACAGCCGCCCGTCGCCAAATCCAGCCCGTACCCTCGCTGCCGGTAACGGCCAATCTCAGCACTGCTCAAACCAGGCTTCCCGCGATGAGCAGGAACACCGCGCCATGTCGCGCATCGTACGCCTTTTCAGCTGCTTTTGAATCTACGCCATGTAACACCGCGTCAAAGGATAATGCTGAATGTCCGGCTTCTCACAGCGGGGCCTCCGGAAACTGGCGACGGGCTTTCTCGCATAAAGCGAAATCATGCTCGGTCAACGCCCGTACTTTCGCTCATAATCCCTCGGTGTGAGCATATAATGCGGCAGCACGACAAAGACGATGTCATCGCCCATGGCAGCCGACCCTTGCGAGCCTGTCACCTCCTCCACGCTGTCGCCGTTTCAACCGCGATTGAATACGTTTCGCATCTGTTGCGAGCGCTCCCGCCGCATGACACAAGGATCGCCAGTGCGCCCCGCTACGCGTCCGTTGATGTATGCCGTTCCGCTTCCGGCGGCGATGTTTCCGCTGTGCCGGCGGGCGCGGGCATCCGTGCGCCGGATAGCTATCCCCGACGCGCCCTGCGCCCTTCCCGTTGATGCTTATACGTCGCCACTGTAGAGTGCGAAAGTCGCGCGGCGAGCACGCATCATGGCCTGTGTCGTTGTCTCTACGATCTTGTTGCTGCTGGCATTTCTGTTCTCCTAACATTCGAGATCAATGCGCGGCGCGGTGAACTTTCAACGGCTTTGACGCGCTCTATCGCGCATTGTTGTTTTATGATACCAGCTTCCCGTCTTTTGTAGTGGATGCTGCGCACGCTCCGAGTCCTTTCAACGGGCGCGTCAGAACTCACTATAGCAGCGCCAAATGACGAATCCCTCGCCAGGGCCTCTCCTGTGTGTTTGGCAGGACGCACTGGCACCTGTTACGTCGATTGCAGCGCCAGTAGTCTTTGGTGTCGCTGACCATCTGACTCAACGCGGCGAGTTCGGCGGTCGTGCAGTACAGTCACTGTCGAGACGGCCGTGCGTACGACCGTCGGTGTTCTGCCGCAGGGTGACGCACAATGGGCGTAAAAGCGCTCTGATGGTGCCGCCGCCCGGCGTATCGGCCCAGCGTCCGAGACACCTCGCCATATCAATACTCGTTGTGTATGATGTTGTGACGCTATGACTGACACTCGTTACAAGATACTTCCCGTCCGACTTCCAAAGATTCTTAGCAGGAGCGTCGTCCCCGCCGCAATTCGTATTTCCGACGTCGCAGAAACTTGCCCGTCACTTCCTCCTTGTTCGCCTCGCACGCTTTTTCTTTCGCGGGCGCTCCGCTTCAGACGGTGTCCTCCACCTGTTCACGCATACACGCCCCTTCTCCTTTCCGGGGAATGGTGAACGCGCCTCGATGACCTCTTTTCTTCCCCTTCTGGTACTTGACGTGACAGCTCCCGTAGGTGTCGCGCGTCTTTAGCTACGCATATTATGGGATGTGACCAGCGCAGCGACGTGTCTCGTCGTCGAGTTCTGCTACGCCGAACGCATGACGGTGATGATCGGCTCCTGCGCCCGTATTTCCATCGTCGACGACGATCCTGCTCCGCCATAATCTTGAGACTCATGCGTTGTCTTTGCAGATTTTGAGCAAAAACGCAGAGATCGATTCATCCGCCTGCTCATGGTCAAGATCTCGATTCTCTCACGGTCCCATATCAGCGAAAGATATTTCCGCTCGACATATCAGAGGCGTTTCCAGACGGATATTTTCTCCAGTGATACGGGTGTGTCGCCTGCAGAGTGGATGCCGACGACCGGCACGCCGCTTGATCTGCACGGCGGTGGAGAAGCCGACAATCTCCACTTCGTCAATCTCGAATTTTCCCGCGTGAAAAACTGTCTCGCCGTCCTTCACGGGTGATGCGGTTGTAGGTGTGGATGGTAATGTCGAGCATATTGCCTCCCCCTCGGGAAACCGATCCTCCATCCACCCAGCTGCGCCCGATCCTCAGAGTGAGTGTACATCGTCCGCTGCCTCAGATAGATTGTCCGTAGCACATGGAGTAAGAGGTATTTGCTCACATCTCTGAAATGTCCTTTTCCTCCGTCTCGCCCGCCGGATGGCCTGATTTGCCAGCCACGCGCGTAGATTGATCCGCTCGGCAGCTCTTTTCAGCCAATCATCCATTGGATTCTTATGTTCCCATCATCTACCTCCTCACGGTGGCAGGATGTGAGGGCTTCTGGCGCGATGATCGGACAAATTACCTGCACACCGACGGGGAATATGGCGATATTTTCGCAAAGGTCACTGTTGCTTCAATCAGCTGCACCATCGCGCGTTCTTGCCATACTTTACTGGGCGATGCGTCCCAGCATGTCGCCTGTATGCTTGATAGTATCAGGCATAGAATCCTCCTCTCTCGCCGCACTCTGTCGCCGGAGGAGCGTCAGAACATTGCAATGAGTTTCCTGCTTCTGCTGCCGTTCGCGCGCAGTTGCTCCACAACTCCCGCATCTGCAATGTCCGACCAGTCAATGCGATGGTTGGATTGAGTGTGAGTAATTTCGCTCCGCCATTCAGTTCGGCGGCATCGCCGCAATGGTCGACGGTTCTGCGCTGCGCGTGCGTCTGTGCCATCGCCATTGCCGCTCCGGCGGAGGTCCGGGCGTCGAACGCCCGTCTGTGCTCCACTTAGGCTCGCGCGCACGGGCGCCCGCCATCAATCGGGATTTTGCCGCCTCTGCTGACTCCTCTGCAAAGTGCTGCGAAGATGCGCGCGCCGGTGGTAAATTCCGCCACGTGCATTTGCGCCGCCGCTGATGCCAACGCTGAATCGCCGAAAAAGCTCGCCTTTATGTTGATCCATGCTCGCTGAGGTGTTTGATACTGCGTCTGGTATCTGACTGATCAGTCACAATTCAGCGGCATCGCACGCATCACGCGCCCGCACTAGCCGCCGCTACGAAACGCTGCACCCGCCTCCGCACAGCCATGGTTTGGCAGATTCGCGAGGTATGTGTCGCACATGCCTCGTTGACGGTGTTCGTTATCCATGTGATAACAGTCGGTCGTTAGCACGCCGCTGAGCCATGCGCAGCCGCCGAAGAAATGCCGTTCCCGCCTCCATGCGGTAGGCGAGCAGATTCATAAGGAATGTATGGGCATCGTTTGACTATCTGTGTTATCCATGTGCAGCCACGTTTGTTGTGTGCCGCCGACGACCAGTGCACGGCTGCGCCACGAAACGAACGCCGTCCTGCCGCGATGCAGCCTCGGCGGTCGCACATGAGAATCCGCAGTCGCCAGCGACGCATATTACACGGACTCCTTGAGCACTCGGCAGAGGTGGTAATTCCGCCATGAAAATCCAATCGCAAATGCTGCACGCTCAGGAATCCTCATAGCGCGAAAATCCGTCGCCGCCGAGATGAACGAGTAACGTCCCTGCAACGATTAGCTGTTCGAGATTTCCGTGAAGAACATAGCTCTACCGCCGTGGTCAGCGCGTGACAGTGCCGTCTGCAATATCCCGATCCTAACTGCGTGGCGTGCGCGCGGTATGCCAGCCTGTACCTCCCTCCGCTTTATCTGCGTACTCTCGCACTACCGTCAAAGTGCGTATATAAGAGGAGTAGAGTATCGACGACTGCCGCGATAGCAATGACGGTCGAGTCCGTAAAGTTCCGCAGACGGCAGCTGCGTTCCATGCCACTGTGCCGCCGTGCGAGTGCCGTCAGGTGCGGCCCTTGACGAATTCGGCTGCAGATTTGAAGGACGCATGTGCGCTGCTCGCTGTGCGATCAATGTCATTTCCTGCGATTGTCACAATCGGCGCAGCAATCGCCGCCACTCCTGCGTAGTTGCAACAAGTTCCTGCAGTTCTTTCGATGCCCACTCGCCAGAGGACTTCTAACGCTGGAGCGATGGCTGTGAATAGTTCGCTGATGCACAGGAAAGCGCATTTCCAATGGCGTTGATTGCTGCGCGCTGGTCGCGCCTTTGCCAGCTGGATCTGATTCTCCGTGGTGGTCTGACTGCGCTGCCGCCTCCTTCCACTTCGCCGTCCAGCATACTGCGCCGTCCGCAACCTTATCAAAGTTCTCGCGAGGTGTCGAGGAGTTACTGAGGCCAGCAATTGCCCAGTAGTTCGCTTTGAATGGGTCTTGCAGTGTTGCCGCTCGCTTTATCACCGTCAGCCCTGCAGTACTGCGCGTAACGATGTTAATCGCGCCTTTTGCGTCCACCTGCATCCGCTGCCATTTCGGCGTCCGCGCTGCGTAGTGAGCAAAGGCGGCCGCCTGTGCAACTAATCGTCGCACCTTCGACGGCGGACATCCCGAATGAGGTTCTTTAATTCCGGTCGCTTGCGTCTCCGAGAACCACCGCGCCGACCGTCGATGCACGGGTGCCGCCGTCTCACCGGATGCTACGCCGCCAGAGCCTCACCCAAGGGACCCAGCTACGCGTGACAACATCGCGATAGCAGACGGTGCGGATGCCGCCGTGATGTCACCGAGGCCGGGTGACGCATGTCCGCAAGCCGCGACATGCATCCTCCTGATTCATCTTGAACGCCATGCGCCATTTCGCCATCATGTCGCCCGCTGCAATCAGCGTAATGTCAAAAGCGTGCCATCTTGGTCGCAGATTCGGCGAAAGGCAAAGCAGATCCTCGCGCACGATGCCGGACTGGCCGCCCGCCGCAGCGATCTTTGCGATACCCCTCTGCCGCCATCAACGCTCCGTGGACAGCGCGAGATATCGCCCGGCGTGACTTGAGCTGCTCCGGCGTATCAAAGTCGACGGCCTTACACGCACGTCTGCCGCCGAGCGGACTCAGGGTACGATTGCTTCCTGTTGACTCGATCAGCGGACGACAATCGCGCGCACCATAAGCGCACGCTCTGCGAGTTTCCCTTTTGCCGCCGAGATTTTTCACTTGCGCCTGCTTTTCTCGCGCGGTCCCGCCATTTTCTCACTGCGCGCGCAATCGCGGCTCCTTGTCGATGGTAATTTCTGTAGAAGCGTCTATTGCGGCTCGCTGCCCTCGGCGTGTAAATTCTTGTCGTATGCCGCCTCGGCTTAAGCGACGATGCGCACGCCTTGGAGTGCAGTCTGCTGACTTGACAGCGTGTGCTTTTGAGTTCGTTGCCTTGTTCTTTGCATCACCTCAAAGTCTGCCAGGTACTGCTTTGTCAGCTCCTCACGCTCTCGCTCGTAATGCGGCGGTCGCCTCTTGAGATTTCTGCTTTTGCGGCTATACGTCGCAGGCTGAGCGTCCCCTTCATGCGATTCGAGACTTTGCTTCGCCTGTTCTGCGCGTGGCACTGAGTGCCGCCCAGTCTCCTGTGCAGATGTCTTGAACTCTCCGGCAAGTGTCGCCGCCCGTACACGGCCTCAGTGAGACTTTCCCGAGGGTGTCCTGCCGCACGTTTTCAGCGTCGTAAACTGTGCGGACAACGGCGCTGATATCGCGAGACTCGCTTTCGCCGCGGCAGCCGCCGTTCCTTGTCCAGCTGCGCGCGTTCGCCGTAGCTCACGCGTGCTGCGCTATGCGCCCAGCAAAGTGACTGCGATAGCATTTCCGCAGTCGAACCTGTGCTGCATCGGTGCGAGGCTTTGAGCGCAATAGCAAGCGCAAAGATGTTTTCCTGTTGACCAGTCATGCCTCCCGTATGCTGAAGCAGAGTACTCGAGGTATGGGCAGATTGGAGAACGAACATGGATTGCACCTGTCTCGTGCACCTTCATGTTTGCTTGTCCTGAGTGGTCGATCTACTTGTATGCTGGCTGTGAATGCCATTGCAGGGACGAGTCGAATTCAATCTCTGCGCTTCTTGGAAACTGTCTACAGTTTCCGTTCACGCAGCGACGAGCGCGTCCCCGTCCCGACGCGAAGCCGCGCACGCCCATCTTCCATAGATTCGCCAGAGCCTTCGCATAAGGCGGCTATAGTGGTGGCTTCTCTTGCGCGTCTTTCTCAGGATTCGATCTCTGCGTTTCGCAGTGTCCAACTGGCCAAATTCCTGTCGGCATTTCGAAACACGCCGATGAGTATATGTTTGCCAATAACGCAGAGCAGGCGCCGGGAATCTAAGCGCGATCCCGTTAAAAATTCCTGTTGCCTTGGCACCGCAGCCGTGAAGTCCGCGCCCGAGGTTCCAGGAAATCTCTGTCAATGGCTCGCTTTGCCGCTGCCGCTGCTGCAACGTACACGATACGCCTGCGACACATATGCAGCGCCATGATCGCTGATGAGGATCGGCTTTCTCCGCCTCCTTCTCACCTCAGGAGGATATAGTCCTGTCACACGGTCGAAGTCAGGTGAATCTCCGTCGCGCCATTGTGCATCGACTTCTTGAGGTGGATCACGTTCGCCTCATCAACGGGTTCAGCGTCGTATACTTCCACCTCCGCTGCTTCCGCCGTCGTCGTGATATCCAGTTCGTTTTTTCCCATCTTCCGCCATTGTCAGCATCCTCCTCATTTCATCCTGATATTCTCTGCGCCTCGGCAAGCAGATCTTTCCCGCCGATGATGGCTTTGTAGCTGCACCCTGTCAATCTCTACGAGCGTTTCGCGCCATACTCGAGCTTGTAGTAGTGCGCCTCGATCGTGGTGCTGCTCCCGACGTTTCCCCGCCTCAAGACTCCCGCTGGAATAACTCTTGACGCGACCGCGAACGACCATGCGATAGCGATCGATGCGTATTCTCCGCGCCGGAATCAAACCCCTGCGCATCGGAATAGCTCAAGGCGGATGGGTTTCCGCCGTGATAGCGCATCGCCGTTTTCGTCGGCACCTGCCAGTTCACCTTGACTGAGCGAGCTACAATGACCAGTAGATCGCGCGAGATCTATCCGCAACGCCGATGCCCTTCACGTCCGTGGTCATGGACGAGATCGGGCTGTTCCACGCCGGGTCGCGCTCTGGCAGTCGTCGTTTCCGTCAATGTAGCAGCATATCGTTGATTACTTCGAATTGTCAGTGTTCTCACCCCTTCCTTACGCGAACAGTGCCTTGCAGTTGTTGACATCATATTCGAGAATGTCAGCAATCTCCTTTGCAGGAACGGGCGGCGTGATGTTGCGTGTATGCGGAAAATGCCTCCAGCGAGATCCGTCGACGGGTTTTCCTCTTCGATGAATTTCACATCTGCACCGAGCAGAAGCCGCGCGACACCAGGCCGTTGAGTCTCACCTTCTCAGAGTCGATGATCGTCCGAACGAGACGCGGCATCGGTGACGGTCGACCTCTCTGCCAATAGGTCAGGATGAGAGTCTCGATACTGCCAATCGAACATGCGCCGCACCGATGAACGTATCCTTTACGTCCGTAATGGACGGATACGCGCCCGTATAGTCGCCCCAGCTTTTTCCAGCCACCTGCATGGTTGAGCGCCGTCATAATCCCCTGACTGTTGAGGAGATTCGCCTGTTCGCGAGAGGGCGACTTCCTTGCCGTCCTTGAGACAGATGCCCGTCGCCCGCACTGAAGATTCGACGGGTGTCATACGGCATCCTCATTCCCCGCATCCATGATGCCGATGATGCCGAGGATATGCGTTGACATGTGGAATACCATATCGCCGCTCTTGACACACGGCCAGCATACGATCTGATTCACGCCCGTATAGCTGTTCTTGTTCTTCCACTCGTTCACATCGGAATAGTGCGTTGCCGCACCCGTATCTCACGTCGGTCAGGCAGATACAACGGAAAAGCCCGGAGATGTTCATCGCCTTGCTCTTCATGACGGCGGCAACGCCTCGGACGATCCGACCACCCCGGCGCGGCAACAATCCCCGGAACAAGTCGAAAAGAGCGTATAGATGGAGTCGATCCACTCAAGCCCTGCCGTCCCCGCCTTGCTTGCTCCGCCGATGATGTCCGCATCCTTCACCTTTGACGGTCAATCTCGTGTACTCAAGATAGAGTTTTATCGACGGACTTTAAGCGCTCCTGTCGGTAAGACAGGGATCACAAGATTCCCGTCATCGTCATATGCCGCCGTATAGTCCTCGATGTTCTTTGCGGGTTCTGCCGCGTCGGCGCTCTTGACTTTGAGCGTGCAGCAAGACAGGCTCATGGAGCAGCATCGCGCCCTGTGTGTGACCGCTTTCCCTTCCGTATCCTTGACATCCTCCTTTGTGTTTGCCGGGTCAGGGCATGTTTGACGAAGATAATCGGCTTAACGCCGTAGAGTTTGAACTGCGAGACATCACCTCAGAAAGCGTGTATTCGCCTCCAGTTGTTCGAGTAGCCAAAGCGTTGCCCGGCTTCATCCCAACTGTAACAGGATGACCGGAGCGATTGACGTTCTTCGTCGGTTGTTCGTCAGATGGACGGGCGCTGTCCCGAATACGACGGGTAGTCCCGCCGTTGTATTCACGGGCGTCAGAATAGAAGTCGGAACTTCCTTCACCCGTACGCCGTGAAAAATGCCGTATTTCTTTACCGCCTTTCCTTTTCCTCATGTTCCTGCATGGCTTTCCGGTACAGGGTATTGAGCCGCGATCCTGTCTCCCGACTTCGCGCGCGCGCCGCGTCGAGGGTTTTCCGGAGAGACAAAAAGCGGAGCATAGATCGGACTGTCTCTTGAACTCGTCCGGAATCCCTCCGCTAAACCTTGCTACATTGAAAGATCGCTGTCCCGAAAAGCCGGGACCGATGCAGATCATTGGCTGTGCGATCACTTCAACGGGCGTTTCTTTCTCCTTCTTTTTCGGCGGTGCTTTCTGTTCCGCCGTCTCGTTCTCCTTCATGCCTCCTCCTTTCACATCCTGCCGAGGATATCATTCCGTGTATTCTTGACGATGGGCAGGATTGCGCCAAAAGTCGATGCGCCCCTCAGTATTTTGGGTAGGGTTGCTCGTCGAATACTAGTTTCAAGTTCCTCGTCTGCAATCATCCAACGGTTCTTAATCGATTCTTCGAGAGCGAGCGAGAAGCGCAGGAACTCTAATATGTGATAGAGGCTTTCTGCGCTCCCTCTCATCCTCCGGCATACAACGACATAGACCGCCATACTTGCAAGGCGTTCTTCTCGTCATCCTTTCACCTTGTGCGGACGAATGACGATATGCGGCATTGCTCCTTCTTCATTGTCCTCATCGGCAATCGGCAGAAACCCTGCATGGGCTTCTCCCGTGCCTCGACTTTTCGTCATATCTTTTGATTTCCTCGCCCAGAAAAATCCGCGATCTCCTCGCGCATCGCCATGGTGTCGTGTTTTCCCTCCTATCGCTCGTTCAAGTTCATGAATCATGCGCTCTTCGTACTTCTCCAACATGGCATCGGTTGTTTCTTCAATCACGCTGTCCTCGTCGAACATCTGCGGGACGGATGGTCCATAGATGCCCTCGAGGCGGATAACGCGCCGCTCGCGCATGAGTGGGCATCGCCGTGCATAAGCGAGCGTGGGACAACGCCGCCGCCGTCCTGCTTTGATGGATACGAAAACGCCGTCCTTGCGCCGCCGCGTCCCACGAAAGTTCTTGACTGGTTCTGTGCCGCCCCTCAATGCGTATGACGGTATCAAGCGGGCTGGATTCTCTACTTTCACGCGCGATTTCGCAACGCCTGACTTGATGGTGTAGACTTCGCGCATTTTCTTTGACGCCTACGGTCATGCCAGCGACGCGCTGCGCGTTTCTGATGCACCGAGTGCAGCGTGCAGTTCGCGCCCTGAGAGCGATGAGAGTGCCCGTCTGATTTTTCTCTGCGTCGTCCTTCGACACGTCCACTTTTTATCATCGCGGCATTCTCCTCCTGTCAGCTGTCATGCCCCTCGAGCGTGATGGAGAGCACCCCGACTCATGCGTGCACGAATCCACAAGCATGATTTCCCTGTCAGAGTTGAACCGCATCCCCTCACGGGGACTTCTGGGAGCGCGCGCGACTCAACGCGTAGCCAGTCACGCCGACTCCGTGAACCCCTCGTATGCCGTCATGCACGTTGCACCGCGCAGGTATTTCTCCTCGGTGCGCGACTTCTCTACAACGCACAGGCAGACCGTCCCGTTGAGGTCGTGTTCCTCTGCGAATTCGTCTGCATCAAAAACACACGTCCTCAGATCCTCCGTGATATCTTCGCTGAACGTGCTCATTTCTTTTTGCCTTTACCCTTCCTGTTTGCGGGTTTTTCCGTCCGTCTGACGGCGGCGGCAGGATCAGTAGGCGAGATTCCGCCCGCCCGTCGTCGCTGTCCGAATCGGACACATCATCTGGATACTCCTCCATCTCCGGCATTGTTGTCACCGTTGTCGCCGTCCTCGTTGTCGCCGTTATCGCTGTCCTCGTTGTCGCCGTTATCGCCGTCCTCGTTGTCGCCGTTGTCGCCGTCCTCGTTGTCGCCGTTGTCGCCGTCCTCGTTGTCACCGTCCTCGACATCATCGATCTCGTCGCCGCTATAGATTTCGAGGTCGCCGCCCGATTGGGCTAACGAGCCGCTTTGCCATCTTGGATCCTCAATCTCTACCACGTCGCCCGCTGTGTAAAGCCGTCTCGCCGTGCGACAGACAGAACCGCTTGACGATAATCTTCATCGTGCTCACCCTTTGTCTTGATTTCCAGTGCTCAGTCATCCGCCCACCCGGCGCAAGGAGGAAACGGCTGTACATCGTGAGGGAAATGACGTGCGTATCATCGTTCCCGCTCTAGTACGGTACATACCGCCCGATGAACGTGTCATAGCCTGTTTTCTGCTGATTGAGCAGCGTAACCGCGCCATGCAGTTGACGACCGCGTCCCGGTACGGCGCGATGATTACGTCATTGTCGCCGAGGAATCGGCTTTCACCGTGCCGTCATCGTCTGTGACTACGTCTCCGTGTAGCTAGTACATTTCGGATCCAGCGACTGCAAAAGCCCGATGCGGCGAATCTGCTGGACTCGTGAAGCGCGGCGCAAAGGGAGAGCATCGCAAGGTTTCTCACGGTTCGAATGGCAAGCCTACCGCGCATTTGCGTGTTCTTGATGATATAGTCCTCGACGTTCTGCCGCAGAGCATGAGCGTCGGGATGATTCCCGTGTTCTCCTGAATCATCATGGAGCGTTCCTGATGTCGGAGTAAATTGTCGCGGATCTGATTGTCCCACGTCACGCCTCGGCGTGATCTTCTGCGTCCATCCGTCGAATTCTCAGCACGTCGAGGACGTGTGTCGCCGTCGTCCGCATAGCCCTTGATCTCGCACTGTCCCGTCGTGAGGATGTCTGCCGCCATCTTGTTCTTGCGGGTTAACGATCATGTTCTGCAGCTCCACGATCCGCGCCTGATCTGCGCGGCGCGTTGCGCAGGAGTCGTGGTACTGTATACTGTCTCGCCGAAAGAGCGATGCATAACATCATCCGGTGAGAGCGTCCTGCGCGGGCCGACCATCGGCGGCGTGTAGGTGTCAATCCACGATGTATCGCGCTTCATGTTGATGCCCTTCGCACCGCTCACGATGAACGGCGCAAGACTGGCGGCCGCCCTGCGGTACTCGGTCATGATGGTCGATGTTGTCGCCGTCGGCGCACTGATCGGATAAACGTCAAGCAGAAAAGCTCGCAGGAGGCTTTGATGCGCTCCATCGCTGCCATCAGCGAAATCGTATCGTTGTAGTCAATCATCGGCATGTTCAATTCCTCCTTACTTCAGCGACGAGAGGAAGATGCCCTTTGTGCGAAGATCCTCCTCGTGCGCATTGACGGTGTCACCTGCGGCGGCAATCAGCTTCTCGCGGTTGAACCGCCCCGAAACGTAGACCGTCCCGACGGTATCGGCTTTGCTGCATCGACATCTCGACTGCAGGACGTAATCCGCCGCGCCATCCTTGACTCGTCTGCTCCGCCTTGATCGCGCCCGTGCCGCCGTCCTTCTTTGCTGTGAGCGGCATCCCGCGTCGATAGACTTTTGCCTGCTTCAAGGTAACGTTTTTCGTCAGGATGGCGATCTCGCCCTCGCCAGCAGTTCATCATAGCCCCGTCGCGTCTTTGATTGTCTCGTGATAGCCTGCATGTCATTCCACCCTCTCATCCGATTGGCATAGCTTGCACATCAGCAATATTGCGTTCCTCTGTCTGCTTCACCGCCATGCGGCGGACTGTGGCGTCGGCAAGCACGCCATCCGCATTGGATGCCTTGCTGTCCTGCAGGATCGCGCGCAATCGATGCAAGCATCTTCTCTTCGTTCTTCGTGTCCGTACTAGCGACGTGTGCATTTGCGGCAGCATCGACGTATGAGCTCACGCCTCGGCAGTCGCCCCGTTTGCCTTCGCCGCTTCGATGATACCGTCAACGGCGGGTTCCGTTTTCAGTGCGTCAAGAGCCGCCATGCGTCTCGCTCCTGTGCGACTGCCGCCGCGCGAACATCCTCCGCATTTTGCGCCGACGTGTCCTGTTGCGTTTCCTGCGTCTGCACCTCCTTGTTCTCGCCCATCAAGAGATTCTTGATCGCCGCGAGTGCCTCAGTTCCTGTCATTCCCATAATGGTATCCTCCTTTTTCTTCTTTTCCAGCAAAAATTGCCTGCAAGTCTGCCACTTCTCAAATCTGTCCAGTTTGCATGATACGGAATTGACGATCAGCAGATTATCCTCCCATCGGTTTTCGATGGGGATTTCATCCGCGATCTCATCCACAAATCAGTATTCCTTCGCCTTGTCGGCGGTCATCCACTCCTCCGAATCCATCTTGTGCTTGACTTGCACTCAGATAGGGCGTTTCCGACGCGCCCCATGTAGACGTTGACGATAGTCTGCTGACGGTCGTGAGATCGGTCAGATACCTTTCCAAGCTGGACGGCATCGTAGTAGCCGAGCATCGCTGATTTCGGGTTGTGGATCATGTAGATGGTATTGCTCGGCATGATGACCATTTCGCCCGCGCACGCAATCACCGTCGCGGCGCTCGCACATCCCATCGATTTTGACGGTGACTTTGCCCGAATAGGCTTTCAGCTGATTGTAGATTGCCTGTGCCGCGAACACGTCGCCGCCGGGGACTGTTCACACGCACGGTCAATTCTTCCCGCCGCACGCTGCGAGATCATCGGCGAACTTTCGGCGTTACCTCATCACCGTACCATGACGCATCCGAGATTTCGCCGTGCTAAAGCATCCGCCGCGCCGTCGGCGTTATTTTTGAACTTTCCAAAACTCCTCCATCATCCTCACCTCCTTCTGTTCGTCCTCGCTCTCCGTGTCTTTCCTGGCGAGCACTTCTGGCGTTCCAAGCGTCAGTCCTTGGACTCAATCATCTTCAATTCCCATGCAAGCTGATCCAGATTCTCCTCGAAGTCCGTTCCCGTCATCTCCGCCGCCTCACGCTCACGGGTCGAAAGCCCGTACTGCACACGCATCGCGCTCCCCTTGATGTCCTTCACAGGGGTCGAGGATCGACATAGTCGGCCAGTACCAATCCGCACTCACCCACGCCGCGCGAATGGCATCGATCGAAGAAGCCCGGCGCGTCAATGCGCCCAACAGCGACCGCTCCGCAAGCCACGTTTCATAGACGGGTTGACAAAAGTCGCGCGCGAACCACGTCCGGCGCAGTTTGAACTCCTCCCACGCTTGCAGCATCGCCGCGCGAGATGCGCTATACGAACTCGTAAAGTTTTTCATAAGGACTTCACACGGGATGTTGATTGCCGCGCCGATGTGCTGATGAGCTGCGTCACGAACGGATCAAAGGTGCTCATGCTCGCCCTGCGTCCACTGCTTTGACATCTACCCTGCGGGAAGCGCGTTCCAGCGTCCCGGGGCCGAGTCCGTATTCCGACACATCGACGACTGGGCGCGCGGGTCAACGCTTCGTCCTCATCGCCGTAGATGGCAGACGGGGCGATTCCCTCAAGTCCGTTCGCCTTCTGCGGGTGAATTTGTGAAAAACAGGGCAAAGAAACTCTCGATGATCGCCGCTGTCAGCTCCGCGTTCGTGTACCTGCTGACCTGTTTCCAGTGTTTCGATTACGGTGCAGGTACGGTATGCCGCGATATTGCTCTGACCGTACGTCATGGCATATCTGCACGATGTTCGGCATTCCTGAGAGATCGCCAAATGCCTTGACGCGCACCCACGCATCCATCTGCGCTGTTTCTACGAGATCGCCCGGTACTTTGTTGGAGATCCAGTAAGCTTCGATTGCCCCTCTGCGTCGATCTCCACGCCGCTGACAATCCGATTCCCATTGCTCTGATTCTTCGCCTCAACGGAAAAAACACCATAGCCGCCCGTAAGGCTTCCGCTATATGGATTCGATATGCGATTCCCTTCGATGATTTGCAATCGCAGACTGTACGGCATAAACGGCGTCGGCGGCTTTCTGCGAAAGAGCGCGAGAGTCCCTCGTCTACGAGATACGCCACTAGGCGAGATCCTGCAAGTCATAGAAGCTGTTGCGGCTAGAGATCGCAGTGCTTCGACGCTGCCCATAGGTCAAACTCGCGCCGCGTCCTCCGATTCCACCCGCGCCTCCTCATGTGTCAACCCAAGATCTCAGATAGTGGATTTTCGGAAAGACTTTGAGTCCCTGCGCCGACGGTGTGCATTGAACTCGTCTGGATTGCCGCCGCGCCGATGGGCGTATTGATTGCCTGATCCGCCGAGCGGTTGCGCAGCGTGTAGAGATTCGCGTCGATGTCCGATTTCGCAGACGCGCGGACGGGGTGATGAGGCTTTCAGGATTCCGCTTGTGTGCGACGCGCCGCCTTCGGAATACCCCGTGTTCTTGATCTGTGTCTCTCGCGCCGTCGGCATCCGCGCCTTTGCTGGTCTGTACTTTCGTTTTCTCATGCTGTCTGTCTCCTAATCGTAAATACAACGCGCTGAGAAGCCGCGTGAACGCCCTTCATCTGCTCCAATTCGCTCTCAAGCTCCTTGATCGCCTCGGATCTCGGCGATTCGCCGTGTCAGCTGTCTGTTCCCGAGTGTAGGGATTGCCGCGCAGGACTTTCCGTTCTGCCTCGTAGTAAAGTTCAGTCGCTCAATCATGGATTGTCTCCGATGTTGCCACGCCGTCACCCTCCCAATCAAAAGGACGGCTCCCACCGTCCCGTATTGTCAATATAGATTCATGTTGCGCGATTTCGCCTGCGGTGCGTTTCGGTCGCTCCGCCGCTTTCGGCTTTTGCACTTTTTCTTACGTGCCTCCGGCACATTCACGCCGAGCATTTCCGCGATTTTTACCCAGTTGATATGCGGCAGCAGTGATTTCATGCACGCAAGGTTGTAGACGCGCAGATCCAGAGGCTCATTGCGGACATCCTTGCTGATCGGCTCCATACTATCGGACTTGCACGCCCTCGCGCGTGACTTTGCGCTGCTCGCGATAATCTCCCTTGAAATAAATCTGGTCATCCGCGTTGGCCGATGTGGCTGTCATCCGAGGAAAGTGAAAAATACTGCTGTCCCTTCTGCTCAAGTCCGAGTCGCGTCATTACTTGCTGTTTGCCGTCGTTGACGCCGAGGATAACGAGCGGTATGCCGTACTCTTTGACGGCTTGCTGTACCGCCATATAGAGGCAGTCCTGATCCGCCGCGCCCTTTTGATGCCGATGCGCTGCTTGTGCAAGTTTTTCGGCAGTAGAGATATACATTCTGCGTTGATAGTCCTCCGTGTCTATGAACGTCCGCGCGACTTTTAGGCTGTTTCCGTCGGCGAAATGATAGGGCGGTCAAGAACGCCGTCCGAGCAGCTGCCATACGCGCTGTCGGTCAGGATCGCCGGGGATGATTCCTTTCTGAATGCCCTCAGCACTCCTCGCCGAATCCCCATCCGCATATCTCATACTCAGGCGGTTGCCCGTAGCGTCGACGGCTGCGGTCAGAGGAGCACGCCGCGCAGCTCTGCCTCGTACTTCTCGCGGCGGCGCAGGAACTGCATCTCGTCGTCATACGCGCCAATCAGGCCGATAAGTCTCGCTGAATCGCGTGTTGACGACGACCTGCTCCCGGAGAGGATCGCCTTTCGCCTCATACCACTCTTTTCATGATGCCGTTCCACGTTAGCCACGGGGACGAAAAAGCTGTTGACGAAAAAGAGCGCTTTCCGTTTTTCAAGCGGCGATGGGGTTCTGCATCTCGTACCGCTGCGGTGCGTCCTTCATCTGCCGCTCGGAGAATTTGAATCCGCAATCAGGACACCGCCACTCCACCTTTTTCTTGCACGTAGGTGACGTTTCCGTCCTTGTCGCAGCTCTCCTCGTGGTCGCACTCCATCTCCGTATGTCTGAGTACATGATACTCGCCGCAGTTCGGACAGCGATGCCGCCATCCTCCTGTGTCCCTGCTAGATATTCCGTCTCGATGCGGCTTGCGCCCTCGGTCGTCGGCGTGAGAATAGCCCTGACACTGATTCCAGAACGTCGTCTGCGCTTTGACGCAAGGTCAACGGATCGCCCTCGTGCCCGCCGTCTGCGCGAATCGGTCAACCTCGTCGGCGAGCAGGACGCGCACGGGACGCGACGCAAGCCCCGCCGGGGAGTTCGAACCGCACATGATGACGTCCGCCGGGGAAAATCTTTGAGAGATCGTATTGTTGCCGTCGCGCGTTTTCGCTGTGCCGAAATCCTCCTTCCCTTGACGGTGAAAAGAGATTGTTGAGCACTTTTCGTATCGCGCATCGGCGCGATGCGTGTCTTGGGTAGTCCTGCGCCATCTCGATGGTCGGCTGAATCATCATAATCGCCGCCGGGTCGAGTGAGCGAATCGTCCGATGACATTATTCATAATATCCGATTTTGCCGATCTGCGCCGCCGATTTCACAACAACGCGATGAACACCTGTCTGCGTAAACGCATTCATGATTTCCCGCTGATATTCTGCACGTGACGTCCGCCATCTCCCTGGCTCTGCGTTGCCTTGCGAGATCACGCGGTACTCGTCCGCCCATTCGGAGACGCTCGTCTTTCGGCAGCGGCTTGAGTCCCTTGCGGATATGTACTGCCATAGATCAATCGCTGTCCTCATCGTCCGCCTCGATTTCTCTTCTGTAAACAACTCCGGCGTGTATTCGGATAGCTCGAAAGCCGATCCTCCAGTTCGCGTGTCATAAGCTCGTAAATCTGTTCTCCTCGGCTTCCCTCTAACTGCGGCGCAGTTTTGACGGCATCCCGAAGCTGTGTGCGCAGGTTGGATAGCATCTCCGTAAGGACAAGTTCAACTGTCTTGGCATCATAGGCGCGGTTCTCCATTTCGCAAGGCGCAGCTCTGCAATCTCGCGCTTTGTCTTTTCGTGCTTGGCACGTTCCGCGTCAAATCCAGTTCCGCCTCAATGCTAACTTCTTCGTTTTCTGCCTGACCAATAACGCTTCACACTCTCGTAGAGCAGGACTGCACCGCCGGGATTATCCTCGTCTCTAACGACGATCTCATCCTGATGAGGTGGTTGACGCGTGCAGGGGTTACTCCAAAAGCAGATGCAAGTTGCCGCTGTGTGACCGTGATTTTCTTGACATCTCCTTTGACTTTCATGCGCAATCACCTCCGATTTGGTAAATCTTTTTCTCACTTTTTTCTCAAGTCCCTAGTTAGTTGGTTGTTTTCCGTTCTGGCGGCTCGAAAAATTTATTAACCCCATGAAAAATTTTGCAGCTAAACAAACAGTGGGCTCGAAAGCGGGAGCGCACAAGTTCAAAACGCCAGAAGTACCTATTGCCTCGTGGTCGTCGTGCCTGCGCCGCGCCTCTTCCCATCGCATCATTATTCGGCTCTTGGTTTCGATAGCTCTGATCTTGCGTTCCTGCACGCGTGTCAGTGCCTCCTCGATGTTTGAGTATCCTGTCGATGAGCGGTTGACGCTTCTCAACCCTTGCCGATCATCGTTTTTGCTCCTGCAAGACTTCAATCTCGCTCACTTCTCCTGTGATCTCGTCGTAGACGTTCGCAATCATCGGTTTTGATTGCGGTTCGAAGATGTCCTTCGTCTCGCATAGTTCTTGCGCCGCATTCAGCTCGTTCAGATAGATGAGCATTCAGCGCTCTGCGCAGTGTCAGCAGTCGAATCGTCTCATCAATCACGGTAAATGGATTCGTATCTGCCGATCGCAGTGTTGCTTTCTCTTCGTCGCTTATGGCATCTTCCCCATATTGTTTGGTATTCGCCAGTTGTGACGGCGTTCGCGTTCTTTTGCGGCGATGATGACTTTATGTCCAACAGAATTTTTATTTCCTAATGGAGCACCCGCCCTTACTCAAAAATTATTTCCGTCGGATGTGTTGTTTTTCGTATGGGAGCGTTTTTCCCAATCATGCTCCACTGGTCGAGTGTTTTCCACTTTCTGACTTTGGAGGCAGTCACGGATAGTTCATTCGCAATGTCTACGAGCTTCATTGTTCCGCCGCTCGCCCTCCATAACTCGTAGGCGCGGTCACGTTCTTCACTGCGCCGACTCGCCATGTACTATCACCGCCTCCTTATTGTTTTTCCCTGCAAGGCAAGATCCAGTTCAATAAGCTGCCGCAAGTCTGCAACGGATGAGAATGTAATCTTTCCTGCCTTGAAATCGTTCACCCACTGACCGATGCCCGCCTGTGTTATTTTGCGATAATCCTCACGGGATTGCGTAATTTGCATCTGCTTGTCGGCTTCCCGCCGCGCTTTCAATTCCTCTTGATTCTCGGAATTACGATCCTTTCTTCCTTCTTCTGCATCGACTACCCGTCCTTGAGTCCGCTCTGCCCTTTGTCCCGTGAACTCCTCCCATCGCCGAACAATGACATCGGCGTAGACGGGATCGCACTCCATTGAAAAACACCTGCGCCCCGTCTGCTCGGCGGCGATGAGCGTTGATCCGCTTCCGAATCCGTCAAGTACGATATCGCCCGGGCGGCTGCTGTTCTGAATGGCTCGCGCACAGGCGCAGATTGGCTTCATTATCAGGTGCTCGCCGTTGCGAATCGGCTACTCGAATCGCCACGCCGTCGTGATGGAATCATCCGCGCGAGATACAACCTCCACGTCCCGCGCGAATTACGACCTGTTCTAGTCCGACGGCAACGCATATCAACGCATGATCTTCTTGTTCCTGTATGACGATAGGCAGATCCTCTAACACCGTCCCCTGCTTTCGTCCTCCGAAAAAGCTGTGCCGCCCATCGGTACGCCATCCGTACAGGATCGGCTCATGCTGCCACTGATAATCCTGCCGCCCAATGACGAACTGATTCTTCACCCAGATCAAGCACTGTTTTTAATGTCCAGTTCGCCGCCGCCATCGCCTCGCGAAATTCATTCCTGCACTGTCTGCATGGCGATATGAGATTGCCGCTCCGGGCGAAGCCGCGTTGTAAAAATTGCGGAATGTGTCGACAAGAAATGCGCGGAATGTGTCCGCGTCCATCTTGTCGTTTTTGATCTTGAGCTTTTCCTTTGTGTGCCCCTCATAATCGACGTTGTAGGGGCGGGTCTGTAAAGATCAGAGTGGCGTTCTGCTCATCGCATGAGCTTCTCCATGTCAGCCACCATCGTGCTGTCTCCGCACATAGTCGATGCCGCAAGAATCAAACATCGCCACGCTTTGAAATAGGCTCTTTGATTGATGCGGCTGTGCTCGCTGGGTTAAAATCATCTTCTCTGACTTCCTGTGCGCGAACGTCCGCAAGCAGATTATCCAGTGCTTTCCCGGCGTAGCCTGTCAGCTCTATGTCAATATCAAGCCCACTCAGATCGGATAACAGCCTCGCCATCTCCTCTGTGTCGATTGAGGCAGAGTTCTGCGATGCGGTTGTCTGCAACCAGATCCGCCCATTCCTCTGCCTCGCTTGCGTAGTCCTGCCGCTCTACGGGTACTTTTGCACCCAAGAAGCATAGCGGCAGCAAGGCGACCGTGACCACGCACGATAAATCCCGACCGATTCGACACTGTGACTGGTGCTCGCCATCCTTGCGTCTGGATGATTTTCGCCAGTAGCTCAATCTGCCGTTTCGGGTGCTGATTTGGATTCCTCGGATTCAGCATCAGCATTTCGGGATCAACAAGCTCCGTATAGAGCAATGCACCTGATATTCTCCATAGCAGAGCCTCCTTTTTGCGCATAGAAAAAGACATCGCCATCTCGGCGATGCCTTTCATTTCGGGCGTACTTTTCCCATGCGCATAGTATAGCAGTAAAAATTTCACCCTGTAAATTGCATCTTTTTCACCCTAAATTTCATTGCTGTCTGCTCGTAGAGGCTCACATTCATAATATCAATCAGCCTTCCCTTGTTCCGCCATAGCGTCGTGCTCGCACAATGGAGCGCATTGCAGATGTCCTCCTCGCTCATTTTCTGGAAGAAACTCATTTCGATGATCGGATAATATTCATCGTCAAGAATCGTTGACAGCGCCGTGTCAATCTCCTTGATCTCGTTTTCGTCGCGGGCGATCTTGCGCTCCCACGATCGTGATTTTTGCTTCGCGCAGTTCCTCAATGTCGGACGTTCTCCGCCTTTGGAGGATGGCGAGAACTATGACAATGCTCTTTGATTTCCCCATGTCCTCTTTTTATGTCCTCAATATCCGCCTTGAGCGCTCAATATTGATTTTTAGGAGTGGATAGGCATGCAGTCTCTTTTTCGTGAGTTTGACAAGATCCTTCGCGCGCCGTCGCGCAGCGGCTTTAATTTCTGGATCTCGTCGCTGAAAACGCCTCTGATCTCTGCAGGTCTTTTTAGTCAGTCCCATGCTTTAGCCTCCTCCGCATTCTGCGTTTTCTGTGTGTCGGACGATTGCGTCTCCTGCGTCTGTATTTCTTGTAATACTCCATGCGGCGCAGGTATTTCAAGCGGCAGAATAATCCGCCGCTAAATCCGAGTTGTGCAAGGCGATGAAACGCCTCGCTGATTATTTTTGATGCGTGCTCCACTGCTTCGCGTAGCTGCGGATCAGCGCGTAGTAGTTCGCTCTTATGTCTGCAATCCTGTCCGAATCGGACACTTCCTGATTATTCTCCGCCATGCGTCCTCCTCTTTTGTTACACATACGTCTCGATAATGACGGGATCATCCTGTGGGTGGCGAATCATCTTCACCATATCGTCAGGGATTGCCGCACGCACCTCGTCGAGGCGTTTCAGCGCGATGTAGATCGTCGGTGATGCATACGCTGATTTTCCGCATCCCATTACGCCGTATCTGTTTTGCGCTACGATATGTGCCCGCGCCACGTATCCATTCGGAAAAATCTTGCGGATGGTCATACACGGTCACAATGACGTTCACTCGGTAGCTCCTGCGCCCATTGTTGATCAGTCGGCGGAATTCATCGTTCGTTGGTCCCGTATTCATCGTCTCCTCCTACGCCCAGTAGTTTTCAAGTGGCTCTTCTTTGCTCAGATAGTAACGAATTGGTATTCCGAGTTCGCGCGCCGTTAGTATGTTCCATCGTGCAACCACGGCTGTCCATGAATTCCCCGCTCATAACGATCATATCGCAGTCTCAAGCACTTCGAGGCAGTATTCCATCACCCTGCTCATATTCCATGTCTGCAACCGCCGCGAACATCGCAATCGGGTTCAAAAACAGCATATCCGGATAGCGTTCCTGCAGAATCGCTGAATCTCTGCCGCCTCCGCCCTGTTGCGCTCCTCATCCCCCGTGTAGGGATGGGATACGTACACCCAAACAAGTTTTTCATGATGCCGTCCTCATGCAAATAAAGCCTGCTCTGAAAACTGCTGTGCCTCGGCGCGCTGCAGATTCTTTACGCTCTGCGCGTAATAGGAGTCTTTCAGCTCGATCCCGATGGCGCGCCGCCCCATCTTGACCGCCTGATACGCCTCGAGCCGATGCCCCATGAATGGAGTGAATACAACATCCTCGGATTCGTCCACATTGTGATCGCTCGCTCGATGACTTGTAGTTGGAGCGGTGCGATGTGCGCCTCATCCTCTTCGTCCCGTGCGCTCGCGTTGGAGAGTGTTTGACGGGTTGATGTCATGCCATACGCACTCCGCCCACTGCTGCCACTGCTTTTACGGGGAATTCTTCGTCGGTGTGGTGTACGGGTTTCGGGGTTGTCCCCGGGCTTGCGGAAGGTCAGGAGGTAGTCTGGGATTGCCATGCGCGATAGACAGGAATCCTTCTGACTTGCTTCCACAAAGCCCGATTGCCTTTGTGCGCTGCATAGCGGTCACGGGTCTTTGCGGATGGTGACGCGGGCGTGTGCATGACGAATCCCGCCCGCTCGAATATGCGTACAAGCGCCCTGAGAAGTCGCGCAGTCCGATCACACCGTCCCGATTCTTTGTGAGTGGGAGGTCAATGCAGTGGACGCTCGCAGCGCCCGGCGTGAGGATGCGGTAAAGCTCTTTGCTAAAAGCGGAAATGACGCGCGAACTCCATGCTTGTCCGGCAGTTGCCGATGTCGCGGTTGCTGTTGCTAAATACATACAGGCTTTCAAACGGTGGTGAGAAAATGATAAAGTCCACACTGTTCTCCGGCAATCTCGTGCGACCTCCACGCAGTCCCCGTGATAGAGTAGCCACATATTCCCGCGCAGTCTTGCCCAATGCTTTGACGTTCTCCATTTACCCTCCTTCGCCGCCCACGGCTTCAGCCATGCGGGCAGTGTCGCGATTTCCTGTGGATTGTATCCCGTGGTTTGCCGCGCGGTCGAACGGATATTGTCCTTCGTGATGTTCTGCGTCAGGCGATCATTCCGCTCAGCATCTCCTCGAATTGCTTTTTCTTTTGCGCTGAATGTTCTCCACAACTGCGCCCTCCGTGTCCGCCGTGATGATGCGTACGTCGACGGGATGCTCCTGCCGAATCGCCAACAGCGGCGCACGGATTGATAATACTGTTCGAAGCTGTCCGAGAGTCCGACGAACGCCATTTTGTGGCAACGCTGAAAATTGAGTCCCATGCCGAAAATAAGCGGCTTACTGATGAGGACACGAATCCTCCGGCGGCAAAATCCACCGCCGCCCGCTCTTTTTACGTCCGGCTGATCGCTCCCGCTGATTTCGACGGCATCGGGGATGAGTGCTTTCATTGCATCAGCTTCGCTGTTGAGATTGCACCATACGAGCCATTGATCCACGTCCGCATTCACAAGCGCGGCGTATTCCCGCGCCCGATCCTGCACACTGTCTCGCCGTGCCTGTTGGCGTTCCTGCAAGGTCAGCGCCTCAATCGCAAAAAGTGCATCGGGTTGTCTCCGTGTGCACGGTGTGTTGTGATATGTGCAGCGGCGGGAGGTTGCAACGCCCGCCATCGCATCCGAGGTCGGCAGGGGTTCGTGAGCATGACGCTCCAACTTGCTACCCACTGCCAGAAATCATGCACCGCATGACCTTTCAGCCGCCATTTTCGCATCTCTCCGCCATCGTGGACAAAGAACGTCGCGAGCATTTCGCCCGACGACATAACGCCCAAGAACTCGCTATGATTGCATAGCTCCATGAGGTCGTTTGGCGCGGGCGTCGCTGTGCACGCGAGGCGGTACGGAATCTGTTGGCAGCACTCGATGAGCGCTGCGGATTTTCCCCCGCCTGTGCCTTGAGGATGGACGATTCATCCAGTACCACGCCCAGAAATTTGAGAAGTCGAAACGATCCATGCGCTCATAGTTCGTGATATTGATCCGCCATCTATGACATCTTCCTGTGAGCGGCAATGGTGGACGGTGATCCCGAACTTCCTCGGATATGGTCTGCTTGCTCACGGCGAGCGGCGCAAGGATAAGAACTGTGCCGCCGATGTGGCGCGCCCATTCAAGCTGCATGAGTGTCTTTCCGAGTCCCGTTCCTGCGAATATCGCCGCTTTCTCCTTTTTCAGTGCCCATAGTACGATGTCGCGCTGAAAGTCGAGCAGTTCATCGCTGATCGTGATGTTCTCCACGTCGATTCCTGCGGCCGGCACGGTAATTTCTTTCCTTCGCAGAAACTCCTCGTATTTATCCGTCATTGTTTTCTTTCTCTCTGCTCTCGTACACTCTACAATCCGCCGAATCACATAGTCTGGCGCACGTCTGCGCCCTCATGCCGTTGCCGAGTGCCTTATAGCGTGCTGTGTCGCTCCCGCCCTCGGTGTATCCATCTGGGAGTCCTGAGTCGCTCACACTCAGTCGGCGTGAGGCGGCGGACCGTGGTCGAGTCAAGATAATCTGCTGATCGTGCATACAGTTGAGCGTCCCTGCTTTTCTTGTAGTCGTGCATTATCGGCTTGCCCGTTTCCAACGCACAGTGCGATGTTCTCGCTTCCGCCGCCATAGTTTCCTCCTGCGGCTCTGAGTGTCGTAATCTCGCCCTTTTCGTACTCGCTGAACGACTTTGCGCCGTACACTTCGACGACCGCATGACGGTCAATCGTATTCAGCGTGTAGATGTTTCCGCGAGAACGCCTTTCCCGTTTCCGCCGTTCTCAATCTTGCGGTCGATTGTATTCCCCGCGATACAGTAGCTATGCACTACGGGCACTTGATTTCCACCCTGTGCCCATGCGGGCGTTGAGTGTCTGTGTTATTTCCGCCCTGCACTGGGCGCATCACTTCATCCGCGTGCGTCATATCGTAGATCGCGACGTGCTGTTCTTTTTCTCGCAATCAGTGTTGGCGCGATCTCTCTTGTGCATCCGATATTGCCAGCAGTCGGCGCAGCTTTCCAATAAAAGCCTGCCGCCACCATTCCACGCATAACTGACGCTCTAGTGCCTCTTTCAGTTCTTCCAGCAGCTCTTTCCTCGCCCTCTCGCGCGACGCAGAATGCCCTCGCATGCCGTCGGGCTCAAATAGTATTTCACTGGCACTTCTTCCGTTGACTCTAAAATCCGCGACAAGGAAGATTCGACGTCTGCGTTGGGGACTCTCCCAATGTTGAGCGTCGATGACGCGCCACCGCAATTTGACACTCGTCGCATTCAACCATTCCGGCGTTTGCCCATCTGCCATTTTTGAGGCATTGAATTTTTACGCTCGATTTCTTCAAGCACGGCTCAAAAATCAGCGCTTTGTTTACTGCTGAATGCTCGGGGACATTCTCCCAAACGAAATAACGTGGTATCTCCCCCGTGGACGTTCGTATTCTCCGAACAATGTCAACTGCTGTGCGGGAACAATCCACTTCGTGCACCATCCAGCCCCTTTCTTTTTCCTGCTATACTCAAATCTTGACACGGACTTCCTGCAGACAGATATCCACGGGTTCGATCTGTCAGGATCAATCCAGGTAATATCCCTGAGCTGCTTTCATCGGGGAAAATGCCGCGCGGTCACAGAGCATGGAAAATGGTTCAATCTCCGATGCCCAAAGCGGCGTAACACCTGCATGGCGTGCCGCGAGAAGCCATCCGCCAATCCCGTCAAACAAACTGCCGAGCGTCATTGTTCATCCATTCCTCGAAATAGAATTTGATGATGCCCGTAAACTCGATCAATCCATACGCAATGGCAAGACGGAAAATGAATATCTTTTCGAGCCGCCCGACGATACGCCCGAGTTCTTCCCGCAGCCTCTCAACGCTCATCGGCCTCTGCAGAAATTGCACGAACGGCACGCGCGGGGCGGTAGTTCGCAATCTCATCCGCGCCGCCGAGATAGACTGATTGGATGATCGACCGCATATCTCGATGCTCGATCTCTTGCCGCAATAGGCGCAGTGCCCATCGTGTATCTCATAGACTTTACGACGCATATCCTTCGGTAGTGATTTCCGTCGTCTCGTCCCCTGTGATTTTGCACTTGTGTTCCTGATTTCATCCATCTTCTTCACCCCTATAATCCTCAAATCGTTCACATGATCGGAATATGATCTTGTTGTTTGCCCACCGCTGCAATCGGCGCGTCTCTCGCGGTGCATTCTGGCTTGTCGTAGACCATGACGTACTGGGTCGTAGTCGTTTTCTCTCAGCCAATCACACGCGCCGCACATCCTCCGCGTGCGTGCTCCAATAGTTCGTGAGCAGGTATACGTCGTTGGCGATAATCCCATATTGATGTTCGCTCTGCGAAAAACTGTGGTTGTCGTGGAATGGATTCGTCGCGCGGATTGTCCCAAAGCAAAATGAATCATCTGACTTTTGATCTCGTTGATTGCGGCGATGTTCTCCTCTGTGAGCAGTCGCGCATCCAGCCCTGTGTGAAGTCTACCCACGCGCCGCTCTCTGCAAGCTGTCCGAGTAGCTCCATGTGCTCCGATGCGGCGAGTAGGTTCTGGGTCAAGCAGTTTAATGTGCTCGCCTCCGTCCCAAAAGGAACTCAAGTCTGCCACTTTACGGCTTGTCCGCTCCTCTTTATCTGCTACAATGCAGAACGGGCACGCGCGCGGGCATCCGCGCGTCAAAAATCCGTATGCTACGTTTCGGATTCCGTAGGTGAATAATCCGGGCGGATGTCTTTTCGACCTCGGGCGGCAGGACGCGGCCTCTCCTGATCCTGTGCCGCCGACTTCTGCGCCTATGGCGATCAGTCGCCGTCGATTTCCCTGCTCTCGGAAAAACACGCACGCCGCATAGAGTTTGTCGTGCCGCCGAACGTCGCTCGCCGAGGAGAACGTCATCAGGTCTAGCAGGTGGACGCTATTGCCTTGACGTTTGTGCCATGCAGACAGTTTCATCAAGACGAGATTCGGGAAGTTATGCCCGTCTACGCGTCAACCAGTCCGACTTTCATTCACTTCTCCACCTACGAGCACGAGCGATCCGCGTAGTTTTCGGTTGCTGCTCCCCCGCATCCCACGCTTTGCTGGTCCTCACTTCTGCAGTGCGGCGGGGCGGGCGACCATTGCGCGGTTTTCCTGCTCACGCCCGCAAGCGCAGCGATATCGTCCAGTGTTCTCTCGCCGATGTAATCATCTCCGCGATAGGCGGTATAGATAGTTTTATTTCGCGCGGATGGCAGTCCCTGACAGCAACACAATCGATGAGGGTATTACGCTTGTTTTTGCTTCTTTGCTCTGAGAGTCCCGGACGATGCGTATATCTGGACGGTTTTTTCTGCTCACACCTACGAGTGTCGTTATTTCGCCCACCGTTCCCTTCCGAGGTACTCGCCCCACGATAAGCGGCATAGATGTTGTGATTCTTCCACGCCACATCCGTCACGCTCCAATCCGCTCCGGCTCATCGGCAGTCATCTCCGCCATCGTCCCCGCCGCCATCGCCGCCGTCAAAATCAAGAGTCTGCCGTGCGCGCTCGCCGTCGATGTACCGCCACGCCTCACTCAAGTTCCTTTGAGGTCGTTCGCAAGGTCAGCTGATGCAGTATCCTCACTGTCCGCTCGTTTTGCGGCATCTCCGGACGCGCGGGCGTGTTAATGATGAGCGGGGCCTTGCTGTGTCTCGAGTGATTTCTGCGCGGTGATGGTGATGCACCCTGTTATCATCTGTGCGATTCGGTGATTCCGCTGACGATGATTCGCTTTTTCGTCCCGCTTGTCAAATTCGCAGATGTTGATGACGTGCGCGACCATCGCAAGCATCCGCTCTTTCAGTTCCACGCGCGGCGGGTCTTTGCAGGTCACTGTGTACGCATCCCAGCTTTTAGTGGTTTCCTGATAGACTTCCCACCCGAAGAAATACTCGCCTTTCTTTTGCCTTGATCTTCGTGATGCGCTTTTGCGTTCCGTCATGTTGTCCCTCCTCTGCTTCAATGTCCGCCATCTCCTGCTCTACGATCTCCATGAGTGTTCTGCACGTATTCTGCGGCAGCGTTCAGATTCGCTGCCCCTTCCCGTCCTCTGCGATGGCGATTGCCCGTTGCGCTGCGCCCCTGTAGCTCTCCATCGAGTGCCTTGAGCTCGCCGTAGAACCGCCATAATGGCGTATGCTCGGGCTGTCCGTAGCATACGGAAAACTGCAGGAGTCTCCTGGCTCTTGTGGTTGCGTGCGCAGATTCTCCGTCATGCGTTCTGCGCGGCGGCGTTGCGGCGGTGTTGCTGTTGCCGCGGCGCATCTGCGGCGGGTGTGTTCGCCTGTTCCCGCTGCGGCGTTTCCCGTTGCTTGACTTCTCACGTCCGGAGCGTGACCGTTCCCGCCGCGGAGTTTGTCTGCGATCTCCGCCTGCGCCCTCGTCCGAGAGGCGCGAGGATTCATAGGCGGTGCTGACGCCGATCCGTCCTCCTCGAATGCCTCCTGCAAGTCCCTTATTTGTGAGGGTCTGTTCGCGATGGCGGCATAGCGGGCGATCTGCCCGATGCGAGTGCCGAGCATCCGCGCCACGGTCTCGCGCAGGGTGCTGCAGTTTTCCCTCTGCCTGATCTGCTTTTAGGATGTCGGTCGCCCGCTGCGCCCTGTCGCATTTTCTCCGCATCCGTGAGTTGCCGCGCAGTGCTGTTCGTGTAGATCAGCATGAGTTCGCGCATAGTTTTCGTCCGCCTCGTTCTCGACGAGGGCGGCGATCTGAAACTCCGCGCCCCTCTGCGACGAGTTTTCTGACAGGCGATGGCGGCGGTGTCCGCTGATAATCATATAAGCGCCCGTCTGCATCCGCCGCCTTTACGACGATATTCTGCAAGACGCGCCCCGCCATCAAGATAGAGTCTGTGTCGTCAATCCCGCCATACCGTAATGATTCGCAGGTTCAGGATGATTGCGCTGATTGGCAGCGTTTTCGCCTCGTATTTCGGCTTTGCCTCCCTTGCGACGCAGAATTCACGAGCGCCATCATGTCGAATCCGCCCATCTTCATCCCTTCCCTTCTGCGGGCGCGGCGCACGGGCTCGCCGATCATGGTGAGATATTCGTGCGCAGGCGTCTGCAGTCACGCGCCGCCCAACACCTAGGGCTGTGTACCATGAGTTGCAGCAGCGGCGAATGTGATTCATCGACTTTCGCCGTCCAGCTGATATGCGTCTGCATGAGCTGATATTTCCATGCCGTTTCAGATACGCCGCGCCCCTGTGTGTTGACGTCATTTCTTCGATAGCTTGTGATAACGCGCACGCGAAAGGTCAGGCGCTCGTTGAAATTCTCCTGCACCTGCCGAATGCACCGAATCATTTTCGTCTACGCCGTCAAAAGGTGAACCTGTCCACCTTTGACGGGGATGATACTGCATCATCGCCAGCGCGAGGCGCGATCACGCTCATATTTGTCGTCCGGGTGCGTTGTCGATGATACAGTAGTCATATTCCTTCGCGACCGCCGTAATCGCGGTTTTGAGGCGCGCGTCTGCTGCGGGTGCATGAACGTCGCGAGGACGGCTTTATTTGCACTGAGCAAATGCCGCGTTGGCAGGAATGCAGTCAATCCATCCATGCTCGTTTCATAGATGACCTCATCTGCTGCGTGTTCCTTGTCGCGAGGTCTGCGATGCTCAGGCGGTCGATACCGTGTACGCCGAAAAACTTGCTCGTATTGCCCTGCTTGTCATTGTCGATGACCAACACGTTCCTCTTGTGTATGGCGGCAATGGCACGACGAGGATTCATACCTTGCTGATTGTCCCTTCCGACGCCGCCTTTGAGGTTGCAGATATTGAGTACCCTCATGAATTCTCTCCTCTCGTTGTTAGAACGGCTCATCCTTATGGATTCTCCATGGTCCAGAAACCAGATCACGCCGTCAAATTTCACGCGGTGTTCTGGACATCTTCGGCGTGGACGTACTGCCTTCCCAGCAGGGTTTTTCATCCCTGCGAATATGCTCCACGGGATCATCGAAATACGATCTCCGATCCGGCGCAGAACTGCTGAGGAACGCGCCCATCTTGTGAAAGTCCGAGCGCCTGCGCCTGTGTCGGCGTTACTGCTTTGAATTGCGAGTCGTTCGGTGTCCGTGTGCTTTGCCTCAAAAGCGATCATCCGATCATTGGCAATACAACCGATGAAGTCCGGCTGTGCGCGGGCGGTGAATCGTACCGTTACGATTCCTGTGCGCGGTTCTTTTTGAGCACGCGGAACGGTTCAGGTACTTGATGATATTCGCCCGCCCCTGATCGTGATAGGCACGGCACGCGGCAAGGATCATCTGTTCGTCAGTCGCCCCTCGCCCGTTGCTCATCGCCGCCTGTATTTTCGGGTGGCGATTTTGTTCTCACCTCCATGATGTATGGTCTTGCATTTTCCATTCTCCTGTTCATTCGTTCCGCACGCGCGCATTATCCACATCATCCACTTGTTTGCTTGATAACTTCATCCGGCAAAAAGAAGTACCAGTGCCCGTGTCCTCACGGTATTCCTTCTCAACGCTGATGAGTTCATAGTTCGGATTGTCTTCCTCGATGATCTGCCTCGTCTCCAGATCCTCGGCAGGTCTTTCATCTGCGATTTTCTTCCTGCTCATCATGCGCGGGTTGTCGTTGACGGAATCCACGGGCGGATCAGGTTCTTTGAGCGATCCATTTTTCGGCGGCCCTTCGGTCGGTCATCCTCCTTGAATGTTTTGGCGATGCAGCCGATGACGGGCAGTAGTCCTTCTCTCGGGTCGGGCTTTAGCCGCTTTTGATTGGCATATCCCGCCATGCCTCCTCCACTCGTCACGGTCCGGTTCCGCATCCGTGATGACGTGATGATGGATGCGTCCTTTTTCCGATCTCGGTGACGGCAATCCACCGCGCGGGCGGCAGATTCTTTTTCTTGCGCCGATAGTTGAGGGCGGCGGATGAAATTCGAACTCCTGCCTCGCTTTCATCCTTCGGGGCGTGTTCCTCAGCGTAGCTAGGTCCGAAACAGCAGATCCCCTCCCAAAATTTGCATGAGCGAGGCTGAAGGGTATCGCGCGGATCTCTCGTTGTTGAGTGCCCGCTGTTTCGGGGTTGAGGTTTTGATTTTTCGCCGCCGCCGGTCGGTGCTCGTGTCGGTGTGTAGGTGTAATGACGCGCGAAGTCAGCGAATTCCCGTGTCTGCCATAATGCCGGATGCGCTTTCGCACTCCGCTCGCAATCACCTTCTCCCTTTTCGCAGAAAAGATAATCCCGTAAACAAGCCCGAAACCGCGAAATGACGCGGCTTTTGCTGTCTGTCTTGTGTTTTTGAGCGGAAATGCTATAGTATTTGTGTACGATTTATAGTTTCCACTCGTTGGAGCTACTTCCTTTCTGGAAAGGAAGGGTTTTCTTCTCTCCCTACATCGACGTACTGGACGCACGCCCACGCATCCGCGCACGCAAGGTGCTTGACTGCGAACGGCATGCTTCGCTGTGTCGGCATCGATCAACTCGTAGTCCCGTTCTCGTCCTGCGTGTCACCGCGATGTATTTCAGCAGCTCGCTGCATGACTGTCTTTGTTGCGGGTGACGGCTTCCACCCATGCGGGATCGTCTGATTTGCTCCCGGCACACTGATCGTCTCGTCATGTCGGATGAGTTCCAGCGGTAGATTCCCCGCCATAGGTTCTCCTTATCGCTGTCTGACTGTAGATCAGCCTCCCACTGCTTTCATCGGTTTGCTCCGTTTCGCAGTTGCACCGCCAAAATACGGGCTGATGATACTCGCATTCGAGGCGGTGTCTCTCGCGAACACTTCCCGCGATGACGGCGGCAGACAACGCCCGTCATGTGTCTGTGCTGGCAGACCGGGCATAGGTTGTCGGCGTAGATCGTACGAAACTCCTCCATGTACCGCCGCTTTCGCATCTGCTCGCGCTCTCGCAGAGTGCCGCCTTGACGGTGATTTGCATGGCAGATCAGACCCCGTGCATCGATGCAGCTCGGATCGCCACACCGATGGCATATCCGACACCGAGTGCCGCCGAGTAGACGCCCACCCCCACGGATGAGCAGCGGCGTGCGAAAAGCTCGCGATCCGCTGCAGATTCCCATGGTCGCCTCCTCAGATGATGCGATTCTCAACGAGTACGCTGCCAAGCTCGGCGGCTTCCTCGTCGGTGAGCGTGATGCCCTTGTGCGCGCGGCTCTTCGCCAGCTCACGCGACCAGCGGCGCGGTCAAGTTTCGCAGGGCAGCCGCTGCTAGCTGATGCGATTGAGTTCAGCGTGTTTTCCCATCTGCGCTCCGGCTGAGTACCGCGATCCGCTCCGTGACTTCGCGGTAAAAATCTTTCATTGTACTGTCCTTTCTCTGAGTGCTTGATTCTGAGACCGCGCATGGGGCGATCCGTGGTGGCGTCAAACGAGCGGCGGCGCTCTCATCTCCGCGAGATCTCCGCAATCTTCACGATGACCTCTGCAACGCAGCGGTGCTGCTCAACGGTGAGATCATTGCGCTCGGACACTCTCCGCCATCTTGAGAATCAGATCATCCAATACCTTCTCCATGTTTGCCTGCTGAAACTCGTTGATTTACCTCTATTTGTTCATCCGGCGACCGACTGCCGCCGCTCCGCCATATTCGCCACGTGAGGGCGGCGGCTCGCGCCGCTGGCGTGAGCGATCACTGTGATATTCTTGCCGTCCTGCTCTGCCTTGAGCTGATAGAGCCGCGTCATGATTGTCGCGGCGTTCGCGTTGATGAGTTCGCGTTCGTGCCCCTCGCTTTCACATCACGCCTCGCATGCGCTCTGCTTCTCGATGCGCGGCTCTGCGGACGCAGTCAGGATGTATCCGCCAGTCGCAGAATCGTATCTATTTCGCCCACTGCGCGGATCTTGTCGATGATCCGCAGGCACCTCCATACGTGCCTGCTCGTTTTTGGTGCCTGCATGATTGCCGTATTCTCATTCATTTCATTCACCTCCATGCGCCTGCCTCGTCAGTACCGGGCGGCGATCCCGGCGAACGCCCGCTCATGCCGGGCGTTTCGCTCTAGTCCTCGACTGTGTAATATCCCGTTGATTACTTCCATTGCCATGCCGCGCGGCTACATCGTTAAATCGGATGTAGTTCCAGTCAGACGCCCTCATATAGGACTGCGCTTGAATCGTCCCCGTTGGCATGAAGCCGACGATGTCGGTTGACTTCCATTGTTGACACTTCCCGGGGCGATCTCAATCATTGAGGGTCGAGCCGAGTCCTCGTAATCCCAGGTTTTTCGCTTCATCATCCGTCATCTTGCGCCCGCTCTTGGCGAGATATTCTATACACTCGCGAGTTCATCTTTAGTGCCCGCCGCTGTCGGATGGTCGCCATTCCTGCTCGCGTTCAGCTCTTCCCGCGCCTCGCTGTCAACAGTTCGCGCCAGCTCGAAGTCTCGGCTTTCATCTCTTTAGATGTCCTTGCACGCCTTCTCAATCCGATTGAATTCCATCTCAGCCTTTGAACGACGCGACGCTGATTGCTTGCAAAACTCATCTTTGCCCGTTAAAGGCGTAATAGCTACGCTCGATCTCTGCATACTCTTCATCTGTCGGGGCGAAGCGTGCGCTCGATGAACTCTTCCTAACATTTCTGTTCCTCCGCGCGCGATCCAGGGCGATCGACCCGATCATCAGCGCAGGGGAGGTCATTCCTGCGGACGCCCGCGGGCGTTTCAGCTTTACTCTGCGGATTCAATCCCCGCGAACTCGCTCGCTTCCTTGATGAGCTGCAAGAGGTGCTTTGCGCTCCCGACGTGCCTCAGTTGATCTCTCCGGCGATGTGTTCATGTGGTTTCTCGATGTGGGCTTTCAGGGCGTCAGTTTCTCCTCAAGCGCCACTACCGTCCCGATGAACTCATTCAGTGCCTTTTCGTTTACGCTGTTTTTCATTTTGTTTTTCCTCGTTGTTTCTAAATGCTTGTCTTTTGTTTTGTTTTACTATTTACAAGCATTTTAGCATCTATTTTAGTCCTCTCAAGCAATATAGTGTTTGTTTTGTCCTTTAAGCATTTTGTTTGTGATATTCAAGCAATCGAGGAGGTGATTAAATGACAGGATCGAATACGCCATTTCAGAAAACAAATACTGAAAATGACGCAGGAGGATTTTGCTCGTAAAATCACAATAGCCGCTCATCTCGAAATATTGGTAAGGAACTATCAGGTCTCACTGATCGCGGCTACTGATGTTGCTGTCATTTAGCGTCTTGAGGTCTGGCTTTCGATCTGGCGAAGCGAAATTTATCGCGAATCCGAATCAGCTCTTTTTCCGCCTTTGTTTCGGCAATACGACCTCTGCCGAAGCAACAGGCGGTACGCATATCTTTCCTTGTCCAGTGAGGATCGTCAGCAGATCTCTCGCGTTGTCGAGGGCTTGCCCGTGCAATGCAGGACGATGATGCCAAAAAGCCGATGTCGAAAAGCGACTCCAGCATCGAATGCTTGATGTGAGTTGGATGCCGACAAAAGGCAATCAGCGTTCAGCTCTGGAGCTCCGCCGCAAAATGGCAAAAAAGACCACCCATAGGCGGTAGGAAGGATTGCTGTCGGTTGTTTTGATTGGTTGATCGGGAGTGTATACTATGAAAACTTGTTTTATGCATATAGCCTGGCGTCTCTTCTTGTGGCTATCGTTTTCCTCATACTTTGGGACAATCAGGAAGGCAAAAGAAAGTGCCAAAGCACGCATGGCAGCTGGCATCGCGCTCCTTGTCGGTGTGAAGTGCCTATATCGATTCAGGAATCACTCGCCGCCAATTGAAAAGGCAAAAGACGGCAAGTCCGTACAACGGGAAGTCACAACAGAAGCTGCTCAGCCTCGTCGGCAATCAGATCCTCTGCGAAAAGCCTCGGAAAAAGCAGTCACCTCCTATGGTGGTTCCCTTTGTAAAAATATCAGGACGTTACGGCACGCACACCTGATGGAACGTATTTTCGTTGTTGTGCGTCAGCGGCATTGTAACGTCAGATAAAGAGCAGGGGACGCTTCAAAGAATATAGATTGCTGCTGCTCATGTTATGAAGGAAGTATTCGCCGACGTAAACTCAATGGCTGTGATTTTTGCCGCTTTGGATGGACGTTGTGCGAAAGGACACACGGGCGCGAAAAAATCACAGTACTACAGCCTGACCCGGAGGAAAGATGCCGCAGACAAGATCAACTGGAAGAATATCGATTCGATAGATATTACCAAGAGTGCTGAGATCGAGAAAATCCTTCCGCCTCTCCGCTGAGTGTTTATCGTAAATAAAAACCGCCCGCGCCGACAACGCGAACGGTTTACATGGGCAAGCGATACGGCAATATCGCTGCCCGCCAAACACCATGAAGATGCTAACCGAGGTAATTTCAATATAGCACCTTCATGGCGTATTTTCCATACCAATTTTGACGTGTATTTTATGCCGAAACGCGCGGCGCTCTATATCCGTGTTTCGTCCGAGGAACAAGCACGGCACGGGCTTTCCCTCGGCAGACAACGCGCTGATCTGCTGAACTATGCGAAGGAACATGGTTATTCGGTGGTTGGGATTATGCCGATGAGGTGCGAGCGCACGGGCGATGTCCCGCAGCGACAGCGAATGCTTGCCGATGTTGAGCTGGACGTATCGACATTATCATCATCAAAGTGTCTTGACCGTTGGTTTCGCAATGATGGTTTCTAAGGTCAAAGAACGTCTGGACGCTTGCGGGTCGATTGGGTATGCAGTCGTAGGACATAATACGACGACGCTGAATGGGATTCTTATGCTGAATCAAGCTCTCAATCGCACATGCACGAGCGATCAGACGGTGACCGCATCCGTTTTTGTGTTCGAGGAAAACGCGCGCAGGCAGTTTTGTACAGGTCTAATTCCCCTAGGTTAAAGATTTCCGGATGGCTATTTCGCGCGATATGGAAACTGCGCCTTGATCGGTTAATCGCGTTCAATCCCATATTTGAACGGCGGATCTACGCGCTCTTTGGGTGCAGGTTCTTTATGATAAGTTCGGGCACAAAGATCACCAAAGACAGGGGCTGTTTGACCTTCTGCGTAATCGTTCTTCTATCGGCGAGGTGTACGGTATTCCCGTTACCATGTTTTTCGCTGATTCCTCGCAGATGTTTTCTTTCGGGTACAGAGATTCTTTCGCGTAATACAGAAGTATACGCACAGCGGCAGGATCTATTTATTCTCCGGACCTCCTGTGTCCTGACTGCGGTAGGATTTAGCGGCATATCGCGGGCGACGTGTGAATAGCGACGGGGCGGCGTTTTCAATATCAGTGCGGCTACCGTGTCAATCGCTCAATGCCCGGCCTGTCATTTTGCGCGCGGTATGTACGAGGATGAGATAGGCAATATCTGCTCGATAATAGTCTAATCATGATTCAGAGCATATCATCACGATGGGTCATTCTGTGGTCAGCAAGGAAAGGAACGCCCGGAGATCAAAGATAGACGCGCTCAAGGCGAAGCTCTCGCGGCTGAGGATATATATATCGCAGGTTTAATGAATGGACATGATACAAAAACATACAAGGAGATCACACAGGAGATATCGGAGCTATCAACGCTCGTCGCTCGTTCGCTGTCTATCCCCTCCGCTCTTCGCGAGGTTGCCGATGATAGGGATTTTCGCAGCACCTATGAAAGTCTCTCGCGAGAGAACAAACAGCAGTTTTGGAAGTCCATTATCGCCTCGATTACAGTTCGATGATACTCCTGATACCCGTGGCAAGGGCGCCTATATCCCTTTATCGGGTCTACTTTTTGCTAGCAAAGTGTCCCATGTGGGAAGGCTAAACATTCGTCTCGCGTGCGCAGCGTGCGGCGGCATAGGCGAGCAGCAGACGTACGCCGCCCGAGGAGGCGCAGCTCACGGCAGGTCACACGCCGCATGGCGACGCAGGAAGCACCGCACCCATCGCGCCCCTCCTTTTCCCCGCGCATCGCGACCGTCCGCCCGAGAAAGCCGATCAGCGAGGCAATATTGCTCGTCAGCCCGCGCTCCCATAGAACACCGAGAGAATCGCGACGACGACCAGCCCGTCCCGACCATCCAGTCCACGCGCGGTAGATGGTTTCGCATAAAAATCTCCTTTCTGTCTCACATGTACCTCTATCGAGAGTAGTTGCTGTGGGACGAGAAAAGAGAGTGAGTTATCTGAGGCACGTTATATCATAACTTACATCGGCAAAATCACCAGCCAGCATCAGTCCATCGACATACCTCGTCTGCAAGAGAGGAAAATATGGTGCGCAGTTCGTCAAAGGTCGGGCGTTTAATCAATCGCCGCGCAGCGTCTATTGGTAAGAAAGCGACCGATCATCTTGTAAAATTGAGGAAGGTCACGGTCTCCGCCGTCCTTCATGGAGACGAGAAAGAGGATCTGCGCATCCTCCTCCCCCCATAGGATCGGCTGATTCAATACAGCGACAACGACAGCTGCGCCCCCATCGGGGCGCAGGATGCAACGTACTACGAGGTTGCCGAGTGCTGTCCCCTAATGCTCGCTCCGCGCATGACTCGCACAAAAATCCTGTAGCAGCTCTTTCCACCATCTCTGCCTGCACGCATATCTTCCGCAGGGCATCTTCCCGCGTCGCTGCGCTCACCTGCGGGAGAAAGAGCTGCTCCGTAAAGTACGCAAGCATCGCCTCCTGACGATCATGCATCAGATGTGCGCGAAGGTCACCACCCCCCTGCCACGGCAGGGGATCGCCCATCTCAATGACAGGGACAGGCAACGCCTCACGAAGGGGAATGGTCGAGAGGATATAGTCCGCCGCCTCAAGATCCGTATCGGAGAAATCCGCCGCTTCATAGGTGCCAATCACCTCGAGATATTTTCCGTAGTTCTCTTCGATGGTGTGCGGCGAGACATTGCTGCCCCTTTTCCCGCGCCGCAGACGATAAGGACGCGTTTTTTTCGCTGTGCTCGCATGCGCTCAAGAGCGATATGAAAATACAGTGCGATATAGCCGGTCTCATCGGCAGAGACCTCACAGCCATATGCGCTGCGCAAGATGCCGCATGCCACGTTTGCCATCTCATACGCCAGCGGTCCACCCTCGCGAATCTCCCGCTGACGATTCTCCTGCTGCATCCACGGGAGACGTGTACTGCAGCGGAACTCAAGTGGGTTGAAAGGCTGGCAATCAGCTCGAAATCATGCGAAAAATCATAGCAGAACGTATGCTGTGCCGGCGAGCATCTCCATGACTATCGCAGTAGACACTTGCTCGCCGTCGATGCCTGTTTCACGAGGTACCTTCCTGCTCATCAGCAGGAGCAAAAATATAGCGACACTCACCACAGAGGACCGCAGCCGATACCATGTGTCTCCATGCGCAGCGACAACCGCGCGACAGAGCCTTATCTGCGGCGCAGCGGACGGTGACAGAAGATCCTCTATCCCCATCTCGTGCCCCTGACGGATGCGTTCAACTGACACTCGATGTGCAGGACAACATCCTGAAGGCGTATGCCGCCATGCGGCAGTCAGTATCGTTTGAATATTTCGCAACACGGCCCGTTTGCATGAACTTCCTGATGCAGAATACCGCTATTCCCCGCAAAGGATGCCCCGCTTCAATCGTACCAGACAGCGGCGGATATCCTTCTCTCTCTGATCAGAGTCCCATGATGATGGACGAGACGCAGATCGTATGAGTATCGCACGACGCACGTGCAGATCCTTCATGCGTGAAGACGATATGGAGCTGCAAAGATTATCACCCTTGCATGGAGCAGGACTGCCGAGGAGTGTCCGAATGATTTTCCCGATCCGCGCTTCCGACGTATCACCAAGAATCGTGTGCCACTGCCAGTGCATCCAGAAAGCGGAGGAAGCGCGCGCGATCGTGCCACACGTCGACGCTAGATGTGGCCGTGCAACGAGCTGCGATCATGCTCCAGCACCATTTCATTCTAGTCGCAGACATACACCGTGCGGACAGAGATCCCAGCACCTCCGAGAGCGCCTTAGGTAATGAATTCATCCTGGGCACGAAACAGCATCAGCTGCAGCCATCGATCATGCAGGTTCCTCCTCCATCACTTTTTGTAAATTATAGCATTTTTCCTCTATTTCGAAGCACCCGGCCCTTCCCCCGTGAGAAGGGACGACTCCAACCCTCGCAGGAATTTTCCGAACTGGAGGTTTTGCACGTACTTGATATACCACTGGCGCAAGGAAGGAGAAAGCAATGACGATCGGAGGTATCTGCTCAGTCGAAATCAGATCGTTTTCTCTGAGGACTCTTTCCTCCAAAAACGAGGTCTCACCCTCACGCATCGAAGAAGAAAGTGCCGTCGGGGATGCTGATCAGAGAGAGGACGTGCTGGAAACGGGGAAGCATCATTCGCGACTTACGATCGATGGCGTTGCCGCGACGCGCGAAATCAGAGGGGCCAGCTGCACCGTTGTCGCCTTGCGCGACGCAAGACACCCGGTACGCTGCGAGGAGGCGAATGTTCCACTGGGTCTTCCTCATCGGCGTGCCAAAGGTCAGTGCGGTACGGCATACAATCCGACCTGAAGATCCTGCACTCGGCAAGAAGCTGATTCACGATGAGTTCCTGCGCAGCTCTCACCGCCAACCCACGAAGACGTATACCGCTGCTGCGGGAAATTGAGTAGCGCGGATTTCGCTCAACGCAGGCATTGCGCACACCTATATGGCGCAGAAGCGCCGAGCAGGAGTGTAAGAAACGCGCATCGACTGCAAGATCGAGACGCAGGGCGCGCACAGGGCATCGACAGAGTTCTCCCAAGAGAGTTGATGCTGCCGATGTCATCCTCGCCGTCGCCAGTCCGGGTGTCGAGATAGCACGACTGACGCGAAACGCGCGGCGGGCTGTGATCGAGGTCAGCCCTCACAGAGGGCGATCAAGCAGACCGCCGCTGATCGACCGCGCGCGGAAGGACGCAGGAGGCGCATACCGCTACCTCGCGCAGAGCCTCCCCGGCGGAAAACCAACTCGGCGGCAACTGCTACTGCTTCCTACAGGTACTCCTACTTCCTGCCGGTCATCATCGCCGGTGGTATGATGTTCTCTCACCTCATCACAGGCACGGTGGAGGACGGCCGCATCATCCTGAGCAATCAGTTCTGGCAGAATGTATACGATCTCGCGGCAGCAGGATTTGCCATGATCGTGCCGTCGCTCTGCGCTCGCATATCGCTTATGCCATCGGCAGTCAGGCGGCAATCGCTCCTGGCTATCCTCGGCCACGCCGCCAACACCCCTATGGGCGAGTCCCATATTGCCAGGCTTTCTCGGGGCGCTCTTCGCTTCCTCGTCGGCTACTTCGTCCGTTGATGAAGAAAATCGCCGTCCCTGAGTAGTTGCAGCCCATGATGCTCGACCTTCATCATTCCTCTGGTAACGACATTCGTCCTAGGTATTTTCTATTTACCTGCTGACCGTCCTCTGAATGCATTCGTTCAGTTCACGATCCATGTCATGTATCAGCTGAATAGTGCCGGCGCACTCGCCCTCGCATCGGCATCGGACTCCTCGCAGCGCAGATTTTGGCAGTGCTGCAAGGCGGCAACGGCATTTACCCTCGCTCTGATGGCAGAGGGATTTCTCGGACCAAACGGCGTGTCTGCATGCAGCTGGCCATTCCCCCGCTCGGCATGGACTCGCCTCCCTTTGTCCCAGCGCAGCCGCTATGATGCGGCAGATCGTCAGCTCGGCATCTCCGCCCTTTTCTCTCGTCGGCAGGCATCACGGAGGGTGCTATCCCTTCGCGGGCAAGGACTCCGTCGCACATGGATCGCGTAAAGCGTCATCGGCACTTCCATTGCAGGTGCAATCGGATGCTCCACGGCATCACTTCATCGTTGCGTTCGGCGGCGTCGTCGCCATCACGGGCGTCGTGGACGGGAAGCTCTGTGCGTGCTCGATATGTTACCGGCGCAGCCATCATCGTCCTGATTCTCTTCTTTACAAAGCCAAAATCTCGATCGCGACAAAGGGAATACTCCTGCAGCAGCACAAAGCACCTCTGTACGAAGCGATATCCCCGCACAGAGGTGCTTTTTAATTGATCAGCGATTCCTCTATTTTACTTTCATCAAACCGCCGCCCGCGCTCGAGCTTTTTCAAAGTAGCGGCGCGTCTCGGACGACGACGCCCGATAGGGCGATGAGCGATGAGGTTCGGGATCGCCATGAGGCCGTTGACGATGTCGGCGAGGACCCAGATCGCCTCGGAGTTTCAGGAAGGCACCGCAGGCGATGACGACGCGATAAAGACGAGGCGGTACGGCAGGATTCACGCACGCCCGCGAGGTAGAGGATGGCGCGCTCGCCGTAGTAGTTCCACCCGAGGATGGTCGTAAAAGGCGAAGAGGGCGAGTGAGACGGTGAGCAGTGCACCGCCGATGTGCCCGTACGCGCCCGCGAATGCCGCGCCCGTCATGGCCGCGCCCGCCGTGTCGCTCTGCCATGCGCCCGTGAGGACGAGGACGAGCCCCGTCAGTGGCAGATGATGATCGTCGACGAAGGTGCCCGTCATGGGAGATCAGTCCTGCTCGGCGGGCTCCTTCGTCTTTGGCGCGCCGCCGCGGCAATCGGTGCGGAGCCGAGACCGGACTCATTGGAGAAGACGCCGCGCGCGATACCGTTCTGCATTGCCATCGCGATCGTGGAGCCCGCAAAGCCGCCCGTGCTGTTACCGTGCCGGTGAATGCCCTGTCGAGGATCAGGCCGATCGCCGCGGGATGCCGTCGATGCGCATCACGATGATGCCGACGCTGATGACGATGCTGAGAGAATCGCCATAAAGGAATGATGCGTGAGGCCACCGGCGATGCTCCGAAGGCTGCATGGTGATCGCCGCGATCAGCACCGTGAGGGCGATATCCGTCACGAGACGCGGCACGCCGAAAGAGAGCCCGCCGAGTCCACGAATGGCGTTGACCGCGGGAACGTCCCGATGCCGAAGAAGGCAACGAGCACCGCCGCACGCGATCCCGCGAGCGGACGATATTTCTCCCCCATGCTGACGGATGTGTACATCGGGCCGTCGGCAACATGTCGCCGCGCTCATCCGTCGTACGGTACTTCACGGCGAGTAGTCCTCCGCGTACTTCGTCGCGCGCGCCGAAGAATGCCGCCATCCATCCAGAAGATCGCCCCCGCCGCCGACCTCGGACCGCCGTCGCGACACCGACGATGTTGCCCAGTGCGATGGTCGCGGCGAGTGCGACGCAGAGTGCCTGAAGTCGACACGTCGCCCTCTCCGCGGTTTTTCGCGCGCAGGATGAGCGGCGAGCGCACGCGGCAGGCGGCGCACCTGGAGCAGCGAGAGACGCAGCGTCAGCATGATGCCCGTCCCTCACGAGCAGGACGATGAGCGGCGCCCCCAGAGGAAGGAGTCCACCGCATTCAGTACGGAAGAAACGATTCCATACAAGATCCCTCCGAAAATATAAAAATATGCGCACATTTTACCATGATAAAATGCACTAAATGTCTATGGAATCCGTATGTACACAGGAATCAGCGTGCCCCCACCACCGCGAAGTGTACCCTCCCCCAGTCATGCGGGGAGGCTTCAGAGTAATGCACCAGTCAACAAAAACTGGACACAAAACCCAAAAATTAGTCATTAGAATTGAGATACTGTCATATTCATCGAAGATGTGATACAGAATATCCATGACCTCCATTCAAAGGACACGTATCAAGGAGCCGCACCTTCGTGCTTTGGCGCGAACTGCTCCCGATACTGCTTTGGCGTAAGGTATCCAAGGGCATATGCAGGGCGCTCCTCGTTGAAGAAGCGGATGTAGTCGGATACCTGAGCGGGGACATTCTCCGGCGAAGTAATATGGAAATCTGTAAAAGAGTTCGGCCTTGATCCAACCATTAATCGCCTCCATCGCGGCATCTGTCGGTTCAGTGCCAGCTCTGGACATTGACCTGACAATGTTGTACATGGGCAGGAGTTCGTTGTAGCTCTTGGATGCGTAAACAGAGCCTTGATCGCTGTGCAGGATGAGCTTCTGATTCGGATACTGCTTCTTGAACGCAAGCACGTCCTGCAAGCCGTCGAGGTAGGTCTATCGATCGCCGCGCTTGGATGAGACGCGGGCAATGAGCTCGTCGTCCACAACCACAACAACTGACGCTCTGCACATGCCGTTTCTTCTGTCTCGGGTGGATGTTCCACGCTCTTCTTCCAGTTGTAGAAGCTGCTGTGTGGATTCCGGTCTTTGTACAGAGCAGCCGGATGGGGAACTGGCCGGAAAGCTCCATGACTACTTGGTATTCTTCCTGCCGATAGGAATGAACGTCTTTTCCGCACCAACCTTCCACCAGATAACCTTTTAAGCGTGCTCTGTGATCCTGCCATAACGAGGGCATCGATGAGTTCTTCTTTCGTCATGGACTGGAGATCTTCCATGCCGGTGGGAACTGGTATGGATTTGGTCTTGGCAAGACCCAAGCAGCTGCGCACACCCCTTTTCGGCGGGAGCTGGTTGGCATCCCGGTAGTGGCGCATGTAATCCCGTGCGGTCTGCTCGCTGATCCCATATTCTTCTGCTGCTTCATATCTCGTAAGCTCGCCGTCGTAGATCCGACGGCCTATGTCCAAACGTTGCTCCTTGGTACTTACGTGGCAACCTCCTGTCTGCATCGGGAGATAGGGCTGTCCGCTGCCTGTCATCCTGTGTACAGGATACTGCAAGCAGTGTCCATTTTCTACCCCTCTGTGTCCAGTTTTTAGTTTACCACTTCACACGTCAATTGAATACAAAAAATAAAATGCAAGAAGGAAATATCGGGGGTAGAACTATATCTCTGAAAAAGGATTTTATATTATTGTAACGATGATGGATGAGCCGCAGGGAGGGCGGGGATGATGGAGGATTTCTGGAACGAGAAAGAAAAATATCATAGCGCTTTGCTGCCGTTCTTCCTCGTCATATGCGTTTTGATTGCGATTTTTACAAATGGGTCAAAAAGATCGTGAGAAGTATTATGTGCTTTGTTGATGACCGTTCTGTTCGAGGGGCATTGGACTTGTCGCACCAAAGGATCTCGATAGTCGCCCTTGCTTGGCAGCAGCGCAATGTCGGTGACGATGACGCTCTTTCTCGTACATCTTGCAGAACCTGGCGGAGAGAAAAAGACGAAATTGCTCCTCACAGGCGCCGGTGCCTTCTTTGGAGTGATTTTCTATGGCGTTCTTCTTCGGAATACCGGAGCCGAAAAAGAAAAACGCGTCATGATAGCCGGCATACGCAGGCGCACTTGCGATGGGGCAGCTCGGCGGGTGGCTTGAATGCTGTCTTTTCGGTGAGAAAGAGCCGCCCGCCCCGTCCAATGGGCGCAGCCCCGAAAAGGAGGTGATTTGCCGCATCAAACAGGAAGCAGAGTATCGTGAGAACGTATTTAAATCGAAGGAGTGAAAGAATGAAACGGTTCACAGTATGCATGGCGGCCATCCCTCGTCGCCTGCTCAGCCCCTCTTCATGCAGGGGCGGAACGGCGCTGCCGCGCTCATCAGGGAGACATCGGCGAGACGCGGTTCAGTACGCCCTGAGGCACCTCATATTAAAACGTTATGCGTCGCCGCAGAGCGGGCGCGTCCGGCGCATCGTCCTCCGGGGAGCGAGCAGCGGCGGCAGGCTGACCGTCGTTCCGCCTACGCCGCAGCAGGGGAATACGAGATTGTGGACGAGGCGCAGTCGGGATGGGGACGTCACATTTGACTTCGACCATTCCAGAACCTTTACGATATACAGAGACGCGGGTCCGATACAGCGGATTCAGTACCGTCCGGGCGGCGCCAGCGTCTCATGTAACGAATCTGGTCGACAAGGACAGCATCTTCGACGGCAACATGAAAGACAGGCATCGGGCGACTTCATCGCCTATATCCCGGCGTCGGAGAGGCGCAAGCTCCGCCGTACATCATGGCGGAGCATGGAGTTGTCCTCGATAAGAGTGTGGCGGGACTGGAGCAGGGATTGCATACCCTACACACTCGCAGGTGCCGAACGTCGGGACGCAGTGAACTTCACCCTACGCAAAAACACAGCCGCGGCAGATGACGAGATAGATGCAACGCCGAGCGCGGCACCGCAGACGAACACGGCAAGTCCGCCGAAGAGCGCCTCTATAAGATTGTCAATCGCCAATAGGGCAGACCAATGGGCGGCATTCACCTATGACCGAGATACGCGCGTATTTACCATGTACCCATTCCTGGAGGACTTGAACAGGTAAGTGCCGTATTCACAGCGCCGGTTCCTCTCCGACGGCAGACTCGAGGTCAAAGAGCCTTGGCGCAGGTGCACATACGGACATCCACATACCGAATGCGAGCGGAGATGTACTGCAGTGGTCTCTCATATTTACCGTTACGTCACCGACGGCATGAGGCTCTTCCTGCAAAAGTACGCTGAACGAACACGCGGTAATTCCAATGAAAAGGGCTGTAACGAAATTGTGTAAAAGCACGATGCCGTTACGGCTCCTTTTTATGCCGACATAACCTCTCTGCGGCATCCGCCGCGCTAGCTCGCGGAGGCGGATGCGCCGAGCGTCTTTGCCGCGGGTCTGCCCTGCATGGGATCTCTTGCCGCCGCACATCCCGTGCAGGAGAGGGACATGACGGCGCCACGACCTGCCGACTGGCGGCGCTCCATGTGGAGGCGGCGCGAAGGACGAGGATTCCATTCTGGCGTTTTATCGGCGCTCTGATCCAGTTGCGCCATGAGATGCCCATCATGCGGAGGGCGATATCCGATGTATCGAGGAGGACAATCCCGACGTGATCGCCTACACGAGCGCACGTGGCAAGGCGCAGCTGACGGTGCTCTGTAATTTTCGCCCCACGGCCGTTCCCTGCGCCATCTGTCTCTGCAGGATTTTGCCGACGCGCAGAAACCCTTTGGGAATTACCACGGCCGGGAGGAATGCCTCCGTCCGTATGAGGTGTTGGCGCTATATCGCCGGACGTAAAGCCCTCCCAATATGCCTGCTGATGCCGCACGCATCGGAAAGAAAACAGCCTTCTGTACCGACGCGGGCACAGAGGCGTGTTTTTGCATACGTGCAAGTGCCACACGAGGTCCTTCCTCCACATCTTTTACAGCGAAACAGAAAATTCCTCCAGCCGCAGCATATAGTGATATGGACGACTACTCCTGTTCTGATGAAGATGTACCTCAGGGATACGCTTTAGTTTTGCGTAGATGGTCGTCTCCTGTTCGGTCGAGCGTCTATGCGATCTCCTCAACGGTTGCCCTGATATCTGAGAACACGGCCGCCTGCGCAGCACATCATATACACCGCGCATGGTCTTATCCCCGATACCGTCAAGGGGGCGATATCGCGATACCTCGGTACCGCAGCAACGGGATTCCAGCGCCTCGCCCGTGTAGTCAATCGCCGCATGAATAAAGCGAGTGTCCCGCGGATAAATGCGTGTCGATCGCCACAGTTGTGCGCGGAGGTCGTCTCGCAAAGAGTTTATAGTATTTCGTTCTGCGTTTTTGATCAGCAGAGAAGCTGAAGCACGGTCGGATGAAATTCCCGTGCCAAAAAGTATGTCGAATGAATCTCGACATCCGCCCATTTCCATCATAAAAAGGGTGAATATATCCAAATAAATAGTGAAAAATAGCAATACGTGAAGCAGCGGTATCTGCTCCTCATGCAGAATGGCGAGTGCCTTCTCCATGTCGCGACAATCTCCTCCGGATAACCGCCACGATGGACGGTCTTTGTAGGGGAGATACGATGTCAACTGAAACTTCGCGGAACAGACGGCCATCGGGGAGATTGTGTCAGGGATCGCAGCGAATCTCATCCGCGAGAAAAAGTATCGAACAGTCCACGTACATCTGCAGGCGTGTGCAGCGAGATCTCCTCGCCCCGTGCAAAAATCCGCGCATATTTATTGACCGCACCGCCGAGCCGCATCCGTAAACGATCCTCGGGCGTCGTTTCCATCGCCGCGCTGAATCTCACGCTTGGTACTATGTACTCCCCGATCGCATTGGTGGCAATGATCTCCTGCACGAGACAGGTATGCAGAAACTGTTCGATGCCCGCACGCGGCACACGGGAAATCCGTCCAAGGAGTATGGTGAAATCCCGCCTGATCGCCTCCTGCAAAAGAGCCAACTCCTCCGTATAGCAGCAAAACGCAGGATATGCCTGCGTGCGCCCATACTCTGCAGAATGAAATCAAGCGGCGTGTCATGGGACTGTTGTTGCGCGCTCTACTCCTCTTTCCAGCGCACCTCATCCCTATGATAGAGGCGAGAGAGATGCTCATACACCATACTCCATCCACCTCAAATCATCGCACTTTTTCATCTTCGTCAAATGAAATATAAAAATCTGCGTTTTTATATTTCAGGAGGAACGGATAACATGAAGTATGTCAATCTGAGCGGCGCTCTCGTCAGAGGCTCCCTAGAATCTCCGGCACGCGTCAAACCGCCTCGACTTCTCGATCACCCTCGATAGGGATGTTCAGCTTGCAGCGAGCGCCATGTCCAGCATTCTCACGGTGCGCCCTGAGCACGACCTTCAGCACGCCCTCACGCGCCCCTCTTCCAGCTTCTTTTTCGCCAATTTCTTTCCATCAGCCCTGCACATGGCATTGACCCCTCTGCTTCTGCTTTAAAAATAATCAGCTCGTTTCGTAAGTTCCGCATAGTTCATCTGCTCGGACGCTCGCAGAAAAAGTCCTGCATCAGCCGCCTGAGCGGTGTGCCGTCTCGGTTCGCCCCTGTTGACGTAGAGGATATGCGCCCCATCATCGAATGGACGCTGAAGTTTCGGACGATCCGCTCGACGTGACACAGCGGGCATCCTGCTTGATAGATGTCGTTTTTCCGTGATGAAGATCACCCACGTCTCCGGAAGTGCCGCGAACTCGCTCCTTTTTGCCAGCGCGCGCGAGTCCATCATGCTGCTATCGATCTCGCCCGACGCGCAGTTGCGCCTTCGTTTGCCCGCTGGACTTCGCAGTCGTAGAGTTTCCCCTCGCTGTCCTCTGCCAGTACGTCAAAACGTACGCCGCGTCCGTAGAGATTGTCCGCACTCTGCTGGGTAACGACGCGCCGAACAACAAGATCGTCTCGATCAGCATGCGCATGCAGGAGCTGCATCCCCTCGGTATAGTTATCAAAACACACGTTGAAAAATGTATCGTCGATCAGGCGGAGTTTTTGAATCAGTACACGGTACTCCGCAGGAATGTCCTTCTTGATGATGCTCACTGATTCGATCCCCTCCTCTACTCTACTATCATAGTATGCACGGCGACAGCGGTTGTCAGGACAAAAAGAGCTTTCAAACGCCGAATCGGCTGAGATGAGCTCTCCGCGTCGACGGCAGAAAAAGAAGATACACGACGCACTGCCCACGGGTCTAATGGTGACAGAAATACATCGAGCTGCCGGGCGGCTTCCTTTTGTTTTGCACAAGCCAATCTCCTGCATACTAAGGGCGTGTATAGGAGGGAGTTTGCCGCGAGATACTTTATCGCGAGCTGCGGCCATGCGCGGCGCAGTTCCCGGAGGAGAGCCGGGCAGATGCGCGACTACATCGCCGCCGCACATCCTGCGATGGAGGTGGTACGCTGCTAGTGCCGGGCGTGGAAGACGAAGATCTACGAGGACAAGATGCCCGCAGGGGAACTCCACAGAGCAGTGGAAGGCGATCCCGCAGAGCCGTGTACTCACAGCGGACGACGCGATCTGGTCGCTCTGTCCGAACTGCATGAACATCGCCGCCGAGTGGCGCGTGCGCAGAGGTTCACTCGCTATGGGAGTTGATCGACGCCGACGTGGATTTTCCGCTAAGGATTATCACGGACTGCACGTCACGCTGCAGGGACTGCTGGGCGTATGCGTGAGTACACGCCGACGCATCGACGCCGTGCGCAGTCTTCTCCGTAAAATGAACGTACATGGAGGAAATCCCAAGCAGCCGCGATCGATGCTGACTTCTGCGGCAAGACGCTCTACCGCCCGCAGGTTGACCGCAACCCACGGCTCGCACCGAAACACTACCGCGACGGCGCCGCCAGTCCTCTTCGCGCTGCACACGGAGGAGCAGGAGTACCTCATGCATGAGCATCTGTGCACAGTATGGGACGACACGGTGATATGCTACTGTCACTACCGCCTCGATGGACTAAAGGCGGGGATGGGGACTGCAAACGCGTACCATATCGCCGACCTCATCTTCGGAGATGTGCAGGGAATACGTTAGGAATCGCTGATAAAAACATTCCTTGGATTATCAGTACTTCTTCCCTGTATGATACTGATCACAGTAGACGAAAATCCCCTTTTCTCCCATACATCCATACAAGTCGGCAAAACATCTCACAGTGCCAGAATCCGCACGCGTCAAACCGCTCGACTTCTCGATCACCTCGAGGGACGTTCAGCTTGGAGCAACGAGCGTGCCATGTCAGCATTCCTCACGGTGCCCTCAAGACGACCCTCAAGACGTCCTTCAAGACGTCCTTCGGCGCGTCCCTCTTCCATCTTCTTTTTCGCCAAATTTTTCCATCAGTTCACCATAGCATTGACCCCCTGCTTCTGCCTTAAAGTAATCTCGCTCGTTTCTGCAAGCTCCGCATAATTCATCTGCTCCGGACATGTGGAGGATTCTAGGGCACAAACAGGGCAAAAAGATGCGCTAAGATGGCGATGCTGAATTTATCAGCGCTTCCTAGCCCCGTATGATACTGGTCACGGTAGACGAGGGTCTCTCCCCATACATCCACGAGTCGGCAAAACATCTTACAGTGCCAGAAATCTCTGCACGCGTCAAGCCGCTCGCCTTCTCGATCACCTCGAGAGGGACGTTCAGCGTGAGCGAAGCGAACGCGCCATATCAGCATTTTGCGCTGCCCTCCATACGCCCCTCAGCACGACCTTTCGGCGCGTCCTCTTCCAACTTCTTTCGCCAAATTTTTCCATCAGTTCACATACGGCATTGACCCCCTCTGCTTCTGCTTTAAAATAATCTGCTCGCTTCGCAAGTTCCGCATGATTCATCTGCTCCGGACGCTCGCAGAAAAAGTCCTGCATCAGCCGCCCGAGCTGGTGTGTCGTCTCAGTTCGCTCCGTTGACATAGAGGATATGCGCCCCATCATCGAGATGGACGCTATGCGTTTTCTTGGACGATCCGCTCGACGTGATACAGCGGGCATCCCGCTTGATAGATGTCGTTTTCTGATGAAGATCACCCACGTCTCGCCAAGTGCCGCGAACTCCGCTCCTTTTTGCCAGCGCGCGCGAGTCCATCATGCTGCTGTTGTACCGCGCCCGCGCGCGCTAGCTGCGCGTTTGCCCGCTGGACTTCGCGAGTCGTAGAGTTTCCCTCGCCGTCCTCTGCCAGCACATCGAAACGCACCCCGCGTCCGTAGAGATTGTCCGCACTCTGCTGCGTAACGACGCGCCGAACAACGAGATCGTCTCGATCAAAGAAGATGCGCAGCAGGAGCTGCATCCCCTCGGTATAGTTATCAAAACACAACGTTGAAAAACGTATCGTCGATCAGGCGGAGTTTTTGAATCAGTACGGTACTCCGCAGAATGTCCTTCTTGATGATGCTCACTGATTCGATTCCTCCTCTTACTCTACTATCATAGTATGCATCGGCGATAGCGGTTGTCAAGGACAAAAAGAGCTTTCAAACGCCGAATCGGCTGAATGAAAGCTCTCGCTGCGTCGACTGCACAAAGGCAGCGACAAATGTAGGAGGTATCCTGTCGCTCGACGCTAGTCAGCAGAACCGACGATCATCCGTAGACGACATCATCCTCCGCCTCGTCGAATGTGCAATCCGCTTCTTCCTCCTCATCCTCCATCTCATCATCCCACTCCGCCGCATCATCCTAGCGCATGACGGCTCATCCTCCCGCAGCGCCTTATAGATGCCATAGCCGAGAAGGCCCGTCGTCAGAACCGCCGTCGCTGATACCGACCGTTTTCAGTATGCTCATTTCGTCGCCCCCGTTCTTAGCTTTCTTCCTGATCTCCGCCATAATTGCCGACATGGCATTGTACGCCATCGCGCTGTCCCTGCGGCGTTCGCCAGCCATCCCCGCGCGAACTCCAGCAATCCGAGTTTCGACGCCTCCAAGACCGCGTCCATATTCGCCCTGAAGAAACGAACTCCCATCCGTACTTCTCCTTTTGGTGCTCGATACGCTCCTTGATCTGATCCGCCGAATACTTGCGGCTGGAGTTCCTCGCCATCCGTGATGATGACAAAGAGCACCTTCTCCGCGCGATAGTCCTCTGCCGTCTGCTTTCGCACCGCACGGATCTTCTGATCGTGCGCCCGATGGCGTCGAGGAGCGCCGTGCCGCCGCCCACGCGATAGTCCTTTCTCCGTGAGCGGTGCAACCGCCGCCGGATGTCGATGCGGTCATGCGCACGGCGATACTGATTGTCGAACAGCACCGTTGTCACGCGCCTCGCCCTCGAGCTCTGCCTGCTCCTTCAGCATCGCGTTGAACCCGCTGATCGTATCCTCTCGGGTCCCGCCATCGACCCACTCCGATCGACGATGAACACCAGCTCCAGTCAATCCCTTTTTCATGAAAAATCCTCCTTCGTCTCTATACTCAAAACCTGAGGACTTTTCGCCTGTCTGGTTACAGTATAGGGAGGAAGGAGGACAGATATTGTCTCATTATTCATAAAAGCATGATTCAAAAATCGGTAAATGAATCTGAGATTTTCTCCGTCCGATTCGTCTCATGCAGCCACAGAACGATATCTCCTCTGGAATCGTCATAGCAGATAAAGTTGCTGAATGGATCGCTGCAAATGGGACAAGATCAAACTTCGATACTCTTTGCGAAGAGCGGTGAACGCCGTATATACCGTCTCAGCATCCCATGATTGAACGACAGCAGCGTTTTTATCATGTGCTCCCTTTGATCGATCTGTATCAAAGGTCTTCCGATTGGGACGACCGCCATTATTGTTCTTCAAACACGCAATCAAATCCTCAGGCAAAGACAGATTGTTCTTCTCCAAAAATTTTCTACCGCTTGACTGTCGCCCAATGTTTTACATACTTCACGTCAATTCAGACATGTTATTCATCTCCTTTATCGATTCGACTGTCCGCCGCCCAAATCACACGACCGCCGGTATGCCCCGTCTTGGCATGTGTCTCTGAATCAACGAGCTGCATCTTCCCCTTCTCGGCGTCGTGATGCGATTGTACCCATCCGGCGTTTCCGTCCATGATCTGTTCCAACTGTTCATCCGTGAACTGTTCTTTCAGATCGGCGTCATTTTCACCGCTTCTTTAAGTTGTTTGTTGCATCATTAACCTGCTCCTTATCGGATGCTTTTCCAAACTCCTCAGGGGAGCTGCGCGTCAAGTTTACTCTCAAACTTCGGTACAACAACCTCGACATCTTCCCCGCATCATTTTTACGATTTTCTTTTCATGGGGACTCCCGTTTCGGGGTGCTCCTTTCCTTCGAGATCCTGATTCCAAGCGTCTCCATCCTCTCGCATAGCATTTTGGTTCATCTTCTCGATACAACAGTATCCTTCCATTCTCCTCCGAAGATGGGATCGCTGCAGCTCTCACTGGCGGCGGATCATAATCACTGCGGCATCACAACATCCTTGACAGGATCCATTCTGCAAGAGGCGAATCCTTCAGCAAGGGTCTTTTTCTTTTACCACCTCAGACACTTTCATTGAATTTTCCAAGCATCTTTTTACACCGCCTTCTTATTATATATGGAACCAATTTTCAAAAATCTTATCCCTCGTTGCTGAATCATCCCGCCATGGCTCATATCCTTCATCATACAATATGATAGCTCGACGCACTCCGTGCATGACCTCAGTTCCGATAATTCTCTGCAAAGCCGTCTCCATCCATGCAGAAAGTTCTCTGTCGTCTTTCGCGATGGACACATCTTTGCCAGCTGTCTCCCGAAGGGAAAGTATATCAGCGACGACAGAAACGAGCTCGAGTGTTCTCTCTTCCCACCAACAGGAAATTTCTTGCCCCGTTTCGCCTCCTCCAAATAACCACGCACCGTATCCGCCTGTCTCGATGCAGTCCCAGGCGCGGCAGTCCGCGCTCAATTTCAGCGAGAGAATAGTCCAGCTTCTCGCATGCGTCCTTGAATAAGAAATCTTAGAAGTTCCAGACGCACATCATCCCGTGTCTTAATCGAGTCGGATCACTCACATAGGTGGGCGTTCCTCCAGACGACATTTTTCAATCTCGAAACCCAGAACAGGGGGCAATCCAGTCTTATTTTTGATAGACCGCCGCGACACGCACGGGCAGCTTCGCCAGCTCTCGATTTGCTCTTCCTTCAGCCCCGCCGCATAGCCGACCAGTTCACGGTCGGATTGTTCCGGCAGACGCAGCGATGATCTTCGTGTTCGTATTGCGGATGGCAGACAGATCGAGCATCCCTGGCGACTGGTCGGCGATGATGAATCCTCTCCCGTAGGTGCGCATCTCCGCAATCGCATTCGATAGAAGTTCGACGGACTTGCCGAGCAGATTGGACGATTCGCTGCTTTGCTCCGTCGATGTACGCCGGAAGATGATGCGCTCTTCGAGAACCGTGACATGACGCAGCACACGATTCCCCGCCCCCTCATCCGCCATGCGGTACTCATTCAGCTTCATCACAGGAGTCGCATGATGAGCGCCTTCGTCTCCATCGAGCCGACACGGCTCAGATCCTAATCACGTTTTTGTCAAACAGTTCGTCATCTGTCAGATCATCAGGTACGAAAACCACGCCGTTCGGTCCGTGGACAGCGAGTGGATACGGGTCAGCAGCGCCCCCTTGTAGTCGCCCTTACTGTCACTGGAGTACTCGGAGCGTTCCAGTAGTGCCTTAATCTCACGCTCCACATCGAGGAAGGTCGGATATTTTTCCGCCACATTCTCCGAGCGGCAGAATCCCACCCCGCCTGAACATACGCTTCTTCGATCGCTTCCTTCAGAATCGCCGGCATTGCCGTACATTGTACCAGCACATTGAAAATCTCTACCAATCGGTCAAGATGCTCGAGAACGTGTATCTCCTTGGGGAAACGGAACGGATTGATCCGCAGGAGCGCACCACGCTTCGGATTCGTTCCGTAGACTGCAGCGATGCCGTTGCTAGCCAAATACATTCTTATATTCGCCCTTGGTAGGTTCAATGACGAGGAACGGGATCTTCTCATCCTGCAGATGATCCAGCAGATGATAGACAGCATTACTCTTCCCTGCCCCCGTAGCTCCCGTAACAAAAGTGTGCATCGCAAGAGAATCCCGCATGAGAGATGCTTTTTCCTGCGTCTTTTTCCCCCTATGTGAAACACCGTGCTGAGCGGGAGACGATCCCCCTGCCGTCGATGCACCCACAATCTCCTGTGCAAAGGCCGTATGCTCCGTAACAGGGAATCCGCAAAGCGACTGGCGGGGCAGCCCCATGTGGATGGCAAGCTCATTGCTGCTGATCAGAGAAGTCGCTGTAACACGAGCAGCAATCGTCTGTCCACCGGCCTCCATCGGATAGGAGAATGTGGGATGCAGGAGATTTCGCAGATAGGAGAAGATAACTTCCCTCTGGGCGGATTTTGCCTCCCACAGATTGAGCGCTGCCGTCTCCACGCCAGTATGCTCACCGCGCATCAGTGCCTTATACGTCCCCGCTGCCATCTCCACGGTCGCGCGCTGTTCTGCGAGGAAGTATGCGGCACACTCCCACATACCGAGGCTTTCACATTCCTCGATCCGCTTGAGCTGCAAATCGATGCGCGCCAACATATCCAGGATGGACTTGTTCTGCATCGTCAGCTGCGTTGTCTGAGATGAGCCTTCCGACGCCCCCTGTGTATAGGTCATGCCCTTGTTGATGGTCTGATTCAGCGTGTAGGTCGTATTCCTGATTGATGCCCTCATTGACACCCCAATTCTCTCCTTTTGTATGCGTCTTTGGCGTAATTGCGCCCAGTGCAAACTGCCCCTGCAATATAGGGAGCTGCAGCCGCGATACTTCCCCCACCGCTTTCAGGTGCAGCCGCAAACGCCGCAACTCCCAGCGCTAATGCTCCTGCCGCCTTGACAGCGGGTCTGCAGTTTATTGATTCCGTTACACTGCTGTTCTTGCCATAACTCCATCCTCTGCTGTAGCCCTCTGCTGACACTGTAGGTCGCCCCTTCGGGAAACCCCTTCCGTGAATGCGTGGGAGATATTCACGGCATCGTTCGTCCCATAGGACAGCTGAATATTTGCAAACGGCGAGAGCTGCGTATAGATCTCCTGATAGGAGCGGCGCAGTTCCTCGATCTGGGCGGGCATTGCATTGCGGGCAAGGATGATTGCCGTATAGCTTCGCCCCTGCATGGCGCGGGCAAATCGCTCAAGACCTTGGACAAAGTGTGCATCCTCACGCAGTTCCGCCTCCTTGCCATTGGCGACACAGGAGACTGCCGCAATGGTCGTCTGCGGCATATCCGCAAAGCAGAGGAGCTGCCTCCTCATCCTTCAGTCCTTCTGTCTTTACCCCCGGAACTGACCTTTCAGCGCATTTTTCGAGGGTCTCACGGATGGAGGATGTCGTATCTTTCTTCGGATCGTGCCTGCGCACGCCAAGGTAGAAGTTTGTTTTCCCTCATGTCCCTTGAATGATGAGCGCGATGCTCGCATCAATGTGCTGAACCGCACCATACACAGCGGCAAACTTATATGCAGATATTTCCTTCTCCTGATAGACCATTTCGGTAATGCGAAAGAGCCGCAAGTTCTCGATGTCATCCAGCTCCTTCGGCAGCGGCAATACAGCCTTGTGACTCAGTTCGTGCAGATACTGCTTTGCCAACAATATCACGAAGCAGTCTTTCGCATGGATGAGACCATCCACCAGTTTTTGCTGCGGCGGCGGCAACAGTGCGCCATCCGTCGTCTGTTCCGCTGACTACATTCTCCATGCTGTCCTCCTCTACCGTATGCGCCGTCCCCTGCGCATATATGCCACGTTGCCGCCGATCACCGCACCCGTCGCTGCCCCGCCAATCAGACCCACCGGGCCGCCGAGGACGATGCCGGGGATCGCCAGTACTGCACCGCCGATCATCGCTCCACGAACGACAGGATGCAGGCCGCTTTTCGTCCGCCTCACTTTGGAATGCACCGACCGCATCCCATCTCCGTTTCCCACCGTTCCTGTTCGCGGCACGCGGCTGCTCTGCGGCGCACGCTCCGCCTCCGATGCAGGATGCAGCGCTCGTACCACTGTCTTTCATGTGCGATCCGCTCTTTTGAAAAATTATCAATCATATCGACGAGCAGCCCATTCATATAGTCCTCGTCCCACGTCGCCCGATCTGTGCGAAACGTCGCCCCGTCATGCGGCACATGAGAGGTCCTCTACGCCTCCGCTGCACGCTCCATCTCAGCAAACTCATGGAAGCTCGGATCAACGAACAGGCTGTCCTTCATCATGAAGCGCAGCCGCTTCAGATTGCGCTCCCGCACTGCCGTGCGGAACATCTCTGTTACTGCCATAATGCCTCCTCATTACACCGCCAGAATATCATCCATTCGCCGTGGAATCTCTTCCAACCATGCGAGCTTGCGCTGCGTCTCCGCGAGCCGCTGAGCCGCCCCATCCTTATCTGCCGCACAGCGGTCGAGATCCTGCATGGTTGCCAAGCTGCGCATTGAGTTTTTGACACTCCTCACGAAAAGCTGCGTCACATACGCCGTTTGCTTCTGATATAGGCTTTCGTCATCTCACATTCTCACTCAGAGCCTCCTGCACGGGCGGAAGAACCCCTTTGTGCAAATTCGGACATATCGACGAAACTTCGTGATTCATAGTCCTCCACGATATACGTGCGGGGAAATATCTTGCGAAAGAGATTGTACCATTCCGCCTCTTCTTCCACCTCATGCTCACCGACCTTGACCTTTTTCCGATAGCCGGCGTGCTTTAGCAGATCCTTCATATTGTCGAGCCGCCCTTTGACGAGATCAAGCGGAGAAACAGAAAAGGCGCCTGTACCGAGTACCGGCAAATCTGATGCCATGCTTTTCAGCATCAAACGATATTCATTGTATAGTTGTTCTGCGTGTTTTTTCAGACCGCTCTCGATTTCCCGCTCGACCATCACACAAAACGTGGCTTCCATGCGCTCGACACATTCATACAGTTCTTTTCCTGCCTTCTTCGCCTTGTCAAGCGAAACGCAAGTCCCCATTTCTTTCACTTTGGCAATCTGCCGACGGAGTTCCGACTCAAAGGGCTTTTGCAATTTCCTTCAGCGATTCCTGTGTACGCTTCTCTGCGGATTCACTCTCCTTCTGCAAGCGAGTCTCAAACGCCTGCGCCTGCGTTCCGTCTCTCCAGTTTGACGCTGCAGCGCATCATATTGATCTTGATGCCTCTGATATTCCTCTCTGATTCTTCAACACCTGCTCTTTCGCTGTCTCCAGACTGCTCTTGAATTATATTCTGCAATGCAGAAGCAAAACAGCTTTGATGCGCATCATCTTTGCATACTTGCGTACATACTGACAAATGGCAGTTCCAACGAGGGAACACCGAATGAATAAGCGCCTCCCTGCCGCATCGCCAAACGCCCGTGCCGCAGCCAGGCGTGCAGGGAGCTCTGCCCGTAAACGCCCAGAAAGAGGTGCGTACGCTTCGAGGTGAAGATAGTCGCGTTTGTTCAGTTTCTTAACAAAACTGTCTGCATCCTCCTGCAGTTCCTCATCCTGCACATTCTTTTTGCTTTCGAATGTCAAGCGCCGCCTGTGCAGAGATGGGAAACACCTTGGCATCTTCGATTCCCTTCTTCGCAAAGGTATTTTTGACCTTACAAACCTCCTCTTCAAGAGGGACATCCGCTCTCTTGCGCTCATCCATGCGGTTCAGCACAAAGAGGAACCGATCCCTTGCCTGTTTGCCCTTGTCCTGCATTCTTGACGCAATATCTTGAAGCAGTGCATCCGAATCGCCTTCGTTGTACTCCGGTTTCATCACATAGAGGATGAGCGGCTTCTCCCTGCCATCATTCACATATTTCCTCTGAACATCCCCATGTTCTTCGTTCTCCGCATTGTTTGGTCCCGGTGTATCGACCAGCATAAGACGCATATCCTTCGAGGAGACAAAGGGAATATTGCCGGTCAGCTGCACCTGTTTCGGCTTTTTCACCCTCGTTGTGTCGTCTCATATCATCAATAGTGGCGGATTCTTTTGCTCGATACAGTTTCCATCCGCATCATAGGCGCATAGCCGCCAGTCCGTTGCCGTATCGTCATCCCTAATCTTGGTGATGATTGCCGTGCAGTTGCCCTGCGCGGACGGCATCAGCTGTTCCCCCAGCAGTGCATTGATCAGGGTGGATTTCCTGCGCTCATCGTCGCGACAACGGCAACCTCGAAGACACCGCTTTGAAAGGTTGCAAACGCATCTTCGAGCTGCGCATCATCGCCCAGCTTTCGCTTTCGATTTCTTCGTACAATGTAATGAGTTTTTCCTCTTGGTCAGCCGGCTCTATAGCCCCTGCTCATGGATAATCTCGAACCGTTCTTTTTCGCAGACCTTTCTTCTCTAAATTCTTCGTACAAAAACGTCCTCAATGTCATCGAAATCCATACTCGTTCCATGGAATGTCAGCTGAATCCGCTCGAATTGGACTCCTTCACAAGAATGTCGGGCAACTCATCCACCCAATCCTGAAGACGTTGTGGGGGTGATGGAGTTCGCTGTTCTGCGGCGGCTCTTTTCCATCAATCAGAACCTCCGTCGTGACCAGATAGGGATTGTGCTTGATGAATACCTTTTTCATATACTTCTCCTTCTGCCATACGGCATATATACTGCCCAAATTTCAGTCCAGATCCTCATCTCGCAGCGGCTCTCGTTTCTGAAGATGGGTCTGCCGCAGTGCCGCGATATAGATGACAGCAGGAACCGTAACTTTGTAGGCAGGCCCAGCCAGATCATAAAGAGTGTAAAACCCATCACTGTCGCACCAATGGGTCCGGCAAAAACGCTAATGCCACGCATAATTGCTGCGTTTACACCAAAACGCCAAGCCTCGTCCTACAATCATCTTTGCGATCGCATTGGCAAGGATTGCCGCCCATTTGTAGGGCGCGAAACCGCCCATACGGATGATCTGAATCAACGCCTCCCCCGCCATGCCGCCCTTTCCTCGGACGAAGGTTTGCGCATCTGCCCCCATTTCCTTGAGGAATTCCTCGCGCTCCTCCTCAGAGTACGAGTCCACGTTTTCTTCAGCATCATTTCCATCAGTGCCTGCTCCATGTGCTCGAGAGAGGCTCGTGATTCGACCGATACCTCCATCTTTTTGCATACATCATGAGACAATTTCTCGATAGGGCTTGTCACCGAGGATAATATTGACAAACACCCGCCACGTGTCCCGAACGCGATGAGTTCCTCGCAGATGACATCCACGCACATCCTGTGATTCGGCGCGTATTTTTTATACTTCTCATCCACAGACAGGGTCTCTGAAAATCGATCTAAGATAATCTTTACCAGTACATCCAATTCCTCATTGGTGCACTCATTCAAGAATCGCAAATTCTTGTCACTCATATTCTTCTCCTCCAAATCTTGATGATCAACATATTATCGTGAGGTGATAAACTCACGCAGGAAAACGATGGCAAAGCTCAGCTTTATGGTTTCACCACCCCTCAGCGCACTCCCTGACTCCTGAGCCACATATCAATGCCGTTCCCTGTACACCTCGGCGGCGATGCGGTGAGACACCGTCCTCCTGCGAAAATGATCCTCGCTGTGGAGGCGATCGAGGACGGCCTCGACCGATGCGCCGCTGTAGTCGAAAGTGACACGGCGGAGTTCGCCCGCGTACATGAGACTGGACGCGTTTGCGGAACTCGCCGTCGCTGAATTTCTTCCTGCCATGAATCACGCGGAAGCTCGCACCCGTCGGCACGAATCGTGCGATGCGGTCGATGCGGAAGATGGTCAGGAACTCCTTGCGCCCGTCCGCCAGATAGGCGATGAGATGAAATAGTACTCAGAGAACATGATGGCGACGGGGTTCACCCCATGTGTAGTGCGCTCAGTGCCGTCCTGACAGCGGTAGGAGATGCGGATGGTGTGCTGTGACGTCACGTGCTGCGAGAGTTCCCAGATCGCGAGAGGAGTTTTTCCCGTGGCGCAGCGGGACGTGGTAATGCTGCTCGCTGCGGATGATCTTCCCACCTGTTCACGGTCGTGCGGTGCAGTCTGCCTGCAGCTTCTTGAGGAGGGCATCGAGCTCCTCCTTGCAGAATGCGCGGCTCTCAGGAGGATTTTTGCAGACGGCGAGCACATCCTCGTCTCGTCAGCCACTCGCTCGCCGCGTGCGTGGGCAGGTAGCCGCCGCGACTGCGCTCGTCAGACGATGGAGGCCTCGCCCTCATCGGTGCGCGTCTCCGCGAGATAGGATCGCAGCTCTCGATGTCACGCTGGATGGTCTTGTCCGTCACGGCACTCTGCGCCAGCTCTGCCTTGTGGATGACCTCTCCTGCTCAGACGCTCGTACAGCTGCAGCAGACGAAAGCCTTTGTTTTCCTTAAAATCAATCTCCATCGTTTCACCATCCTGCCATCATTTTCTGCGGTGACGCCAGTGCCAGCCATCAATCCAATCTCCATCCACACATCCCGAGACGGTTCAGCAACCAAAATAACCCATATTGCCCCACAGAAAAGAGAAATACCACTAAGCGCCGCTATAGGGATTAGAGCAACAATAAAAATAGTATTAATCGGATCGGTCACGAGTCCATAGAGGACAAAATTATCGCACCGACAATATGTATGCAATAACACGAGCCCTATGATGTACCCCATACCATCTCGCCTCCCATTCACATACACCTTACCTGATATTTTCATCATAGCGCTGATATGGACAGTTTATGGGTCATGATGATATAGGAATTGCTGTATCCATGCGAAATTATCCATTTATGACTATTTTCCCTAATAATTATATCATAAAGAATATCAATCAAACAACTTTTTCTCATGTGATACTGCATCACTTCTGCTGTCATAGTAAAAAGGAATGGACAAATCCCGTCCATTCCTTATCGAGATACTCAAAATGAGGGATCATGGACATATCCTTGATCCCTTTAACATCTCCCCTGCTCGGTTCCTGCTACTCTTACTTTTTATCGAGATGCTCGGTAATCGGTTCCGACCATGTCGAGGTATGCCCGCACCTTGGCAAACGAGGAGATCATCGCACCGAGTGCCTCAAAGTTCGTCGCACACCCGCCGCATCACAGGCGAACGTGGCGGCATTCTCAGCGGGGATGCCGATGTCTCTGCGACCTGCTCCGCGTCGATGTTCGCACCGAGGAGGATGAACGCCCAGCCCTCCTCTTCCTGCTGCTCTACTAGCTCCCGCACTCTGTCAGGTGTCCAGTAGTCCCCGCTCTCGGACTCGATCTTCGTGTTGTCCGTGACGATGATGACCATCGTACGCATGGGGCGATCCTCGAGACGCGCCCTCCGGTACTCCTGCTGAGCCATGTCAATGCTCCCGCCTACATCGAACAGAGCATCCGCTGCCGCGCACGTTGTCCTGATGTATGAACTCCTCGGGATGTGCGCGTCGATACTCTTCCCCAAAGTACGGAGGTGCGTCAGCAGCCCTGTTCGATGAGCGCGGAATCTCGGTGATCGGCACGCGGGTATTCATATCCACACTGACCGCCTTGTTTCTGGAGCCAAACAAGGAGATCCGTCCGCTCCTCCCTGAGACGCGCGATCATATCGTTGAATCCGTCGATCAGATCGGACTCAAACGCCGCCATTGAGGCCGCTCAGCTCCAACAGGAAGATCAGCTCCGTCATTGCCCCGCTGCCGTCCACATCGAAATACCCTCTTCGGCTGTCCGTCTTTCCCTTTGCCTCTGCCAAGATGTTTTCCTCCTCTGTACGTAGCTGCTCTCTCCTAATAAAACAGCACCTCAGATTGGATGATGATGCCGAATTTTATTAGTGCTTCCGTAAGTATATTGAAGGATATGGACAAATAAAGTCTATATCAAGCTATATCTCAAAAATTTTTCTACCTTCATAGATATCCTCTATGCTGTAATTTTATCACTCGTTTTAATTCCCTGATAATTATATCATAAAGAATATCAATCAAACAACTTGCTTCTCAGTGAAATACAAACCATTGTGCGTCCTTTCTTCGCTGCGCACAATGGTTTGTATGCCATCGTCTATTTCCTTTTATTCTGCGGCACGACGAATTTCTGATACCATGTGTCGATCGGCTCGGGCTTGCCCGTATCGTGAATGAACATTTCCGCGTGTTCGGCTCTACCAGAACATCATGGAGACGTGTCGCTGCCACGGATCTGGAACATATAGTATTCTCTGTCTGAGCCGGAGACCTTGTGGAGCTTTTTGATCGCCGCCACCGACCTCAACAGCAGCAGGGGAATGTGTGCGCGCTCAGCCACGCCTGAAAGAGGCTCTTCGCCTCACTGTAGGAGATTGGTGACGCGGTGTTCCCTGCCGCTCCCTGCGGGCTTTCTGCCGATGAGAATGCCTTCTCGATCAGCGCCGACAGGATCAGTTTGTTCTGCGGAACCTCATTAAACGCCAGATACGCCGTCTCAAATGTCCCCTGCTGCTCATGGACGACGAATTGAATCCGCGCTTTCACGGGCGTATTCTGATAGGTGCAGTCCGTAAACTCGACAACCTCCTGCCGTCCTCCGCCTTGAAATGCTTCCACTGCGGGCTGCTGAAGAAGGCGGTGAATGCCTGATCGTAGCTCACAGACGGATGACTGCTCGGATAGCCGTTCTTGACCATCTGCACATATTTGTCGTTGGCACTCTGCAGAATGCGCGATGGTATCCTCACATCTTTTCCGATGCTGTCCGCGACACTGCCGGAACAGCCGCTGCACAAAACAAGGAGCAGGAGAGAGAAGACCAACATCAGTTTTTCATTGAAATGCACCTCTTTCAAAAATCCTAAACGTCCCCGTTTTACGCAGGTTTCACTGCTGCCTCAGTCAGAAAATCTACGCCTCCATGCACGCCCATCGTCTGCCCCATCACGGAACACGCCGCTGCGCCATATCTCGGGAAAAGCCATCCTGCCCGCGCACCAGGACATCGTGCGTGCGATAGCCGTCCACGCGGCACTGCAGGGCACGGACTCTGCACGAACTTCACCAGCCCCAGCCGATAGGGACAGCGCGCACACGGCGGACGCACCACGCGAACCACGTTCTGTAAATTCTTCAAAATCCCATGACGCTCACCTCCAAATGATTCTCTTTGATCTGTGACTATCTTAACAGATTCCTCTTATACCCTAGGTCGCTGCGCGAGCGACATTTTCATTGCCATAAGTATAGCAAAAGACATGGACGGATTTCGTCCATGCCAAAAATTATCTATGCAAAGGAAGTACGGATAAAATGCAGGGCTTTCGCACCGCACGTCAATTCATACCATAATATAGGAAAGAGAGCCGTGCCATGTCCATCGTTGCCGCATACGCCCTGCGCACCCGCCGCTCCTGCTGCCGGAGGTGGGGCAGGGGCGCGAAAGCTCCAGCTGACGCAGAACGCCTACGAGCGCGCGCGATGAAGGAGGCGGCAGAGCTCGCGCCCGAGACGGTGATCGTCGTGAGCCCGCACACGGTGATGTACGCGGACTATTTCCACATCGCGCCGGGTGAGATGGCGTCGGGGGACTTCGCTGCGTTCGGCGCGCCCGATCTGCGCGTCATGGCGGACTACGATGAGCCCTTTGCCAAGGAGCTTGCAAAGGCGGCGGTCGCCGAGGGATCGCCGCAGGGCGGCGTTGGCGGGCGCGTGCCGCGCTCGATCGCGGGGTGATGGTGCCGCTCTCTTCCTTGAGGGCGCACACGGCGGACTTTCGTCTCGTGCGCGTCGGCGTCTCAGGGCTCTCGCCCAAGGAGCACTATGTGTTCGGTCGATGCATCGCCCGCGTGGCGAGAGGCGCTCGGACGGCGGACGGTCTTTTTCGCGAGCGACGATCCCTCCCACCGCCTGACGCCCGACGCGCCGCGCGGCTTTGCGCCCGAGGGACCGCGGTTTGACAAGGCGTGCATGAGAGTATCTGGAGGAGGGCGATTTCCTAGCTCCTGCGCATGGGCCGCCCTCTATCAGCCGGCGGCGGAGTGCGCCTGCGCGGACTGTGGATGCTGGCGGGTGTCTCGACGCGCGCGCCTGAAGATCAAAAAGCTCTCCTATCAGGGGACGACAGGCGTCGGCTACGGGCTCGTGTCGTTCAAGGTGACGCGCGAGGATCCGCGCCGCAGCTTCGTGGAGCGGTATGAGATGCTGGAGCGGCGCGCCCGCGAGAACGCCGCGCGGCAGAGGACGACACGTGCGGCTCGCCCGCCGCGCCGTGGAGACGATCGTCCGCACGGATACCGCCCATGCCCGCAGAGCTCCCGGAGGAGATGGCGGGACGCGCGGGGGTCTAGTGACGCTCACGCGGGACGGCACGCCATGCAGGACGTACGGGACGTTCGAGCCGTCGGCAAAGAGCATCGCCGACGAGATCACGCTGCAATGCCGCGCACGCCGCACGAAACGATACCCATGTCGCCCCCGTGACGGAGGAGGAGCTGGACGCGCTCGACATCACGGTCGATGTGCTCAGCGAGCGGAGCTCGTGGACGGCGCAGAGCCTCGACCCGAAAACCTACGGCATCATCGCCGAGTCGCGCGGGCGCAAGGTGTCATGCTCCCGCTGCCCCGGCATAGAGACTGCCGAGGAGCAGCTGCGCGCCGCACGCAAAAAGGCGGGCATCCCCGAGGACGCCGAGATCCGCATCTGGCGGTTCACGTCGGAGCGGCACGCGTGACGGCGGTCTGCGATCTCTGTCCCACGCCTGTCGCCTGCGTGAGGATGAGACGGGTTCTGCCGCGCGCGCACGAACGTCGGCGGCGTCATCCGTCCGACGAACTACGGGCGGCTGACCGCGCTCGCGCTCGACCCCATCGAGAAAAAGCCGCTATACCACTTTCACCCCGGCCATGCGATCCTCTCCGTCGGCAGCTATGGATGCAATCTCGCCTGCCCGTTCTGCCAGAACGCGGACATCGCGGCAGCGGACGCCGCCATACCGACGGAGAACGTACCGCCCGCGCGTCTTGCCGCCCTCGCACGGGAGCTGAGTGCCGCCCCCACGGCAATCTCGGCGTCGCATTCACCCACAACGAGCCCCTCATCTCCTATGGGTACATCATGGACTGCGCGCCGCTCCTCCACGCGGCAGGGCCTCGCCGTCGTCCTCGTCACGAACGGCACGATCTGCGCGGAGCCGCTCGCGCGCCTCCTCCCGCACGTCGATGCGATGAACATCGACCTCAAGGGCTGGCGCGAGGATTTCTACCGACGGCTCGGCGGCGACCTCATGACCGTGCGCGAGACCATCACGCACGCCGTCCGCGCGGGCGTCCACCTCGAGGTGACGACCCTCATCATCCCCGGCATGAACGACAGCCCCGCCGACATGGACGCCGAAACACGCTGGCTCGCCGCGCTCGCCCGACCTCCCGCTCCACATCAGCCGCTATTTCCCGCGCCACCGCATGCAGACGCCGGCGACGCCGATCGCGACCATCGACGCACTCACCGCCGTCGCCGCGCGTCACCTGCGCCATGTCCACCGCGGGAACTGCTGAGCGCCCTGATTCGTACATCGTCTGTGCATTGTATCGCTTATAGCGTGACGCATGATGTCAATGCACTCAGAGATGGTGACAGACAGCATCTCCCCATTCTCATCCATTTCTAGCGTAATTTCCCATTTTTCAGGGACATTTAACCCTACCTTTTTCCCTGTGAGCGGTGCTACGCAGAGTATGTGCACTGTTCCGATGGGGAGGACGTGGCACGCAGAGCATGTCTCTACGCAGTCTTTTGAGGAAAGGGGCGTTCCTATGGGAACAATGAAAGATATCGAATCTGAGGCAAAAATCATCGAGCCGTACAACTAGAGCAAAAGGTTGTAAAAATAAAAATGAGCACCCTCGGCACGGTTGCATCTGTGCTCGCGATCTGCATGTATGTGTCTACATCCCGCAGATCATCGAGAACCTGTCCGGGGCATCCGGGCGACTGGATCCAGCCGTTCGTCGCCTTTATCAACTGTACCCTGTGGGTCATCTACGGACTCTTCACAAGAAACCCGAGTGGCCGATCGTCGTTGCAAAACGCACCCGGCATCATCTTCGGCCTGACTGCCGCGATCACCGCGCGGATGTAAATGAACAAAAACCCGTACACCCTCCCCTGATGTGCGGGTTTTACGACTAAAGATTTTCATTTTATCCATTTTCATGGCAGGGAAAGCACTGATTCTGCGCGAATAGTAGCAGGATAAGGGAATTTTTAGTATGCAGGGGAATGAATATGACACAGAAGAAGACATCGCGTCTGCGCACCGCCATCGCCGCGGTCGCCGCCGCGAGGCTGATCGCGGCACAGATGCCGCACGCCGCCGAATCCATCCCGACAACCCGCTCTACACGGGGATGGGCATCCTGGTCGACCGCGGGGCAGGGAGCCGTCCGCCGCCGTCCATGCGGCACCGCTCGCCCTCGTCAAGACCGCAGGGAAATGGGGCGCCGTCACGACGACGGGCACCGCCGTGATCGCAACGGGTATGACGAGATACGCCCCTACGCCGAGGGCTATCTCCTCGTGCGTCAAGGGAAGAAATGGGGCGTGTTCCGTGCGGACGGCAAGCAGGTTGTCCCCGCCGCCTACCGTCACATCGAGGAGCTGACGAGAGGATCGACATCGTCGTACAGGATGCGGACAGAAATGAGGGCTGCGACGGACGGCACGCTGATTCTCCCCGTTGTCCACCGCGGCGACATCGTCCCCTATCATAACGGCGCGGCCCTCGTGCAGGGCACGGACAAGCGATGGAGCTTTTACCGCGCGGACGGCTCGCGCCTGACGGAGAAGTCGTACACGTCGGCGGGTATCTTCTCCGAGGGGCTGGCGAGCGTCATGGAGGACAAGAAGCACGTCGGCTTCATCGACAAGACAGGCGCAGAGGTGATCGCGCCGCAGTGACGCCTCGGCGAGTATTTTCTCCGAGGACTGGCCGCTGTCGAGGTCGGGGCAAAGTGGGGCTTTATCGACAGGACGGGCACGATGGTGATCGCGCCGCAGTATCAGGACATCCCCACGGGATTCAGCGAGGCGCTCGCCGCCGTGCGCGGGAAGAAGGGCTCGCCTACATCGACAAGACGGGCACGCAGGTCTTTGCCGCGCCGTACGACAGCGCACTGCCCTTTCATCGACGGGCGCCGCTGAGGTGCGCCGCAAGGTAAAATCGACGAACTTTCTCGGCGTGGTAGCCTGACATCGTCGCCGGCACAGCAGGCCAGTACATCCATGACCCGCTCATGCTCGACGATGAGAATGTGAAGCGCGGCTACATCGACAAGACGGGCACGATGATCGTCTCGATCAAGAACGACTCGACAGCACATTCGTTGACGGCACGGCACTCGTCAAGGTAAAGAGCCGCTGGGGCTGCGTTGACCGCACGGGGCATATCTCGTTCCCGCAAACTACCGCATGATGCGCCGCTTCTCCGAGACCGCGCCGCCGTGCAGGATACGGCAGAGCTGTGGGCTACGCGGCAAAGGGACGGCAGTGTTGCCATCGCGCCCACGTACAATGCCGTACAGGACTTTCACGAGGGCTGGCCGCCGTCGTCAAGGGCGGAAAGCCGTTCTTCATCGACAAAACGGGGCGCGTCCTTCCTCACGCCGAGCACGGTGACAGAGCTCGGCAGCTTCGCCTGGGGCTTGCCCCCGCAAAGGTCGGCGACAAGGTGAGCTCATCGACCACAGCGGCAATATGGTGATCGCACCGCAGTATGAGGACGCGAGCATGTTCTTTGGCGCTCTGGCGAAGAAATAAGGGCTCTGGCGGATTTTTAGGGAAACACTGATAAAATGAAAAAGCACGGCTTTTATCGCTAAGCCGTGTGCTGATTGTCTCCGCCGCCCTGCCTCGCCAAAAGATGCGGATCGATGATGATGCGGTGTACGCCATGCCGGCGGAACTCCTCGGCGAGCTCCTTCGTGGTGAGGCTCATCAGCGCCAGCGAGGTGGCGAGCACCATCTTTCGAGTGGACGCTCCTGTCGCAGAAAAAGCGACCGGCTCACCGTCCCGTCGTTCAATACGATCTGCATCTTGCCCGTATGCGAGACAGGGCTGCGCATCCAGTGATGGGTAAAGCGCACCTCACGGATCTGATCGAGCGCGTATGTCTTCTCGTGCATCCCCGGGAAGGAGTAATAGTATACGGTCAGGCGTCCGTTCTCAAAATGGAGGAATTTTTGGTCGCTCCGCCGCGCAGCCCGCGGTACATCGACCACAGCGCTGCGCCGCATGCCACCACGCCGAACAGGATCAGGACAAACATCGATGTCATCATCTTTCGCCATACCTCCTGGGGGATCTCTGTGACCGAATCGCTTTGACCGTCATGATAGCATCGACGGATTAGATTACATCTAACAACACGGCCTTGCCATCTGCCGTGCTTTTTGATAGATCCAACCGCCGCCGTTCACAATGATGATGGAAAAACAGCGTATAAAGAGCTGCGGAGATCACAGGAAAAACGAGGAAAGCTCTGCCTCATGCAGTTGACAAGGCCGGACAGATCTGCCTTTCATCTCCCTGCAGGGCTGGAGTTCCCGTGGCATTTCTCCGCCGGAGTGCCCCGATCATAAAGGGACGGCAAGTGTGGATTCATTGATCGGACGATGCATTGTCGTCTCCCCACAGTATAGTGAGGGTACTGCGATACGACGTGTTGTGGATGATGGGATCGTCAATGTAATACAGTGGATAAAGGCACGACAGAGATGCAGATATCTTGCGCTGATCTGACTGATCCGTGCTCCTCCATACAAGAAACGACCTCTCACACATTCCACTGGGTGAGAGGTCGTTTTGTCAGAGACTCCCCAGTGGAATCAGTGATGAAGGAACCCTATACCTTTTGGGGAAACACTGATAAAATGAGGTCTGCCAGATTGGCGTAGATTTTTCGTCCGAACGAGGTGGAAAAACCGGACGCAGAGTGGTGCTCTGTGGAGATTTTTCCGCCGAAGTGCGGACAGAATGCGTCAAGATGGTTGTACCGAATTATCGGTGCTTCATAGATCACTTCATGGCTAGAAGAGCAACAGATGTCTATCGTAATGAGCCGTCAGCCGATACGATCTACGGTGTCGCCGGCGAATCCCTGGTCGTCCCATCATGCTCTGCATCGCGAGCGATGCCAGCATGGACTGCGCGGGTACGGGCGGCGGGCTGGGCAGGTAGGGATGTCAGCTCCGCTGCGAGCGCCTTTGCTCGGGGTGAGACGATTGCCGTGTGTCGTCGTCTCGGAGATGAGACGCGCCCCTGGCAGGCGCGCGTAACGATGGACCCATCCGCGAGCACGCGCGTGATGATGGTATCCGGTTCGCTGCTGTCGCGATCCTGAAGATCGACTGCCTTCTCATCGCGCATCTCCTGCAGGGATCTGCGCAGAAGTGCTCTCGGTATCATCCTTCGCGTGCGCGATGTACTGCACGAGGGTCGGTGCTAAGCAACGCCGCGCGCCGCCATAGATTTTTCAAACTTCATTGTAATCCCTCCTTTGCGCTTCCTGCGAATATCACTGTCCCTATTTGTTTTTATCGAGATGTGATCGACGGGACAAATAAATTCAGAAACTTTAGTTAAATTCTAAGAAATTCCCACGGTCATGTAACAAAAATGTGCATTGTTTCACAGACGGAAAAAAGAAGCGGGGAGGGTGAGACACAGCGACCTCCTATCCTATGTGGACAGGAGGTCGGCTGTACGGGTCATTCGGATGATACTGCAGTACCAATGAGAGCCGCGATTCCTAGCGCGCCCTGCGCTGCGTGCGAGGCAAGCAGGGGATTCTGCGCCGCATCTTCGTCAAGCTTCAACTGGTCGACACGCTCAGAGATGAGTGACTTGCCCGCCTCGGGATTCGCTCCGGGCGTCATGGTCTCGGAGATCAGCGTCGTTCCCTTATAGATCTGTGTGATGACTGAGCCATCCGCGAGCACGCGCGTCACAACAGTGTCGCCCTCCAGATCCTCACGTCCATAGCTGTTGACGGGCTTTGCCTCGCGCATGTTCTGCAGCATCCGTGCAAAGGTGTCGGAGGTGTCCTCCTTCGCTGTACGGCTGTGCCGTGCAGGCGATGCGGGCTCTACTCCGCCGCTACCATAGATTTTCTCAAGTTCCATGTCAATCCCTCCCTCCATGCTTCCTGTCCTGTGCTATTGTCCTTACCATTTCTATCGAAAAAAATTCTTCTCCCTTAAGAACGCTCCTTGAATTCCCGTATATTTTCCGATAGTATAGGGTCGTATGGAAAAGGAGATGATGATATGGGCGAACGGCTTTCCTTTGCCTCGGACTATATGGAGGGAGCGCACGCGGAGATTCTGCGGCGGCTCACAGAGACGAATCTGGAGCAGGCGGCGGGCTACGGATGCGATCCTTACACGGAAGCGGCGCGGGAGAAGATACGCGCTGCATGCTGCGCACCGCATGCAGAGATCCATTTTCTCGTGGGCGGGACACAGGTAAACCGCATTGTGATTTCGACACTCCTGCGTCCCTACGAGGGCGTGATTGCCGCCGATACAGGGGCATATCACGGTGCATGAGGCAGGCGCAATCGAAGCCGGCGGTCACGAGGTACTCGCGCTCCCACATACGGACGGCAAGCTCACGGCACACGCCATTGAGGGATGCCTGCGTTCCTACCGTGCGGACACGAACCGCGACCACATGGTATGCCCCGGCATGGTCTACCTCTCGCATCCGACGGAGTACGGCACACTCTATACGATGAATGAGCTCGAGGCGATCAGCGCGATCTGCCGTGCGAACAATCATCGCTCTTCCTCGACGGGGCGCGGCTCGCCTATGCACTCGGCTGCTCCGCAAACGAGCTGACGCTCGCCGCCGTTGCACGCCTGACGGACGTGTTCTACATCGGCGGCACGAAATGCGGAGCGCTCCTCGGTGAGGCCGTCGTGTTCCCGAAGCTAAATACCGTGCCGCATTTCTTCACCATCGTCAAAGCAAAACGGCGCGCTGCTCGCAAAGGGGCGCGTGCTCGGCATCCAGTTCGACACGCTCTTCACGGACATGCTCTATGAGCGCGGCGGTAAGCACGCGATCGCTATGGCAGACCGCATTCGCGCGGCACTCACGGAGAAGGGCTACCGCCTCGCCGCGAAACAGCCCGACGAATCAGATCTTCCTCGAGCTCAATGAGGCACGAGCTTGCGCATCTATCAGAACACATCGTCATGGGGTTCTGGGAGAAGCGAGGGCGATGTGACTGTCATGCGTATCGCCACGAGCTGGGCAACGCGCGAGGGAGGATGTGGAGCGGCTGATCGCGGTGCTGTGAGTTTATACCAGCTCTAGATGCTGCTTCAGCTGTTCTTGAAAATAGTGTGGATATTTATTCATCAGATCTGTAGCACTTCTCGTCTTCTCTTTCAGTTCCTGCATGAGAGTATGCTTCGTGATACCGGTCAAATGAAGCGTTTCTACGAGATGTTGTGCAATCACCCGATCTGAGATACCAAGTTCATAAAGTATAATCATGGGGCTGCTGCACGAAGGTAAATTTATCTTCGTCAGCAGCTAATCTACGATATACGCCGCTCTTTCTCGAGCCAGACGAGGAGGACGGAGATGTCGGCCGGAGACGCCGCTGATGCGCGAGGCCTGTCCGATGGAGCGCGGGCGCACGGCGGCGAGGTTTCTCCGCCGCCTCGAGGCGCAGGCTGCCGATCGCTGCGTAGTCTGTATCAGCGGGGATGCGGCGTGCCTCGAGCCGCTCCATGCGCGCGATCTGCTCCTCCCTGTTTTCCGTATGCTAGCCGTCGTAGCGCGCCATGATCTCGACTTCCTCGCGCACGTCGTCTCCGCGAGCGGCGGGAGGTCAAAAGACGGCGGCGAGGTGCACGGTAGTCGCCCTCGCGTGCGAGCAGGGCAAAAGAGGGTCATGGGCGTCCGCAGCGGGGGATGCCCGCCGCCGCCAGTCGCTCCTCGGTCGCAACGCCTCGGGCTGAGGCGTGTCTCCCGCAACTGCTGAGAGCCATCTCGATGGCGTCGCGCTGCCGTAAAAGCGCGTCCAGCGCGCATCGAGACGAGTCCGATGCGGCGTCCGATGGGCGTCAGCCGCAGGTCGGCGTTGTCCTGCCGCAGGACGAGGCGGTACTCGGCGCGGCTCGTCATCATGCGGTACGGCTCCTCTGTCCCCCTTCGTCACGAGGGTCGTCGATGAGGACGCCGATGTAGCCGTCGCTGCGCCGCAGGATGAGCGGCTCCTCGCCCATGCAGGCACGCGCGGCGTTGATGCCCGCGAGGAGGCCCCTGTGCCGCCGCCTCCTCGTAGCCGCTCGTCCCGTTCGCCTGCCCCGCAGAGTATAGTCCTGCGATCTCTTTGACCGCGAGGCTTGCCTCCAGCTGCAGCGGGTCGAGGGCAGTCGTACTCGATGGCATAGCCGGGGCGCATCATGCGTGCATGCTGCGGTCAGGGATGGTGCGAGGAACTCCTCCTGCACATCCGTTGGCAGGCTGGTGAACATACCCTGCACTATATTTCATTGGTATGCAGTCCCTCCGGTTCGAGAAAAGAGCTGATGCCGCTCCTTGTCGGGGAACCGCGCGATCTTCGTCTCGATCGAGGGGCAGTAGCGCAGGCCGATGCCCTCGATGACGCCGTTTGCCATCGGGGCGCGGTGGAGGTTCGCACGGATGACGGCATGGGTTGCCTCGTTCGTATAGGTGAGGGTGGCAGGGGTCTGCGCGTCGGGCATCGCATCCGTCAGGAAGGAGAGGCAGGCGCATCAGGGTCGCCCGCCTGCAACGCTGTCTCCGCGAGGTCGAGTGTGCGGCGGTCAACGCGCGCGGGCGTGCCTGTCTTGAACCGCATGAGGGCGAATCCCCGCCGCGCGCAGGGAGTCCGGAATGCCATGGCAGGACGCTGGCCGTTCGGGCCGCCGTCTGAGATCGTCTCGCCGAGATGATGCGCCCGCGCAGATGGGTCCCCGTCGCGAGGATGACGGCGCGCGCGGTGAGCTGCTCCCCGTCTCAGCGGATGCCCGTGACGCGCCGCCCTCCGCCGTCTCCTCCGTCCGCAGCTCCGTCACGAGCTGACGCACGTCGAGATGTGCGGTGTTTTCGAGGTCTCCTTCATGATGCGCTGATAGAGGAACTTTGTCCGCCTGCATGCGCAGGGCGTGGACAGCAGGGTCCCTTGCCCGTGTTGAGCAGGCGCCGCTGGATGCTCGCCCGATCTGCCGCGATGCCCATCTCGCCGCCGAGCGCGTCGATCTCGCGGACGAGGTGGCTCTTGCCGGGAGCCGCCGACGGATGGATTGCACGGCATCATGGCGATGTTGTCCAGCGATAGTGTGACGATGAGTGTGCGCTGTCCCATCCGTGCCGCGGCAGTGCCGCCTCGACGCCCGCATGGCCTGCGCCGATGACGATGATGTCGTAGTCCTGTTCTGTGCTCGTTATCCCTCTCGCGAAATAGGCTCCCATTCTGCTCCCGCATCCTGCTCCATCGCATCAAATGCGGGAATATAGCGCGTGAGGATCTCACGAACCATTTCCTCTGCGCGCGTACTGTTGTGAGATGTGCGTCGGGTCGTTGCGGGCGTACAGCATATCGAGCCATACATCTTCCGCGAGGAAGTCAAAACAGAGGTATGCCTCCTTGATGATCGCACGCAGCGAGCCCGATGCTGAGATGCTCCGCCCTCCTCGCGCAGGAGCTCTTTGAGCCAGTTTCACCCCAGCTCAAACTGGATGAAAAACTTGTCGATAATCCCGCTGACGATGAAGGTATTCGTCAAGTCCTGCTCCCGCGCCTGCCGCAGGATAGACAGGTGGCGCACAAATTCATCGTGCCGCTTCATAGAATCACTCCATCCGTTCCACCTCTGCCGCGAGGGCAGGGGAGACGATGCCGTCCATGTCCACCAGATCAAAGGAGAGAGGTGTCGATCTCCTCGTCACGGCAAGGAAAAAGTCGCGAATGCGCGCACAGCCAAAACAGCGAGATCAATGTCGCTCTTTTTCCCCATGTGTGCGACGCGCACGCGAGCAAAAACGCAATGCGCTCTGCTCCATAGGAAGAGGCGAGGTTTCGCAGCGCATCAAATATGCGTATCTCACGCACTGTCCATACGATGTCACAATCAGGTCTCATGGGCTCTATTTTTCCAGATACAAAACTCGCTGAAGATGCGGTCGATCAGGTCGGTATCGACGGTCTCGCCGAGGATCTCGCCGAGCGCGTCATAGGCGGCGCGCAGGTCGATGGAGACGAAGTCCGTCCAAGGTCTGCGGCGAGGGGTCTCCGCTGCCGCCGTGAGATGCGCTTCCGCGCGGCGCAGTGCCTCGATCTCGCGCTCTTTGTTCGGGAGCGCCCCATCACTGGGTCGCCCTCCCGCCGAACGATGTGCGCGGCGATCTCCTCTCGCAGGGCATCGAGCCCCCGTGCCCTCCTGCGCCGAAATGCGAAGGACGGGCGCAGCGACGGCGAAAAGTCCGCCGCACTCAGCACGGAGGGCGATCCTCCTTGCTGCAGAGGATGATGATGTCTGCCGATGCCGATGAAAGGCGCGTGAGAGCGCGTGATCCTCCGCGGTCAGCGGCTCTGACGCGTCAAAGACGGCGAGGATGAGCTCTGCATCCGTGAGATGCTGCTCGGTGCGTGCGACGCCGATCTGCTCGACGGCGTCCTCTGCGCGCGCAGTCCCGCCGTATCGAGAAGCCGCAGGGGATGCCGGCGACGCTGATCTCCTCCTCGATGATGTCACGCGTCGTGCCCGGCGTCGGTGACGATGGCGCGCTCCATGCCGAGGAGGGCGTTGAGGAGGCTCGATTTGCCGACGTTCGGGCGGCCGACGATGACGGTCTTGACCCCATCGCGCAGGATGCGGCCCGTATCCGCACCCGCAGGCAGGCGGCGGACGGCGGCAGACGTCGCGTCGATCTCCGCCGCAAGGCGTTCGGCGAAGGCCGCGGGGATGTCGTCCTCGGGAAGTCGATCCCCGCCTCGATGTGCGCGACGGCACCGAGGATCTGTGTGCGGATGTCCGTCACTGCATGGGAGAATGCACCTGCGAGCCGCTCCCGTGCGGCATGCGCGGCGCGTGTGCTCTTTGCCGCGATCAGCTCCGCGAGCGCCCTCGGCGCGCGCGAGTCAAGCCGCCCATGGAGAAAGGCGCGCTTCGTGAATTCCCCTGCCTCTGCGGGACGTGCGCCCGCCTCCCATGTCCTGAGGAGCACCTCGCGCAGGACGACCGCGCCGCCGTGACACTGCAGCTCTGCCGTGTCCTCGCCCGTATAGGGGTGCGGCGCACGCATATAGAAAGGATGCACTCGTCGATCACTGTGCCGTCCGCCGCGACGATGTGCCCATAGTGCGCCGTATAGGGCGCGATGTCTCCCGAGTGTGCCGCCCGCCGCAGGCGAAAGACGCGGCGCGCAACGCCGAGCGCATCCCCTCCGCTCACGCGGATGATGCCGATGCCGCCCGCGCCGTGCGGGGTCGCGATCTGGCTGATGGTGTCCTCGGTCATGGCACGCGCCCTTTCTCATTGTTTGATGACTGTGCAAGGCTGCTGCGAAAGGTTCCTCCGTATAACAACCCTATAGTATCTGCATCAAAAATATTACGACGACGTCTCACGCAAACACCTCGTTACGCAAGCGGTCAGTGCGCTGCGCTTAACATCATCCGACGAATTTCTTAACGCGCTTCCGACAGGCGAAATCCGTCGGAGCGACCGCGCACTTATTCCGCTTGCTACACAAGGTTTGCGAAGCAGTAAAAATTCAACACCGCCATCTTGGCGCATCTTTTGCCCGCTTTTTGTGCGGCAAATCCTCACATAACCGCTGCGTCCGGTTGACTCCTCAATCGGACGACAGCGCAATCGGCGGACATTTTATCAGCGATTCCCTGGGTATTGCCGTCCCCATTCTCAGTGGGCAAGGCAATCACTGTTCGTACGCCTCATAGCTGTCCTCGCTGCGGCCGTAGCGGCGGCGCTTCGGACGATGACGACGTAGCGGCGTGGGTTGTCGCCCGCGCTGTAGGTCGTGACACGGCGGTGTCCTGCAGTGCCATGTGGATGATCTTGCGCTCGTGGCGGCTCATCGGCTCGGGTGGATCTCCTCGCCGATGCGGCACGCCTTGTCTGCGAGATGTCCGCGAGGCGGATGAGGGTCTCCTCGCGGCGGGCGCGGTAGTCCTCCACGTCGAGGGATGATGCGCGCAAAAGCCCGTCTCCGGGATTTTGTTCACGACGAGGTTCGTGAGGGTACTGGAGCGCGTCGAGCGTCGCGCCGTGCTTGCCGATGAGGATGCCGAGGTTCTCCCGTGCATGTTGAAGATCGTGCCCGTGGGCGTATCCGTGCGGTTCAGCGTGACGGAGGCCCCATCGCGGCAAAGATCTTGCCGAGAATCCCTCTGCTGCCGCCGCCATCTCATCCGTGAGCGGGAGAGCGGTACGTCACTGCGCTCGCGGCGCAGGCGCGGCGGATAACCGCCCTCACGCTCGCGCGCCCCCTCGTAGCGCGGACGCGCATTGGCATAACCGCGCGGCTGTCGTCCCGTGCAGGACGCTCCCGCCGCGGGGCGGCATCGCGCCGCTCGGTCTCCCTGCGCGATCCATCGCCTGCCGCAACGCGGCGTGCGGAGGCAGCGCAGATCGGTATGGTAGCGCTTGGCGCGCGGGTCGAAGCCGTCGTCCTCGCTGCGCGCGGGCGCACTCTCCTCGCGCGGTGCAACGGTGATGGTCGGCGGCGGCGGGGTTGGGATCTCCCGATGATGCGGGCGGATGATGGGACGCGTCGTGACGCGGATGCGCGCCTCGCGTTTGCCCCAGAGCCCGAGGAAGCCGCCCGACGGCTCCTGAATCACCTCGTAGGTGACCTCCTCGCGGCCGCAGCCGAGTTTTTCCAGTGCCGCTGCGAGGGCATCCTCAACGGTCTTGCCCGTCGTCTCGATGATCTCCGCCATTACGCCGCCCCCTTTGCCGTCTTGTCCTCACCGCGGTACATCCACCACTGCTGGGCGATCTGGACCACGTTCATCGTGACCCAGTGAGAGGACGAGTCCCGACGGGAAGGTGAGGCTGATCCAGCCGATGAAGAGCGGCATGACGGTCATCATGATCTTCATCTGCCCCGTCATCTCACTGGAGGTCATTTTTCTGCTGGAGGAAGGTCGTCGCCGCCGAGGAGGACGGGGAGGATGTAGTAGGGATCCAGCTCGCTCATGCTCGGCAGCAGAAGAACGCCGCCGCCTCCGCGCTCGGGAAGGTAAAGTTAAAGAGCGCGTAGTACACCCTGCCGAGGATCGGCATCTGCACGAGGCGGCAGACAGCCGGCGAGCGGGTTGACGCCCGCCTCGCGGAAGAGCTCGCCCGTCTTCTGCTGGAGCATCTGCGGGTCGTGCTTGTATTTTTCTTGGATTTTCTTCATCTTCGGCTGGATGTCCTGCATCGCCTTCATGGATTGACCTGCTTCACGGTGAGCGGGTGGGTCACGAGCTTGATGGGGATGGTGAGCAGGATGATGGAAAGCCGTAGCTCTCAAGGCCGGCGGCACTGGTGACGGGTAGAATGCTGCCGGATCGTCTGCAATATATGGATGATGGGCGCAAACAGATTTGCTGAAAAATTCGATCAGGATAGTTCCTCCTACGATTGGGACGTTTGGTTAAAGTCGAAGTCGTCTGTGTTTCGGATGTTCGGAATCGTTTCGTTATGGTACGGGGTCATAGCCGCCCCCGATGAAAGGGTGACAGCGCAGGATGCGCCGCAGCGCCATCCATCCGCCGCGCCATGCGCCGTAGCGCGTGACCGCCTCAAGGCATACGCCGAGCAGGGTCGAGTAGTAGCGGCGGTGCGGCAGAAAGAGCGGCGAAATCGCCGCGCGATAAAAGCGGATGAGGAGGAGCAGCAGGCGTTTCATCCGTGCTCCTCCGACGTTTTCCGATGCGCCGTCGGCAAAGATCCCCGCGGCGGATGAGGCGGCGCAGGTCCTCGGCGGCGTCCTGCATCTTGCCGTCCGCGAGTCCCGCGCGCCCGATGAGGAGGATCCCACATCGCCGCGCAGCTCATGCCTGCAGACGGCGGTACGCCTCGCGCGGGAGGCGCTTCGTGCGGCTGCGCACGGCGGCACAGCCAGTTTTTCCGGCGGCCAAAGCCGACCTTTCCCGCGACACGCGGGTCGCGCAGGACATGAGGATCATGCGCCGCCCCGCGACCGAGCGCCCTGATAGACGCACTGAAAGTCGCTGCGGCGCCGATCATCCTGCTGCGCGGCGGTGTATATCTTTTTCTGTTCCATATTCGTAAAAGGGTACCTGCGGTGACCTCCTGCCCAAAGTCCAGCGATATTACGCCGGTTTCTTTCTTCCGCGCTGACGCCTTCTCTTGAGTACGAGGCGGCCGCCTTTCGTCTTCATGCGCTCACGGAATCCATGCGTCTTTTTTTCTCCAATGATTGTTCGGCTGAAATGTTCTCTTCACCTCTCGTCACCTCCTTTTCTGCTGCAACGCGCGGCGCATACCGCCGCGCAGGTAGTCTCGCGTGTGAATCAGGTCACGTATAGACGAAAAACGCGCGTATGTCAAGGCACACGGGCATGATTTCGCCCTTTTTTTGGTGGATAAGACCAAAAGCACCTGTTGATAAGTCCGCTGATAAAATATCCCTTGGTTCATTGTGGAAAACCTGTGAAAAACATCGTGCATAATTTTCGATCTTCACGGATTACCTAGCGTTTCACATCGGAAGAGTTATCCACAAGTGTGAATAACTCTGTGGATAACAAATTTTTACGAAGGGACAAAAATCGTATGTCCGAAGAAAAGAACCTCGCCGATCTGTGGCAAAAAGTGCTGGATAAGACCAGCGGAATCATTCACGAAGACGCTGTAAAGAAGTGGATTTTGCCCATTGTACCCGTTTCGCTCAAAGATAAGGAACTGCTGCTTGCCGTTGGCGAAGATATCCAGAAAGCAATACGTCAGAATCACGTCTGGGTGCACTGTTCGGTGATGTCATACAAAAAGGCGCTCGGTGCCGGCTGCCGTTCGGATCATTATTGATCCGGCGGCATCTCAGAAAGAGCCGCCTGCGGTGAAGGAAATCCCGGTGGAACCCGCCATGGCAGAGGAGGCAGCCGCCGGGACATATCGCCGCGGACGAGCAGGCGACATACCCCACGCAGAACAGTCTCCGCTCACGCCGCCCGAGACGCATACGCTGCACCGGACGATGCGACGACGCTCAGCCCGAAGTATACCTTCGAGGGCGTTCGTCACAGGCCGCTCGAACCAGTTCCCCTACGCCATGGCAAAAGGCCGTTGCGGACGCGCCAGGGACTCCCCTCGCACAACCCGCTCTTCATCTACGGCGGCGTTGGGGCTCGGCAAGACGCATCTCATGCACGCGGTCGGTCACAAGATCCTCGCTGACGATCCGAAAAACGCGTCCTCTACATCGCGAGCACGGACTTTACCAATGAATTTATCCGCTCCATCCGCGAGAAGAATATGGACGCATTCCGCGAAATACTACCATATCGACGTGCGCTGATCGACGATATCCAGTTCTTCGCGGGGCAGGGAGCGAGACACAGACGGAGTTTTTCCAGACGTTCAACAAGCTGCGCGACAGCGGCAGCCAGATCATTCTGACCTCGGATCGCCAGCCGCAGGATGTCAAGGGGCTCGAGGATCGTCTGATCTCGCGCTTCGCGGGCGGTGCGCCCGTCGATATCCAGCCGCCGGAGTTCGAGACGCGCGTTGCGATTCTCCAGAAAAAAAGGCACAGAGCGAGGGACGTCGATATCCCCGCCGATGTGGTGACCTATATCGCGAGCCGCGTGGACAGCAACATCCGCGAGCTCGAGGGTGCCCTCACGCGCCTCATCAAATACGCCTCCATGATGCGTATGCCGATCGACGAGACGACCTGCGTCGCCGCGCTCGGCAACTATCTGCGCGGGGAGAAGGGGCGCCGCATCACGATGGAGATGATCAGGCGCATCGTCTGCACGCATTTCAAAGTGACGAGCGAGGACATCCGCTCCTCGAAGCGCAGCAACGACATCGCCTATCCGCGCCAGATCGCCATGTACCTCTGTCACGAGATGACGGAGGTATCGTAGCCGACGATCGGCGGCTTCTTTTAACCGCGACCACTCGACGGTCATCCACGCGCACAAGAAGATCCAGAGTCTCACAGAAGCGATCCTGCGACCGATGCACTCATCAAGTCGCTCTCCATCCAGATCCGCGGGATTTAACGAATCGTTGATCCGTCGCGCCGATTGATCCGTGCTTCCTTCACCGCATCGACAGTACGTCCCCTGTGGACAACACTGTGCAGGAGACGTCTCATGACATGTGGACGTACTGTGGAAAAATGACTCATCCACTACCAATCTGTGTAAAGCTGTGGATAAGTCAGGCATAACTCGGCCTCAATTATCCACAGGCACAGGCGCGTCAAAAACTGGAGATTTTCCCATTTTCCACATATCCACAGCGCCTACTACTACCGTTACTATATTTATATATATCACGTGGCAATCGAAAACCCCACGCCGCACAGAAAGCGAAAGGACTCATCATGAACATCACCCCTGCCCAAGAGCGACCTGATCGCCGCGCTGCAAATCGTCAGCAAAGGGCTCTCGACCAAAGCCGCAGACCCCGATTCTCTCCGGTGTCTATATGAACGCCAGAAAGGACAGCTCGAACTCCAGACCACAAACTATGAGCTGGGCTTTATCGTCACCATTCCCGCCGAGATTCACGGAACCGGCACCGCCGTTCTCCCCGGGAAAGTATCTCACGGAGTTCGCACGCAAGCTGCCCGCCGAGAGGTCTCGATCAACACGGAGAGCTCCGACGGGACTGGCCGAGATCCGCTCTGGGTACGGTACGTTTCACCCTGCGCACGATGGAGGTCACGGACTTCCCTGTACTTCAACGTATGGACGGGACACTGCAATTTTACCATCAAAGATCGTGTTCTTGCACGTCTCGTCAAGAAATCTGCCTTTGCCTGTCTCAAGGAGGAACAGCGCGACCGCCGTCCGATCTTCACGGGCTGCCAGCTCGAGGTCGAGGGACGTGAGGTCACGTTCGCGGCGACGAACGTCCATCGTCTCGCGGTCAAGAGCGAGCAGCTCGAGGAGGAGGCAGGGCAGATCCGCGTCATCATCCCCGCACGCTTTTTAGAGAGTAACACGGACAATGAACAGCGATGTACCGTCTGATGTCCATGTGTCGTGTTCCTATAATCAGATCAGTGTATCGTTCGACAACATCTATATGACCTCGCGTCTCATTGAGGGCGCATTCCCCGACTATCGCCGCGTCATTCCGCAGGATGCGAATATCCGCACGAAGGTGACGCTCGATGTCGCGGCATTTTCGGCCGCCGTCGACCGCGCCTCGCTCATTGCGCGTACCGATCAGTACAATATCGTCAAGCTGCGCTTTGCGGACGGGATGATGTGCATCTCCTCGAACAGCCCCGAGATCGGTGAGGCGGAGGAGACGATCACGGCGCAGGTCGAGGGCGATGATGTGACGATCGCGTTCAACGCCTCCTATCTGATGGATGCGATGAAGTCGCTCGACAGCGATACGTGTATCCTCTCTCTGCAGGGCTCGAACGAGCAGGGGGTCAACCTCTCGCCGATCACGATCCGCGAGGAGGCCGATCCGAACTATATCTATGTGGTAACGCCTGTGAGGACGCGCGACGTGATGGATATCGCGATTCATACCGATACGATCCAGCTGGATCGGTTTCTGAAACTGGCGGGGGGCCGTGGCGAGCGGCGGCGAGGTCAAGGCACTCCTCGCGGAGGGCATGATCCTGCGCAACGATGTGCCGGAGACGGCACGGCGGCATAAAGCTCGTCCCAGTGATGTCATTACGATTGATGGCAATGATACATACCGCGTCGTGCGCGTGTAACAATACAGATCAGCAGAGCTGACGCTGCGCAGCTATCGCAGCTATGAGACGCTGCACCTCGCGTTCGACCCCGGGGTGCAGATCTTTCTCGGCGCGAATGCACAGGGGCAAGACGAATATCATCGAGGCGCTCTACTACGCCGCCTTTTGGACGCTCCCATCGCACATCGAGCGATGCGGAGCTCATTCGCGTGAGGGGCAGACGGCGCGCACATCGGGCTTTCGTTTCGGCGGCACGATGTGCCCGGGCGAGCTCTCCTTTGACCTTTGCCCGCGGGGCTCGGCGGCGCATTACCTACGCAGGAGAGAGCCTGCGCCAGCGCGACCTAGTCGGTATCCTGCCGATGGTGCTCTTTTCCCCCGAGGATCTCTTTCTCGTCAAGGGGGCTCCGGCGCTCCGCCGTCGCTATCTCGATGCGGAGCTCTCGCAGGCGAGTCCCGCCTACTACGGCGAGCTCCTGCGCTATACGCGCATCCTGAAAGCAGCGCAACGCCGTGCTGAAGGATATCCGCAAAGCGTCTCGCCGCGCCGGACGATCTCCGCCGTGGGATGCGCAGCTCGCAAAAAGTGCCGCCTACATCGTGACGCGCCGCATCGCGGCAGTCGCGCAGCTCGGTGCGCTCTCCGCGCGCGTGCAGGCGGTGCTCGCGGCGGGCGAGGAGCTCGCGCTCGCCTATGAGATCGCAGGCGCGGGAGGAGAGGACTTTGCCGAAGACGACATGACAGAGTCGCTCCATGTATGGTATAATAAGATGCTATGCGAGGGGCGTGCGCGCGATATTGCGCGGGCGGCGACGGGCGTCGGGCCGCATCTCGACGATCTCGTCCTGCGCGTCGGCGGCATGAGTCTCAGGAGCTATGGCTCACAGGGACAGCAGCGTACGGGCGCGCTCGCGCTGAAGCTCGCGGAGCTCTTTTTACCTGCAGGAGAATATCGGCGAGGCGCCGATCCTCCTCCTCGATGATGTGATGAGCGAGCTCGATGCCGACCGCCGCCGCGCCCTCCTCGACTTCATCCGTCACGAGCACATCAGACCTTTATCACGGCGACCGATGCGGCGTATTTCCCCGCAGAGCGTATGGGGACGTATCGGTACGTGGAGGCAGGGACGGTGCGGGATGAGAAATCACGGGGAAATAGTCTCTTGGATGATTGATGCAGTATGGAAAAAGAGGAGGAAGAGACGTGCGTACAACACTTGGCACGGCGGGTGCGGGCGACGATGTGCGCGCCGCGATTCGTCGCCTCGGCCCCTCCTTTGAGCGTGACTACATCACGCACGACCCTCTCCCACTGGCCGGACATCATGGGGAGATGGTCGCACGCCGCGTGCGTGCCGTCGCGGTGCGCGACAAAAGCTATTTCTCTATGCGCCCGATGCGGTCTGGAAGAACGAGATGCGCATGAGTGCGCCCGAGATCGTCCAGCGCGTCAACAACTATGCGGGCGGACGCATGGTGACGGAGATCGCCTTTGCACGGACGATGCGCCCCGCTCTGCAGATGCCGGACGATGCCGCAGCGGAGACACCTGCCGCCTATCGGCGTGCGCTCGCACAGACAGGGACTGTCGGACGCCGAGATCGCACGCGGGGCGTCGCTCGCCGCCCGGATTGAGGACAGCGACCTGCGCACGCATCGAGCGCGCCTATCTGACGACGCGCAAGGCACGCCATCTAAAGGAAGCGCGCGGACTCACCGTGCCCCCGTCTGCGGGCGGCTCGTCTGCGGCGTCTGTATGGACTGCCGCCGCAGCGAGGAGCGCAGCGTGCGGCGCGAGGTGCGTGCCATCCTGCGACGTGAGCCGTGGGCAAAGCTCGCGGACATCACGCGGCGCATCCCCGCGGCGGATGCGCTCATGGTAGGCAGTGAGCGCGCCGACCTCATCCGCTGCATCGCAGGCCGCACGGAGTACACGGCGCAGGACGGCGAGAATGCGCGTCTACTCACCATGCTGCACCGCAGTCTGCCGCCCGGAGAGGTCACACCGAAGAAGATACAGAGCACCTTCTGGGAACTGCGCAACGAGCTCATCACCACACGTGAGTTCTGGGAAGAGATGAAAAACGCAAGGCGAAGAAATCGTGAGGGGTGACACCCATGATCCTCAGTATTGATGAAATCCGTGATAAAATCCGCCCCATCTGCGAGAAATACAAAATTGAAAAGGTATGGCTCTTCGGCTCGTATGCACGCGGCGAGGCACGTGAGGACAGCGATGTGGACTTTCATATGGAAGTTCCTAAGGGGATAGGGCTGTTTGGGCTCGGTGGTATTTATGCAGACCTCGAAGAAGCCCTGGGCAAAGAAATTGATCTGATTACGAGACTCCCGGAGGAGAATAAAATCTTCAAGAAATACGTCGAAAGGGAGGAGATACTTCTTTATGATCGTCAGCGAGAAGGATGCGCAGATCCTGCAAATTATCGTAAAAGCATTGTGATGAGATTATCGAAATTTCTCGTCTCTTTGGAAAAATCAAAAAGAATTCATAGAAAACTATGCATATCATAGTTCTTGCTCTATGCTGATTCAGACCATCGGAGAGGTTGTAAAAAAAATCTCGTCAGATTTTCTTGAGAAAGTTCCTGAAATTCCATGGAAAAATATTAAGAAAATGAGAAACTTGTTCGCGCACGATTACGACCATAGCCTTGATTTTGAAAATTGTTTGGGATACGATTGAACAGAATATCCCAATTCTTAGGGAGGTTTGCGCCCATATCCTGAAAGAAAATAACTATGAGATCATTCGCGTAAAATCACTGAAAATTCCTAAATAGAAGTTCAATACCCCAAAGGAGGACATAATGGCAGAAAAAAGAACCCAAATGAAACAACGGACGAGCAGGCGGAGATCCGTCCGCTGACCCCCGAGGAGGCAAAGGAAGCCGCCGAGATGGCAGACGCGCCCGATCTCACGGGCATTGCGATCTCGGAGGAGGAGATGGGCGATGAGGTGACCGCCGTCGACGCGGACTATGGCGCGGGGCAGATCCAGGTGCTGGAGGGCCCTGGAGGCGGTGCGCAAACGTCCCGGCATGTATATCGGCTCGACCTCCGAGCGCGGCCTGCATCATCTCGTCTACGAGGTCGTCGACAACTCCATCGACGAGGCGCTCGCAGGATACTGCGACACGGTCGGCGTCACGATACACAAGGACAACAGCATCACCGTCACGGACAACGGACGCGGCATCCCCGTCGATATGCACGAGGCGGCATGCCCGCTGTCGAGGTCGTTCTGACCGTCCTCCATGCGGGCGGCAAATTCGGCGGCGACGGCTACAAGGTCTCAGGGGACTCACGGCGTCAGCGTCTCCGTCGTCAACGCCCTCTCCACGGAGATGGACGTCGAAGTGCGCCGTGACGGGAAAAATCTTTGCGATCTCCTTTTTCGCGCGGCGTCACCACGACCAAGCTGCACGAGATCGGCACGTCGATACAACGGGCACGCGCGTCCACTTCGTCCCCGACCCCGAGATCTTTACCGTTACGACCTACAGCTTTGACACGCTGAAGCATCGCCTGCGCGAGCTCGCCTTCCTCAACCACGGCATCACGATCACCCTCACCGACGAGCGCGGCGCCGAGGTGCGCAGCGAGACCTTCCACTTTGACGGCGGCATCCGCTCCTTTGTCTCCCACCTCAACCGCAAAAAGGAGACGATCAACGAGAGCCGATCTACTTCAACGGCGTGAAGGACGACACCGTCGTTGAGATCGCCATGCAGTACAACGACAGCTATCAGGAAAATATCTACAGCTTTGTCAATAACATCAACACCGAGGAGGGCGGCACGCATCTCGCGGGCTTTGAGATCGCCCTCACGCGCGCAGCGAACGACTTTGCGCGCCGACTGAACGTGCTGAAAGGACAAGGACGGCAACCTCTCGGGCGAGGACGTGCGCGAGGGACTGACCGCCGTCATCAGCCTCAAGGTGCGCGAGCCGCAGTTCGAGGGGCAGACCAAGACGAAACTCGGCAACTCCGAGGTGCGCGGCATCGTCGACTCCATTGTCACCGAGGGACTGACGGAGTACTTCGAGGAGAACCCCACCGTCACGAAAAAGGTGCTCGACAAGGCACTCATGGCGTCGCGCGCCCGCGAGGCGGCACGCAAGGCACGTGAGCTGACGCGCCGCAAGAACGCGCTCGAGGTCTCCAGCCTCCCCGGCAAGCTCGCGGACTGCTCGTCAAGGATCCCGACCAGTGCGAGATCTACATCGTCGAGGGCGACTCGGCAGGGGGTTCTGCGAAGCAGGGACGCGACCGAAGATTTCCAGGCGATCCTCCCGCTGCGCGGCAGATCCTCAACGTGGAAGGCACGCCTCGACAAGATCTTTGCCAATGCCGAGATCCGCACGATGATCACGGCGTTCGGCACGGGCATCGGCGAGGAGTTTGACCTCGCGAAGCGCCGCTACAGCAAGATCATCATCATGACCGATGCAGACGTGGACGGCGCGCATCCGCACGCTGCTCCTCACGTTCTTCTACCGCTACATGGAAAGCCGCTCGTCGACCACGGGCACGTCTACATCGCGCAGCCGCCGCTCTATCAGATCCGCAGGACAGAAAGCATTTCTACACCTACTCCGACGATGAGCAGGGCGAAAAAAGCTCGACGAGATCGGGCGCGACGGCGTGACCATCCAGCGCTACAAGGGACTCGGCGAGATGAACCCCGAGCAGCTCTGGGAGACGACCGCATGAACCCCCGAGGGGCGCACCATGCTGCAGGTCGGCGCAGAGGACGCCGAGGCGGCAGACGAGCTCTTCACCATCCTCATGGGCGACAAGGTCGAGCCGCGCCGCCAGTTCATCGAGGAGAACGCGAAACTCGTACGAAATCTGGATATTTGATTTAGAAATGTATAAAAAAATCCCCTTGACACCATGTGTGCCAAAGGGGATTCTGTGATCATACGTATGTTCCTGTGCTATACTAGCACAAGCACTGTCGAAAAGGGCGGTCGAATCTTGCCCCCGGAAAGGGGCGATTGAGTATGGAACCTACGAGATTCTTTACATTTCTCGTTGTGTTCACTGTGCTGATCATGTCGGTTAAACGATAAAGAAAAACCCCGCCTCGTCATCAAACTCTGGCGGGGATCTCTGCTCATTATGAAGGGCGAGCCGTCTATCGGCAGTGCCCTTTTGTATCTCTATTCTATCATCTGCACATAACGTCGTCAGGATTTACATACGTTGTATTCTTTTTGGCGTATTTTTATGATCTATATGGAGGAACTACGATGAAGCAATTTCTCGACCAACTCGCTGTGCCGCACGGGGACTGGACGGCGCTCTTTTTCGGCCTGCCTCGGCAAAGATGATCAGCGTTCAGCAAGCCTGTGCCGAGTACGTGGTGAAAAACGAGGACTGGAACGTCGATCTGGAGCGCGGCGTGATCAGCTTCGGCACGCGCGAATACCCGCTCCAGTTCATCGGCAGCGAGTCCGCATCGAGCGGCACATGGCTCTGGGGCTGGGAGAACATCAATGATTTCCCGAAAGATCATCCGCCTCGCGCGTGAGACGAGGGAGTTCGGTGAAGCGCAGCAGATCGAGGCACTGACGACGGACGAATTCGACCTGAAACGATACCTATAACGGGGCACAACCTCTCCATCGTCACCTGCGGACTGGCGGACGGATACGCCTACTATCGCTGCCCGCACGACGGCAGGCGCATTCTTCGTCGGCCTGTCGGATGTGCCGGATGCGGTCTTTGATCCCGTTGACTTTCCGCGCTTTTATTTCGACGGTATCGCAGTGCATCCAGCAGTTCGATGTGGATCACCGCCTCCTGGTCGAGGGATTCCTGCGGTGGAATCAGACGCCGTACGAGTGGCACGGGTCACGCATCACGGCACATTTTACGCAGGATCTCATCATCGCCTTTGAGGATGTGGATGGCGCGCGACGCATCTCCGCCATGCGGAGTGTCTGACTTCGATCAGAAATCGCCCTTGATGCAGCATGGCATCAGGGGGATTTATTTCCGCTATATGTGTTTCTGTGATCGTGTAGTTTTCTCAAAAGAAGATATTGTATCTATTGAAATTCTATTTTGTCTGTGGTATTTCTAGGGAATCGCTGATAAAACAGTCTCTCAGATTGTCGTAGATTTTGTCCGATTGAGGCAGCAAACCGGACGCATAGCGAGGGCTATGTGGAGGATTGCTAACGAAACAAAGCGGGCGAAAAAGATGCGATGAGAATCGCTGATAAATCAAGTCTGCCAGATTGGCGTAGATTTTTGTCCGAACAAGGTGGAAAACCGGACGCATAGCAAAGGCTATGTGGAGGATTTTTCCGCCGAAGTGCGGGCGAAAAAGATGCGTCAAGATGGTAGTGCTGATTTATCAGTGCTTCCTAAGATGGTAGTGCTGAATTTATCAGTGCTTCCTTTGCATTTCTCGTTGTGTTCACCGTATTGATCATGTCGGTTAAACGATAAAGAGAAAACCCGCCTCATGCATCAAACCGGGCGGGGTTCTCGCCAAGCATAAGGGGCAGACCGTCTATCCGGCAGTGCCCTTTTGTATCTCTATACTGACATCTGTGCGCCGCATCGTCAAAGATTGCTGTGCGCTTTTTGCGTACGAAAAACGGCTCTGTGTGACCGAAAGGACACGCAGAGCCGTTTTACTGTCAATACCGCACGCAGCATTGTGTGTGTCGAGACTTCATCGTGCAGGCTCGCGGCGGCAAGGGAGCAGTTTCAATGCCGCACGCAGCATTGTGTGTGTCGAGACATCGGTGGTAACCGCGTAGTATATGGATCACTTCCTGTTTCAATGCCGCACGCAGCATTGTGTGTGTCGAGACCGAAGCTATCGGCGGATACAAGCGACTTAGTTGCGAGTTTCAATGCCGCACGCAGCATTGTGTGTGTCGAGACGAGCCATATCGATGATTTAATCGTATTTTCAGAAGGTTTCAATGCCGCACGCAGCATTGTGTGTCGAGACCACAACAACGTCCCCAATATCGTTCGTCGTTTCCGTTTCAATGCCGCACGCAGCATTGTGTGTGTCGAGACCCCAACAGAAGCGTTCAAATCATCGCGCACGGATGCGGTTTCAATGCCGCACGCAGCATTGTGTGTGTCGAGACACTGTGTCCCGCAGCCCTTGTCCCGCGCGGGCTGAGAAGGCATTTTTGGAAAGACGCGCTTTTTGCGCCGTTTTTGGCGTCTGCGAATGAACTCTGCCCCGAAAAGTGGGGAGCCATCGGCGCTGTCCCTTGTGCAGTGCGGGCTGCACCGTTTTGGAAAGACGAAACGGCGGAATGCGGCTTTGCGCCCGTGCCGGAGCACTTTCCATTTCCTTCTCTTCTTATCTTATGATAGCACACGCTTCGTTCTTTTTCAATGACGTTTTTGCGTCGATGCAGAGAGGTCGGTAAAAAATATATTGTACCTATTTGAAATTCTATTTTATCTGTGTTATAGTACTGATGTAATCAAACGAAATTACAAAAATACAAATCAAATGGAGGAATTTATGATGAAAATTGCAGTTGTGGCATCAATGGAAAGGCGAGCCGTGACGATTATTGAGGAGCTTGTGGCACGCGGACATGAGGTTACGGCGTTTGCACGTCATGCGAGAATCAGAGTGCGGCGAAGCATTTTGTACAGAAGGACATTCTAGGGAATCACTGATAAAAATGAGGGTCTGCCAGATTGGCGTAGATTTTTCGTCCGAACGAGGGTGGAAAACCGGACGCAGAGTGGTGCTCTGTGGAGGATTTTCCGCCGAAGTGCGGGCAAAAAGATGCGTCAAGATGGTTGTACCATGTATCGGTGCTTCCTAGATCTGACGAAGGGGATCTTGCGGGCTTTTGATGCTGTGGTGGATGTCATGGCGCTCCCATCTGTCGCGTCTGATGCGCGTATTGCCCTCTATGCTCCGTGCGGCGGACTGCGTGCTCATCGTCCCCCGCGCGGCATGCGCTGCGGATAGCGATTCCTTAGTTTTTGCATCCGATCGATTTTCTTGTCCCATGGGTGTGCCTATGCTATACTATTTTCTGTATCACGACGTTCATAAAAACAATAATAATAAATAATAAATAATAACGCAAAAATATGGAGATAGAGGATGAGCGATACCATTTACATCGAGCCGGATCTATCGTATCTGGAGGATCGTCTGGATGCGCTCGGTGATTTTGTCGGTGCAGCGCACTCGGAGATCCATGCCGTCGGGCGCAGTGTCGATGATCTGCGTGGGGACGTGGAGACGCTGACGCAGGATTTTTCATGCCTATGCGGCAAAGCAGGAGCGGACGAACCGCATCCAGCTCGCGGAGATCCGTCTGGGTGAAGCTGCGGCAGGGAGATCGAGCATCGATTCGGCCACTATGCGGAGATCCGCCGCATGGCGCGCGGCATTCTGGAGGCGAATGATCTCGCGGTCGTGCGGCGGGACACGCTGCGTGCGGCGGCAGAGAGCTCATGCTCCGTGCGCCCGGCTACTGGCTGGCACCTGCGCTCGTTGCGCTCGCGGCGTGGATCAGCGACGAGGAGGAGGTCGCAAACCGCGCGTGCGCGGAGGCACTCCATCGTGACGATGAGAGAACGTCGCTCTTTTTTTGCACTCGTTTGCCGCCGTTTCCGGACGAAAAGAGGCGAGCCTGCACTGGCTGCAGCGCTACTTTGCCGGACTGGATGGTGGGGCACTCGACCACAAGGCAGCCATCGTCATTGATGCCTACGTGTCAGGCCTCCTCGGCCGTGATGCAGACGGGCTCATCCGCCGCCGGATCGACGGCTGGATCGATCAGTTCAGCCGGGTATATAGCTTTGCCGCTGCGCAGGAAAAAAACGCTGGTATGAGGCGATGAAGGCGATGTGCCCCGCGCCGCCCGCAGAGGGCAGTTTTTCCCTATCTGAGGGTGCACACCGACAGATCGGTGTCGGAGGCGCTGGAGCATACGCTCTCGTGTGCGCGTCTCTGAGAAACTCAGCACACATTTTCAGCAGATCGTCACGCAGACGGCGCCGCCCCGCACGCTGAAAGCAGCAGCTGGACGGCATCCTGGAGCGTCTGGTCGCCGATTTCGATGCGGCGGAGAAGCCGCTGCACATGGAGTCGATCCTTGAGAAGCTGGTCATCCATGAGGGGCGGCAGGGAGGATCGTGCGCGCAGCATTTTGGCGGAAGGTGAAAGGCATTCGACGAGCGGCGCGACTTCATGCAGCTCCTGTCGGATGCGGCAATGCACCCGCAGGAGATGCAGGCGAGCCCGCGCTGCGAAAAATGGCGCTTGCCCTTGGGCGTGATTCGATTCTTTCCGCCTTTCGCGATATTGTCGCAGAGAACCGCGCCGCCATCCCGCAGACCATCAAATTTGGATTCTTGCATTTGATAACGAGACAGAGGACGGCTCCAATGAGGAAAAAAACTGCTGCGGTTATTTGTCACGTGGAACGATGTTCAGCGCATGATCCACATGCGTCCCTATGAGCTTTCCTCACAGGAAAAAGCTCTTTCCGATGGATATGGCTCCTTCCCGTGCTGCTCGGTCTCTACGGTGGGGAGGTATACTGGACGGCACTCGGCATCGCCGCCGGCGCAGTGATCTTTAACGCGTACATCAAGGCGAAGAAACGCATGGACAGCATCCATGCGCGCATTACGGAGAGTATCAGAAACAGGGAGGAGGAGGGGTACGCAGATGCTCCGCGGGGTGATCGCGGAGATCGTGGACTACCGCACGGAGATCGCGCGGCTCGATGCGGAGAGCGAGAAGGTCATTGACCTCCTGCAGGGACTGAACCCGGCACAGTTTAGGGACGTCAGCGGACGGCAGTCGGCGCGTGCAAATACAATAATAAAAATAATATCAAATAATATACGATAAATTACGATAAATAATAAAAATAATACAAGGAGGATCCCATGATTTACGGAAATATCCATGATGAAAAGGCCTATGCACTTCTTCCGCCTATGCTGCAGCGCGCTCGCCTACGCGCGGACGCATGATCTCAGGGCGCTCCCGGAGGGCGGCAGGAGATCGAGGGATGATCTCTACGTCAATATCGCCCACTACATGACAGGAACGCGCGCGGAGAAGATCTGGGAGGCGCACCGCATCTATGCCGATGTCCATATCCTCGCTGCGGGGACGGAGCGCATTGATGTCAGTGCCATCGAGCGCATGAAGATGGGGGACTATGACCCAGCGCGTGATTTTATCCCGCAGCGGGGAGGTAGATGCAAGTGTAGTCATGCACCCCGGTGACTTCCTCGTCTGCCTGCCCTCGGACGTGCACCGCAGCGGCGTCATGGAAGACAGCCCTGCGCCGCTGAAAAAGGGGATTTTTAAGGTGCGCATGTCTCTCTTGGCGTAATAGATAATAATAACGGGCTGCTGCACTAAGATTTTGATCTTGTGCAGCAGCCCGTTTAAAGGAATCACTGATAAAACAGTCTCTCAGATTGGCGTAGATTTTTCGTCCGAACGAGGGTGGAAAACCGGACGCAGAGTGGTGCTCTGTGGAGGATTTTTCCGCCGAAGTGCGGGCAAAAAGATGCGTCAAGATGGTTGTACCGGAATTATCAGTGCTTCCTAAAGTCATGAAAGAGAGGAGAGAGGAGCGCACCCTGATCGAGGCCGTAACGGATCCGCACATTGGCGTCAGAGGCATAGTCCACGGCAAGGGAGGAGATATGTTCACGTGTGGTGATGTAGTCGCTGGATGCGCGGAGGGCCGGGATGGAGAAGGGGAGGTCGCCGTTTGTCTCGTGCGTTAGAATGAGCGGCGCTGTTCACCGCGCTCGGCGATGGCATTCAGGATGATATTTGAGGCAATCCCCGCATTGATCGTGTGGCGGGATCGCCATGATGAGTGCTGCCCGATCCTCTGCATGGTAGGTATTCAGAAAGGCATGAAACGACGCGCGGCCATGCGGCTGTGCTCGATTCGATTTCAAAGTCCGGAATGAAGTAGGAGATGTGATAGTTCTTTTCACGCAGATCGTTGATGGTCTCCATGATTTCATCCGGCTCCTCGATCGGTTGAGGAACATCGAATGCGTCAATGAGTTGCTGTATATCGCCGTAGAGAAGAGGGCTGCCTCCAGATCTTCTCTTCGGGCCAGTTCCACCACTTGATGCGCTGCAGTGCGGCGATGGTTTCCGCATCAAATCGATATTTGATGATGCGTGCCGGATTGCCGACGACGATGGCGTACTGGGGGACGTCCTTTGTCACAACGGAACCCGCACCGACGATGGCGCCGTTGCCAACGCGGACACCATTTGAGATCATGGCATCGCAGCCGATCCATACATCGCTGCCGATAACGACCTGATGATAATTGATTCGATCAGACTGTGGGTTTAGCATCCCGTTTGCTTTCGGATCGTCATCTGGGTTCAGAAGCTTGTGCCGGGATAGGTAGCTGCACAGTGGTAGTTGTGATTGACTGCAATCTCGAAGATGAGGCGATGGGCAAGAGAAGAGTATTGTCCCATGAGAATATGACAGGTAGGACTTCCTGTTTCGACGGTTGCACCGACAATATACGTTTTTTCTCCGGCGGTTACGATGGGGGCTATTGTTATCGATGAGTATTTTTCTTTTTGAAGATTTGAAAATCCATTAAATTGATGTTCATTTTCTTCCTCCCCTAATCAGCAGTGCAGCTCTCATTCTCATCATAACATAATTTCTTTTTATTCGCCTAGGTAATGACAGATAAAAACGGCATGGATGGTTCTTTTCACCATCCGTTCATGATATAATCACCATAAGATATGTCTTCCATTGATCGTAGGAGAATGATATGAGTACAGATGCTTTTATCGCAGATGATGTCGTTCCTGCCGCTGTTCGTGCGGCCGAGGAGACGGTGTGGTCAATCCGCGTCTCTTGCCCGCTTTGATGTGGTGGATGGATTGTCACAGCTCGTCGTTTCGGATGAGGATATTGCGGATGCGGCGGCACGGCTCCGTCGCTTTGCTCCCTTTATCCGACGCGCTTTTCCCGAGACGGCGGAGACGGATGGTCTCATCGAGTCGCCACTGCGCGCGGTTCCTGCGATGCAGGCGCGGCTTTCTGATGCATACGGAGCAGAGATTCCGGGGCGTCTCCTGCTAAAGATGGACAGCCATCTCGCGATTGCGGGCTCGGTGAAGGCGCGCGGCGGGATCTATGAGGTGCTGAAGCATGCAGAAGGGCTGGCGATGGATGCGGGGTCTCCTGACATGGGACGATGACTATGCAAAGATTGCCGATCTGCGGGATTTCTTTGCGCGTTATACAGTGCAGGTCGGCTCGACGGGCAATCTCGGTATGTCCATCGGCATTATGAGTGCAGCGATCGGGTTTTCCATGTGCGCGTCCACATGTCGGCCGACGCGAAGCAGTGGAAGAAGGATCTCCTGCGCTCGCATGGCGTGGAGGTGATCGAGTACGCGGATGACTACTCGCGTGCGGTGGCGGAGGGACGGCGTGCCTCGGATGCGGATCCCATGAGTCACTTTGTCGATGATGAGAAGTCCGTCGATCTGTTCCTCGGCTATGCTGTCGCGGCTGAGCGTCTCGCGGCGCAGCTGAGGGCGCAGGAGATCACAGTGGACCGCGAGCATCCGCTGATCGTCTATATTCCCGCCGGGGTCGGCGGTGCCCCGGGCGGTGTGTCCTATGGGCTGCGGCGGCTCTACCATGATGATGTGCATTGTTTTTTCGTGGAGCCGGCACAGTGCCCTCGGTTCTTCTCAGGGTCGCGACGCAGCGATTTGAGCGTGCCAATGTGCATGATATCGGTCTGGCGGGAAGGACGGATGCGGACGGGCTTGCCTGTGCGAGTCCGTCGAGTCTCGTGACGCGCATGATGACGAATCACATGGCAGGGGTGTTTACGGTCTCTGAGGCGCATCTCTACGACTATCTGCGCGATCTCGATGCGAGTGAGGGATCCGCATCGAGCCGTCGAGCTGTGCGGCATTCGCGGGTCCCGTCGGACTCCTGCGCTGCCCTGCGGCGCGTGACTACTGCGCAGCGCATGGTCTGACGGAGGAACGCCTCCATCGTGCGACGCATATCGCATGGGCGACGGGCGGGCGGCTCGTGCCGGCAGAGGTTTGGGAGGAGTATTTAGGGACATATCGGTGATTCTGCAAAAAAAGCATCGCTTTCTGTGAAAAGAAGCGATGCTTTTGATAGTGAGTTTTCGCTCACTCACCTGCGCTGTCGACGATGCGGTTCATGGTTGCCATGGAGGCGACGCGGTCGCTTTCGGCGATGGTCATAAGTTTGACGCCCTGGGTGTTGCGGCTGATGAGGGAGATCTCGTCGACGCTGGTGCGAATGACGATTCCCTCGGTGGTGATGAGCATGAGTTCCTGGTTTTCACGGACGACGCGGATGCCGACGACGGGACCGGTTTTTTCGGTGACCTTCATGTTGATGAGGCCCTTGCCGCCGCGTGTCTGGGTGCGGTATTCGGAGGCGGTGGTGCGCTTGCCGTAGCCGCCCTCGGTGACGGTGAGTACCTCGGGTCGCTGCGCAGAACGTCCATCGCGACGACTTCGTCGCCGTCGGCGAGGGTGATGCCGCACGCCGCGCGCAATGCGTCCCATGGAGCGTACGCCGTCCTCGGGGAAGGTGATTGCCTTGCCGCCGCGCGTGCCGAGCATGATGCGGTTCTCCGTCAGTGAATTTGACGCCGATGAGCTCGTCGTTCTCGTCGAGGTTGACTGCCCGCAGGCCGTTCTTGCGGATGTTGCCGAACTCGGAGAGCGGTGTTTTTCTTGACGACGCCGTGCTTGGTGCCGAGGAAGAGGTAGCGGTCGGCGCGGAATTCCTTGACCTGGATGACGGCTGGTGATGCGCTCGTCGTTTTTCGACGGCGAGGAGATTGACGATGGCCGTGCCCTTTGCCCTGGCGTCCGCTCTCGGGGATTTCGTAGGATTTCAGGACGAAGGCGCGCCCGCGGTTCGTAAAGAAGAGGATGTCGTGGTGCGTGGTGGTGATGGGAGGGTCGCTGACGATGTCGGTTTCCTTGGTCCCCATGCCGCGCACGCCGACGCCGCCGCGCCGCTGGCGGCGGTAGGTGTCGAGCGGGATGCGCTTGATGTAGTTGTTCAGGGTGAGGGTGACGACGACGTCTTCCTCAGCGATGAGGTCTTTGACGTCCATTTCGCCTCGCGTCAAGGTGATCTCCGTGCGGCGTTCGTCGCCGTATTTGTCGCGCACTTCGATGAGCTCGTTTTTGATGATGGCGAGGACTTTCATGCGGTCGGCGAGGATACCCTTGAGTTCTTCGATCAGTTTCAGTACCTCTGGTACTCCTCTTCGATTTTCTCACGCTCGAGGCCGGTGAGGCGCTGGAGGCGGAGGGTCGAGGATGGCCTGTGCCTGTTTCTCGGTGAGTTTGAAGCCGTCCAGCGAGTGCCGTGCGTGCGATGTCTGCGGTACGGCTTTCGCGGATGGTGGTGATAACGGCGTCGAGGTGGTCGAGGGCGATGGTGAGTCCTTCGAGGATGTGGGCGCGTGCCTCTGCCTTCGCCAGTTCGTACTGCGTGCGCCGCGTGATGACGGTTTCCTGATGGTCGATGTAGTGCTCAAGGACGTGCTTGAGGTTCATGATGACGGGCTGTCCGTCGACGAGCGCGAGCATGATGACGCCGAAGCTGTCCTGCAGCTGGGTGTGTTTGTAGAGCTGGTTGAGGATGACGTTTGGCGCGCTGTCACGGCGCAGTTCGATGACGATGCGCATGCCGTTGCGGTCGGATTCGTCGCGCAGGTCGGTGACGCCGTCGATCTGTTTGTCGCGGACGAGTTCGGCGATTTTCTCGATGAGGCGCGCTTTGTTGACCTGATACGGGAGTTCGGTGACGATGATGCGCGGTTTGCCATTACTCATCGTTTCGATGTGGGCGCGTGCGCTGTTTTGATGACGCCGCGTCCGGTGGTGTATGCTGCGGATTTCCTCGGTGCCGAGGATGAGCCCCGCGGTCGGGAAGTCAGGTCCCTGATGACGCCCGCGAGTTCGTCGATGGTGGTGTCGGGGTTGTCGATGAGCATGAGGGTGCCGCCTATGACCTCGACCATGTTGTGCGGCGGGATGTTGGTCGCATGCCGACGGCGATGCCCGCGGTGCCGTTGACGAGGAGCTGCGGGAATTTTTGCGGGGAGGACGGTCGGTTCTTTCTCCGAGCCGTCGTAGTTATCCGTAAAGTCGACGGTTTCCTTTGTCGATGTCGCGCAGCATGAGCTCGGCGATTTTCGACATACGCACTTCGGTGTAGCGCATGGCGGCGGCGGAGTCGCCGTCGACGGAGCCGAAGTTGCCGTGACCGTCCGCGAGCATGTAGCGCATGGAGGAAGTCCTGCGCCATGCGGACGATGGCGTCGTAGACGGAGATGTCGCCGTGCGGGTGATATTTACCGAGCACTTCACCGACGATGCGCGCCGATTTTTGTACGGCTTGTTGCTGGTCATGCCCGAGCCCTGCATCGCATAGAGGATGCGGCGGTATTGCGGGCTTTAGGCCGTCGCGTACGTCAGGAAGGGCGCGCGCGACGATGACGCTCATCGCATAGTCGATGTAGGAGTTTTTCATCTCGTGTTCGAGGTTGACGGGGACGATGCGCCCCTGTCCAAAAGTCCAGATCCAATATGTCACCTCTTTGTGTTCGTTCCATCGGGTCGGTTTATGGTCAAATGCTACGTGTTTACGAAATATGTGCTCCACGCAAACGCTTCGTTACGCAAGCGGTCGTGTGCTTGTCCGCCAAAATACCGCATGATTTCTAGGGAATCGCTGATAAAATGAAGTCCGTCAGATTGGCATAGATTTTCGCCCGAACGAGGTGGAAAAACCGGACGCAGAGTGGTGCTCTGTGGAGGATTTTCCGCCGAAGTGCGGGCGAAAAAGATGCGTCAAGATGGCGGTGCTGAGTATCAGTGCTTCCCTAGACGCGCTTCGCTTGAACGGTAGAAATCATGCGGGGTCGGGTCGCACACTTTGCTCCGCTTGCTTCACTAAGGTTTGCTTAGGAGCACAATACTTCTCTCATCCGTAACCTCTGCTTATACACCAAGATTATACGCATTTTCGCGGGGAAAAGTCCATGTTTCGGGCGTGGGCTAACACCGTATTGCACGAGGCGGAGATATTTCTCTATGCGCGCTCACGCGAACACCTCGTTGCGCAAGTGATCGTATGCTTATTCGTCTAAATACCGACGCACTTCTTAAACGCGCTTCGCTTGACGAGAGAAGTCGCCGGGGCGAAACGCATACTTTTACTCACTTGCTTCACTAAGGTTCGCTTAGGAGCTGTGCAAGCATTATTCCGCAATCGTTTGTCAAAAGTCAGAGGCTCTCGCTGGGCGGGGAGAAAAAGGGATTCTTCTTCCTCTTGTCGAATAGAGGTTAGTCATTGTGAAAGGCGGGATGGTGGCGGACGATGTGCAGGCGCGTGCGGCAGGAGATTCTCCTGCGTGCCAACGATCTCTACGAAGCGGGGTACGCGCGTGCGGTGGAGGTCGCGCAGGAGCTGCTGACGGTTCTGCCCGAGGATGTGGAGATGCGCTATATTCTCGCTGTTGCGCTGACGCAGACGGGGGGCATACGAGGCGGCGGGCGGGAGGTCGCACGTATCCGTGCTGTGTCCTCGATCATGCGGGCGCGGCGCGGCAGGAGGTCTATACGACCGCGCGGAGGGAAGCTCGCGACGGCAGATCGTGCCTGCGCGCTGATCGAGATGCTGAAACGGCGGATGGCAGAGGAGGAGGAACGCCGTGCGCACGATGCGGTGTTTCTCGCGAGTGCGTACTGTCTCGCCGGCGCGGCGCTGACGGAGGCGGGGAGGCACAGGAGGCTGTCGCGGCGTTTCTCGCGTCTGCACAGCTGGAGACGGGGCGCGCCCAGCGCGGCGGTGGAGTACAGCAACGCGCCTTTGCCGTGAACTATCTGCCGACGTATCTGCGCCCACTCATGCGGGGCTCGCGTACGGCTACGATGCACTCTCTTGCCGATGTCCCAGCCGCAGGCGGGGGCGGCGGACGCCATGTGCGGGCATGCGCGCATCCGCATCGGCTACTCTCGCCCGATCTCTGTGGCATCCCGTCGGGCGGCTCGTGCGCCCGCTCCTCACGCAGTATGACCGCACACACTTGCCGTCTATTGCTATGCGCGCTGCATAGAGGATGCGCTCGGCGGAGATGCGTGCCGCCGTGGATGTGTGGCATAATGTCCGCGGCTGTTCTGCGGCGGAGACGGCGGCGCTCATCCGCCACGATGAGGTGGATGTTTCGTCGATCTCGCGGGCATACGCAGGGGAAATGCGCCGTTCTCGCGCACCGTCCCGGCACCTGTGCAGATGACGGGGATCGGCTATTTCAATACGACGGGGGCTGTCTGCGGTGGACTATGTGCTCTCGGATGTACCTGTCGATCCGCGGTGGGAGATGATGCGATGACGGAGGAGATCATCCGTCTGCCGCACAGTCATTTCTGCTATCCACTGCCTGATGATCTGCTGCCGCGCCGCCGCCGATGGAGCAGCGGGGACACGTGACGTTCGGTTCATTCAATAATTTCAATAAGGTGACGGATGAGGTGCGGCCTCTGGCGGCGGTGTTGGATGCGGTGCCGGGGGCGCGTCTCCTCGTCAAGAGCAAGATCTTTCGACCATGAGGAGGGGCGCGATGGTCAGCGGAGCGTCTCGCGCGCTGTGGGATTCCCGTTGCGCGTGTCGAGATGCGCGGGTTCAGCCGTGACTCATCTGGCGGAGTACGGGGATGTGGATGTCGCGCTCGATCCGTTTCCTATACGGGCGGGATTACGACCTGTGAGGGCGCTCTCGATGGCGGCGTACCCGTGGTGACGCTCGCAGGGGAGAGCCACGGCGCACGGTTCGGTGTGAGTCTCTCACGAATGGCACATCTCCTCGAGCTCGTTGCGCAGATGTCGCGGACTCATGTGCGGATCGCGGCGGGCTTGCTCCCGATCCTGAGACCCTGCGCGCGCAGCAGGCGAAATCTGCGCACGATGCCCGGGCAGCGCACCGCTGACGGATGCCGCCGGCTGTGCGCATGATGTGGAGGACGTGTACCGGTCGATCTGGGCGAAATTCGTGCGTGCGGCGGGCACTACGTGAGAGGTGTGATATAGCGGCGTTTCTGTCTTTCGGTACTCGCTCTGTTCTCGCTCCGTGCTGTCGGGCTGTGATTTTTCGTCACGGAAAAAACAGCGATCCCGCTACGGCGGATGAGGTTGCCGCGATGGTGAATGGAAAATTTCATGCCTGGCTGGGGCGCAGGTCGTGCCGGAGGGGGACAGACGTTGCGGAAAAGCCGTTTCAGAGGAATCGTTATGTGCTCCATGATGTGGGAATGGATCCGCTTTACCGCTGTGGCGGAGATCCAGCGCGCACAGTTCCCTATCCCTTCCTTTACCGCGATACGGATGCCGCTGCAGGCGTATGCAGAGGCCTACTTTCGCCCATCTCATCCTGCGGTGAATGCTGTCACGGCTGACGTTCCTCTAGGGCGGCGTCCCCGCGGAGGCGGCAGCGCTGCGCGAGAATCATGTGATGCACGAGGGGCGCCGCTTTTTGATCAGGGCGATTTTTATCTTTTCTCCATGAGGCACGCGGAGCGGATGCTGTCGATCTGCCGTGCGTTGCACGCGCTCTATCGTCCAGGGTGACGATACGCCTCACGGAGCGCACATGGGCGCAGGATAACATTCTACTACTTTGCCGGAGGGAACGGAGGAGCAGGGCGCTGCGCGTGCCGATCGAGACGTTCTATCTGCGGGCGGAGAGGACTGGGCACGGACGCTATGCGGAGAATCCGGGGCACGCGTCGGGAGAGGGATGCCGCGCCCTAGAGGAGCGGCTGGCAGAATATTTTGAGGTGCGGCTAAAGGGCGGCAAAGGCGTACGTGAGAGAACGTTATGAAATAAAGGGTGATGCTACACGAAGTTTGCAGCTTCTGCAGCAGTCCATTAGTATGCGCGGGTGGCAAATCATTCGCCCTTTTGCGTGGAACCGACATGAATGAGAAGGCCTTTTTCTTTTGAGCCGGCGTACTACGATAGTTTGATCGTATTGGTATTCTGATTAAGCGATTGGCGATCTCTCTTGCAGATAGGGGGACGGCTCTGCTCGCGACGAGTTCAAGATACTGCGCGCGATGGGATGGAATCTCTTGGGTGATTTTCCTGATCTGGGTGGGATTTTCCCAGATCTTGGGTGGGATTTGATCTGGTGGATTTTCCCGATCTTGGGTGGATTTTCCTGATCTTGGGTGGGATTTTTCCTGAGCCTTGGGTGGGATTTTTCCCGATCTTGCGGGATTTTCCTGACCTTGGGTGGATTTTCCATAGCATCAACCAGTGCCACATCCAAGGGAACCGTAATCCGAAAGATGTCATCCTCTCAGTTCCGGCGCCTCCTCGCTGTAGAACTTTGAGTAGTGATAGAGATTACGCACACCGAGCCGAGCTGATCGGCATAGCCGATGTTGCGGAAAAAACGCTGCGATGATGGGATTCTCGGATTCGGCTCGAAATTCATGGGGGTGAGGACACGAGCTGCGCACAACGGTTTGCATTTTCGACATACGTACGTTGCGTCTGACGAATTTTGCCTGATAGTTGCTCGTGTCACCGCGATGAATGAGCGTATGTGCGATGATCTCCCGTGATGATGGTCGCAGGCTTTTCCTCTGGTCATCTTCGAGATAGAATTTATCGGGCAGATATTTCTGACAAATGCCATGAGGCGCCTCGTAGCCCTCGATCAGGTTGGTGCGGATGATCCGCGGTCGTGGCGTTTCGTGTCAATGCGCGCAGCAATGCGTCCGTGAGATATGCAGGCACCACGTCCGGTATCACGTCATCCTCGTCCGAGCAGCATAACATGCGGCGAGATTGTATCCCTCCGCGCCGGTCACACGATCCTTTCCACTAGACGAGCGCTCTTTGAAGTCCTCGTCGGTCATCGCCGTCCACGGGTGCTGACCGCCGCCGCCTGTTGACCGCCATCGTCCGCAGTTTCGGCAGGAGGTCAAGGCATGATCCTCGATACTGAGCATAGGGATGGATTTTGCGCTCGGTAAAGATTTCCTGTTTTCGTATATATACATGCGCGATTTGTGCCGTCGCTATTACCTTGACATCGGCATCCTGTATGCGGTCGTAGATCACGCGCTTGTAGCTGTGTGCCTCGGCGCTGGGCAGAATATATGGATGTGAGATGAGGTCCTTTCCCTCACGCACGATGATCTTCGGCGTGAGGCATACCGTCGGGAGAGGATGTCCGGATTGCTGATTTGGCTGATGAAATTCCGCACCATATCTGCAGCTGCTCCGCAACGCCCGCCACTGTTCCATCGTCCAGAACGCCGAGGAAAAATATCGCCGCCATGAGCGGTTTAGAAAGAGCGAGACCGTTTCATAGACATCGCCTCAATGCCGTTGCCGCAGCGTCGAACTCCACGGCGACAGTTTCGCCGATCCGGAACCACGCAGGTCAGTTCATTTGCATCCATTGATTGCTACACTCCTTTCCTTCCCATACTGATACTAGGTGAAATGGAAAAACTTGTCAAGCATACGAAAACCGCCGCCGAAGGACGAATGCCCTTCGATGGCGGTTCATTATTGCTGAACTGTATACCCACATCCACGCGCCAACCATTTTGACCGTTGCCGATATCCTCTGCGTGAGTGCAGCAGTCCTGTCGGTGATGTCTATGTGTCCTAGCCGAGGGTGTGTCGAGCAGCTCACGCGTGTGGGCTGCGACGGCGGACGGTGATGTCGGTGCGTCGTGCGACGCCCGTGTTGAGTGCCGCCTCAGCGACAGCAGCAGCGACGGTCGGTGCGACGCGCGGGTCGAGCGAGGCTGGCGATGATGTTGGTCTCGTTCAGCTCGGATTCGTGGATGAGGAGGCAATCGCGCCGGCGGCGCGATTTTTCATCTCCTCGTTGATTTCCTTTGCGCGCACGTCCAGCGCACCGCGGAAGATGCCCGGGGAAGGCGAGGAGGTTGTTGACCTGATTCGGGAAGTCAGAGCGTCCCGTGCAGACGATGCGTGCGCCTGCCGCCTTTTGCCTCGTCGGGCAGGGATCTCGGGGACGGGGTTCGCCATCGCCATGACGACGGGGTCCTTGCTCATGCTCTGATCATCGCGGGGGTGAGGCTGCCGGGGCGGAGACGCCGATGAAGATGTCCTTGCCCTTGATGACCTCGGCGAGGGTGCCCTGCTCCTTTCTGATGGTTGGAGACTTTGGCGAGGCTCTCCTTGTGCCGGGTTCATGTTCTTTTCGCGTCCCTCGTAGATCGCGCCCGTCGTGTCGCAGAGGACGACGAGTCTTGATGCCGTAGGGCAAAGAGCAGGCGCGATCGCCTGTCCTGCCGCACCTGCGCCGTTGATGACGATGTTCGCCGTCTTGAGGTCGCGCCCGAGGTACTTGTACGCGTTGAGGAGGGCGGAGACGACGACGATCGCCGTACCGTGCTGGTCATCGTGGAAAACGGGGATGTCGAGGGTCTTTTGAGCTCGTTCTCGATGTCAAAAGCACTGGGGTGCCTTGATGTCCTCGAGGTTGATGCCGCCGTGGGTGGGGGCGATGAGCTGGCAGACTTTTAACGACGTCCTCGACTTTTTCGCTGTTCACGCAGACGGGGACGGAGTCGACACCGCTAAAGCCCTTGAAGAGGATCGCCTTCGCCCTCCATGACGGGGAGGCCTGCGCCTGCGCCGATGTTGCCGAGACCGAGGACGGCGGTGCCGTTCGTGACGACAGCGACCATGTTGCCCTTGCTCGTGTAGTCGTAGATCTTTTCGGATCTGCCTTGATCGCGAGGCACGGTGCGGCGACGCCGGGCGTGTAGGCGCGGCTGAGGGTCGTCGCGGGTCTTCAGCGGGACGGTCGGCGTGACGCCGAGCTTGCCGTGATGGCTCTTATGAAGGTCGAGTGATTCTGCATCAAAGTTGCTTCCCATAGTGCATTTTTCCTTTCCTTGGGGATGTCCCTCTATATGTCCTCTGCCGCCGTTTCTGGGAATCACTGATAAAATGAGGTCTGCCAGATTGGCGTAGATTTTTCGTCCGAACGAGGTGGAAAACCGGACGCAGAGTGGTGCTCTGTGGAGGATTTTTCCGCCGAAGTGAGGGCAAAAAGATGCGTCAAGATGGTTGTACTGAATTTATCAGTGCTTTCCTAGGGTGCCCCTTCCCCAGGGGAGGCGAGAGGGCGTTATGCTTTGTGATGGATCGAGGCAGCGATTCCTGGTTTTCTTGCCGGGGCTGCCGCCGCTGCGCTGCGGTGCTGCGGTGTCGCCGCTGCTGTCAGCACTGCTGCTCTGACGCGTGCTCGCGTGGCGGCTGTTGCTCCCGCTTCCACTTCCACTGTCGGTGTCGGCCGATTTTTCGGCGGGGATGTGTCGGTGCTCTGCGTTTTGCTGCTCTTGTCGCTGCTCTTCTGGTCGGTGGTTGCGCTCGGTCTTGTTGCTGTCCTCGGAGGAGGAGTGTTTGCGGCTCCGTGTGTCGAGTGCCTCGTCTCCGCTGACGCGGCGGCCGATGCTGTTGTCGCCCTCAGGTACCTCGGTGGCGCCGGCGGGATGGAGTTCTCGTAGTCGCGGATGGCGCGCTCCATGCAGCTGCGCTCGTTCCGCGTTCAGGCTGAGGCCGAGGGTGTTGACCATGTTGCGGCTAGCTGCTCCATGTCGGGGATCCAGTAGCTGATGCCCTCGATGTAGAGCGGGCGCCCCGGCACCATGTCGGTGCGCAGTCCCTTTGCCTGTGCCTGTTTCAGTGTGCCGATGAACTCAAGCATCTGGCGGACGCTGAGGTCGGTCTTGACGCTGTCGATGACGCTCGCGATGATGCCCGGCAGGCGCGGCAGGATGGCGGGGTGGTTACAGCGTCGACGCACGCGCGCATGAATTTCTGCTGGCGTTTGACGCGGCCGATGTCGCCCTCCTCGTCGCGGTAGCGGACGTAGGTGACGGCGGTCTTGCCGTCCATGTGCTGGCGTCCCGGGCGCAGGTCGATGACGAGGCCGCCGTCGTCGTCCCACGGATCCTCGTAGTACATGCGCTTTTCGACGTCGATGTCGATGCCGCCGATGGCGTCGATGATCTTTGAAGGCGTGGGTGTTGATGATGACGTAGTGATCCATGCGGATGCCGAGAGTCTCGACGGTGCGCTGGGTGAGTTTTTCGCCGCCGTAGGCGTATGCCGCGTTGATTTTGTCGTAGCCGTTTTTCGGGATGGCGACGCGCGTGTCACGCGGGATGGAGAGGAGCGAGGCCTCGTTTTTCTGCGGGTCGATGGTCGCGACCAGCGAGGGTGTCGCTGCGTCCGACGTCGTCGGAGCGCTCATCGACGCCCATGATCATGATGGTTGCCTTGTCCTGGCGGTGAGGAGCTCGTCCTTCAGGGGTCTCCTTGTTGCGGTCGAGCAGGCTGCTCTGGGCAAAGAAGACGCCCGCGAGCGCCGCAAGGACGAAGATGAGGATCGTGCCGAGCACGATGTAGGGCCATCGTTTCTTTTTCGCCGTTGGTCTCTTCGGTGGTAGTGTCGTCAATGCAGAATCTGTCCTTTCCTCCCCAATCGCAGGTGGGCGCGTGTATTCCGCGCTGTGCGGTTGCGCTTCGCGTGCGTGTGGATTATACTGTAGAAATCACGGGATGGTACATATCTACTCAGTATCACAATAATATATAGCAAACGCGGCGAATATGCAAAGGATTGTTCCTGGAAAATGGCGGAAATCTGCTGTTTTTGCCGGGGCTAGGCGGCAGAATGAGGCTGTATTCATTGTTCCGTTCGGTTTAATCGCAAAAAATACGCTGCCTGCACTACTTTCTCCATGGTCGGATGAAATGCCGATTCGTGCCGAGAAAAATTATTTTACGGGAGTATTTTTGAAAGAAAACCTACTATATATAGGAGGAAAATATGGGCGTTGAGATCGAGCGCAAGTTTACGGTGCGGGCGGATTTCTGCCCACAGGGCGCGGGGACGGAGATGGCGCAGGGCTATCTCTCGCGTGATCCGCAGCGGACGGTGCGCGTGCGTCTCGCCGGCGGGCGCGGCTATCTGACGGTCAGGGGGAGACGCGCGGGATGGTGCGCGCGGGTATGAGTATGAGATCCCCCGACGGATGCGCGGGCGATGCTCGCGCTCTGCGATCCGCCGCTCGTGGAGAAGACGCGCTATGTCGTGGATGCCGCAGGGCGCCGATGGGAGGTCGATGTCTTTCATGGGCAAACGATGGTCTCGTCGTCGCTGAGGTGGAACTGCCGTCGGAGACGGCGGAGGTCACGCTGCCCGCGTGGGTGGATCGCGAGGGTGACGGGGAAAAACGCTACTAATTCGTCACTGATTGTGCACCCTTATCACTCTTGGACGGCGGAGGAGAAGTCCGGATATCCACGCGTCCCTGTGGAAAAGTAGTCGATTCTGCTACAAAATATGGAAAATATCAGCCGATCAACTCCCATATGGGGTTATCCACTGATTTATCCACGTTATCCACAGAAATCGGAGGATCGTTCGTAAAAATTATGCACATTGTGTAAAGATGTGTGGATAAAGGCAGTTGAGGGGCTTTTTGAACAATTTTATCCACAGAGTTTTACACAGCTGGGGATAACTTATGGAATAAGTTGTATACGATATATTCTGTTTATTTTTAGGAGGAAGATTTGATGGCGGAGTGGGAGGTATGTCTGCGGCTCGTGCTCGTGTGTGATGGGCGGGATCATCGGCTATGAGCGGCAGATGCGGAACAAGTCGGCGGGGCTGCGGACGAATATGCTCGTAGCGCTCGGCTCATGTCTTATCATGATTATGTCGCAGGCGCTCTATGACAATGTGGAGGGCAAGACGAATGCCGACCCCGCGCGTCTCGCGGCGCAGGTGGTCTCAGGCATCGGCTTTCTCGGTGCGGGCGCGATCATGAAGGAGGGGCTGACGGTCACAGGCTTGACGACGGCGGCGACGCTCTGGGTGGTCGCGGGGGTCGGGCTTGCGGTCGGCGCAGGGGTTTTACCTCGGCGCAGAGCGTGACGACGGCGATCGTGTTCCTCATCCTCAGGGAATCTCTCGCGGCTCGATGCGTGGGTCGATCATGAACGCCTGCTCTCCCTCTCCATCCACACGATCGACCGTCCCGGGCAGATCATGCGCGTCAGTGCCTGCATTGAGGATCTCCATCTGCGCTCACGCGGGATGAAAGTCAAAGACCGACGAGGACGAGGCGGAGACAGAGACGGGCGGCGAGGCGCATCTACCTGACCTTTGAGGTCTACAATCGCGAGAACATCAAGCCGTCCTTTATCGCTGATGCCCTGCGGCAGGGTGGACGGCGTACTGCGCGTCGATGTGGTGTGAGCTCGTGCTTGACGAAATTGGCGGATTGAGTAAAATGGACGCAGAAAAGGGCACTGCCGATGGGCGGCCGCCCGTATACATAGCGAGAGAAATCTCCGCCTGCTGTTTGGAGACGTTCAGGCGGGGTTTTCTCATTTATCCGATTTACGATATCACGGTGAATAGAACGCAGGAAAACGTTAAGATCACCTGAGTTCCATGCATCAATCCCCCTTTCGGGGCTGAGATTACCTACTGCGCCTATCAGTGCCTAGCTGATTATAGCAAACAAATGTATGCTGTGCAATACAGGGAGGAATCGTCGCGATTATCTCATGGGATGAGTATTTTATGGGCGTGGCGCTCTTTTTCCGCCTATCGCAGCAAGGATCCCGCATACGCAGGGTCGGCGCCTGCATCGTCAACGAGGACAAGCATATCGTTGGCGTCGGCTACAACAGGATGCCGAACGGCTGCGACGACCATGAGTATCCGTGGGGACGGACGGGGGAGTTCGCCGAGCAAAAGTACCCTATGTCGTGCATGCGGAGCTGAACGCCATCCTCAACGCAAAGCACGTCATTGAAAGGCTGCCGTATCTACACATCACTGTTCCCGTGCAACGAGATGCTGCAAGGCGATCATCCAGAGCGGCATCCGTGAGGTCATCTACCTCTCGGACAAGTACGCCAGGGAACGGACAGCACGAAAGGCCTCAAAGCGGATGCTCGCCTCGGCGAACGTCACCTGCCGCCGCATGGAGACGGAGCTGACGGAGGTGCCGGTCCGCTTTACCGCAGAAGAGTAGATCAAAATGGGCTGTTGCACGAAACAAACGTGCGGCAGCCCATTTTTAAAATACTGATCCATTCAGCGTATCAGTGCTTCCTTTATTTTTCAATTGTTCCGATGAATGGCAGCAGGAAGGAGTTCATCATGCGACGAGCAGCTGCTGCCGCAGCAGTCCTTCCTGCCCAGGCGAAAGTTCCGATGAGACATGGCGAACGGCAAAAAGAGTGCAGCCGCCAAAAATGCACCGACGACGCATGGGTTGCCATGAAAGAATCTCCCCTCAGAGGCGCCCTATCAGAAGCCGAGTAACCGACCAATCTGATAGACAAAGAAGCGAAACAAACCAAGCAATCGCGAACATATAGACGGCAGAAAGCCGACCCATTTCCACGCGCCTGTCTCTTTCCTAATCGTACCGAGTGACGTGACACATGGCGTGTAGAGCTGTGAGAATACCATGAAGGCAGCGCAGAAAAGGGCTTGTAAACGCTGCGCCCATACCTGTCTGAAGCATCATGGAAGCCGTATTAGCCGCATCCGCCGCCTCGGTCGAGACATCGGCAACACCATAGAGAATGCCGATTGTCGCAACGACCGTTTCCTTCGCCATGATGCCGGAAAGGACGGCCGCGCCAGCCTCCCACGTTGCAAAGCCGTGGAATGTGAAGACACAGACATCCAGCCGCCGAGCGTCGCCGAGGATGCTGATCCTCAATCTCGCACGGACCGCTGAAGTTGTAGTTCGACATGAACCAAAAGGATGACCGATGCCGAAAAGATAATCGTACCTGCCTTGATGAGGTATCCCTTACCCTTGTCCCACGTCTCCAGGAGAACCGAATTCATATCGGGCATACGGTACGGCGGGAGCTCCAACAGAAAGGTCGAGCCCTGTGCCTTAAAGAGCGTCAGAACCGAGCACCTTTCGCCGCAATGATGGCCATGACCATACCGATGATACATAAGGAATACAACGTTTTGCCGCGTCATGGGAAGAACATCGCCGCAAACAGAGCCATGATTGGCAGCTTGCACCGCACGTCAGGAACGGAGTGACGAGGATCGAGATCATGCGGTCCTTTTTCCGAGTCGAGCGCACGCGCCCCATGATGGACGGAACGGCGCAGCCGAAGCCCATCATCAGCGGCATGATCCCCTTGCCCGTCAGCCCGCAGCGGCGCGTAATCGGATCCGTGATGAACGCGATGCGCGCCATGTATCCCGTGCCATCGAGGAACGAGAGGCAGAAGAACAGGACGAAGATGAGGCGGACGAACGTCAGCACTGAGCCGACACCCGCGATGATGCCGTCCGTGACCAGCGCAAAACCATCCAGTCCGCGACTCCCGCTGCTACAAGCGAATCCTTGACAAAGTTCAGGAACTGATCGTTGATGAGCACCTCGAGTTCGTCGGCAATGGGCTGTCCGATCCATGTAAACGTGATCTGAAACACGCCATAGAGAATCAAGGAAAAATCGGCAGCGCAAGCACACCGTTTGCGAGAAAACGATCCATTTCTCCGAGTGCGTCGCACCGACATTCTGCACTGTTACGGCATACTCGCACGACTTGATCGATGAGTGCATAGCGCGCCTCGATGATCGCCTCTTCCTTCTCCGCCTCCGTACGCGAACTGCTCTCGATCTCATGGATCTTCGCGATATGCTGCCTTGACGAGGTCGCTCGGCTGGTACCGTGCCATGACCGTACTCGTAAAGACATCGAGCAGCGTCTTTGTACTCTTGCTGCTGCGCCCGTCGTCTCGACGGTGGGCATGCCGAGCGCCTCTTCGAGCTTCGCCGTGTTGATCTTGATGCCGCGCCGCTGCGCATCGTCCTGCATATTGAGATCGATGAGGGCAGAATCCCCTTTCTCGAGAAGCTGCACCGTGAGGAAAAGATTGCGCTCGATGTTCGAGCTGTCCACGTTTATTCAGGACGAGATCCAGCTTCGTGCTCGTCAAGTGAGTCGATGACGATTTGTTCCTCCGGCGAGCGGGCGTTGATGCTGCACGTCCCCGGAAGGTCGACGATGGAAATCGCCCGCCCCTTGTAATGGTGTGACCGATTTTCTTGTCAACCGTGACCCCAGCCAGTTTCCGATTTTTCTGACGCGCACCCGTCAGTGCGTTGAATATGGTCGATTTACCGGTATTTGGGTTTCCGGTCAGTGCAACTGCCAATTCTGACATACTCCGCCCTCCCTAACCGATTTGCTCGACCGTTATGAGTGCTGCATCCTCGCGCCGCATGGCGAGGTTATACTGAGCGAATGCCAATCGCGATCGGGTCCCCCATAGGTGCCAGAACGCAGAACCGTCACCTTCGTCCCCGGAATCATCCCCATCGACATAAGACGCTGTTTGAGCGGCGACTCGCTGAGTTTGCAGAATCTTCAGCGTCATTCCTGTCTTCCGTCCCTCAGTGTCAATCAAGATACCTCCTAAGATCCACATTGTTATCAATGCAAATGATAATGAAACTATCTCTGCAACGTATATGATAACTTACTTCATATTATTGCGTCAAGGGAGAATCTATGGATGCTTCATAAAATTAAAATTAGGAATCACCGATAAATTCAGCCGCGCTATCTTAGCATCATCTTTTTGCGCACTCTCGTCATGCCAAGCCTCTCGCAGATAACGGATTCCGAGAATGTCGTTTCGTGAATCTGTCCCTATACGAAAAGAAGGCCGTGGCACAAAGATACATTTACCTTTGTGCCAGCAGCCTCTTGTATGTGGAAGATTGTGTTTTTACCCGACGAGCCATCACCACGAAGTAGAGCACGAGCAGGGATGGTCACTGCAGAAGATGCCGATAAAGTCGATGTAGACACCGGTCTTGATCATCTTTGTGATGGGGATATAGCCCGACGCAGAACAATCGCATTCGGCGGTGTGGACACCGGCAGCATGAAGCCGAGTGACGAGGAGAGGGCGATACCGATCGCAACGTGGATCGGGCTGAACCCTGCCGACATCGCTGCCGTAATGGCGAGCGGGCCGATCATGTTCGTCGCTGCCGTGTGGCTCGTGAGCTCGGAGAGAGCAGTGCCATCACACAGAAGATCGCGACGAGGGCGAACTCGGACGGCTCGCCGCCGAGCATCCCGACGATGCGGTCGCCGACCCACTGCGAGAGGCCCGTCTTATACATCATGCCGCCCATGGCGAGGCCGCCGCCGAAGAGGATGAGCGTGCCCCACTCGATGCCCTGTACGGCTGATTTCCACTCCAGTGTGAACTTGCGCTCCTTGAAGTTGATCGGCAGGGAGGAAGAGGAGCAGCGCGCCTGCCATTGCTGCGACCGCCTCAGGGAAGAGGCGCGAATACATCTTGAGGAGCGGTGAGGTGCTGCCGAGCGTCATCGAGAGAATGCCCGGGAACACCCAGAGGAAGACGGCGACGAGGAAGCAGAAGAGCGTGTTCTTCTGGGCGCGTCCAACCGCCGAGCTCTGCGACACGTGCGCGGATGAACTCCTCTGCGCCGTCGATGCGCTCGACATCGGGCGGGAACATGCGGATGAGAACCACGTAGGCGATGATGAAGTACGCCACCATCGCAATGACGCCCCCATGTCATCCATTCAAAGAAGGAGATGTGGATGTTTGCCATCTGATCGAGGAAGCCGAGCATGATGATGTTCGGCGGGGTGCCGATCGGTGTCAGAACACCGCCGATCGAGCAGGCATACGCGGTCATGAGCATCAGCCCGGTCGCGTACTTGTAGTCATGCAGGTCGATTACCTTGCCGTTCGCGGCCATCATCTCCTTGACGGCGGCGAGCAGGCCGAGGGCGATCGGGAACATCATCGCGGCCGTCGCCGTGTTGCTCACCCAGCCGGAGCAGAGCGCTGCGGCAAGACCGATCGCGAGGAAGATGCGGCGTGGATTCGAGCCGACCCACGAGCGCGAGAGCAGCCAGTAGGGCAAATCGCTTGTCGAGCCCGTGATCCATCATCGCCTTTGCGAGGATAAATCCACCCATGAAGAGGAAGATCATCGGATTGGCGAATGCCGCAGGCATCCTTTGCCGTAACCACGCCTGTCACGACAGCGAGCGTCGGCCCGATGAGGGACGTGACGGGGGATGGGCACAGGGTTCCGTGATCCGCAGAGTGCCACCAGAACCATGATGGCGAGCAGCTTGTGGGATGCGAGCGTGAGTCCCTCGATCGGCGTCAGGAGCACCAGAATCGCGAGGATTGGCGCACCGATCAGACCGACGAGACGACGCGTGCGATCAAATTTCTGCTCAGCCTCATGTATCTGTTGGGCTTCTTTGCTTTGATCTCCACTCATTTTCTCAGCCTCCTTACTGGAAGTAATGATAATTTCTATGTGTATTTTATTATACGAAATTTTGAAGTCTTTTTGCAACACTTTTCTTCACAAATATGATTTTTCCTGATTGTTCTGCTATAATAGAGACGGATACGGTATGTTTCGTTCCAAATAAAGGAGGAGTTTCATGCAGAGCTTTTACCTATCATTGTCCGACGGAGATCATCTTCGGGCGGGGCGGAGATGCCGTTCCCGCAAAACTGCGTGCGGCAGGGGGCGCCGCGTGCTCATTCTCCACGGCGGCGGCAGCGCAGAGCGCTCGGGGCTGCTCTCGCGCATCGAGATGAATCTGACCTCGGCGGGGCTGGCGTTCCTCGTCATGGGCGGCGTACAGCCGAACCCGCGCGTTGCGTTCGTCCGCGAGGGCGATCCGCGAGGGGCTCACAGCGGATGTGAACTTCATCCTTGCCATCGGCGGCGGGCAGCGTGATCGACTCGGCGAAGGCGGTCGCTCACGGCATCGCAAATCCTGACGTGGACATCTGGGATATCTGGACGAAAAAGGCAGAGCTGAGCGCACGATGCCCGTCGCGTCCGTGCTCACCATCCCAGCTGCGGGCAGTGAGACGAGTGACTCCGCCGTGCTGACGAATGAGGATACGGGGCAGAAAGTAGGGCTGAATTCGCCGCTCAACCGCCCTGTCTTCGCCTTTATGAACCCGACGCTCGCCTTTACCCTGCCGCGTGAGCAGATCGCCGCGGGGGCATCGGACATCACGATGCACACGATGGAGCGGTTCTTCACGGATGTCAAGGAGCCGAACGTCTTCACCGACCGCGTGGCGATTGATCTCCTGCGCACCGTGATGGAGTCCGTGCGCCGCCTCCTCGTCTCGCGCAAGGACTATGATGCGATGAGTGAGCTCATGTACTGCGGCAGTGTATCACACAGTGACCTGACAGGACTTGGACGTGGTAAGGATTTCTCCGTACACAAGCTGAGCCATCCGCTCTCTGCACACTATGATGCAACGCATGGGCGTGCGCTCACCGCGCTCTGGGGATCGTGGGCGCGGTTTGCCTATCCCTACGACCCGGCACGCTTTGCCCAGTTCGCCGCCGATCTCTTTGAGCAGTGATGCGGGCACGGATGAGGAGCGGGCGCGCGGGCATCCGTCACATGGAGGAGTTCTTCACTCCATCGGAATGCCGACGAGCATCGGCGGGCTGAGGGATCGGCACCCTCTCGGCGGGGACGATCGAGCAGCTCGCCGATGATGCGACGCAGGAGGATCGCATCCGCATCGGCGTCTTCCATCCGCTCACGCGCCGACGCCATCACCATCTATACGGCGGCAAATCACTAATCCATCAGCAAAAGACCTGTCCCGACGAAGTCTGTGATTTAGCATCGGACAGGTCTTTTTATGCGAAAGAAATAACCGCCCATTCGACCAGGTGAACGGTTGTTCACAACGTACCGCAAAATCTCGAAAGATGCCGTCAAAGGACGTTTCTTTCTATGGTCATTATAGCAAATCCATCCATGTTTTGCAACACCTCGTTTGGCTAGCGATCTGCTAGAAAACAACTTCCTGCATAGTAGTGCCAATACATGGGCTGTGGAGACGCCAGATATTCTGCAGCGAGCGACGGTAAAGAGGCGTATCCCGATTTTCTGCGTCAGGGAGGACGGCGGGCACCTTGCCGAACCGCGTCCTCCGCGATGTGAGGAGTGCACCGAGGAAGACGCCAAGGAGCAAAGTGAGGAACATCCTGCTCCCGATGTACGTCTCACTGTGGAGGAGCGCACCGATGAGGGCGAGATAGAGCATCGGCCAATGCGACCAGCCGCGGTGACGAGCTGCGCCATGTACGCCATCCGACACTGCCGGGGTGCCCTCCACCTTGTCCGGCAGGGACGGCGCCGACGCATGCCGCCGCCGCCGCGAGCGGATCGGCACTCACCGCGTAGAGCAATCGTGCCCGTGAGTGCAACATGCGATACCCATGTCATGCGGCGTACTTCCTCCTCTGAAGATGGGGACAGCCATCCATATTTATAATAGCGGATATTATATATGACAATGCCATAACTATATATTTGCCTTTTTCCCGTGCCTCTTTGACAACGTCGGCGAGGGTAATCTCCTCCATTTCCTTCTCCATGGCGTCTTGGATGTCCATGAGACGGTGGTCGAGTACATCGTGGATATGGCTGCCGACGGGGCAGGCGGGGTTTGGGTTCTCATGGAAGCTGAAGAGGACTGACCGCTGATGCTCTCTACGGCACGGGAAGATGTCGGCGAGCGTGATGTCTGTGAGTTCCTTGGCGATGTGTGCGCCGCCCTCGCGTCCGCGTGCGACGGTGATGAGCCCCGCGCGGCGAGGCTGACCGAGGATGCGGCGGATGACGACGGGATGTACGCCGATGCTCCCCGCGAGCGATTCGCTCGTCGCTGGCTCGTGTTTGCCGAAGAGATCGACACAGATGAGGATGTGGACGGCGATGGTGAAGCGGCTTTGAAAATCTGCATGTTGTGACCCTCCATTGTTCGATATTCGTATCTACCACAATGGATGGAGAAATGCAAAGGAGCTTTCCAGAGGAATCACTGATAAAATGAAGCCCGTCGATTGGCGTAGATTTTTCTCGTCCGAGCAGGTGGAAAACCGGACGCAGAGTGGTGCTCTGTGGAGGATTTTCCGCCGAAATACGGGCAAAAAGATGCGTCAAGATGATGGTGCTGAATGATCGTGATTCCCGCTAAGTCCTCGGCAAGCGGGCTGACGCCGCACGTCGTTGAGCGGTTTGAGTGGACGGACGCCCCTCGTGTACGAGCCGCTCGACGGTGGGCGAGGTCCACAGGCTGTGGATGATGTCGCCGTTCTGCAGGGGCGATGTCGCTCCCCATGCCGCGCCGCCGCAGGACGAGGGCGGCGTATGCCGTGTTGACGTAGCCGATGCCGCCGCGCCGCATGTTGATACATCTTGACGGGGGTGAGGACGCAGCCATGCAGGATGAGGAGGATGATGTTGCGCCGCCGTGCCATGAGACGGGCGGCGTTGCGTCGGATGAGGCGGAGTGCCTTGTCCTCGCGCGTCGGCGAGACAGGCGAGCACGTGCTCGGTGTGGCGCCGAGCATCAGGCTGCTCCCGTGCGCTGCAGATCAGGCGGTGCGCGTCGTGTCCTCCTGCGCCGGAATGAGGGGCGAGGATGTCCCCGCCGGAGCAGGCGAGGCGCTGCATCAGGCATTCTTTTTCGTACGATTCATGGTGGATCTCCTTTGTTTGGGGAATCACGGCAAATGCTGTGACTCCATGACTCCTGCCTGCCGCTGGCGGGAGGCGCACAGGCACAGGACACGATTCTGGATCTCCTGTTCCTTTCTGAATGCTATAAGAAAAATATGTTCGTATGTAAAGAAAATTTTTGCGTGGAGGCTCTTCTTTTTCGCCGCAGCAGGTGATTTGGGTGTAAGCAGCTTACAGCGGACGAACAAAAACGGAAAGAGTGACATCTATGGCAGCAAAGAAGCAGCGAGACAAGCTCACGCTGAAGGTGATTACGGGGTCCGGCGCAGACGGCAAGAACCTCTATAAGAACGCGCACGATCGCAGGAGCTTGCGCCTGTGCTCACGGATGCGGATGCGCTCGCGGTCGGACGCGGGTTCGCGAATCTGCAGAAGCACGGGCTCGATCAGGGTGATGCGCACGGATACGGCTGTCCTGACGGACTGAGCCCCGCGCGGCAGACGATGTGAGGAACGCGAAAGGAGGTACGACGATGTCGACGAAAAACAGCTCCGCATGACGCTGGCACTCTCGACGGGCAAGAACCACACGGTCAGTCTGATGGATCCGAAGGATGATCTGACGAAGGCGGCGGTGGAGACCTGCCTGCAGGATGTCATCGCAAAAGAGGCGATCATGCTCGGGCGAGGCATACCCTGTCTCCGCTAAGGACATCAGTGTCCAGACGGTAGAACGGCGCTCAGCTTGCCTGAGTACAGCATCAGCAGGGACATGATGAGGACACTGGACGAGCGAAAATGTTTCATCCAGTGTCCTAGTACTCTGTCGATGCTTCTGTGGATGGAGACGAGAGAACGGCACGCACTTTTCGCCTGTTTTTGGTAAACTTTCAGTACGTTTCCTGCGGTTGTAGCTCAGATGGATGAGAGCATCTGCCTCCTAAGCAGAGGGTCGCGCGTTCGACTCGCGCCAATCGCACCATACGGACATATACAAAGACTTCTCCCTTTTCGTACGGAGCTTTGATAAGCCTCCATCTTGACGCACTTTTGCCCCGCACTGTCGCAGCCCTGCGCTCCCGCAGCGTCGGCCTTTTTCGGGCGATCCGCAATCGGCAGACCATTTTATCAGCGATTCTAAAAGCCCCCTCGGCATGCCGAGGGGCTTTGTATGGACGTATTTCTTCCCGAATCCGAAGAGCGACTTTGGCTTGCTGCCGATGCCCTCCACGGGCGGTGCATCCGTGTCCGGGCACGTCGTCGTAGAGGTCAGGTTACGACCTTCGCCAGGGGGCGTCGTTGCGGCTCTCGTGTCGTCGTCTCGCCAGGAGAAAGCCCGCGCCGTAGTTCGGCGAGAATCCCGAGATGATGGGGATGCCGCAGTGCGGGCAGGCGGTGGCGGTGGAGGGACGAATTTTCACATTTTGGGCGGTACATCATGGACCTCGCTTTCGTCGGACGATTCCCTTCTATAGGATATATCGTCATTTGCGAGCAGTCGGATAATACCGATGAGCGAGAGGGATGCCGCAGGTGTCAGAGGAGGATGCTCGGCACGCCGATCATGCTGTCCACTGCCGACTGGAGCGCGCCGTCCGTGACAGCGCTGCCCTCCGTCAAGAACCTCGGAGGGAAAAGCCAGGCAAACGGACAGCGGTGTGATGAGGGTGGGAACGGTACGGCGAAGGGAGAAACGCCTCATGGAGAATGTCCCAGCGTGCGCAGGCGCTGCCGTACGAGCGGCGAGGAGGAGCGGAAGAGTACGAAGGGGAGGACGAAGAGAATGATGATGACCGTGGCAGGATCCGCGCTGCCTCCGGAATCGCCGCGACAAGGATCAGTGAGCACGCCGGCTATGGACTGCAGGATGAGCTGTGCCGCCGGCGGGAGGACAAGCCCCAGCACGAGGAGGAGGAGGAGGCTGCGGCGGATGAACGCCGTGCGCGTCACCGTTCCACACAGGAGAAAGTACGCTGCGCGCGTGGGCGGCAGTACCTCCTCGACGGGGATCGCCCCAGACAGTTTCGCCTCGGGTTTTCCTTTTTGAGGGAAAGAGCCAGCCGAGCCAGCAGGCGAGCGGGAGAAAAGAGGAGAGAAGAAGAGAAGCAGCGCGATGCCCATGCTCGCGACGACGGCGAGGCGAATGCCTCCGTTGTTCCGTTCAGAGGGGAAAAGACGGCCCTATCATATCGTTGAGGATGCTGATGAAGATACGAGGCTGCAGGGCATGAGGAGGAGAACAGGGGACGCAGAGGAGGGCATGGGTGCCGCCCAGCCGCCGCCGTGTCCCAGATCGTGCAGGACGCCGTACGACGGCGGGGATGGCGAGCGGCGGGATGAGCGCGTAGAGGAGGAGGTTGAGCCCGAGGAACGCCGCGATGTAGACGGTGAAGAAAGACCTCTGTCGAATCACGGAAAAAGCCCCACCGCAGCGGATGCGGTGAGCGGGAAGAAGGAGATAGCAGAGCGCGAGCATGGCAAAGAAGACGCCGCCGCTGTGACGCCGAGCGTCAGGAACGAAAGTCGCGCCGCGTGAGCCTGCCCGTGCGGGAGAAAAGAGTGCGTGATTCATGCCGCAGTCCTCAGCTGCGCGATACGCCGCTGTCATACGATGTATCGCTGTCTGTCTGTGCAGTATCTATTTCTGTAGCTGTTTGTCGTACTGACAGCAGATGTACTGCAGCTACGGGAATCTCACGATCCGTGCTGAGCGGGATCAGGCCGTAGGCGTTCCGCCCCTCCGTGCCCTTCTTGAAGATGAGTGGAAGCGCGAAGAAGAAGCTGACGACGGGGACGAAAGCTCAGCGGGATGAAGAACGCCGAGGGTCGAGGTCGTGCAGACGGCGGATCGCGAGAGGTGCCGGAGATGATGAAGGGCAGGTGAGAGGATATGGAGTGCACTGAATGCGCCCATCGTGGGGATACCATTGCCGACCTGCCGCTGCCGTGGTAAAGGCGATCACCCATCAGCAGGATGTAGACCACCGTCATGATGAGGACCGAGGGCGAGACGGCGCAGGATGTGAGAGGCTTGCGGTTGAGACGCCCCTCCACGAGAAGAACATTTCCCGAATGTTTGTCGATTTGGAACATGATGATTCTCCTTTTCGTTGATGAGGGAATCATTGTCTGCACTTTCATGGAAAACGATTCCCAAGTATGGATTCATTCTAGCATGAGTCGCCTGTGATTCACAAAGAAAAGATATGACCTAGTATTAAAAAATGAAGAGGAGAAATAAAAGAGCACCGCGCGTATGCGTACTCTCTCTGCCAGCAAGGCTGACGGCGGCGATGCATCCTACGCCGCACCGATCTCGCTCTCGTCGAGACGGCGTTGCGCCCTTTTCGCGGAGCGGTAGAGGCGCGGTCGGCGCGCGATGAGCGGGGAGAGTCGCATCCCCGTGCCATGGGAGACGCCAAAGCTGAGCGTGACGCCGCCCATGCGCTCCTCGAGGATGGCGCGCAGTCTCTCGCAGAATGCGGTCATCGCCTCGGAGGTCGTAGTGCGAGACCGAGGAGGACGAACTCGTCGCCGCCGTAGCGGATGAGAAGATGTGGCGGCGGTCGATCTCGTCGTGGATGATGGCGGCGTGCTCTCTGAGCACCTGATCGCCCGCGAGGTGCCCGTGCGTGTCGTTGACCTCCTGAAGTGGTCGATGTCAAAGAGGCAGGGAGAACCTAAACCCGCGCTCGCGCGAGGGACGAAGAATCGATCAAAGCCCGCGTCGAGCTGATGGCGGTTGTAGCAGCCCGTGAGGGAGAGTCGCGCGGCGGCGTCCTGCGATGCGGCGAGCTCCTGCGTGAGGCGCTCGTTCTGTCGCTCAGTGCCGCCTCCTCCATCATCTGGATGCGGATGAGGTGGAGGATGAGCGGTACCATGGCGTGAGACGGAGAACACGGCCGTGGAGAGTATCCCCGTGAAGAGATGGGTACTCAGTGCAGTACATCAAAAGGGAGAGCGCGGCGAGGCGATCGGTCCAGGGCAGCGTAGCGCGGCACGCGGGTGGTATGCCCAGTGGGAGCGGACGAGGTGCATGGATGAGGATGAGGTCTGACGCAAAGAGCAGGGATATTGTAGAACGGGAGCACGCTGCTGCTATGCGTCTCGTCCGATAGAGCTCGCAGAGGGACCCGCTGCGAAAGATCCCGACGAAGATGTGCGGGATGTTCTTTCAGCGCGCGTGTGTACTGCGGAGCAACGATCTCGCGCACGACGACGTGCAACGGATCGGCAGCGCATAGATCATCGCGAGATGCAGCTCCACGCAGAGTGCGGGCATCTCGAAGAGACGCGGGAAGAGGAGGTGTTGCCCGTCGTCCACAGGGGCGAATGCGGCGAGCAGACGATGAGAGGTAGATGTGTGCGCGCGAGCGGTGCAGATCTGCAGGGCGCGCCACGAGAGGTTGAGGCTGAGAGGCGATCATCGCGAGGACGATGGAGAGCTCAGATGAGATCCGCGTCGGCGAGGAGATGTTCTTCATGAACTAGCGTTGTCATGCCGATCTCAAAAGTCGTCGATGCTCACGCGCCCATGTCCGTCGTGTGCAGGAGGATCGTGAGCCGCCGTCCTGCCGCCTTGTTGTCGAGCGGTACATGGTGGATCGTGCGGCCGCGTGTTCCGTGCGCCCCGACCAGTCGCCGTAGCGGTGGAGGAGATCGTCGTCGAGGTAGACGGCGATATCCTGATTCGTTGTGGTAAAAGAGCAGGTTGCAGTTCATGAACAGCGGGTATGCCGGGATCTCCACGAAAGATGAGACCGCCGATGCATCCGTTGGCAGCGGCGGCGGGACGGGATCAGTCATGGGACTGCCAGTCGAGCGCGTCAGCGTGGAAAGTCGCGGAGCGATCAGGGAGGCGTGTCCGCGAGGGCATGTACGTGGGGGAGCTGACGGTCGGGGGGCGCTGAGGAGACGCCATGAGATGATGCAAATGGCGAGCGAGTGCCACCGTGCAGAGAGTGCAGCAGCATTGTCCTGCGAGGAAATGTGCGGAGTTTCGTCGTGGGGAGCACCTTCCCTGTCGGAGATGGGGGACTTTCGTAGCAATTTGTGTGGATTTTCTAACATTATAGCATATTTGCGTACGATAAAACAATAGAAAAAGCGATTCCGCATCATCAGTGATCTAGAGTATACGGTGGAGGGATACAAAAAGGAGCTGCGAAGGTTTGCGCTTCGCACAGCAGTCCTCTGATACGTCGGAATCATCGGCGTTCGCCGCGTTCGGAGAGATACTGCGCCCATCAAAAGGGGCAGTTATCCGTCAGCGATGGTTCTCCGCATTTGCATTCGCACAGGTATCGCAACACGCTGCCTCGCCCTCGTGGAGACGCTGTTGCGTCCCTTTTCCTCTGGAGCAGTAGAGCGCACGGTCGGCACGCTCCATGAGGCCGTGCATCGAGTCGCCCGCGCCGTGCCATGTGGAGACGCCGAAGCTCATCGTTGATGCCGTCCACTCGTCGCCTCGATCGCTCGCGCAGTGTTTCGCAGAACATCGCCATCTGCTGCGAGGTCGTGGTGGAGGGAGGAGGATGAACTCGTCGCCGCCGTAGCGGATGAAGATGTGGCGGCGGTCGATGCGCGCCTGTACGATCTCGGCGATGCCGCGCAGTGCCTGATCGCCGCCGAGGTCGCGCGATGTCGTTGACCTCCGGAAGTGGTCGATGTCGAAGATGGCGTGAGGAAGGAAGCCGTTCTTCCCGCAGGTCCGCAAACCGCTCAAAAGCTCGCTCGAGCTGGAAGCGGTTGTAGCAGCCCTGTGAAGTCATGCTTTGCCCGTCCTGCGTACCTGCAGCTCCTGTGCGAGGGCACTGTTTTTCCCGCGCAGAGCTGCGCATCCAGCATCATCTGCTCGCGGATGAGGAAGACGAACGGAATGATGGCGTGAGATCGAGAAGACGGTGGTCGAGGAGCATCGGGGAAAGGAGGTGGTACTCAAAGTGCAGCGCGTCGATGCCGACGAAGAGCATGAGGGAGATCGCGCGCAATCACGCCGTAGCGGCAGCGCGGGATGCTTTACCACGAGGAGCGCAGGAGGACGAAGATGGGGTAGAGGAAAGGTGAGGCCGAGGATGGGGTGAAGGCGAAGGCATGTTCATGTAGCCGCTTCGCCGAGAAATCTCATCGTCGTGCGATGGCGAAGGGTATGCCGTAGAGGCAGAGGATGATGCGCAGGGCAGGGCGCGCGTAGCACTGCGCGGTGATGTGCTCGGTGATCTTGAGGAAAACATCGGCATGAGGTGGAGCATGATGTAGTGCAGCTCCGTCCAGATCTGCGCTGTGCCGAAGAGGCGCGCACAGGGGAGGAGGTGCCCGTCGCCCACAGGATGAAGCTCAGGGAGGAAGGCGATGGTGGAAGCTGCAGTCGTCGCCGATGTGACTACCCGCGCCGAGACGGATCCATGAGGAGGAAGACGATGAGCGAGGCGGCGATGGAGAGGCTCGCCATGCTAGATGGCATCGGCGATACTGATCTTCTGGAAGAGTGCCATCGCTGCCGATGAAGAAGTAGTCAAAGCTGCCAGGGTCACGCAGAATAGCGTGAGTGTGAAGAAAAGTCCACACGCTTTTTCCCTGCAAGAGGTTCCGCGTTACGTCAATGAAGTGGAACGTGCGGCCGTAGGCGTCGCTGAGAATCTCCCACGAACCGTGCGTAGAATCGAGACGATCGTCAATGTAGAACGCAGATCTGATTCGTCGTCGCCGCGAGGATGTGGTCGATAGTGAGGGGCATATTCGGCGGGATCTCCCACGAGATAGCGACCGCCTGTGCATCGTTTGCCGTGGGGGAGTTGGCGTTGTGTGGGGCGCCAGTCGTGATCCGCTGCATGGAAAGTGGATGATGTCTGTTGTGGGAGATCCTGTTGATGAGGGGCGTACTCGAGGGGTCAGGATGCCGTACGGCACCGTGCTGAACAGCTGCCACGCATAGAGCATCGCTCCGATGACGACGGCGAGCGCGGCGAGGCCGGTGAGATTGTTCAGCTTGTGCTGTAAGTTCCTTCATATCACGCTGTCTCCTGCGATAATTTATCTCATAAATATAGTATGGTATATTATAGCGTAAAATATTCGTATCAGGGTAGGAAAAAGATGAGAAGTGATAGCCAGTCGTGTGTGTCCTGTCGAGCTGAGCTGTGTTGCGCTAACATGCCGTGCAAATACTGACGATAAACTGCCGCACCTGCAACGTATGCATGCCGGTGTGACAGCGTGTGAACTGGAGAGGTCGTTATGCGTGGAGCCTGATAGGTCGAGCGCGTCAAATCCGCGAGGCGCTCGGATCTCGCGCTCGATCACGTCCGCGCCGCCTGCGGCGTCACGCCTCGATGTTGAGGGGCATGTTCGGGTCGTGGGCGACATGCGCAGAGCGCCCAGCCGCCCGGGAAGATGAGGCGCACGCCCTCGTGGGAGGGCTGGCGATCGAGGAGTCCCTATCGCCTGGCGCGCTGCTCCGAATGCGAGCGAGGACGTCACGTCCGTAGGCCTTGACGTCGTCGGTGCCCGTGATCTTGATGCGGATCTCGCGCTCCTCGGCGGATGGCGCAGATCATGATGAGGTCGCCGAGTCTTGCCCTCGCGTGTGCCTTTGCCGCAGCGATGAGGAGCTTTACCGCAGGTAGGCGCCGTCGTCGGTAGTAGTTCTCGCTGAGCGCGCCGTGCCCGGGTCTCGATGGCGGCGGGAGATCTCGCCCTGCCGCGTTGCGGCGGATGCGCTCGTTGATGACGTTCTTGTAGCCGCGCATGTAGCGCAGGTGTTTTTGAGATGGGTGATCCTCGAAGTCGTGCAGGCCGTCAGGTGACGAGGTCGGTGATGGTGGAGCCAGGGGAGTTCGGGCGCGAGGATGGCGGCCATCATGGCGATGAGGGCGTTGCGGCTCACGTCCGTGCCGTCGGCGAGGACGGCGCTCATGCGGTCAGACGTCGGTGTCAAGAATGAGGCCGAGGTCGGCATGGTTTTCACCACGGCGTCCTTGATGGCGCGCATGGCGTCGGCGTTCTCAGGGGTTCAGGATGTGGTTCGGGAAGTGCCCGTCGGGGGCGAGGAACTGGCTGCCCGTCGTGTCGCGCCGAGGCAGGGTGAGATGCGCCGGCGAAAAAGCCCGCCCGCGCCGTTGCCCGCATCGACGACGATATGTGCATGCCTGCGAGCGGTCGTCCGCGCCGCCGAGTGCGTCGCGGATGCATGGGTGCTCACGGTGGCGGCCGATGAGGTCGAACTGCAGGACGTGCTCGAGGGGTGCCGTGCGCCTCGAGGTGCCTCGGCGGCGCGGGTGAGGATCTTCTCGGATGTCCGCCTTGTCTGCGCCGCCCGCGGCATGAAGAATTTCAGCCCGTTGCGGTTGTAGAGGTGGCTCGCCGTAATCATGATCGAGCCGTCCGCCGCCGTGATCCTCGAAAGATGGTCGCCATGAGCGTGGCGTGGAGAGCGCGGACGCGGTCGATGCGTATGCGCCCGATAGTGGGTAGGTCCCGTGAGGACGCTGTCCTTGATAGACAATACGTAACC